>Ga0255345_1000026_pt1 | contig 266629 bp, 207 predicted proteins | sample wastewater_treat_6_FD_192415 | JGI IMG/M metagenome (GOLD analysis project Ga0255345, IMG submission 192415) | Wastewater microbial communities from Lulu Island WWTP, Vancouver, Canada - plant20 | ecosystem: Engineered > WWTP > Wastewater > Unclassified | place: Canada: Vancouver, British...
ATCACCAGACGGAAGGGGTCATTTTCATCTTTAAACCTTGTTTCAAGGTCCTGGGTATTCATTTTCTCCCGATGCGGCTCAATGTCCAGATCCCATTTTTGGAATTTCTGTATTTCGTTTTGCTCAGAACTTACTACCACACAAATCTCTGTCTCCTTTATCCATTGTAGTTCACGTCTCTTCTCCAATAATTCCTGGTCGCCATATTCCCCCTTGGAAACTTCTTTTTCCAATTGCTCCACATATTTTCCCCAATGCTCTGTAATCAGGTCATACATTTTTACGGCAGTGAGTTTATCCAATGCAATGAACATCCCCTTGCCTTTATAGCCTCGACTGCAGAAATGCCAGACCACATCTTTGGCAATGGCATCCAGCCTTTTTCGGGCTGTTAATATTGGATATTCTCTGGCAAAAAGTTGTTCTATTCTGCTGCGCTGGTCACTGTCCAGATCTTCCGTTTCGGTATCAATTATGGCTCTTATTTGCTCATTGATAACCGGATTTTTCAATCCTAAATATTCGCCTCTGTTCTCATAGTATAGCGGAACAGTTGCGCCATCATCCACACTGCGTTTAAAATCGTAACGGGAAACATAATCGCCAAAAATTCGTTTGGTAATCTCATCGTCTTTGAAAAGCGGCGTTCCTGTGAAACCTATAAAAGAAGCATTGGGCAATGCATAGCGGAGATTCATAGCCAGTTGCCCACCCTGGGTCCGGTGGGCCTCATCAGACATGACAATGATATTGTCCCTTTGGGTAATTTCTTCTTCGAAGTTGAATTTGTGAATGAGTGTAAATAAATAGCGATGGTCCGACCTGAGCAATTCTCTTAAATGCTTTCCGCTGTCGGCTTTTATTGAATCTTTCTCACCTGCTTTCACCTGAGGCACTGCACCCACTCCACAAAAGGTGCCATAAATTTGTGTGTCTAATTCGTTACGGTCTGTTACAATCAAAAAAGTATAACTACCCGTGAATTTGTGATGAATCTTTTGACTGAAGAAAACCATTGAGTAGGATTTTCCGCTCCCCTGCGTATGCCAGAATACACCCAATTTTTGTTTTTCTTCCAAACTTATTTTCCCCTGGTTGTAAAGTTGTTCTTTGTGCCGTATGTTTTCAATGGCTTTGTTCACGCCAATAAATTGATGATTCCGGGCAATGAGTTTGATGATTTTGCCCAATGAATTATCAAACAGAATGAAGTTTTCGAATAGATCTATAAAGCGTCTTTTCTCGCAAACACCAACAATTATTCTGTCCAGGGCAACTATGCCTTCATCTTCTTCAGTAATGCGTTTCCATTCGTGAAAATGCTGATATTCGGCTGTAATGCTGCCAATGCGGCTTTCCATACCATTACTCAGCAATACAAAAGCATTGTAATAAAAGAGTTTGGGAATTACATCCTTATAGTCTGTAAAATTATCGTTGTAGGCGTTTTCCAATTTCCGATGGGCTGCCTTCAGTTCAATAAACAGTAGCGGTATCCCATTAACAAATCCGATTATGTCAGGTCTGCGCTCCCGGTTGCTTCTACCATGAATCCATAGTTGACGAACGGCTAAAAAGTTGTTATTGTCTGCATCGTCAAAATCAAATACCTTGAGTGTTTTGTTTTTTATCTGTTCTCCTTTTTCATTGATAAAGTCAACCGGAATGCCATTGCGGAGCAATTGGTATTTTTCAAAATTGATTTCCGCTAATGACTTGGCAATACTCTCTTCGGTGAGTTTTTCATATGCTTGATTGTAGGCCTGTTCAGGCAGGTTGGGGTTGAACTGTTTCAGTTTCTCAAAGAAAATCCTCTTGAGCAGCACCTCTTTCCTGTTTAGCCTGCCTAAGGTACTTCCTTCGCCATAGCTTTCTTTGTTGAATGCCAATAGCGTATCCCAACCCAATTGATAAAAGAATAAATCAATGGCGGTTTGTTCAATCAGATTGTCTTCTGAATATTCCCAGGTCATTTATTTCGATTTAAAATGCTGATGATAAGCTGCTTCACCGTTTCCATTTCTTCCGGCTTGCTTGTAGCCACAAAAAGAGTAAGTGCAGCCAGGGCTTCATTGCTGATGATTGGCGATTGATCCTCTGCATAGAGCAAGTCGTTTTTCTCCAGAAAATGCAGGAAACAAGCCGCTGCTATTCTTTTATTTCCATCTACAAACGAATGATTTTTTACAATTAGATATAGAAGCGTTGCGGCCTTTTCTTCGATGCTTTTATACAACTCTTCATTTCCAAAACATTGAGCTATTTGCTTTACCGAACTTTCAAATGCCTTATCCTTTGGTTTGGCAAATAGATCAGAGGCAATTTCTGACTTCATTTTGGAAATTATAGCTAAATATGCTTTCACATCGGGATAAACGGTTTGCCGGATTGTTTTTCCTTTTGCATCTAATTTTTCGTGGTCATAGTCGTCCAGCAATTCAAGCCCTTTGGCAAAGATTTGCAGCATTTGGCTGTCTGCCTCGGTTGCTTGTTGGGTAATGGCACGATTCAATATACGAATGCCCGTTTTAAGGTATTCCACCTGCTGCTGTTTTTCGGCAAGGCGCTTTTCATTGATGGCATAACCCTGCACCAGATAATCTTTCAGTCGTTGAGTAGCCCATTGGCGAAATTGAGTTCCCCTGATGGAGCTAATGCGATAGCCTACAGACAATATTGCATCTAAGTTGTAAATCAGTTGCCTTCGCTTTACATTTCGTTTACCTTCCTTTTGAACTTGTAAGTATTCCTTACAAGTTGCACTTTCAGCAATTTCTCCTTCTTCATAAATCCTTTTCAGATGCAGAGTGATATTTTGAGGAGTGGTATTGAAAAGTTCAGCCATTTGTCTTTGTGTTGCCCACACTGTGTCTTCATTAAAGACTATGGCAACTTCAATTCCTTCCGGAGATTTATATATTGCAATTTGGTCTTCCATGTTATCCTGCCAATTTTTGGTTGAATAATAGAGTAATTAATCTTTCTGTTGTCCATTGGCGAAATTGAGTTCCACTTTTTGAATTAACACGATAGCCAACTGAAATAATAGCATCGGGTTTGTAGAATATTATCTTTCTTTTAACCCTCCTTTTCCCTTCGGTTTGAACTACCGGGACAAGCTCGGTAGTTGAATTTTCTTTCAGTTCCTCCTCAGCGTATATATTTTTCAGGTGTAAGCCGATGGTATCAGTGTCTTCGTCGAAAAGCTCTGCCATTTGCTTTTGTGAAAGCCAGACAGTGTCTTGCCCGAACTTAACCCGAACTTCTATTTGTCTGTCTTCGGCCTTATATATTTCTATCTCATTCATTTGCAAGTTATCTGTTTTTCTTACAAGTTCCATTTTTTCAGGTTCTTACACTTCTATTTCTCCGTTCATTAGTTTGGGTAATAAAATATCGCGGGCTTCTCTCAATTTACTGTTTTGTGTTAATAGGCTTTTCATTAATTCATAAACGGGAGTAGAAATCCTAATAAAATCATTTAATACTGTTTCTTTTGGTAATTTTATTTTGAAATGATTTATTGAACTTCCAGCGTGTTGGATTGTGGAACCTTTAGAATGGGAATAAATTACACCCTGAATCTTGGGAGATGATAGATAGCAAAAAATAAAAGCATTATTCAAAACACCATTTGAAACAGCTTTACGAATACCAGATGAGTAACAGCCATAAATACCATACTTAACAATACCAATTGTTCCATCCATTGACACTAAGACATCGTCAGGATAACAAATAATTCCTTTTGATTTTTCTTCTTCGATAAATATATCAGAATCTCGTTTGCTCAAATCACCGACTCTAATAAATGGGATAGTTCCTTCTGATTTTTCTGGTAAATAGTTGCTACTTCCAGGTTCTATCCCTTTCACAAAGGTTACAAAATCTGATAATTCAATTTCTTTTTGATTGTTAGATTCTTCTTCTAATAGGGCATACTCAAGTAATAGTTTCTCTTCCAGTAACTTTATCCTTTTCAAGTTATTCTCTATCAAATCATCATAAGCCGATAAAATAGAAGCGATACGGCGCTGGATAGGGAGTGGGGGCAATGGGATTTTAAAAGTTAAAAGTTTCTCTAAACTCAAATTATCTTGTGCAGCACCTGTTGAAATGCTTTTCATTCGAGCCTGAAAAATATCGAAAAAGTATTTTACAAAACGAACATCACTTTTATCTTCATAAGGAATAAAACCAATTATGCTGTCAGGAAAGCAAGCGTCAATTCCTAAAATTGCAGTATCCGCAATATTGGCAGCAATTGTTATACAAAGTGTTCCTGCTTTCCACAGTTTACTTTGTGCAAGCCCTACTTCATTGTATGTTTGAGAATACTCATTAATTTTAAAATTGGCAGCTTTTATATCCCCTGTTTGTATAAAAGGATATTCACCGCCATACAAATGCTCAGCATTTCTCGGTCTATGTCTTGATTTGCCTCTTCCGATAAACCCTATTTCATCGAATGATTTAAGCTCCCACTTCATAACGCCAAGTCTTTAAAATTTTCGACAATGGTTTTAGCCAAAACAATGCCTTCTTCGTTCAATGCTTCCAACTCTATATGTATTTCGTTCAAGCGTTCTTCGTAATCAATATCATCATTGGTATAGGTGTCCACACCAACATATCTGCCCGGGCTCAGGCTCCAGTCCTTTTCTTCAATTTCTTTTTGTGTTACTACTTTACAAAGCCCTTCCACATCGGTATAAACACCATCGGGGAAACGGCTGGTGAGCCAGTGGGCTTGTTTATAGAAATATTCGGTTTCGTGTAGCAGCCCGGGTTCTTCTTCTTCGGGATTGCCGCTGAGTTGCTGTTGAAGGGCTTTCAGAGATGGAACATGTTCCGTCTGTACATTGAGGGCTTTCCAATCCTTGTTCTTGCTCAGCTGGTAATCTTTAGCGGCTGTGCTTATGGCATCGAACAATTGCTTAATGAGTTTGTCTTGCGGTTTGCGGAGTGCCTTACACAAGTGAGCAATAGTTTCTAAAACTTCAATGTCTGCCTTTACCTTTTTCGCTACGGAAATCAGTTTATTTTGTTGTTCGTAAACACTTGCAGTTTCTTCAATGTACAAAGCATCAACAAAAGCCTTCGCCTCTTTATTGTCTCCGGTGTATTGGGTAGCAAAATCGGTCACAGTTGTGAAAATGTATTGCAATTGCTTTTGCAACTCAGCAGTAGTTTCGGCTGTTTCTTTAGCTAAATCAGCAGCCGTTTGCAGATAGGTTTTTACCGCGCTTTCAAATCTCTCTGTATTACCTCTATACAGGTTTACTATGCAAATAAGGTTTTTCAGTTGTTCGGGACTAAAGTCATTTACCTTGCTGGTTACTTTACGGTAAATTTTCCTTGCGTCAAGCATCAATACTTTATCTTTTTTCGCTTCGTTTTGTTCTTTTGCCCGGTCAAAAAACCAGAGGGTGCAAGGCAATGAACGGGTGTAGAAGAAGTTGTTGCCAATAGCCATCATCACATCTACCGCACCTGTTTTTACCAGTTTTTCCCGAATATCTTTTTCGCTATGCCCGGCATCGCTGGCAGATGAAGCCATTACAAAACCTGCTCTGCCCGTTGGTTTCAGGTAGTTATAGAAATACTGAATCCATAAATAGTTTGCGTTATCGTTTTTCGGCAGGTTTACTTTCCCGTCCAAAACCAGGCGTGGGTCTTTTTTAACCACATCTTTGGTTTTGTCCACCCCATCCACATTAAACGGGGGATTTGCCATTACAAAGTCAGCACCACCAACCAGGTTGTGTTTGTCTTCATAAAAAGTGTTTCCTTCCTGTATATTGCCTTCCAGTCCGTGCACGGCCATGTTCATCTTAGCCAGTCTGGTATTGAGTTCGGCTTTTTCCTGTCCGTAAAAAGTAACTTTCTCGGCAGGTTTCAGTCCTTCGCTTTCTATGAAATAACCTGTCTGCACAAACATACCCGCAGAGCCGCAGGCTGGGTCAAACACGATGCCATGGTCGGGTTCAATTACATTTACAATGGTTTGCACCAGACTCATAGGCGTAAAAAACTCTCCGCCTTCCTGAGCTCCGGTCATTGCAAATTTGTTGAGGAAGTATTCGTAAATCTTTCCAAATAAATCGCCTTCGGCTTTTTGCAGAACTTCTTTATTGAAAATGCGTAGCAGTTCGCGCAACAGGTCTTTACTGAAAATAGAAAAGTTTTTTGGCAATACACCTTTGAGGTTGTCGTATTCCTCCTCAATCAGCTTCATTGCATTATCAATGGCTTCGCCTGTGTCGGCACTTTCGGGCAATGAAACCAGATATTCAAACTGTGCCTTTTCGGGCAGGAACATTGCATTGCGTTCCTCAAAATCTTTTTTGTTAACCGGCCGTTTCCCACGCTGCGGATGCACAGGCAGGTGTTTTTCAACTTCAGTTTTTACTTTTTGGAAACGGTTATAGGCGTGTCGTAAAAATATCAATCCCAATACAGGCATTGAGTATTCCGAAGCAGTCAGTTTACTGTTGGCTCTGAGTTGGTCTGCTGCTCTCCAAAGTTCAGCTTCTAATTTCCTGAGTTGTTTTCCTTGCATTTATTATTTCAATATCTTATTAATATGCCAAATTTATCATTTTTATCGGTGCCTTGGCAAAGAAGTGGCTCTATTGATTTTGAGACGCATTCGCTTCTAGCATTGAGCAAAGCCAAATGAGCTGCTTGCGGGCTGGTCAAGATTGTTTTTTAAATCTACAGTGGAGGAAAAATAAAAACTTAGGGTAAGCAATTAGTGTCGGCTTACTCGTTGGCTTCTTGAAATGTGGTTTATATGTTGTTCACTTGTCAAAACTTGTTTCTCTTTTTTCTTTTTTACTCGGTCAATGTCTGCTGTGTTGTGTCGTTTTTACACTTGCTGCCAACAGGTATTAGATTGATATAGTGATATCCCATTATTACAGTGCCCGGTGGATCATGATGTCAACAGCTCTGACTTGTTAGGATACAGCTATGGCAATTTATAGCTTATTGTGAATTACCATTTGACCCGCCTTCCGTCCGGCGGGACTTCCACCATAGCGAAGACTGAATTGATACGGATATTTCAAGGTTATAAATAATTATCAGTTGAAGCCGTTTGTCTGTCTGACTCAATACTGCTCGCTATTATAGTTCGTATGGTTATATATTTTTTCTTTTGGTAATCGATTTACTTTTGATAAGGGCAGTGTAAAAGCTTCTTCAATTTTCGGCATGCTTTCCATCAAAAAATCCATCATTTTAGGCCAGTCTTCCCTGTCAAACATATTCACTTCAGTTAATTCCTGTTTTATTCTACAGGCTTTTTTATTATTTAATCTTTGCCATTCCAAAGATCCTGCTTTTTGCCCGATGAGATCTTTCTGTCTATACAGTTCATCAAAAATCAATTTATTTTCATCTTTTTCACTTGATAACTGTTAACCAACCGTGATTTTCTATTTACTATTGCACCACTAATCTAATTTTTCAAAAGCAAAGTTGCCTGGCGCCGGCTACATCCCGGAGTTCTTTGTCAGATTATTTTATTTAATTTCTGTTCAAACTTTTTCCGTTGTTAATAATAGCACCGTTTGATACCAATAGTAGAATGAAGATTTATCTGGTTGCTTTTTCAACTTGTTCAGGAAGTTCCACTCATGATCTTCCATACTCCATTCTTTAAAATAGGATGTTTCAATTACCTTGTTTAGAATATTCTCAAGTTCTTTTCTGCCTGTATTGCAGATGATATCAAGGTCTATTGAGAACCTATTTCCTTCTTTGAGCAGGAGCACTAAACTTGTACCACCTCTGAATACGAAATCCAATCCATTTGCTTTTAGCCTTTCCAGCAAATGCAAAGCATAAATCATTTTCCCGAGAATAATCTTGTCAATTCGTTTGTGGTTTTTTTGCTTTTTGAATTGGTCCAGCCATTCTTCTGTAAAGCATTTATCCTTAATCATCTATAATATCTTTTATAAGGTAAAGCATGTGGTTGGTCATGAACTGTTTTATGTCCTGTTCTCTTTCTCTCCTTTTTGCATAGCTGAATAATTTGGTAAAATTGATTGTGTAATTGCTGATGGCATTTTCATAGACATGCATCAATTCAACACCTTGCAAATAAAAGAAAAGGCGTTCTTCAGAGAACAGGTCTACCAGTATCTTCTCAAGAGTGGGAGTGTAGAATTTGACCTTCTTTTCCATTCGTTTCATAAGTGGTGCTCTTGTGAGCAACTTTTTGATGATGATAGGTTGATTGCTTTCTGCTATATAAAAATCAATTGTCCTTTCGTCAGGATTTACAAATACTTCCTTGTGTAAGTTGTCTTTTAAAGCATAGAATATCGATTCTTCAAACCCTTTCTCAACTTCAATATAAATAATTGATTTATTCATTTGATGCTGTGCAAATTCGTTCAACCATACAGTTTCCCAAAAACAGTGTTTAACTTCATCAAACTTTTGCGAGATTTGTTTCGCAATCCTGAGAAGGTTAGTAGAGATGTCCGGTTTGTATTTGGGCTTAATGGAAATTACGTAAAGTCCTCTTTTGATAGGTTTAATTATGTTTCTGTTTTTTAAATCATAGATTCTCCATCCGAAAGTTCCTTCTTTCAGTTCAGGTTCGAAATAACGGTAGAATTGAAAGAGTTCTTCGCGTGTGAAAGACTCTTTATCCTTGAATTTTTCGATCAATTTATTTTCTAAGAATTTAAGCATGCTGAATCCAATTTTTACCAAAGATAGACAATTATGGCATAATTTAGAAATCAAAAAAACACCAATAATTAAAATATCTGGTTTATTTTGGCTTCTTAACAAAGCTTGAGTTAGGGATTGGCCTGTGAGGTTTTGCAAATGGGTTAAAGACGGGCTGACAGAGCAATTTTTGAAAATGCGAAGCTATGGATATAGTATTTTTTTCATTATCAGGTGAAAGATTAAAGATTAAAGATTTCTACAATAGTTCCTATTGCAAACCAGACTCCAAATAAAAAGGACTCACAGTCTCTGAAACCGTAAGTCCTTTCTGTTTATGAGCGGGAAACGGGATTCGAACCCGCGACCCTCAGCTTGGGAAGCTGATGCTCTGCCAACTGAGCTATTCCCGCATTATAGTTTCCTCCGACAATAATATCTTTTTTTCCGGAAAAAATTATGACACAAAAGTAGTAAATACACAATTGAATTCAAGCATGCGAAGAAATTAATCTGACAATCTTTGCCGGTTAAATTATGCATGCAGTAAAACTAAGCATCAGAGCCCGGAAAGATGCTTTTTCTTTCTGCAGATGCCGGATTATGTCATGTCTCGGTTCAGGCCGGAGGTGCAAGTTCTTTGAAAGCCTGGTAAACAAGAAATGCGGGCCAGACAATTGCTTTCAGGAATCCAAGAACTCCCATCCAGAAACCTGTGGCTGTTGAAATGAACCATATTGCAGCACCTACAAATCCGAGTCCGTATACTGCGCCTGACGAAGCATTACGGTTAAGATGTTCTTTCATGATATAAAGTAAAAAGTGAATATGTATAGAAGATATGCCGGAAACGTCTCTCTCCCCTATCCTGCCGGCCCCGGAAAATTGAGCCTCCAATGGGACTCGAACCCACGACCTGCTCATTACGAATGAGCTGCTCTACCAGCTGAGCTAAGGAGGCAGAAAAAAAATCCGCTGTAAAGTTAAAAAATCATTCCAGTCTTTCAAGCCTTTGAAGCAATGGCGGATGGGAATAATGGAAAAAAACATACAGGGGATGAGGCATCATGTTTGTCAGGTTTTTAACCGATAACTTCCTCAGTGCACCCCCAAGTATCCTGCTGTCATAGTTGTCCTTTACAAACCTGTCGGCAGCAAATTCGTTCCGGCGGGATATGATGTTGGTGATCAGTCCGATTATGAGGGAAAGCGGACTGTATAGTATTCCGAACACTATGAGTCCGAGGTGGAAACTGCTTTCCTCTGCCCCCAGTGCCTGGGACAGTTTCGGATTGTCAACAACCAGGGAAAAAAGAAAAAGCATGAATCCGGTTACCAGAACCGATAACACCAGATTTACCAGTACATGCTTCTTTTTATAATGACCGATCTCATGTGCCAGTATCGCCACTATCTCCTCCTCAGTAAACTCCTTCAGCAGTGTGTCATACAAAACAATCCTTTTCTTCTTGCCGAAGCCTGAGAAATAGGCATTGCTTTTTGTGCTTCTCCGTGATCCGTCAATGAAATAAATGTTTTTGAGCGTAAATCCTGCCCTGTCTGCAAATTCTTCAATCTTATCCCTCAGGGAACCTTCCGGCAAAGGGGTCTGCTTATTGAAAAGGGGCACAATCAGTTCAGAATAAAAGAAATTGATGAAAACCGACAGGGCAGTAACCAGTCCCCATGCATAAAACCAGAACCCGGCCCCTGCCCTGTAATAAAACCATGTCAGCAGGCCCAGGACGGGCATGCCTATAATAAGAGCTATAAGCCACGACTTGAAATAATCCGTTACAAAGGTTCTGCCTGTCATGGTATTGAAGCCGTATTTCTTTTCTATAACAAAGGTGTCATACCAGCTGAAGGGAATGTTGATGATTTCCGAGGCAAATCCAATGATTATGAAAAAAATCAGTGCAATGATTACGAGGTTCAGGCTGAAGCTTCGGGCAATGTCATCAACAAAGGAAAATCCTCCTGCGATTATCATCAGAAGAATTATGGCAAGATTGAATGTGGATGACCAGAAGGAAAGCTTCTTGTTGTCGCGGTCATAGAGCTGGGATTTCCTGTATTCCTCTTCCGGACAAATCCCTTCAAGCTTTTCGGGAAGCTTGTCCGACCACATTTTGTTATTGAGGTGAATAAGAAACTGTTCGAGCAGATAGCCTGAGAGAGGAATGATCAGTATCAGAAAAAATATCGTATTGTACATTTGGGGTAAAAAAAAGAAGCAGGGTGTCTGTTTAAAATAAGTGTGGAATAAATATGTCTCGCTGCATTTCCTCGTGCTAAAAGGATAGACACCCTGCGATGTTGTAAATATAATAAAAAAATTTAAGTTAACATACCCCCACACACATGAATTATTTGTCCACTTATGTAAGAAGATAAATCGGAAGCCAGAAAAAGAGCCGTATTTGCCACATCCTCAGGGGTTCCGCCTCGTTTTAAAGGTATCCTGGCTGTCCATTCTTTTTTAACATCGTCGGGTAATTTTTCTGTCATTTCGGTGAGAATGAATCCGGGTGCTATTGCATTGCATCTTATATTTCTCGAACCCACCTCTTTTGCAACACTTTTTGTGAAACCGAGAATGCCCGCCTTGGACGCTGAATAGTTGCTCTGGCCGGCATTTCCCGAAACACCCACAACGGAACTCATGTTGATGATTGAACCGCCCGTCTGCTTCACCATAGGCATCAGACAGGCTTTTGTCATGTTGAATACCGATTTCAGGTTTACTGCAATTACAGAATCCCACTGCTCTTCAGTCATTCTGAGCAGAAGGGTATCCCTGGTAATTCCGGCATTGTTGACAAGAATATCTATCCGCCCGAAATCCTTTATAATTTCATCGGCAGTTTTCTGCGAATCAGCAAAACTGGCTGCATCTGCAACATATCCCTTTGCCTTTACACCGAGTTTTTCTATCTCGCTGACGGTTTCCCTGAATTCTTCATCATCTGCAATGTTGGTTACGGCAATATCTGCCCCTTCGGCTGCGAAAAGAAGAGCTATGGCCCTGCCGATACCCCGGGAGGCTCCGGTTATCAAAGCTGTTTTTCCTGCTAATAATCCCATATCGTTCTGGTTTAATTCAGCCGCAAAGATAAAATAAAGTCTTTAATGTTATCCGGATTCCTGAAAGCCTGACAATCCGGGTCCGCTTCGCAGTACAGCTTCAGGCCGGCCGCAGGGTCTTTGCCACGGAAGCCCCTATTTCAGCAGGTGATTCAACCACAAAGATGCCGCAGTCCCTCATCACCGTCATCTTGGCTTCGGCTGTATCGGCCTTTCCTCCGATAATTGCTCCGGCATGGCCCATCCTTCTCCCCCGGGGAGCGGTGCGGCCGGCAATAAAGCCAATAACCGGCTTGGTGCCGTTTGCCTTTATCCATTCAGCTGCCTCGGTTTCCATATTTCCGCCTATCTCCCCGATAATAAGAATGGCTTCTGTTTCGTCATCCGCCATAAGCAGCTTAACAGCATCGAGAACGGATGTTCCGATGATGGGATCTCCTCCTATCCCGATACATGTTGACTGCCCCATTCCCAGCTTCGTGATCTGATCAACCGCTTCATAGGTCAGTGTCCCGGAACGGGAAACAACGCCTATGCTGCCCTTCCTGTGAATGAATCCTGGCATTATGCCGGCCTTTGATTCTCCCGGTGTGATTATCCCCGGGCAATTGGGTCCGATGAGCCGGCAGTCGCGGTACCTTATATATTCCATAACCTTAATCATGTCGGAAACAGGAATGCCTTCCGTTATTGCAACAATCAGCCCTATCCCTGCCGAGGCTGCTTCCATAATGGCATCCGCAGCAAAGGGCGGCGGAACAAATATAACCGACACGTCGGCCGGTGCATGATCCTGTGATTCCTGTACACTGTTAAAAACAGGCAGGCCCAGGTGAGTCTGTCCTCCCTTGCCCGGTGTTGTGCCGCCAATCACTTTCGAACCGTATTCAATCATGAGGGCAGAATGAAACGTTCCCTCCCTTCCGGTAAAACCCTGTATAATAATTCTGGAATCTTTATTAAGAAGAACACTCATAACATGAAATCAGATTTAAATATTTCGTCACATCCGGCGATGACCGCGATAGTTACAGTATGGACGCAGGTCAGCACTTCCCGGCAATCCCGGATACCTCTCAAAAATACTTATTAATTTTAGCCCTTATTAGTATCTTTGAAATAAATTTCGTACAACAGGATGGTGAATATTGATCCCATACTATACATAGGCATCTCACAGTCTTTTTTTGCAGGATTACTGATTTCAACAAAAAAGCCATTTACAACTGCCAACAGGATACTTGCGGCATGGGTATTCCTTATCTGCATCGAACTGATTTTTGCCCTGATTAATTCAACGGTGATAGAAATGTATTCCTTTCCGTTTGTTTCCTTTACCTACGGACCCCTGTTATTTCTCTATATCTATTTCATGGTAAACCCGGGAAAGAAATTCAACTGGCTTTCCCTTCTTCATTTCATACCATTCATAACATTTTTTATCGTTTCGGTTATTTTCAGATCAAAGCCCCTTCTGCGTGATCTGAGAAGTTTCTTTGTTCCCGACAGATTCATCACCCTCAGGATAGTCTACAGCACTGCCATGTTCACCTCACTTACCGTGTATAGTACTCTGGCATTCATAATGATCAGAAAACACCAGAAAAACCTGAAGAACCTGGTATCATACACATCAAATGTAATGACACTGAACTGGCTGAAAGTGATATCAATAAGCCTCTACGTGTCTTTTCTGATCCTGTTCATTCTCGGCGGACTAAACATGATTGGCGACATCATACCCTTTGATCCGTACTTTGTTGTTTTTGGATTTATTTCTGTCTTTTCATTCGTATACAGTTTTTACGGAATCAAACAACCTGTCATATTCGATCCGGAAATTGAAACCAACGGCGATGAAAAGAAAGAAACGGAAAAATATATAAAAAGCGGCCTGAAGGATGAACAGGCTCAGGAATATCTTGAAAAGCTCATTTCTGTTATGGAAACGGACAAGCCCTTTCTCAACAGGGATCTCAGCATACAGGATCTGGCACTCATTACAGACATACCCCGTCACCACATCACACAGGTCCTCAACGAGGTACATGGCAAAAACTTCTTTACTTTCATAAATGAGTACAGGGTGGAGGAAGTGATAAACAGGTTCAGGGATCCTGCAAACAATAATTTTACAATTCTTGCCATTGCCTTTGATGCGGGTTTCAATTCCAAAGCAACGTTCAATTCGATTTTTAAGCTGCAGACCGGGATGACTCCGAGTGAATACAGGGAAAAACTGACCGGAATACGAGGGTAAACAGGCGGGAATGCCAGTAAGGAGTAAAACATAAATCACAAATTCCGGAACCGGATTGTAAAAACGGGGTCTGTCCCGGACGGCACGTACCTGTAATACGGATTTTACAGGTACGGGACAATTGGTTCAGACGACGGACCTTGTTAAATACTGTTCATTTGTATAAAAAACACAGATGAACAGAATTTGCATTTCATTTCTCACTCTATTTCTATTTTTTCCTTTATTCCTGTCTGCCCAGGATGACGGTTTATCCCTTTTGACGGAGAATCCTGAGAAACCGTCCGTTTTTTACGGGTTTGTAAGAGGCGGCCTGTACGGAACCATGGATAAGAATGATGATAAACCTTACGTCTCAAGTGCTTTCTCGGATTTCGGGCTGAAGGCGGAAATAAAGGACAACATCCGTTTCAAGGCATTTGCTGATATCAGATTCAGATACGGAACCGAATTCCTTGAACCGGTTAAAAATATAAACCTGAGGGAGGCATATGTAAAGGTGAACGGCAAATTCTGGGATATCACTGCCGGACAAACCATTGTCAAATGGGGGCGGACTGATTTTTCCAATCCCACATCAAAGCTCAATCCGCAGAATTACATATCACGTTCCCCCGATCCGGAAGACATGGATATGGGTAATCTGCTTGCAGAACTGAAAATATATCCTGCACCATTCTTCAGCCTTCAGGCAGTTGCAGTGCCCTATTACAGGCCTTCCACCCTGCTTATCGATCCCCTGCCCCTGCCGGGCTGGATAAAAATAAATCAGCTGCCGGCGCTGCTTACATCAAGGGATATGTTCAGCTACGGACTGAAAGCGGAATTCCGGCTTTCAGGAACCGACATGAGCCTGTCGTGGTTCAACGGCTACGATCCCATGCCGGGCGCAGCCCTCACGGCATTCAGTCTCGACATGTCAGGATCCTTCCCCTCTCCTTCCGCGGAGATCTCAATGACTCCCTACAAAATACAAAACTTCGGTATCGACTTTGAAAACACAATAGGAAGCTTTGGCGTCAGGGGCGAAGGTTCATGGAGTGTTCCTTACAAATCGCATAAAACAGCAGAATATGTACCCCTTGAGGAAGTAAAATATGTTGCAGGTATCGACTGGATGCCGGGAGACTGGCGCTTAACGGCAGAATACTCGGGAAAGACCATATTGGGTTTTGAGGCACCGGCTGTGGAACCCCTCATAGGTGCGGAACTTGATATGGCAAAACTGTCAGCACTGCTGGCAGATCCTGGCTTTGTCCTCGACGATTATGTCAGGCAGCAGGTAAGCTCCTTCAACAGGCTCTACAACTACCAGATGGAAAAAACCTATCACTCGGCCGGTTTAAGAATAGAAAGGGAACTCTTTTACGGCAAGGTGGTTCCTTCGGTTTTCGCGCTTTACAACTTTACCTCGCGCGACCTTCTTCTTATGCCGGAGATCAGGTATAAACCCGCCGACGGACTGACAATCTCGGCAGGCGGAGATATTTACTCAGGTAAAAAAGGCTCTGTCCATGACCTTGTAAATGATTTTATGAATTGTATAAGAATAGCAGTAAGAGTTGATTTTTAATACTATGGGAAATTTCATCATTAAATATTACAGGCAGATAATTATTATATGTATCCTTCTCGGACTCGGCTTCGGATCCCTCGTCCCGTTTTCGAAAACCGATCCCGAAATAAGAAATTATGTTCCGTCAACAATGGAATCAAGAATACTGACCGACAAGATTGAAACTGAATTCGGGATACAGGATATAGTAATGGTGATCTTCAGGGACAGTACCGTTCTTACTTCCGATAATCTGAACAGGATAAAACAGATAGACAGGGATATTTCCAGACTGAGCGGTGTGACAAGCAGAATATCCCCCTTCACGGTCAGGACCATTACGAGTACTGAAGGGATGATGACTGCCGATCCGCTTATAGCACGGGTACCTTCTGATCCGGAAGGATTGGCCGCTCTGAAAGATGAAATCCTCAAAAACCGGTTTGCAAGGGATATCGTGATTTCATCGGATATGACAACAGCCTCTATTACTGCCACAATAAACCAGGCTGAACCGGAAACTGCAACCCTGCACAAAATTGATTCAATCATTGCCGTGCATGCAGGCGGTTCTGAAATCCTCACAGGCGGACTGCCATATATCCGTCAGCATATTATGAAGGATGTGAACAGGGATGCACTGATACTCGTGCCGATAGCCCTTCTCCTGATGCTGATTGTGCTGAAACTGAACCTTAACGACTGGAGATCGGTTCTGATGCCGTTCAGCGTGGTTCTGTTCTCAACGGCAATATGTACGGGAATGATTCCGCTTCTGGACTGGCGGCTGTCAATAATCAGTCTGCTGGTTCCCGTGATACTCATCGCCGTGGCAAATAATTACGGGATATATCTCGTGACGAGATTTCAGGAAATCACACAAAGAAAGGACGGAACTTCTCCTGGGAACATGCTGAAGGAGCTCACCGGCTCACTTAACATGCCAATCCTTTTCAGCGGTCTGACAACAATTGCCGGCATTCTCGGATTACTTGCCCATTCCATAATTCCCGCCCGCCAGGTCGGGATACTGGCAGCAAGCGGGGTGACAGTAGCCTTGATAATGAGCCTGCTGTATATCCCTGCGATGATTTATGCACAGAAAGGACGCATAGTGGCGAAAAAACAGCCTGCAGGACAGCATTTCATCTTTAAGACATGGCTTGACAGGCTGTCGTCGGTAATAGTGAAACATCCCGGAAAGATAATAACAGTCTTTGCAACTGTCACCCTGATATTTGCACTGGGCTTCACTTTCCTGAAAATAGAAACCAACCAGGAAAATTATTTCCCGAAAAAGAGTCCTGTACGAATGGCTTCCGATCTCATAAATTCAAAGTTTGGCGGGTCCCAGACCGTCTCGGTGATGATTGAAGGAGATATAAAGGATCCGGAAATAATGAATGGTATTGACAGGCTTACACAAAGACTCGAAAAAACGGACGGGGTCGGAAATGTTTTTTCCATTTCACAGGCCGTAAGGGAGATGAGCAAGGCTATCTATACCGAAGGTGAAAGCATGTATGACAGGATTCCGGAAACACGCGACGGAGTGGCACAGATGTTTGAATTATACAATATGAGCGGTGATCCGGATGACTTCAGTCAGATGATGAACCTTGAGAATACCCGGGCACATGTCCTGGTAAGACTGTCAAATCCTGACAACAGGACCATCAATGAAGTCAAGGCGGCTATATCATCTGATATAAAAGACATACCTGCAAAAATCACGGTCGGGGGATATGCCATAATAATGACTGATTTTGCTTCATCAATAATAAAGGGCCAGGTATTTTCCCTGATTTTTGCAATGCTTACGGTTTTCATCCTGCTTGCACTGATATTCCGTTCAGCGGCAGGAGGAATGATAGGAACAATACCACTGGCCGTATCAATTGTCATATTGTTCGGATTCATGGGATTTACAGGAATTGCCATTGATGCGGCAACCGCCCTCCTGTCATCGATAATGATAGGTGTGGGAGTGGATTTTACCATTCAGTATATATGGTGTTTCAACAGTCAGATTGTAAAAGGCCTGTCGTACGAGGAATCCATCAGGTCCTCAATGAGGATTATCGGCCGTAGCATAGTGATCAACGCCCTGACCGTGATGTCCGGTTTTTCCGTGCTGATGTTTTCAGGATTTGCCTCAATACGCTTCTTCGGATACCTTGTCCTGGTATCCATCAGCTCGTGCCTTCTGGGCGCAATAATTCTGGTTCCGGCCATTATACTGAAATTCAGGCCCGGGTTTGTGAAAAAAGATATGAATAAACCAAAAATAATAAAACATGAAAACGAAAATATCGCTTCTGGTATTCCTGGTGTGGCCGCTTTTGCAGCTGTCAGCCCAGCAGCTGGACGCGGGTCAGATAATGAGTAAAACCCGTGACCTGAGCCTTCTTTCTTCAATGCAGGCGACCATTAATCTGTCGATAACCGAGAAAAACGGTGCTGTAAGAAACCGTACCGTTGCAATGACCACAAAGAGTTATCCTGACGGTCTCGAGAAACGATTCATCCGCTTTGTCGAACCAGCCGATGTCAGGGGTACGTCAATGCTTGTTATTGACAACAAGGATAAAGCTGATGAAATGTGGATCTATCTTCCCGCACTTAAAAAAACAAGAAGAATAGTATCGGGGGAAAAGGGTAAAAGCTTTATGAGTTCTGAATTCTCAAACGCGGATATGAGCTCCCCCACTCTTTCGGATTTCACCCACAGGCATACAGGCAGCTCCGGAACTGCCAATACATGGGTGATCGAAAGCATTCCGAAAAATGATGACATTGTATATGAATACGGTTATTCAAAAAAAATAACCTATGTCTGCATGGATAAGTTCCAGGTGCAGAAAATGGAATTCTACAATTTCGATAATGATCTTTTCAAAATCATTGAAACAAAAAGCGTCCAGTCGTTCCAGGATGGAAAATACATGATAAAGAACATGATTGCCAGCAACCAGATCACGGGAAGAAAATCCGAGATCCTGTTCAGCAATATTAATGACAAGGTCACAGTACAGGATTCATTCTTCACCGTTCAGAATCTGGAGAGATAAAAGGGGCACCTGACAGTGGATAATGTTTTTTAACTTTGCGTTTGTTAAGGAGAAGCGGAATGTTAATAAGCGAAACGACTGTCTGTGCGCCGGCCACATCCGGAGGCGGGGCAATTGCCATAATAAGAATAAGCGGCCCGCAGAGCATTGAAATCTGTGAAAGGATATTTGTTCCGGCTGACCCGAAACGCAGGCTGAAGGAACAGAAGGGATTTACCATTGTCCTTGGCGATATTAAATCGGGAGACGAAATAATTGATGAAGTGCTCATAAGTATTTTCCGTGCTCCCCATTCTTTCACCGGTGAGGATTCTGCAGAAATATCCTGTCACGCTTCTCCCTATATACAGCAGAAGATAATGGAACTGCTCATAAGCCACGGAGCAGTTGCTGCCAGACCGGGGGAATTCACCCAGCGAGCCTTTTTAAACGGCAGGATAGATCTTTCCCGGGCTGAAGCCATTGCAGACCTGGTTGCATCTGAATCAAAGATGGCCCACAGGATCGCGATGAAGCAGATGAAGGGTTCATTCTCTGATGAGATAGCTGTTCTGAGAGCCGACCTGCTTCATTTTGCCTCACTGATTGAACTGGAACTGGATTTCGGGGAGGAGGATGTCGAATTTGCCGACAGGAAAAGCCTGTTCGAAATTGTTGACAGGGTACTGAATGTTTCCCGGAAGCTGTCATCATCCTTCAGTCTCGGAAATGCCGTGAAAAATGGTATTCCCGTTGTGATTGCGGGCAATCCCAATACCGGCAAATCAACTCTGCTGAACAGGCTGCTGATGGAGGAAAGGGCAATTGTGTCAGATATACCCGGAACTACCAGGGATGCCATCGAGGACACAGTGGTCATTGAGGGAATCCGGTTCAGGTTTATTGATACAGCCGGTCTGAGGGACACAACCGACATAATTGAAAACCTGGGAATAAAAAAGACACATGAAAAAATTTCAGCTGCCTCGGTTATTCTCCTGCTGGCGGATATTAACGAAGGGGCCGGTCCGCTTAATGCCCTGCTGAAAAAAATACGCGGGCAGCTTACGGATGAAAAAAGGATAGTGATACTCGTAAACAAGACGGATAATGATTTATACGGAAACAGGCAGCTGATGCAGGAGAATATTTTACCAAAGCAGGATGAATCAATGTTGTTCATATCGGCAAAAACCGGTGAAGGCATTGATGAACTGAAAAAGCTTCTGGGAAGGCTTGCCGGTGCCGGAAGACTGAATACGGAAAATGTGATAATTTCCAATGTGAGGCATTATGAGGCCCTGCTTCATGTTGCCGAAAGCCTGGAAAGGGTAAGGACCGGACTTGAAAACAATCTCCAGGAAGACTTCATTGCCACCGATATCCGCCATGCAATTCATTACCTAGGCGAAATAACGGGGGAAATAACCACCGACGAGATACTTCAGAATATTTTCAGAAACTTCTGTATAGGAAAATAAACCGTAAAATCTGATCAGCCTTTTATGCTTATTCAGTTGCGGAATTTATCAGATATTTTGCAACAACCGACTGAAGGGATCCGGCTGCGGGAAGCCCCCTGCTTATATTGTGCAATATTTCCAGATCTGATTTCCATGCAACATCGGCAGGAGCAAGAATACAAACGCTGCCCTTTTCATATTCCCTGAAAAGCCTGTTATCCCTGAAATAATAAAATTCACCGCTTGCCTCCGTCGGGTAGGTGTGCATCAAAGGCGGCATGTCATCAGGCCTGAACCACAGTTTAATTTCCCTTTCTGCCGATTGTGGCGTGTCAGATGCGTGAATGAGATTGTCCATACGCTGCCCGATCACATTGCCGTCATCATCCTTCAGTGGAACCATTGTACCGAGTGAACGGATACTTCCCGGTTTTTCCACTCTGGCATTAAGAGGATTCGTAGGTCCTACAACCTCCCTGATTTTTTTTATGGCATCCCTTCCCTGGTATACGATAGCAATAACCCTGCGCTTCATCGGATTGTCAGGATAATGACTCTCTCCCATCAGGTATTCAAGAATAGCAGGAAAAAACACCTTCCCCCTGTGTTCGGCATAATGTTCCTCAGCCAGCATCCTGCCAACATGCACAATCTTGGTCCCGCAGTAATGCAGCCCCGTGTGGAATTCTGATAATACGGAAAGAATATATCCTGTCAGAGAATTTTTTAGTGCGTCCGGTTTTATAAGTACCAGCGTTTGTTCAAGATCCTTTTTGTCCATAGGTGTGTTATTTTGTTCTGAATAAGTTATTCCGGTTTTAACCGCAAATTAAACTAAAATACTCTTATCAAACATTTGATATGTCATGTATTTTCTTTCCGGCACCAGAATGCAGATAGTCTTTACAGGATGATTTGGGGATCAGGTAAAAAAGAAAATCAGTGAATCAGGCCTGTGCAGTCAGGAAATCAGCCGGCAGCCGCAGGGATGCGGATTCTTTTCCGTTTCACTTATTTAAAATTTCAGAATTAAGGATTATTCATGCCCGCATTATTCCGCTTCCGTCCTTAATCGCCTTGAACTGCCAGTGTCTTACTCCAAAATAAGACCAATAGGCTTCAATCAGCTTGTTCTGGGAATCACTCAATTCTTCCAGACACCGGATCAGCCTGTCGTGAACGTCATGCAGCTTTTCGTGATTCTCAAAAGAAGGCATTGCTGAGTACAGATCCTTTGATTGCTCGTATTCAGCGCGTAGAAGCTCATACTTCCTGTCCAGATCCCGGCATTGATCGGTCAATTTCTCAACAGTTAGTTCTTTCAGTTCCATAATTTTACATTTTAAACTTCACATCACATTCAGGTAGTACGATGGTAAAACAGAACAGTAAAACCTAAACCGGTAGTAAGTAGTTACGTATGTTCAGGACTAACAGTATTGCATCACAAATATAAGAACTAGTTTGAGAAAATCCAAATTTTTTCAACCATAAGTTGCAGGATATTAGCAAGATCGGATAAACTGGAAAGAATTGCCGGGACTGCTGGCCAGCAGTATTTCAGCGATTTTTTATATTGCTGAATATCAATGTATTAGTAAAATTAGTTTTGCTTTATCCAATTTCATCTGCCAGGAATCAGAAGCCTGAAAAAAGTATTAATTTTGATGCTGTCTGGCTTTTCAGATAAAAACTTGATATAAAAATTTAGCATAGTGGAAAAAAGAAACGAGCGGATAAGGATTTTTGCCGGTTCTTCAAGCAGGGCCTTCGCCGGAAAAATGTGCAGCTACCTGGGTATAGAAGCCGGGATATCGGAAGTATTCCAGTTCAGCGAAGGGAATACATATGTGAAGATCGGGGAAAACGTGCGTAACAAGGATGTTTATATTGTTCAGACAGTCGGGCTGAAAGCCAATGATTCATTCATGGAGCTTCTTTTCTGGATCGATTCGTTCAAACGGTCCAGTGCCAGATCGGTCACGGTAATAATGCCATATTTCAGTTATGCCAAGGCTGACAAAAAGGATGAACCGAGAGTGTCGATACGTGCCCGTGTTTGTGCCGACTGTATAGAAATTGCCGGTGCTGACAGGGTAATAACGATAGATCTTCACAGTCCGCAGATTCAGGGCTTTTTCAAGAAGCCTGTTGACAACCTGTATGCCTATCCCCTGCTTTGTGAGTATATGAAATCAAGGGGAACAGCGGATCTGGTCGTGGTATCCCCCGATGCGGGATTCGCCAGGGATGCGCGAAGGTACGGATCATACCTGGGTGTTCCTGTATATATATGTGAGAAAACCAGAACGGATCATTCCGAAAGGGCAAGCGTAAACATTCTTTCAGGCCCGCTGGCGGCGAAAAATGCACTGATAGTGGATGATTTTACCATTTCGGGAGGAACATTGATTGAAACGGCAAACCTGATGAAAGAGAAGGGTGTGGACCAGGTTTATGCAATGGTGACGCATGCCCTGCTGCATGAAAAGGCAATTGAAGAACTGATGAAAAGCCCGATTCACAGGCTTATCGCCACCGATACTGTTGAAAATCCCAATCTGCTGAACAACGAGAAAATTGAGATCATTTCAGTTGCCCCCCTTTTCGCGGAAGCAGTGAATATAATCCAGCATGAAGGCTCTCTCAGTTCATTGTTTGATTCGCTTCCCGAAAGAGTTCTGAAAAGCAGTTTCTGAAAAGTAGCTTCTGAAAAACAGTATCTGAAAACTGCCTCAGAAAAGCAGCTCCTCAATAAAAAACGGATCCGTATCCTGAATTACCACTCCCCTCTCCCTTATCAGGCAATGTACTTAATGCCTTGTTAATCAATTTCTGCTTAAATACTTCCTTATTAAATACAGTCCCTGGTCAGGGATGCACGTATTTTCCACGGTAATTCCTCTTCAGCAGCGCAGATGCCGCGGGATTGCCGATGATCTCCTTTTTATCATTGTCCCATTTCACCTTTGTTCCGGTATAATAGGATATCATGGCCAGTTGCACTGTGGCAGTTGAATGAAATGCATCTTCAGGATCACAGCTGATAAGATTTCTGTTTTTCTTCCTGACTGCATCAAGGAAGTTCCAGACATGATTTTCCTGCATCAGGGGCGCCGGAACGGAAATATCCTCCCTTTTGCCCTCCCTCCCTGCAGGGAATATTGCCAGACGTTCATCTTCCGCAAACAGGCTGCCTTTCTCACCGTGAAAAAAGATACCGTTATTGAATTCCCGTGTTACATCGCCATTGCCCCACAGCCTGTGCTGCCACAATACCGGGGCACGGGCAAATTCCAGTCCGGCAGTAAGCGTATCGGGTGTCGTTATCTGGTCTTTCAAGGCAAAGATGCCACCCGATGCATGAAACGCATCCGGCATTCCTTCATCCATTATCTTCCTAATTATATCAATATGGTGTATCCCCCAGTCAACGAGATGACCGTTTCCGTATTCCTTTTCAAGCCTCCATGACCGGTGACCTATACTCGGACGGTAGTCGAGCAGGGGTGCGGGCCCGCACCACGCATCCCAGTCCAGGGAAGGAGGCGGAGCCTGAATCCTTGTATCCTGAATACCGGGATTATAGTGTATCTGTGCAACAATCTGATGAACATCCCCTATCCTTCCCTCTCTTATCAGTTCCCCGGCTTTCCTGAATGCTCCGCTCTGGCGCCGCTGAAAACCAATCTGAACTATGTTTCCTGCTTTTTTCCAGGCATTTACCATTGCAATACCTTCCATCACGTCATAGGAAAGGGGTTTTTCACAATAGATATCAAGTCCTTTCTCACAACCCGCAATGAACTGAAGGGCATGCCAGTGGGGAATGGTTCCTATAAACAGTGCTTCCAGCCCCTTGAGGCCTATAAGGTCCTCATAATGCCTGAACGTTTCCGGACGGGTGCCCTGCAGCTTTTCAATCTGAGAGGCAGCTGAACTGAGATGCTCGCTGTCAATGTCGCATATGCCGGCAACTTCCACATTGCCTGACTTAAGAGCCGCTGTTGTGATAACCATCCCGTACCAGCCGGCACCAATGAGACCGATTTTTATTTTACGGTCATCCGCCGGCCGGGGGAAGTAGACTGATGAAGCCATCCCCGCAGATCCCAGAGCTGCGGTTTTCAGAAAGATCCGTCTTTTCATACTTTTTCGGGTTTAAGAATTTTGAAATAAACTATTCACTAAATTATAATTTTTCCCTCAATATACTCAATACAGGAAGTCTTTCTTCCCCTTCTCCGCATCCTGCTTTATATTATCATTTATTGCTCTTTCTCCGGGGAATATTACTTTTGTATTTATATGCAGAAAGGAAAATCAACTCTCCTGTTCACTGATGCCCTGAAGCTGAAGCGTCCCAACGCTTTCCAGGTGATGCTGAAACCTGCAGGTCCGGCCTGTAACCTTAATTGCAATTACTGCTATTATCTTGAAAAGAGCAAACTTTTCGGCAATCCGGCAACCACCCGTATGTCAGACGAACTCCTCGAAGAATTCACCAGGCAGTTTATCGAAGCTCATGAGGTTCCGGTGGTAATGTTCACATGGCAGGGAGGCGAACCAACCCTGATGGGTCTGGATTTTTTCCGGAAAGCCATTGAGTATCAGAAGAAGTACTCCGGCGGCAAACGGATTGACAATGCTTTTCAGACAAACGGCACCCTGCTGAATGACGACTGGTGCAGGTTTTTCAAAGACAACAATATCCTTGTCGGGATATCCATTGACGGCACCGAAAAGAATCACGACCACTACAGGCGGACAAGGTCGGGTGCTCCTACTTTCAAACGGGTAATGAAGGGCATAGAGTTTCTTCACAGGCACAGTGTTGAATTCAATACCCTCAGCGTTGTAAATGATTATAACGTGTCAATGGCTTCTGAAACTTACCGGTTTCTCAAGAAGACAGGAAGCGGCTTCATGCAGTTTCTGCCTGTGGTTGAACGGATATCGGATAACACGGATGATAAATCCCTGAAACTTGTTGCTCCCGTTCACGGGGAGGCAAAGCTGGCACCATGGACTGTCGGGGCAAGGGATTACGGAGAATTTCTGATCACGATATTTGATGAATGGGTAAGGAATGATGTTGCAAAATATTATGTTCAGATATTCGATGCCACACTGGCAAACTTTGCAGGCGAGAATCCGGGTATATGTGTATATAACGAGACCTGCGGGGATGCACTGGCAATGGAGCATAATGGCGACGTGTATTCCTGTGACCATTTTGTGTATCCTGACTATTACCTGGGAAACATTTACGAGACTCCTCTTATTGATATGGTGAAATCGCAGAGGCAGTTTGATTTCGGTATTGATAAAAGGAACAGTCTTCCGCGTTACTGCCTCACATGCGACGTCAGGTTTGCCTGCCATGGCGAATGTCCGAAACACAGATTCCTCACTACGCCCGAAGGAACGCCCGGTCTGAACTACCTGTGTGAAGGACTGAAAATGTTTTTCAATCATGTTAAACCATATATGGAGTTTATGACCCGGGAACTGAAGGCAAAGCGTCCGCCTGCAAACGTGATGAACTGGATAAGGAACAGGGAGAATCAGGCGGTAAGGCAGGCCCGGCCCGAGCGCAATGATCCCTGTCCCTGCGGAAGCGGCAGAAAATTCAAGAATTGCTGTGCCGGCAAGCCTCCGTGGTCATTCCAGGCGGCTGGTAACCTGTGACAGGATATCCTTGGTTGTTGCTATCAGAAACAGCTTGTCACCCGAATGTATTTCCGTTTCACCCTCAGGGATGATGTACTTGTCATCTCTCTTTATCAGGGCAATCCTTGCATTGGGAGGGAATTTGAGTTCAACTATCTTGAGCCCGACCGACTCTGAATGAGCCGGAATGACCAGCTCAGCCATTGCTGAATTGATAGGCTCCGACAGCAGAACGTCCGCGGGCGTTACAGGTTTTACTTTTGCCGGCAGGGCCAGATGGAGCAATCTTGCAACCCATGGTATTGATGTGCCCTGAATGAGGACGGATGTCAGGGAAATAAAGAATACAATATTGAATATCATATCTGCCTTTTCCAGCCCGGCCATAAGGGGAAATGTTGCAAAGACAATGGGTACCGCTCCCCTGAGCCCGACCCATGCATAGAAGGTCTTCACCCTCATCTGTATCCTGAACGGAATAAGGCAAAGGAACACGCTGACCGGCCTGGCCACAAGAATCAGAAATCCGGATATAAGCATGCCCACACCTATGAAGGGTATTATCCGGCTCGGGAAAACCAGCAGTCCGAGGGTGACAAACAGGATTATCTGCATCAGCCATGCCATTCCGTCAAAAACCATCATTATAGTCCGTTTGTGCAGCAGTTCACTGTTGCCCAGATAGAGGGCAGCCAGATACACCGCCAGGAACCCGTTGCCCGATATTGCCGTAGTAATGGAATAGGTCATCAGCATGATGGAAATTATCAGAACGGGATGAAGTCCTTCATAATCAAGTTTTATCCTGTTGTTAATACGCTTTCCTGCAATACCGAAAAGGAATCCGCTGATTCCGCCGATAATCATTTGCTTGAAAAACATAAAAACCACCGAGGCATTTATTCCTTCTCCGCTCTGTATCAGACCTATGAAGACTATCGTGAGGATATAGGCCATCGGATCATTGCTTCCGCTCTCGAATTCGAGAGTGGGCCGGATATGGCCTTTAAGGGCAAGGTTTTTTGATCTGAGTATTGAAAAGACTGCTGCTGCATCCGTTGAGGATACTATTGATCCCAGCAGCAAGGCTTCATAAAGGGTGAAATCGGTTATCCACCAGACAAAAAGGCCCAGGATTCCCGCAGTAAGCAATACTCCGAATATTGAAAGGGTGAGTGCCTTGCCGAATACCGGTTTTACCGTCACCCAGTCTGTTTCAAATCCCCCGGAGAAAAGTATGAAGCACAGGGCAAATACTCCGATGAATTGTGCAACGCCCGGATTGTCGAAGGATATCCTGCCGATGCCTTCACTTCCGGCAAGCATTCCGACGACGAGAAAAAGTATTAGAGTGGGAATCCCCAGACGGAATGAGGTCTTGCCGGCCAGAATGCTGATAAAAAGCAGTACGGAACCGATAAGGAGTATGTTTTCTGTGCTAAGCGTCATCTGCTGACAAAATTACCTCATGTTTCAGATCTTTTCAAGTAGAGGTATCCGCCGTTTTCCGCTTCACGGTTTCCGGACTTTCCGGGAACTGTTCCGCATAACGGAATCTCATGGTCAATACCTTATTGTTTTACATGAAAAGAGACCTGCAAATTCAAATCGTTTATGAATTAATCCATTCAAAATCCGATTTTTGAATTGCCAAATATAATATTTTCAGATTAAAATATTCCGTATGTTAATAAAAGGCAACTTATAACCCGATATATAATGCCCGGTAACATGATTGAACATGCGTCCGCATAATCCGAAGATCTTTTCATTATTGCAAGGGTTACTATGAGCGCAAGCTGTCCCGCGGAAAATTCATTTGATGACAAATGTCCCTTTCAGCTCATCACTGTCCTTATAGCCGTATCTTACGGCCCTGACCCTGATATTGTGGATTCCCGGTTTAAGATGAAGTGGTCCGGAATATAGCTTCCATCTGGTATCTTCCTTTTCATCAAGAGAATAGACGATCGAGGCTCCGTGAGTCGGGCAGTAGAAACCAAGCGTCATGGGCGACGAGTAGGTTCCTCCTGTCCTGTAATTCCCTGAGGCCCGTTCTTCAGGCGAGTTGATTATGAAATAGGGTATGTCCGTGATCGGCTGTTGCCCTCCAGGCCACATCCTTTCTATCATCTCAGGCTCATTAAGGTGTCCCATATCTCCCGTTTCCAGCGTCCACTGCTCATGCCGCTTACGCAGATCATCCAGCACCGGTTTCAGCTTTTCGTCATTTACGAGGTTTTTTATCTGGAAGGGATCTGCCTTTACATTATAAAGTTCTTCAGGAGGCCGGCTGTATGACATCCAGGCCTTCTGCGGACCACTAAGCCTGTCTTCCGCGTCAAGCCTCAGCATCTCCTGGTATATGGGCATCCTGCTCTTGTAGGGAATCCAGATCGGAAAGGGTTCATTCGGGTAATAGTTGCGTATATACAAATAGTCCTTTGTCCTTACCGATCTTATCATGTCATATGATTCATCCACCCTGTCGCGGGCGGCAAACACGGCATCACGGGCCACGCCTGCCCGGCTTCCCAGAAAGGGAATCCCCTGCATATGGGCAGGAACGGGAATTCCGGCAAGGGACAGTACCGTTGGCCCGAAATCAATGGAACTGATCAGCCTGTCATCAACAGTTCCGGCATTCCTGTTATCGGGCCATTTTATTATCAGGGGAATATTTAGCCCCGAATCATATAACCACCTTTTGCATCTCGGCAATCCGTCACCATGGTCTCCCCAGAAAAAAATAATGGTATTGCCGAGTTCCCCTTCCGCTTCAAGTTCATTCAGCAAAGTACCGGCAACGGAATCAAGCCTTGCAACATTGTCATACATTTTTGCAAGGTTCTTTCTGACAATCTCGGTATCTGGATAATAAGGCGGAACTTTTATTTTTTCCGGATCTGTCTTTACTTTACTGATGTCCCAGTTCTGGCTTTCATGTGTGCCCGTCCAGTTAAATACCGCAAAAAAAGGCTGACTCTTGTCCGGTCTGTTCCTGTAATGAGCCGTGGTGCTGCATTCATCCCATATGCTTGCAGGAACATCAGCTCCGGCAAACTGGTAATCAGTCTTGGCATTATTGGTGCAGTAATATCCCGCAGTCCGCATGTATTCCGTAAATGTTTTCACATAGTGCGGAGGCACTGCAGTGAACTGCAGGGGATTCTCCGCCGATCTCCTGTATGATGTCGTCCTCATGTGCATGCATCCGATCGATGTCTGATACATGCCGGTTATGATTCCGGCCCGTACCGGAGCGCTTATTGCGGCAGTGGTGAAAACATTGGTATATCTTACTCCCTGCGAGGCCAGTCTGTCAAGATTTGGCGTCCGGGCTGTCTCATCCCCGTAGCAGCCCAGATGAGGTCCCATATCCTCAGTGGATATCCACAGTATATTCGGACTTTTCTGACTCTGCTGAGCCCAGGCATTTGTGCATAACAGGGCTGCGGCTCCAAGTCCGGCAATCTTTCCGATATATTTCATAGCTTGTCAAAATGATTTACACATATGGCCAGTCCTGCATGGTCATGATTTCCTGAAAACAGATCACATTCTATCTCCGACCGGTTCCAGGGCCCGGTTAATCCTGATATCCGGGCTTGCGGCGGTTTTTCCCCGGGATCTTCCTCAGATCATCCCCAAGATCCTGACGTGCTTTTTCAGCCAGGGCCTCCAGTTCCCTTACCTTCTCAGGATATGCTTCAGCCACGTCATACCATTCTCCGGGATCACGTCGCAGATCATACAATTCTGTTTTTTCAATTTTCTCCGTTCCTGTCTGTCCCGGCCAGCCGTCATTACCCGGCCTGAATCCGCGGTAGGTTCTTCCGCTGTGGGGGAAAACAAGCTTCCAGTAATCTTTCTGAACTGCTTCCAGGCTGTTTTCCTGGTAATAATAATAGAATTCCGTGCGGGGCATGGCATCCCTGTCACCCAGCATCAGCGGCAGTATGCTTATTCCGTCTATTTTCCTCTCCGGAAGGGCCGCTCCGGTAATTTCCGCCAGTGTAGGAAGGATATCTATTCCGGAAGCAAGCTTGTTGCAGATTGTTCCTTCAGGAATTTTTCCCGGCCATTTCATTATACAGGGAACACGCTGACCTCCCTCCCAGCTGCATCCCTTGCCTTCACGAAGGCCACCCGTCGTTCCCGCGTGATTTCCGAAATTCAGCCAGGGACCGTTGTCGCTCATGAAAATAACAAGTGTGTTCTTTTCGAGTTCGTGTTTTTCAAGTGCATTCAGAATCTCGCCCACCGACCAGTCGACTTCCATCATTACATCGCCGTATAATCCCTGCCTGCTTTTCCCCCGGAATTTTTCGGATACCCCGAGAGGAATGTGAACCATTGAATGGGGCATATAGAGGAAGAACGGCTTGTTCCGGTTTTTTTCAATGAAGCTGACTGCCTTTTCCGTATAAGCGGTTGTGAGCCGGTCCTGGCCGTCAAGATTCCCGATTTCATATATTTTTTCATTTCCCTCAATTAGCGGCAGCGGCGGATATTTCATCAGCCTGCTTGTTGTATCCTTCAGATGAATGGGCACTCCGTCAAAATCAACGGGCCACATGTCATTTGAATAGGGAATTCCGTAATAGTAATCGAATCCATGCTGAAGGGGAAGGAATTTCCGGTGATGCCCCAGATGCCATTTCCCGATGGCACCGGTATGATAACCCTTTGTTCCGAGCATTTCGGCTATTGTCGTTTCCTCAGGATTTATCCCATGAACAGCCCATGGCATAAGTGCCCCGGTTATTCCTATACGGTTGGGATAGCAGCCTGTAAGCAGTCCGGCACGCGAAGCACTGCTCACTGCCTGTGGACTGTAAAACCAGGTAAACTGCATTCCGTCCCTTGCCAGTCTGTCAATATTGGGTGTATCATACTGGCTGGCCCCGGTCACACCTAAATCACCGTATCCCATGTCATCCATGAGTATGAGTATTATGTTCGGCGTGGCAGCTTCCGGGGGAAGTGCCTTCTGAGCCTGCATTGGCAGAGTTGCCAGTGTGGCTGCGCCTATTCCTGCTATAGATTTCAGGTTCATCATTTGCTTTTAATTGTGCCCTCCTTGATACTGCTGAGCAGTGTGCTCAATTCCTTTACCTTGCTTTCATTGTCAGCCGCAACATTGACTTTTTCGCCAATATCCGCTTTGAGATTGTATAACTGCGGAATGGTATCATTTCCCAGTTCTATATTGGTATAACTTGCAATCTTCGGACCGGGTCCGGGTTCAATATATTTCCAGTCATCCTTTATCAGTGACAATCTGCCGTTAAGGGAATGCTCCACCAGCCATTCACGTCCTTTTTTCGTCTTTCCCGTCAGGGCAGCCAGACTGTTGAAACTGTCAGGTCCCGTGCCGGAGCTCAGTTCCTGGCCTGTAAGTGATGCGAAGGATGCCATCAGGTCAATCTGCGAAAAGAGGGCATCTGTTGTACCCGGTCTGATTTTCTCCGGCCAGTATATAATAAAAGGTATACGTGTGCCCCCGTCGAATGCACTGTATTTCCCGCCTCTCAGCGGACCGGCGGGCTTATGGTCACCAAGCTTTTCCACTGCATCATCCCTGTAGCCGTCATCAACAACGGGCCCGTTGTCGCTTGTCACAATCAGAATGGTGTTACGGGAAAGATTGAGCTCATCAAGGGTTTTTACTATTTCCCCTACAGTCCAGTCAAGTTCCAGGATGACATCTCCCCGGGGACCCATGGTGCTCCTGCCGGCAAACCTCGGATGCGGAACCCTTGGAACATGTATGTCATTGGTTGCAAAATAGAGAAAAAACCTGTTGTCCTTGTTTTGCTTTATGAAGTCAACGGCCTTTCCGGTGATTACATCCGCTATGTCTTCATCTGTCCACCATGCCGATCTCCCGCCGCTCATATACCCAATTCTGCTGATTCCGTTAACTATTGTCATATCATGACCATGACTGGGATGCATTTTAAGCAGTTCCGGATGATCCCGTCCGGTCGGTTCAACAAGGATGGGCTCCCTGAAACTGACTCTTATCGGATCTTCAGGATCGAGATTCACCACCCTCCTGTTTTCCACAAAAACTGTGGGAACCCTGTCTCCGGTAGCGGGCATAACGTAATTATAATCAAATCCTATATCCAGGGGACCTGACGTGATTTCCCCGTTCCAGTCGGCCCCGCCTTCCGGACCCATGCCCAGATGCCATTTGCCAACCACTCCGGTTACATATCCGGCGTTTTTCAGAACGGAAGCAATTGTTGTCCTTCCGGGTGTGATTATTGCCGGCGCATCACCCGTTGCAATGCCGGTCCCCTCCCTCCTCCAGGCATATTCACCCGTCAGCAGTGAATAGCGCGAAGGGGTGCTTGTTGCAGATGTTGAATGGGCATTCGTAAACAGTAAGCCATTCTCTGCCACCCTGTCAATATTGGGAGTACTCAGACTTGTTGCCCCGTAACAGCTTATATCACCATATCCGAGATCATCAGCATAAATGATGACAATATTGGGATAATCTGCCTGGCGGGAGCATCCTGAGAATGCCGAACTCAAAGCTGCAATCCCCAGGGCTCCGGTTATCAGTTGATTCCGGGAATAGTTTTTTTTCATATCAATCTGATTAGGTTAATTTTTCTTGTTTATAGGAATAAAATAGAATGCTGGCTTATTATCTGCCTTTCACTTCAAAGTCGAAAGGGAAAACAGGGGAAGGCTCATGTGCTTCCTCCATAATTTCTTCCATTTTTCTGACTATCTCAGGATGTGAACCGGCCAGGTCATTTGTTTCCCCGGTATCTGCCGAGAGGTCGTACAGCTCAGTTCTGGCTTTGGTGCTGCTGTTGACATTCAGCCTCACTGCCTTCCAGTCGCCCATTCTGACAGCCATTTTTCCGCCCTGCTCATGGAATTCCCAGTAGAGGTACCTGTGTTCTTTCTGTTTTCTTTTCCCGAGAAGGGTGGGAAGAAATGATATCCCGTCAGTCTTTTCAGGTATTTCCGCGCCGGTTATGTCTGCAAGTGTCGGCATTAAATCCCAGAATGCTGAAATATGATCTGTCCTTGAACCTTCCTTTATCTTTCCCGGCCATTTAACCAGGAGGGGGCTTCTGATTCCTCCTTCATACATATCCCGCTTGTACCCTTTCAGTCCTCCGTTACTGTTGAAATAGTCCGGATCCGCACCCCCCTCCAGATGGGGCCCGTTGTCAGAGGCAAAAAAGACAATGGTATTTTTTTCGATTCCCAGTTCAGTGAGTTTGGCGAGCAATTCTCCCACATAGTCATCAAGTTGTTTTATCATGGCAGCAAAGGCAGCATGGGATTCGGGCTGGGACCCATAGGGACCAAGTCTGAAATCTGGCCCGCTGTCTGTTCCTGTAAAGACTTTCTCCGGATCGAATTTACCCCTGTACATTTCCATATACTCCTCTTTCGCGAACAATTCAGCATGTGGAATGGTAGTGGCATAAAAGAGAAAGAAGGGATTCTCCCTGTTGGCTTCCATAAAACGAATGGCAGCCTCATGAGTCAGATCGGCGCTGTAGGCACCCGTCCTTCCGCTGTCATTTTCCTGCAGAAGGATTTTTTCATGATTGTGCCACAGATGATCCGGATAATAATTATGTGCAAGGCGCTGGCAGTTGTAACCGAAAAAATCATCTATTCCCTGTCTGGCAGGGTCACCCTCCGTATCAACGAACCCCAGTCCCCATTTTCCATATGTCCCCGTTGCATAGCCTTTTGTTTTCAACATCTTCCCGATGGTAAATGCATCTGCCGGCAGGGGCCACTGACCCTCAGGCTGCCATTCCTTGTTGCCCCTGATGGGGGTATGGCCCGTATGAAGACCGGTCATCAGGGAGGATCTCGACGGAGCCGATACGGTGCATCCTGCATAATGCTGAGTGAACAGCATGCCATCCCGGGCCAGCCTGTCAATATTCGGGGTTGAAAATTTCTCCTGCCCGTAACAACTTATGTCACCATAACCAAGATCATCCGCCAGGATAAATACGATGTTCGGAAGTGGTTTATCCTTCTGGGAACAGGATATTGCCGTCACTGATGCCAGAAGTGCAAGGTAGATTTTATTGTTCATAATATAATCAGGTTATAATCAGGTTATAATCAGTATGCCGAAGATAAGAAAAAGTATCAGCCAGAGAATTATTTTAAGATCATCAAATTCATCTATGTCCATTTTTACGGATTGATGGTTTTTGTTACCGGTTCGTCAGCAATAAAAGTAAAATAAATTAGGGAAATATTATAACAAAACCCTTTTATATGGGGAAATGGCTTTAATTTTCCTGCACATCTCCTGCCTGAGCCTCATATTTATTCAAATCCTGAAACTCCTGAAAGCCGTCAGCAGACATATGCAATCATGATAATTATAGTTTATTAATTCAGCTTTTGTTATATTGCAAAACCTGCAAAACCGGAATCCGCGGACTTGTCATATACATTGCCCGGTTCCGGGCTTGCATGCAAATTCCGGACAGTCAATGGTGTTACGTTTTGCCTGATAATTCATGATAACATAAATGGTGATGCGTTCTGGCTTTAAAGTTGATGTTGCTTAAACGGGTAATGGGATCAGGGAAAAGATATACGCTTATTATCATGCTTACAGCGCTTCTGTCAGGCGGCTTCCTGGTTTGGTGGATCGCAGACGACCACTATCCGGCAGAAATGGTCGCCCGTGTTCCCGGAATGGATAACAGGCCGGAACTAGAGCCCAGATCCGATTCCGTGATCATTGGTGAATTTTTTGATACCCTTAACAGTTTTGACGAATATGTTCCGGGAAGCTGGCCCAGATTCCGCGGGACCAATTTCGACAATATATGCAGGGACACTTTTAATCTTGCGGAATTATGGGATTCCTCAGGTCCGCCGGTGGCCTGGAAGGTTACACTGGGTGAGGGATATGCCGGACCCGCAGTCTGGAACGGCCGGGTATATGTTATGGATTACAACGAACGGCGGAAAGCAGATATGCTCAGATGCTTTTCCCTTAAATCGGGGACGGAACTCTGGAGAAGATGGTATTATGTTGACATAAAGAGAAATCACGGTTACTCGCGTACCATTCCTGCAATAACGGATGATTACCTGCTGACAATTGGTCCGCGCTCCCATGTGATGTGCCTGGATCCGCTGAGCGGAGATCTTAGGTGGAGCCTCGACATGGAAAAGGAATTCGAAATTCCGGGAAAGACAAAGGGCAGGATCACTCCGGATTTTTATACCGGTCAGTGTCCGTTGATTGATGATGGGGTTGCAGTGCTGGCACCCGGCGGAAAAGCCCTGATGACAGGCATTGACTGCGAAAGCGGACAGGTATTGTGGACCACTCCCAATCCTGATACTCTCAGAATGTCGCACTGTTCCATCATTCCGATGAGGATACACGGAAAAAAAATGTACGTTTACAATGCCATCGGAGGTGTTTGCGCTGTGTCGGCGGAAGGTGCCGACAGGGGAAAACTGCTCTGGCAGACCACGAAATGGAATCCGCTCACCGTGGCAGCATCGCCCGTTCTTCTGAATGATAATGAGATTGCTGTTTTCGGCAGCTATGGTGCAGGGGGAGCCAGAATAAAAATCAGCTATGACGGTTCGGGATACACGGCTTCAGTGATTGAAAGCCACAAAGCCATGGAGGGACTGTCAAGCGATCAGCAGACACCCGTTATCACAGGGGATTATATCTGGTCGGTGATGCCTGAAAATGCAGGCCCCCTGAAAAGGCAGCTTGTCTGTTACCATCTGTCGGATCTCCGGAAGCCGGTGTGGACCAGCGGAAAGGACAGCAGATTCGGACGGGGTCTGGGACCCTATGTTGTGAAAGAAGACAAGATGTTTCTCATGGATGATGATGCAAACCTGTTTTTCTTTCAGCTTGACGGGGCCTCTGCATCGCTGATAGCCAGATATGATATTCTCGATGGTATCGAGGCATGGGGACCAATGGCCATTGCCGGCAACTACCTTATACTGAGGGATTCAAGAAATATGATTTGTCTTACAATTGGAAAAAATTCTTCATGATGAACAAAAAAAGCTATGCGATAATATCATTGGTGATAATACTGACCTTTATCGCCTATATTGTCTATGATTCCGTTAAACCGGAAAAAAACCGTGAAACACCGGAAAAAACTGCTGCGGCGGAAGATCCTCCCGACCTATGGCAGGCCGGAAAGCAGCTTGACATTGATTACGGGCAACTGATGTCTGTGGCAGTATCGCCTGACGGAGATATCTTTCTGGGAGGAAAATCATTCCTGTCGCGCTACAATAATTCACTGAACCTGGTCTGGAAGACCTCAACACCGGATGGCATCACTGCCGTGGCGGTTTACGGTGATACGGTCTATGCAGCTTCAGCAAGTATTATTCACCTGGTGGGCAGCGACGGAAAAATGATCACGGAATGGGGCCCCTATGAATCCCGCAGTTATATTACTTCAGTCTCTGCCAGCGCGAAAAATGTTGGCTTTGCTGATTCAGAAAACAAGAGGGTATTCATTCTCGATAAAACCGGGGAAGTAATATCAATGGCAGGACATTCTGTTGATAAATTCATTATACCCAGTCCGTATTTCGATGTTGCACTGACGGATGAAGGACTCTTCTATGCGGCAAATACGGGATACAGAAGAATTGAAACATGGACTCCCGGCGGTATAAAGAAAGGACAGTTCGGGGAAGCAGGCACTGCCCCTGAAGCATTCTGCGGCTGCTGCAATCCCGCCCACTTTGCCGTGATACCGCAGGGTTTCGTAACTGCCGAGAAAGGAATCAACAGGATTAAGATACTTGACCACCAGGGTGCTTTTGTTGAATTTGTATCATCCCGGAATACATTTACACCTTCGGTTCCGCTGGATATAGCTTCAGCGGACGGAAAGACGATCTATGCCGCAAACCCGGACGATTCAAAACTTTATGTATTCCGGAGAAAGAATGAAAATATCTGAACCCTTATTGAAAACAAACGATAATTAAGTATACCTATATATATATGTCTGCATTGACAACAAGAAATGAATTCATAAAAAAAACAGTCAGGCTGCTCATGGCCGGCATTCTGGCTCTTATTGCTGCACTACTTGGAAGCAGGATTGTTTTTGACAGGGATTGTTCGCTTTGTCCGGTGAATGGAATTTGCCGGGAGAAAACGGATTGTGATAAATACCGGAACAGGAATAAGTTTAGGAGAGGCAGGGCTTAATGAAAGGATACAATATCACAAAATAATCAGCAAGTGCAGGATCAAATGAGCAGACAGAAAAACAAATACAGCAGCAGAAGGGATTTTGTAAGCAAGGCGGGAAAGATACTTGTTACGGCTCCGCTTGTTGCACTGCCCCTGGCACTTTCGCGGAAAACAACGGCTTCGGGATATGTCTGGCAGATTGACCCCTTTAAATGCACCCAGTGTGGCCAGTGCAAAACCAATTGTGTAAAAACCCCCTCGGCTGTAAAATGCTACCATGCATTTGTTATGTGCGGTTACTGCGATCTCTGCGGCGGGTATCTGCGGCAGGGAGTGAGAACAATCAGCACCGGCGCCGAAAATCAGCTTTGTCCCACAGGGGCAATTACCAGGCGCTTCGTGGAGGAACCATATTTTGAGTATACTATCAATGAAGATCTGTGCGACGGCTGCGGTAAATGCGTGAAGGGATGCATCGATTTCGGCAACGGGTCACTGTATCTGCAGATAAACCAGGAGCTTTGCGATAACTGCAACGACTGTCTTATTGCCAGGAAATGTCCTTCGGATGCAATATCCAGGGTGCCCGCCGGCAGGCAGTATATCCATAAGGCAGATGGCCCGCCGGTTCCGGAATCATAAGTCTTCAACACTGAAACTGCAGAAATGAGATGCTGAAAAAATTACTGCCATATATCTTTGTTTTTATTTTCCTGAACTGGTATTCAGGCCTTCACGCACAGGACAGATTCCCAAGACCGGAATTTGAATCCGACTACGTGTATCCTGAACACCAGGCTCCATTTCAGAGGTCGTATCTCCTTGACTATCTCGACGTGGCAGTACTGATCGCTGCCTTGTCCGTGACAGCCTGGCTTGCAGTTAAAAAGAGATCCCGCCGGGGGCTGGTCGGGATGTCTGTTTTTTCACTGCTGTATTTCGGTTTTTTCAGAAAGGGCTGTATCTGTCCGGTAGGCTCGGTACAGAATGTTTCACTGGCATTGTTCAATTCGGATTATTCAATTCCTCTCACTGCACTTCTCTTCTTTATTGTTCCCCTTGTTTTCGCCCTGCTTTACGGAAGAGTCTTCTGTGCCGGTGTCTGTCCGCTGGGTGCAATTCAGGAACTGACAGGCTTCAGTCCGGTTAAGCTGCCGAAAGCTGCAGAGACAGTACTTGCATCTGTTCCTTTTATTTATCTCGCTGTTGCAGTGTTGTTTGCTGCAATGAAGAGTCATTTCCTCATCTGCCGCTATGACCCTTTCGTAGGTATCTTCCGGCTTGACGCTCCCCACACCATACTGATTTTCGGGGCTCTGCTCCTGCTTGCCGGAATTTTCGTCAACCGGCCATACTGCAGATACCTGTGCCCCTACGGAGCTATACTCAATATTTTTTCACGCTTTTCAGGGAAACATCTTTCCATTACACCAGCTGAGTGCATTAACTGCCGCCTGTGTGAAAACGCATGTCCCTATGATGCAATTCTTAAACCGGATGCAGTCCCGACAGCAGAGGAAAGAAAAAAAATCAGAAAAATGTTTCTGACATGGATCATTCTTATTCCGGTCTTTACTGCGGCAGGAGCACTGGTCTTCCATAATCTCGGACCGGTTATGGCCGGAATAACCCGGGAAGTACGTCTTGCCGGGGAAATACGGCTTGAAAAGGAATCCGGCATCGAGGCTGTGTCGAAGGATGCTGTCGCCTTCAAGGAAGCGGGGAAAACAGAAGATGAGCTTTTCACAGAGGAACTTGCGATCATTCACAGGTTCAGGAAAGCTTCTCCCTGGGCGGGAGGCTTTCTTGGATTGTCCCTGGGCATAAGCCTGGTGGCTCTAACCATAAGAACCGGCCGCACCGGTTATGAGCCGCACAGGGGCAAATGCTACAGTTGCGGCCGCTGTTTTAAATACTGTCCTGTTCAAGTCAGTAAAAAAGATTGAAAATGAATCTTAAAGAAAAGGATATAGATGTTCTGAGGAAAGTCAGCCTGATTGCAGGTATTTTCACCATCCTCGTGGCCCTGACGATGCTTTTCAGCATTATTCAGCTGAAAGCCATTGATCCGCTGGACAATCCTGTGCTGACAGAAATAAAGGAACAATATGACAATGATCCCGGCAATACCGTCAAGGCTGAACAGGTAAGGGCCCTGGACCTGATGGCCAGGAAAGCCTATTTCGCTTCACGGAGACAGATAGAAACCGGTTCCTATCTTTTACTGGCAGGCGCCATAGTCTTTTTTTTCAGCCAGTATGTCCTGTCGGAAAATAAAAAAGCTGTTCCCGTTATTCCCGGTGAGCTGCCCGATGAAACAGATGTCCGCAAAAAGGGGATGAAGCACATGCTTGTATCCGTTTCGATTATAACGGCAACGGCAATTATTGCCTCCTTTTTCCTGAGATCCGGTCTGCCCGACCTGGACCGGAAAAGACCCGCAGGAAAGAAGGAAAAAACAGGCAGACCGGCACTTGTTAAAGGCAGCTATGAACCGGATGCCGTTAATTTTCCCTTTTTCAGGGGCCAGGACAGCCGAGGCATAGCCGGGGGCAGGAATTATCCCCTGCACTGGAACGGTGAAGATGGCACTAATATCAAATGGAAGTTACAGATACCCAAAGATGGTAAGAGCTCTCCGGTAATATGGGGTGATAAATTATTCGTTACCGGGGCAGAAAACACTGATTGTGAGGTTTACTGCATTGACAAGAAATCGGGTGAAATTTTGTGGAGTGCATCAGCATCCGGAATCCCCGGAGAACCTTCCGTAGTTCCTGAAATGGATTATGATGCAGGAATGGCCGTGTCAACGGCAGCAGTTAACGCCAGCTCGGTATGCGCAATATTTGCCAACGGAAATCTGATATGCCTTGACCACGACGGCAACACAAAATGGGCAAAGAACCTGGAGACACCTGAAAATGTATATGGCTATTCATGTTCTCTTATTATCCATGAAGATCTTCTTCTTGTACAGTATGATGCAGACATAAAGGTTTCACTTATGGGTTTTGAGCTGGAAAGCGGAGAACTGAAATGGGAAACAATCCGCCGTGACAGGCCTTCATGGTCTTCCCCCGTCCTTGCGAACTTCAACGGTACCGCCCAGGTGATAATAAACGGCAATCCCTGGGTCACCGGCTTTGATCCCGTCAGCGGAAAGGAATTATGGGCAGTCGAATGCATGTCGGGCGATGTTGCCCCTTCTGTCGCGGTAAACGGCACAATGGTGTATGCCGTAACAGACTATGCAGTACTTGCAGCAATAAGGCCAGGGACGGGGGCATCAATAATATGGTCGGACGATATGTTCACTCCCGATGTATCAAGCCCGGTTGCAACGGATGAGTATCTTTTCCTTGCAACAGGCTACGGCGATGTAGTGTGTTATGATGCAATGAAGGGCGATACACTGTGGACCCACTATCTCATGGATCAGTTCTATGCTTCCCCGGTGATTGCCGATGACAGGGTATGGCTGCTTAACAGAAGCGGCGTCATGAAGGTGATAAAAGCGGATTCAAGGTTTGAGCTGCTTGCTGAATCACCCCTGGGAGAAGCTGCCGACTGCACACCGGCATTTTCCGACGGGTGTATTTATATAAGAGGAAGAGAAAATCTGTATTGCATATCAGAAATTGAATAAAAAGACAGTAAATACAAGAGAAGAGACATGCAGTTGCCAGTCAACCGGCACAGACAAAATCATTCCGGTTGTTGAGGAGGTTGTCGCCCTGACAGGAAAAGGGAAGGACAGGGTGATCCCCATACTTCAGGAAGTCCAGAAAAGACTGTCTTACATCCCGTCAGAAGCACTCAGGCATATATGCAAAATAACTGATATAACACCCGGACAGATATCCGGAGTATCCACCTTTTACAGCCAGTTCCATCATCTTCCCACAGGAAAGCATATTATTAAGGTTTGCTCCGGAACAGCCTGTCACGTGAAAGGCTCACAACTCATAAGCGATTCATTCAGAAGAGTTCTTAACATCGGTGACCGGAAGAACACTTCCCCGGACAACCTGTTTTCAATAGAGGAAGTTGCCTGTCTGGGTTGTTGCACACTGGCGCCTGTTGTACAGATCGATGACAAAACATACGGACATGTAAAGCCGACACAGGCCGGAGATATACTGAAGGATTTTCTTGTTTCGGGAGGCAAGGTATCCCGTTCAGAAGACAAAGCATCCCTGGCCGGTCATGACGCCGAGGTCAGGATCGGTCTGGGTTCATGCTGCATCGCCGGCGGCAGCAGAAACATACTTTCCAGGCTCATTGAGATCACCGACAGCTTTGACCTCAGAATCAAAATCAAGCCGGTTGGCTGCGTGGGAGTATGCAATCAAACCCCTTTACTGGAAATAGTTGCCGGAAACGGTGAACATTCAAGATATACAAACGTAACTCAGGATCAGGTTGAGGAAATTCTTCTCAGGCATATCGGCCCGGAATCACTGACAAAGAAAATCCGGTACAGAATCAATGATCTGGCTGACACTTTTGTCACGGATCACCTGCTTGAAAGCCCGGTTAATATACCTGCTGATGAAAGGGAAAAATACCTGAACAATTTCACCAGGAAGCAGGTCAGGCTGGCTACCATGCACTGCGGCATCCTCACTCCCGATTCTGTTGAAGAGTACCTGATGCTCGGCGGTTTTGATGCACTGAAAAAAACAATTCAGTCGGGCGACCCCGGACAAATAACCGATATTATTATAAAAAGCGATTTGAGAGGCCGTGGCGGTGCAGGATTCCCCACGGGTGAAAAATGGCGTATTGTGGCAAATGAGCCGGGAAAACTGAAATACATAGTCTGTAACGGCGATGAGGGTGATCCCGGTGCATTCATGGACAGGATGCTTCTTGAATCATTCCCCTACCGGATAATTGAAGGAATGCTTATAGCTGCCTATGCCACAGGGGCCTCTGAAGGAATATTCTATATAAGGGCGGAATATCCGCTGGCAGTGGAAAGAATAGGAAATGCACTGAAGCATTGTTATGAGAAAGGCTTTCTCGGGGAAAATATCCTTGGTTCGGAATTTTCCTTCAGGGCAGAGATATTTGAAGGTGCCGGTGCCTTTGTATGTGGTGAGGAAACCGCATTGATAACATCACTCGAAGGCAGACGCGGGACACCCCATCTGCGGCCTCCCTTCCCGGCTGTCAGGGGATACAGGAACCGGCCCACCCTTGTGAACAACGTGGAAACCCTTGCAGTGGTTCCATGGATTATAAATATGGGAGCGGAAGCCTTCAGCAGGACAGGAAGCGAGAAAAGCAAGGGAACCAAGGTTTTTGCTCTTGCGGGTAAAACGGCACGGGGGGGATTGATCGAGGTGCCCATGGGAATTACTGTTCGTGAAATAATTGAGGATATAGGCGAGGGTGTGGCGGAAGGAAGAAAATTCAAGGCGGTACAGATTGGAGGACCATCGGGCGGCTGTATTCCTGCTTCCATGGCGGACACCCCGGTTGACTACGAGGAGCTGAACAGAATGGGTGCAATGATGGGATCAGGAGGCCTCGTCGTGCTTGACAACACAGACTGTATGGTGGATGTGGCAAAATATTTTCTGAGCTTCACCCATAAGCAGTCTTGCGGGAAATGTACATTCTGCAGGGTCGGAACAAAGCATATGCTGGACATACTGACCCGCCTCAGTGAAGGAAAGGCGGACATGAAGGAAATAGATGAACTGGAATCACTTTGTCACTATGTTAAGAACGGAAGTCTGTGCGGTCTTGGAAAAACTGCTCCCAATCCGGTGATAACAGGACTGAAATATTTCCGTAAGGAATATGAGGCTCATGCTTCAGGTATCTGTCCTGCGAAAAAATGCAGGGAACTGATCAGGTATGTTATTACCGATAAGTGCACGGGCTGTACAAAATGCTCTCAGGAATGCCCGGTAGGCGCGATAGGTTTCAGACCCTACGAAAAACATGAAATAAACCAGGAATTGTGTACTAAATGTGATAATTGCAGAATTGTTTGTCCTGAAAATGCTGTCGAAATAATGGATAATAATGTTTAAGATCAGAATAAACAATATTGAAGTGGATGCCGAAGCCGGTGAAACCATTCTGTCAGTCAGCCAGAGGGCCGGTGTTTCCATTCCCACACTGTGCCACATGGACGGTATTGAACATTATACCTCATGCATGGTATGCATGGTCAGGGATAAGGCTTCGGACAGCTACCTTCCCTCATGCACGGCACTTGTACGGGAAGGGATGGACATAGATGCTTCCGGAGAGGATGTTGTGTCAGCCAGGAAAAAGGCGGTGGAGCTTCTGCTTTCGGAACACCGCGCCGAATGCGAGGCACCCTGCAGGATAGTCTGTCCGGCAGGTTATGACATTCCGCGCCTGAACAGGCTGCTTGCCGCAGGAGAATATATTAAAGCCATAGAACTTGTGATGTCGGAACTGGATGCACCGGAGATTAGATGCCTCAGCTGCCGGGGGTATTGCGAAAATGCATGCAGAAGAAGAAAAATTGACAGACAGGTGTCCATCCGGAACATCAGAATCTTTATTTATCACAATCTGAATTACCAGGGCGGTCCTCAGAAACCTGTAGAACTGACTGAATTCCCTGATTTCAAAAAAATCTTTTCATCCCGGACCGGGAGAATTGAGGAAGAGGAACTGAAGGAATGGCTTAAGGAATGCAGGGAGGCCGGGAAACGGTTTGAATCTGTCACAGACTTCATTTCAGCAGGTGAAGAAGCAAAAAACTGTATGCACTGCGACTGCAGGGCATCGGACAATTGCCGTCTGAGGGAACTTGCACAGGAACTCGGAATAAGGGACAGGGGAAACAAAGTGGCCGGTTTGCCGCTTACAAAAAAGATCAGCCAGGGAACAGGCCTGATTTTTGAACATGCAAAATGTATTAAATGCGGGCTTTGTGTGAGAATCTGTGAGGACAAAAAGGAAGAACCCTCCCTGTGCTTCATAAACAGGGGATTTGTATCCCTTATATCGGAACCGCTTACGGCTGAGTTTGATGATATACCGGCAGCACAGGCAGAGCTGTGCGTTAATGTCTGCCCCACAGGAGCCCTGAGCTTTTTTTAATAAAACATAAGAAAAAGCAATGAAAACATTTTAAGACTTCATGATGCCGGAATAAAACCGTTATATAATCAAGTTTAAGCCATAATGAATCAACTTTTCCTATTGATATTTTTCTCAGCGCTCAGTCTTGTTTCCCTGTCACAAAAACCCGGAGCGGACTGGCCTGTTTTCCGGGGCACATACAATCTTACCGGATATGCAGCCTCCGCCCTGCCGGCCGCTCCCGCACTTCTCTGGAGCGTCTCAACGGGTGAGGGTTCCAAATCATCTCCAGTGATCAGCGACGGAATAATCTATTTCGGCAATCTGAAAGGCAATGTGTATGCTGTATCCCCGGAAGGCAAAATCATATGGAAAAAGGAAACAGGGGGAACGGCTGAATCACCGCCAATGATTTACGGCGATTATCTTTTCATCGGCGGCGGTGACGGGATAATGCGTGCCTTTGACAAAAAAACGGGCAGGCTGTTATGGTCATATTCAACAGATAACCAGATAGTGGGATCGGCAAATATCTGGAGTGCCGGAAAATCAACCGGACTGATTTTCGGCAGTTATGACTACTATCTTCATTGTGTTGATCCGCTCACCGGCCGCTTACTGTGGAAACTTGAAACGGAAAATTATGTCAACGGCACCCCGGCTGTGATGAATAACAGGATAGTTTTCGGGGGTTGCGACGGTATGGTCAGAATTGCGGATCCTCTCACCGGAAGGGAAAGAAACAGGTTCGAAACCGGCGGATATATAGCCGCGTCTCCGGCAATATCCGGCGAAAGGGCCTGGTTCGGCGATTATGACGGAAACCTTTACTGCCTGGATATGATAAGCGGCAAAATGGTATGGGAAGTGCCTGCAGGGAAAGGATCCGGCGCAATAATGGCTATTCCGGCTGCCGGCAGGAATATGCTTGTTGTGGGAAATGAGGATAAATACCTTTACTGTTACAACTCCGGGTCAGGTGAGCTTATCTGGAAATTCAGGACAAACGGCCGGATCACCGGTTCGGCAGTGATAACGCCATCGGGAGTGCTTTTCGGAAGCATGGACGGAAATGTTTATATCCTTGGACTGCAGGATGGCGGGAAAAAATGGAGCTTCAATGCCGGAGCGCCGGTCAGCAGCTCTCCGGCTGTCACAACAGGAAGATTTTATTTCCTTACCGAAGACGGACGTTTACTGGCTTTCGGAACAAAGTAAGGAACAGCATTGGCTTCCGGCTGCCTTCGCCACAAAGTGAAGATTGCCGGTAAAGGGCTTTCGCAGGAGGCAGTAACTTCGAACCTGTACCGGATCTGAAAGAGTATTAAAATATATGGAAGAAAGGATGTAAGCATGAAGGTTATTTATCTGATAACGGGATCGGGAGGATCATTCTACTGTGCAAACTGTTACCGCGACATGCTTTATTTCAGGGCAATCCGCCAGGTTCCCGGAATAACCGCAAATGCCATACCACTGTATCTCCCGCCTGAAGATGACAGCTCGGTAACAGGATTTGACAGGCATGTCTTTTTTGGTGCCATCTCGATGTTCCTCAGGGAAAAAGCCGGCTTCCTCAAAAATATGCCGGCCTTTCTGGAAAGGTTTTTCGACATGACACCCTTTCTGAAACTTGCCTCCCGGCAGGCGGGAACAACCAGCGTGGAAGGATATGAGGAACTTACAATAAACATGATAGAAGGCGACAATGCCTTCCGCAAAAATGAGGTTGACAGGCTGGTAAAATACCTGATGAAGGGAGGAAAGCCGGATGTGATTCATCTCTCCAACGCGCTTATCCTGGGCCTGGCCAGGCAGCTCAAGAACAGGATGAAGGTAAAGGTGGTATGCTCCCTGCTCAATGAGGATGACTGGATTGATGACATGGCGGAGCCATGGCAGAGCAGGGCATGGGAAATGATAGGCAGGGAATCGGTGTACGTGGATCATTTCATCACACCCAGCAACTATTACAGGCAGTTGTTCATTTCAAAGACCGGTGTGAAAGGAGACAATATTCATGTAATCCCCCTGGGCTTCGATCCGGAGCCGCCTTACGGGGAAAGAAACACAAACCGCCCTCCTGCCCTGGGTTATTTCAGCCGCATCAGTCAACACAACGGATTTGATAAACTCACAGACGCATTCATTGAACTGAAAACAAAATATTCAATGCATGACCTCGGTTTTCATGTCTGCGGAGGCTATACCGGTATTGACAAGGCTTTTATTTCAGACCAGATCAGAAAAATCAGGGATCATGGCTTTCAGAAAAGCATAAGAATCTATCCTGAATTCCAGGGTAACAAAAAAATGGAATTTTTTAACAATGTTGACGTGATCAGTGTTCCTGTACGGAAATATGACGGATACGGCCTGTATATACTGGAAGCCAACAGCAGCGGAATACCTGTGGTACAACCTGCCACGGGCGCATTCCCCGAAATAATTGCCACAACCGGTGGAGGAATTACTTATCAGCCTGATACCGTTGAGGAACTGTCTTCATCACTGCACAGGCTCTTAACGGACAGGGAGCTGGCTGCAAAACTGGGGCAGACCGGGAAGGAACGGGTTCTGACAAAACTTTCGATTGAGAAAATGTCGGCCGGCATGTATGAAGTGTATAAATAAATTCAGAACAGTATGCTGGAGCTTAAAAAAGTATCAAAGTCCTACACACAACGGGGAATGGTTCTCGGGGATCTGGATCTTGTCGTCAGGGATGGTGATGCCATTGCCGTGACAGGGCCGTCCGGCTCCGGAAAGACCACCCTGATTAACATTATCGGCACACTTGATCATCCCGATTCGGGGGATGTGATCTTCCGGGGCAGGTCAGTAAGTACACTGGATGCAGATGAATCAGCTTCCTACAGGAACAGGAATATCGGATTCGTTTTCCAGGACCATCTTCTTCTTCCCCATCTTACAGTCGGGGAAAACATACTTCTTCCGCTCTTTGCCTCAGATATCGGACTTTCAGAATATGAAGAAAAAAAGAAAAATGCATCCGGACTGATGAAGAGGATCGGCATCTCACCCCTTGCCGGCAAGTATCCCTTTCAGATATCGGGAGGCGAGGCACAGAGGGCTACCCTGGTCCGGGCACTGATAAACAAACCCTCCCTCCTTCTCGCTGATGAGCCGACCGGATCTCTCGACGCGGAAAATGCCAGAATACTTGGCGATCTGCTTGTGGAGATCAACCGGGAAACGGGCCTCACACTGCTCATTGTAACCCATTCAGATGCACTTGCCTCAAGAATGAAAACACACCTGATCCTTGAAAACGGCAAACTGAAAACAATATAAATGAAGATCATCCTTTGAACAGTAAACTGAAAAACATCATACCAATGAAGTCAGACATCCTCAGAATGATATTAAAATCCCTGGTATATCACAGGAAGGATGCTGTTTATCAAATCATTATCATATCAGTTCTGTCAGCTGTAATCAGCGGTTCCCTTTTCACGGGACATTCCGTGCGCAGCAGCCTGAAGCGGGCATCACTGGAAAAACTTGGCAGCACCGATATTATAATCAGTTCAGGGCTGAGATATTTTGACCCCGCCCTTTCAGAAAAAGTTTCGGCAGCTACAGGAAACCCGGCTGTTTCAATTCTGGAAACAGACGGATATTGCAGTAATTTCTCAACAGGAGTAACGGCACTGAACGTAAGGATCTATGGAACAGATGACACTTTCTTTCCCTTCCACGGATCAGGTTCACTCCGGATAGCCAGGGGTGAGGCTGGTATTAACCAGAGCCTTGCACGGCATCTGGACATTGGCGAAGGTGAAGAAATCATTGTACGCTTCAGGGAAACCGATCCCCTCCCGTCAAATGCCCCTTTTGCCCCGGCAAAGGATGATCATGGTTCTGTAGTGCTGAAAGTAAGTCATATAATTCCTCCGGAAAGGGGAGGCAATTTTTCACCGGGGATCAGCCAGCAGATACCCATGGTCCTTTTCCTGAACATGGCCGACATGGCCGGGGGACAGAACAAAAGGATACAGGCCAACAGGATTCTTGTCAGTCAGGTGAACAAGGCTGATTATAATGAAATATTATCAAGCGTGCTTACACCGGCTGATATCGGATTATCCTTAAGAACTTCTGCCAAAACTGGAGAAAGGGAACTCATCTCCGACCGGATATTTCTCGACAGCCTTCTGGTTTCGGAAATACTTGGAAACATACCAACGGGAGAGCCGGTTCTGACTTATCTTGTCAACAGTTTCCGGATCAGGGACAAATCAACTCCATATTCATTTGTCGCTGCCCTTCCCGGACATTTGTACCCGGGCATTGATACCGGAGGCATCATTATCAACAAATGGCTTGCCGCCGATCTTGATGCTGTTCCGGGAGATACGGTAAGATTAAGCTGGTATGATCCTGCTTCAGGGAAAAGCCTGGAGGAGAAAAGCAGGGATTTTTACATTGCTGCCATTGCCGGGGATAATGGCCACTATGCAGACTCCTCTCTTATGCCCGATTTTCCGGGAATATCGGGCAGTACCACCTGTGCGGGCTGGGATGCCGGGGTTCCCATCCTGCTCGCTCAGATAAGGAAGAAGGATGAGGATTACTGGAACAGATACAGGGGGACGCCGAAAGCATTCATCAGCTATGAAATCGGGAAAAGACTGTGGGGAAATAATTTCGGAACAGCCACTGCATTAAGGTTTCCCTCATCGTTATCCATTGAGGAAATAGACGGAAGGCTCAGGTCTTCCCTCATTCCGTCCGTTACGGGCTTCAGCATTTCAAATGCCAGGGACTCAGCCCTGGAAGGTGCTGCACAAAGCGTGGATTTCAGCTCACTTTTCCTCAGCCTCAGCTTCTTCATGATTGTATCATGCCTGATACTTTTATCGTTTGCTGTTTCGGTGTATTTCGACACAAGGAAGAAGCAGACAGCAATCATGTATGCACTGGGATTCAGGAACAGTTTTTTAAGAAATCAGCTTTTCTGCGAATCGGGCTTATTGTCATTTGCCGGGGCATTGCCCGGAGTGTTCCTCGGATATCTGCTGAACCTCCTGATCATAAGGGCACTCAACTCAGTATGGTCCGGAGCTGTGCAAACCACTGCCCTGTCAGCTGATTTCAGCATCCTGCCTCTCCTTTATGCCTTTTCATCAGTACTGGTTATATCCCTGATTCTCATCTTTTTCAAATCCCGGCAATTTCTGAGGCAGCTTACCAAACCGGCAGGGGGTGTAATGAAAAAACACTCACCCCGGATAAATCTGGCAGCTTTTTCGGCTGTACTGACAGTTTTCATCATTGTATTTGTTTGCGGATTCACCTTACCGGACTATTCCACAACACTCTTCTTCGTTTCGGGAACTATCCTGTTTGCTTCGGTTGTGCTGCTGGCAAGGTTTTTCTACATAAGGGAAAGTCCTGAAGCAGGCAGCAAAGCCCCCTCCGCCTTTACTTTTCAGAAAAAGTATTATTCTTTTCATCCCTCCCACATTGTCACTCCCGTTATTTTTATTGCGGCAGGCATTTTTGCCCTCATGATAACAGGAGCCAACAAACTGATACTGACAGATAAAATGCTGGAGCGGCCGGGTGGTACCGGAGGATACCTTCTATGGGCAGAGTCAGCTGTTCCGGTAAAGGAAGATCTGTCGGCCGGATCCGGCAGGGCGGAATATGGCCTTAACGAAGAGGAACTTAAGGACATGTCTGTAATCCAGTGCAGCAGAGTAACGGGGGATGATGCCAGCTGTCTCAATCTAAATTATGTTGCATCTCCCCCGCTGCTGGGCGTCGATTACAGGGAATTCATCAAAAGGAAGGCTTTTTCTTTTGCTTCAGTCATCAGACCGGGGAAGTACACTGATCCCTGGGAACTTCTTGGCAATAATCCGGGAGAAAATACGATTTACGGGATAGCCGACCAGACGGTTCTTCAGTGGGGTCTTCAGGTCAGAACCGGCGATACCCTGGTATTCAGATCTGAAAACGGCCAGCCTCTGAACGTAATTATTGGGGCCGGACTGAAATCATCTGTTTTCCAGGGATATCTGCTGATCAGCAAAGAAAACCTCTCACATTTTTACCCGTCTGTGGAAGGCAGTTCAGTCTTTCTTGTTGACGGACTGCCAGAATTATCGGAATTTTACGGGAAGATACTCAATGAGCGTTTGTCCGGTTACGGCTTCTCTGCAATAAGTGCCGGTGAAAAGCTTGCATCCTTTTTCCGGGTAACCAATACCTATCTGAATGTGTTCGCAGTATTCGGAACCTTCGGAATGATACTGGGAATAACGGGACTGGGATTTGTTCTTCTGCGGAACTATAATATCAGGAAGCATGAATTTGCCTTTCTTTCGGCAAGCGGCTACACTGTGGAACGAATAAGGAAGCTTATTCTCAGGGATCAGCTGATCATTCTTGCCTGGGGGGTGGTATGCGGTACCGTATCAGGCATCACTGCAACAATACCTTCATTACGCAGCGGGAGCGAAATGCCGCTTGGACTGCTGGCAGCAATGATACTCCTGGTAATTATCACCGGAACGGCTGTGCTTTATTTTTCGGCCGGAGGAATAAAAAGCAGTGAACTGATCTCCCTTCTGCGAAAGGAATAGCTTCTACCTGTACCTGCATTCAGCAGCGCCTGAGCCCCAGGTTCAGAACCGGGCTTGCCTCCGGATTCATTGTCCGGAGTATTACAAGTGCAGCACCCAGCGCTGTGGCATTCAGGATTTCCGAAGTATAAACATTCTTGCCGGGATATGAGGCACAGATCAACTTGCGGAACAGGCTGTTCGCGGAGAAACCACCGGTGATATAGATATTTTCAATGTCATCATTCGCAGGGATCACAAGATCAATCGCTTCTGCGGTAAGTTCGGTGAGTTCCACCATAAGCTGGTGATAACCTTCTTCAAAGGAATTAAAAATAAACAGATCCGGTTTTTCCCTCAGCTCCCTGGAATATGGCAGCATGTCGAAAAAACATCTGTTTTCTGCCGATCTGGCCCTGCAGATTTCGATCAGCTTTTTGCTGGGCTTTACACTCTTATAATGATCAGGCCGTGTCTTGAAATATTCTGACAGCTTCCTTACCCCATTTTCATGAAAGTTGCCAAGGAAGAGCCGGGAAGACTTGACAGGCTGTTTTGCAATACTCATGTAACACAGACAATCATGGTCAAGCTGGGCGGCTGTCAGTATTTCCGTATTGAAGGGATTCATGTTTATACACCATGTGCCTGTCGAAATCAGCAGGAATTTTCCCTTGCTGCTCGAAAAATATGGTACCAGCGATGAGGAACTGTCGTGAATGCCTATTCCGACCTTTATCCTTTTACCTTCAATTTCAATCTCATCAATTGTACCTGCATCAGCCGGTTCCGGAAGAACAATTCCCTCATTCCCCACCCAGGGGTGATAGGCCATATTGTCAAAATCCCACAGGGCAGTGTGGCAGCCTATGGAAGTGTGCTCCGTATAAATCTTTCCTGTAAGAAGAAAAGACAGGTACTGCGGAAAATGGAGAATATGCCTGACTCTTGAATACTGTTCCGGTTTTTCATGTTTAAGCCATACTATCTGCATTCCTGAGTTCAGCATTCCCAGTGCGGGAGACGCGGTTCTCCTGCAGAATTCATCCTGCCCGCCGTATTTCCTGTATATCCTTTCCTGCAGCCTTTCGTCCATGGGCTTGAGGTAATTATAAACAGGCGTCAGCCGGTTTCCTTCGGCATCAAGATACACAATGGTGGCTCCGTATGTGGCAAAGTTAACTGCAGTAAGATCGTACTTATCCGACCTGACCAGCCTGAGAACAGATTCCCTGATCCATTGTTCAATATGTCCGATATCGTCACATGGAAATCCGTCATCATCAACTGTTTCAGCAAATTTTTCCTCCAGCTCTGAAATCACTTTCAGTTTATAATTGAAGAGGATAACCTTTTTATTGGTCTTGCCTACATCAAATACAGCAATAATCTTTTCTTTCATACACGGTTCCTGATGTTTAATTAAGTACCCTTTGACTGGTCTGTACAGGACAGCAATACGGGGAGCACGACTGTCTCCCGTCCTGTTTATTCTGCCGGTGGCAAAGCGGGATGGATCTCCGCATGGCTGCCTGGTGTATGAACAGCCCTGCGGATTATCCGGAAAACATCAATATACAAATTATCTTTTAAGAAGAACGTCCTTTTCGTATTTTTCTATTTCAGCAATATAATCCCCTCCTGCCGGCACATTGTTTTTCAGGCAGTGATAGTCCCATATTGCACCAAATGGTTTGGATTTCATAAGCTCCAGCATGGCAAGCCGCTGAAAGGTTTTTCCCTGCTCTTCCATTTTTACGAGTGCCGCATGGGGTTCGAGCAATGCAAAGAGAAATGCCTGCTGAACAGCCCTTGTTCCGAGAACATAGGCACCTACCCTGTTAAGGCTGGCATCAAAATAATCGAGTCCGATATTCACGCGCCCCAGGGCTTTGGCCCGGACAATCTCCTGGGCGATCAGTACAATCTCCTCATTCAGGGTTGTGACATGATCACTGTCCCATCTGACACCCCGTGTCATATGCAGAAGAAGCTCATCATAAAACAAAAGAAGCGAGGATATTTTGTCCCCGACCGATTCCGTCGGATGGAAATGCCCGTTGTCGAGAGTGATCATCAGATCATTTTTCAGGGCATATCCCATGTAGAAATCGTGTGAACCCACCACCATGGCTTCGGATCCTATGCCGAAAAGCTTGCTTTCAACGGAGTCCCTGAGATATTTTTTCGGATATTTCACTAAAAATATTTCGTCAAGCGACTTCTTCAGTATTTTGCGGACACCGTACCTGTCAACGGGTATGTCCTTTGATCCATCCGGTATCCACAGATTATGTACGGTTGGGGTTCCCAGCTGTTTTCCCATTTCAGCTCCGATGGCCCGGCATCGTTTCACATGCTCTACCCAGAAGGCACGGGTCTTCTCGTTCTTACTTGAAAGAGTGAATCCGTCGTCGGCCAGGGGATGAGAAAAACAGGTACAGTTGAAATCGAGTCCTGTATTCCTCTCCTTTGCCCAGTCAATCCATCCCTGGTAATGCTTTACTTCTATCGCGTCGCGGTCAGTCAGTTTCCCACCGAATTCCCCGTAGCTGGCATGAAGGTTAAGTCTCTTTTTTCCCGGAATAAGCGACATTGCCTTGTCCAGATCATCTCTCATCTGACCGATGGTTTTTGCCTTGCCGGGATAATTTCCCGTAGCCTGTATGCCGCCACCCCCAAGTTCGGCTCCTTCCTTTTCAAAACCGCCTACATCATCCGTCTGCCAGCAGTGCAGACTGATAACTATTTCCGAAAGGGCGGACAGTGCCTTATCGGTGTCAATGCCAAGCTCTGCATACTGGTCCTTTGCAAGTTTATAAGCCTTTTCAATTGTCTCTTTTTTCATATTCCTTAAATATTTATGATTATTCCATATAGAATACTTCTTCAAGCGGAACACTTACCGGGGAACTGTCCGGATTCGTTTCCATTATGTCAGCCATGTATTTCCACCATTTCTGAACAATTTCCGTGGTTCCCAGATCCTGGGATGAGCTTTCCCCGGTCTGTTCCTGGTAGGCGAACAGAAAATCAGTCTCCTCGTCGTACCAGATGGAATAATTCCCTATGCCAGCCTCACGGAGGAGTTTTACAAGTTCCGGCCATATTTCACTATGTCTTTTGCGGTATTCTTCCCTGAACCCGGGAAAAAGTTTCATTTTGAATCCAAATCTTTTTTTCATCGTAACAGAATTTTTTGCATGAGAATCTGTGTCCGGCCAGCGGCTGCTGCACATGGACAATCTAACCCAGTTTAACCAGGAAGGCTGAAAGGATGAGAACAACGATCCCGGTTATGAGCACTGCAATCGTTTTTGCTGAAACGCCCTTCCATTCCCTGAGAATTATCCCCCATATATTGCTGATTGATATATTCAGTGCCATGAGAATGCTCCATCCGAAGATTGCCATTCCGGCCGGCAGCTTGCTGGAACCCATTCCGAAAAAATGAAACTGCAGGAACCATAGCAGTCCGGCAAGAAAGGTGAATACCAGATTATTGGCAAATATGCCGCCCGAAACGGTATAATAGTCCTTATATGTTTTGTTTTTTATATTCAGGAATACACAGTAAACCAGGTTGGTCAGAAATCCTCCCAGAAGAATGAAAATCAGGGAGGGGTTTTTCTGATAGAGGGGATTTGTTCCGTGAGCCAGGGCAATCTCTTCCATAGGCTTTCCTGCTTCATAGCCGAAATTGAAACAGGCACTCATGATTCCGGCAAACACAGCTATCAGAATCCCTTTCTTCAGGGCAAACTCCCTCACGGCAGCTTTTTTGTCCTCCTCAGGCATTTCCCTGCTTTTCAGGGAACCGGCATATCCGATTATGATTATTCCCGCAACAGTGACAGCCACGCCTATCACTGTAAGGATACCCCCCTTTGTGGAGAAAAGATTTTCTCCCGCAATTACCGGCGGAAGAAGAGTTCCGAAGGCAGCGCAAAGACCCAGCGCTATGCTCTGTCCGAGAGCTATTCCCAGATATCTGAGTGCAAGTCCGAATGTAAGTCCGCCAAATCCCCAGAGCATGCCGAAAAATGCTACCATAAACTTCACAGATGCAGGGGATTCCTTAATAATTGGTATCAGTTCGCCTCGGGGAACGAATATAAAGGCAAAAATCCAGGGAATGACAATCCATGCAAAAAATCCCTGGCTGATCCAGTAGGATTCCCAGGCCCAGGATTTGACTTTTTTAAAGGGAACATAAAAACTGGCAGCCCCGATACTGCCCAGCGCAATGAGAAAAATACCACTAAGCGGATCCATATTTGAGTTTTTCTTGAAGTGATCCGCAATTTAATAACTTTCAGTCAGGAAAACTGCGGATCAGTTTTTTTATTCACACAAATTTTATAATCTTGGGATTTATTACCTAAAATCCCCGATCATGAAATCCATAAAAATTTCTCTTCTGCTGATGATCTTAACTGCATGTCTTTCTGCACAGAATCTTGCAGTCAGGGACCTCAGGTGTGAATACAAAATCAATCCTGAGGGCATTGATGTATTGCAGCCGCGTTTCTCATGGAAGATAAACGGCACAGGGAACAACATTCTCCAGACGGCCTATTCGCTCAGGATTGCCACCGATCCCCGCTTTTCTCCAAAAAGTATTGTCTGGGAATCAGGCAGGGTTGCTTCAGACGAATCCCATCTGCTTGCCTATAAAGGACCGGATCTGAAATCAGGGCAGCGGTATTACTGGCAGGTAAGAATATGGGATAACAAGGGCCGGTCAACACGCTGGAGCGAAACCGCCTACTGGGAGACGGGCCTTCTTTCCCCTTCCGACTGGAAGGCAAAGTGGATTGAACTTGATGATGACACTGTCAGATATGCTCCATCACCTCATTTCCGGAAAGAATTCACAGTGTCGAAACCGGTCAGGAAAGCGACGGTATATGTCAGTGCACACGGATTATATGAACTTCACTGCAATGGCACAAAGGTGGGGGACCAGGTAATGACACCGGGCTGGACATCCTACGGGAAGAGGCTTCAGTATCAGGTATATGATGTTACACCGCAGATCACCAGAGGCAGAAATGCCATCGGTGCTTTTCTGGGTGACGGGTGGTACAGGGGTACACTTGCATGGGGCAATAACTGGGCTGTCTACGGAAAAAGGCTGGGATTGCTTATGCAGCTGAAAATTGTTCATACGGACGGAACTGAAACAATGATCATTACCGATGAATCATGGAAGGGACATAATGATCCGGCCATCCGTATGTCTGATATTTACAACGGCTTTGTCTATGATGCGACAAAGCGGCTGACAGGCTGGAGCAGTCCGGGTTATGACGACAGCAGCTGGAAAAAGGTGAGCACCGGTAGTTATAGTAATAATCTGATTGCCTCTGAAGGAGCTCCGATCAGGAAAATCGAAGAGATCAAACCCTTAAAGGTGTTCAGGTCTCCCAAAGGCAGCCTTCTGGTTGACATGGGTCAGAATATGGTCGGATGGATAAGACTGAAAGCCAGAGGGCCCCGGGGCACAGTCATCACGGTACGTCATGCTGAAATTCTTGATAAATACGGTGAATTCTATACGGAAAATCTCAGAGGCGCCAAGGCCCGGCTCACACTGACACTCGCCGGAACAGGTGAGGATGAGGTGTTTGAACCGCGCTTTACCTTCATGGGATTCAGATACCTGGAAATAAACGGCTTCCCCGGAACCCCCGGCACTGATGACATTACGGGAATCGTTGTTCATTCCGACATGGAGAAATCCGGAAGCTATGAAAGCTCAAATCCTCTTATTAATCAGTTGCAGCATAACATAGTATGGGGACAAAAAGGAAATTTTCTGGATGTTCCCACCGATTGCCCACAAAGGGATGAACGCCTCGGATGGACCGGTGATGTAGTTGCTTTCTGCAGGACTGCAGCCTTTAATTTCAATGTTGCTCCCTTCTTTACAAAGTGGCTGAAGGATCTTGCACTTGATCAGAAACAGGGAGGCGAGGTTCCTGATGTGATTCCCGATGTCCTTAACCCTCAGAACGCTGTCAGCGCACAGCCTTCAGCAGGCTGGGGGGACGCGGCTGTCATCACACCATGGACCATGTATCTCGTTTACGGGGATAAGAGATTGCTGGAAACACAATATCCGAGCATGAAAAGATGGGTTGAATACATCCGTAATAAAGCCGGGGATACTTACCAGTGGAAGGGCGGCAGCAAATATGGCGACTGGCTCTTTTATCATCCCCCGGTAAACAATCATACCGCCGCTGACGGATATACTGAACCCGATTTCATTGCAACAGCCTTTTTTGCCAATTCTGCAAGCCTACTAGCACAGGCTGCCGCTGAACTCGGAAAAACGGAAGATGAAAAAACCTATAAGGAACTGTTCAATAAAATAAGGGAAGTGTTTATCAGGGAATATGTAACACCGGCAGGAAGGGTCGGCACATGTTCACAGACTTCCTATATACTGGCGCTTAAATTCAATCTCCTGCCTGATAACCTGCGGGAAAATGCAGCACGCTTCCTTGCAGAGGATATCAAAAAAAGAGGAAACCATCTGTCAACCGGTTTTCTTGGTACCATATTCATCTGTCATGAACTGACAAATGCAGGATATACTGATGTTGCCTATGATCTCCTTCTCCAGGAAACTTACCCCTCATGGATATATCCGGTTAAAATGGGTGCCACAACCATCTGGGAAAGATGGGACGGACAGAAGCCCGACAGTACTTTTCAGGATGCGGGAATGAACTCCTTCAATCATTATGCTTACGGTGCGATAGGCGACTGGATGTACAGGGTGTCTGCCGGCATTGAAACCGGAACACCGGGATACAGGCATCTCCTGCTGCAGCCTCATCCGACAAAAAGGATGGATTTTGCCAGGGCAAGCTATGAGTCCCCCTACGGGACGGTTGCCTCGGGCTGGGAAAGAAAAGACGGAAAGATAACTGTAAGGGTAAAAATCCCGGCAAACTCCGATGCTGTTGTATTCCTTCCGGTTGACGATCCTGCAAAAATAACACAGAATGGTATGCCACTGACTGAGCAGGAGAAACAAAACCTGATCAGTGAAGAAACCAGGGAAGGCAAAAGAATTGGCATTGCAAAAGGATCAGGTGAGTATACCTTTGAATACACCGAATAGAACCGAAACCTGACACACTCTCCGGATGGGATTCATAGAAAATCATACCGGAGAGTTTGCTGCTCTCCTTACGGCTGTTTTCTGGGCAGTAAGTGCTCTTGCCTTTGAAACCGCAACGATCAGACTGGGATCTGTAGCGGTTAACATTCTCAGGCTTATTCTGGGTTTTATGTTCCTTGCAATTCTCAATGCCGTCAGAAGGGGACTTCCGTTTCCTTCAGATGCCGGCATCGACAACTGGTTCTGGCTAATACTGTCGGGACTGGTAGGATTTGTATTCGGTGACCTCTTCCTGTTCAAATCATATGCAATTATCGGCTCAAGGTTTTCAATGCTGATAATGACCCTGGTGCCCCCCGTCACAGCATTTTTCGGATGGTTAATGCTGGGAGAGCATCTCACCCTGCTGAATCTGCTGGGTATGATCCTTACATTTTCCGGCATAGGTCTGGCCATTCTTACCAGGGATGGCAGCAAAAAGGAAAAGCTTACACTGAAACTCAAGCCGGTCGGGGTTCTCTATGCCTTCGGCGGCACTCTGGGTCAGGCACTCGGACTGATTCTCAGCAAAATGGGAATGAAGGATTATGATCCCTTCGCATCGACACAGATACGGATAATCGCAGGAATAGGAGGATTCGCAGTACTGATAACCTTTATGAAAAGATGGACAAGTGTGATTGTTTCACTCAGGGATAAGGCCGGAATGAAAGCACTGACCGTCGGAGCGCTTTTCGGACCCTTCCTCGGGGTATCATTTTCACTTGTTGCCGTACAACTCACAAAAGCCGGAATCGCTTCAACCATCATGGCGCTGACCCCGGTGTTTATCCTTTTACCGGCCGTTTTCCTGTACAGGCAGAAAGTGACATTGCCTGAAATTGCCGGAGCCCTGATAAGCGTCAGCGGCGTTGCCCTGTTTTTTCTTTAAACAAGAAGAATTCCGGACACAGGAGTTCCGTATCCTTACATCAGTCCCAACATATAGTCTTACAGCGAATTAACAGGCCACTAAAGGCTTATGACATTAAAGCTGTTGATAATTTGAATCCCCTGTTAATATTTATGGCTTACAGGTGATACAACGTATTATCAGATTATATACTTTCGCATCATTAAAAAAAGTACTAGTAATAATTTAAAACCACATTATCTATTAAAAACAAACAGATGAATTATTTCATCTCCAGCCATGAATGCTAACAATAATGAGGCTACGGCGCTCCGCGGTGAGGGCCGCCTCGTGGGTCGTTCTTCCGATGAAGAGCCTGGCGCGAAAACCATGTTTTTTTCGCAAAACGAGATCCAAACTCAGTTAGTTAGCAACAGAAGCACTGACTTCAGAAACCGCTTCTTCCCCCTAACGACTATCGATTCCTGGAACGATTGGAAATGGCAGCTCAGAAATTCAATTACAACAATTGATGAGCTGAAAAAGATCATGAAATTATCTCAGAAGGAAATCATGGCCATCAATAATCTCAAAGGTCGGCTTCCACTGAGAATAACACCATATTTTGCATCCCTGATTTATAAGACAGGCTTTTCACATCCGCTTCGCCGGAATGTCATTCCTGTTGTTGAGGAACTGATCCATACCTCTGCCGAGCAACCTGATCCCCTGCACGAGAAAGCTTTCTCCCCGGTAAAGGGTATTGTGCACCGATATCCCGACAGGGTCCTCTTCACCGTGACCCAGGTCTGTTCAAATTACTGCAGATACTGTACCCGTTCACATTCCGTGGGCAGGCTTGACAGGCTCGGGAAACAGGATTTCGAGAAGGCATTCAGCTATATAGGGGCTCACAGTGAAATAAGGGATGTCCTTGTCAGTGGCGGTGATCCGCTTACTCTCAGCGATGAGGTGCTGGATTATATTCTGTTCAATATAAGAAGGATTGAACATGTCGAGATAATACGTATCGGAACAAGGGTTCCCGTTGTTCTGCCACAGCGGATAACTGACAAACTGCTTGCCATTCTCAGGAAATACCATCCGCTGTATATCAGTCTTCATTTCTCACATCCGGCAGAAATAACCCCGGAATGCACCAGGGCATGTACACTACTGGCTGATAACGGATTTCCGCTGGGCAGTCAGACAGTCCTTCTGAAAGGAATCAATGACAATATCGCCGTTATGAGGGAACTCATGCATAAATTATTGAAAATAAGAGTAAAACCCTATTATCTGTATCAGTGTGACCTCATTCCCGGTTCGGGCCATTTCAGAACAAGTGTCAGAAAAGGCATTGAGATAATAAAAGGCCTGAGGGGGTTTACAAGCGGCTATGCCGTTCCGACTTACGTGATCGATGCACCGGGCGGAGGCGGTAAAATCCCTCTCCTCCCCGATTATGTGGTTGAACATGGCAGTGAAAAAATTGTGCTTCGCAATTATCAGGGCGTTTTGTGCGAATATCCTGAAAAATAATATTCAATGAAAATAGGCTTGACTTATGACCTGCGGTCGTGGTATCTCGACCGCGGGTATTCTATGGAAGATACTGCAGAATTTGACAGGCAGGAAACTGTTGATGCAATTGACGGGGCATTGTGCAGAATGGGATTTGAAACAGAAGCGGTGGGTAACTGTTTTCAGCTGATTGAAGCACTGTCTTCCGGAAAACGGTGGGATCTGGTTTTCAATATTGCCGAAGGACTGTACGGCGATGGCAGGGAATCAGTTGTGCCGGCCATTCTTGATCAGTACCGCATACCCTATGTTTTCAGCGGCCCGGTGACCATGGGTGTTTCCCTCAATAAATACATCACCCGGTTAATCGTGGAATCAGCAGGAATTCCGGTAAGTCCGGGCATACTTGTTAGTTCCGCTGAAGAAACAGAAAACCTCACACTGGAATATCCTCTCTTTGTAAAACCTGTATCTGAAGGTACCGGAAAAGGCATAACTGAAAAAAATCTCTTAAATTCGCCGGCAGAACTGAAAGAGATGGCAGGATATCTTATTACAAGATTCGGACAACCCGCACTTGTTGAAGAATATCTCCCCGGCAGGGAATTCACTGTCGGTGTCGTTGGTACGGGCAGTGATGCCATGGTCATCGGAGGTATGGAAATCGAGTGTGCCGGGAATAATCCCTATTCCGTGGAATTCAAGGAAAATTACCGTGAGTACTGTCAGTATATTCCCATAGCTGAAGAGTTCAGTGACGAATGCAGTAAAATTGCCCTTGACGCATGGAAGGCAATCGGGGCTGCCGATGCAGGAAGGATTGATCTGAAAGCTGACAGAAAGGGAAGAATATGCTTTATGGAAGTAAATCCGCTTGCAGGCCTTCACCCGGTCCATTCCGACCTGCCTATCCTGGCAGGCATGAGAGGTATTGACTTTCAGACTTTGATTGAAATGATTGTAAAATCATCCCTGAAACGCCATAATCTAGTGTGATGAATAAAAAGAGATGTTGTATCCTGTACAACCAGCCCCTTGAAAATGCATTGGCAGATGAGCTTGATGTTCTTGATCAGGTGGAATTTGTTGAGAAGAATCTCAGTGAGATAGGGGTTGAGACATTCAGGACGGGCATTACCGTTGATTTTATGAAAGAAATTGCCGGACTTGCTGCCGGCAAAGTGGATTTCGTTTTCAACCTTGTGGAATCCATTATCGGCAAAGGGGAATTATGCTATTTCATCCCCGCACTCCTCAATGCCTATTCAATACCCTATACGGGCAATCCCGTGGAAGCGATCTTCGTGACAACCAGCAAAGCTTTTACTGCCAGATCGCTGAAACAGGCAGGAATAAATAATCCGGGAGGATTCGCTCCGTCCCAGTCAGGCCAGCTCATTCCCGGCAACACCTATATAATCAAACCGGTATGGGAGGACGGCTCCCTGGGAATAACAAGTGATTCGGTTTTCACCTGCACACCGGAAATCATCAAAAAACTTAAAAAATACGATGATACCCACTGGCTAATACAGGATTACATAGAGGGGAGGGAATTCAACATCAGTATTATTTCGGGTGAAACAGGACCGGAAGTCATGCCCGCAGCAGAAATGATTTTTCATGATTCATGGGACGATAAGCCCAAGATTGTCGATTTCAAGGCTAAGTGGGAAGAAGATTCCTTTGAATTTCAGAATACCCTGAGACATTTCCCCGGGGATAAGCTGGACAAGGCCCTTGAAAAGCAAATCTGCGATATTGCCCTGAAATGCTGGAAGATATTTGGTCTCAGGGGATATGCAAGAATAGATTTGCGCGTTGATAAAAACAACATACCCTATGTAATTGAGGTAAATGCAAATCCCTGCCTGTCGCCTGACAGTGGCCTGGTGGCCGCCACAAGGGTTGCGGGACTGAAGTTTTCTGAAGTTATCCGCCGCATAATCACCGATCTGAATAACTGAAACGGATATGAGAATATCTGAAGGGATAGGAGATGAAGACATACCGGGACTGGAGAAGATACTGGCGTCTACAGGATATTTTTACGATTTCGAAATACGCACTGCACTGGAAATAGCCGTCCAGACTGTTTCGCAAGGCATGGATGCAAGCGGCTATTTCTGGATCAGAATAACTGAAGGGGAACAGTTAATCGGCTTTGCATGTTACGGAAAAAATGACTTCTCGGTTCATTCATGGGAACTTTACTGGATCGCAGTACATCAGGATTTCAGAAACCACAGTTATGGCAGAGCTCTTTTACAGGCTGCCGAGGAAAGAATCAGACAGAAGGGAGGAAAGATACTCTGGATTGAAACATCAGGCCGCCCTTTATATAAACCCACCGAAGAATTTTATAAAAAAAACGGATACAGGCTTGAGGTCAGCCTGCAGGATTTTTACGGACCCGGTGATCCAAAACAAATCTATGCCCGCAGACTGTGATTTTTTTTCTTACCATGGACGTAAAAATAGAAAGCAGCTGGAAAGAGAAACTTAAGGATGAGTTCAGTAAGGATTATTTTATAAGTCTTACCGGCTTTGTAAGGGAAGAATACGGAAAGACTCAGGTTTTTCCACCCGGCGGATTGATATTCAAGGCTTTTGATCTGTGTCCCTTCGACAGGGTTAAAGTAGTGATCATTGGCCAGGATCCTTACCACGGTCCGGGACAGGCACACGGACTGTGTTTTTCCGTAAGGGAAGGAATTGATTTCCCTCCAAGCCTTGTCAATATTTTCAAAGAAATTGAATCGGATCTGGGAATTAAACCATATTCTTCGGGAAATCTTTCGCGTTGGGCCGCCCAGGGTGTGTTTCTTTTAAATGCAACCCTGACGGTGAGAGCCCGCCAGGCAGCATCGCACCAGGGCAAGGGCTGGGAAGAATTCACGGATGCAGCGATCAGCGTATTAAACAACGACAGGGACAATCTTGTTTTTTTTCTGTGGGGCGCCTATGCACAGAAGAAGGGAACATCAATTGACAGGAACAGGCATCTTGTTCTTGAATCCGTTCATCCTTCCCCCCTTTCCGCCTCAAGGGGATTTTTCGGAAACAGGCATTTCAGCCGCTGCAATAAGTATCTTACGGATCATGGTATTGCTCCGGTAGACTGGAGATAAACCGGTTCAGGCCGGCTTCATCCGTGATTTTCTGAGTTTTATCGACGAAAAGGTTCAGGATTATCGAACTACAGGCTTCAGCACTTCAGTGTCTGACAGTTTCTGTGCTTCCGGATTTCAGTACTGCAAAATTCCGGGGCTGCGGTGCTTCAGGGCTTCAGGGCTTCATCCGGAATGATGTTTTTTATTTCGAGCAGCCTCTTTTCCGGATCCTTTATCTGAACCTCATAGGTAATCCGCATCAGCCCTATGTAGTGCATATAGGTACTGTTGACCGGACCGGTTGAAAATGTTTCCCCGTTGATTTCAGCCGTAATTTCAGCTTTCGGGAATGCAATGGATACCCTCCTGTATTCCGATGTTCGTCCGGGTTTCACCATTCCTAGTTTTTTAACATTCCCGACAGTATCCCTTACCCCTGCGGTGTTTATCACCACATCAGCCATAAGTTCATCTGTTTGTAAATTTCTGATTCTGACATCCGTGGGACCTTCAGGTTCCCATTTTTCCTTTTTACAGGCAGACAATGCCAGTAAAACAAATAAAAGGCAGATATTTTTTCTCATTTGCGGACTGAATTACAGATCACAATTATCAGACGAAAAATTCAGCAAAAATGTTGCATTTTATCAGATAATTTCGAGACTGTTAGCCGGAACCCAACCTTTATTGCCATCGGGAAGTCTTATTTCCTTCCACTCACCGACTTCGTCCTCAACACTCACCCTGAGCCCTTCGTGTATCACAAAAAGGTCGGTTCCGCTGTCGTCGGGTGAGCTTTTGGCATTGACGATGGGACTGAAGATAATGGCTTTATTGCTTTCATAAATCAGTCTTTTATTCCGCAGGGAGAAAGAAAGCGAAGCGAGAGAAATTAACAATGCCAGGACTGCAAGCCAGAATCCGGCAACTTTCATGTTGTATTTTGAGGAATAGAAATAGAGTGAAAGGAAGGCAAGGCATATGATAAAGGAAACAAGGCTTATTACTGCCCAGTTGTCTGATGAAAGGATGAGGGAGAGAAAATCGTACCACCTGACGAAAAAAAGTTCAGGGATTTCATCAAGCCGGTCCGTGGTCATGGCCCTGGCAATGCCGAGATTGTATCTGATGTTCTCATCGGCCGGTTTCCTGAGGCGGGCCCTTTCATAGAAGAGTATGGATCCCGGAATATTACCAAGTTTGAAATATGCATTGCCAATATTGTAATCCAGGGTGGCTGAGCGGTAACCGGCAGTATACAGACCGGTCCACTCTTCAAGGGCCTTTTCATAATTGCCTTCGGAAAAATATTCAGTTCCCCTGTTGAACCTTTCAGCGGCCGGATCCTGTGCCCCCGCATCAGGAATCACAAAAAGAAGAAGCAGAATTAATGGTATTAGAGAAGATTTAAAATTCATGTTTAAATTTCATTTTCAACTGACCTGATAAATCCTGATGCGTCATTGTAAATCTCCGGCACTGCAGTACCTGAGGAGGCAGGTGCATATCTCGCGTATTCGCACTTATCGAGAATGTCCGCCAGATTTTTTATTTTTTCATCGTCAATGCCTCTTTTCTGCAGGGCATCCATGGCACTGTTCCTGGTAAGGTCCGAAACAGGAATGCTGAGTTTATCGCTCAGATAACCCCATATGGCTTTCAGTATCTCCTCATAGAATCTGTCCGTTTCACCTTTCTTCATACAGTCGGAAGCCGCTTTCAGCCGTTTTGCCGCAACCTTGCCTGCCCTGCGGTTCTTAACGGCGGCAATGTCCGCATTCCTTCGGATATGTTCCCGCCTTAAGAACAAAATGACAAGGAACAAGAACAAAGTGATCACATAGGCCAGGTAGAAATAATTCTGAGACAGTATCTGTCTGCCGGGTTTGGAAAGCTTTCCCGGGTTTGTCCGGATGAAGCGTATGTCCTTGCCCAGATACCGCACATCTTCCTTTGCCACTCCTCCGAAAACAGCTATCTCAGAGCCCTGTGCACTGCCTTTTCTGGCATGGAACCTGAACTCCGGAGTTCTGAGATGTTCATATTTTCCTGTTGAAACATTAAAATATGAATAGGATACTGCAGGAATGACATAATCTCCATGATGCCTGGGAATAAGCAGATATTCAAATATTTTCTGTCCGCTTGTGCCGTTAACGGTATTCCTGAGGTCTTCCGTTACTTTCGGATCATAGACCTCTATGTCGGGAGGAAGCTTCAGAGCCGGTATACCGGCCAGCCTGAGATTTCCTGTTCCGGATATTGTTATTTTATAGTTCAGGGCATCATTTACATTAATGGTATCCCTGTTTATGCCTGCCTTGATGCTGATTTTACCGGCAATGCCCGAGAAATCCTCCGGTTTGATGCCGGGGAGGGGTCTGACCGTTATTTTTACCGGTGTGCTGGCAACAGCACGGGGTACGGTTGTATATGTTGAAAAGAAATCGCCGAAGAAAGGATCCGATCTTCCTGATCTTTGCCGGACGAGGACGGTTATCTGAACCGGATCAATGGTAATCTCCCCGGTAATCTGCGGATAGAGAAGAAACTGCTGCAGCACACCCGTTCCGTAAATGGTTCCGTTTATGTTCTCCTGACGGAGGGAGCTGAGCGGGGGTGTCTCAAGATCGGTTTTAAGGAATCCGGTAAACGAAGGATATTTAATCTCATTATAGCCGGAAATATCGACCCTGGTATATAATTTTACCGTCACGGATACGGGTTCTCCCATATAGACTTCTCTCCTGTTTACGGAAAGATCAAGCGATATCTCCCCTTCAGGAGGAGAAGACGGGGATGTTCTTTGCTGCTGACCGGCAGCACCCTGCTGACCGGCAGTTCCCGGCTGTCCCGCAGCCGGGGGAGCACTGCCTCCCGTTACTACTATTCGGACTGAATCGGAATGGTAGGTTTTATTTTTGATTGTGACAGAGGCCGGAGGCAGAACAAATATTCCTTCATCAACTGCCTGAAGGTAAAACAGGTATGATTCCGATGTTTCATGGGTCACCCGGCCGTTTATGATCTGTGTGCTGGAACTGTAAGATGTCTGGGGCCCCATCAGTCTGATAAAACCGGCAAAGGAGGGTGCGGTGAAATCCCCTCCTCTTGCATTTATGCGCCACTGTATGGCAAACTGTTCTCCTGCCCGGACAGTCCGCGGGTATTCTGCTTCAACAACGATATCCTGAGCGCTTAAATTTGCAGTTATGAGAAACAGAAGATTATATATCAGCAACTTTTTCATTCTTTCGTGCCTGTCGTGCTACCAGTTCCTGAGAGTTTTAACTTTTTGCTGTTTTGCCTTATCCAGTTTCAGCTGTTCCTGGATATCCTTTTCATCATTGGCAAGGGAGTTCAGTATCCTTTCCGCATCTTCCCTGGATATCTGCGATTCCCGGTCCTGTTCCTGCTGCTGTTCCTGCTGCTGATCCTGCTTATTATCCTGCTGCTGCTGATCCTGTTCATTATCCTGCCGTTGCTGTTCCTGCTGCTGCCTGTCATCCTGGTTTTCCTGTTCCTGGTTCTGATTCTGCTGTTGCTGTTGCTGTTCTTCCTGCTGTTTCAGAAGATCCTGGGCAAAGGCAAGGTTATATTTTGCTTCCATGTTGCGCGGATCCAGTTTAAGGGATCTCTTATACGCCTCGATGCTTTCGGGAATCCTGCCGCCCTTGAGAAGGGAATTGCCGAGGTTATACAGGCTGGCCGATTTTTTCCGCCTGTCGTCATTCATTTCAAAGTTAGTGCTGTACTGCCTGCCCGCATCTTCATACTTTTCCTGTTTGTAAAGGGCATTGCCAATGTTAAAAACAGCATTTCCGGAGGAATTGTTCTTATCCAGCGCCTTCCGGTATGATATTTCGGAATCAGCATAATTGGCCTTTTCGTATTCCCGGTTTCCCTCCCTGATATATTTTTTGTCTCCCTGGGAATATGCTGACGGCGGAACGGACAACACGGCGAGAATCAGGACAGACAGCTGCCGGAGAAGTTTGTTGTGGTATTTATTCTTATGATTCATATGCCCGGGAATATCATATTTTGTATCTGAATAATTTAATATCAGCAAGTTTCCTGTTCTTCCTGTCCATAATAAGGAATTCGGCAATCAGGAATATTAATGCTGCAATTGCAAAAATACGGAACTGATCGTTGTATTCTGTATACATTTTACTTTCCAGATCCTGTTTTTTCATTTTTCTTATTTCATTAAAAACCTCATCGAGCCCTATGCTGGTGACACCGGCCCGGACATAGGTTCCTGAAGTGCTTACTGCAATTTTCTTCAGTGTTTCCTCGTCAAGTTTTGTAATAACGGTATTGCCCTCATGATCCTTCAGATAATCTTTCCTGCCTCCTACAGAAAGCGGAACAGGCACACCCTCCACCGATCCTATTCCCACAGTGTGAATGACAATCCCGGCCCTGGCGGCTTCTTCCGCGGCAGCTACCGGGTCATCCTCATGATTCTCGCCGTCAGTGATGATTATCATGGCCCTGCTCTTGTCCTCCCCGGGGGTGAAGGAGCGCATTCCCAGGGCTATTGCCGAGCCTATGGCGGTTCCCTGCTTCGGAACCATTTCAGGACTGATGGAGGAGAGGAACATTTTTGCCGAAATGTAATCAGTGGTAATCGGAATTTGCGTATAGGCATCGCCTGCAAAAACAATTAATCCGATCCTGTCATTTTCGAGCTTGTCAATAAGTCTGTTAAGGGCCTGCTTGGCCCTGGTGAGCCTGTCGGGCTGAATATCCTCCGCAAGCATTGAATTACTGACATCAAGGGCTATAATAACCTCAACTCCCTGCTTTTTCACCTCCTCGAGCTTTGATCCGAACTGGGGTCTGGCAAGAACCAGGATTATAAGTCCCATTGCCAGCAGACTGAAAAAGAATTTAAGTCCCGGTCTCACTGCCGAATATTCCGGCATGAGCTTTTTTACAAGATCAGTGTTTCCGAATTTGCGGAGAGCCTTTCTTTTTCTCCTTTCATTCAGTATCCAAAGCAGGATCATTACCGGAAGCAGAAGCAACAGGTACAGGAAAGCGGAATTTGCAAACCGGAATAACTGCATTTTGCTCTCGTTTAGGTAATTTTTTTATAAATAGTATATCTTGCAAGCATATCAACAGCCAGAAGAATAAAGGCAATCAGTGCGGGAAGCAGGAATTTTTCCTCCTTCCGTATATATTGACGCACTTCGATTCTCGATTTCTCCAGCTTGTCTATTTCAGCGTAGATCTCAACAAGTTTATTGTTATCCGTTGCCCGGAAATATTTTCCTCCTGTTTTGGCAGAGATCTCCTTCAGTATGCCTTCATCAATTTCAACGGCCATATTCATGATCTGGGTTCCGTAGGGTGTCTGGACCGGGAAGGGAGCCGTTCCCAGGGTTCCCACTCCGATGGTATAGACCCGGATGCCATAGACTTTTGCAATATCTGCAGCAGTGGCCGGGGCAATCTCACCCCTGTTGTTTACCCCGTCTGTAAGAAGAATGATCACCTTTCCTTTCGATCCGGAATCCTTTATTCTGCTTATAGCCGTTGCCAGTCCGTTTCCTATTGCGGTCCCGTCTTCTATCATGCCGCTTTTAAGCTCCCGCATCAGGTTTATCAGGACAGCATGGTCGGTTGTGAGCGGACACTGGGTAAAGCTCACACCGCTGAAAACAACCAGTCCTATGCGGTCGTATGGTCTTCCGGAAATAAATTCAGTTGCCACGTTCTTTGAGGCTTCCAGTCTGTCGGGCCTGAAGTCGCGCGCAAGCATGCTTCCCGAAATATCCAGGGCAATGATAATGTCTATTCCTTCCGTGCTCACATCCTGAAACCTGTCTGATTTCTGGGGACGGGCAGCCGCCACAATCAGAAGACCAATGACAAGCACCCTGAAACCGAACAGAAGATGCCTCAGCCAGTTCCTGAAACTCTTTCCGGCATTTCCGAAAGCATCAATATGAGGCATTGTTAACGAGGAAACAGTTTTATGCTGCCTGATTACATAATAGGCAACAATCACCGGAACAAGCACCAGCAACCATAAAAATACAGGATTTGCAAATGTAATTCCTTTCATTGTTTATCTCCCTTATCGTTATTTCCGGGAACTTGTTCCTCTGGTATCTCCCTCTGCCTTGTCATGTCGACAAATTTCCACGAGTTTTCAAAATGAAACTCATTTTCCGAAGGATCGGGTTTGTATCTGGCAAATTTCACCAGATCTCCCGCGTTCAGAATATCTCGTAAAATGATATAGGTTTCGTCTTTTTTAAAACCGGTTTTCAGCAACTCTTCCAGAGTTTCCGAAGTAGTCAGTTCCAGGGAAAAGACTCCGTACCGGTCCTCCAGGTATTGTCTGACTATTTCGGTCAGCCTTGAAAAATAGTGCTTGACTTCACCTTTCTGCCATAATTTCTGGTCCCTGAGTTTTTCAAGTTCACGGAAAGCAATAACATGTGCCGCTTCCCTGATGATAACAGGTTCATATCCCGGCCGGGCCTTCCTGAACCGTTTCATAAGCCGCAACACTACCCATATCAGCACTGCCGAAAGGGCTGCCAGAAGAATCCACGGCACTATTTCCCCGAATGTGAGAGGTGCACCGTAGGGCCCTATTATATCGAAAATTCCGGATGCCGTGTCAGGAGGTGTAATATTCACCCTTACTACTTCGAGGGCAGCATAATCAGAATAATATCTCCTGATTCCCGATTCAAGAATTAATTCCGCATAACGGGGTGGTACCTCATAGAATCCTGAATCAAATGATGTTATAAGGTAGTTCTGAACAATTCTCAGTTTGCCGTTATCGAGTGCCAGTGTATCAGTTAACGGACCCGAGAGGACTTCAATGCCTTTCACCAGGGTATCCTTTGCAGATACAATGTCAAGACTTATTTCGGCCGGCTGGTCAACTATAACAGTATAATTGATCTGGTCGCCGATATAAATCCGTGATGTATCAAAACGGGCACTCACATTTACTTCCTGGGCATCCAGAGGTAAAAGGCAGCTGAACAGGAAGAGGCCGGTATAAATATGTATCTGAAATTTCACCGTTTCTCAAACAGTTTTATCAGCGGTTTAACATAATCCTCAGCTGTACTTATAAATGCCGAATCGACTCCGCATTTTTTAAATATGCCATCAATGGCTGATACATGCTTATCCCACCACCGGGCATAGGCATTCCTGGATTCTTTTGAGGAAGTATCTATCCATCTTTCCGCACCTGTTTCAGCATCGGAAATTTTTAACATTCCGATATCGGGAATTCCGGTTTCGGCAGGATCATATACCTTGATTGCTGCTATATCATGCTTGCTTGAAGCAATTCTCAGAGCTTCCTCAAAACCGGGGGCAAAAAAATCAGAAAGAATGAAAGCTGTGCATCTTTTCTTTATCGCATTGGTAAGAAATCTCAGGGGAACATCCAGATCTGTTTTCCGGCTTTCAGGCCTGAAACTCAACAATTCCCTTATTATAACCAATATATGCTTTCTCCCTTTCTGGGGCGGAATAAACTTCTCGATTCTGTCAGAAAAGAAGATCACACCGATCTTGTCATTGTTGAAAATTGCAGAGAAGGACAGTACCGCTGCCACTTCGGTCATAAGATCCTGTTTGAAGCTTATGCTGGTTCCGAATCTTCCTGATCCGCTTACATCGATCAGAAGCATTACGGTAAGCTCCCGTTCCTCTTCAAATATTTTGACATAAGGATGATTGAAGCGTGCGGTGACATTCCAGTCGATATTCCTGATATCATCGCCGTAATGGTATTCCCTTACTTCACTGAAGGCAATACCCCTTCCCTTGAATGCACTGTGATACTCACCGGCAAAAATATGTCTCGTGAGTCCGCGTGCCTTTATTTCAATCCTCCTTACTTTTCTTAATAAATCCGTTGCTTCCACTTTCAGCAAAGTAATTCCTTCAGTATTATTCCTGATTCACTGCGCAGGCCGCATATCCTGAGGGTTTGATCCTCCCCCCGTGTCTTACGGAACCTCAACTACATTCAGTATTTCTGCAATTATCTTGTCCTGATTCATATTTTCTGCTTCAGCCTCATAGGTCAGGCCGATCCTGTGGCGCATAACATCGGGACACAAAGCCCTGACATCTTCCGGGATCACATATCCCCTTCTTCTTATGAAGGCGTATGCCTTGGCCGCAACAGACAGATAAATTGAAGCCCTGGGTGATGCTCCGTATGAAATCATGTTCCTGAATTGTGTAAGACCGTATTTCTCAGGTTCCCTGCTTGCAAAAACAATATCCAGAATATATTTTTCTATTTTTTCGTCCATGTACACTTCCCTGACAACGTCCCTTGCGCGGATAATATCTGAAGGCCTGATTACCGTATTTGTTTTCGGAAACTCTTTTGCAAGATTTTCCCTGATAATAAGTTTTTCCTCCTCCATTGAGGGGTAAGTGATCAGTACCTTAAGCATAAACCTGTCCATCTGTGCTTCCGGAAGCGGATAGGTACCTTCCTGTTCTATCGGGTTCTGTGTGGCAAGAACGAGGAAAGGCTCCTCTAGCGAGAATGTGGATTCCCCAATAGTAACCTGCCGTTCCTGCATGGCCTCGAGAAGTGCACTCTGCACTTTTGCAGGCGAACGGTTGATTTCATCTGCCAGAATAAAATTGGCAAAGACCGGACCTTTTTTTACAGTGAACTCTTCCTTCTTCTGGCTGTAGATCATAGTACCTATAAGGTCAGCCGGAAGAAGATCGGGTGTAAACTGAATACGGCTGAATTTTGCATCAATAACGGCAGCCAGGGATTTTATGGCAAGAGTCTTTGCCAGCCCGGGAACTCCCTCCAGAAGAATGTGCCCGTTCCCCAGAAGTCCGATCAAAAGGCTGTCGATCAGATGCTTCTGTCCAACAATAACTTTGTTCATTTCCATTCTGACAATGTCAACAAAAGCACTTTCCTTTTCGATCTTTTCATTTAGTATTTTAATGTCGGCTGTCTGCTCCATAATATGAATCTTTAAAAGGCAATACAAAAAAAGCCCTGTAATTAATAAGGAGGTGTTAAGGAGTGTTAAATATCTGTTAAAACAGGCTCATTCCTCCTCGGGAAGCGTGAGGGGATTCCAGGGATATCCTGCTCTTGCCGAACTTCTGACAATAAGCACCAGTACCAGGGGCATAAAGGCCGTGTTGCTTGAATGCGGAAAAATCAGCAATACAAAAAACCACAGCACGTTCAGAACGAATACCATCCGGAACCATGTATGCCAGTTTCTTTTCAGGATCACTGAAAGAAGGCAGAGGATAATAAAAGGATTAAGCCAGACTGCATTGGCATTCAGGCGCATTTGCTGATGATCGGTGAAAAAGTTAAAGAAGATCATCATTAATGCAAGAACCGAGAAAACAGAGAACAACAGGATATCAATGATCCGGTTGCTTTTAAGGTCCCTGAAAACCGCGGAAAGAATGATAACAATTACCAGCAGGATTGAGAACACAAATAAGGGTGATGTTAAAAAGCTTGTTTTTTCGGTCTTCAGGCTTTTTTCCAGAACGGTTACCGGATTTTGCAGGAGCGGAATCATTTTACCGTTTCTGTTAATAACAATATCCGAAAGGCCTTTCTGCATATCCAGAGGCAGAAACATACGGTCACGTACTGATGCCTTCTTGTTTCCGGGAGATCCCATAAGAAGGTCTATTCCCAGTTTCAGCCATGGTGCTGTCATAAGGTATTTTCCGGTCAGAAAGCGGAATGAAGGCGCCTCGTCAAAAATTTCAGGAGGATACACCATGCTATCCCCTATCGCCTCTTCCAGCAGATCCCTGATACGTGTGGAACAATCATCATAAAAAAAGTCATAGCGGTATTTTACGTTTTCGGGCCTGAGATTTATACCTATCAGATGCATCAGTTCCGCCGTTTCCCGAGGTTCAAGATTTATTTTCTGTGACTGTACCCATCTTCCTTCCAGGAAATATTCCTGGATGAAACGCTCATAAGTTGAAACGCCAAGCATGTATTCAAGTCTGCCCCTGGCAAATTTCCACGCGAAAGCCGGAGTATTGAAATCAAAAACCCCCCAGTTGTAAACCCTGTCAGTACCTTCCATGCTGTCAACTATCCTGAGTGCACTGTGACCCCAGCGTGAATAAGTTTCAGTTCCGGGACCGCAGGTCAGCAGATATACCTCAGGAACCTCCCTGTCCTGCGCATAAATTCCAGCAGAAAAAAATAATACAATTGCTGAGAATACCGAAAACAGTTTTTCCATGGATTACAGATTAATTATTTATGAATTCTTCATTACAGCTACGAAAGTGCAAATAAGTCCTGATATAGCAGCAAACCGGACAGCATTTTTTTAAATTTTATTAAATTGCCGGAAAATAATTAATACCTCTTCTCATGAACCGGAAATTATACCTTCTCCTTTTGTTATATTTTGTAATATCAACACATTGCAGGAGGGATGAACCATTCCCTGTAACGGATCTTCATATACATCTGAAAGGAAATTTCGGCATGGAAGATGCCATTGCCAAATCACAGGCGGAAAATATCAGTTACGGAATTGCATTTAACTGCGGACTGAAGTTTCCTGTTCATTCTGACAGTCAGATTGATTCTGTGATTACCATGATGAAGGATTATCCTCAGTTTTATGCTGCAATGCAGGCTGAAGGAAGGGAGTGGGTAAATATTTTCTCCAGGGAATCCATAAATAAATTCGATTATGTTTTCACTGATGCCATGACCTTCACCGATGCAAAAGGGAGAAGGAACAGGCTGTGGTTAAAAGAGGAGACATGGATAGATGATGAAGAGGAATTTATGGATTATCTTGTCAGTACAACAGTAAATATTCTTCTTGAGGAACCGATTGATATTTATGTAAATCCCACTTTCCTGCCTGCACAGATGGCGGGGCGTTATAATGAATTCTGGACAGCGGAAAGGACGGACAGGGTGATACAGGCTGCCAGAGCCGCCAATATAGCCATTGAGATAAATAACCGCTACAGGATTCCTTCTGCGGATTTTATTAAAAAGGCAAAAAAGGCAGGGCTGAAATTCACTGTTGGAACAAATAATGCCGATGAGAATTTTTCGGGTGCGGAATATGCTCTGGAAATGATCAAAAAATGCAGACTGACCAGGGATGATTTTTATCTGCCTGTTAACAAAAGACTAAATGGACAAATTTGATATTCTGAGGACTCTTAAATTTCTGCCCGGGATTATTCTTGGTCTTACAGTCCATGAGTTCAGTCATGCGTTTGTTGCCCACAGGTGTGGTGACCCTACTTCGAAAGATCAGGGCAGGGTTTCTCTAAATCCCCTGAAGCACATTGATCCCATGGGATTTATCATGTTGCTTGTTGTCGGTTTTGGTTGGGCTAAACCGGTGGAATTCAATGAGCAGAATCTGCGCAATCCCCGGACCGACACGCTTAAGATTGCTGTTGCCGGACCGCTTTCCAATGCTCTTTTTGCTATGCTGCTTTCTGTTCTGTTCGTGATTGTTTTCAGGCTTTTCAATATTGCCTATTATTCAATAACTACAGAAATTCTCATCTACGCAATATATATCAACTGGGGCCTCTTTATCTTTAATCTTCTCCCGGTTCCCCCGCTTGACGGATCACATCTTCTCCTTTCCTTTTTCAGGAAATATCCTGTCTTTTACAACGGACTATATAAATACGGAAGCTATTTCTTCCTGGGTCTCATTGTCCTGTCGCTGGTTTCCGGGCTGAACCTTTTTCCCATATGGTCACTTGTTCAGTTTCTGGGAAATGGTTTCCTGTCGCTGTTTGGATTTACCTTGTAAAAGGAACAATTCAATGAAAATTCCTGCTTCAGCTGCCGGAACGGGGCGAATCATCCCTTTGTAATTTGATGAAATTTAAATATATTGCAGGAAAGGAGGTCATTGTGAAAATATTTATATTAATTCAGATTTTGATTATGGCAGCCTGTGTTGAACAGCAATCTGATAAATTCGAGGCTGCCAGAAACCGGATGGTAAAAATCCAGATTCAGAACAGGGGCGTGACTAATTCTGCGGTACTTGATGCAATGCGTAAAGTTCCCCGCCATCTTTTCGTTCCGGATGAATATCAGAGTGAAGCATACAATGATTATCCCCTGCCTATAGGTTACGGACAGACCATTTCACAGCCATTTATTGTGGCATATATGACAGAGGCAGTACGGCCGTCGGGGAACATGAAAGCTCTGGAAATCGGAACAGGATCCGGATATCAGGCAGCGGTTCTGGCAGAACTGGTGAAAGAAGTCTATACAATTGAAATTGTTCCTGAACTTGCCGCGGAATCTGCCGGCAGGTTCAAAAAAATGAAATATGAAAATATTTCAGGCAAATACGGGGATGGTTACCAGGGGTGGCCGGAACATGCACCTTTCGACATTATTGTTGTGACTGCGGCAGCAGACCAGATACCCCAGCCCCTGATTGACCAGCTTGCAGAAAACGGCCGGCTGGTTATTCCGGTGGGGCCGCCGGCTGCAATTCAGGAACTTATTCTGATAACCAAAAAGAATGGAAAACCTGTGGAAAGACGGCTCACTTATGTCCGGTTTGTCCCTTTCAAAAGATTATAATCTCCTTTCCTGAATTCTGCAGCAAGCCGGACAGGAAAGAGGCACCCTGGTGATTCCGGCGCGATTCGAACGCGCGACCCACAGCTTAGAAGGCTGTTGCTCTATCCAGCTGAGCTACGGAACCCTTTTCCGCCGCAAAATTATTTAATTTTTCGATTGAAGCAAGTTAATCTGTCACTCAAGTTTGATTTTCCCGTCTGTCCATCTGCTGTAATATATTAAGCATACCCCTGTTTTCAGAGTTGCTTTCTGGGAAAAACCAGGAGGCAAACAGGTCAATTCGGGCAGGTAAATTATTAATCCGGATTTATGAAAACCATCATCAGGAATTCTGTCAAAATAATACTTCATTTAGTCAATATTATTCTGCCCTTCGTCATAATGTCATTTTTTATGCTTTGTCAAGTCAATTATTATTTTTTAATTTGTTACCAAGCTCATGCTATTGGTATAAGAGGAGATGAGCAAGGGTTGGGAGTGAAAATCAACAGGATTGTATTGCAGACATTGACTTTCACATCTGGAACCTGAGGAATAGCGCCAGCTTACCATGGTTCCATCCTTTTATCAGACAGTAGACACGGGAATTATCTCATAAATAAAACCCGCTCCCTGATGTTCACGACCACCCTTCCTCCTCTTATTTTTTTTGTACCTGCCCAACTGCCAGTCCTGTTCAGTAATTGATTCCCGGAAAATAAATTATCTTTATGTTTTTCTGTTAAAAAATGAAAACCTATATACGCAGAAGGGAAAAGAACGATAGTCTTGTAGTAATGTACGGTGCATGGGGCACGGACGAGAATGTGTTTGAACCCTTATGCAACGATGAGTTTGATTTCATTCTTTTCTACAATTATTCTGCTGATCAGGCTCTGGTACTGCCTGAAATGAAAACTTATAAAAAAATAACCCTTATAGGATGGTCCATTGGCGTCTGGGCTGCGGAATACCTGTCTCCTTCCATCGGTATTATGCCTGATGTGACGATAGCCGTCAACGGTACACCCGTTCCCCTTGATGACAATTATGGGATCCCTCCCAGATCATTTGAAGAAGCCCTGGACGATATCACTGAAGAAAGCATTGAGAAATTCTACTACCGCATGTTTGGAAACAGGAGAACATTTAATCTCAATTCCGACAGGATTCCCGGCAGGACGCTGGATTCATTCCATGTGGAATTAAGGTGGCTGTACAACAGGGTGATGGAACAGAGGGAGCCGGGCTTCCGCTGGGATTTCGCGGTAACAAGCAAATCGGATAAAGTATTTCCCACTGAAAATGTTACAAAATACTGGGATAAAATGGGGAACACCAGGCAGATAATTGTGCCTTTTCCTCATTACATGTTCTACAAATGGCCTTCATTCAACGAATTCATAAATTATGTGGAAAAGCGCGGAAGAATAAAGTCTGTTTCTCCGGAAACCACCGGGCTTTAATCACAGATCCCTTATCAGAATATTTGATTCCGAACCGGAAGCCAGTGCATCAAAAGAATCAAGTATCTGAGTCACTTTTTCATATTCCCTGCTCCTCATGAAATATTTTTCCTGAGTTGCCCTTTTATCCACTCGTGACAACACAAAACTGACAGTCAGCTTGTTGATATCCATGGCAGGCTGATATGACCTTTCCTTGTTTTCATGTTCATGGATCACGGATACAAGTCCGGTTTCCTCCAGATCTTCCAGTATGTCCCTTGCCAGCCGGACAGGAATTTTCAGTTCCCGGCTTATCTCTTCAGAGGTCAGAGGTTTTTCTCCCAGGTAAAAGCTCCTGATAATGAGATACATTACCAGGAGGATTATTGTACGCTTCTGATAATGGCTAATATTCAGAGCTTCCGCTTCAAATTCATATCTTGAAACATTCTGATTTGCAAAGGACAGCTCAGCGCCGAGCAGAATCACTATCCAGCAGGTTTCCAGGAAAACCAGGAACAGGGGTATTGCTGCAAGTCCGCCGTAAATGGCACTCAGCTTGGTAATGTTAAACTGCAGGTCAAGATAAAGCCACTGAAGTATCTTAAGAAAGGTCCCGGCAATAATTCCGGAAATGAGTGCAGGTCCGAAGCGCACTTTCACATTGGGCATCACTATGAACAGAAGTGTCAGCATCAGCCATGTCAGCAGATAAGGAAGTGACTTGATAAGGAAACTGACCAACCACTTGAATGATGCCAGTATCGGAACCCTGTCCATGTATTCCGACAGGCTTGTGATTATAAAGATTGAGATGCTGCTCGACAGAATTATAAATATCGGTGCTATCAGAAGAATAGTAAGATAATCCGTAAATTTTCTGTGCCAGGGCCGGCTGACGGATGTCTGCCAGATATGATTGAAGGATGTTTCGATCTGACCAAGCAGGGATACCACTGACCAGATCAGGATAACGGCACCGATTCCGGCAAGGTATCCGCCCCTGGTACGCTGAACGGTGTTCTTCGCATTTTCAAGCAACGGATTCAGAATATCATTGTAAAGAGTAAATTCCTTTGTATTTCTGATAATCGCTTCCAGATTCTGGTCAAGTCCGAATCCCTTTGCAATGGCAAGCCCTATGGCGACAATAGGGATAATTGAAATGAGGGTGTAGAAAGTGAGTGCCGAAGCACGGAGACTCACCTTGTCTTTAAGTGAATTCTGTGCTGCCAGGACAATAATTCTCAGCTGCCGTATAAGGAAGCTTTTTCTTCGCGATAATTCCGACAATGGTGTATGCCAGATAGCATCGTTCCACTGTTTTATTTTTTTAAAAGGCCATGATAATTCAGGATTTGCCATCAGTCAGGAATTGATTGCAGAATATCTTTATAACTAAGTTAATGATGACAAATATACAAAATCTATGTAAATACTTCAACAATAGAGCTATATATTAAGTGATGGCAATATTTTCCTTCTGCCATGAATTTCGCGGTATGTACAGAAAAGGCATACTTTATAAAATCTGAACAGCCACAGGGAAGGGTTTGCCGAATCTATTCTCAATTCCATCCTTTCCCGGTATCTGATATAAATCCCTGCCAGGATCAGGGTAAGGCGGAACCATTTCAGGATGCTGTAGATCTGCAGGACCCTGACTGTTGAGGAGAAGGTCATTTTATCCGTTACAATGTCATAGAGCTTGCTGAGATTCTCGATACCCAGTTTTGTTTTGTTAAGGAATTCCCGGTTCGATTCCAGTCCTTCATGTATAAGACCATTATCTATATGCAGGATACTTATTCCCGCTTTGCGGAGCTGATAGCTCATAAGTGTATCTTCGTGGCCGTACTGTTTGAGATCTTCATTAAACCTCAGCTTTGAAAATATTGTACGGTCAAACAGCACATTGAATGTTGAGAATTTATGATACGGATGCTTGTTTCTTTCAGAGGCCCTGATTCCGTCATTCTTCCTTCCGTATTTCCATCTGAGAATCTTGTCCGGATCACCCGGCGGGGATTTATGATAGATTACCCCGCCGCACGTCACCCTTGAAACGTTCATTGCCGGTATCCATTTCCGGATATAGTCTTCGGCTGTTCCGGGCATCATGGTATCGGCGTCAATAAACAGAACATAATCACCTTTTGCAGCCAGGGCAAGCCGGTTTCTGATGGCAGCCCTGCCGATATTCACCGGTGATTCAAGAATTTCAACCCCGTCCCCTTTAAGCAGTTTGTACTTTTTCTTGTATTCCGGTGAAGAACCATCATCGCCGATGATTATCTCAATCAGTTCGGGAACTTTTCCGATACAGCTCTTCATACTATGAACAAGTGCAACAATATCATAGTCGCAAACCGGAATGAGCAAAGAAATAGTCATTATATCCACCCTCGAATTAACCTGCTAAATTTACAACTAATTTCTGAATTAGACTGAGTTCCTGTTTGGCAAAGAGATTGTATTGATTTATTTTTGTGTTCATTCAATTGAGTTATTTGTTTTCAGATGAGAAAATTTCTGCAGATCACCGTACTACTGTTTTTATCAATCCATACATATTCCCAGGAAAAAGCGGGTTATGAGATCAGTGTAACTATTTCTGACATAAGTGATTCAACAATATTTCTGGCATACCATTACGGCGATAGGCAATACCTGTCGGATACCTTGAAACTTGACGGGAAAGGACAGGGAATTTTTAAAGGTAAGGAAAAGCTGCCGGAAGGCATCTACATGATTGTGCTGCCGGGCAGGAAATATTTTGAATTTTTAATGACTGACAACCAGCATTTTTCCCTGTCATGCCTGTACAATGATTTCTTCAGGACCCTGAAATTCTCCGGCTCGCCACTCAATACAGCTTTCACTGACTACCAGAGACAGTGGTCACAGATGCAGCAAAAGGCATCGGGCATTGCAAACAGGCTTCAGCAGAACAAAGCCAACAGTGACTCCCTGCGGATACTCTCCGGAAAACAACGGGAGTACGAGTCAGAGATGAAGGCATACCTGAGAACCGTTGCCGGCAAAAACAGTTCAAACTTCCTCGGTGTCCTTGTAAAATCGATGATTCCCCTGGAGATTCCTGAATTCAGCATCCCGGCCGGAACAAATAATCCTGATTCTGTAAGATGGTATCTCAGATACAACTATAACAAGGATCATTTTTTCGACAATATTGACCTGACGGATGAAAGACTGCTGAGAACCCCCATCCTTCAGGCAAGGCTGGAGGTCTTTTTCAAAAATGTCATTATCCAGTCTCCTGATTCAATAAACAAGGAAATAGACAGGATTTTTCCAAAAACCGGAAATAATCCGAAGATGTTTCAATTCCTCTCGGTTTTCCTGTTCAATCATTTCAGGCAAAGTGAGATCATGGGCCATGATGCTGTTCTGGTGAAGCTGGCCGATGATATTTATCTTTCAGGAAAGGCAGACTGGATAACGGAAGAATTCAGGAATGACCTTCACAGGCAGGTGGAATTATTAAGACACAATTTGTTGGGCATGACAGCTCAGAATCTTGTAATGGATTCATACAAAGGTATATTTGTTGCCCTTCATGATATCGAAAAAGAATTTACGGTTTTATATTTCTGGGAGCCGAACTGCGGCCACTGCAATGAAGCAACACCAAAACTGAAGGCTTGGTATGAGAAAGCAAAAAATGACGGGGTTGAGATATTTTCGGTCTGTACCACAAGCAACCGGCAGGAATGGGCTGATTATATAGAAAAACACGGACTTACCTGGATAAATGGCTGGGATCCCAACCGGCAGACACACTTTGATTACTATTATAATGTTCAGGCCACACCCTTGATTTATATACTGGACAAAAACAAAAAGATTATAGCAAAGAAGCTGTCGGTTGATGATATACCTTCATTCATTGATAATTACAGAAAATATTTCAGGTAGGTACATTATTGTACTGCCGGAGTAATTTTAGCAGATCATACAGGCTTCCCGAATTCCTGACCTCGTCACCATGGACCAGGGACCATCCCTCCTCTCCTTCCAGCATCCTGACAAACGGTTGTGTTTTATCGGCTGAGATTCTGAAACCATTCCTTCTCAAGGCTTTAACGGTCCAGTTTTTCTTTTTTCCCTCACTGCCTTCCAGGTATATATCTGATGTGCATGCCGTACTGAAGCTGAAGCTTCCGTCTTCAGGATTAAATCCCGTATGCTCATAATCAAAGAGACATTCATAATTATTTGTCAGCCACAGATCTTCCGGGGCGCCCTCAATTATCCCCTTATCTGTTATCAGCCAGATTTTATCGGCATTAGTGACTGCAATATTAAAATCATGGGTGGAAAATACTATTGTCTTGCCAGAAGCGGTCAGTTCCTTCATCAGTCTGAGCACTTCAAACTTTCCCGAGATGTCAAGAAAGGCAAGGGGTTCATCCATTATGAGAATATCCGTATTCTGGGCAAGTGCCCTGGCTATCATCGCCCTCTGCCGTTCACCGTCAGACAGTTCAGAAATGATCCTGTCTGAAAAGCCTGCCAGTCCTGCCTTTTTTATAGAATCATTAATAATTTCATCAGCTGTGCGGTCAATTCTCCCGGTCCAGTCAGTATAGGGAAAGCGTCCCAGTGCAACCAGGTCATATACCCTCATATGGCTCACCTTTACTATCTCTGTTGAAATGTATCCGACAGTCCTGGCAAATTTCAACCTGGAATAGTGGCTGGTATCTTCATCCCGTATAAGCACTGAACCTCCTATATTTTTCTGCAGGCCGGTAATTGTTCTGAGAAGCGTACTTTTCCCGATACCATTCCTGCCAAGAACCGCAGTCAGTTCCCCTTTCCCTGCCGAAGCACCGAGTGGCGGCAATACGGGTATTTTCTTCCTGCCATAACGGTAACCAATTATCAGAGAGTTTACAGTCAATATTTCTTCAGTCTGCTGTTTCATCAGAATAGTTCGGAACTTATGTTTTTCCTCAATATAATCCAGATTACCACCGGAATACCTATCAGGGAGGTAACGGAGTTCACCGGCAGAATCTTTTCTGATCCCGGCAGCTGTGAAAGGATATCGCTGATGAGCATGACGGTGGCTCCGGCAAAAACGGTGCCCGGCACAAGAAGGCGGTGATCCGATGTTCTGAGCATATTCCTGACGATGTGGGGAACTGCAATTCCTATGAATGCTATCGGACCGCAGAATGCTGTCACGCTTCCTGACAGAATACTTGTGCCCGCAAAAATAATTATGCGTGCAGCAGTTACATTAAGACCGGCACTCGATGCATAATTCTCCCCTATCAGCAGTGCATTGAGCATTTTTACGGATGCCATGCTCAGGATCACACCGGCTGCAACAGAAACAGCCAATACCTTAAGCTGTTCTGAGGAAAGGTTGCCCAGACTGCCCATTGTCCAGACCACATAGGCCTTCAGCATGCTCTCATCGCTGAAATACTGAAGAATACTGACAATGGCGGAGATACCGCTTGCCAGCATCATACCAATGATAAGTACGGTCATTATGCTTCGCACCCTGGCTGATATGAACAGCATCAGGATCATGACTGCCCCTGCACCGGTCCATGCTGCGGAAACCAGCAGCCAGCTCCCGCCTGCAGTAACTGATGCCGGGCCCATGCCTGAAGAAAAGCCCAGGATAACAAGCGCAACGCCAAGTCCGGCACCTGAACTTACACCAAGAACATAAGGGCCGGCCATGGGATTCCTGAAAACGGTCTGCATCTGTAGTCCGCTCAGTGACAGGGCAATGCCTGCAAGAACAGCAGTAATGGCTTTCGGAAGCCTGAATTTCAGAATGAGTGTCTGAACAGTTTCATCGCCCGTACCGGTTAAGGATCGTATAACGTCAGCAGGCCTGATGGATACTGATCCCAGAAACAGGTCAAGACCAAAGAGTATAAGAAGCAGTACAATAAAGCCCGTGAAGATCAATTTCTGCACCGGAAGCACTGAAGGCGAAAAGGTATGGCTGATATGCCCGGTAATATTTTTTCCGTCAGTCATTCAATTTTCCTGTAATAAACCATCTCATAACCGGAAAAAATTTCCGGATGAATTATTGAGGCAATATCCCTGAGAACAAGGTGAGGATTAATCGCTCCGCTTTCCCAGTAATCATTTCCGCCTGTAAGATTCAGTCTTTTATTGTTATTATATATCCTGTTGTTAATAAACGGAGGCATTGATCCCAGCCGTTTATCAAGAGCAGTTATTTCAGCTTTGGAGGAAGCACTTCCGGTATTGAGCCAGATATCAGCCTTCATTGCGGCAGCATACACCGTTTCCAGACTGTAGGGCATTGACTGCGCAGATTCTGTCTCTTTCCATAAATATCTGCCGCCTGCGTCATCTATAAGTTTGCTGATGTACGAATTACCAGGCGACACATACCAGGTATCGCGGAAAGGCATTCCCAGCATTATTACCGGTTTCGGCACTTTTCCGGCCATAAGCTCCCTGATTTCCAGATATGAGTCCCGGATTTCCCTGAACAGCGAATCAGCAAGGTCTTCACAACAGTACAGTGCACCAAAAACCTTTATCCATTCTGCTTTCCCCAGGGGGTCAGTTTCAAGATAATCAGCATTATACATTACGTTAAGGCCCAGTTCGGCGAATTTGGCCGTATATCCGGCAGATTCGCTTCCTATTCCGTATATCATAACAAGATCAGGCGAGGATTTAACAATAAGTTCCGTATTAAGTCCTGAATCATAACCTATATCGCTTACAAGTCCCCGGCTTATCCTGTTACTGATGTCGCTGTCAAAAACAAAACCGGCTCCTGAAACCCCGACAATGGAATTCTGGCAGCCCAGTGCCCGGATCATTGCAATATGAGTGGTTGACATGCAGATTATCCTCCTTACCGGGACACTTATTATTTTTGAAGTACCGGCTTTAATTTCCATTCTGCCCGTATCCCTTACCAGGTAATATTCATGAATCACATTGCCCGCACCCTGCCAGGGATCTGTAATTCTGAGGATGGTACAGCTATCGGTAGCATGCAGGTCAAAGCGTTCGGCATGGCTTATATTTCCCCCGGTGTTTTTCTGTATTTTTTCCCTTTTCCGGTCTCTACTGCAGGAAGAGAAAATCATCAGCAGGAAGGAAACAGACAAAAACAGGTATAACAACTTATATCTCTGCACTTTTACTTATTCCTGACAATACAATCACAATACAATACAATACAATACAATTCAACTCAATATAAATCACATCAATTCAATTCGGTCCGATTCCGTTTCATACATCACAGCGGCCGGCCATCATTCAGTGTTTACAGGAGATCAATTGGTGAATCAGAAGAATTAAACTCTGAGCTTTTCTTCCCGAAAGCATTGAATAGTGGTATCCGGCAGGTCTTCTGACTTGTCCCGGTCCGGCGAAGCCTTCCCATTCCGTCTGTCGGAACAGTGGCAGGGTATCGCAGGACCATTATCGCAGGAACGATCGGGCATCACAGCAGCGGGTACTGTCGCGGTTTCTCACCGCATTCCCTTTTCATTGCAGCATTTGTCAGATGCTGCAAAACCAGAATCAGACAAATATATGACTTTTTATGTCATATATGACAGGATGTGGATTTTTGAGTGAAGAGTCTGTCTGAGGGCATCCTCCAGGAGGAGTACGGAAACCATTACTCTGATAAACAGCTGTTACAGTGTTCCGCAGGAATTTCTCATTTCAAGGCTGGGCGGCAGATTTACCTGTCTTTTGAATTTACCCTTGCCTGCATTTTTTATTTCCGACCAGATCATATTTGCTGCTTTCAATGCAAGGCCTGAAACAGGTTTTTTAAGACAGGTTACCGGAGTGAACATAAGATCGAATCCCGGTCCGTCTTCCATCGATATCAGTGCGATATCCTGAGGAACGCGCAGCTTTTTATGCCGCAGCATTGACATGACCGGATACACAAGTTCTGCATGCATCACGAGAATGATATCGGCCCTGAAGGGAGGCCGGAGAAACTGTTCTATCTGATTGAAATAATATTCATTATCAGTAAGGGAAGCTTCGAACTCCACTACCACAGGTTTGTTTACCTGCCGGCCTTTTTCCGTAAGTGCGGAGATCAGCTGGTTGATAGCATCAGTATCATGCTTTGCCGATTTTTTATCGGTTGCAATAATGATATTCTTGTATCCGAGTTTATTTACATGGTCTGCCACAAGCTGGATACCCGCAGCCGTATCTGTATTCACGGTGCTGAGCCTTCCTGTTTTAATGCTTTTTTCAAGAAGGATAAAAGGGCAGGATGCTGTTCTCAGAGTTCTTATGGTCTGATCATCGGCAGTTTCACCCATCAGGATAAGACCACTGAAAAATTTTCTGAAAGCGCCGATCATTCTGTCATAACGCTGATCATCGGGGTCTTTTGTTATTATTGAGAATCCCAGTCCGATGCTGTGGAATGATTTCTGCAGATATGGCGTGATGCTCTGAACAAAGGAATTTCCTGATGAAGGAACTATCATTCCTATTATTCCCGGTTTTTCGTCATGCGGCGTTATCTGCCCCTTTTCCTCATGTGAACTGAAATAGCCCATCTGTCTGGCCATTGCCCATACTTTCTCCTGTGTCTCTTTTCGGATTCCGTGCTGATCGGCCTTATTGTTCAGCACCAGTGACACCAGGGTACCAGAAACACCCAATCTGGCAGCAAGATCTTTATTTTTAAATTTTTTCATTCCTCTAAACTGTGGTGAAAAATAAATTTAGGCCTTTTTTGGAAGACAGTTATAAAAATAATGAATTTTTCGCTGTTTTTTTAAATTTTCCTTAAAATATTCATGTCAAACTCCTCAGGTTAACAGTCATCTTCAGCGAACCAGCACCTTATCTTTTAGGCGGCTTATATCCTCTCTGTTTTGCAGCCTGTTCAAGCCTCTGCTGCCATTTAGATTTCGGCAGGGGTTTCTTCCTGTTTTCTTCCAGTGTGGCCAATACCTTGTCAGCGTCAATAAATCTTTTTGACAGAACATTCTGCAACCATGTTATCATATTGGCAAGAAAATAATAATAAGTCAGTCCGGATGAGAAATTATTGAAAATGAACAGGAACATAACGGGCATCATGTACATCATTACCTTCATTCCCGGCTGATCCTGGCCTGAGGTGGTCCCCGACATTCTGGTTGTAACAATGGACGATATTGTCATGAGCAGGGTCCACAGGCTCACATGGTCACCATACCAGGGAATTTTAAAGGGCAGGTTGAGAATGGAATCATATGTGGAAAGGTCTGTTGCCCAGAGGAAGGATTCCTGTCTCAGTTCAATGGAAACCGGAAAGAATCTGAACATTGCAAACAATATGGGAAACTGCAGGAGCATGGGCAGGCAGCCGCCCATGGGATTCACACCTGCTCTCTTATAGAGATCCATGGTTGCCTGCTGCTTCTTCATTGCATCTTCCTGTTTGGGATATTTTTTTGCCAGTTCATCCACCAGTGGCTTAAGGACCTTCATTTTGGCAGTTGACTGGTAGGATTTGAAGGTCAGCGGGAAAAGAATTACTTTTATGAGTATTGTAAGAATAAGGATGATGATGCCATAACTGCTGATATACCGCTCAAGCCAGTTAAATACAGGTATAATGATAAACCTGTTGATCCAACCGACAATGTTCTTTCCGACAAAAATTATCTTGTCCATATCATAGCCTTCTTTCCGCAGTGTCGAGATATGATTCGGACCATAGTAGAATTTCAGGGCGAGGTTTGTTTCCGGGCCGTTTTCAAGGGGGACTCCCAGTTCAGAGGTATAGTAACGGATATATTTTTCTGACGTGAGAGTTTTTGCAGATGTAATGGAAGCGCTCAGGAAATAATTATCCGTAATGAGGACCGAGGAGAAAAACTGATCAACGTATGCCACCCAGCTTAGCCTGGTGGTGATGTCAACCTTTTCCACTTCCTTGTTTGATCTCAGCCTCAATCCGTCAACATCGTCCTGATAGTATTTATACCTGATGGTGGAATACATATCCTCATTCTGCCTTCCTTTTTCCTGCTGGGGAATGTACATTCTCCAGTCAAGTTCAATATTATTCTGGTTTTCAGGAAGAATACCGTGCATGTTTTTAAAGGTAATATCGTAATCGACACTGTTCTTCCCCGGAGCGAGGGTATACCTGTATTCGATATATCTTTCATCGTCTGCAACCAGCCTGAGGACTACGCTAAGCGGTTCCGATTCAACAAAATAGTGTCTGTTTTCGGAAAGCGGGGTGAAATACAGATTATTTGTCTGTACTGCCTTGTTGTCTGAGGTGAAAAAGTTGAATCCGAATACGGTTGAATCACCTGAGAAGAGAATGAGAGGCTTGTCATCGTGTGTTGTAAAATCCTTCACCCGTGCGGAATAGACCCGGCCTCCCTTAAGTGAGATTCTGAGGTCTATCTTGTCGTTTTCGAGTGTTATATATTCATCTTCGCCAAGAGCTGATGCGGCAAACACACCGTATTGCCCGGGATCATCCGCGGGTGTTACGCTCCTGTCTGTCGGTCTTACGGCTTCAGGTTCAGCAACTGCACTGTCAGCAGGAATTTCGGTAACTCCGGGAATTGTGCCCAGTTTCTGGTTCAGTTCACTGATCCTTTCCAGAACATCCGGATGATTGGGTTTAAACCGGAGTGCATTGACATATTCAGTCCTGGCCCGTTCGAAATTACCCTTGTCATATTCAGCTTCCGCTGCAGTCAGTGCTTTTTCAAATTCCTTATTAAGCCTGCTGTTATTGTAAATACTGAAACCGATGAAGATCAGGAAGATCAGTATCAGTCCTGTTATTGTATTCTTGTCCATTCTAGCTGTTAATATTATTTTCTTCCCTCATAAAACCCCAGTCCTTCTTTTTATACAGTGGTCTGCACAAATATGTGAGCCTGTCATTTTGCCGGCACAAATATATCCCTAACATCTGTCAAAGCAATAAAAAATGTTTCTGTTTAAGGGCAGCACTAGCGGTTATAATCATCAATTCCTGACTGGTCAATCATTTTGACTTTTTCCTCCAGGATCTTGATCATCTTTTTTGCATTTTCAATCTTTCCCCTTACCTCGCGAATCATGGTATCGGCATTGGGTGATTTGGTAAAAAAGCCGATATTGTTTTCCCAGAGCACAATATCATTTTCCAGCTGCTTTATTTTTGTGAAAAACTTATCCCGCTCATTTCTGATTTTTCTAGATGCCTTGGGGTTTGTTTTAAGGTTTTCCAGTCTGGATCTGAACTTGAGAATGTTTTTATCCTCATCTCCTATTTTCAGCCGGTCAAATTCTTTGTTCAGTGCAATACGATACTTGTTTGTAATCTCCTCCTTCCTGTTGAAGGGAACAAATCCTATTTCGGTCCATCTGCGCTGGATGTCCTTAAGTCTGTCGAAGGCTTCCTGTACGTCGGTTCCTGCCTCAAACTCTTCAAGTTCCCTGATCAGAACAAGTTTAGCCTTTAGATTATCTTCATATGAAGTATCCAGATCACTGAAAAATTCAGCTTTTCTGTCAAAGAAGTGATCGCAGGCTTTCCGGAATCTTTTCCAGAGTTTTTCGGATTGTTTCCTGGGAACGGGGCCTATTTCCTTCCAGCTTTTCTGAAGTTTTATCAGTGCGTCCGTGGTTCCTTTCCAGTCGGTACTGTCCTGCAATGACTCGGCCTGGAGACACAGATCAATTTTAAGCTGGAGATTGTTCTGCTGTATTTCCCTGTTATCGGCATAGAAATTCCTTTTTTTGTCGAAAAAGCTGTCACAGGCATCCCGGAATCTCTGGTATACTTTATTGTTTTGCTTTTTTGGCGCAAAGCCGATTGTTCTCCACATTTTCTGCAGCGCCATGATTTTTTCTGCCTTTTCGTCAAAATCCTTGAAATTTTTGATTTCCAGAAGATTTATTTCCTCCACTTCTTCACACAGGGCTATCTTTGCCTCCAGGTTTCTGCGCTGAACATCTTTCTGGTTCTCGAAATATTCATGATGCCTCTTGTTTATCTGTGATGTTGCTTCCCTGAAGCGTTCCCATATTTCATTTTTCGATTCAACGGGTACAGGCCCTATTTCACGCCAGTGATTATGGTATTCCTGCAGGATCCGGAAGGCATTTACCGGATTTGGCTCAAGGAGAAGTTCTTCGGCCTTTTCACATAACAGCACCTTGGCTTCGAGATTCTTTTTCAGATCAAGGTCACGTAACTCTTTATTGATTTTAATATAATCATAAAAAATTTCCACGTGATGATGGTAATTCTCCCAGAGATGCTTCAGTGCGTTCTGGGGTACCACGCCTACCGAATGCCACTCATTCTGGAGTGACCTGAATTCATTGAAGGTTTTATTTATTGATTCCTCACGGTTGACAAGTTCCTTTATCTTGTCGATTATCTCATATTTCTTCTTGAGGTTCTCATATTTTTCAGCTTCCTGTATTCTGTTGAAGTCAGTTTTTTTCTGCCTGTACTTATCAAGCAGATGTTTAACCTGTGCTTCAAGCGGATCGACCCATGACCGGTAATCCTCGAGAGTACCGCCGCCTTCCAGGAATTTGCTTTTTCTTTCTTCAGCTTCCTGCTTCAGCTTTTTATAGAAATAGACCTTTATCCTGTCCACATCGCTGCGGATCTCTGACGGGGGCCTGTTCTCGATCAGAAGAGCCAGTGTCTCTACCAGATCATTCTTCGAGAAACCGGAATAATCAACCGGAGGCAGTTCAATATCATCAAGATTTTCAATCCCGCTCTCGTATTCCTCGATTCCGGAATCCCTTTCAGACTCCTGTACCGTTTTCCTCCTTCTTTTTACAGGAACCCCGCCTTCCCTCTCAGTCTGGTCCCCTTCCGGAAGTTCCGCTTCCGAATGTTCATCTGCTGACTTTTCTTCTCCCGGCTGTTCTTTCTGCTGATCTGTAATACTGGCTTCCGGTAATTCTTCAGTATTTCTATTTCTCTCAGTTCCGGCAGCGTTTTCAGGTGCCCCGGATTGTTCATCACGAACAGAGTCATCCGGATCTTTATCTATTATCATAGCAAGTCCTTTCTAATTTCAGGTCCCTATTGGAAATCTCAACCATGCAAGCTATCATGGATAATTTAAGCTACGAAAATATTGAAATATTTGTTAAACTCAAAGGCCAGGAGAAATTAATATGACAATCTGCCAATTACATCCGTCATGGTGTGAAAGAGTTATTTTCCTATCCGTTTCTGTTTCTGAAATCATCTTTTTAAAAAATGCAATCCGGATTTTTTCAAAATGCCATGAATGATAATAAATTTGTATAAGCAATAATTTATCATGAGCACCACAAGAATTATACTGATTGTTGGATTACTGTTACTTGCCGGTTTCAGTATCTTTCAGAAGCATGTCAGGCATAAGCAGGGAGAGAAGGGAAACGGACAAGGGAAAGGCAGCGGAAAATCATCTTCTTCCGAAGCCATAACAGATGATTATGAGCCTTATTCAGGAAAGTAACATGTTTTAAAGCCTGTTTTTTGCGGCAAGATGCCTGAAGGGATTGACCACTTTCTGCAGGAGTCTCAGGCTGTCGGTCATTATTTCGGCGGTCCCCTGCATGTTCTGGGTAAATTCAAGTTCCCGGCCATAAAGAGTCTTCAGTCCTTCAGGCAGGATTATCTCTATTATGTAGGCATCTCCGGCCGGGACAAGTGATTTGGACTCCACAATCCCGCGTACCATTCCGTATTCAAGGTAGGGATAGCCGGCAAGCTTGATGTTTACTGCCTGACCCGTCCTGACTTTCCCCGATCTGTGCATTTTAAGGTCCATTCTTCCGATATAGTTACCCGGGACAAGGGGAACAACGGTTAAGACAGGTTCATCCCTGGCCACCATCTGATTCTGCTTCCAGAACCTTGTAAAAGTTACAATACCGTCAATGGGAGAAATGATAAGATAAGTATTTTCCCATATTCTTATCTGTGCCCTGAGATTATTGAGGGATTCTGTAAGGGCTGCCAGTAATCTTTCCCGTTCTTCTGTCCTTTTTATCCTGTAATCCTGCAACTCCTGATTCTTCTGTGCCAGTTCAAGGGTTTTGGCTGCATGATCAAGCCTGACGTCCTGCAGTTCAATATTGATTTTGTTGAAGGTCTGGCGTGAAATATCAAATTCGCTTTCGGAAAACACCGCTCCCGCAAAAAGTGATGAATCCCTGGTAAACTTTTTTGCTTCAATACGCTGATTTTCCGAATAAAACTTCTCCTTTTCCTTTACTCTCCTGATGTATTCCTCCAGTACTGCCGTTTCCCTGATAACCGACGATATCTTATATCCGTAGAAATCATTTTTAACATAGTTTTCATAATCGGACAGGTTTTTCAGAAAAGCACCCCAGTATTCCTGTATTTCCCCGAGTTCAGAAAATGACGGAAGGGATCCGGCTGATACTGATCCGGGATCTTCGATTTCCCCGGTGCATTCTTTCAGTTTCCTCACCTGGTCAATTGATGCAGCTGTTTCCATCACGGCGAGGAGCCGTCCTTCACGGACGGTCTCACCATCGCTGACGTACCAGTTCAGAATCCGTCCGCTTATTTTGGACACAAGGGTAACCGGAGGGTTTTCCGTGGTGATCTGAACAGGCGAAGGCACCACATTCGGATAGCGGATAATCCACGCAAAAAAAAGGATAATCAGAATTACCGCAGAGATTGCAGCTGTTCCCCATCTGGCGAGCTTTCCGGGCGGATCTGAAATAATTTCCCGGACCGGTTCGGAATGCAGTATTTCCGTTTTATTCATTTTCATTTTGTCAAATCAGTTGCCAAGCTCAAGCTGGTTTTTAATAAGGTTGAAATAAGTTCCCTTCTGTTCAATAAGCGAATTGTGATTTCCTGTTTCCACAATCCTTCCCTTGTCCATAACAACAATTTTATCGGCATTCCGCACAGTGCTCAGCCTGTGTGCAACGATTACCACAGTTTTTCTGCTGAAGTACCCGGCAAGGTTTTCCACAATGGCTTTTTCATTATTGGCATCAAGAGAGTTGGTTGCCTCATCGAATATCAGGATATCCGGATCCTTATACAGAACGCGGGCAATAAGAATTCTCTGCCTCTGCCCTTCACTCAGGCCATGTCCGTTTGCCCCTATTTTCGTATTGTAGCCCAATGGCAGTGATTCAATGAATTCCCTGATATTTGCCATTTCAACTGCCCTGAAAAGCCTTTCATCATCAATTTCAGAATTTCCCGGGGAAATATTTGATGCGATGGTTTCAGGAAAAATGAAACCATCCTGCATTACCGCCCCTGTTTTTTCCCTCCAAAGCCTCAGGCTAAGATTCTTAAGCCTGGTGTCACCCACCAGGATCTCCCCCATTACCGGCTGGTAAAATCCAAGTATCAGCTTGAGAAGGGTTGTTTTGCCGCTGCCACTGGTTCCCACAACGGCTGTGGTTTTATTTTCTTCGATTATCAGGTCGATATCCTTTAAAACAAAGGGTGAATGCGGTCCCTCATACTGAAATGACAGATTACTGATTATTAGATCTTTCTTTTCAGGAAGCCGCATAATCTTTGAATCCGGATCTGCTTCCTCTTCTTCCATTCCGTGAACTTCGGCAAGCCTGTTCAGGCTCATGCCCGCATCCTGTGTCGTGCGGAAGAAACCGATAATCTGATTCAGGGGCACATTGAGCTGGCCAATGATAAACTGGACAGCCAGCATCATACCAAGAGTCATATCACCTTTCAGAACCGCAGTTGCAGAAATGACTGTGATCAGCAGATTTGTTATCTCATTGAGAAAAGTGCCTCCTGCAGTCTGATACTGAAGAAGACCCAGTCCTTTTGATTTAAGGCTGAACAGAGAAGCCTGCAGGTTTTCCCAGTCCCAGCGTTTCAGGGATTCACTCTGGGTAAGCTTTATCTCCTGCATCCCGTTCACAATATTAATGAGTTTGCTGTTTGCAACTGACATTTCTCGGAATCGCTCATGATCAAGCCTGGCTCTTGATTTCATAAATGCAGATACCCAGAGCACGTACAATACCGATCCTGCCAGGAAAAGTGCAAGTATTTTCAGGCTGTAAACAGCAAGAACGATACTGAAGACAATGATGTTGAAAAAGGAGAACATGATGCTCAGGCTTGTTGAAGTAAGAAAATTTTCAATCCTGTTGTTGTCATCGATCCTCTGAAGAATATCTCCTGTAAGCTTGGTATCAAAGAATGCTATGGGCAGGGACATCAGTTTCCGGAGAAAACCGGAAATTATTGAAACATTTACCCGGGCTCCTATGTGAAGCAGCAGCCAGCCCCTGATGAATTCAACCGACATACGTCCGATTACAAGAGCCAGTTGCGCGAACAGTATCAGATAGATAAATCCCAGGTCGTTGTTATTGAGCCCGGTATCAATTATTGCCTGCGTGAGGAAGGGAATAATAAGCTGAATCAGGCTGCCGACAAGCAGTCCCAGCATCAGCTGGCCGAAATATTTTTTATACAGCTTAAAATACCTTGCAAGGAACCTGAAGCCATGAACGGGTTCAGGCTCATTTTCTTTCTCCAGAAGTGCAGGCGTAGGCTCCAGTATCAGTACCAGTCCGGCAGGCTTGCCATCTTCCACTGTACTTGCCCATTTTTTTACAAATTCATCCCTGCTGAGGGAAAGAAGGCCTACAGCCGGATCAGCTATCATAATCTTGTTCTTCCGGATCCTGTAAACGACAACAAAGTGTTTCTGCCTCCAGTGCACTATGCAGGGCAGCGGTACCTTTTCAAGCAACAGATCGAAGGGGATCTTTACTCCGATAGTTCTGAATCCCAGACTGTTTGCTGCTTCTGACAAACCAAGAAAAGAAACTCCTTCCCGGGTTATGTAACATTTTCGCCGTATGGATTCCAGATTGAAGTTTTTCTTGTAATAAGATGCTACCATTTTAAGGCAGGCAGGACCACAATCCATTGCATCTGGCTGTCTTACAAAAGGAAATGACATTCTTGCCGGAAAAAGATATTATCGGTTTAAATTATTTAATATTTACCCTGAAAGAGATCCGGTAAATTATTGTGCAATGTAATTATTTTAATAATTTTTTTACGCAAACTAAATAGTATATTTGTTTCTCAGCTCAGATTGACCAGAATTGTTTAAGAAAATAACAGATTCAAAGATCATTGCAGGCATTAAGGCTCAGGATGATAATATTCTTGAGTGGATTTATGATAATTATTATCAGACTGTAGAAAATCACATAATAAAAAACAGCGGTTCACCTGATGATGTTCCTGATGTGTTTCAGGATACCATCATTATTCTGTACAGACAGATTACTGCTGATTCCCTTGAATTGTCCTCCGATCTGAAAGCCTACTTTTTTGGAATAGCACGCAATCTCTGGAATGCCAGTCTCAGGCAGAAGAACAGGATGACCGGAATTTCACCCCGTTTTGACATGGCAGATGAATCAGACGCAGAAGAAAATGAAGATCTGATATTTGAAAGGATAATGAGCAGGGCATTCTATAAACTGAAACCGGATTGTCAGACCATACTGACATTATATTCCGACGGTTACAGCTACCAGGAGATTACTGAGAAAATGCATCTGAAGAGTGAGGTATATGCACGGAGAAAGAAATACCTGTGCAAGGAAGCACTTCTCGACCTGGTAAGGGCGGATTCCGAATATCAGGAATACTTGCGTTTCCGTAAGTAATAAACCAATGCGGCTGCGGGCAATGCCAGCACGAAAAGGATTACAGCCATTAACCTGACAGGTGGGTATATGGGTGAATTATCCCCGTACACTATCAGTGTGGCCCAGAAATATGGATGAGATTTGAGCTGGGTGGCATTTCTCAGATAATCAGCCCTTGATTTTCTCAGGGAGTTGCTTTTTGTATGGCCTTTTTTAAGATTTTCATAGAACCTGCTTACTATTTCCGTTCCTGATTTATCCTCAATTTCCCACATTGACATTACCACTGAGCGGCTTCCGGAGTAAAGAAATCCCCTGGCCAGGCTGAGAATGCCTTCACCTGATGACAAAATACCGGTTCCCGTATTGCAGGAACTCAGTACCACCATTTTAGCCCTGAGCGGTATTCCGTAAACTTCCGAAGTATAGAGCAGGCCATCTTCCGGATCGTCTTTCATCTGCGAAAATATCATTGCCGAATTCATTGGATGCTGATCATTTAGCAGGGTATGCATTGCCAGATGAACAATATTGAAGTTCAGGGCTTCCTTTTTAAAAACCGATTCCCGTGCCTTTTCATTCAGAAAAAGATTGCCCCGGAAAATGGAAGCAACATATTCAGCTTCCTGGCGGGCATAGGGCAGATCATACAGAAAACCCCTTCCCTGCTGGTTTTGCGAGAACAGTGAATCGAGATTTATATCTGTTCCGTAAAAGGGTGCAAAAGCTGCCAGCCTGTTCCTGCCTGAAATGCTTCTGGTACCGGTCTCCTTCATTAATGTTGCCGAATAGGCATATGAAATGTCAAAATTATTCATCAGATAATCAAGCTTCCTGTAAAGAATGCCTTCACCCTCATATTTTGAGGCCAGTATCGTTTCGAATGGAAGGTATGACAGATAGTTGTCGGGAGATATCAGCAGATTCCGGGATATAAAATACTTTCGCACCGGCTCAATCAGCATTTTGTAAAGGTCGGTACCGGTTTCCTGGTAATTGACAAAAGCACTGCGGGCATCCTTGACGAGAGCCGGATTTGAAAGCAGTTCCCTGAATTTCCCGAGAGTCTTGAACAATATGGAATCGATTCTGCATGAAACCAGTTCCCTGTGTTTTTTGTTGACAACAAAGATGTAAAGCAGGGAATCTGAAACAATGTAACTGATATAGTTGATTTTTTTTCCGACTATTGCCGGTATTTCAGTCATTAAAGGGGCGACAGTATTGTATTTGAGTGCAAAATACTCGGGATAGTATTTCTCAAAGGTAAGTATCAGCGAGTCGCGTGCCCGGATAGCTACCAGTATCTTTTCATTCCATTCGGCAAGAAACTGTTTGTTTGGTTTTACTTTTCCTTTTTCCAGGGAGATCTTCGAATTAAGCATTCCTATTTTCCGCTGAAGAGACTGTTCATAATCAGCTATTTCAGGAGGGATATGCAGCTGTATGGCATTCAGTTCACGGGTTGTTGCCAGCAGGCCTGCCACCTTGCTTTTTTCTGCAATCTGAAAGGTTTTTTCAAGATAGGAAGGGTCTGAGCTCAGTCTGTAACAAAGCTCGGAATCCCTTATAGCCATCAGATAGGATTTTCTGTAATGGTCACCCAGAACAATCCTGCTTTCCTCCTCGCTGATGTTCAGCCTGATCTTGTCAATAGCCTCAATGATATAACGGGAAGTGGCAGCTGCCGCCCTGAGTATGCCAATATCCTGTGTTTCGGCAAAAATATCCGTCAGAATCTCATACTTTGAACGGAGTATCCTTATATATCTTCTGTCGGACTGTACAGAATCAATTTCCGGATTCGCGAGTGAATCGAATGATTGTTTTCCCTGCGTGCCATAAAAAAGAAGTTCCTGGATTTTTGCAAGTGCTTCCCTGCTCCGGCCGTTGTAATGCAGGGCCCTGGCATATCCCTCATAGACAGGATCTCTCAGATTGGCATCCTGGGGATGCCGTTCAAGATAGTCATTACAGACGGAAAAGTATTTTATTGCAGCCTCAGCATCATTCCTGTAGTTAAGCAGAAAAGTGGCATAGTTCTTTAATGCTTCTATATAATATCTTGAGTCCGTGCCATAATAGCTGCCCGATCTTTCCAGCAATTCCGTCAGAAGCGATTCACCTCTTCTGACATTGCCGGCATTTGCCTGGGCAAGGGCATAGGTATGGATCAGATTGAATGAATGAAAGGAATTATCCTTTACCGCCAGCTCTATGCCCTTTCTGAAATATTCGTCCTCCTTATCGGTCATGCCGAGATATCCGTAATTTATGGCCATGCTGTTGATCAGTGTAATATAATTCTGATCCATTTCCATATGATTCTTTTCCCACACCGATTCTGAATGTTCAAAATAGATCCTGGCTTTTGCGCAATCTCCCATTCTCGCGTATCCTGCTCCGATACTGCTGTATAAATCGCAGAGGTCCCTCTGCTGAAAAGCTTTCAGTATTCCCAGTGCCCTGTCAGTGTATTCAATGAAATTCTTATAGTCATTATTCAGAATCGAAGCCCCGATAAGTGTTGCATAGGCTGAAGCGACTTCCGGGCTTTCCTCACCATAGTATTTGCCGGACATTTCTATGTACCGGGTCAGATATCTTCTGACCATTGAATAGTTTCCCAGATAATTATGTGCCACGCCAAGATTGAAAAGAGCCTTAAGATACTGATCGTCTGCAATATTCAGACTGTCTTTCAGCCGGACTGATTCCAGCAGGTGGGAAGTAGCATTTTCATACCGGGATGACAGCAAATTACACACGCCGGCATAATAGAAAAGCTCTGCCTGTACAATCTGATCAGAATGGTTCCCCTTGATTAACTTTTCCAGGCTGTCTGCCAGTGACAACAGGCCCGCAATATCTTTTCCTGAACTGAAATATTGTATTCTGTGGCTGATTCTGTCGAGGGAGCCGGAACCTGTGTTGCTCAGATGTTCGATAAGGGGAAGAATCCCGGGTTCCGAGAAAGCATCCGGGGAACTGAGGGAATATTTTGCCGCGCTGAAATAGAGGATTCCTGCAAGAATTAGAAATCTGACCTTTGAATAGTGTTTAACTGACTTTCGGGGCACTTTCAATCCTGGTTTATAATTATTGACTTCGATTTTCAAAAATACCTTCTATTTTTGAACCATTAACAAAAAACGAGCATAAACCTGAATTTCTAAAACACTGTATCCGTGTGTTTTAAAAAATTCTGCAATTTTTTTTCACAATTTAATGTCACAAAAAGGGTTCAAATGACATGTATTTGCAGAATGAACAATAATTAATTTCTGAAAAAATCAAGTAACAAATAAAACAAAAAAAAAAATGAAAAATTCTAATTCTTCCACAACCAGAGAAATTTTTGCAGGTTATGAACTCACAATTGATGAAATGTTCAATATAAGAGGTGGGGACAAAGTTAAAGGTGAACCAATAATTTTACCTCCATCCCCTCCTATCAAGATCTGAGATTAAAAAATAAATATATACCTGCTGGCAGGTACAGGTTTTTTTATATTGTTGTTTTAATTTTCCGGCAAGCGGGATAAACAATTCCTGCCCGAGGCAGGGTATGTGTATATACATATTAAGGCAGCGCTATAAAAATTCTCTGGCATGTTGATTGATGAGTTTTTTAAAGAATTTGAAATATAAATATATATCCATGAAAACTATTGATTTTTCTTACTTCATTGAGCGGTTTCTTGCGGGAGAAATGAATGAAGCCGAAGAAGAGTGGTTTCGCAATGAGCTTGGCAGGAATGAAAAACTGCGTGACGAAATTGCTCTGAGGCAGCTCACAAACACAACCCTTAAGAATCATGATGTTTTGCAGCTCAGAAACAAACTGACGGCAATTGCATCAAGAAAAGCTGAACAAACACCATCCAAAAAAGGACACAGGCACAAGGTCCTTACCAGGGCAGCGGTATTTGCGGGTCTGGTACTCTTTGGCACGCTTGCATTCCTTAACAACAGGACAATGACCACGGATGAGGTCTTTGATCATTACTACAAGTTTTATGACATTACGACTCCCCTGCGATCTGCGGATAATGCCGGCAATACTGATTATCTTACGGCAATTGAATATTTCAATGTAAAGGATTATCACAATGCAGCGTATTATTTCAGCAGGGTCCTCAGCAGCGATCCCAGGTATATTGAGTCGGTTCTGATGACGGGAGTATCGAAATTCGAAGAAGAAAAATATTCCGAGGCAAAATCATCCTTTACAAAAGTTATGGACGACAGGGATAATCTTTTCTTTGAAGATGCCCAATGGTACCTGGCATTGTGTTTTCTGAAGACATCCGAAAAGGACAAGGCTGTAAGTACGTTGAAAGCCATAAAGGAATCCGGCAGTGTGTACAGCAGGAATGCCGTAAAAATCCTGAAAAAGATAAAATGGTAAACAGCACGGCGGGCCCTTCATAAGGGTGGCTCACCGTTTTTCATTCTTCCTGGCAATTATTTTTACCTCGGTCCGCCGGTTCATCCTCCTTCCTTCCGATGTAATATTGTCACCGATTGGTGAGGTGTTTCCATAGCCCTTGTACTGAAGCCTTCCGGGAGAGATGCCGCTTTCAACAAGATAGTTGACAACTGACAATGCCCTTTTTTCAGATAACTGCAGATTGTGCTGGTCGGTACCGGTAGAATCAGTGTATCCTCCTATTTCAACAACAAAATCCTCATTGATTCTCAGTAATTCGGCCAGATTTGCAAGTTCTGACATTGATTCCCTCTTCAGTTCCCAGCGGTCAATTTCATAAAATACATTGGCAAGAAGCATTTTCTCTCCTATCTTCACAGGGCTCAGCTCTATTTTTTTTATCAGGGGTTCCATTACGGAATGGGTTCCCTCAAACATAAAATTCTCCGAATAGAAAAGATATCCCGGCTTTGATACATTTATTCCGTAATTGTTTCCCGAAGGAAGGCATATTAGAAAATTTCCCAGATCGTCTGTCCTGCTTTTAATGGTGACTCTGTTTGTTGTAAGGTTTATCAGTTCAAATTCGGCTTTCAGCATTTTTCCGGTCTCCCGGTCAGTAACCCTGCCTTTGAGATAGGAAACGGGATTCGGTCTGAATGATTTATCAAGCGTGAACCAGAATATATCTTTCCCGCTTGAATTATCCCTTTTGGAAGAAAAATATGCTTTCCGGCCGCCTGCCTCTATCACAAGCCCCATTTCATCACCAGCCGTATTTACAGGATAACCCAGGTTCTGTGGATCAGTCCATGTGCTGTCATCCTTCATTCTTGTCAGGTAGATATCAAAACCGCCCATCCCCGGTCTGCCATTGGATGCAAAATAGAGGGTTCTGCCGTCAAAATGAATAAAGGGCGACATTTCATCGCCTTCGGTATTGATTTTATCTCCCATATTAACTGGTTCCTTCCAGGTTCCGCTTTCATTCATTACTGAATACCACAGATCCTTTCCGCCCATCCCGCCAGGCCTGTTGCTCGAAAAGAAGAGCATGTTCCCGTCTGCACTGATTGAGGGCGTTGATTCCCAGAAAGATGTATTCACTGGCGGGCCAAGGTTATAGGGGAAGGACCATTTGCCGTTATTATTGGCAGAAAAATAAATGTCACAGCTGCCATATCCGCCCGGTCTGTCACAAGCAGCGAAATACATATAGTTTCCGCTGGAAGAAAGGGTTGCAGCGCCTTCGTTTTGTGCGGTATTCAATGGCGCTCCAGCATTAACGGGGCTCGTCCAGCCGGTATCCGACAGGTAACTAATATAAAAATCTTCCTGGTAATTCGGGCGGTTGAGAAAATCGGTGGAAGTGTAGGATTGTCTTGTGAACATAAGTGTACGGCCGTCGGCAGTTATTGATGGCCAGTATTCATCATCCCCTGTATTGACTGAAGGGCCTATGCTCACCGGATTGAACGGAACGGGCTTTTTTAACGCTTCAATGGCGAATTTGCAGTTTTCAATATTTTTTTTAGCAATCCTGTTGTTTTTGGCACTGCCTCCGCCATGTCTCAGATATGAACTGAAGTTTTTCAATGCCGAATTATAATTTTCAGTCTGCATTTCAGCATTGGCAAGACTGAAGAATGCCGGGATATAGGCAAGTGAATCTATGCTTATGGCTTTCCGGTAATTCTCAGCGGCCAGATCCGCCTTATTCTGCTTCGTATACAATTCCCCGAGCATCATATAAGCTTCATAGAATCCGGGGTCATGCGAAATGGCAATCCGGAACAGAGTTTCAGCCTTTTTAAAGTCAAAATAGTCATAGTATGCAACTCCGTCATTGTAGGTTTTTATTGCCTTGTTCGAACTGCTGTGCAGTGACTGTGTAAAAACGCTCTGCGGCATCTGGCATAATGCAGCCAGTGTCAGTAATATTACCAGAGTTTTTCTCATCATACACTCAGGGTATATGCATATATTTATGAATCTGCAGTGATATTTTCCAGGCAGGATTTTTAAGCACGTAGCTTACAATTTCCGGAATGACAGATTCAAACCTGCTCCATTCCGGCTGAAGATAAAGCTCGCATTTACTATTCACAAGAGAACGGTATTTCTCAGCCCATTTAAAATCATCTGCTGTCTCAACAATGATTTTCAGTTCATTGGCCATACTGCAGATCAGATCCGGAGGGGGCGCATTTCTTTTCGGGGAAAGACAGATCCAGTCCCATTTCCCGCTCAGAGGGCAGCATCCCGAGGTTTCAAGAAAAGTCCTGATTTTATTTTCTCCCAGACCGGCGCAGAGGTAATCAAGATTCCACATCAGGGGTTCGCCGCCGGTAACAACAACGGAGTCGGCACCCGATTTTACAGCTTTTTCTATTACATCGTCAGTATCAATCAGTGGATGAACAGAAGGATCCCATGCAAATTTGGTGTCGCACCAGTTGCAGCCCACATCACAGCCTCCCAGTCTGATGAACCAGGCTGCCTTCCCTGCATGAAACCCTTCACCCTGAACTGAATGGAACTCTTCAACTACAGGTAGATTTAAACCTTCCGACCGGCCTGAGGATTTTTCAACCATGATATTTTGCAGTATTCTAAATTGCAGAACCTGCACAAATATAGGCAATATTTGCTTTCAGTGTATTAATTTCTGATTTTCAGAAGATTCAGAAATGTATCAAAAAAGAATGTATTATCATGGATACCTGATAAAGCAGCAGCACCCGGGCCATATGAAAAAATCGGAACCATGGACCCTGAATGGTCGGTTGTTCCGAAATGTGCACTTACTTCTCCTTCATCCGCATTTCCCCCGGTTAATGACAGACCGCCTGTTTCATGATCTGCTGTTATGACAACCAGGGTCTGTCCGTCTTTCTCCGCAAAATCCAGTGCAACACCGATCGCCCTGTCCATATCAATAAGTTCCGATGTTACATAATCCAGATCATTGGCATGGGCTCCCCAGTCGATCATGGAACCTTCTATCATCAGGAAGAAGCCGTTTTTCCTCCGGCTGAGCACTTCGATGGCTTTTTTTGTCATTTTTTCAAGTATTCCTGTCCGGCCTTCGCTTTCGCGCGGCATGTGCACCTCTGCCAGCAAAGCGCCAAGCTTATCCGATGCCGAGGATTTCATGTCTTCAAGTGTATAGACAAGATCAAAGCCCTGTTCCTCCAGTTCTGCTGCAAGGTCCCTGCCGTCAGCACGCGTCCGGAAATGATTTTCCCCGCCACCGATAAACACGTCTGCCGATCCGTTCAGAAAGTGCAGGGCTATGTCCTCATAGTTGCCCCTGCTGGAATTATGGGCAATGAATGAAGCCGGCGTGGCATGTGTAATTGAACTGGTGCTAACCAGGCCCGTTGCCAGTCCATTTTCATGCAGAACCTCAAGGATTGAAGCTGCAACCGAACCATCAGGATTAAGTCCGATCATTCCATTGTTTGTCTTCACCCCGCATGCAATGGCAGTACCACCGGCTGCCGAATCAGTTATGTAATTATCAGCCGACTGGGTCATGCTGAAGCCTGAATAGGGGAACCTCTGAAGGTTCAGGGGGACTTTGTTCACTGTGATTCCGGCAGTGACGTGAGTCACACCCATGCCGTCACCAATAAACAGTATAATATTTTTAGTCTTTCCGGAGGACAGTTCATTTCTAAGGGCAAGCAGAAGCAGCGAACCGGTCAGAACAATACCCAGAGACAATAAAATCAGATGTTTCCTTTTTAGTTTCATTTTATAAAATTTTCAGTATTGATATTAATAAAATTATTTCCTGTTTAGCCATTATAACATCAGTCCGGTCAATTTGTTTTGCCGAACAGGAGCTCTGTTTCGCGCGGAACAGCGTTTTCCACCCATTTTTCAGGAACTATTTTCCAGTTTTTCAATGCTTTGGGCGCTAAGACCCTTCCGGCTTCAATCTCTCCCAGAATGAAATGGCGAAGATCCCTTTCCGTGGAATTTATGAGCCTTTGTTTCAGTTCTTCCGCTTTGATTCCGGCACCTCTTGTCAGGTGGCCCCCGCCGCCGTTCCCACGGTAGGAATTAAGTGCAACAGTGTAGTATTTGTGCTTTTCGAAGGGCCTGCCATCACTCAGGGATCTGACAATTACCATTTTCCCGTCGGGCCTGCTCACATCAGCAATATAATCAAGACCTGCGGCAGAGTCGAAGTTATAGGACTGGTTTCTCAGCCATGCACGTCCGTTAATAATTCTTACCCTGCCGTTATCGTCAAGCCTGTACTTTAAAAGAAAATCCCCCGGGCCTTTCATGGGATTGAGCCACAGGGAATAACTGTAATCAAGGTATTTCCGTATCTCTTCCCCGGTCATCTTCATTGTATAGAGCGTATTTTCGAACCTGTAGAGCTTGAACATGTCACCAACCGTAACGGGTCCCTTACGGATCACTTCATCAAAGGAAAGCGGGGCGGCAAAAGAAATATCGGCACCTGTGAGTTTCAGCTGGATGGAATGAATCATGTCCACAAATGGTGATGAGCCGAAATAGGAATCACGGGATGAAATATCTGATTCAGAATTGCCGATAACCCTGCTCACATACTTATTGACAGCTTCCCCCTGCAAACTGAATTTTTGCATGAATTCATCATCAGGGGGCAAAGATGCAGTTTCTACAATATGACCCCGTATCTTTTTTTTCATCACTTTCCCCCTGCCCTTAAGTGAAAATTCGATTTCAGCAACTGCAATATTCTGTGCCCTGCTTCCTCCGTTTAATATCAGCAAAGTATCCCCTTCCCTGTTTACAAAGGTCTCATTGGCCACCCGGTGATCATGTCCCGTAAAAATAATGTCGAAGCCCGGAACATTGTAGGCAACTGCCGCAGATCCGTTTTCTTCCATAGGATGATAAGCCGTATTCTGACTGTTCCATCCTGAATGGAAAAGTCCGACTATCAGGTCCGGTTCTTCCTTTTTTATCCTTGGCATCCAGAATTCCGCCGTGCTGACCATATCCCTGAACTCCATCCCGGAATAAAGTTCCTCCGGCAGCCAGTTCGGGATAAAAGGTGTCGTAAGTCCGAGCACTGCGATTTTAATTCCTTTTTTTTCAAGTAATGCATAAGGGCTGAAATAGGGTTCACCCGTACTTACATCAACTGCATTTGCAGCAAGAAGCGGAAAATTGTATTCCGTCCTGAGACGGTCATAGACGGAATGTCCCGCTTCAATGTCATGGTTCCCGACAGCAGCCGCATCATAACCGAGAAAGTTGAATACATCAGACATCAGGTGCGGAGAAAGAGTATCCACGTAATTATAGTAATACACAGCCGGCTGTCCCTGAATATTATCACCATTGTCAAGAAGAAAAACCGCATCTTTCTCCCTGGCCGCCATTTTAAAAAATGATGAGGCATGTGCCAGTGATGCATCAAAGGGTTTCATATCAATAAAATCATAAGGCAGTATAACCCCGTGGATATCGGTTGTCTCAACTACTGAAACCCGGATTGTCCCTTCCCCGCAGGACAATACCAGTATGGGAATCAGAAGAATCAACAGGGAAATTCTGGTTTTAAGATATTTCATGGTCCTTTTCTTTCTGAAGAATGAATAATAAAGCCCATAAAACTAGGAAAGAATATTCTTAACAGGAATTTTTCATGTACATTTAAGAAATTTATATGTAATCTTTTATTTTTTATGGTACTTACAGGTCTGGAACAGCTGAGGGAGAAATTACCCGCCCCTCTTAAGGGAAGGAAGATTGCGGTTTTATGTCATGCTCCAAGCATTACCAGCGATTTTGTTCACATCACGGAGATCTTCCGGAACAATAAAGACTGTCATCTGGCTGCTGTGTTCGGGCCGCAGCACGGCCTGTTCGGACAGACACAGGACAATATGATTGAATGGGAAGGAGAAGAGGACCCTGTTCTCAATATTCCGGTTTACAGCCTTTACGGAAAAAACCGTAAACCGACAGCAGCCATGCTGGAGGGAATAGAAGCCCTTGTCATAGATCTTCAGGATGTGGGTGCAAGGCTCTATACCTATATATGGACGGTGAAATTATGTATTGAGGCATGCAGTGAAAAGGGAATACCGGTATGGATACTCGACCGGCCCAATCCTGTGGGATTACTTCCTTTTGACGGTCCGGTGCTGAAGGAAGAATATTTTACTTTTGTTGGCGGAGCCTGTATTCCCCTGTGCCACAGAATGACTGTAGGGGAAATGGCCGAATGGATCAGAGTTAAGTATTATCCTTCGGCTGATGTCAGGGTTTTATGGATGAAAGGCTGGCACCGCCACAGCCTTTACAGCACGACCGGGCTTCCGTGGGTATTGCCGTCACCCAACATGCCTTCACTTCAGACAGCAGTGGTATATCCGGGGACCGTACTGTTCGAAGCTCTGAATGTTTCCGAAGGAAGGGGGACCACGATTCCCTTTGAGCTGACCGGAGCTCCCTTCATCAATGAGGAAAAACTGAAAAAGGAGCTGGACAGCAGACACATTCCCGGTTGCCGTTTCAGGATACACAATTTCATTCCCACCTTCAACAAATACCAGGATGAATATTGCAGGGGCATACAGATACATGTCACGGATCATGAGAATTATTATCCGGTGGGTACTGCACTTGAACTGATCGATTCAATAATTGAAACCTCTCCTGAAGGAAGCCTGAAATTCAATCCCCCTCCTTACGAATATGAGGAAAAACTCATGCCCTTCGACATATTGTCGGGAGATTCAATAATGAGGAAAGTTTTACTGAACAGGGGATCTATTAAAAACGAAAGGGAAAGGTGGAAAGAAGAAATTGAAGATTTCAGAAAGGAATTCAGAAATATTTCCGTATATCCGGAATAGGCCGTTTCCTGCTTTTACGGATTCTGTAAAGACACTGATTCCCTTTAAACTTCCGGATCCTGTTTAAAACAGGCAGCTAATTTCTCTATCAGTTGTGCCGAATAAATCGGCTTTATCAGGAAATCATCGAAGCCTGATGCATTCATATCATCCTTGTCCCCTGCAAAGCTGTATGCAGTCTGGGCAATAAGCTTCACTTCCGGGCGAAGTTCCCTTATTTTTCTGGCTGAAGTATATCCATCCATTACAGGAAGCTGGATATCCATAAGGACTATGTCAATTTCCGGATCATTTTCAACATATTCCAGTGCTTCCCTGCCGTCACCGGCATTGAACAGTATCGCATCCGTTTTCTCCAGAATTTTATTAAGATACAACCTGCTTGACAGATCATCTTCCACAATCAGGATTTTTTTCCCTTTCAGGATTGACTCATGCATTTTTTAAACCAATTATTCAAACAGGCCTTCATCACGCAACAGCAACAAAATTGCGGACTGTGACACCACTATATATTTTTCCTTGTTGAATTCTATTTCAATGGCACTGTTCTGCAGATATACTGCCTGGTCGCCTTCCCTGGGCTGTAGGGGAACGTATTTTGGTTCTTCCGGTTTGTTCTTCCAGTGCTCATCTGTATCCTGAACCTGGGGAATGGGATATCCGGGTCCTACCTTCAGGACATATCCGATCTGAACCTTCTCGTTTTCATTAACCCCGGGCGGCAGAAAAAGGCCGCTTTTTGTCCTGGACTGAGGTGTCTTTGGCTTGATAAGGATTCTGTCGCCAATAACAATAAGTTTCTGCAGGTCTTTTTCGTCTAACAATACGCTCATGTCATTTTTAGTCAGATGCAAATTTACCAAAATTTATGAAAACCTTGAACTGAAATACGGAATTAGGTAATATTGCAGCTAAAGTGTATTTTGCATGCCTTGTACAGCCGATGAAAAACAAGGGGAAATACCGGACCATACAATCAGTTTCTTCAGGATTCTACAGGGAAAAGGGAAGCCGATTCATTTCTTTCGCCTGCCCCCTGAAAAATTCAGATGAGATAAAGCCGATTGTGGATTCGGTTAAAAAGGAACATCATGAAGCCAGGCATAATTGCTATGCGTGGGTAAGGGGAGTCTCGGGCGAAAAATGGAGAACATTTGACGACGGAGAACCTTCCGGTACCGCAGGCCGTCCCATTCTCGGCCAGATAAGATCCTTCGGGCTCACAAATATCCTTATCATCGTTTCCAGATATTTCGGGGGAACTCTTCTTGGAACAGGAGGACTTATCAATGCTTACCGGACTGCAGCCCGGTCAGCCCTGGAAAATGCCATAATAACCGAGCATGTTCTAAGGGACAGATATGAGCTGGTTTTCCCCTATCAGTCAATGAATGATGTAATGAAGATAATTAAGGAAGAGGATCTGGAACAGTCGGAGCATATGTTCGACCTGGAATGCAGGATGACAATCCTCATGGAAACTTCGGCCACAGAAAGAATAATTTCACGCTTTTCAAGAATTGAAGATCTGAAATACAGGTATCTTGATAGCGATTAATCCGGACAGCTCCGTTTAAAGTTTTAAATAAATTATTAACACTTAACAGTCAGTCATTAAAGTTCTTTAAATTTGATATGTAACGCGATACGCTTTCTAAAAGTCATAAATGAATGAGAAACAGAAGCTTGGTATCAATAGATGATTTCAGTAAAGAAGAAATTCTTGAAATTCTTGACCTTGCAGGTAAATTTGAACTACGGCCTGTGGGAAAGCTGCTTGAAGGCAAGGTGATAGCGACTCTGTTTTTTGAGCCATCCACCAGAACCCGGCTAAGTTTTGAGAGTGCCATAAACCGTCTGGGAGGAAAGATAGTCGGTTTTGCCGACTCATCAATCTCCAGTGTAACAAAAGGTGAGACCCTGTTTGACACCATAAAGATGGTCAACAGTTATGCTGATCTGATTGTCATCAGGCATCCGTTTGAAGGCAGTGCGAGATTTGCGAGCGAGGTTGCCACTGTACCGGTGATCAATGCCGGAGACGGAGCCAACCAGCATCCGACCCAGACCCTTCTGGATCTCTATTCAATCAGAAAAACGCAGGGAAGCCTTGACAACCTCAATGTTTTCATGGTCGGCGATCTCAAATACGGCCGGACTGTTCATTCCCTTCTTATGGCAATGGCTCACTGGAACACCACATTCAACTTCATCTCACCGGAGGAATTGAGAGTGCCCGACGAGTTTAAACTCCACCTTGATAATGCAGGACTTAAGTATTATGAACACCTCGACTTTTCCGATATAATTTCCAGGGCTGATATCATTTACATGACAAGAGTCCAGAAGGAAAGATTTTCCGATCCCATTGAATATGAGAAGGTAAAGAATGTATATGTTCTCAGGAATTCCATGCTGCGGAACACGAAAGCGAATCTGAGAATTCTCCATCCTCTGCCACGGGTCAATGAAATTCATACTGACGTTGACAGCAATCCGAAAGCTTACTATTTTGAACAGGCACTCAACGGAGTATACACCCGGCAGGCCATATTATGCACCTTACTTGATTTGAATTTCTAAAGGCACAAAGATGAAAGGAGGAAAACAGCAGCTTGTGGTAAGCGCAATCCAGAACGGCACAGTCATAGACCATGTGCCCGCGAAAAGCCTTTTCAAGGTAATACAGATACTTGGCCTGGATCATATAGAAAACCAGATCACATTCGGAACAAATCTTGAAAGCAAAAAGCTCGGACACAAAGCGATTATAAAAATTTCTGAAAGATATTTCGAGGATAATGATATTAACCGCATAGCCCTTGTGGCCCCTGAGGCAAAGCTTAATATCATAAAAGACTATATGGTCGTAGAAAAGAAGGTGGTGAAGGTTCCTGACTATATAACTGCCATTGCAAAATGCATGAATCCCAAATGCATTACAAACCTTGAAAATGTAACGACCCGCTTTCAGGTGATTTCAAAGAAAAATATTGCCCTCAAGTGCCGCTACTGTGAAAAAATAACAAGCGGGGACAACCTGAAGATTATCTGACCGGGTATCATGACCGGAGCGGCCGTATTCTAACGCAGGCGGTCATATGACCTTACAAGGTCATCATCCTTTTTCACTCCCCTGTAAGCCAGAATAACCAGAACAAAGTTGAGTACGGGAATGAACAGTTCAAATTGCGGACTCAGTTTCAGGAGATTCTGACTCGCAAAAACGAGGCCGTAAAAAACTGTCAGGGTTCCAAGCAAAAAAATAATAAACAGAAGGAACAGCAGGATTCTCATCTGAAGCTTTCTGTTTTTAAACAAAAAGACAGAAAGGAGCGAAACAAGAGGCAGCAGCAGGGATAATACAAACAGGACGGGAGTGTTCAGTTCCGGATTTAAAACCCCGTCCTGAGCAAGCTGAAAAATTCCCCTGGAATTCATCAGGTATTCCGGATTCGCGGCGCCGCTGAATCTGAATAAATCGCCCACAATGAACAATCCTGCAAAAATGGTTACCAGGATCAGAAAAACCGTTTGAATACGCTGGATCATGCTTCATAAAATTAGTAAAGGGTAAAAATAATTTGTTTTATTTAAAAAACGTCCTGGTCCGGCAGGTAATTACATACTTAAGCATAATCCGGATTTTAGGAATATTTAACAATATTAACATATTAGGAATTAATAATTAAATAACAAAATATCTACCTTTGTCAGTCCTTTCACTGCTTATAAAGGTTTGAACTGATGACTCATCCACTATATGCAACCCGGCACCGGGGCCTGTGTCCGTGCCATTGAACTATTTGTTATTAAATATGTTTAAACAAGGGCATTAAGAAATTTGTAAACAGATAATTCAGGATACAGCAGGATTTCAACGCTGTCAACATTATTAACCAAAACGGCATAATTACCCGATATGAATAAACGTTTTAAAATCATAATCACTGTCTTACTGATCCTGCTGGGTTCCTTCATAATATTTTTCCCGAAACTCAAACCCCTGTTCGCGGCAAGACAGAGTTCCGCAGCACCGGGAAATCCGGGCGGGCCGGGCGGACCAGGCAGGGGACCGGGTCGTAACATGCTTAACGTGAGCGGTTTTGTTATTGCCCCGACAACCATGGACGAACTGATTAAGAGTATCGGGACTTTAAGGCCGGACGAGGAGGTTGATCTTTCATTTGAAACATCCGGAAAAATTGTGGAGATTCATTTCAATGAAGGAGGCAGGGTGAAAAAAGGCGATCTCCTGGCAAAGATAAATGACAAGCCCCTTCAGGCCCAGCTTCAAAAACTGCAGGCCCAGATTAAACTGGTTGAGGAAAAAGAATTCCGGCAGCGCAGCCTGCTCGACAAGGATGCGATAAGCCAGGAGAGTTATGACCAGATTGTTACCGAACTTCAGAGTGTTCAGGCAGATATCAATCTAATCCTGGCAAGGATATCCGAAACGGAACTGCGTGCACCTTTCGACGGAATCATTGGCCTGAGATATCTCAGCGAGGGGAGTTACGCGACTCCTTCCACAAAAATCGCCCGCCTGATTAAAATGAGTCCCATCAAACTGGAGTTTTCAATTCCGGAAAGGTACGCCGATGATGTGAAAATCGGCTTCCCTGTTGTGTTTTCGGTTGACAATAAAAACTATGATGCCCGGGTTTATGCAGTTGATCCGAAAATAGACCTCGGCACCAGAACCATTGTACTCAGGGCCCTGTATCCCAATTCGAGGGAAGAGCTCAAATCAGGAAGATATGCTGATGTAACCCTGAGACTGAACCAGATAGAAAATGCCGTATCAATTCCAAGTGAAGCCCTGATTCCGGAAATGGAAGGTGAAATGGTGTATGTATTCAGAAAAAACAGGGCTGAAGCCAGAAAAGTCAGTACCGGATTGAGAACGGAATCCCATATTCAGATATCAGACGGACTGAATTTCGGTGATACTCTTATAATAACAGGTATCCTGCAACTGCGGCAGAGTCTGCCTGTGGTGCTGGACACACTGATTTCCAATTAATGATTTAAAATTAAAGCATGAGCCTAGCATCAGTCAGCATACAAAGACCGGTTCTTACATCAGTATTTGCAATTATCATTCTGCTTTTCGGAATAGTCGGTTTTACATTTCTGGGGGTCAGAGAATTTCCCAGTGTTGACCCGGCTATTATCACGGTAATGACTTCATATCCGGGTGCCAATTCAGATGTTATTGAAACACAGATAACGGAACCTCTTGAACAGAATATCAACGGTATTCCCGGAGTCAGATCCCTTACCAGCGTCAGCAGCCAGGGAATGAGCAGGATCACTGTCGAATTTGAACTATCCGTGGATCTTGAAACTGCGGCAAATGATGTCAGGGATAAAGTGTCACAGGCAATGAGGCTTCTGCCCCGCGACTGTGATCCTCCCACTGTCTCAAAGGCTGATGCCGATGCAAACCCCATCCTCTTCCTTACTGTCGAAAGCAGCAAGAGGTCGTTGCTTCAGCTTTCTGAAATTGCCGAACTGACGCTGAAGGAGCAGCTTCAGACAATATCCGGGGTAAGTGCCGTAAGCATTTTCGGTCAGAAGAGGTATGCAATGAGGCTGTGGATCGATCCGACCAAACTGGCTGGATACGGACTGACGCCCATGGATGTAAGGAACACGATCAACAGGGAGAATGTGGAACTGCCGTCCGGAAGCATTGAAGGAACCAATACCCAGCTTTCAATCAGGACCATGGGTCTGATGACCACCCCCCAGGAGTTTAACGATCTGATTCTAAAACAATCAGGAGACAATATTGTAAGGTTCAGGGATATCGGACGGGCAGAACTGGGTCCGGAAGACATCCGGGGTATATTGAAAAGAGACGGGGTGCCCATGGTTCAGATAGCCATGATACCACAACCCGGGTCCAATCATATTGACATAGTTGACGAGGTCTACACGAGGCTAGAATATATAAAGAAAGACCTGCCGGAGGATGTAAAGGTCAATGTAAATTATGACAACACCGAATACATACGTTCCTCAATAAAGGAAGTGCAGACTACTATCTACATTGCCTTCTTCCTTGTGGTCATCATCATTTATTTCTTTCTCCGCAACTGGAAGGCGACACTTATACCCATACTTGTCATTCCCATTTCACTTGTGGGCTCATTTTTCATAATGTACCTGGCAGGGTTTACCATAAATGTACTCACGCTTCTTGCGCTGGTACTGGCTATCGGTATTGTCGTTGACGATGCCATCGTTGTGATGGAAAACATTTTTGTGAAGGTTGAATCGGGAATGGAGCCTGTTGAAGCCGGGATGAAGGGTTCTCAGGAGATTTTTTTCGCCATAATTGCAACAACCATTACTCTTATCTCGGTTTTTTTTCCCATAGTTTTCCTGGAGGGAATAACGGGCCGCCTTTTCAGGGAGTTCAGTATTGTAATGGCCGGAACCGTGGCGATATCAGCATTTCTTGCCCTTACCCTTACCCCCATGGTTTCAACCAAGCTCTTAAGGCGTGAAAAGAAACAAAGCTGGTTTTTCCGGAAAACCGAACGCATGTTCGAGAATCTCAACAAAGCTTACCAGAACGGGCTTGACTCCTTCCTCAGGCGCAGGCAGCTTGCCTTTGTTATACTGGTTGCAGCCCTGGGGATCATAGTGCTTCTCTGGATAACGCTGCCGGCTGAAATGGCTCCACTGGAGGACAGGTCCCAGATTACAGTAAACATGTCTGCAACCGAGGGGGCAACATATGAATTTCTCCTCTCCTACGCGGATGACGTTGCGGAGCTTATAGAAGAAAAAGTACCAGAAAGGTTAAGCTATACAACAATGGTGAGGGGCGGAACTTTTGCCAACCTCAGGGTAATGCTTGAGAAACCGGATAAGAGGGAACGGACACAGCAGCAGATAGCTGATGAACTGGCTGCCGATCTCAGAAAAAAAACCAGGGCCAGATCATTCGTGATTCAGCAGTCCACCTTCGGATCAAGACGTGCAGGCCAGCCTGTACAATATGTTCTTCAGGCCACATCAATAGAAAAGCTCAGGGAGATTCTGCCGGCTTTCATGGCAAGGGTGATGGAGAGTGATATTCTTGAAATGGCTGATGTAAACCTGAAATTCACAAAACCCGAACTCAGAATCCACATCAACCGCGAAAAAGCCACCAACCTGGGGGTCTCAACGCAGAACATTGGACAAACCCTTCAGCTTGCCCTCAGCGGCCAGCGTTTCGGATATTTTTTCATGAACGGAAAACAATACCAGATACTGGGTGAGCTTGCCCGCGAGGACAGGAATAAGCCACTTGACCTCAAGTCATTATATGTACGGACCGACAAACAGGAAATGATCCAGTTTGACAATCTGGTAACCTTGTCAGAAGAAACTGCTCCCCCCCAGCTATATCGCTATAACAGATTTGTTGCCGCCACTGTTTCTTCGGGGCTTGCAAAAGGCAGAACAATAAGCGAGGGTCTGGCTGAAATGGACAGGATAGCCGCTGAAGTGCTTGATGATTCATTCAGGACCGCACTGGCCGGAGATTCAAAGGATTTCCAGGAGAGTTCATCAAGTCTGATGTTTGCGTTCTCACTGGCACTTATACTTATCTTTCTGGTTCTTGCCGCACAGTTTGAAAGTTTCAAGGATCCGCTGATCGTAATGGGTACCGTGCCCCTGGCTCTTTTCGGAGCCCTTCTGTTCATGTGGTATTTTAACATAACGATGAATATTTTCAGTCAGATCGGACTTATCATGCTTATAGGCCTGGTGTCAAAGAACGGTATTCTGATTGTCGAGTTTGCCAACCAGAGAAAAAAGGCGGGGATGAAAAAACAGGAAGCAATCAGATATGCTGCGGCTGCAAGATTCAGACCGATCCTCATGACCAGCCTGGCCACAATCTTTGGTATTGCTCCCCTGGCTCTCGGACTCGGAGAGGGTGCTCAAAGCCGGGTTGCAATGGGGATTGCGGTTGTCGGCGGAATGATCTTCGCAACCTTCCTTACACTTTTTGTGGTACCGGCCATATATACCTATATCTCAAGTGAAATTGCTGTCGCCGTTGAAACAGACAAAAATGAAATAAATACAGACACTGATGAAAAGAAAGGTCTTACTGATTAGTCTGCTCATTCTTTACGGGGCATTATCGCTTTATCCCCAGAAAATCTATTCGCTTAATGACTGTATCTATACAGGTCTGGAAAGGAATTATTCGTTACTGATTACCAGAAATACCGAAACCATTGCAAAAAACAATTTCAGTCCCGGTAATGCCGGCTTCCTTCCCAGCGTTGATCTGAGCGGAAGGCACAGCGGTACCTATAATGACAGTAAACAGAACCTCAGGGACGGAACACAGAATATTTCACGTGATATTTTCAACACTAGCTCATCCGCCGGGATTAACCTGGGAATGACAATCTTCAGGGGATTCAGCGTTCAGACCACATACAAGAAGCTGAATGAGCTTCAGCAGATCGGGGAACTTAACACCCAGCTGGCAGTTGAGAATCTTGTAGCCGGTATCATCTCAGGTTATTATACGTACATACAGCAATTGCGCCTTCTTAACACCCTTCAGTATGCAGTAACCCTTTCCAGGGAACGCCTGAGAATCGATGAAGACCGGTATCTGCTGGGTTCCAGTTCAAAACTCCAGGTATTGCAGTCGAGGGTTTATCTCAACGCCGACAGTTCCAGGCTTTCGCGGCAGGGCGAGGTTGTCAGGGCAGCCCGGATCAGGCTTAATGAACTGATGTCGGTACCGGATCCGGGAGAGCTTTTCTCGACAAGCGACACCTCCATTTACATCAATCCGGATCTGATCTATGAGAATTTACTGGATGACACACTGATAAAAAACACCAGTCTGCAGATTGCCTCAAAAAACAGGGTCGTTTCCGAATATGATTACAAACTGGCCAGCTCCCGTTCATACCCCTATCTGAACATGACTTCCGGCTATTCATATAATTTCAACAGCTTTTCATCCGGTGTATCAGCGAACCAGGCAACAAGCGGAGTGAATTACGGACTGACACTCGGCATGAATTTATTCGACGGTTTCAACCAGCGGAGAAGCATCCGTAACTCCCTTATTGAGCTGGAAAACAAAGATCTCAGATACCAGGATATAGAGCAGGGAGTCAGAGCCGATCTCCTGACCATGTACAGTGCCTACAGCAATTATCTGAGGCTGGTCACACTTGAAGAGCAGAACCTTCAGACAGCTTCCGAAAACCTTGCAATAGCCATGGAGAGATATAAGCTGGGCAGTCTTTCCGGACTGGATCTGAGAGAAGTACAGAAAAGCCTGCTCGACGCAAGGGAAAGTCTTCTTTCAGTACAGTATCAGACCAAACTGGCAGAAATATCGCTTTTGCTGATTTCAGGCAGGATTATGGATTATTATCAGTAGGCATTCGGCATAATAGTTTATATTTGTGCATCATTTAACTTTATGCAGAACAAAACCGAACTGATCACGAATCCCGACGGCAGCATATTTCATCTTAACCTTCTGCCCGGGGATATTTCCGACAAAATAATCATTGTGGGTGATCCCGGCCGGGTTGACATGCTGGCTGAATTATTTGATGAAATAAGAGTAAGGAAGGAAAACCGCGAGTTCAGAACAGTCACCGGAACGATGGCCGGAAGTGAGATCACGGTCATTTCCTCCGGTATCGGAACGGACAATATCGATATTCTGATCAATGAACTGGATGCACTTGTAAACATTGACCTGAAGACAGGCGAGCCAAGGGAAGAATCCGTATCCCTGAACCTGATCAGAATAGGCACATCGGGAGGACTGCGGGATGATGTTCCCGCGGGGTCGTTTGTCCTGACAGAAACAGCTGTGGGCTTTGACGGCCTGCTGCATTTCTATTCGGAATTTGACTGGATTCTTGACACACTCCTGTCGGATCTCCTGGCTGAATACCTGGAATGGCCGGATACACTCCCCTATCCATATGCTGTTAAGGCCAGTGAACAGCTTGCGGGTTTTTTCAGTCCTGAAAAATTCATCAGAGGTATAACTATTTCAGCCCCTGGGTTTTACGGTCCTCAGGGAAGAAAACTGCGTCTTGAGCCTTTTGACAGCGAAATGAACAGGAAACTATCCGGATTCACATTTCGCGGAAAGAAGATCTGCAATTATGAGATGGAAAGTTCTGCTCTTTACGGATTATCCGCCCTGCTGGGGCACAAAGCCCTTACTGTCTGTGCAGTTATCGGCAACAGGGCAAGCGGAGAATTCATTTCAGACTACAAGCCACTGATCAGGGAACTGGCAATGAACGTACTGCAGATCATATGATCAGCTGTTTGGAATAATTCTGAATATTCTTAAATTTGTTAGAACGATAATCTAAAATTTTTGCAGATGTCCACCACAGGTCCTGTAAAAGAAACTGTTTCAGATGAAATAGATCTTCGCGATTTGTGCAGAAGAATGAGCCAGACAATGTCGGACTGGTGCAGGAAAACCGGCCGGGCCTTTCTGATAACAGTCATATTCCTGTTAAAAAATATTTTACTTTTGACCTTTAGCATATTAGCCGGCGTGGGAATATCATTCGCCCTGAAATGGACTACAAAACCTGAATTTATATCAGAAATAACACTCCGCAGCAATGCCGTCCCCACCGCGGATATGATTTCCAACATCAATCAGCTTGATATCCTCATTCGTGAAAAAAATTACAGCAGTATAGCATCAGCATTATCATCCAGTCCTGAAGAAGTCGTTAAAATAAAGAGAATCAAGGCACTCTGGGTCATTGATAAAAACCGTGACAATATTCCTGATTTTACTGATTACCGGGATTCCCACAATGTGTATGATTCAGTTAATGTCAGAATGACTGACAGGTTTGTTGTCCAGGTGAAAGTTGAAAATTCGGATGAAATATCAAAGATGAGAGACAGATTATTCTCTTATGTTAATAAAAATCCGGTCTTTATCAGACACAATGAATTCAGACTCAAAACAATTGACGAATTACTGCTAAGAATTAATTATGATATTGAACAGCTTGACAGTCTTCAGAAAGTAAAATATTTTGAAGAAACCAGAAACATTAAACCGGAAAAAGGCGGACAGATTATTTTTCTGCAGGATCATTCCACGCAACTGGTATACGATGATATTTATACTCTCTACCTGAGGAAGCAATCTCTTGACGAGGAAAAAAGTCTTAATAATCAAATCCTTTCAGTCATCAATGACTTTTACCAGCCCTTAAGGCGGCATAACGGAGGATGGTACTATGGCAAGACAGTGATTCCGGCCTGTCTGTTTCTGACCCTGCTTTTTCTCATTATTAAACGGAACAGGGCCAGGCTTAAGGAAATTTTCAGTAAATACTGATTCAGGAAGGATTCTTTTGGATGGCAGTTTCCCCCGGCTGATCAGATGAGTTTACGGGAATCAGTAATATGCAATAGAAAAGTACGAAGAACATAATTCCCCACTGTCGTACAAGGATTGATTCAAAGAGCATGCTAAGGGTCACAATGATTAAAAAGGGAATTATCAAGTCCGGATTCCAGCTTCGCTTTCGTTTAGCCACCGGGTTTATTAGCATCCACAATAATATCAGAGATCCGGGAATACCAAATGCAAGCTGCGTCTCAAGAAACTGATTATGAGAATTTAGCTGAAAATCAGCTTCAACATTAAAACCTTGTTTCCTGTGCTCTTCAGCAAGTATCTGACGGGAATTAAGACCAACTCCAAACAAAGGTTTTCTTTTTATAATATTGAATGTTGAATACCAGGATCTTGTACGCGGCTCTATATTAATCCAGTCAACATCATCTGATGAAATTTTATTTATCACATGTTCAGACCAGTAATTAAGTCTTTCATTGGTACGCATTATACTGAAGCTGATGAAAAAAATAAAAGGTATCAGAAAAACAAATGCAATCCGGTAAAATTTCCTTTTTATTTTATAGAAAATGAAATATATGATTATCAGAAATAAAATAATAAACCCTGCCCTGGCGGCAAGCAAATAGATAAAAGACAAGAGAACCGCACCCAGAAGAAAACTCCAGGTTTTTTTTATCTTTAAAACTGATTGCGCAAACAGGAGCAATGTGAAAGCCCATATTGCCTTAATTGATATATAGGTAGGATTCTCAAATTTTGACAGGTTTGTCCAGGAAAATCTGGATGAATCCGGACTGCTCCGGTGCTGAAAAGTCAAAAAGCCTTCTTCAATAGATATACTTTCAAAAGACGCTCTGAGGAACTGGTATATTGCAATCAGAATAATGCCCGTGATATAGAATAAAAGCAGTGTTTTTATTCTTTCTGTAAATTGTCCGGAGATAAGAAGAGGAAACAGCAGGACAGGTACCAGGATAAACATCAGCCTTTCAATGACTATATTAAGGTTAAAGTCATGGATCAGGGCCAGCGCGTGAATCAGAAAATACAGGATTAATGGAATAAGTGTCAGAATTTCAGACCTGAAGCGTTTTATATAATAATCAAAGTCAGTTATCCAGCTTACAAGTCCGAAACACATTGTCAATGCCAGCGGATACAGGGACCAGCTCCTGGGAAATGGCATCAGGAAAAGTGTAATACTGAGAGTATAAATCCCACAGACTATCCATTTTTCCTCTGACTGGAAATTTCTACGGGTAAAGGTTAAACTGTTTCTCATTATGGAGTTCCTGAAATGCGCAAATGAAGTATTTTATTTTTTTACTTTTCTTATAACCGGGAAAACAAATATAAATACTATCATGAAGGTCAGCATCAGGAATGTAAGTATGACAGAACCAAGATCCTGGAAGAGCAAAACAAGAAAAATCAGCAGTATGTTTATAAATAAAATCATTAAGGTTACGCTTAAATGTGAATGACCGCCTGTAAGCAGAATATGATGGATGTGATTATGGTCGGCCCTGAAAGGTGATTTGCCACTTTTCAATCTCAGGAAGACTATCCGGAGAGTGTCAAAAAACGGAACTATCAGCAGACTGATTGCTACTGCAGGAGCTGAACCCAATCTGAATTTACTGCTGACTGTAAGATTGGATTCCAGGAATTTGACGGTAAGAACTGCAATGATAAATCCAATTATCATTGAACCTGTGTCGCCCAGGAATATTTTATTCTTTTTACCGAAAACATTAAACCGGAAAAAGGAAATTAATGCACCTGCAAGCGAGAGGGATAAAATTGCGTAGTTAATACTTCCTGCAAGAATAAACCACGTACCGTAAAAAGCCGAGGCCAGGAATCCGATTCCCGAAGCAAGTCCGTCAATGCCGTCAATCAGGTTAAAACCATTAATAATGACAAGAAAAACAAAAAGTGTGAAAATAAGGCTTATCATGAAAGAGACTTTGCCAATTCCAAAAACATGATGAAAATCGGACAACAGGAATCTGCCAAGCCAGATTACTATCATTGATGCCAGAATCTGTCCGAGGAGTTTTTTCCTGGGATCTATTACAAGGATATCATCCTTGAGGCCGATAAAAAAAATTGTTATCAGCGCTCCCAGAATATAGGCCAGTTCCGGTGCGGCATCCCGGTGGGAAAAGATGATTACAGCAAGTGTAAAACCCGCAAAGACAGCCAATCCGCCAAGTGTAGGCGTTTGTGCCGTATGGGAGGTACGTTCATTTGCAAAGGCATATAACTGCTTATAATCAGATATTTTTATTATGGTTGGCACAGAAACGTATGTTATTATCAAGGCACTTAAGAATCCGGCAATTAATCTGATACTGTCCGGAATGAATATTATATCAGACAAATAATTATTATCCACAATAGCAAAATATTATGATTCTTAAATAACGGAAATATAACCCTGACATTACCAATACGGTTTTATAAAAATCAACAATACATATCCTGTGAGAGATATTCTTTTTCCGATCTGATTTCCTTAAGTAAAATTAAATATTTTTCCAGTATCTTACTCCAGTTGTATTTATTTCTCACAAGTTCCAGACCACTATCCCTGTAAAGGTCCCTGTCTGATTTTCCAAGAGATTCAATTTTTTCTATACAATCAGAAAGCTCACCGGCATCTCTGAAATAAAACTGCTTCCCTGCGGTAACTTCCCGGTTGAATCTGTTATCGTGTGCCACTATAACATTTCCACTTCCCATAGCTTCAAGCAGGGAGGGATTGGTCCCCCCTACCGAATGGCCATGTATATAAGCTTTACATGAGTATCTCAGGGGCTTAAGTATTTTTTTATCATAAATACCTCCCACAAATCTGATCCGCCCCGAACAATCCTTTTCAACAACTGATCTCACATATTGATTTTCAATATAATTACCCACAACTACAAGAGGTGACAGTGTTGCCGATTTCAGAAAGCCTTCAATTATCACATGAAGATTGTTTTCAGGTTCAATCCGGCTGACAATCAGATAATAATTATTGTGCTGAAGATTAAATTCCTTAAGTATTACATTGTTATGGTCAGTATTGATTTCGGCACCATATTCAATAACCCTGATTTTCTTTCCCGAAGAAGGATATGATTTGTACAGAATTTTTCCTATTTCCTCTGAATCTGCAATAATATAGTCTGAACATCTTACCGCAAAAATCTCCGTCAGCTTCAGATATATCTTTTTTGGCAGAGACCATTTGTTTCTCCTGTATTCAAGGCCATCAGGATTTGTAAGGATAACAGTCTTTTTAAAGGCTCTGAGAAAATAGAACAGGGACCCGGCACTACTTGCCGCCAGAATAAGATCTGAATTTTCAACACCCCACTTTATCCCTTCATAGTAGTATCTGAGAGGGTGTTCTGTTTTTGCAACACTGGAAAAAAACAGACCGGCACCCTTGTAATTGTTTCTGTCATAAGAACCGGCATCACATTGTACTGAAACATGAAATCCCTCGCCTGCAAGACGCAGGGAGATCTCCTCGGCAAATGTTTCAAAACCTCCGTATTTTGCCGGAATTCCCCGTGTTCCGACAATCGCTATTCTCATATTTCATCTGTTATGATATCAGAAATCGATTGTATCATTTTCTGATATGAATATTCTCCGGCTGTCTTACGGGCATTTAAGGACAATTGATAATATTTTCCCTCATCGCTGAATAGTCCGTGTATTCTGCTGACAAGCTGCTTGCGGTCAAGCGGATCCACCTTATACCCGTTTATCCCGTCCTCTACCATTTCTTTTATCCCCCCGGCAGAAGGTACAATTACCGGTATACCATAAGCCAGGGCTTCAAGAACAGTCATGCCGAATGATTCCCTGCAAAGGCCGGGAATAGTCAGATTAACGACCAGACTGGCCGAAACATAAAATTTATGCAGATCAGCAGTCCCGGTAAACAGTCTCATGTTTCCGGGGATGCTTCTTCCGGCAAAATATGCGTTTATCTCTGATTCTACGGCATTTAAGACAAGAACAAAACGGTATTCCGGCATTTCACATGCCAGCTGGTAAAAAATATCAATTCCCTTGTATTTTTTTAGCGAACAGATCATCAGGATGGTAAACGGTTTCCTGTATAAAGGCTCATGATTTCCGGCAATTGCGGAAAATTCAGGATCAAGTGAATTATAAACAAGTTTCTTCCTGTTTTCATCAATATCATAAGTGTTAAACAGATATTTTGAAACAAAAACAACCTTGCCGGCATATCTGGTCAAAACCAGTTGGGCAATTCTGTGGATAAAATTTTTTCTTACAGGATTCTCATGAACATGGTAAATTATTTTCTTTCCTGACAGCCCTGCTCCCAGAGCAGCTCCAAACGGCATTATGGTATTAATATAAAAAATAACGTTCTTTTCGTTTTTAAATCCAAGGGCTACAAATAAATACCTTATCTGTGCAAGCAGAAAGCCAATGAAAGTGAATAGGCGGATTTGTGAGAATTTGTAAAATATTCTATGATAAGTTACTCCCCTGAGTGCCGAAAGACAGCCTCCGTCAACACGGGATGTATAAAGATCTACTTTAAAGCCATTGTTTACCAGACCCTTTATGACAGAAGCCAGTATTTTCGGACTACCGCTATAGTCATTTAGCATGTGGAAAATTAAAACCCTGACGGAGGTCTTTCTGTCTGAAGGCATTTGTTTAATTCCTTTTAAAGGCTGTCAGTATATACCAGGCAAAGATATAGGCAAGCAGCCATAAATAATGTCCAGGCTTCCTGCCCAGATGATGATTTTTAATTCTAAGTTCCTCAAGTGAGGCGGTCACTATATTTTGGCTTATTCCTCCCGTGAGTATATTCACTATTACACTTTCAACAACAAAAAACTTGAATCCGTTTAATCCGGCCCTCAGCAGAAAATCATAATCCATTGCGATTTTATAGTCTGCGGAAAACGTACCGGTTTGTTCAAATACATTTCTTGACACAAAGGCTGCAGCATGTGCAATCCGCATTGTCTGAAATATCCTTTCCGGACGGCTTTTATGGAATTTGACAAAGCGGCAGCCGTCACTGCTCCACAGATTGGCATGACCGGTATATATATCTGTTCCCGGTCTCAGGGATTGAGCTATCCGTGTCAAAGCATCACTTTCATACCAGTCATCAGAGCCCAGGAATGAAATATAATCACCTGTTGAATAATTTACACCCTTATTGAAAGCATCTGCTATACCTCTGTCAGGTTCACTTATCCAATAGTCAATAAATCCTTCATATTGTTTCAGAATACCGAGAGTATTATCGGTACTGCCTCCGTCAATGACAATAAATTCGATTTTCTTCCAGGTCTGTCCGATAACACTTTCAATGGTTTTTTCAAGTGTTTTTTCTCCGTTGAGCACTGCTGTTATCACGGTGAAAAGAGGGCCGTCCCCGGATTTCCGGGAATAATCCGGCGGATTATTAATCAGTCTCAAACCTCCGTGTTCCATTTTTTTCTTCTTTGAATAAGCTGCTCAATATACCTCCATCTGTCTGCCCAGTCATGATTCCTGAGACATTCACTGTAATTCTTTTCAATCAGGGGAATATAATCCTTAAAGTTATCTAAAATCTCTTTAATCTGTCCGGCCGGATCATTCATGTCCGCTGTAATCCCGGGATCGTAACCAAACAGATCCTTCATCTCGCCGGGGATTATTCCGAGAATAAGACATTTGGATGCAGCTGACTGAAGATATCTGTTTGTCATTGTGGTCAGACCTCCGCTTTTTTCAGTATGAGTAACTGACCGGGGGAAACAGACGGAAATCCTGCTTCGTCCCAATCCTTCAAAAAAATCGGTTCTGTGCCTGAAAATAACTTCTCCCTTTACCTTTTCATACACATAACTGATGCCGGAATGTTTCAGTTTCCCCACAACCCTGTCATGCCAGAGATCATATTTCCTTCCTATCTGTATTACATCGATATCTTTCTGAGAATAGTCGTAAGCCCTGTAAACAGTGTTTCTGATCCCTTCCGGGCACCATAACACACAAATATCGCTGTACATTTTCTGCAGGGCCGCGGCGGACTCCCTGGAGGATGTCAGCAGCAGTCCAATATTATAGGCTTTTATTGTTTTTCCGATTAATTCATAAGATCCGGGCCAGGCATCAAAAAGATAAAGAATGTTCCCGGATGAAAGAAAGAGATGCGGAAAACTTCTGCTGATGCCATTTATTCCCATAGATATGCAAAATGCAGGAGCTTTGGTCTTTGGTAATAATTTATTGATATAACCGGCAACAGAGGGTCTGACAGCTTTTCGGAAATATCCGGATTCATTACAGATTATAAAAGGGAATAATTCCATTGCCGTCGTTTCAAAATCATAAACATCGGCCACGGATACATGCTGCTTATCCGGATTTTTAGTTCTTATAAGACGTAATTTCATGTTCTGTTCCGTTTTGTTTCAGGCCTGACAAAAGAAATCCGATTGATATTAAAAGAATTGCCATTTCATGACTGAACAGTCCACAGACAACGTAATTGGCTACAAACAAGGTAATCGTGCAACCCAGTAAAACAAGCCGGGCATATTGTCTCTGACAGGTATCTTTCCTGTATCCTTTGATACTTTCCCTGCTCAGGTAAAAAAAGAAAAGAAGGGCAAATACAATCCCAAGCAATCCTTCCTTCACAAGTATGAAAAAGAATCCGTTATGCACCCATGGTACTGCGTTCCAGTATTTTCCATCCAGCAAAACCTCTGCATCAAGAGTTACAAGCTTCCCGTATCCTCCCCCCAGGACTTTATGCAGAAGACTGCTTTCAGAAAATGTAACCCAGCTCCTGTAAGCCTCATAGCCTCTGAAATACAAGTTAATATATTCGTAATCAGTTATATCTCTAACCTTTACCTCCTTAAATGAATTAATCAGCTTGTAGAGGATACTGTTCTGAAATGTGAGTCCTTCCTTTGAACCAATTACTGAGAGAGAAATCAGCAGTACTGCTATCAGCATAAATCCTGCAAACAGCAGCTTGTTGCGGCGCAGTGTCTTTAAACTAAAAAGGATGACGAAAACAAAAAGAAATACCCAATAGGTCCTTGATGCAAACAGGTAGATTGCTATGAGATTTATAATTACGGCCAGATATTTTCCTTTCTTTTTTTTAAAAATTTTTATTCCGAAATATTCCGAATATGCGGCTGTGATCAGACTTAAAATACATACGGAAGAACCGCTTGCGACAACAAATCTTGCTTCTGTATAGGGTGAAAGGAAAGCGGCAAAGCCTGCACTGATAACAGTCAGAATTATAAAAAGGATTGCAGTTATTATTCCTATTATAACAATGGAGATGAAAAACTGGTGAAGTGAAAATATTTTTGACAACTGATAACCAGTAATGATCATTATCAGAGGAATAGAGAGATAAAAAAAACCCTGGCTAAAATGATAGAGGTCACTCTGGCCGGACATCAGCAGTGCCCATAGCAGGGGCAGCGCAACGAGCAGGAGAACAATCACAGGTTTGATTGTGATTTTCATCCTGGCCGCAGCAATTATGACGAGAAAAGACAAATACAAGAGCCATATAATCTTATGTGATATAAAAAAATACAGGGTTAAGAAGGAGAAAAGCAAAGACATCAGTATTGTTCTTGTCAGTGCAGACCTTCCCGGGACTCTTATAACAGACTTAATTTTATACATTATCCCCTTACCGAAATATCAAAAATCTGTAATATTTACTTGTTCCTGATCCAATATTATAAATATATTACCGGTTCCTGAAATACTGGAAAATATTCAGCAGTTTAAAATTATCGTTCGGACGGGACAGAATCATGAAATAGATCAGGTAAATGCTCATCATGCCAAACAGGGATATTAAACTGTAGTCATAGAATCTGCTGATTTTAAGTAAAACAAATCCTGCAAAAACTGCAAACAACAGACTGCCTGCCATAATTGCGAGATCAGGTTTTTTCAGGATTTTCTTCAGGTTAATACCGGTTGTCCTGTGATAGTTATTGATAAACCATACTGATCCTGTCGCACTTGCCACCGCATTTGCGATCACGACACCGTAAACAGGGATAAAATATCCCGCCACTATTCCGGTTAAAGTATTAAAGAGCAGAATAAACAGTATCATAATCAGGATGCCATTCAGACGGCCCTCTCCCAGGGAATTGAAATAAGCCTGCACATTCAGCACATTGACGAGCATACCGGCTGCAAGAATGTACATACAATTCATGAATACCTTTTCTACACTGCCTATCCAGATCTTTGACAGATAAGGTGCAAATAAAATAATTCCCGCAAACAGCGGGAACACGATGAACAACACAAATGAAAGGCCTTTCTCATAAATATACTGAACCGTAATCTTTTGAGTTTGCTGAAAATGCGATACTATTGGCATTGTGATCTGATCCATTCCGGCAATTATCTGCCTCAGCTGACCAATTACACGGCTAGCCATCTCATAGAAGCCCAGGGTATTCATTCCGTGGAACCGGCTTATAAGTATCTTGGTAACCGGCTCTGTAAGGATCTGCCCTACTGATATCAGCTGCATCCTATATCCATAATTCAACAATTGCTTAAAGGCCTGCCTGTCCCATTTTATTTCCTTTATCAGAAAGCCTTTCAGTATTTTTGATAGAAGAAAACAGGAAACAATAAATAAAGCAAGGGCCTGAATGGCCTGGGCAATCGCCAGTCCAACCAGGCCGGAACGGGGAATCAGGATAATTGCCAGGACCAGAAACAATACGGATGTTGTTCCGCAGGTGATATTCCTGATATAATTCTTCTGAAAACCTTCCAGTACCGATGTAAGGATATTTGCCAGCGAAACAAAGAAAAGTCCGCAAAGAGATATTGGCAGTATTGTCATTGCGAGTCTGAAATATTTTATTTCAACCAGCCTGGTTATAAAAAAGAAAGCCAGAGAACAGACCAGTATTCCCGCAATTATGAATAAAACGGATACAGATATAATTGAGGTATAGAGTAATTTGCTGATTTTCTCGGATTCTTCCCTTGCATCATATTCAGCTACATATTTGATAATTGCCGTGGAAAATCCAAGATTTGAAAGGTTGGCAACTGAAGCGACAGCTATTGTAAGAGACCACACTCCAAGCAGTTCGACCCCCAGCTGAAGTACCAGAATCCTGTAGATAAAAAAATAGACTAATCCTGTAATTATAACCTGAATAACTGAAGTACTTACATTAAGGGCTATTATGTTCCTTGAACTTGCCGGCACCGGGATAAAGAGTTAATTATTCAGATTCAGGTAATTCTTTTATCTATAAATTCTCCCAATACCATTCCAGGGCTTCTTCAAGGCCTTTTTTCACGTTATGTGTGGGGGAATAGCCCAGAAGATTTTTTGCCTTTTCAATTGATGCGAGTGAATGAGGTATATCCCCTGCCCTCTCCGGACCATACACTGGTTTTATTTCAAGTACCCGCCTGTCATACCTCCCTGCAATATCACGTATCAGTTCAAAGAGTGTGTTCAGATCGGTCCTCTCCCCGTGTGCAACATTGTAAACCTGGTTTATTGCTTCCTGCCTGTCTGCAAGTGCAGCAAGATGATTTGCCTGAATGACATTGTCTATATAGGTGAAATCACGCGAAAAGCTGCCGTTGCCGTTAACGACCGGAGCTTCATGGTTCATGAGCTTTTTTACGAAAAGCGGTATGACTGCGGCATAGGCTCCGTGAGGATCCTGGCGTCTGCCGAAAACATTGAAATAACGCAGTCCGATAACTTCAATATTGTATGTAGAAGCAAAATTCGCGGCAAAAAGTTCGTCAACATATTTTGTAATTCCGTAGGGAGACAGGGGCTTTCCTGTCCTGTCCTCCACCTTGGGCAGTCCGGGATGATCCCCGTATGTGGAGGAGCTTGCAGCATAAATAAATCTCTTCACACCTGCTTCCTTTGAAGCAAAAAGCATTTTCACAAATCCCCCGATATTTACATCTGTTGATGTTACAGGATCTTTTATTGACCGCGGAACAGAGCCCAGGGCAGCCTGGTGGAACACAATATCCGTATCCGACACGGCTTCCAGGCAGTCATTGTAATTCCTGATATCACCTTCAAGCAGCCTGAAGTCCGGATGATCCATATATTCCTTCAGGTTTTCACGCTTTCCGGTTGAGAAATTATCTAGACAGCTTACCTGGTTGCCGCAGGACAAAAATGACTCGATAAGATTTGAGCCTATAAAGCCGGCGCCGCCGGTTACAAGTATTTTTTTATTCTTTATCACTCGTTCCATATGCCTCATTTGAAAAGAGTTGGTTTCTCAGGATTTCTCAGAATTTCTCACGGTTTCTCAAACATCATTATTATTTCGTTCAGAATGAATTCTGCTGTCTTTCCGTTTCCGTAAAATGCGGGATATTCAAGTTCTTTACCATCATCCGTAAATTTCCTGAATCCGTTTCTTAATTTTTCCGGATCCGCATCAACAAGCTCTGCTGTTCCGTTTTTTACCAGTTCAACCCATTCGGTTTCGGCCCTGAGGACAAGGCAGGGCTTCCGGAAAAAATGAGATTCTTTCTGCACACCTCCTGAATCTGTTATTATCAACCGTGAAGTCTTTTCCAGAAGTATCATTTCGAGATAGGATACAGGAGGGATAAGGCGTATATACTTACTGCTCCTGAGATCATTGTAAAGTGATTCGAGCCTTGTTCTGAGAGACAGGGTTGTCCGGGGATGAAGCGGCATCACAAAGGGAATGGAATGATCACGGGCGAGTGCATTCAGGGTCAGCATAAGGGTTTCAAGCCGGGAGATATCATCCGTGTTTATTTCGCGGTGGATGGTAACAAGTACAAATTCTTCCCTTTTCACCTGAATGCTTTTGTGAAAGCCTGATTTTTTTCTTTCAGCCAGTTCGGCATAAAAGAGGGCATTGTCATACATAATGTCACCCGTCAGATATATTTTCGGATTGTCAATAGTGTAAGGAGGAGAGTTTTCCGGTCTGAATCCTTCATTCATCAGATTTTTGAATGCGGAATTTGTCGGTGCAAAAAGAAGGGTTGATGCATGATCACTGATTATGCGGTTTAATTCTTCAGGCATTGTTTTATTGAAGGATCTCAGTCCGGCTTCAATGTGAATCACGGGAAAATGAAGCTTGGCGGCTGCTATAGCCCCTGCCAGTGTTGAGTTGGTATCTCCGTACAGAACCACACAATCGGGTTTTTCTCCGAGAAGCACCTCTTCTATGCCGCTTATCATCATTGATGTCTGCTTCCCGTGGCGCGATGAGCCTACAGCGAGATTATAATGCGGTTTACTGATGTCAAGTTCATCAAAGAAAACATCTGACATCTCCTTATCATAATGCTGCCCTGTATGGACTATTATTTCACTTATTTTATCAGGGAAATTGAGCTTTATTGCCCTGCTTATTGCCGAAGCTTTAATGAACTGGGGCCGGGCCCCGACAATATTCATCAGTCTCATATGTGACATTGCTTTCCGTGAATATGGAAAACAAATTTAGCATAATAAATCCTATTCATCAATAGTTTTTTGACCGACTGTCATTTAGCGTAGTTGACCGCACGTGTTTCCCGGATTACCGTAATTTTTATCTGTCCGGGATAGGTCATTTCATTCTGTATTTTTCTTGCAATATCGAATGAAAGTCCTTCGGCATCCTTGTCGGATACTTTTTCCGCACCAACTATTACGCGGAGTTCCCTTCCCGCCTGAATGGCATAGGTTTTCGTAACACCGGGATACTGGAGGGCCAGGGATTCAAGTTCCTTGAGCCTCTTGATATATGATTCCACCACTTCGCGGCGTGCTCCCGGGCGGGCTCCTGAGATGGCATCACATACCTGTACCACAGGTGCTATAAGCGTTGTCATCTCCGTTTCATCGTGATGAGCGCCGATCGCATTGCATATTTCAGGTTTTTCCTTGTATTTTTCAGCTATTTTCATTCCCAGTATTGCATGCGGGAGTTCGGGTTCATCATCTGGCACCTTGCCGATGTCGTGCAACAATCCGGCCCTTTTTGCAAGTTTGGGATTCAGTCCGAGTTCAGCAGCCATTATTGAGGCAAGGTTGGCTACCTCACGTGAATGCATAAGCAGGTTCTGACCGTATGAGGACCTGTATTTCATTTTTCCGACCAGCCGTATCAGTTCGGGATGCAGACCGTGAATGCCAAGGTCAATTGCCGTCCGTTTCCCGGTTTCAAGGATCTCTTCCTCAATCTGTTTCTTGGTTTTTTCAACAATCTCCTCAATCCTTGCCGGATGAATCCTGCCGTCGGTAACAAGCTGATGCAGTGCAAGCCGTGCTATTTCCCTCCTTACCGGATCAAAGGCCGAAAGAACAATTGCTTCCGGTGTATCATCAACAATTATCTCAACACCGGTTGCCGCCTCCAGAGCCCTGATATTCCGCCCCTCACGCCCTATTATGCGGCCTTTTATTTCATCCGAATCAATATGGAAGACAGTAACCGCATTTTCAATGGCATTTTCAGCTGCAACTCTCTGGATTGTCTGGATGATTATTCTCTTGGCTTCCTTGTTTGCGGTCATTTTTGCCTCATCAAGTATTTCATTGATGTATGACATTGCACCTGTTTTAGCTTCTTCCTTAAGGGATTCTATCAGGTTATCCCTTGCTTCTCCGGCAGATAATCCGGAAATAATTTCCAGTTTTTCAACCTGCTGGCGATGAAGCTTCTCAAGCTCTTCATTCTTTTTATCAATTATTTCAAGCTGTGCATTCAGGTTTTCGCGTATTGCGTCAGCTTCATTCTTCCTGCGCTGTGCTTCCTCAATTTTCTGGGAAAGTGTAAGTTCTTTCTGTCTTATTCTGTTTTCTGACTGAGCAATTTTGTTGTTTTTCTCATTTATTACTTTTTCATGCTCGGTCTTAAGCTGAAGAAATCTTTCTTTTGCCTGAAGGATTTTTTCTTTTCTGATTACTTCAGCTTCTGCTTCTGCTTCACTTATGATTTTCCTGCTTTTATTCTTCAGGGCCGTATGCCAGGCAAGGAATCCTATCCCCAATCCTGTTACCAGTGCAGCAGCGCTTAATATAATGGTTAGCAGGCTGCTGACCGTGGTGATTAATAATGTCATGTTTTTCTGTAATTGTGTTTATAGTCTATAAAAAAAAAACCCGCAGAGTTCCCTCAGATTTTATAAAACCCCATGTCTACATGGTTGAAGTTCCTGATCCGGGTCGGACTTCCAGTGTCACACCGGAGTGTGATCCCGACGAATCGGGATAAGGCCTGTCCTTGTCAGTTCAAGGTAGACTTCAAAGTTTTAACTGTTGAGTTTCAAAAATGATTGAAGAAACAATGCGGGCAGTTATTTGCTATTTTAAAGAACGCTGTCACTCTTTTTTTCAAGAGCAGAATCAATCTTCTGAATCAGCTCCTGTATGGCTTCCGGGATATAATCTCTTTCAAGCCTGTCTTCCTGTTCTGTGAGTTTAATCACATATTGCAAGGCTGCCATTGCCAGAAAATCCTGGACATCCTTGTCGGTGTAGCGTTGTTTGTACTGCAACACCTTCTCATTAATCATCCTGGCAGCTCTCCTGATCTTTTCCTCATTTTCCCGTTCCACTTTCAATGGATAATATCTGTCGGCAACATTAACCCTGATCGATAGTTTATCATCCATTGTTATATTTTATCTGTTTAAAAGAGCAACACATCTGTCTATTTCCCGCACTAATTCCGTTATTTTCCTCTTCGCTTCCGCCGTGTTTCCAGTATCTCCCAACAGTGCTCCTGATAATTTAACCCTTTCGTATTTAATTTCAAGTTCCTTGATTCTTTCCTCACGTTCATGAAGAACCATCCTCAGTTCTTCATTGTTTTTCTCAAGATCCTGAAATTCTGACCTGAGATTTTCATAAGTGCTTAACAGTTCATCCAGCTTTTTGTTCAGGCGTTTTAAATCTGAATAAACACTATCGGACATATCAGAATCTTTACTGCAAAAATAATCATTGTTGATCAATTTTTCAAAAATTTGATTTAAATAGTTTGCACAAGTGCTCCGGATATATAGATTTGCAAAACATAAACGGAAAATGCAATACCATGCCTGTTTTGATAATTTTAGTATTTCTGCTGTTTCTCCAGGGTTTGTCAGAGGATACACCGGAAAATAAGAATCTGTTCATCTCACCGGTACGGATTCCGCTTTCATTATCAGCTAATTTTGCAGAACTCAGGGCGGATCATTTCCATTCCGGAATAGATATCAGGACCCAGGGAGTCATCGGCAAGGAGATTGTGGCAGCAGCTGACGGATATGTTTACAGAATCAGCGTATCGCCCGGAGGGTTTGGCAAAGCCATTTACCTGAGGCATCCGTCAGGATATTCCACCGTTTACGGGCACCTGGACCGCTTTGTGACCGAGGTGGAGGAATATGTAACTGATTATCAATATCAGAAAAAGAGCTTTACTGTATCCATCTTTCCGCCTAAAGACAAATTTCCCTTCAGACAGGGTGAAATAATAGCTTATTCAGGGAATACAGGCAGCTCAGGCGGTCCCCATCTTCATTATGAAATAAGAAAATCCGATTCGGAGATTCCTGTTAATCCCCTTCTTTTTGAATTCGGCGCAGGGGACGATATTGAACCCATACTGGAAAGACTTGCCATTTATCCTCTTTCAGGAAACACACGCATAAACGGAGTGCATGCAGTTAAGAAAATAAACCTGGCCGGCGGGCATGGAAATTATTACATACCGACTGAGAATGAAATAACAATTTCCGGTCCGGCCGGATTCGGCATAAAATCCTATGATCTACTGAATGACAGTTATAACAAATGCGGAATCTATTCAACAGAACTGAAGATTGACGGCAAGACAATTTTCCGTAATGTTATGGATGAATTTTCATTCAATGAATCGAGATATATCAACAGTCATATTGACTATGAAACCTGGATAAGGGAAAGTATCCGCTTTGAAAGAACCTTCCTGCTGCCCAACAACCGGCTGAGCACATACCAGGATATAGTCAACCGCGGAATCTATAACTTCTCAGAGGACAGAATCTATCATGTTTCCCTTGAATTAAGGGATGTTCATGACAATATTTCTGTCCTGGCTTTTAAAGTAAAAGGAAGTCCGGCCGGTGCCCCGGATGACAGTTACACATCCGAACCCGGACTTGTTGTAATGCCTTACAACCGGTCGAACAGGTTCCGTGCGGGCAACATCGCCGTTTCCATTCCCGAAGGAGCTCTATATGACACTCTCATGTTCCGTTACAGGAAAGAACCGTCAAAAAACGGAATGTTATCGGAACTTCATTATGTTCATGACAGGGCGACCCCGCTTCACAAGTCATATTCCCTTTCAATAAAACCCCTGGCAATACCTGAGGGAAAGGAATCCAAGCTGCTGATAGTAAATCTCAGGGACGATAAAACAAGAATTCCCCTGTCGGGCAGGTATTCTGAGGGCTTTGTAAACGGACAGTCTTCAGTATTCGGGGCATTTTATATTGGTATAGATACAGTTCCTCCGCTTGTTTCAGCCGTCGGCTTCAGTAACGGAGCCGATCTCTCCGGCCGGCAAGAAATGAGAATAAGGATCTCGGATAATTTATCCGGCATTAAATCATATGAGCCGTTTATTGACGGCAACTGGGCCTTATTCGAATATGATCAGAAAAACAGGGTGCTGATATATAAATTTGATCCCCGGAGAATAAAGAAGGGAACAAATCATTCTCTTACACTTAAGGTAAGCGACAACAGGGACAATATCACCACCTTTACCACCGGCTTCCGGTGGTAAAGCCTGCTATTCCCTGTTTACTGGTAGATCTTCTCAGGATATATTCCTTCCTGCACCATCTTCCTGATATTTTCAACAACAAAGGGTTTGTCTTCACGGTAAGTTACACCAAACCATCTGTCGTTACTCATCAGGACCTTAATGCGGATATCTCCCTTTTTAATATATCTGTCCAGGGTATTCGGGATAAGCAGTTCGGACCTGGCATCCATGCCATGCTCATCAATAAACTTGCTGAAATCTTCCTTCAGGATATTGAAGCATCCGGGTTTGAATCCGAACAGATTCATCGAGACTATTTCACTGCCGGTAAAGAGCTGTTCCCCTCCGTCAGAAGAAGGAGCTTTGGCACCGTCTTCCGTCTTTTCTATCTTCAGTACCTCTACAATATTCTGCAGAAGGCCGTCTGAGTCAACATTGCATACACCCCGGTTCACGTAGCCATGGTCGGACAGGGTGTTTCCTAGTTTATAGCCCACAATGCAATAAGTAGCCGGATCCTTGTCATTTACCAGAAAATCATGAAGTATCTTCAGAGAATCGTACCCATAAAAATCATCAGCGTTTATTATTCCAAACGGTTCCCTGATACTGTTTTCAGCAACCAGGACTGCATGACTGGTACCCCAGGGCTTTACACGGTCAGGTGCTATCTTTGAACCCTCCGGGACATTTGTCAGTTCCTGGAAGACATAATCAAGCTCAATTTTGTTTTTCAGCTTTTCAAAAAACCTCTCCTTTACCTGGGCTTCCAGATCACGTCGAATGATAAAGACGATCTTGCCAAAACCGGCTCTGATAGCATCATAAATTGAATAATCGATGATTGTTTCACCTGAGGGTCCGACTTCGTCAAGCTGTTTGTTCCCACCGTATCGGCTTCCCATTCCTGCTGCAAGAACTAAAAGTGTAGGCTTCATATTTAATGGATTTTGGTCTGCACAATAATAACTAAAAAAAATGTTATTTTTAACACTTTTAAAAAAAGTAAGATGAATTATAAACTTGAGATTTGCGTTGACAGCGTCGAATCAGCAATCAATGCACAGAAAGGCGGCGCAAACCGCGTGGAACTTTGCGACAATCTTCCCGAGGGGGGTACCACTCCCTCTTACGGAACAATACTCAGTGCCAGACAGAATCTTGATATTCTGCTTCATGTAATAATAAGGCCAAGAGGGGGTGATTTCCTCTACAGTGACCGGGAATATGAAATAATGAAGCGGGATATTGAAATGTGCGGTGAAATCGGTGCGGACGGAATAGTAATCGGACTTCTGAATGCTGATGGCACGGTTGATGTGGAACGGACTCAACAACTGGTAAAGATTGCTGACACAATGAATGTTACATTTCACAGGGCCTTTGATATGTGTTCAGATCCCATGAGAGGGCTCGAGGATATTATTCTTACGGGTGCAACACGGATACTGACCTCCGGTCAGAAGGACACTGTGCCCCAGGGAGTGAACCTTATCAGTACTCTCGTGAAGCAGGCGGGCGACAGAATTACAATAATGCCCGGAAGCGGCCTTGATGAGTACAATATTGCTGATATGGCCAGGGCTACAGGGGCCCGGGAATTTCATCTGACAGGCAGGAAGATAGTGGAAAGCGGCATGAAATTCCGGCGTGAAGGGATACCCATGGGAGGATTTCCGGATATACCGGAATTCTCCAGGAAGGTTGCTGATCCTGAAAGAATAAGAAAAATCATAAACATACTAGGTTCTCTGTAAATTATTCCGGAGAACTGCGCTTGCAAAAGCAAGCCTCCCGGCTGTAAATTTTATAATACAAGCATACAATGAGAAAATTTATTCCAATAGTCCTGACAGTATTTTCCGGACTTTTATTCAGCCTGCATCCGGCAGAGGCCTGTACAAATTTCATCGTAACAAAGGGAGCCTCGCAGAACGGGTCAGTAATGATCACCTATTCGGCAGACTCACATGTTCTGTACGGAGAGCTTTATTACCGTCCGGCCCGGGAGTATCCGGCCGGTGCAATGATGGATGTCTATGAATGGGATTCCGGCAGATTTCTGGGAAGGATCAGACAGGCTCCCCGCACATATTCGGTAGTAGGCAATATGAATGAATTTCAGCTTTCAATAGCCGAAACAACATACGGGGGGATAGGGTCACTGTCAGATCCTGACGGAATACTTGATTACGGAAGCCTTATCTACATCACCCTGCAGAGAGCCAGAAGTGCGAGGGAAGCCATAAAAGTGATGTCGGAACTTCTCGCCGAATACGGATATGCCAGCTCGGGTGAATCATTTTCAATAGCCGACAAGAATGAAGCCTGGATATTCGAGATGATCGGGAAAGGTCCCGGAAACAAGGGTGCCGTATGGGTGGCCCGTCTGGTTCCCGACGGTTATGTCTGCGCTCATGCCAATCAGGCACGTATCCGGACATTTCCCCTTGCAACAGGAAAGAAGAACAGTATATCCATCACTTCAAAGGATCTCAGCAGGATATTCGATCCGCTTGTTGAATGTGTTTATGCATGGGATGTAATAGAAGTTGCCAGGGCACACAAACTGTACAGCGGTGCCGACAAGGATTTCAGTTTCTCTGACACTTATAACCCGGTCGATTTTTCAGGTGCCAGATTCTGTGAAATGAGAGTGTGGTCATTTTTCAGGGCTCTGCACAGTGATATGGACAAGTATGAGAATTATGCTGCCGGTCATGATCTTGAAAATCGTATGCCTCTATGGATCAAGCCAGAACGTAAGATTTCCAGCTATGACCTTATGAATTTCATGCGCGACCATCTTGAGGGAACAGCCTTTGACATGAGAAAGGATATCGGCGCAGGCCCGTTCGGATCGCCATACAGATGGCGCCCTCTGACATGGTCGGTATCAGACGGACCGGATTCACCGGTTTATTGCAATGAAAGGGCCACAGCCACACAACAGACGGGATTTGTGTTTGTTACCGAAAGCCGAAACTGGCTTCCCGATCCTGTAGGAGGTATTTTATGGTTCGGGGTTGATGATGCATCAACAAGCGTCTTTAACCCGATGTACTGCGGTATAACTGAAATTCCCGAATGTTTCAGGGTTGGCAACGGCGATCTGGTCACATACTCTCCGACCTCCGCCTTCTGGCTTTTCAATCTTGTGGCAAATATGTGCTATTCAAGGTACGACGTGATGAGCGAGGATGCAATAAAGGTGCAGAAAAGGCTGGAACTTGGCTATATTGCTGAAACGGCAGAAATAGATGATAAGGCCGCAAAATTATATGAGAAGGATGTATGGGAAGCCCGGGATTTTCTTACGGCATATTCTCTGAAAACGGCAAAAAATACCTTTGACGAATGGAAAACACTGAGTGAATATCTTCTTGTAAAATATATTGACGGAAATATCAAAAGGGAGAAGAACGGAAAATTTGAAGTTAGTCCCGATAATTATCCCTTAATGCCTGACCAGCCGGGTTATCCTGATTCGTGGAAAAAATCCGTTATCAGGGATACCGGCGACAAGCTTCGTGTTCCGGAAGATTAAGGACCGTGATCTGCAGGAGAAAAGGACAATATTCAGAAAGAGAAAGAACAATGATTACCGGATTTTGAATTTTGAATTTGTTTTAATAGATTTGCGGGCAATTTTTATATATCCGAGATGAACCTAATGAATGTTGTTGATAAAGAACTGGCAGTAAAGAATGACTTTCCCAAGTTCCAGGCAGGAGATACAATTACCGTACACTATAAGATCATTGAGGGCAACAAGGAGAGGATCCAGCAATTCAGGGGAGTTGTCCTTCAAAGGGCCGGCAGCGGGCATACCGCTACTTTTACCGTCAGAAAAATGTCAGGCAACATTGGTGTTGAAAGAATTTTTCCTGTCTCATCCCCCTTCATCAGCAAGATAGAAATCAACAAGCACGGGAAAGTCCGCAGGGCCAGGATATTTTATTTTCGCGACCTTACCGGCAAGAAGGCAAGGATTAAGGAAAGAAAATTCTGATTTGATTTTTGTTTCTCAGATCTTATCCAATAAATCCTCTTTTCTTGCCCTGGCTTCATCAATTATTTTTGATGCCTGTTCATCAGCCTGTCTGATTAAAAGTTCAGCTTTTTTGTCTGCTTCTGTTCTCAGGGTTTCTGCAGTTTTCCGTGCAGCAAGTCTGGCAACGGCACCCTTTGATGCAGCTTCATCGCTTATCTTTTGTGCCTGAATATCGGCTTCCTTCCGGATTGCCTCTGCAGATTTTGCAGCTTCATCACGCAGCTGCTGAGCCCTTGTTTCGGCTTCCCTTATCAGCCTGTCACCACGCTCCTCTGCTTCTTTTATCAGTTTTTCCCTGCCTTCGCTGACAGCTCCGGCAACACCTTCCTTTACTGCATCAGCAGCTGCTGACTTCAGCCCCGGAGTACTTTCCCCCGGACCGCTTCCAAATACAGGAGTAACGATCGGTTTTCCAAATACTCCGGTAAGTTTTACATTGATCTTCATCACATCAGCGGGCACTTTAAATGCAAAGCCGAGGGCGGAGGCCTGGGCAGACAATCCGTCAATAAAGGAATTTACCGATCCGCCAAGTTCCGATCTCGGAATTTCTGTCTTAATCAAATAATTCATTGTCTGGTCAATTCCCTGATCACCGCTGATATTCATTCGTATATTGCCCGCCTTCACATCAAAGGGATTTACGTACACCCGTCCGGTCCTGACAGAAAAACTCAGGTTGAGATCCCTGAATGTATTGGTATAATTTTCTCCCAGCTTCAGAAGCTCCTTCATTCTGTCATATGCGGCAGACTCAATCAGTGTGACCTGGTCAGACTGAAGTTTTCCTTCTCCCATAATGGTGCTCACCAGAGGCATCATATCCTTACCCAATAAACTTTCAAATGAAAGATCCAGATTCACTTTGCCATCAACTCCACTGGCAGCAGGAGCAAACTTCTGAATCGTGTTGAATGTTTCAAATCCGTCACGTATGCCTATTCCCCTGATGCTAAAGCCTGCCTTCATCAGGGGCCTCAGAGTATCCCGGGTGTCATAGTCGGCATTCAGCGACACTTTCCCTCCCATGATATCCATTCCTGTTTCCTTCATGCTGAGGACACCATCTTTAACAAGAATATGGCCCCTGACATTATTTGCCCTGATTTTCCCGTAAATAAAATTGCTGATCGCGGCATTGAAACCGAAGTCGATGTTTTCGGGTATTTTAATGAGTGCCAGGGCGGTGGTATCTTCAGTTTCCGGTGTGGCATCCGTAAGTTTTGACAATATCTCTGATGCATCCGTAAGTTTTGATGTAAGATCCAGTCTGCCTCTTAAAGTTTCATTTCTGAAAATATACGGGATATAGTTTTCCAGTCTTCCGCTGAGGCTGAAATCGCTGTTTTCACCAATCAGAAGATCTGCACCCGGAAGAGCTGCATAAGCCGGTGTAAATTCAAATCCGGCATTATTAACCCTGATTTCCGGATAACCTGTCATTTCCACCCGCATATTTTTTACTGACAATTTTCCTGAAGCCCGGAAGTCGTCATACTGCTGCCGGTCAATCATGGAAAGCTGTCCTGCAAGCATCAGCGATACATCAACAAGTCCTGAGAGATCCATGCTGTCAAGAGGAATTGCATTCGAAAGGGCATCAAGATCCAGTTTCCCGTTCATTGAAAGTTTTATATCAGGGTCACTCAAAGGTGTTTTAAGGGCAAATCCGAAATCAAAGGGGTTACCTGCCAGTTCCATATGGAATTTTTCGATATTCACCACTGTATTGTCCATATCTTTCCCGTCAACGAAAGCTTCAGCCTTAAGATCAATACTGCTTATTTTTTCAGGAAGTGCAGGATAGCTCACAAGTCCGTCATTAACAACAAGCCTGAGATCAATATCAGGCATTGTTGAATCAGCATCGCTGTAGATCCCTCTGGCTGATCCGGAAAATGAAAAATTTCCCGCAGCCTTCAGATCGCGGTAATCATGCATATAAACAGCCGGAATGAGAGACAGAAGTGTTTTGAATGAGGTCTGCTCAGATTTAAAGGTGAGGTCGGTTTCAATATCATCTTCGGGCATTGCAACCCATCCGGAAAAATTGATCTTCAAATCATTTATGGTCAGATGATTTTCGCGGAACGTAAATTTATAATCATCGAGGTTTGCTGACAAGTCAAGCTCTCCTTTGGCCCTGGCCCCGTTCAGATATTTTATTCCGTCCATTATAAAATTCACATCCCCGGCAGTAAGTTTTATCTTCAGATCTGTTTCCGATGCGGTCATATCACCCGAGAGTAAAAAACTCAGATCATTTATAAGCGCCTTCATGTCAAGTCCATAATCATTATAGACAAGGGTGCTGTTTACAAGTTTTACCTTTTTCAGCAGGATTTTCATATCTGAAGATTCTGCATCAGCCGCATCTGTTGCAACTGAGGCTGTATCCCGTGATATGTCCCAGTTAAATGACCCGTCATCCAGATAGGTAACAGTCAGCAGGGCTTTGTCAATCACGATTGATCTGATCTCGTATCCTGTCTTTTTAAATACACTGGGAAGGTAAAAAACGAGATCCAGTGACCTGAATGCTGCAAGGGTGTCATTTTCAAATTTCCCTATGCCCACCACTGAAACATTGTCCAGTCCCAGGGCAAGATTCGGAAAATTCCTGAAAAAATTCAGCCTGTAGTCCTGTACATTAACTGTGGCATATACGGATTCATTAATAATCTGTTCCACTTTTGCCTTTATTTCATCCCTGAAGATCACCGGTACGCTGACAAGCAGGATGAAAACAAGAAGGATCAGCCCGGAAAGGGATAACAATAGAATTTTCAAAGGCTTTTTCATCATTGTAAAATTTTGGTTTAATGATATGACGGTTTGCCTGCTTATGTATTTATTCAGTGCTGCCAGACATGAAACATATGGAAATCATCTTTTTAACATTGACAGAAATGTATGCAACCGGCACATCCGGGATTTACTGAAGTAAAATTAATGAAATTATTGCAACTTTAAAACCTTAAACCAGTGACTCTCCTGACCGGATCTGAGATAATCCGGTTCATTCCGGTTCATTCCGGTCCTTTCCATCCTGCATTGGCTTTATTTTTTCAAATTTTATTATATTTGCATTCTGTTGATAAATGGTCCCGTAGCTTAACTGAATAGAGCATCTGACTACGGATCAGAAGGCTGTGGGTTTGAATCCCGCCGGGATCACTTGAACAAAAACGCAATCAGCCGTTTTCTGACTGGTTGCGTTTATTTTTGATAACATGCCACCAGAACTTTTCCTTTAGAATTCGTCGGAAACACAGATTCAATCTGTAACGTATTCCCTGATCCTGCGTGCAAGATATTCAGTATAGGTTTCCTTTACCAGAATGCTTTTACTTTCCTTGTCTATTGTGTCGTAAATGAATTCACCCTCGGTCATGATTTTTTCCTTGCAAATGCCATAGCCATGGTATGCAAAAATAAATCCGATAATGCAATAAGCTGTCTGCTCCTGCACTCCGTCCTTGCCCGTAATATCCTTCAGAACCTCAATCGCGATTTGTTTAATGATTTCCTTATCAAAAGGCTTCTGAAGCTTAAAAAGATTGTTTTCACCAAGAAGTAATTTATAGAGTTTGTCTATAATTTTCGGATCCCTGATTGTAATCTGTCTGTTGCAGGATTCAAACCTGACTGAAAGGATTGGTTCCCTGTTCTTTTCAAAGTCCAGCACTTTTATTTCTTCCTCAAAATAGGAACTGGTTCCAAATGCATAAACAACGTACCTGATCAGGTGACTGATCCTCTCCCTTGACAGGCCGTATCCGCGGGAAAGCCGCTCAGCAAGGCCCCATTCCGGAATATCTTCATTGTTATGGATTCCCTGCTTGCCATCCCATTCGGAAATCGGCTTGAAGGGAAATACTATTGAGCCGTCAGCCTGATTGTTGTCAAATTCCTTATTTTTTTTCATTGCCATTTTATTATCATATAAATATTATGAAACCTTTACTCCTTTCTGAAAGCAGAATTCCAGCCGGATTAAAACTCTGAATACCTGAAGCATAGCAGACACGAGCTTTTTTGAAAATCATTTGCAGAATCAATTACTTCATACGAAAAAAAAAAAATCTGGTTGCACCGGGAACCAGACTTTTATTTCAATTTTCAGAGGAGTACGACAAGTAATTGAATCAGAGCATCTTATAAAATTATATTTTTTATGTTGATATCTAGTTAAAAAGTGTTAATAACAGTATGACAAATACCCTTGACATATATTTAAAACATTTTATATATTTACACCTGATAAAAGGAAACTGAAAGTTATTTTGAGAATTTGATTTAGTAACCTGATTTGGTTTTGCATTGTTGGCTGGTTGGATTCAGTCTCCTCTTTCATTAAGTTGATTGAAAAGCTTGCTGCAATAATAGTCGCGGAGGCCGGCATCTTTAAATGGGTTTAAGTTATCATGGTTTTAGGTTTTTTCATTTCTCCTCTTCTGCCGGCCTTTTTTCTTTAATTTTTTTTCATGTTCCGGGTAACAAAACGCCTTCCCTTTATATTAAACCAGCAATTAAAGGGCGGCATAGCCGGTTTTGGAGTTTTTACCTTGCGAATAGTTTTACTTCATGTCTTAAAATGTCGCCCTTTCTTTTTTCTGCAGATGCATGTCGGCGAATCTGAGATACTGTTGCCAGTCATACAGGGTTACAGCATGTCCTCCCGTTCTGATATGGTATCCGATCCTGCTCATTACAGGTGAATTGAGCGGTGGCATATCGTCTGCCGGAAATGTTTCCCCGGTAAGCAGTTTATATACCGGCGATGCTCCCGCACATGAAAGGAATTCCCCCCTGGGATCAGCCCACTGGTCCTCTTCGGCACTGGCAACATAAACCGGTCTGGGGGCGATAAGGGCAATCAGCTGATGCTGATCAACAGGCAGCAGTTCCTCTTTTTCATTATATTTCCTGAAATTACCGCAAAACCAGTGGGGGAATGATCTGTTTATGCTTCCGACTGTTTCGCCGAATGCCCTTTTTGAAAGAGCAGCACCGCCGCATCCCGAATTATTGGAAATGACCAAGGCGAATCTTTCATCCATGGCACCTGCCCAAAGTGCGGTTTTTCCGAGGCGGGAATGCCCCATGACTATCACCCTTCCGGGATCGACTGACGGAAGTGTGACAAGATAATCCATCGCACGGGACAGGCCCCATGCCCACCCGGCAATGGTTCCCCATGATGTTCCATCCCTTTCCTGATCATATAATCCGTGTACTCCGTTATGGAAACCGTCATCATAATCAGGATCGGCATCTCCGTAATATATAGTGGCCACACCGTAGCCTTCCGAAACAATCATTTCAACAGGCCAGTACCCGGAAGACAGGCCCCTGCCGGCTTCGGATGCCCTGTTTTCAAATACACCATAATCCTTATTGTTCCTTATCCAGCTTTTCGTAACGGCAATACCGGGTTCAGAAGTAATCGTGTGATTACCGTAAAAATTATATCCAAGGAAAACAGGTGATCCTGCAGAGTTTTTCGGCATGTACAGGAGCATTGTCATTGTCAGCTCCCTGTTGCCATTTTTCAGAGTCAGATTAATTTCCTTCCGGACAGCCTTTCCGTTCAGTGCGTTCTCATCAGATGACAGTTCACTGGCTATGATCTCACCTTTCCACCCTGGTGCAACCCCATATACTTCGTTTTCAAAAATTTTAAATATCTCTTCCCGGCGCCTGTCCCAGCCTTTCTTATTGCGCACTGTTCCGCCATTTTCAAATTTCAGCGGATCCGGAAGCCTGTATGACGGAACTTTCGATTCATCATAATTGGCAACAAACTGCTGTCCCTTCAGAAAATAAATATTTACAAGGAACAGAATAACAGAAAATATCAGAACCGGTTTCTTCATGTTTATTAAGTATTTTAGTTATACCTGAATAGCCCTTCTTGCTCCGGTCGCATGGTACCGGCACAAGAGGATTGTATAAACGGTACGGCTGCCCCTGAAATATTATGTCAGAGCTATATTTTTATGAATATCTTGTGCTTGTAAAGCCAGTAGGTCACATACCAGAATCCGGCCCAGACGCCGAGACTGGTCAGAATGCTTACCATGAGGGGGCCTGTCCATGAAAAGAATAATTTCATGAAGGGACCAATCATTTTCTGTATCAGGTCTCCGCTCCCGATGTGGAAAAATATATATATAAAAATACTGTTCATTCCCACAACAATGAAAAACCATGCAAATTTCGGGAACAGTTTCTTAACATCAATCAGCCAGTAGCACAGGCAAAGTGCCAGTATTGTCCATCCCCCGCTGGCAAAGACAAAGGAGGAAGTAGCAATTTTCTTGATAATGGGTGTGATACTAAGCAGATCGAGGGCATAGCCCACTGCCAGTGCAGAAACTCCGGCGATAATCAGCAATTTTATTTTCTCCTTTTGTGTTTTATCACTCATCAGGAGCCTGCCGCAAAGTACACCCCATACTGTATGGGCTGTTGTTGAAACAAAGTTAAGGGTTGCCCAGATACTGGCCTTTTCAACACCTTCAATCTTGTTATTGAACCATGCACCCAGATTCTCGTAAGGCACCCAGGGATTATTGAATCCCTGAACAGGGAAAAAGCGGTATGCCAGATCGATGAACAGCAAAATAGCAAGTGTGAATATCAACTGAAACCTGAAACTTTTATCTCTTATCAGAAAAGCAACAAGATAGGTAACAGACAATTGTGCCAGGACATTCTGAAACTGCAAAACAAAATGATCGGCCTCGATGAAATACAGGGCCCATCCGAAAAACAGCAGTAAAAATGCTCTCTTGAAGGCATGGCGGTTGATCTGCCGGATAGTATGTCCCTTTCTTAACCGGTTGGCTACAGCAAAAGGAATTGCCACTCCGACTATAAACATGAAAAAAGGCTGTATAAGATCCCAGAAATGAAGACCATGCCATTCATGATGATCAAGCTGGGTGCCAAGGAAATGAAAAAACCCGCTGTCAATCTTCAGCAGTTTACCATAAAGGTGTGTAGCTTCACCGGCCAGAAGAAACATTGTAAAACCACGGAAAAAATCGACCGAGGTCACTCTTCCGGGAAGTCGGGATGGGGATGACATTGATTTGGTTTCCATAGAGTCCGGAACAATTTAAGTTTGATTCGATAAAATCTTTAGTATCAACGTTGCTGTAAAAGTTTAATAATATTATTCAAACTTAAGAATATTTTAAAATTTAATGGAGTTCTGATAGAAAATATTAAACAACATTATACCATTCCCTCCGGTCAAAGTTCATCCGGGTATATCCGTCAGGCATAAGGCCGGAACAGTTTAATCAGCCTGCATAATCCGGGAATGCAGCAGGCAAATGAAATAGGTGAGTGATAAAAACGAGTCGGGCAGCAGCTTAAATGAATCAGAAAAAATACTCAGTTAAATAATATTTTCATTTCTTTGAAATGGAAATTTTCAACCCAAACAACAGACTGATGAATGACTTTTTGATTATCCTGATGCTGTTACTTCCACTATCAGTGTTTTCGCAAAAAACAACCATTAAGGGTACAGTCACAAGCGAAAGCGGGAATCCCCTTGCCGGAGCCACTGTTCAGGTAAAGGAAACCGCATCGGGAACCATTACCGGTCCTGACGGAAAATATTCAATAGAAGTGGATGATCGTTCGGCAATTCTCGTATTTTCATTTGTCGGGTATGAAAGCCGTGAAATTCCGGTACAGGACAGGAATGTGGTAAATGTGGTGCTTGAATCGGAAATCAAAGGTCTGGATGAAATAATTGTCATAGGCTATGGCAGTCAGAAGAAGAGTGATATCACCGGAACAGTTGCTTCACTGCCGGGGAACAGGCTCGAAATGGTTCCGAACCTTAATCTTATCCAGGCAATAATGGGAGCTGTTCCGGGAATAATAATCGAGACCGGGTCTGCAGGTGCCAATCCGTCGCAATCAATAATGATCCGCGGAAGGGCTTCCATTTCTGCAGACAACAAACCCCTGGTGATTGTTGATGGTATTCCCTATAACGGAAGCATATCGGATATCAATCCGGAAGATATTCATAAGGTGGAAATTCTCAGGGATGCTTCGGCAGCTGCAATTTACGGATCAAGGGGAGCAAACGGAGTTATTCTTGTAAGCACGAATGAGGGCGTCGCCGGCAAAACAAAATTCTCATACAACGGGAGATCAGGATTCAGCAGGGCCACAAAACTCCATCGCCTTCTGACCGGTCCTGAATTCTATGAATTCAAAAAAACGAGGAATCCTGACCAGATTTCGGTTACTGAAATACAGAATTACAATGACGGTGTATCAACCGACTGGGTAAAACTTGGCATCCGCCAGGGCCGTTCCATGGAACACAATCTGTCAGTATCAGGAGGTTTCAGGGATACAAAGTTTTATATAGGAGGAGGTCTGACAAGTGTTGAAGGCATTCTCAAAGGTGATGATTTCCGGCGTTTTACGAGCAGACTCAATATTGAAACCGGTATTTTATCCTGGTTATCGGCAGGAACCCGCACCCAGCTGAATTTTGACGACTCAGGCGGAGCCGTCGTGGATTTCTATAACACAATGAGGCTGAATCCGCTTGCCAGGCCCTTTGATGATGAAGGGAATTATCTGATATATCCTGTTCCGGAAAATATTGTTGTAACCAATCCTCTTACCAGTCTGTTGTACGATAATCTTGACAAATCTTACCAGATTCTGACAAATAATTACATAGTTGTTGATATTCCCTTCATTAAAGGTCTGAGCTACAAGCTGAATACCGGTGTGCGAATCAGTTTTTCCGATTATGCCAATTACGCCGGAACCAATACCTACCTCGGATACAGATTCATGGGAATGTCCAGTACCGCCAACACGGCCGGAAGCAGCGGAACAGTTGAAAACATAATCACCTTCAACAGACAGTTCGGTAAGCACACGGTTTTTCTTACAGGATTGTACAGTTATGAAGAAAACAGCTATAAGTCAAATTCCCTGGACGCAGAACAGTATCCGAATGATTTTCTGTCGTGGTACGGAGTAAGTCAGGCGGCTATTGTACAGCCATCGGCCACCTTCAGGAAATCCGTCCTGCTCTCCCAGATGTTCCGTGCAAACTATTCCTACCGCAGCCGTTATCTTGCAACATTTACTATAAGAAGAGACGGTTTTTCAGGCTTCGGTGAAAACAATAAATGGGGTATTTTTCCATCTGCTGCGCTTGGCTGGAATATTTCAAACGAAAACTTCTTCCCGGCCAGGGATTTTTTTAATACCCTTAAAATCAGAATTTCATTCGGTCTTAATGGCAATCAGGCAATAAATCCCTATACTTCTCTTCCGAAATTTACAGCTGCACCCATAATGGCAGGCACTGTTGCCCAGATCGGTTATAAACCCAGTGTTATGGGAGCCGGCAACCTGGGTTGGGAGTCTGCAAAAACATTTAATGCAGGAGCTGATTTTGCCATTCTGAATGACAGGCTTTCCGGCAGTATTGACTGGTATGTTAAGAATACGGTTGATCTGCTGCTTAACAGAAGCATTTCACCAACACACGGTATTACTGTCAATACCGACAAAAAAGACTGGACACATCCCGGCATTATACAGAATATCGGAAAAACCAGGAACACAGGAATAGAACTGGCTATTAATTCCAGGAATATTGTTGCTGATAAATTTCAGTGGACAAGCACTGCAAATTTTTCATTCAATAAAAATGAAATTATCTCATTGTATGGCATCAGGGATCCTGATACGGGTAAGGAGATTGACGACATCAGCAATAAATGGTTTATAGGCCAGCCGGTAAGAGTCATTTATGATTTTGTGTGGGATGGCGTCTGGCAGTCACACGAAGCGGCTGAGGCTGCAAAATACAACTCGCAGCCCGGCTATGTAAAATTACGTGACACTGATAAAAACGGTGTGCTTGATGAAAAGGACAGACAGATAATAGGTCAGCTGGATCCGAAATTTCTGTGGGGCCTGACTAATACTTTCAGCTGGAGAAATATTTCCCTTAGTTTTTTCATGCACGGCGCCGGTGGCATAACTGCGCATAATGAAAGGATGTCTGATATCGTCGAGGCAGAAGCAAGATACAATACTTCGAAAAAGAAATGGTGGACAGCGGAAAATTCTTCAAATGAATGGTATATGAATGATATTATGGCCGGCAAAATGTCAGGTTTTGATGCCACGTTCTATGAAAGTGCTGATTTTATGCGCCTGAAAGATATCAGCCTGGCATTCAGTCTGCCTGACAATATTCTTGACAGAGCAGGTTTGACTAATCTTAAATTCTATATCTCAGGTCGTAATTTAATGACTTTTACCAAATGGAGCGGACTGGATCCCGAACTGCTGGAGCAGGAAGCCCAGCGGAGTTCTCCCATGCAGAAAGAACTGCTGTTTGGCCTCAGTTTCGGATTCTGAAAATAAGTGCATGAATGAATGAATAAGTGAGTGAATAAGTGAGTGAATGAATAAATCATCGTAAAGGCGAAATCAGTTACAATGAAAACAATATCCCGGAAAACAGCATTACTCATCCTTCTGTCCGTCCTGCTGTCAGGATGCATGAAAAATGTCCTTGATGAGAATCCGCCCAATATATTATCCGGTTCAGGCATCCTGAAAAACTACAATGGTTTTGAGGCAGTACTCAACGGTTTGTATAATCTGGCCAGATATGCCAGATGGCAGCCGGAGAAGATAGAGAATGCACTGAACGGTGTTGATAACATGTGCAGCAATTACAGGCGCAGTGACATTTTCTGGAACTGGACAACTTCTAACAACCCTTCGGATCAGGATCTGCTTGAAACCTGGCAATGGTTATACGAGATGATCAATACAGCAAATACCATTATTTTCTATTCTGAAAGGGATATTGACTGGAGCGGCGGAAACGATACACCGGAAAACAATAAACTGAGAATCCTGGCTGAAGCCAGGGCAATACGCGCCTGGGCCTACAGGAGATTAGCCTATTCCTGGGGTGATGTGCCACTGACACTTCAGCTGGAGCAATCCATAAAAACAGACTGGGAGAGAACTCCGGTAAGTGAAGTAAGATCACAGATAATAAAGGATTTAAGATGGGCCCAGCAATATATTCCCACTGAAGCTTCCCTGCAGGGGAGAATGACGAAGGGTGCATGCCAGACACTCCTGGCCGAAATGTATCTGACTGTCAACAAGCCCGACAGTGCACTCTACTGGTGTGATCAGGTCATCAACAACAATGCCTACAGGCTGACAACGGAAAGATACGGCGTAAATATATCTGACCCGCTGGGAAGTCCTTTCGGTGATATGTTCAAGGAAGGAAATCAGAACAGGGAACAGGGCAATCTGGAAGTCCTCTGGGTATTTCAGTTTGAACTGTTCAACAGTATTGACGGGCAGGGAAACAGGATGAGCCGTGCCACAACCGGTAACTATAATAAAATAACCGTAACCGGAAGTGACGGGAAATTATATACACCCCTGCAATATACCATTGAAAGGGGAGGCAGGGGAAAAACCTATTTCAGCCCGACCAAATGGTGTATTGAAAGTTATGATCTGAAAAATGATGACCGGGCACAGAACTATATTTTCCGCACTTCCTTCCGGCTTCAGACACAGGAAGAAAACAATACAGGCTATACCGGGACCGGTTCTCTGCCGGGTGATAAAATCCCGCCCGGCTATGAAATAGGAGATACAATATGGTGCAAGTGGGATGAGGATATCACCGCTTCACATAAAAGCCTGCCTGACTGGCCTTATTCCAGGAAGGGAGAAGGAACCAGCACCTCGGATGTTCAGGCTGATTACAGCTGGAACGATCAGATTTACATGCGTCTTGCAGATACCTACCTTCTTAAGGCCGAGGCACAGTTCAGGCTTGGCCAGCCCGGACAGGCTGCCGGTACAATCAATATAATACGGCAAAGGTCAAATGCATCTCCTGTCACAGGTGCAGATATCAGTCTCGATTTTATCCTTGATGAAAGATCAAGGGAACTGCTGCTTGAGGAAGAAAGAAGAATGACCCTGCTGCGAACAGGCAAATGGTTTGAAAGAACACAATTGTATAATAAATTCGGTGGAGAAAGAATTGCAAGAAGGGATACCCTTTTTCCTGTTCCACAGGATGTTATTGATGCAAATCTGACCAGGCCCTTCCCCCAGAATCCCGGCTGGTAAGATACATCCGGAAATAATATTCGGCCCCCGGATAAGGATTGGAGTCCGGATAAGGATTCAGAAAATACGAACTGACTCCGCAACGGCTTTATTGCCCGCGATCACTGGGAAATTTCCGGAAAGGATCCCACTGCCCATATTGTAGCTGATCTGCTTTCCGTTCACATCCGTCATAACTCCCCCGGCCTCAGAAATTATCAGACCCAGGGCTGAAATATCCCAGACTTTGGTGAACAGATTAATTACACCTCCGAATTTACCTTCGGCAACATAGATGAAATCGACCAGTGAGTTTGTCGATCTGGTATTTCTTGAATTTTTGATTACATGCTTAAAGACTTCCAGTCCTTTATTCAAAAAAGCCTCATCCTCAGTATAGTCCAGACAAAAAGCAATCAGGGAGTCCCTCAGGCTTATGTTTTTTATAGCGGGCAGAGGCCTGTCATTTTTGAATGCCCCTTTCCCGGCTTCGGCAATGTAAAGATCACCCGCTACAGGCAGATATGCTCCTCCCATAACAGGATCGTTTCCTTTAAAAAGTGCTATCAGCACACCGAACCATGGAATCCCCGATGCAAAATTGGATGTTCCGTCGAGAGGATCAATAACCCATGTGAATCCCGAATTACGGTCAAGATAGCCACACTCCTCCGACAGGATATTATGCTCCGGGTATTTTTCCTCTATAAGCTCAATTATTGCCTTTTCACTTGCCAGATCAGCCTCGGTTACAATGCTGCTCTGAGATTCCTTCTGTTTCGTTTTAACAGGCTTGTCGAAATAGTCGGTCAATATTGTCCCTGAGGCTTTCAATGCCCTGATCATAAGGTTTTTCATATTAAATAATTTTTAAATCCAGAATCCTGGAAACCAGGTTTTTGCAGTATATCAAGTATTGTGATATAATCCTATTCGAACAGAAATGTTCCGTACTTATTGTATTCATGAAATGATCTGCCGGTTTTCTGCCATGCAAAATGTGCTGTGCCTTTATCATAATCAATACGGTACATATTTGCCCTCCATTTTGTTCCTGAAACGGGAGGCACTTTGGGAAGGGGAGCCAGAAGCCTGTAGGGAATAAAAAACTCTGCCATCCATCCTTCAACCCGGCTTCCGCTCTCCTTCCTTCCTCCCCTGACACTTGTTTCATGCCGGGTTTTCCTGTCTCCTTCATAGTTCCACGGGAGCCAGCCCAGAAAGCTGCCGTTGTAATTGGGAACCATTATGGTAAGTTCATAATTCATCGGTGACAGTTCATATTCGAAATAAACAGGAAAACTTTCCTCTGTCCATAAAAATACTTCAACCACATCTTCCGTATAAATATGCATATTATCTCCCTTAATGGTCGAGGTCAGCACCCTGTCCTCGCAGTCAAAGAGAAAATATATCCCTGTTTCCGAATAAAGAACCTTTACACGCGTCCGGCAGGGTGAGATTTCCGGGCCCTGCTGGTCAAGCTCCACCCAGCCGGCTTTATTCCATTCATCCGAACTTCCCGTTCCGGTAACAGCAAAATCGCTGCATTTTTTTATGAGCAATGTTCCGGATTGCTGTTCCTGCAGGGGTTCAGGAAAATCTACCGGCAAAATTGATGAAAAGGGAGCTTGCCGAGGTTCAGGGAAATCTGCCGGAGAAAGAGATGCCGGAAGATGACCGGGATTTACTGCCCGGAGCGGGGAATACAGTATGCCTGATCCGCATATTGTAATAAACAGGATGGTTATAAACAGCTTTTTATGCATAGTGTCAGAATTAATAAACAGGCAAAGTACAATATTTTTTCAGCAGGCACAATTTCAGATGAGCAATTTTTCAGATCATTGTTCAGGGTATTTATTACCTTTAGCTGCCAAATCAACCATAGAGCCGTATGGATGTTGTTTCTCTGACCAGGAAGCTTGTTTCATTCAATACTGTCAATCCTCCGGGCAATGAAGAGGATATTGCAAGATTTGCGGGAAACCTGTTATCGGACCATGGCTTCAGTGTTGAATATCTTCCTTACGCAAAAAACCGTGTTCAGCTCGTTGCCGAGAAAGGAGTCGGTCCGCTGAGCCGTCCGCTGGTATTTACAGGTCATTTTGATACTGTTCCGCCCGGAAACATGCCATGGAAAAAAGATCCTTTCACAGGCGGGGTGTATGATAAAAGGATATGGGGACTCGGAACCTCAGATATGAAAGGTGCACTTGCATCAATCATGATTGCTGCAATTGAGGCCGGAAAAGTAAAAACCCTTAAAAACGGCATACGGCTGATTTTCACTGCTGATGAAGAACCCGGCTGCAGGGGTGCCCTGCAGTATGCAAGGTCCTTTCACGGTTCACAGAAAGCCGGGGCAATAATTGTCGGGGAACCAACCTCAAACCTTCCTGTTACGGCTCATAAAGGGGCAATTTATCTGAAAGCTGAATACAGGGGGAAAACAGCCCATTCATCCATGCCTGAAAAAGGGATAAATGCTGTTTACAAGGCCGCAGGTGCTGTCTGCAGGCTTAGTCAGCTGGACTTTGGAACGGAAGCGGATCCTCTGCTTGGGTATCCGACTCTGAATATCGGGAAATTCACTGGAGGAAGAAATATAAATTCAGTTCCCGATCATGCGGAATTTACCATTGACATCAGAACTACCTCCGGAAAGGATCACGGAAAGATTCTGGAACTGGTGAAAAACACGCTTGGCAAAGATGCTGCCGTGGAAAAACTGGTTGATATTGAACCATTGCACACAGCTGCAGAGGATCCCTTCATAAGGCTTGTTTACGATATCTGCGGCGTTGATCCCGGAAATCTGGACTTCCCTCTGGCCCTTCCCTATCTGACCGACGGAGCAGTCCTGCAGCAGTTCTACAATAATGCCCCGACGGTTATTCTCGGACCGGGAGAGCCGGAACAGGCACACAGGGCGGATGAACACTGTCATCTTGAGAAGCTGACTGAATCTGTCGGCATTTATAAGGAAATAATATCTCAATGGAACGGATAATATGAATATGGATTTAAAAAAATTTACTGACGAGGAACATCTGGACGAATTCTTATCCAGACCGGGAAAAGAAGTTAAAGAGATGTTTTCAAAAATCGATGGCGACATCATTTTTCTCGGGGCAACCGGAAAAACCGGACCATATCTGGCAAGGATGGCCAAAAGGGCCTGTGATGAAGCCGGGATAAGAAAACGCATAATAGGTGTTGCCCGCTTTAGCCGTCCGGGACAAAAGGAATATCTTGAAAAACATGGTATTGAAACCATCTGTGGCGACCTTCTTGATACCGGATTCCTGGGAAGCCTTCCTCAGGTCAGGAATGTATTCTACCTGGCAGGCATGAAATTCGGGGCAGTTGACAATCTGCCTGTGACCTGGGCTGTGAATTCCTGGCTTCCCGGACTTGTTGCGGAACATTTCCGCAATTCCAGAATTGCGGCATTTTCCACCGGCTGTGTATATCCGCTTGTTCCGGCTGCTTCAGGCGGTTCAGTGGAAACAGATCCTCCTGAAGCTAACGGTGAATATGCCCAGTCATGCCTGGGAAGGGAAAGAATGTTTGAATACGGCAGCAACAAATACAAAACACCTGTTGTCCTTATCAGACTCAACTATGCTGTTGAGATGAGGTACGGTGTCCTGGTTGATATAGCATCAAAGGTGCTGGGCGGGGAAGCAGTTGATCTTGCCATGGGATATTTTAACGTGATCTGGCAGGGAGACATGAATGATTTTGTTCTCAGATCACTGGAATATGCCGGTTCTCCTGCGAGGATCCTGAACATTACCGGACCTGAAACACTTTCGGTAAGGGAAGTTGCCTCAGAATTCGGAAATTTATTCGGAGTCACACCGCGTTTTACCGGTTCTGAAGCCGGGACAGCACTTCTGAGCAATTCCGGCGAAGCTTTCAGACTATTTGGAAAACCCCGGATACCTGTTTCCCGGATTATTCAATGGACAGCGGAATGGCTGAAGGAAGGGAAAAGATTACTGGGCAAGCCCACCCATTTTGAAGTAAGAGACGGTAAATATTAATAATCGATGAAATGAATTATCCTGTTTTACCTGATGACATTAAATCCGTTCTGACCAGGGGAACGGTTATTCCGGCCCTTCCGCTGGCGCTGAACAGCAAGCGCAAATTTGATGAGCGCAGGCAAAGGGCACTTATCCGCTACTATCTGGATGCAGGTGTCGGAGGAATAGCTGCCGGAGTGCATACTACCCAGTTCGCAATAAGAAATGCGGAATACAATATTCTCGCTCCCCTTCTTGAGCTGACAGTGGAAGAACTGGAAAAACATACGGCAAAAACAGGGAAACCGCTTGCAAGGATAGCCGGGGTCATTGGCAGGACAGAACAGGCCGTCAGGGAGGCGGAACTGGCACGGAAGCATGGTTATCATTCCGTTCTTCTCAGTCTTGCAGCTTTCAGGGACGACGATAATGAAAGCATAATTTCCCACTGTAGAAAAATTGCGGAAATCCTTCCCTTGTTTGGCTTCTACCTTCAGCCGGCCGTGGGAGGGAGAATCCTGGACATGAATTTCTGGAGGCGTTTTGCAGAGATAGAAAATGTTGCTGCAATTAAAATTGCCCCGTTCAACCGCTACCATACCCTCGACGTTATAAGGGGGGTTGCTGAATCAGGCAGGGCGGATGATATTGCACTCTACACCGGAAATGATGACAATATCCTGATTGACCTTCTTGCCGAATACCGGATCATGCACAGGGGCAGTGTGATAAGCAAGCGCATTGCCGGAGGCTTGCTCGGACACTGGGCTGTATGGACATCCACGGCAGTGAAACTGCTGGAAGATGTTCAAAAAGGGGTTTTTGACAGAGACCTTAACAGGGCCCTTGTACTGGCAAATCAGATTACTGACTGCAATGCTGCTTTTTTTGATACGGCCAATAATTTCAGGGGCTGCATCACGGGTCTTCATGAGGTACTGCGCAGGCAGGGACTGTTCGAAGGTATATGGACCCTCGATCCGGAGGAAAAATTATCACCGGGGCAGAAAAATGAAATTGACCGTGTTTACTCTGCCTATCCCCATCTGAATGACGATGATTTCATTGCTGAAAATCTTGATGAATGGCTCAGCTGACAGGTATGGAACAGGAACAGGAAGATATAAAACAACACCGTTCTGATGACAGGGTTGTAAAGATAGTCCTTTTCGGTGCAGGAAAACGAGGAGTCAAACTGCTTCACTATCTTCTTTCAATGGACAACACCGAAATTGTTGCCATTTGCGACCGGTCTGATGATTCAGCCCTCAGAGCAGCAGCTGTATGTACTGAAGCCGGGAAAAAGAAGCCGTCAGTTTATTCCGGCGACCGGCAATCTGTTGCTGAAATCCTTGACAGGGAAAAACCGGATGCGGTGATTATAGCCACATACTGGGACTCTCATGCAGGCATAGCCCTTGAAGCCATGCGCAGGAATATTTATCCCGGAATTGATGTTCCGGCTGCTCTCCGCACAGATGATTTGTGGCAGCTGGTTGAAACATCCGAAAACACCGGAACTCCCTGCATGATGCTTGAAAACTGGAGTTTCAGAAAGGATAATCTTGCTGTTCTTAACATGAAGAGGCTGGGAATGTTTGGAAAGATCGTCCACTGCCACTGCGCACATTCGCACAATTGCATTGACCACTGGTTTTTTGACAGTGAAAGCGGTGAGGCCCGGTGGCAGGCTGAATACCTTTTGAAATACAACCGCATGCAATACCCGACTCACGCCCTCGGTCCTGTCATAAGCTGGATGGATATCAACCGGGGTGATGCCTTCAGTGAGATTTATACCATAGCTTCAGCCCCGCTGGGAATAAATGAGTATTTCAGGGACAGATTCGGTGAACATCATCCTGAAGCCGGGCGTAAGTACCGGCAGGGAGACATTGTGACTTCAGTTCTGAGTACGAAAAAGGGAAAAACCCTGGTGATCAACAATGATCTCCAGTTGAGGCGGCCCTATGCAAACCGGTGGATGCTTCAGGGTACCAGGGGAGTATATGATGAGGAGAAAGGCTCCGTTTACCTTGCGGATTTCAGCCCGGAATACCAGAAATGGGAACCCTGGCAGCCCTATGAGGAGAAATACAATCACAGGTGGTGGCAGACTGATTTTCCGTCACCCTCTTTCAGGGGAGCGGATTATATAATGCTCAGGCAGTTTACTGAGGCTGTAAGGAGAAAAGGACCTGTTCCCCTGGATGTCTATGATTCCGCTGTAATGTCAGCTACAATTGAATTATCGGGAATATCGGCAGAAAAAAAGAAATCCGTCCCCTTTCCTGATTTCACCAGGGGAAAGTGGCAGACAAACCAGGAATATTTTGCTGTATGATAATTGCCGGGATAAGCTGTTTCAGCCGGTCTTATTTGTGGTTTTCGGAAGAAAGGATACTATCAGGGCTCCTGTCAGTGCCACGGCAATCAGTATTATAAAAGCCGTTGTATAGTTTCCGCGGGCATCATGCATAGCACCAAGAAACATGGGAAACAGGGATTCAGCCACGCCGTCGGCAACAAGGATTATCCCCATTGTCCGGCCCAGGGCACGGATACCGAATAAATCTCCTGCCATCAGGGGAATGATCATATAATCCCCGCCCAGGCCGATACCGAAGGTAATGGCAAAAATGTAGATTCTCCCCGGGAAATCCGGCACAAGCAACAGGGGAATGGAAAATCCGACAATCAGGTAAATCAGGATCATCACATTTTTACGCGGAAAAAGATCTGCCAGCCATCCCATCAGAACCCGTCCGATAAGGCTTGAAAAGAGAACAAGGGAGATAACATGTGCAGATTGTGTCTGCGAGAAATCCAGATCGCGGAGATAAAGTTTCAGATGCTGGTTCACTCCCCCCACAACACCTATGGCACACATGCTTCCTATTCCCAGAAGATAGAAATTCCTGTTCCTGAGAATATCCCTTACCGGAACCAGCGGCTCTTTTTGTACATGGCTGCCTTCAATATTTGCTGAGCCCCTGATAAAAAACACCATCGGAAAGGCTATCAGTATAACCATCACACCAAGGGCAGCAAGGGAATTATGCCAGCCGTATCCCTTTTCCAGGGCTGAAGCAATCAGGGGAGCAACGGTTCCTCCGGCACCTATCCCGAGGTAGGCTATTCCCATTGCCTTTCCGCGGTCTTTATCAAACCACCGCGATATCAGGACCTGACATGGCAGAGGTCCGCCGAAGACATAGCCAAGAGCATTGAAGATGTAAAAGAGATAAAACAGGCCGAGTGAATCAGAAAAGCTCAGTCCGATCAGGGCTGCCCCCATCATCAGGATCCCCGACATCATCAGCTTTCTGGGCCCGTACTTGTCAATAAGCCATCCTGCAATAAATCCGAAAAGCGGACCCACCAGCAGTTTCCCCAGTGCATTTCCTGAAGTGATCACCGTACGTGACCAGCCATATTCCCTGGTCATGAAATCAAAGAAAAACGGAAGCCCGTAATAGGCAAATCCTACCAGGGCAAACAGGGTCAGAAAGGCGGTAATGACAATATAGGTACGGGAACTTCTTGAACCGCTCCCGGTATCTGCCGGGAAATTATTTTGGGGCATACACAGAATCAATTATGAAATTTCTAAAGTTAAATATTTACCTTTATGAACTTCCGGAATTGTATTATTTTCTGAAAAAAAATCTTCATATCGTCACCCTCAATGTACCTTATCCCCCGGACTACGGAGGCATGATAGACTGCTATCACAGAATCAGAAGTCTGAAGAAAAACGGGATAGAAGTTCATCTTCATGCCTATGAATACGGACTGCCGCACGCCGGGAAACTTGAAGAAATATGCAGCACAGTATCATACTACCCGAGGGATACTTCTTTCGGCAGGCATCTGTCAGCCCTTCCCTACTCGGTTGCATCAAGAAATTCAAAAAAGCTCCTTCAGAATCTTGCAGGGGATGAGTCACCCATACTTTTCGACGGAATCCAGACAACAGTTTTCCTGGCGGACCCTTCTCTCGCAAAACGAAAAAAAGCTGTCAGGCTGCATAACATAGAACCACGTTACTATCGTACGCTGGCCGTGCACGAGAGGGATCCGGTAAAAAAAGCCTATTACCTGCTGGAGGCCGCCAGATTATGGCGCTATGAGAAAATACTGGCGCATTCAGACTATCTCTTAACCGTATCACTTGCGGATCACTATTATTACAACAGGAGATTCCGGAATTCCATACTCATACCTTCATCTCATCCTTTTGACAGAATTGAAATCAAGAGGGGAACAGGTCAGTACATTCTTTATCATGCTGACCTGTCGGTAAATGAAAACATTGCCGTTGCAAAATTCCTGATCCGGAAGGTTTTTTCCCGCATTTCCCTTCCCTGTATAATCGCAGGTAAAAATCCGCCCCCGGGTCTTGAGTCCGAAATCCTCAAACATGGGAATATTCAGCTTGCCGCAAACCCCGGAGGGGATAAAATGGATGATCTGATCAATAATGCCCAGATAAACATAATTCCTACAATGGCTGCCAACGGACTGAAACTCAAGTTACTCATTTCACTGTTCCGTGGCCGGCACTGCCTGGCGAACAGCACTGCCGTAAATGCCTCCGGATTGTATTCACTTTGCCATATCGCCGACAACGCTGAAGACATGATCCGGAAAATAAACCTGCTTTTCAGCCAGCCATTCACAGGGGAAATGATTGAGGAACGAAAAAAAGTTCTGTGCCTTAAATATGACAATATGACCAATGCCGGGAAAGTGGCAGCAGTCTTTTTTCAGGAGTAGCAGGATTCATAAAAATAGCGGGAACGAAATAAAATGTGCCGGAAATTCAAATCTGATAAAGAGTCTGGAAACAAAACAGGAAACGCCGGTGAGTTTATCCGGATATTTTCCTTTGTTCCGGCAGGAAAGATATTATAACCGCACCCGCAAGGGCAATTGCTATCAGAAGGATCAGGGCTGTAGTATAGTTTCCTGCGTTATCCCTCAGCACACCGACAAGCATTGGCATGGAGGCTTCAGCAATACCATCGGCCACAAGAACAATCCCCATCACCCTCCCGAGCGTTTTCACGCCGAACATGTCCCCGGCCATAAGCGGAATGATCATATAATCCCCTCCAAGGCCGATTCCGAAAATAACAGCGAATATGTATATCCTTCCCGGAAAATCGGGAAGCAGCAAGAGCGGAATAGAGCCTGCCACTATAAGGTAAATGAGTATCATAACATATTTCCTGCTAAAAAGGTCAGCCAGCCATCCCATCAGCACGCGGCCCACCAGACTCATAAGCAGAACCAGAGAGATCACATGTGCTGCCCGCGTCTGGGAAAAGTCATGATCCAGCAGATACAGCTTGAGATGCTGGTTAACACCACCGACTGCAGCTATTGAACACATGCTGCCAAGGGCAAGCATGTAAAACCAGGGATTTTTCAGTATATTCCTTATTGGAGCAACAGCTTCGGTCCTGACCTCAGTCCCGGCTTCTGCCCTGGTTTCCTTTCCTGCTTCATTTCCGGTTTCTGAACCGGCCTTAATTCCGGCTTCCGTCGCCGCATCTTTCCCGGCCTTAGTTCGGCTTTCCGCCGGTGAATTCCTTACAAACAAAGCCAGAGGGAAAGCGATAAGAACAATCATTCCGGCAAGTATAACAAGTGCTATCCTCCATCCGAAATTACTAATCAGTCCTGCTGCGATCAGAGGTACCAGGAATCCTCCCGTTCCGATTCCCAGGTATGCAATACCCATTGCTTTTCCCCTGTCTTTTGTGAACCATCTTGAAATAAGCACCTGGCAGGGAAGAGGGCCTCCGAAAACATAGCCCAGAGCAACGAAAATATAGCTCACATAAAACACTCCCAGGGAATTCATTGCAGCCAGTCCGACCAGTGCACCGCCCGTCATCAGGGCGCCGGCCATAAGCATATTTTTCGGGCCATAGCGGTCAATTATCCATCCTGCAATAAAACCGAACAGGGGGGCAACCAGAAGCTTTCCCAGGGCATTTCCCGAGGTGACAACAGCGCGTGACCATCCGAACTCATTTATATAGAAGTCATAAAAAAAAGGCAGGCCGTAAAGAGCGAAACCAACAATTGCCAGCAGTGAACAGAAAGCTGTTATTATTACAAAAATCCTGGATCTTCCTCCCGCAGAAAGTTCTCCGGGAAGGATCTGAGCATTGTTTTTCATGTTTGTTTTAATATTAAAATTCAGATGATCAGTTATTTCAGCATCCGGCACACTCATTGCCGGAAATGGATAAAAAGATAGCAGTTCAAATATGAAAAAAACAAATCAATATTTCTTTGCATCGTTGTAGAAAAAGACTAGATTTGAGCCTTCCATTATTCTAATTAATAACTCATTTGACCGACACCCATGACAGACAATACCTCTACAAACACGATTAGCAGGAAGGACTATATCTATTCGATAACGATAATTGGTCTTTTCTTTTTTATTTTCGGTTTTGTAACCTGGCTTAACGGAATACTCATTCCATTTCTAAGAACGGCCTGCGAGCTGAGTGATTTTGAAGCATACTTTGTCACATTTGCTTTTTACATGTCCTATCTTCTGATGGCTTTACCCGCATCGGCAGTCCTTCAGAAAACCGGATTCAAACTCGGGATGTCCATTGGCTGCTGGCTTATGGCTGCAGGCTCCCTGATTTTCATTCCGGCTGCATCAGCAAGATCCTACGCTCTCTTTCTCACAGGGCTTTTTGTAACAGGGGGCGGACTGGCCCTTCTGCAGACCGCAGTAAATCCATATATTACAATACTGGGGCCACGCGAAAGCGCTGCAAAAAGAATAAGCATAATGGGAATTGCCAACAAATTCGCCGGTGCAATTGCTCCGCTGATCCTGGCTGGCATAGTCCTTAAAGACTCCAATATTCTTGAAGAAAAGCTGGCAGCCGCCGCCGACGATTTAACCCGGGCTGCGCTTCTTGATGAAATGGCACAAAGGGTGATCTTTCCATATATTGTAATGTCAGTCATCTACCTGCTTCTGGGTATGATGATGAAATTTGTGAACCTTCCGGACGTTGAAGCTGAAGAAACGGATGAAATAACCAGTGAAGCTCTCAGCAAAAGAACCTCAGTGCTGCAGTTTCCGCATCTTATGATAGGTGTTATCGCTCTATTCTTCTACGTGGGAGTTGAAGTCATTGCCGGTGATACCATAATAAGATACGGGCAGTCGATAGGCATACCCATGGAATCTGCAAAGTATTACACCTCTCTCACCATGCTTGGAATGATTATCGGCTACACCCTGGGCATTATACTGATCCCCAAATATCTCAAACAGGGGGTTGCACTCAGGATATGTGCCATACTCGGGGTGATCTTTTCACTCGGAGCCATTCTTGTACCGGCAGAAATGGTGTTTTCCATGACTTTTATTGATCTGACCACATTTAAGCCCATACAGCTTGTATTGCCTGTGACCGTACTTTTTGTCGCCCTTCTCGGCCTGGCAAATTCACTTATCTGGCCGGCCATGTGGCCCCTGGCACTCTACGGACTCGGCAGATTCACCAAAACCGCAGGGGCACTGCTTATAATGGCGATTGCCGGAGGTGCTCTCATTCCATTGCTTTATGGAAAACTTGCTGATATATTCAATACACAGGCAGCCTACTGGATCTGTGTTCCCTGTTATCTGATAGTGATGTATTATGCATTCTGGGGCTATAAAGCAGGATTGAAAAATGTCAGCTGATCTGAAGGAAATATTCCAGTCGTTTACCCCTGAAGGTACATACCTGAGCGGGGGGCCTTATGGCACAGGCCATATTCATGATACCTACCGCATCATAACTGCTGAAAAAGACAGGGATGATTACATTGTTCAGAGACTTAACAACAGAATATTCAAAAATATAGCTGAACTTCAGCAAAATATCGAAAGGGTTACTGTACATCTAAGAAAGAAGCTCGAACAAATACCGGGTTCAGATATCAAAAGGGAATGTCTCCGGCTGATTCCCTCAAAAGAAGGGAAAAGCTGGATAAAAGACGCAAATGGCAGTTACTGGAGAATGTACATCTTCATTTCCAACCACAGGTCCTACGATATAGTTGACAGCCCCCTGAAGGCCTATGAAGGCGGAAAGGCAATCGGAAGGTTTCAGGCAATGCTTGCAGACCTTCCCGGAGAACCTCTTCATGATACCATTCCGTTTTTTCATAATATTGAAAAACGGCTTGAGACCTTTTTCAGAACAGTGAAGGAAGACCCTGCCGGAAGAGTCAGGAATGTCGCTCCCGAAATCGATTTCATCATGAAGAGAACAGAGGAAATGAAAATCATCCTGCAGCTCGGGAGAGAAGGCAGGATACCACTCAGGATCACACACAACGATACAAAATTCAACAATATACTACTGGACGAAAATGACAGGGCCCTGTGTGTGATTGACCTCGATACAGTGATGCCGGGATATGTCCATTACGATTTTGGTGATGCAATCCGGACCGCTGCAAATACCGCTGCCGAAGATGAAAAGGAACTGTCGAAGGTCAGTATGGATATTGAACTCTACAAGGCCTATGCAGAAGGATATCTTTCCGAGACCAGGGAGACACTCAACCCGGTGGAAAAAGAATATCTGGCTTTCTCGCCGCGACTCATCACCTATACCATTGCACTAAGGTTTTTTACAGATTATATTGATGGAGACAATTATTTCAAGATCCACCATGAACATCACAACCTTCAGAGAGCCAGGGCACAGTTCAGACTTGTTGAAAGCATGGAGGAACAATACGGGGAGATGAGAAAAATAATCGAAAAGCTTGCCTGAGACAAGTTTTCCAGGTAAGATATGCCGGAAACATTCCCGTTCCGTATAGTTAAAAAATCCAGGTAATTATCTGTTAAGGCAGGGCAAACCATATCTCAGAATATCAGAATTAAAGACTGTCAATGGCTTCAGACTCAGGATTCCCGCCGGGTGCCCGGAAGCAATTTGTTTTACATTCGAATATTTTGGATTTCCAGACTGCTAATAATTAAATACTTATAATCAATCAAACTTTTGCGTTCGAAGTTTTGTTTGGAATTACAAGGGGATTGACTAATTTTGAATCCGAAAATCCGGAGCTCACTGAAAAATGCTCAGATCCTGCTGACGATGCTCCGGGAAAACGCTAAACCAGTATTTGAAATGGATTTATCGGGTAAGAGTTACAAGGCTTTCCTCGAACGCCGTGAGGCATTAAAAAAACAATACAGCCCGAAACAGGCTGAAAAGCAGCACAGGAAAGGAAAGCTTACTGCTCATGAAAGGATCGGTCTCCTTTTCGATCCCGGAACCTTTGAAGAGATAGACACATTTGTCACACCAGCCGACCAGCCGGTGGAATTCGGCAAGGTGGAAAGAACCTACGGGGACGGGGTAATTGTAGGATATGGCAAGGTAAACGGAAGACTGGTATTTGCATATGCCCAGGATTTTACAATTATGGGCGGCTCACTCGGGGTTGTTCATGCCAGGAAAATATCAAAGATACAGGAGATGGCGCTTAAAATGGGTTCTCCCATTGTGGGCATGATGGATTCAGGAGGAGCCAGGATACAGGAGGGAGTGGCAAGTCTCAGCAGCTATGCTTCAATATTTCACAACATAATACAATCCTCCGGCATCATACCCCAGATATCCATAATAATGGGTCCTGCTGCCGGTGGTGCAGTGTACTCCCCAGCCCTCACCGACTTCGTTTTTATGGTAAGCCATACCAGTTACATGTTTGTTACCGGGCCGAACGTGGTAAAGGAGGTTCTGAATGAGGACGTAAGCTTTGATGATCTCGGGGGAGCAGAGATACATGCACGTAAAAGCGGCGTGGCACATATGATTTATGATGATGAGGAAAACACTATACTGGCCCTTAAGAAATTCCTTTCCTACCTTCCATCAAACAATGTGGAAAACCCTCCCCTTGTTCCCGACGACGGGTCAGTGCAGGATGTATGTGAAAAGCTCAGGGATATTGTTCCCGACGATCCCAACAAGGCTTATGACGTTAAGGATGTAATACAGCTTGTGGCTGACAGAAACAGCTTTTTCGAGACCGCGGAACTGTTCGCACCGAACCTTGTTACTGGATTTGCGAGAATGAAGGGAAGAACTGTCGGCATAGTTGCTAATCAGCCCAAAGTTCTGGCCGGTGTCCTGGATATCGACTCCTCGGTGAAAGGTGCCAGATTCATAAGGTTCTGCGATGCTTTCAACATTCCCATTCTTACTTTCGAGGATGTACCCGGCTTTCTTCCCGGCGCAGATCAGGAACATAACGGAATAATAAGGCATGGTGCAAAAATGTTGTTTGCATACAGTGAAGCAACGGTACCGAAAATAACCGTCATTCTCAGGAAAGCCTACGGGGGTGCCTTTATCGTGATGAACAGCAAAAATCTGGGAGGAGATTTCAGCTTTGCCTGGCCCACTGCGGAAATAGCTGTCATGGGACCGGACGGGGCTGTGGCAATCCTTTACAGGAAGGAGCTCGCGGAAGCAAAGGATCCTGCTGGCCTCAAGAAGGAACTTACAAGAAAATACCGCGACAAGGTGGCAAATCCTTTCATTGCCGATGAGCTGGGTTATATCGATGAAGTTATCGATCCGGCTGTTACGAGGAAAAAAATACTTTCGGCACTGAATGCCCTGGGTAACAAATGGGTAAAAGTGCCTGAAAGGAAGCACGGCAATATTCCCCTGTAAAGAATCATTGACAAAATGATTCAGTGACAGGCAATATTCCGGAAAAATACATATACGGTTTAATGCGGATTGCAGCTGCAAATCCGCCGGTTTAAAAAAAGTATGATAAAATGTTGATACGTAAGATTCTTATTGCAAACAGGGGTGAAATAGCCGTAAGGATAATGAAGAGTGCCCGGAAAATGAATATTCCCACCGTTGCAGTTAAAACTGCAGCTGAACCTGATGCAATGTATCTTTCATTTGCCGATGAGATTATTGACAACACGGATGATACTTCAGAAATTCCCGTTTTTCTGGATATTGAGAAGTTGATCTCAATAGCCCTCAGCACAGGGGCCAATGCCCTTCATCCGGGCTACGGGTTTCTTGCAGAAAATGCATATTTTGCCCAGAAATGCATTGAAAACGGAATAATCTTTATCGGCCCCTCTCCTGATGCAATTTACAAAATGGGGAATAAAACCATAGCCAGGAAGCTTGCAATGCAGAATAAAATTCCCCTGGCAATGGGAAGTGAAGGGAACATAGCAGATGAGGAGGAAGCAGTTGTTTTCGCTGAAAAGATCGGTTATCCTGTCATAATAAAGGCAGCATCGGGTGGCGGCGGACGGGGAATGAGGATTGTCAGGGATGAGAACGAAATGGTTAAAATGTTTCCGGTTGCAAGACGGGAAGCAGAAAAAGCATTCAAGGACCCTTCGGTATTCATTGAAAAATATATAGAAAATCCCAAACACATAGAATTTCAGGTACTCGGGGACACCAGGGGCAACATAATCCATCTCTACGAAAGGGAATGCTCCATTCAGCGGAAACATCAGAAACTTCTTGAAGAGGCTCCCTCTTCCGCTCTCGATGACAAGCTGAGGGAGGAGATGGGGAATATGGCTGTCAGAATAGCAAAAGCAGTCAATTACCATTCTGCCGGTACTGTTGAATTCCTTCTTGACTCGGACAGGAATTTCTATTTCATGGAAATGAATACCAGGATACAGGTGGAGCATCCCGTTACCGAACTTATAACCGGTATTGACCTGGTTGAGCAGCAGATCCGCATAGCAAACGGTGAAGCCCTGCAGTTTGAACAGAAAGACATCCGGATTAACGGATGGGCTATTGAATGCAGGATCAATGCCGAAGATGTTCAGTCAGGTTTTTCCCCGTCACCGGGGCGGATAGAAAAGATGAGCATGCCCGATTATCCCTGTGTGAGGGTTGATACCGGTGTAAGGGAGGGATCCGCCATTGTAGCCAACTACGACTCCATGATAGCAAAGCTCATCATCAGCGGAAAAGACCGGAAGGAAGTAATAACGAGATGTAAAATGGCTCTTGACAAGGTATGGATAAAAGGAACAAAAACAACCCTTCCGTTTTTCAGGCTGTTGGTCAGGAACCAGAAGTTCCAGGAGGGAAACTACACAACCGCCTTTGTTGAAAAGGACCTGGAAAAATATTATTACAACAGCGAATATGAAGAAATGCTGGCTGCCTGGCTTGCGACCAAAATGTTCATCGAAGAAAATCTCCAGGCAGACAGTATTAATATCGATTTCAGCGAAGGGAAGGAAATGAGCCCCTGGCTGCTGAATAAAAGGATAAACCAGTTTTAAACAGACTGCAGCAATGAATGCCAGATTACAGATAAACAAACTTTTTGCACTCTCATCGGAAAACAGGAAATTCAGTTTCAGTGTACCTTTAAAGAATACGATCCGTATTGGCAAAAGGGATTATCTGGTTCAGCTGAAGACGGACGAAAAGTACGGTACATATATTCTGTGGAAGAACAGGCGCTATCCGGTAGAGATAGTCAGATCGCGGCAGAATAAATATGAAATATTATTCAATGACATCAGCTATGTTTTTACTGTAGAAACACCATTCTCACTCAAGAGAATGAAAGTGATCAATACCGGAAGGGGAAAAAGCGGGCATGAATCCGTGAAGGCTCCCATGCCGGGCAAGCTGATTGATATACTTGTCAGAGAGGGAGCTCCCATACTCCGGGGTGAACCTCTTGTAATCCTTGAAGCGATGAAAATGCAGAACGAGATTCTCTCGCCAGTAAACGGCACAGTTCTGAAAATCCACGCCAGGCCCAATACAAATGTAATGAAGGACGATGTACTGGTGGAGATCAAGGCGGAATAGACCTGATTGAACAATCAGCCCGGCTTTATTTCAGCGGGATTTCCTCCAGTGTTTTACAAAGCAGATCATAAAATTTCTTCACTGAAGGTATATTCACCTTTTCATCAGGTGAATGAGGATGTCTGATTGTCGGTCCGAAAGAGATCATATCCAGTTCCGGATATGTTCCCCCGATAATTGCACATTCAAGTCCGGCATGAATGGCCTTGATTTCAGGTTTTTCGCCAAACATCCTGCTGTATATGTCAGTAATGGTCCCGAGTATGGGCGAATTCATATTTGGTTTCCATCCCGGATAGCCGCCCGACATACTTATCTTTGCACCGATTAGCTGGAAAACGGCCGCTATCCTCCAGGCTGTGGCCTCTTTTGAAGAATCAACAGAGCTCCTGCAGAGGTTATGAACCTCAAAATTCCCGCCGGCACATTTTACAATTGCCATATTGTTGGATGTCTCAACCAGATCCTTCACTGCCTGGCTCATTCTCTGAACTCCATTCGGACATGCAAACGCGGCCCGGATAATCCTGTACTGGTCCTCTGCGTTTATCACCCGTGCGGGCATTCCGCATTTTTCAAAGGAAAACACAAGATCAGGTTCCGTGTCAGTGAACTCATCCCTGTACATCTTTTCATAATCTCTTGTGAATTGCTCGAAATCTCCGGTTTTTCCGGTCTGTACCAGGACTACCGAATAAGATTCACGAGGTATTGCATTCCGGAGATTGCCGCCGCCGGCTTCGGCAAGTCTGATTCCGAAATCTGACTCTGCCTGCATCAGAAAGCGGAACATCAGTTTGTTTGAATTGGCCCGGCCAAGTGCGATATCCACTCCTGAGTGTCCGCCTTTAAGGCCCTTTGCCTCAATTCTGTAGGCAGTCATTCCGGAAGGTGTCTCTTCCTCCCTGTATTCCAGTGAGGCACTGATATCCATTCCCCCAGCGCATCCGACGCAAAGTTCATTTTCATCCTCTGAATCAAGATTAAGCAGGATGTCTCCCTTAAGAAGATCTTTTTTCAGTCCGAACACACCCGTCATGCCGGTTTCTTCATCCACCGTGAATAATCCTTCCAGGGGACCGTGACGCAGGTTCCTTGATGCCAGCACCGACATGGCAGCTGCAACTCCTATTCCGTTGTCTGCTCCAAGCGTGGTTCCGTCGGCCCGTACCCAGTCACCGTCAATTACCGTATCAATCGGATCCTTTTCAAAATCGTGTTCCTTGTCGTTGTTCTTCTGAGGTACCATATCCAGATGAGCCTGCAGAATAACCCCCTTCCGGTTCTCCATTCCGCTGGTGGCTGGCTTACGTATGATAACATTGCCGGTTTCATCCACAATTGTCTCAAGATCATGCTCCTTACCGAACCTCACCATGAATTCGATTATTTCCTTTTCCTTTTTTGAAGGATGCGGTATACGGGTAATATCGTGAAAGTACTTCCATACCTTCTTTGGTTCCAGATTCAATATGTCTTCCATTTTGCAGTTTTAATATTTAATGATTAATCAATTATTGCTGACTGTAAATTCAGGAACTAAAAATAATGATAATAAATCAAAAACCTCACATGAGTTTTTGATTTCCTGACGGAGATTCACAAAAGAAAAATATATTCATCACATTTTGAAAATACCGGCTGTTTAATTATTTTTGATCGTTTTTTTTATCACCGGATAATTCCAGATTGAAATTGCTTAAGTGCTGATACAAAGAATTTTCGTTATTCATGGAATTATTTCATAACCGTTTTAAATGTCTTTTTTATCAATAATAGTTGCCTTAGTTCTGATTTTCGATTTCATAAATGGTTTTCATGATTCCGCGAACTCAATTGCCTGTGTTGTATCCACCAAAGTCCTCTCTCCGATCGCAGCCGTGTCAATGGCTGCATTGTTCCGGTTCATGGCATTTTTCGTATTCCACCTGAAGGTTGCTTCAACCATAAGCTTTGGTGTTGTAAGGCCGGAGGCAATAAACATCAATGTAATTGCAGCAGCCACTGTAGCAGCAATAGTCTGGAACTTACTGACATGGTGGTGGGGTTTGCCGTCAAGCTCCTCACACACTCTGGTGGGAGGCCTGATCGGTGCTGCAATAACAAGCTCAGGTCTGGGATCAGTTATTGCTTCGGGAGTTATAAAAATTGTTTCCTTTATCTTTATTGCCCCTCTTCTGGGCTTTATCCTCTCATACACCCTGTCCACATCGATAATGTGGATATTCCGCAAACTTTCCCCTGCCACGATCGACAAATGGTTCAGGCGCCTGCAGCTCATTTCAGCTTCAAGTTTCAGCCTCGGTCACGGAGGAAATGATGCACAGAAATCAATGGGACTGATATGGGCTGCAATGTTAATTACCGGTACACTTTCTCCGGATGCGGAACTGCCTCCCATGTGGGTTATACTGTCATGCTATACCGCCCTTGCCCTGGGAACCCTTTTCGGAGGCTGGAGGATAGTCAAGACCATGGGTCAGAAAATCACCAAACTTAAACCCTTTGAAGGGTTCTGTGCAGAAACAGCAGGGTCAATTGCTCTTGTTACAGCAACTCACTGGGGTATACCGGTCAGTACCACCCATACCATTACCGGTGCCATCATCGGTGTCGGGGCACGCAAGGGTGTTACTGCCGTAAAATGGGGTGTGACACGGAAAATTTACTGGGCATGGATTCTTACTATTCCGCTTTCGGGAATTATTGGCGGAATAATGTATTTATTGTTTAATTATATAAATTAATCCGGGAAATTAATTCTGCAATTATGAATATAGATAAAATCCTGAAATTCTTTGTTCCCAAGGATCGTTCCTTTTATCCCTTGTTTGAAGAAGGTATTGAAAATCTTGTCAAGGCAGCCGAGCTGCTGAAACTGATGCTTTCCGGCAACGATTACGACAAACATGAAAAATATCACAGGGAGATCAAGGAAATCGAACACAAGGGCGACATTATTACCGACAAGGCTTACGACCAGCTTAACAAGACCTTCATCACTCCCTTTGACCGCGAGGATATTCATGAACTCGCAGCAAGCATTGATGATGTGATTGATTCAATAAACGGTGTAAGCCGTACAATATGCCTCTACAAGCCGAAAAGGCTTATGCCGGAAGCTGAACAGATGGCCAGTATGGCGTATGATGCAGCACTTCAGCTGCAGACAGCCATTCATTATCTTGTTGATGCCGCAGCCAACAAGGCAGAGATAACCTCAGCCTGCCAGATGGTTACTGAAATTGAACGCAAGGCTGACGAGTATTATTACCAGGCAGTTGCCGACCTGTTCGAAAAGGAGAAAGACTCAGTTGAACTCCTGAAGAACAACAAGATAATTGAAATTCTCGAACGTATTATCGACCAGGAAGAAGATGTTTCCGATGTGGTCAGGGCCATACTGATCAAAATGGCCTGACAGCCTCTCTTGTCTTACCCTGATGGCGATCATCAATTTATGCTTTCTGACCTGAGGGCAGTTCAAGGCCGTAACCCTGTATTTTATCTGCTTTTTTAAGCTTATAGGCCAGGAATATTGAAATGATCCCGCAGATCACCAGTATAAAAATGGGTATGGTGTAATCATAGTTCATTTCCCCTGCCCTGATAGCTTCCAGGTTCCCTTTGTTTGCCAGGTCAAGAACTGCTCCTATTCCCCAGAAAAACAGGCCGAGTCCCCAGTTCTGCACGGTAAACATGGAGGCATAGGCTGTGCCCAGCCGGTTTTCCGGAACAATCTTCGCCACTGAGGGCCACATGGCTGCAGGCACGAGTGAAAAAGCCACTCCCAGGCTTAAAAGCCCGAGATATGCGAGTAACTTTACATTGAAAAGTGAAAGGGCAATATGTGCAAAAATAAGCAATAAGGATCCGAGAATCATCAGTGAGGCCCCATGTCCCTTTTTATCAACATAGTTCCCGAATATCGGGGTAAAGAGTATTGTTCCGAGGGGAATCAGCGAAGCTGTTTTCGGACCGTTTGAAAACCACAGTCTGAAAGTATCCTTCAAAAGGAATACAAATAACAGGAAAACAGCAAAAATCAGAATCATGGAAAGATTCTTGCCTCCACGGGTTCTGATATATGATGGGATAAGGGAAAATGCAAGGCCGAATATGAACAGGACAACAAACACACTGGAATTACCGATGGCCTTGCTTCCAAACAACACTATGTTGCTTGCCGGATCATCAGGGAGCACGTATGTGAATCCGAATTTGTTGACCAGCATATCGGGAGCATACTGTATAAACGGAAACACGGCTGCATAAAAAGACACGCAAAGAAGTGCTATATAGATGAATGACGGATTTGTGGCTAGTTTGACAAGATCACTGAATCTGAATTCCTCATCATCCTGGCTGTCTTCAGCCGCCATGCCGGCATGCTGCCTGTCAAGCTTCCTGTCAAAAAAGGTATATATGATGAAAAGTATCAGGGCAAGGCCAATCAGAGTTGCTGCAAAAGTAACTGCGGGTGATACATGCCCGTTGGCAATATCGGGTGAGACGGCAATGCCCAGTGCCGAGCCGAGCCTGCCAAAGCCTATGTTGATAGCCATTGCCAGTGCCATCTCATAGCCCCTGAACCATTTTACAATGGTACGTGTTGCCACCACACAGGTGATTTCAAGTCCGGTTCCGAACATTATCCTTCCGATAATCATGACAGTGAGCATGCTTCCCTTGTCGGATCCGAACACACCGGCTGCCGCAAGAGCTGCCAGTCCTCCGCCAACTGCCGCAAGAGCCCCGAATACTATTCCAGCAAGGCGAATACCCCACTTGTCCAGGATAATACCCCCGACTATTATCATACCAAACATGTTGGCAATAGTGGTCAGACCAATAAGTCTGCCGAATTCCTCACTGGTAAAACCCAGTTCGGTTTCCATCAGGCCTTTCAGACCTGAGAAAAAATCCTGGAACCAGTATGTGGCAAACATCAGTGCACTCAGCAAAACCAGGACGAGCCACCTTAAAGCGGCTGAATCACGCAGTGTTCTTAAATTTGTTTCCATAAATCCCCAGAGCTTAATGGCGGTAAATGTAAAAAAATAAACGGATGAATCTCCTGATATTAATCTGCAATGAACATTACCTGCCCGGAATTGTTGTCATTTCATGGCGGAAATGTCTGAATGATTTTATCAATTCAGGAAAATGAAGTTATTTTGCATTAATTAACACAGAAAAATGAGAAAAATATTCACACTATTGCTGTTAACAGTAGTCACATCGGGTCTGTATTCCCAGGTTGCATCCCCTTCGGCCGGAACAGGTGTCAGATGGTACACAATGGAAGAAGCGGAAAAATTATATAATAAAGCCCCGCGTCCTATATTCATTGATACCTATACCGACTGGTGCGGATGGTGCAAAAAAATGGATAATGAAACATTTACCGATCCCGTCATTGCCGATCTGCTGAACAGGAAATTCTATCCGGTGAAATTCAATGCAGAAGGAAAAAACAGTGTTACATTCATGGGACAAACCTTCATCAATGACGGTAAAGCCGGAAGGGCTCATCAGCTTGCAGTGGCCCTTCTTCAGGGACAGCTTTCATATCCCACCGTGGTTTTCATGACCAGGGAGGATGACCGCTTTGCAGTTTCCCCGGTACCAGGGTTCAGGGCACCCAGGGATATGGAAGTATTGCTGAGTTTCTTTGCAGATGATGCCTACAAAACCCAGAAGTGGGATGAGTTTCAGAAAAATTTCACAGGCAGGCTTCAGTAATCACCTGCCAATTATATAATTTGCCGGCAATTGCATAACTGTGCCGAACTGGTATACCAGCTTCCGTGAATTATATAATGTTTCGTCTCCCAGCCTTATCTTTACATTTACAATATCGGGTATCCTGTAATAAACCCTGGAGGGGCCGGAAGGAGATGAATCAGCAGGACCGCGGGAAATAACTGCAATATCCTTTGTTTTTCTTTCCGGAACCATCTCTATGACTACGGGCATGCCGGATTCAGAGTCAACTGCTTCCGGACCTGTCAGTTCTGAAAAGCGGAATATCCCCACCTCTGCACCCTCCATCCTTTTTTCAGGCACAAGGCTGTAGGTAAATGTTCTGATATCCGTAATTGTTTTGCCTGTAAACAGTTCAGTAAGCTCCCTCTCCATACGGTTAATTTCATCAATGGCTGCAGTGCTCTGGGGAAAGACATTTGCCTCACCCATAAGAATCATGAATTTCCCGTCCCTGAGATCCATCAGCCGTCTTGCAGCCTTTTCGGCAAGCTGGGCATCAGACAGTTTTTTCCTTTTCTCCACAATGTACGGAATCCTGATAAACTGCTCGTCCACACTTACCCGTTTGTAGACAGTGTCGGTCTGAACCCTGTAATACTCATCCGAGCCCAGGTCAAATGATCTGAAACGGCTGACATCAATTTCCTTACCGTCTGATTCATCAATTAAGCGGGCAGATGTCCGGGGATACAGATCAAATATCAGTCCTTCCTTCCTGAGTGCAAGATAATTCGACTGCATCTGCGTATTACTTTCGATTACATAGAATTCCGAAGGATCAGCTTCTTCATGTGAACTGACTGAAACACTTCTTATCATCCAGTTCTCATTTTCATGCAGGATGACATTCCTGAGGCCAAGCAGCTCATCAGCATATCCTGCATAGGGACCGGGAAGCTCGATTGTTCTTTCAAGTTCAACTTTTATGGTAAACATGGTTCTGGGCAGGGCATAAATCAGGCTGCCTTCCCTCAGCACCGTTGTATCTGAAAGCGGTGTCACCCTTGTATAGGATTTCGATGTATTCCGGAAAAGGGAGCACGAACCTGCAAGTAATATTATCATTAAATAAGTAAGTAATAGTCCTGTTTTTTTCATCAGTATATTTTTTAAAAATTCAATAATTAAAAAGCTCATCCTGCTAAGATATAACTTTGCAGCATTTGTTTCTTAAAACGTCAGATCTCTTCCCTTATTCTCCTGTAGGCTCCGGAAATACTCTCAACTATATCAGAAGCAATAATGGCTTCAAAGGACAATTTTTCCGCGGCAACATCGCCGGCAAGGCCATGAAGGCAGACCCCGGCCAGTGCCGCATTCACCGTGTCGTATCCCTGGGCCAGAAGAGAAAGGATCATTCCGGTAAGGACGTCTCCGCTTCCTGCCGTTGCCATCCCGGGATTGCCGCTGCTGTTGAACCAGACATTGCCCGAGGAATCAGTGACTGAAGTAAAGGCACCCTTAAGCACCACAACACATTTATACCTCACTGAAAATTCAACCTGTTTTTCAAGGCGCTGGAAATCTGATGCTGCCCTGCCTGCAAGTCTTTCAAACTCTTTCGGATGCGGTGTGAGTATTGTTTTCTCCGGAAGACAGTCAAGATATTCCTTGTTCACAGACAAGAGGTTCAGGGCATCAGCATCAATTACAACGGGATTTCTGCATGAAAGCAGGAATCTGCCGAGAGCCTCGCCTGACTCTTTTCTGGTCCCCATTCCGGGCCCTATCCCGAAAGCATCAAAGGCTTCCGTGGGATCAATACCGGAAATATAGTCATTCTCCCTGTCAGAAATGACCATTGCTTCCGGTACGCTGCACTGCATAATCACGCCCCCGCCGGCCGGGACATGGCAGCTTACCAGTCCGGCACCTGTACGCAGCGCTGCTCTGGCAGCCAGTACAAGTGCTCCCATTTTTCCCGCAGAACCTCCTATCAGAAGAGCATGTCCGTATATGCCTTTATGATCAAACTTTCGCCTTTTCTTTAAAAGGGAAGCCACATGCGCTTTTTCCACTAGCTCCCACGGAGTATTTATAGCAGCTATGGCCCCGGGGGAAAGACCAATGGGCAGAACGACCCATTCCCCCACGAAAATTTCGTTTTCCCTGAACAGGAATGACAGTTTGGGAAACTGGAAACTGAGGGTATAATCGGCTCTTACAATACTGTCATAATCATTTGACGTATTATCCTCCCCCATCAGTCCGGAAGGGATATCAATGGCAATAACGGTTCTTCCGCTCTGATTTATCATCCTTATTACTTCTGAGGGGAGCCCTGTTACCGGGCGGGACAGCCCCGAGCCGAAAATTGCATCAATAATTACATCATCCGGGCCTGTCAGGGGAAATTGTTCTGCAGAATCAATAATTCTGAACGGAACACGCGTGGATTTCTGAAGTCTTTCCCTGTTAATCTTCCAGTCCTGAGAAGTAGTATCACTGAAATGAACATAAAAGAGTTCCGGCTCATATCTTTCTTCTTCGAGCAATCTTGCCAGTGCCAGTCCGTCACCGCCGTTGTTGCCGGGTCCGGCGAAAATCAGGATTCTGCGTGAACGTGTAAATTTTCTCCTGTACCACTCAAGGAGTTTCAGAGCGGCACGTTCCATAAGATCAACAGAAGCAACAGGTTCCTGTCTTATTGTATAATCATCAATCTCCCTGATCTGCGCGGAGCTGAATATCTTCATCCTTAAATGCATTTTGCCACAAATTTAATCTCTAAAAGCAATAATTAAAAAAGATTAATATATTTGTTTCCTTCCGGTAACGGACCGGCAGTACCGGTTTTCCGGCTGATTGTATTTTTAACCTTCAGGTCAGCAACAAATTGTAAATGAATTAAAACTGAATTTATGCTAAAAAATCATCCCAGGGGATTGCTCGTTGCCTTTTTCTCAAACATGGGTGAAAGGTTTGGCTTCTATACCATGATGGCCATTCTGGTACTTTTTCTTCAGGCTAAATATGACCTCCCTGCCAAGGCAGCGGGCGACATTTACAGCTGGTTCTATTTTGCCATTTATGCACTTGCCCTTATAGGAGGTGTACTGGCAGATTCCACCAAGAAATACAAGCTTGTGATACTTGCCGGAATAATAGTGATGTTCATAGGTTATTTCGTAATGGCCATACCCGGCATGACTCTTACGGTTACCCTTATCGGTCTCGGAACCATTGCACTGGGCAACGGTTTGTTCAAGGGAAACCTTCAGGCGGTAGTCGGCCAGATGTATGATGATCCCAGATATTCAAAACTAAGGGATACAGCCTTTATGATCTTCTACATGGGTATCAATATCGGTGCCTTCTTTGCACCCCATGCAGCCGACGGCATGCGCAACTGGTGGCTTAAAACCAATGGCTTTCTGCATGACGGCAGTCTCCCCTCCCTCTGTCATCAGTTCAATAAGGGCACACTGACCGATATTACCGTATTTCAGCAGCTGGCCGATAAGGTCAGTCTCAGTGGCCCGGTCAGCGATCTTTCAGCTTTTGCCAATAATTATCTCGAGGTGTTTTCCAGGGGTTACAATTATGCCTTTGCCGTGGCAGCCGGGGCAATGATAATTTCGCTGCTGGTATATGTGATTTTCAACAGACTGCTGCCCAGCAAGGACAAGGTTGTATCAGCAGTCAGGGCAGAGGAGAAAAATATCAAAACAGCTGAAAAGATAGAGTTCGAAGCTCTTCCCATAGCAGCAGCAATCGCAGCCATAGGAGTCACTGCCTTCCTGCTTCAGCTGCTGAATCAGATTGATGTTGCAACCGGACTGGCATTTGGTGTCTTTGCAGGCTTTGTCACATGGATAATCCTCAGTTCACGAAAGGAAGAAAGGGCAAGAGTGACCGCACTGGTACTTGTCTTCTTTGTTGCTATTTTCTTCTGGATGTCATTTCACCAGAACGGGCTTACACTTACACTTTTTGCAAGGGATTATACGGTCAAGCAGGTTGGCCCCTTTACCGGTCTGTTTTTCACACTTCCCTCAATACTTGCTTTTATTGCCGTTATTGCGGGGATAGTTATGCTGTTCTACAAAAAACAGCCGCGGAATTTCAGGATCACCGGGGCTGTTTTGCTTGCTGCCGGCCTCTGGTTCGTTGTCTTTTTCCTTACAGGATTTGATCCCACCACCCTGCTCGGAAGGTTCTTATCCCCCTTTGGACCGCAGAATGCCATATCGCCGGAAATTTTCCAGCAGTTCAATCCTCTGTTCATTGTAGCGCTTACCTTCCCCGTGCTTGCATTCTTTTCATGGCTCAACAAAAAAGGTATTGAACCATCCACACCCAAAAAGATAGGCATAGGATTACTGATTGCTTCAGTAGGTTTCCTTATTGTACTGATAGGTTCCATAGGAGCACCCTCTCCCGCATCACTGGGCGGGTCGCCTGTTGCGGATGCCGACAGGGTTTCGCCATACTGGCTGATAAACAGTTATCTGATTCTTACTGTGGCAGAACTCTTCCTCAGTCCGATGGGACTTTCCTTCGTATCAAAAGTAGCTCCCTCAAGGTTTCAGGGCCTGATGCAGGGAGGATGGCTCCTTGCCACGGCCGCTGGCAACAAGCTTCTTTTTGTCGGAACACTCCTGTGGGACAAGATCCAGCTGAGCACCTTATGGCTGATATTTATTGTCTGCCTGTTACTTTCAGCAGGATTCATCTTCTCTATCCTGAAAAGACTTGAAAAAGCTTCAGGAAGTTAGATCATGATGCTTTGGTGAACGGATTTATACAGGGCGTTAGTTAATACAACGCCCTTTTACGATATAAAAATGGAAGAAATATGAAGGTCCTGAAATTCGGCGGTTCATCACTGGGGACACCGGAAAGGATAAAAAGGGTTAAGGAAATCATAAGGCGGAACAGTCTTCCGTGCATAGTTGTTGTTTCGGCTTTTGAGGGAGTGACCGACCAGTTGTCGCAGATAGCGGAACTTGCATCGCAGGGCAGGGAAGAGTATTCCGGAAATCTTGAAAAACTGATTTCAGCCCAGCGGGAATTTGCATCCGGACTTCTGAGCGATGAGGATGATCTTAACAGGGCACAAAAACACATTGATGCTATTTCCGGTGAACTCACAGAGGTACTGCGGGGACTCTATCTCCTGCGCGAATCAACCGCTCATGCCCTGGATCTGATAATGGCAGGCGGTGAAAGGATATCCTCCTTTATCATCAGCCTGTACCTGGAGGATTCGCTTTATATTGATTCCAGGGAGCTGATCAAAACGGAAGGCAGGCCAGGAAATGCAATTGTTGATTTTCCGGTCACCAATTCCCTTATCAGATCAGCACTTGAAAATTCTGACAGGCTTGCAGTGCTGCCGGGTTATATAGCCAGCAACCATCAGGGCGGCACGACAACACTCGGGCGGGGAGGCTCGGACTATACGGCAGCAATTGTGGCTGCTGCATTAAAGTCGGAAATCCTCGAAATCTGGAAGGATGTGGACGGATTTATGACAGCCGATCCCAAAAAAGTGGAGAAAGCCTATACAATTGAGAACCTGACATACTCCGAAGCCATGGAACTCTCCCACTTCGGTGCAAAGGTTATCTACACCCCCACCCTCCGTCCTGTTTTCAGGGAAAATATTCCTGTACTTGTGAAAAACACTTTCAGCCCGGAATCGGCAGGAACGCTGATAAACAATGATCTGGCCGACCAGGGCAGCAGCCTTATCAAGGGAATTTCCTCGGTTGACCACATAGACCTTGTCACTCTTCAGGGACCTGCAATGGTCGGGGTAACAGGGATATCTGCAAGACTCTTCGGTGCTCTGGCAAAGAGCGAAGTGAATATCATCCTCATAACACAGGCCTCATCGGAATATTCAATCACTTTTGCCGTCAAACCCTCTGATTCCGGAACAGCCACAGAAGCAATATCAAAGGAATTTGAACGGGAAATTTCCGTTTACAGGGAGCTTAAGATCATAGTTGAAAAGAATCTGTCAATTATTGCCATTGTCGGAGAAAAAATGAAAAATACTCCCGGCATTTCGGCTACATTGTTCAGGGCACTGGGAAGCAACGGAATAAATGTCATAGCCACCGCCCAGGGTTCTTCGGAACTTAACATCTCAGTCGTGATAAAGACGGAAAGCCTTAAAAAGGCACTGAATGTCATACATGAGGGTTTCTTCCTGTCACGGTTCAGGGAACTGAACCTGTTCATTGCCGGTACCGGGCTTGTCGGAACAAGTCTTCTCACGCAGCTCAGAAAGCAGCAAAAGGTTCTTCTCAGCGAGTACAAACTGAACCTGAGGCTTACAGGTATTACCAATTCCCGCAGAATGATCACTGATGCAGAAGGCATCAGTCTTGAATCATACCGTGAAACACTTAAGAATGCAGGGGAAAAGGCAGATATTGCACTATTCATTCAGAATATGAAAAGCATGAATCTCCGGAATTCAGTGTTCATCGATTGCACTGCCAATGAAAAGGTTGCTGCCAGGTACACGGAGATCCTTGAAGCTTACATCTCGGTGGTAACGGCAAACAAAATTGCATGCTCTTCGGATTATTCCTACTATCATCAGCTGAAAAGCACTGCCGGTGAAAGGGATGTCAGATTCATCTACGAAACCACAGTCGGTGCCGGTCTGCCAATTATCAAAACGATAAATGACCTGGTACTCAGCGGCGACAAGATTCTGAAAATAGAAGCCGTACTTTCCGGGACCCTCAATTTCATATTCAACGAAATGAGCGGTTCCGTACCGCTTAGCAAGGCCATACGGAAGGCCCGGGAAAAAGGTTATTCGGAACCGGACCCCCGTATTGATCTGAGCGGAACGGATGTTGTCAGGAAAATCCTCATCCTTGCACGTGAGTCAGGCTATAAACTGGAATACAGTGATGTTGTCGTAAGCAGGTTTCTTCCCGAGGAATGCTTCAGGGGGGATATCAGTGATTTTTACAGGAAGGTTGAAGCCCTGGATGATGAATTTGAGAAGAAACGTATTGACCTTGAGAAACAGAACAGGAAGTGGAGATTCACGGCTACTCTTGACCATGGTAAGGCAAAGGTTGAGCTTGCGGAGGTGGGACCCGGCCATCCCTCATTTTTCCTGGAAGGCAGCAACAATATTGTTCTGCTGACCACGGAAAGGTATTGCGACCTGCCAATGGTCATCAAGGGCTACGGAGCCGGGGCAGACGTAACCGCAGCCGGTGTGTTTGCCGATCTCATGAGGGTGGTAAATGTGTAGGATGCAAACCGCATGCCTGACAGAGGCCACCGGCGGAATAAGATAAATTTACATCATTGAAAGAAAGAATCAGATATTATTCAACCAACCTGAAAGCACCGGAAGTGTCATTCCGGGAAGCTCTCATGAAAGGCATTGCACCTGACGGGGGACTGTACATGCCCCGGTTCATCCCCTCTCTCAGTCCTGAAGAACTTATGGGTTACCGGGGTCAAGATTACCCCGGAATGGCGTTCAGCTTTCTCTATAAATTCCTGAAAACGGAGATTGAATCCGACGTACTGAATTCACTGTGCAGGGATGCCTACAACTTTGACATTCCCCTTGAGCCAGCAGGGGAAAGATCCTACATACTCCGACTGGATCAGGGCCCGACGGCATCCTTCAAGGATTTCGCCGCGAGGATGATGGCCCGGCTGATGAACCATTTTATTGCCGGTGAAAACAGGCATTACACGATTCTCACAGCAACATCGGGAGATACAGGCAGTGCTGTTGCAAGTGCCTTTCACGGACTGTCAAATATCAATGTCATTATTCTTTTCCCGCTCGGGGAAGTAAGTGATACCCAGAGAAAACAGATGACCACCCTTCACGGGAACGTCAGAGTGATCGGGATAAGGGGAAAATTTGACGACTGTCAGCGGATTGTAAAAAAAGCATTTCTCGACAAGTCCCTGTCGGATCTCAATCTGACTTCAGCAAATTCAATCAATATCGGCAGACTGCTTCCCCAGTCGGTCTACTACATTTATGCCTGGTCGCGGACAGGCTTACTGCCGGTTGTATTCAGTGTTCCTTCAGGGAATTACGGAAACCTGATGGGAGGAATTATTGCCAGGGAGGCTGGACTGCCTGTCAGAAAGTTCATCATTGCCACAAACGAGAACAACGAGGTACCGGAATATCTTCGCACCGGTTCGTACAGTATAATCGTACCCTCCCGGAATTGTATCTCAAGTGCAATGAACGTTGGTCATCCCAGCAACCTTGCCAGAATTGTTGCTCTTTACGGAGGATCGATGAACGAACACGGGACGATTCTTAAATCTCCCGACCTGGAAAGGATGAGAAGGGATTTCCACGGCGTTTCCGTAACTGACGATACCACCAGGGAAACCATTGCGTCATGCCACAGGGATCACGGAGTACTTCTTGAACCGCACGGGGCAGTGGCATGGAAAGGGCTTGAACACTATCTTGCGAAAGCCGGTCCGGAAGAAAAGAACGGGACAGTTTACATCTCCCTGGAAACTGCACATCCGGCAAAGTTTCCAGGCGAAATAGAACGGATTTTGAGTTTTACTCCCCCCGGGCATCCTTCCCTTGAGAACCTGGAGAAACTGGAAGAGCATTATACACGGATGGACAATGATTACGGATCATTCACACAGTATGTTTTCAAACACTGTTAATATATAAAACATGTACATTATTTGTAGCGACCTTGAAGGGGTACTTGTACCGGAAGTATGGATCAACGTTGCAGAAAAGACGGGGATAGACGAACTTAAACTGACAACCCGTGATATAAATGATTATGACGTGCTGATGAAAAGAAGGCTGGAGATACTCAGTCAGAACGGGATAAGCATAGGAGACATCCGGAATGTCATTTCCGGCCTTGAACCCCTGCCCGGCGCACTCGACTTCATCAGCTGGCTCCACGGTAAGGCACAGCTTATAATAGTATCAGACACTTTCAGGGAATTTGCCGATCCTATGCTTAAAAAGATGGGCTGGCCGCTTCTCCTTTGCCATCACCTTACAATAGACCGGCATGGTATGATTACCGATTACAATCTGCGGCAGAAAGAGGCAAAGATGAAAGTGGTTGAGGCGCTTCAAAGACTGAATTTCAAGGTTATTGCAATAGGTGACTCCTACAACGACATCCAGATGCTGCGCAAGGCGGAAACAGGAATACTTTTCAGACCTCCTCAGAATGTAATTGATGACAACAGCGACCTTCTGGCCGTGGATACCTATGATGGACTGAAGGAGGTAATCAGCGAAAAACTTGAAACAGACGGACTATCCTGAAACGCCGGCCTGCAGACATGTTGTCTGATCCAAATGCAGCTTTCCGGAATTACTGAAGTGATGTCATTACTGTTCCAGTATTCTGCTTGTATACCTGTATGCAATGGCTGTCTGATCCTTTGCCAGTCCTGATATAATCACCATCAGATTATCCTTCCACGAAAGGAAAACAGTGCCATTGTAACCGTCATTAAAAACAAATCTGTTTTCATCACCGGGTAAAGTCTCCATACCGGCTGTGTTCAGGTATGATTCTGCCATATCACGTATTTCCCCTGCACTTTCCTTTTGTATCAGATAGATACTGAAACTGTCATTTCCGGATTCATACGGAGCCATGAAAGCAGAATTCAGAACACTGTGTCCCAACACATTGTCATTGATGTAGGTTTCTTCATTGGCAAGTTTCCCTTCAGCGGGAAATCTGGTCAGCAGGGCCGGAAGGCTGTTCTCGCCCGGCAGCATGTCTGCCACCCTGAACGCAAGCGTTTCAGCAGCCTGAAGGATTTTTTCCTTCCCCGAATATGTCCGTATTTTCACATAGTAGCTGCCCTTGAAAAAATTGATGGCTCCGTCAGCATTGTATCCCTGCGCTCCCAGTCTGATGAAATTAAAGTGGGGTGAACGTTCCGATGCATATATGCCGAAGGCCATCGTATGGTTTTCATGCCTGTAAATTTCCAGCTTAATGGAATTCTTTCCCTTTCTGTATTCCGCTACATGAAGGTCCTTAAAACCGAGGGCCAGGAAACCGTCGGCAGCTCCGTTAATAAAATCCCACAGGTTGTCAGGCAGATAGACCGGATACTCTGTTACAGTCCTGAATCCATGAAGATCAGGAAACACAAGGTTCTGACTACGGACAGCAGAAGAAAGAAGTATAAAAACAAGGGGTAAGATCAGCAGTTTTTTCATTTTTCCCGGTATATGATTTTTCAGGCCAGAAATTCGGATGGCACATTATGAAGCCTTGAGATGTCGGCAATTCTTTCTTTCAGGTCAAAATGCCGGAAGCATCTGACATTGCATGTATCACATTCACTGCACGGGTTTTCTCCTGTTCCTAGTTCTGCAAGCAGGTTCCTGGCCATGGCCGGACTGCCGTAGCCGTATGCATACATGTAGGCGCGCATAATATCCCTGACGGGCAGGTTTTTCACACAGTCAGCAGTACACTGATTGCATCCGGAACATATCAGCCCCGGATCATCCAGCGAAGCCATTAGTTCGTTCTTTTCCTGCTCGGAGAGTGTAAAATCCTCCATTATTTTTGCATTCATATCCACCTGATCAAATGCCGTCATTCCCGGAATGGTTGTATGGATGTCCGGATTCTGCAATACCCATTTAAGTGCGGCTGTCGCATTCACGGGCTTTGTTCTTTCCCTGTCGAGGAATCCGCCCGCAAGCGTTTTCATTGCGACAATCCCGATACCTGCTGAAGCAGCCTTCCGTATTGCGGCATTCAGCTCGGGAATGTATGAAAGCCGGTAATTGTACTGAGTCAGGATAACATCCCAAACATCCTGATCCGCCGCTGCATTTATCACTTCCGGCTCATTACCGTGGGTGGAAAAACCGATATACCTTATCCTGCCTTCCTGCTTCAGCTTTTTGACTGTGTTTATTACCGGTTTATATTCCAGGTATTCCGGATTGCTTACATCATGAACATATAGTATATCCACGTAATCCATTTTAAGTCTTCCCATGCTGACATTAAAGAATTCCATAAACTTTTCGGATGTCGCCTGGCTGTCCGGTCGCCCCTGCCTGTCAGTTGAGGATCTCACTTTTGTCGAGATAATAAAGGAATCCCTGGGGTAATTCCGGAAAAAATTCCCGAGCATCACCTCACTCTTCCCCCCGAGGTAACCGTTGGCTGTGTCAAACAGTCGCATCCCCCTGTCATAGGCTGCTTTGCAGAGATTCGGATTGTCGGAACGCATTACACCGAAACTGACTACAGGAAGTCTGATACCCGTCCTGCCGAGTGTCCTGTGAACAAGATCCGCTGTTTCCTGCGATGCAGCTGTCAATACCGGAGACACTGCGAGGGCTCCGGCACCTGTTATTCCTTTTTTAAGGAATCCTCTTCTTGATATTATTTCCATGTTGTTTATTGTAAATCCCTGATTCTTATTTCAATATCTGTATTCTTAAGCAGATCAACAAGTTTTCCCGTTTCCGTTTCCCCGTAATGATAGGGATACAATATTTCAGGTTTGAAGGCCCTTGCCGCATCCGCAACCATTTCAGGAGTCATGGTATAGGGAAGGTTCATAGGCAGGAAGGCAACATGTATGTTTTTTAAGGCCTTCATTTCCGGCGTGTTTTCAGTATCACCGGCAATATAGAACCTCTTGCCGCCGATTGTAAGGATAAAGCCTATTCCAACGCCCTTAGGATGAAAAGGCTGTCCCGGCGATCTCATATTAACTATATTATATGCGGGGACAGCTTCTATAACAATACCCCCGGCCCTTTGCACATCTCCGGCAGCCATTGGCTTTGCCCACTTAATTTCCGAAGCAGCAGTACCGTTGCTGAACATAAGTGTCCCTTCTTTCCTCAGATCAGCAATCAGCTCAGGATCAAGATGATCATAATGTTCGTGGGTAACAAGTATCAGGTCTGCTTTGGGCAGATTGTCATAACTGCCTGAGCTTCTGACCGGGTCAATATGAATGCAAAAATCATTCACTTTGAACATCAGCGAACCATGTCCTATAAAGAACATTTCCACATCACCTGCCGAGGTTTTTATTATATCGGAAGTAACCGGATTCCGGGAAATTGAACCTGAAGTCATTGTAATTAAAATTAAAATGATTAAAATATGTATGCCTCTTTTCATTATTCATGGTTTATTCGTCATACAAAAACATATGTAAAAATAGTAATCTCCGGTGGTTTATCAAATTTATGCCTTCAGAGGGCGGCCAAATGGAGTAAAATTAATAACTTGCATCTGAATCCAGGTTAATGAATCAATTAATTTACATTGATGCATTCAGGGTATAGAAAAAAGTCATTGTTCCTGCTTATCTTTCTGTTTGTCACCGTACTTATATATGGTCAGGCCGATAAAAGCTGCACTATCAGCTTCGGGGGTGAAAAACAGGAAAATGATATTGTAGTATCCGCACGTTCGATAAGCATCGATTATTCCATGCCGGAGATCAATATCAGGGAATTTAAAAATGATCAGGGGTCATTTTACAGGATCAGTATACCCGGGCATACACAGACATCAGAAACCGGCAGTCCCGAACTTCCTGTATACAGCAAACTTATTACAATACCCGCAGGACATACATACAGTATCAGAATCACTGATGTAAAAACGGAAAAAATCAATCCCGGGAAAAAGAAAATCAGCGGGATTCTCTTCCCGGCCCAGGAAAGCGAATCCAAGGCTCCCGGGATTTACAAATCCCTGTTTTCAATGAACAAAGCGGTTTATGCAAAACGGGAGTTTATTCCTTCAGATACCGTTTCCATAATTTCAGCCGGTACCATCAGGGGAAAAAGCATAGCCAACCTACTCATATCCCCGGTGAGGTATAATCCTCACCTGAACACTCTTGAGGCTATTACATCGATGAAGATAGAGATCCGTTTCAGCGGAGCCGGAACAGCCTCGAAAAACTATCCGGAATCCAGTGTATTCCAGAAAACCCTGGAAAAGGGAATCCTCAACTATCCCAAAGGTCCCGACCTGCCGGCGTTTTCAGAAAAGCCCCTGAGAATGGTCATCCTGACCGATACAGCATTCAGACACCATCTGGAGCCCCTGATCCAATGGAAAACCATAAAGGGATTCAGGATTGATGTACTATACAGAGGTGCTGTTTATGCCGGTCAGACCTACAAGGAAATAAAGAACACACTTACTGATCTGTATTATTCCTCCACCCCCGAGAATCCTCCTCCCGAATACCTTCTTATTGTTGGCAACACATCAAAGATACCATATTACGGAAAAGACAACGTAACCGACCTTTATTACGGTGAATTTGACGGCAACGGAGATTATTTTCCCGAAATGTTTATCGGCAGGCTTCCCGTGGCGGATACGAATCAGCTTAAAAACGTGGTGGACAAGATTATCAGGTATGAAAAATTTGAATATGCCGACACGAACAGGTTTCATGCAAATGCAATGATTACTTCAGGTCATGATGCCAGCTACGCCGATTACATGAACGGTCAGATAAAATATATGATTGAGAATTATCTTAACCGGGAAAACAACATAAACGGCTATCATTTCTATTATCCCCAGACCCCCCAGGCACTTCACAAGGAATCTGTAATCAATCTTATAAACAAGGGCTTGTCCTTTGTAAACTATACCGGTCACGGATCTTCAACGGCCTGGCTCCACATAAACATAGATACATCGGATGTCAGGAAGCTGAAAAACACCAATATGTATCCCTTTATTATAAGCAATGCCTGCCAGACATCCAGATTCGACATGAAATCGCTGGGAAACAGCATGGTACTTGCAAGGAATAAAGGTGCCATCGGATTTATCGGCTGTTCGAACGATTCATACTGGAATGAGGACTTCTACTGGGCTGTCGGCGTGTGCAGCCCCTCAAACAGTCCCACTTATGAAACAACCGGGCTGGGTGCATTTGACAGGCTTTTTCATACTCACGGGGAACCCCGGTCGGAGTGGTATACCACCATGGGGCAAATAGTCTATTCCGGAAATCTGTCCGTAAGCTCGAGCACAACATGGCGCAAAAAATATTACTGGGAAACATACAACCTTGTCGGCGACCCGAGCATGATACCGATTATCGGAACTCCGGATACATTTGAAACCATCCTTCCCGATACACTGCCAAACGGGATCAAATCATGGACCTTCATGGCTGAACCCGGATCCTATATTGCCGTTTCAAAATCCGGTGTTCTCTGGGATGCATCCCATACAAAGCCCTCTGGATCGATAACACTTAAACTTCCGGGAGTATCAGATGATTCATGTCTGGTGGTAATGACCGGTCAGAATAAAATCCCGCTGATAAAAACCATATATTTCTCAAATGTTGCCAGGGGATTTCTCAATCTGGCCGAGGCCAGAATAAACGATACTTCCGGCAACAATGACGGAAAAGCCGATTTCGGGGAGAACCTTTCGGTAGATCTTAAAATAGCCAATCTCGGCTTTACCGATTCAAAAAACCTATATGCAAAAATTTCTTCTTCATCTAGATATATCACAATTTTAAGCGATTCGGTAATGATAGGAGATCTGTCTGCCGGCAATGAAATAGCAGTAAACAGCAAACTGCTGCTCAGGGTTTCAGAGAATATCATTGATAAAAGCCTTGTGACCCTTGACGTGGTACTGAAAGATGAGTTTGAGACAAGGGAATTGAAAATTGACTTTTATATTCATGCTCCTGATCTGGATATACTTGGTTTTTACCTGAATGATTCTGCAACAGGAAATGGTGATCAGGTTGCCAATCCCGGAGAAACCTTCCACCTTGTCTTCTCGGTGAAGAATGACGGGAGCAGCAGCACATCGGGCAAGTTTTCAATATCAAGCAGCGACCCTGAAATAAATATTCTTGAACCAAGTAAAAATTCAGGAATGCTGCAGGACGGAGTACTCACCGAGATTCCGGTGCTGGTACAGCTTTCCCCGGCTGTAAAATCGGGTACAACCATCACTGTCAGGGCACTGCTTAACTGCGGACCCTATACGGTTGAAAAGCATTTCACCTTCAGGGTGGGCCGGATCAGGGAATCTTTTGAAGCCTCCTCATTCAGCGTGTTTCCATGGATAAACATCAGTCCCAGGCCATGGTCAATAACAGATGCCGGCTCAATTGACGGAAACCTGTCAGCCCGTTCGGGAATGATTGGTCACAATGAATCTTCATCACTGATCATCAAGACATATTATGATGCTCCCGACTCACTTAAGTTTCATTATACTGTTTCTTCGGAACCAAACTATGACTATTTCGCCTTCTATCTGAATGATGAGGAATTATTCCGCAAATCGGGAGAAATATCCTGGCAAAGGAAAGTGATACCTGTACCTGCCGGCTATAACAAGTTTGAATGGCGTTACAGGAAGGATCAGTCCGTATCCCAGGGCAGGGATTGCGCAATGCTGGATATGATAGACTTTGCCGGGCCGGGAGGTGTGACCTACATTGAAAGGGATCTGGTAACGGAAAGAATTATAGGTCCGGTTCAGAAAGACAAACCCGGATGGGAAAAAGTTATTGTCAAGATAGTTAATGAGAGTCTTGATCCTGTCCATGGATTCAATCTCGCATATTCCGTAAACGGCGGCACGCCTGTCAGACAACATTTCAACGACACTCTTTCTTTTTTCGGCGATTCGGTGCATGTGAAATTCGATGTTTACGCAAATATGTCACGCTACGGCATTTATGACCTTGTTGTTTATGGCTATGATAACAATGATAATTGCCTTGCAAATGACACACTGAGGATAAGCATTGAAAACAAAAGCATTGAAGAGCCTCTTCTGGTAAAGGGCAATCCTTTCACCGAAAAACTCGTGATAGAAATCAATGCCGAAGCCACGGGTGATGAAAAGGCAAGGATTTCGCTCTTCAACACCCAGGGTAAGAAATTTATTGACATTGAAGAAAATATCCATCCGGGTTCCAATGAATTTACTATCAGGACCGATAAGCTCCTTCCGGGGATTTATTACCTGAGAGCTGAATATCCGGGCTGGAGAAAAACAATACCTGTGATCAAAGTACTGCGCTGACCTTTTTCTGTCATATCAAAGCAGCTTTCAAATCCTTATAATTAACAAAATATACTATTTATGATTCCTACAAGGGAAAATGCACTGGAGCTCCTGAAGAAATATAACAGGACAGACAGCCTTATAAAGCATGCTCTTGCCGTGGAGGCTGTCATGAGATATATGGCACGAAAATGGAATGAAGATGAGGAAAAATGGGGAATTATCGGTCTGATACATGATCTTGACTATGAGATGTATCCCGATCAGCATTGCAGTATGACGAAAAAAATACTTGAGGAGAATGACTGGCCCGAGGAATACATACGAGCCGTATTAAGTCACGGATGGGGCCTTGTGACTGATATTGAGCCTTTGACACTCATGGAAAAAACACTTTATGCCATGGATGAGCTGACGGGACTGGTTGTCACCAGCGCACTGGTGAGACCTTCAAAAAGTGTTCTGGATATGGAGGCAAAGTCTGTAAAAAAGAAATGGAACGACAAGAGATTTGCTGCTGGCGTCAACAGAACAGTAATAGAACAAGGAGCCGGATTGCTCGGGCTTACACTGGACGAACTCATCACCGACTGTATAATGGGAATGAGGGAAGTTGCGGAACAGATAGGACTGAAAGGGCTGCTGCCGCAGTAACCTAACCGGATTAATCAGAAGTCTTCACTGAAGTAAGATGGAATAATCAAAAAAAACGTATTAAAATAAGCTTTTAAGCTGTATTTTAATACGTTGGTTACGGGAAAAAGCCGGACTTTAAAGTTCTCTTATCCTGATATTTCTGAACCACACATCATTGCCATGATCCTGCAGTCCGATATAACCTTCTCTGGCAGTGTCAATAAACCATGGCCATTCTGCAAATTTTGAATCTGCACACATTTTCTTCCAGTCGTCTGTCCACAGGTGGAATTCAACAACGTTTGCACCATTCTGGCTGAATACCACCGTACCCTGATATACAAGGATTTTTATCGAATTCCACTGTCCTGCTGGTTTGGTATTCTGTGGTTTGGCAGGAATCAGATCGTACAGTGAACCGGCCATCCTGTTTCCGTTGACTCCGAGTCTGGCATCCGGGTGACGGTCATTATCCAGTATCTGCATTTCAGGAGCTGATTTATAAATAGGTTCACCCGGTATTTCCCGGGCAAGAATAAAGATTCCGCTGTTTCCGCCTTCGGATATTTTCCATTCAAGTGAAAGTTCAAAATTGGAGAGTTTCTTATCATAGATAATATCCCCTCCGCTGCCTCCGGCTTCACCGCCTCCGGAACCAATACAGCGAAGAGTTCCGTCAACCACTTCCCAGCCTTTTTCCGGAAAGCTTGTTTTATTATATCCACGCCATCCTTCCGTTGTTTTACCATCAAAAATAGTGGTCCAGCCTTCTCCGGAAATATTTTTCTTTTTTCCTGCAGATGCGCATGATGCGAGTCCGGCCATAAGCACAATTGCCATAAGTAAGTTTAAAGCTTTCATATTATTTTCTTTTGCTGACAGTTAAGAGTAAGAACGCGATGCCGGGCAGGTTTTCCGCCGCAGGCACCGCGTTTATCATCAATAGTACATTATGCCGGCATGTCGGGCAGTGACCAGCCATCCCGGTATTTATGCCTTATCATCTCTGAGGCGAATTCTTTTGCACTCATCGGATCAGTCCATTTCTTGCGGAATGTGGGATGTCCGTCAGTGATAGTGAATGCATCTTCAATACATATCCTTACAGTTTCGGAATCAGTGATATTGGTAAATTCCATCTTTTCACCGTTCCATTCCAGTTCCTTGTTAAGACCCTGGAGCCTTACTGCAAGAACGCCCATTACAACCATTTCATTGAACGGACCTGCTTCTGCAAAATCGGATTTGGGAGCCACCCTTGACTCAGGACTTTCCTTGCAAGCCCGGACCCAATCCATTTCATGGCCTCCCCTCATTGCGTTTTCGATTCTCCTTTCAGTTTTCGGAGCAACCGGTACGCGGCCGGAGAGCAGCCAGGGATCCTTTCCGTAGCATCCGCAAATCAGCTTGTCTTTTGTACCGTGGAATATCACACCTCCTCCGGCGTCATTCATATCCCTGCCTGCCGGCCATCCTGCAGGTTTGGGAGGCTGAAGGCCACCGTCATACCATATCACTTCAACCTGAGGAAGTTTCATTTTAGCTCTTTTGTCTGCAACTCTTGCCGGATATACCAGTTTGACCATCTGGGCATTGGGCGCACAATCTGCCAGCAGGAGGGTGGAGCTTCCCTGAGCCTTTATCGGATACTGCAGCTTCAGTCCCTTGAAAACAGGATGAAGGATATGACATGCCATATCACCAAGTGCTCCTGTGCCGAAATCCCACCATCCCCGCCAGTTCCAGGGATGATAGATACTGTTGTACGGACGCATAGGAGCCGGGCCGATAAACAGATCCCAGTTGAGGGTTTCCGGAACCCATTCACCCTTCTCCGGCCTGTTAAGTCCCTGAGGCCAGATCGGACGGTCAGTAAATGCCTCAACTTTTGTAACATCACCGATTTCACCATTCTGGAGCCATTCCACAGTCAGGTTTACTCCTTCATCCGAGGAACCCTGATTGCCCATCTGGGTTGCCACTTTATGTTTTGCCGCAAGTTTTGTCAGGAGCCTTGATTCATAAACGGTATGAGTCAGCGGTTTCTGAACAAATACATGCTTGCCCATCGTCATGGCAACAGCAGCAATTATGGCATGGGTATGATCAGATGTTGCAACGATCACCGCATCGATCGATTTGCCCATTTCATCATACATCTTCCTCCAGTCCCAGTATCTTTTGGCATTCGGATAGGCATCAAAAACTTTTTTCGAATATCCCCAGTCCACATCACACAGGGCAACAATATTTTCTGTCGGGGCAACCGCCCTGAGATTACTGTTTCCCATCCCACCGATACCTACAACAGCAATATTCAGTTTATCACTGGGTGGTCTTTTACCCAGCCCGCTGACTACAGAACTTGGAATAATTGTCAGTCCCGCTGCAACTGCTCCAGTGGTTCCGATAAAAGAACGGCGCGTCATGTTTTTAGATTCGTCTTTCATTTTCAGGTAGTTTTAATTATTAATGGTTTAAGCTTGTCGAGCCAATTAAAACATAAAAATAATAATTTCTGCATATTATAGTTCCCTAAAACGGGAATTTAATTGATTGTTTTTCCGGATTAACAATTTTAATCATTGTTATCAACTGATAACAAGACTTCTGTAATTCAGAAAAGGAAAACAAGTTGCTTTGCATGCAATGATGCCGGGAATCGCTTCTTTTTCTTCCCATTTTTTAAAATCATCAGGAAAGATAAATCAGAGTTCTCTTATCCAGATATTTCGGAAAGCAACCGGATTGCCATGATCCTGAAGAACCAGTGGTTCCGGTCCGTGTTTTTTTATTGAGTATTCCGGCATCCCGATATACAGGGTTGGTCCCCTGAGACTGACATTATTCTGAATGAGGACACCGTTGTGCAGTACCGTGACTCTGGGAGGTGTAAAATATGAAGCTGAATCATTTCCAAACCTTGGGGCAGTATAGATTATATCATAGCTCTGCCACTCGCCGGGTTTCCTGCATGCATTAACCAGGGGTGCATATTGTTTGTAAACGCTTCCCGCCTGCCCGTTGCGGTAGGTTCTGTTATTATAGCTGTCCAGTATCTGGACCTCATACAAGCCCTGCAGGAAAACTCCGCTGTTTCCCCTGCCCTGGCCTTCCCCCTCAATTTCTGCAGGAGCTCTCCATTCAATATGCAACTGAAAGTCTGTAAACTTACGCCTGGTACGGATCACTCCGGACCCTTTCACACACACCAGGGCTCCTTCCTGCAATATCCATCTGGTAGGATTCCCGCGGGCATCTTCCCATTCCCGGTTAATAATCCCGGCAGTGCCGTCGAAAAGGACTATGGCATCGGAAGGCGCCGCTCCGGTCTGCTCACCCGGCTGGATAACCTTTACTTCCGGATCCATTATTTCGGTCATTTGTGGTGTCATCCTTGCCGGATACTCCTGGGTCCCGGAGGGTCTGCCGGCAGAAGCTGATCTCTGAGGGGCCTGCTGGCCAAAGCTCATCAGAGCCGCAAAAAATGTCAAGCTGACAATAATCGTTTTTTTCATGCTGTTCAGATTTAATATGTAATGGTAATTTCAGTATTATAATCCGCCGGAGAGCAAATTATTAAATTATGAGGGAAAATGAAAATGCCGGAAGCGGATAATTAAGGCCAAAGTTCAAAAATACGGATTTTCAGTAATTTTGCCATTCAGCAAAAAAAATATAAATTTCCCGAAACAAGAACTGATGGAAAGCAAGTATTTGAGTCTTGAACCTCATGATCAGCATGGTATAATGAAAGTGCTTCAGATTATTTTCGGTGCAGTATGCATTATTGTATCCTTTTACTATTTCATATACGGAAGCGGGTCTGACAAGTCGGGAATAAAATTATGGATTGCCATTTTTTTTCTTCTTCTTTTTGGCATGTATCAGATAATGGCTGGCCTTGGAAAGACCAGAAAGTATTTTATAACAATGCACGGTGGAATAAACTACAAACAGCACTCCTTCCTTCCGGGCGTAAAAATAGCAGCCGGCGAAATAGACAAGATAACATTTCATCCCTTAAGCATTGTATTTCAGCTTAAAAAGGGAAACAGACAGAGGTTCCGTTTCGGTATAAGCTACCCTGAGGTTATTGATCCGGTTAAGCAGAATGTGATTGAGTTCGCCGAATCCCATAATATTTCCTTTGAGATTGTGGAGGATGAAATATAGCCGGGAAGCAGATAAATCACAGGCTCACAATCTGATTCCATAATTCTGCATTCACCGGGATTCCTTTTTTCTGATTATCTGAACGGATTCTGAGTATATTTTCCCCGGGGTAACGGATCAAAGAGGCGTCACCGGCAGGTACTGATTTCTTAAGATCTGCTATGATATCCCGGATTGTCTCATCAATTGAAGGGAAATTATATAAGTCGCCGGGATTTATTGACATAAAGACCTGGGATACACTGTATTCGGATTTGCTTTCACTTATTTCATGCGTGGAAAGTCCTCCTGATAAAAGCGATGCCAGGATATCAAGCAGAAAAGAGAATCCGGCTCCTTTCCAGAATCCGATTGAGAGTGCCCGCTGTGTCCGGATGATTTCTGCGGGATCATCCGTGAGTGCCCCCATTTCATCAAAGCCTCCTGCATAGGGCAGCCTTTTTCCCTCCCTGCTGTAGGTTTCCATTTTCCCATAGGAATACTGGGTCATTGAAAAATCCAGTACAATGGCTTCATTTTCATATGGCAGGGCCATTACAAAGGGATTGTTTCCCAGCCTCGCGTCTGATGCCCCCCATGCCGGCATATTTGCTATCGTATTGGTCCAGCATATCATGATGAATCCCTTTTTTGCAGCATGCCAGCCATAGGTCCCTCCCCGCTGCCAGTGATTGGTATTAGCGAGACCAACAAGACCTGTTCCGGATTTTCCGGCGAGAGCCACGGCCCTGTCAGCAGCAAAAAGGGCATTGAGAGGTCCCGGTCCGAGGTTGCCGTCCCACTGCTCAATGGATCCCCTGCTGTGAACAAGGGACGGATCAGCATCCGGTTTAATATGTCCGGCAGCCACGTTGAACACGAAAGCGGGAAATCTGTTGACTCCATGTGAATAAACACCTTCGAGACTGTTAACAGTAAATATCTCCGCACATTTTTCAGCCTTTACATCATTAAAGCCATGTTTTTTCAGAATCCGGAAGAATTCCGCTTTCATCTTTCCGGATTGAATTCTGATGCTTTGATTTGTTTCCGACATTGAGTATAAATAAAAATGCATGTACTATCCCGGACAGGAGGAAAGCCCGGAGAATTCCTGAAGAAGGTTCATTTAAAAAGCGTATCTGCAAAATCCATGAACCAGTTCCAGTCTTTCAGCAGCATATTATGACTTCCGTCACGAATATGGTAGGCTGCCTTTCCGCTGTAAACCGGCTTGTTCAGGGGCGGCATCGCTTCTGGCAGTGAGGTTTTTGTTTTCAGTAACTGAAAAACAGGCATGGAATGATAGAGTGAAAGATATGATCCACGCGGATCTGCCCACAGATCTTCTTCAGCTGAAGCCACATATACGGCACGAGGAGCTATCAGTGCCATCAGCATATGCATATCTACGGGCATTGAATCTTCATTATCATTATATTTCCGGTAATTTGTACAAAACCAGTGAGGAAATGAGCCGTTGATTCTTGCAATGGTCTCGCCGAATTTTCTGCGGGCCAGAGCCGCTCCGCCACAACCCGATTCATTACTGATGACCAGTGCAAATCTTTGATCTTCCGCACCGGCCCAGAGTGCTGTTTTGCCGCCTCTTGAATGGCCCGCCACAGCGATTTTTTTATCGTCAATATCCCTGTCACTCACAAAGTAATCCATGCACCTGCTTGCTCCCCATGCCCATGCTGCAATTGTTCCCCAGGAATCAGCTCCTCTTCCCCTGTCGAGTATTCCATGAATTCCATCCCTGAACTCATCATATTTATCCGGATCCACATCCGCATTATAAAATGCTGCAATGCCATAGCCACGGGCAATAACTTCCTCAGCCGGCCAGAATTCGCTTCTGACTTTTCTCGACGGATCAATATTTGACGGATCCCTGTTATTTATCAGCAGAAAAAGAGGCACCGGCTTTTTTTCATTGTTGGGCAAAAATATATAAAGATGAATTGTGAGAGATTTTCCTTCAGATCCGATGACTATATCAATTTCTTTCAGGGTTGCCATGCCGTTCATTGCATTACTGTCCTCATTCACCAGCCTGAAGGTTTTTGTATACGGAGTCGGCGGAATCCTTCCATATACATTTTCCCTGAAAAGCTCAAGCACTTCGGGACGACGCTGTTTCATCCAGGCAGATGCAGTATTGATTTTCCGTCCTGAGGAACTCAGAAGCAGGTCAGGAAGAACATAGGCAGGAACTTTTTCTTCATAATAATTCACATCGCTGCGTGCTTTCGAAAGCTTCTCCACGATCCCGGGGGATGCTTTCCAGCTATCTGTATCCTGGCCCGAAACCGGATAGCCCGGGAGAAAGACCGGAACAGCACAGAATAAGACAATAAGGCTTTTTTTCATCACTTTCTTTTTTCTTTATTTTGATATGTTTTGCCGGGCAGGAAAAAACCGGTTTAAATTTTTTATGATACTAAGTTATAGTTTTTGCCCAGAAGACCAAAAAAGATTTATCCTGATAACGGGAGTCCGTCGGCGGTGCAATGGAAATCTTAAGAGTCCTTTGGATTTACTCGTGGTTTATATGTAATTTTATCAGCCTGTTCCTGCCAATACATCATGAACACATTATACAGACGACAGTCGGGAGATAAAATCCAGTGTATCCTCTGCCCTCACAATTGCATAATTGCAGAGGGGAGGACCGGTATTTGCGGTGTCAGAAAAAACAATGGAGGGCGCATTGAACTTCTGACCTACGGGGTTATTTCAGGCTATGCCCTTGATCCTATAGAAAAAAAACCTCTTTACCATTTCTTCCCGGGAACAAATATTCTGTCGATAGGGTCATACGGATGCAACATGCGATGTGATTTTTGTCAGAACTATCATATATCACAGCGGGTTGCCTCAGGGTTTACCCCGGTTACCGGGGCGGAAAAGATCATCAGTGATGCACAGGTCTCACTGAATAATATAGGGATAGCTTTTACATACAATGAGCCCGTCATATGGTTTGAATACGTGAGGGATGTAGCGACCAGGGCCAGAAATAAGGGTCTGAAAACGGTTATGGTGAGCAACGGCTATGTTAATCCCGGCCCTCTTGAAGAGATAATATCCTTTACCGATGCATTTAACATTGACCTTAAAGCTTTCACCAATGCCGGCTACAGGCGCCTCACCGGAGCCGGTCTGAAACCCGTCAGGGAATCACTGAAAATGATTGCAAAATCCGGCAGACATCTGGAAATAACGACTCTTATCATTCCGGGTCAGAATGACAGTGAGGATGAAATTGATGAGGAAGCCCGGTGGATAGCCGGCGAACTGGGAAAGGATATTCCCCTTCACCTGAGCAGGTATTTCCCGATGTATAAAAGGGAAGACCCGGCAACTACAGGTGCAGCCATCATGCATCTTGCGGAAATTGCATCCGGAAGTCTTGATTATGTGTATACAGGTAATATTGCATCCGGGAGCTTCCAGGACACAAGATGTCCTGTCTGCAATAAGACAGTTACCAGGAGAACCGGATACAGCCTGAAGCTCATAAACCTTGACCGTTTCGGGAACTGCGCCTCATGCGGCACCGGGATATACAGGCATTTCACATATTTCCCCCGTTCAGCACAAAACTGATTAACCGCCATTATGATTCAAACAGACCTGATTACAGAGCCAAAGATGTATGCAATAGTCGATATTGAAACCACCGGGGGAAGTGCGAAACTTGAAAGAATTACTGAAATAGCGATTTATCTTCATGACGGTGAGAAAATAACGGATGAATATGTGACACTGGTAAATCCTGAAAGGAATATACCGTATTTCATTACGAATCTCACCGGGATTACCAATGAGATGGTTGAAGATGCCCCCAGATTCTATGAGATAGCCGGAAAAATTGTTGAGCTTACCGAAGGAAGAATATTTGTCGCACACAACGCAAAATTTGATTATTCATTTATACGTCAGGAATTTAAATCGCTGGGATATAATTACTCGAGAAAGCTGCTGGACACATGTTCGCTCAGCAGGAAACTTTTTCCCGGACATGCCTCTTACAGTCTGGGCAATCTGTGTCGTGAACTTTCAATACCGCTGACTGACAGGCACCGGGCAGCGGGTGATGCTCTTGCAACAGTGAGGCTCTTTGAAATGATTCTGGAAAAGGACAGTGACAGGACCGCCGGAAAAAGCGGTCTGACCGGAAATACCAGGATCTCCGGGCTTAACCCGATGCTGGATATTACAAAAATTGATTCAATACCGGAGGAGCCCGGAATCTATTATTTTTATAATGAAAAGGGCGAACTGATCTATATCGGTAAAAGCAGAAACCTTCAGAAGAGAATAAACACGCATCTTTCAAACAATACTTCCCGGAGGGCTATGGAAATGCGTGATATGACAGCAGATATCAGCTGGGAAACAACCGGCAGCGAACTTATTGCACTGTTAAGGGAATCTTTTGAAATCAAGGAAAACAAGCCATTCTTTAACCGGGCACAGAGGAGATCTTCTTTCCAGTGGGGAATCTATTCCTCTACCGACAGCAGCGGATTTATAACCTTCAGCATTATGCCGGTATCAGGTGAAGAGAGCCCACTGTCCGTCTTTACTTCCAGGGGAAGGGCCAGGTCAAGGCTCGAATCCCTTGCAGGCAGCTATAATCTTTGCCGGAAACTGACAGGGCTGTATGAGAGCGAAGGAGCCTGTTTCCAGTATCATGTCGGTATATGCAGGGGTGCGTGCTGCGGGCAGGAATCCCCGTCAGACCACAATGCCCGTGCCTTAAAGGCCATGGAGGAGTTTGTGTTTTCAGCACGCAATTTTTTCCTTATTGACAGAGGAAGAAGCGATGAGGAAAAAAGTGCAGTCAGGATAATAAACGGAAAATATTCAGGTTACGGCTATTTTGATATCAATGACATGGGGTTCGGCCTGGAAGCAGTGCATGATTGTATTAAACCATTTCCCGACAACAGGGACATACAGGTAATACTAAAACAATATCTGAAGGATAATAAGCCGGGAAAGATTATTGAATTCTGAGTATTATTCTGCTTCAGAAAGATCCGCTATGCCCCGGAATAAAATCACTGCCGGGGAAAATCCGCTTCCGCCCGGTTCATGGTGATTCTACCTGATTTTCCCGAAATCAATATTTGTTCCTATAAAAAACCTCCTTCCGGGAGAAATATAATTATTGTTATACGGAATTACCAGGTTGAAAATATTGTCAACCCCGGTTGTAAGCCTCAGCCATTTATATTCCTGTGAAAGAGTAAGCCTCCAGGTGCTGAAGGGCCTGTCCCTGTCAATTCCTTCGCTGGTTATTTCATAAAATTTCTCACCCGTGAGCTTGCACAGAAGCTGAACCGTCAATGAATAATTCTTTTTGCGGAAATTATAGTCTGATGAAATATTTCCCGAGTGTTTTGTGGTTCCGTATAACTGAAGGCCTGTCTCATTGTCATGAGACTGCACGTAGTTGTAACCCACGCTGATCCACAGTCCTTTGAAAATTTTCTGTTTCGACAGAAAATCAATTCCCGACACCGATGCGCTGGCCACATTCTCATACTGACGGGTCAGGCGGACAGTATCAGGCAGCCATCTGTCGGTAATCATATTGGAAAGGGAGTTGTGATATACTGAAACCGATGAATTATTCCATGGTCTGGAAAATTCATACGATCCTGACACATACAGTGATGATTCGGGTCCCAGTTCCGGATTACCCATTAAATACCATTCCCCGAAATGATCAAAATTCATGTACAGTTCCTTTAAGGCAGGAGAACGGAAACCTGTCCCGGCGGAAGCCCGTAAATTCCCAAAGCCCGATTTAAACATCAGCGATATTTTTGGAGCCGCATTAAATCCATAGTTGCTGTGATAGCTTACTCTCACGCCCGCAATTATGTTCCACCGCTTTCCCGGGGAAATATCTTCCTGAACATAAAACACTGCTTCCCCGGCATTTTTAATCCCTTCCTCTATCCTGTCCGACAATAGCTTTTCATGATTGTATTCCAGACCGGCTGTCAGACTATTTTTTTCGGAAATCTTAAAGTTGCCCTGTGTCCTCACTGTCTGAATAATATCGTAGGAAGCCGTATCCTTCAGGTTGTCCAGCAGTTCAAATACGTTGAAAGTATTATACCGGTCGCGGTAATAGGAAAAATCCAATGAATGCTCCCTGAAATAGTACTCACCCTTCAGTCCGGCTTTAAAATCTGTATAGAGATCATGTACAGGCCGTGCACTTACATTCCCCCTCTCAAAGCGGTAATATCCGAAATAAGGGGAAAAGGAAAAGTCCGGGGACGGTGTTATTTCAAATTTCTGATTGACACTGAATGAATTATATGGATTCTGAGTCCACTCAAAGGGAGTTTCAGGCGTGATATCATAGCCATCATGATGACTGTAATTAAAGCTTGTCCGTGATCCTGCCATACCTCTTTTAAAGCTTATTCCCCCTCCTGAAGTAAATTCATTGTATTTTGAATATCTGGAATAAATCCTGGCATCAAAAGGTTCATCAATCTTTTTTGTGATGATATTGATTACCCCTCCGATGGCATTTGATCCATATAATGATGATGAAGCGCCTTTAATAACTTCAATCCTGTCAATATTCTCCAGATTCAGCATTGAATAGTCAATATCTCCGCTGATTTCTCCCGCAATTCTCTCCCCGTCAACAAGGAAGAGTACATATTTGGCATCCATCCCCTGCATGGTTACAGTGGCCCTGGTTCCAAACTGGCCGATCTCGAGGCCGGGAACCATGTTCTGAAGTGCCCCGGTAACGCTGGTAATTCCGAGATCGATCATCCGGCGCGCATTGATAACCTGTGTGATCACCGGTACATTTTTCAAAGCTTTTTCTGATCTTGTTCCGGTAACAACAACCTCATTCAGGTTTATATTTGTTTCATCCAGTCCGAAATCTGCGTTATTTTCACCTTCCAGGACAGTGACCGTTTTTTCCCTGGTTTCATATCCGATTAATGAGGCGCGGACAATATATGTACCCGCATTTATATTGTTTATTTTATAAAAGCCGTTCCTGTCTGTCACCGTTCCCAGGGTGGTGTTTTTTATTACCAGGGTAACAGCTTCAATCGCCTCACCATTCATTCCTTTCACATAACCCGAAATGCTCCCTTTCTGGGCAAAAAGGCCGGAGGGTAAAATAATCAAGCAGAAAACTGTCAGTCGTCTCAATGAAATTGACGGCATTGGTCTGGTCATATAACTTTTACTGAAACTTATCCTGATCTTTACTCAAGATTTCCGGAACCATCCGGCTGATACTTGTACTGAAATGTGATATGGCCTGAGATGTTTGTTGCACTATAATAGCTCTTGAACCAGATTTTTGCATATTTACCGGTTGCAGTCCTTACAATATATACAAAATCAGAAGGGGCTATCTGGGTTCCCTGGGAAGCCTGTTCCATCGTAAACCATGTATAGAGTTCAGGATTGAGAATAAATGTTTCATAGCCCTGTTGCACCGCTATTGAAACCGGACCATCATCCATGAATTTAAAAGTATCGTCTGCTGATTTTACGGCATCGAATCCTGCCTGTCCTTTCTGACCGGTGTTTGCTGCAGCTCCAAGCCCCTTTCCGGATTCTCCCCCGTTGGTTCTTATCCTGTAGCGCTGGAAGGCGAGGTCCCATTCAGTGGAGGCAGAAGGGTCAGATACGGCTATGGTATCATCCTCTGCAAAGCTGAAATATTTCCAGCCGGAGGAATTTCTTACATCTATTACAAATGTCTTTGATTCGATTGCAGGCTCGTTTTCCTCTTTGCCGCATGAAAACAGCATTCCGGAAATACCTGCCGCCAGCAATAAGATTATTGTATTTCTCATGTCATAAAATTCATATTATATCCTGATTTGATTCCAAACGTTAATATTGCAACAAAATCATCCGGAAATTGTTCCGCGATAAAAGTACAAAATTACTGGTCTCATCAGGCTTAATGGCAATGAAACCCACAAAAGGAAAATACTTTTTTTTGCTTTTTTTATGGTTTTAGAAAATTCTCTCATAACAGAATATTTTTCAGGAAAGTTTAACATCTTTAACTATTTATATCTTTTTCCCCGGGGTTTATCAGTCACCATGTCCCGGCAAACTTACAGCTTACAGGCAAAAAATACTAACTTTCAGAAAAATAAATACCGGTTAAAATGGACACTATAATAGAAGACTTAAGGTTCGAACTAAAGCATAATGCGGATGAAAAAACCCGGATTTCCGGAGAAAGGTTCTTCAGGGAGGAAGTAAAGATCCATGGACTAAAATCGGCACTTGTCAGTTCCATCGGCAGGGAATATTTCAAAAAACTGCCGGAAAAAAACAAGGAAACGGTCTTCGGTCTTTGCGAAGAACTATGGAAATCAGGTTACCTGGAAGAATCATTCATTGCCTGCAACTGGGCCTACTGTTTAAGGAAAGAGTTTACTCCGGATGATTTCCCTGTATTTGAAGGATGGGTCAGTAAATATGTAAGCAACTGGGCATCATGTGATACACTATGCAATCACAGCATAGGGACCTTTGTTGAAATGTATCCGTCCTTTGTGTCTGACCTGAAGAAATGGGCCCGTTCTGAAAAGCGCTGGGTAAAAAGGGCTTCAGCTGTAACGCTTATTATTCCGGCAAGAAGCGGTAAATTCCTGGGTGATATTTTCGAAATAGCCGATATCCTTCATTCAGACCCTGATGACATGGTTCAGAAAGGTTACGGCTGGATGCTGAAAGCGGCCAGTGAGGCGCATCAGCAGAAAGTTTTCCGGTATGTTATGAGAAGGAAGAAAAGCATGCCGCGGACTTCACTCAGGTATGCAATAGAAAAGATGCCTTCAGAACTGAAAGCACAGGCCATGTCAAGGTAATCAATCCTGATTTTCTTAATTTTGAAATCAAAACCATTGAAATGAAGAAACCGTTAATTGCACTGTTAATAGTTTGCCTGAATATTGTTTCATATTCCCAGGACAGGATAACCGGCCATGATTTTGCAGGCAGGTCAGAAATTATTTCCATGAATGGCATGGCTGCAACAAGCCAGCCGCTGGCAACACAGGTTGCCCTTGACATTCTGAAAAAAGGCGGAAATGCTATTGATGCTGCCATTGCGGCCAACGCGGTACTCGGACTGGTTGAACCAACGGGCTGCGGGGTTGGCGGGGATCTGTTTGCCATAATATGGAGCGCGGACAAAAATAAATTATTCGGCCTGAATGCCAGCGGACGGTCACCACGATCCCTTAAACTGGATTATTTCAAAAAAAATGGCTATGAATTCATACCATCATACGGACCATTGCCGGTATCTGTCCCCGGCTGCGTGGATGGCTGGTATGAGATGCATGGCATGTTTGGCAGGCTTCCCATGAAAGATATTCTCCAGCCTGCAATTACCTATTCCTATGAAGGTTTTCCCGTATCGGAAGTAATAGCCTGGTCCCTTGATAGAAACACAAAAGCATTGCAGGAATATCCCAATATCAGGGAAGTATATATGCCTGGTGGAAAATCACCGGCAAAGGGTGAAGTGTTCAGGAATCCCCTTCTGGCTGCCACACTGGAAAAAATTGCAAAAGGCGGAAGGGACGAGTTTTACAGAGGAAGCATTGCCAGGGATATTGCGGCATTTATGGAGAAACAGGGCGGTTTCCTCACTTATGATGACCTTGCCCGCCATCATTCCGAATGGACAGAACCGGTAAGCACAGTCTACAGGGGTTATGAAATATGGGAACTGCCCCCGAACGGTCAGGGTATTGCAGCCCTTCAGATCCTGAACATCCTGGAAGGATTCAATATAGCGAAAATGGGATTCGGATCCGCTGAATACATTCATCATTTCACCGAAGCAAAAAAACTTGCATTCGAGGACAGAGCAAGGTACTATGCTGATCCCCTTTTCAGTTCCGTACCTGTAGAACAGCTGATTTCAAAGAAATATGCTGCTGAAAGGCGCAAACTCATCAATCCTGAAAAAGCAGCCCGGGTATACGATGCCGGATTGTCCGAAGCAGGAAACACTGTGTATCTTACTGTTGCAGACCGGCATGGGAATATGGTCTCTCTCATTCAGAGCAACTACAGGGGAATGGGATCAGGTATGTGTCCCACAGGACTGGGCTTTGTGCTTCAGAACAGGGGTGAGATGTTCAGCCTGTCGGAAGGGCATCCGAATGTTTATGCACCGGGCAAAAGACCCTTCCATACCATCATTCCGGCTTTCATAACCCGCAATGGCAGGCCCTGGATAAGTTTCGGCGTAATGGGCGGGGATATGCAGCCACAGGGGCACGCACAGATAATAATAAACCTTATCGATTTTAAGATGAATCTGCAGGAAGCCGGGGACGCACCCAGAATCTATCACACCGGATCATCGGAACCAACCGGGGAGCTTATGACCGATGGCGGGATTCTTATGCTGGAAAGCGGTTTCAGAACCGAAGTGATTCAGAAACTGATGTCAATGGGCCACAGGATACAGTGGAACCTTGGAGGCTATGGCGGCTACCAGGCCATTATGAGAGACGAAAAGAACCAGGTTTACTTCGGGGCTTCCGAATCAAGAAAAGACGGACAGGCAGCGGGTTACTGAACGGCCGGGGGTATGGCAAGTGCGGAAGCGCGAGTTTAGATTTGGTTGCATGACGAAATCGCTCCAAACGGGCGATACAATTCCGAAGTTGCGTAATTAGCCTGAATAAAAAAATCGATAGCTACGCAGTAAATAACCAAATAATCTAGTTATCCTTTACACAACGGACTGAATACCCTATCGACGAATATACGAGGGCGCGGTACACCGTCTTGTAGCCCCAATACATCTCCCGGCTCTCGGCCAATTCCCAGACTTGTTCATGAACGAACCCGTAACTGGTCCACCAGTGGCCGTAGAGGCCCAGATCTTTGAAGAAAACGTCGCGGTAGCCGCCCGGAAGGGCTGAGAAGCCGTAATCATCAGTGCCGTTGCCGTTGTTATACCACCCACTGGTACTTTTTAGCTTGACAGCGTTATCAGGAGCCGCATAATCCATAAGAGCCTGCCACTCCTCAACGCTGGGCACGTGCCAGCCGGTGGGGCAGAGCTTGCCTGTCTTCACAGCAAGCCAGTTATAAAGAGCACCGTATTTGTTGCCATTGTCCGGTTCGTTATTATACCAGCAATAGGCATCCGTGGACTGGATTTCCCAGGATTTAGTTACGTTGGGTATGGAGGTACCATCGTTGTACTTGGTGGTGCGAAGGTTCTCGGCGAACCACTCCTGCCCGCCAATGACCACAGTGGGGTAAACATTGCCATCAGCATCTACAGTGGACGGATCGGGGACATTCTCTTTTTTGCAACTGCTGAAAAGCAATAGCGTTGCTCCCAGAAGGGCAAATGCAGAGTAATAGAGCTTTTTTCCTGTTGTCATAATCAATTGTTTTTAGTAAAAAAAGTAATGCTGAAAAAATATGTAATCAACATTAAAGCAACATTATACGTGGAGTCTTTCAAACGTTTCAGAAATGTGTGTCATGCAATTAAAATTTCTTTTTCAGAGTGCAAACCCGTTTCTGTGTTTCGTCAGACACCTGTTGCCAACTAACACGTCAGATTAGTTGTCTGAAACCCGGTTACGGCCGGTCTGAAAATTGACAGAAACAGTCGGGAGACCAATTGCCGGAATGAATTTTGTTTCCTGGGGGAATTCAGTTTTCAGAACTATCGTTAATACCTTTCCTTTTACTGAATTTACGTATTACGTCAAGAAGTATGCTGCCGGCAAGATATCCTATCAGTCCGCCGTAAAGGGTGCTCCAGTACCATACCGACTTAATCGGACAGGTACCCGAAAGGCATCCGACAAATTTCCAGTAAAGAAATCCGCCGGCGAGGCCGGATATTGTAAATATTACCAACAGGCTATTTTTCTTTAAAAACTCTTTCATAAAACTTTTTTACTTTTTCTGATTCCTTCTCCCAGGAAAGGTCTTCTGATGCATAAACAACATTCCGCCTGAGTTTGTTCAGAAGTTCCCTGTCATTTTTAAGTGTTTCAACCGCTTCAGCTATTGCCTCAGGAGTTATTTCAGGAATAATTATACCGCAGTCATATTTTTTTATAATACCCGCTACTTCCGGCAGATTTCCGGCTATAACCGGTATTCCGGCCGAAATATAATCAAAGAGCTTGTTCGGAAGGCTGAACCTGTAGTTCATATTGGTATCCTTGTCGAGGCTGAGCCCTGCATCAGCCGAACGGGTATACTTCATCAGCTCCTCCCATGGCATCATATCAAGAAATAAAATCCTGTCCGCCAGTTCCAGGTCAAGGACTCTGTTTTTAAGCCTGCCGATGACATCTCCCGAACCGGCAACAATAAGACTTACTCCGGAAGTATAACGCATTGCCTCAACAAGTTCCTCCCCTCCCCTGTCAATATTGATACCTCCGCCCTGGAAAATCAGCAGAAGATCCCCGGCCTTTATTCCGGTTTCATTTCCTGAATATCCTTCAATGCCGGCGGATGATACAGAGCAATTTCTCACCGTGACAGGACGAATGCCGTATTCCTTTTCATACTGCAGTGCCAGTGAATCACTTACTGTCATTACATGCTTCAGCCGGGGAAAAATATAACTTTCGATGGTCTTCCAGACCCACGTCACAAATATCCTTCCCGTCAGTTCCGGAACACCAGTAAAATACTCATGTGAATCATATACCAGGGATCTGCGTTTCAGTACTGCAACCAGGAAATTGGGCAGCAATGTATCCAGGTCGTTTGCTATCATAACATCATAGTTATGGAAAAGCAGGTAAAAGAACAGACGTATGTTGAAAAATGAATAGAAAAGAAATCCCCTGTTAAACAACATTCTGAATCTGAATGTCCTGAATGGGAGATCACTTTCCCTGCAGCAGTCTCCTTTCCGTCTTCCTATGATTGTGACATTGCATCCCAGATCATTTACCACACCAGCTATCTTCAAAACCCTCTGGTCGTGACAGATACAGTTCACGACTGAAAAAACTGCTTTGATTTTATCATCTGAGCGGGGCATGAGGCAAAGTTAGCAATATTGATTCAGTAATAATTATCTTTGCCCTGGTTGTAAAAGCAATGCTGTATATTAAATCATATTCATTAAAAAAGAATAACACCTTCGGGATTGACTGTACGGCAGACAATTTTGTGATTGTTCATACCGAAAGGGAAGCTGCTGAATTTTTCAGGAAAGCCGGCCGGGCTAAAGAAGAAGTTTTTATAATCGGTGAGGGCAGCAATCTGCTGTTCACTTCTGATTTTCACGGAACAATCGTCAGATCAGCCATCAGGGGAATCAGGAATGAATGGCAGGATGATGAATTTGTAATTATCTCGGCGGGTTCCGGGATAGTGTGGGACAGCTTTGTTGAATGGACCGTGAAAAAGGGTTATCAGGGCCTGGAAAACCTTTCCTTCATACCCGGTCTGACCGGTGCTGTTCCGGTACAGAATATCGGAGCATACGGCGCTGAGGCGGGAGAATCGGTTGTAAGGCTCAGTGCTGTCAGCACAACTGACGGAACAAAAAGGATATTTGAAAACCATGAATGCGGCTTCGGATACAGGAATTCGGTTTTTAAAAATGAATTGAAGGGAAAATATCTGATAACAAGGGTGTTTTTCAGGCTCAGGAAGAATCCGCATTACAATCTGGATTACGGAAACCTGAGGGAAGAGGCAGACAGACTCGGAGGGCCTTCTGTTCAGAATATAAGGAAGGCCGTTATAAAAATCAGGAGAAGCAGGCTGCCCGATCCTGCCGTATCAGGAAATGCCGGCAGTTTTTTCAAAAATCCCGTTGTCAGTCCTGTTTTTGCCGGAGAGCTTAAAAAAGCCTTTCCCGGCCTGCCGGTTTACAATGATCCCTCAGGCGGAAGGAAGCTTGCTGCAGGCTGGCTTATCGAACAATGCGGCTGGAAAGGGCGGAGAAGCGGGGATGCAGGAGTTCATCACAGCCAGTCCCTGGTACTGGTGAATCACGGGAATGCCACCGGTGCGGATATCTACAGGTTGTCTGAGGAAATCAGAAAATCCGTAAAAGCAAAATACGGACTTGATCTTGAACGTGAAGTTGAAGTGCTGGGTCTTATTTGAAAATTTTCCTCTTGTTAAGTTCTCTCTGATAGATTGCGGCATATCTGTTATGCTCCGCCAATGTCCGGGAAAAATGATGATAACCTGAAAAATCGGCCTGTGCCACAAAATAAATAAAATCATGTTTCTCGGCATTCAGCACCGCATCAATACTCTCAATTGTCGGGCAGCCGATGGGACCCGGAGGAAGCCCCCTGTACTTGTAGGTGTTATAGGGAGAATCGACATTGAGATGGCGCCTGAGAACCCTGGTCATTGAAAAATCAGCAAGTGCGAATTTAATTGTGGGATCAGCCTGAAGAGGAATACCCCTTTTCAGCCTGTTCAGATAAACGCCTGCTATCCTGGGTTTTTCATCAGACCTTGCAGCCTCATCATCAACTATCGATGCAAGAATTGATACCTCCACGGGATCAAGCCCGGTCTCCCCTGCCTTGTTAAGTCTGTCCTCATTCCAGAATCTCCTGTATTCACGCAGCATCCTTGAATAAAAATCTGCCGGTCCGGTATTCCAGAAAAATTTGTAGGTATTGGGAATAAAAACGGAAATAATGGTTTCCCTGTTAAAACCGTCAGCTGAATAATTATCAGGATTCTCCAGAAACCCTGTTATTGAAGCGGAATCAGCACTGATACGGCCGCCAACCCTGCCGGCAAGATCATATATTGTACGTACGTTGTTGAATGTAATATTCACGGGAACCTGGTCGCCCGAGCGAAACATGTTTATTACTTCAATATAACTCATTCTGTGACTGATCACATAGCGGCCCGGCTTTACATTGGCCGGATAATTTTTCCTTTTCGCGATCCAGTCAAAGGCGGCAGGGTGCTTCACAGGAAGATGAGCCTTTATTGAATCCATGGCCTGCGGATAGGAAGCTCTATCCGGGATATAAAGAACAATCTCATCATCATCACCGGGAGAAATATGAAGACTGAAAAAAATATTGATCAACAGTACAATTCCGGCCAGAATCAGGAATCCCGCCAGGAAAAGCAGTGTCTTGGCTGTTTTGTGTTTCATCTTTTTCCGAAGAAGGCAAAATTAGGGATATTGTCAGAAAGATCAAACCGTGGTCCCAATAATGAAGCAATATAATGGCCGGAATCAGTACAGGGATCCCCGGGGCCTTCAACATCCCTTTATCCGGATTTATAACACTAAGACACATACAGGTATCCCGGACAGCATACGGAATGGATGACGGACCAGGCCTTTATGAGACAGGCAACAGGAAGTATTTCCGTATTTAATACAGCAGGATCCGGTCAGATGAATTAAAAAAAAGGGTCAGTGCTCTGACACGACCCTTCTTTTACTCCCATGTTCCTCAGAACATTATCCCCAGGCTGAAAAGAAATGCATTTGGCCGGTCATCCAGGGCTACCCTGGTTCCGACAGCGTTTTCTATCTGATTCTGATATTTTTTCAGGCTGCCCTCATAGCGTATATCTATGGTCAGCAGGTCAAACAGATCCAGTCCGACTCCGGCCTGGTAGCCAAAGGTCATCCTTGAATACATTGTATTGAACTCGGGATTCCTGATAAGGTCTCCCGGTGAATTAATGAGCAGTGATGCAGAAGGACCGGCATTGATCCTTACCGGTCCGAATTTCAGGCCTGCCATTACCGGAAGATCCAGTTTATTAAACTTTTGTGATTCCAGTGATGAAAGATCCTCCTTCAGATTTGTCACGGTATATTCATTTGTCCTCGTGGAAAAAAGCAGTTCGGGCTGCAGGAATATTTTATTCAATCCCAGTCTGAGAAATACTCCTCCGTGAAAACCATAAGCCGCACCCTTTGCCTTTTCAACGGTATATGAAATATCTCCGGAAGCGACTGTCTTGAGATCATCCATCGTTATTGAAGTAGTATTCAGTCCCGCCTTGATGCCGAAATCCAGCTGGCCGGCCACAGGTAATGCCAGAAATACTGATAACAGAATTGCCAATAGATTTTTCATGATATACTGTTTAAGTTAATTGGTTTAATTCGAAATAATAACTTTCACACCGGATTTTATAATAAAACGGTCAAACATTAAAAAGGTTACAAAAAGATGCAGATTTTCTGTCTTTTCAGGAGAAATATACCCGGGGCAGTTATTTCCCTTCAAGGGCTGAGAAGATACGGATCTTCATCATGTCAAATTCTTCCCGGTCGAACAGGCGGGTGAGAAAAATTATTTTCCCCTGCCGGTCAATTATCACATTTCTGGTAACTCCTGCCTCCTTTAAGGCATATAATGCAAAGATGTCAGCTCCCGGATCAAGTGCCAGCGGATAGCTTATACCCATGTCCTTTTTAAACCTGAGCACGGTTTCTTCCGGTTCATCCCGGTCAATGCCTATAACAACCAGGCCTGAATTCTTTTTCGGAAGCCATATTTCCTTTTCAATAAAAGGCATTTCCTTACGGCATACTCCACACCAGCTTGCAGTGAACTGAAGCATGACAATTTTCCCCCTGAGGTCCGAAAGTTTGTAGGTTCTGCCCCCGGCCTCCCTGATGGTGAAATCAGGAGCCATGTCACCCGTTTTTACAATATAGCCCCGTTCATCAGCTTTCTGAGCACTGATCCATGATACTGACAGGAGGAACGTCAGTAACAGAATAAAAAATTGTCTTGTTTTCATTTCCTATACCGCATAAATAGTTTAAATACCATTTTTCTTTAACAAAAATACTGTACAGCTTGTTCATTCTCTTTTCCGTTCTGATTATATTAGTAATTTAGTGAAAAATTGAGATTCAGATGAAGGGAAAGCCTGCCATTCTTTTGGTTTACATGTTGAATATCAGCATTTTGAATGCGCAGCTTACCGCGGTTGAAAAAGGTCTGCACGCAATTACAACAGATGCCATCATGGCCCAGCTCGGATTTCTTGCCTCAGACTGGACGGAAGGACGGGCAGCAGGAGAACGCGGTGAGTACCTGGCAGGTGATTATATTGCAAGCATGCTGCGGCTGTACGGTGTAAAACCCGGGGGAGACCATTCCGGGAGAACTGACTATACCATAACAGGAGCAGCCGGAGAAAGGTCATATTTTCAGAATTTTTCACTAATCAGGGCTCTTCCTTCCGGGGAGCCTTCAGTCAGCATTTCAATCCGCTCGGGAGACGGCACAAGGACAATAAACCTTGCCAATAACGTGGATTTTTCTGTACGCCCCCTTTACAGGTCCGTCCGGACAGAAGCTCCCGTAGTATTTGCCGGTTATGGTTTCAGAAATGAAAAAATTAAATTCGATGATTTCAGGAAAACTGATATCAGGGGCAAATTCATATTAATAATATCAGGATATCCCGAATTCGCTGATAAAAGACTTACGCCACATGAAATAAATACATCCCTGCGTGCTGCTGAAGATTATGCCAGGGAAAAAGGCGCAGCCGGAATACTTGAATTCGATCCCGGCCTGTTATTGGCCGGAAAAGCACCGGAACCCGAATTCCTGAATATGTCACCCGCCGAAAGAAGCCGGGGACCGTATACATACAGGCCGCAATACTATCTTCCCGGAAAAACCATGCCGGATAATCTGATAAGAATAAGAATCTCGGCGGCGGCAGCGGCGGAAATACTAAAGGGATCAGGCATAAGCATTTCCGAATACATCAAGCATGCCGGGCAGAACAGATCATATGACCTGCCGATGCTGAGCGGCAGATCGGTCAGCTTCAGCTCTGATGCAATATTGTCGCAGGTTGCAGTTAGAAACGTCATTGGAATTATTGAGGGTGATGATACGGATCAGGCGATTGTGATCGGTGCCCATTATGATCACCTGGGCATGAAAGACGGTTACATCTGGAACGGCGCCGATGATAATGCTTCCGGAACCGTTGGCGCACTCATGCTGGCAAAGGCCCTGAAGGCAACCGGTGTGAAACCCGGCAAAACCATAATTATCGCACTGTGGTCATCAGAAGAGACAGGACTTCTCGGCTCAAGGTATTTTGTAAGGAACCCGGTCATTCCCCTGGAGAATATCCGGATGAACCTTAATTTTGATATGATCTCAAGATATATTTCGGAAGAAAACAAAAAAGGGGTTGACATGACCTATACTGCTTCCCGGGCCCTTTTCAGGGATATTACGGAAGCCAATCTGAAAAAATATGGCATCGACCTGGAAGTTAATTACCATCCTTCCGACAATCCTCCTGGAGGCAGCGACCACAGGTCATTCGTGGAAGCCGGGATACCGGTAATGCGGTTCAAGCCAGGCCACAGGGAGGAGTATCATACTCCTTCCGATGAGATCCACACAATTGATCAGGATATAATGGAAAAGATCATTCGCATCAGTTTTGTGAATATCTGGGATCTGGCTAACAGTGAATGGTGAAAACAGTCAGGCCGGCATCGGTACAAATGGAACATGCGCCGGGAAACAGGGAGTTCAACATTTAAATTTTATGATATGAAAGTGCTTGTAACAATTTTCCAGATCATTGCACTGTTTTTGTTTTCGCAAACAGTACCGGCACAGGACAGCCAGGCGGAAAAGCTTCATATAATTGTCATAGGTGCACACCCTGACGATCCCGACAAGGTCGGGGGAACTGCCTATAAATGGGCTCAGCTTGGTCATGATGTACTTCTGGTTTCACTTACCAGCGGTGATGCCGGCCATCAGAGTATTAAGCCTGCAAAACTTGCAAAGATCAGGAGAGAAGAGGCGAGAAAAGCCGGGGAAACAATAGGTGTTAAATACATTACCCTCGGTAACCATGACGGGAAACTTATGCCTACATACAAAAACAGGCTTGAAGTGATTAGGCTGATAAGGGAGCACAAGGCTGATATTGTTATTTTTCCCCGCCCGTACGACTATCATCCCGATCACAGATATACCGGAACTCTAGTCCTGGATGCGGCATACATGGTCACTGTTCCGAGGATACTTCCCGGAGTACCGCATCTGGATAAGAATCCCCTCTTCCTGTATATGAGTGACGGGTTTGTCAATCCCGTGCCGTTCAGGCCGGATGTATGCGTTATCATTGATGATGTCATCGAAAAAAAGATTGACATGTACCATCAGCATACTTCACAAATGTACGAATGGCTGCCGTATAACAGGGGCGGACTGGCCGAAGTTCCGGCAACCGACTCTGAAAGAAGGGAATGGCTTGGCAGAACACGCAAGAATGGCTCAAGCGCAGAGCCTTACAGGGAAAAACTTATTGAAATGTACGGACCGGAGAAAGGTGGCGGTGCCAGGTATTGTGAAGCCTTCCAGGATTCAGGATATGGAACACGTCTTACGAAAAATAATCTCAGGCATTACTTTCCCTTCATTGATAATTGAGATAGCGGCTGTTCTCCTTAAGTTCGATGAAGTCGTTGCCTGCTTCCCGGAAACCATATTCAAAACAGTAATAGTACTTATACCCGCCGGTGCTTTCAATAATATGGGTAAAGAAGCTGAAATTGTAACCAAGTGCAAACAATGCATCCTTGTGTACTCTCAGCATTCCCTCCCTGTAAAGGTCGGCAAGTATCCTCCTGTTCTTCCTCAGCAGTCCGTGCACATTTCGGACAAAATTGTTTGTGTCACGGTTAAGCCTGTTGTTGTAATTGTTCCTGCACTGATCGGAACAGAACTTTTTATCTGTGCGGCCACGGATTGATTCGCCGCAGTCGAGACATTTTTTTTCCACAGCACTGAAGTTTTGATAAAGATAATAAAAACCGTTTATAAACGGTTAAAAACGACTACTGAAACTTTTATCCGCTGCTCAGAATTTGACTGACAGCAGGCAGAACCCTTTCCGGTGAAACAGTTTTCAGCTTTAAAGCCCTTTGCAATACGATTTTTTGTAAATTTTGACCAATGTCTCCAAATTTGTCATCAGTCAACGGCACAAGTAAGCGAAGCCTGTGATACGGCTGACAGAAAACCCCGAAAAACAGGTTTAAAGCGGGGCCCTTGGGGTTATCTGTTTGCAAACCATATCATTAAACATTATCTTTGGCATGAGGCTGCAAAGGATTTTCCGGCAGTTTCATTATTGATTTAATTCTTCATCGTACCCGTTGACTCATGAGGGTTTTCTGTCAGCGGGAAGTGTTGGTTAAAAGTTATCAGGTCATGAAAAAAAGCGGATTTGTTCTGTTAATAATGCTTGCCTTTTCCTGCGCCACCTCAAACAAGTCAGCAATGATGCATGAGGATGAATTGTTTATCACACGCAAGTATGTAGGTGAGTTTGTGGATTCAAGGCACAGTGATCCGGTAAAAATCGGATCACCGCACCTTATCTGGATAAAAACCACACAGGACACTGTTTACGGGAAGATATCAACCTATGCAAGGAAGTGTGAATTTTCGGAAGGCGACCGGCTTTATCTGAGGAGGGTGTACCAGTCACCGGGTCCGTTTGGATACTGGATGTACCAGATTGAGAATGATAATAATATCTGGTACAGGATCAGTGAGTTCCAGCATGACAACAAGGTTCTGGTCCAGACCTGGTTCTGACAATAAAATTCCGGATGCCGCTTACTCAGACTGAAAATGGCACCCGGAACCTTATTTATCCGGATCTGAGGAATAACTGCAGATCAGTTTATCTTCTGTGCAATTTCATTTACCAGGCGGAAATCAGAATCAGTGTCGCGGGGATTCCATGGTGTTCCCTCTCCGGACTCACCAAGCGATTTCAATATGTCGCCGGCTTCATTTTTCCTGCCTTCCTGCATCAGCCGGGCCCATTCCTTTATTTTATCATTCCCCGGAATTTCCATCCACTGCCTCAGGTAAAGATCTGCTTCCTGCTTCTGTCCGAGTTTCTTCAGTGCAGCAAGCGATAAATAGTTCATAGATCTGTTCCCGGCAGGTTTTCCGCCATTGTAACGTGCAATATTTTCATACAGTTCCGCTGATTTCCTTTTGTTTCCCGACCTCTCCAGAATCATTGCATTTACAAAATCCTCGGCCCTTTCATCGACTGTATACGGTCTGCCAACCCCAAGGTTCTCAGGCCATTTATATGCATTAGCTGCATAAACGGATGCTCTCCTGTAGTTTCTGCCCGAGTAATAGTCCAAAGCATTCAGCAGGTTTGCATTCTTCCAGGCCATTCTCCCATATCCCGCACCTTCATACGGAAGGATTCTGATTCTTTCAAGAATCCTGACACTTTCGTCATATTTTCCGTTGTAGAGCAGGGACATGGCATGATCAAAAGCTATTACATATTTGTCCCGGAACATGTTGATGGCTTTCTGGGTAATCTCCAGCGCCCTGTCATATTTGTTGTGCGCAACATAATAGTTGTAAAGGGTATGATAGGGCCTCCAGTTATTTTCACCCAGTTTCAGTGCCTTCAGGTAATCCGTTTCGGCCCGTCCTCCTGTTTCATCATGAAATCTGCCCCTGCTCAGATAAAAGGAATAACTGTCGGGCTGATCACCGCATTCACTGAAATATTTTTCCGCGATGTCATTACGTGTTCTGTTCCAGTAGAGAATTGCGGAATAATATTTGGTTTTCCAGCTCTGCTGCTGTTTGTCTGCCCATTCAAGAACAGCGGCATATTCTTCCCTGTAGGGAAAAACCAGTTTATCATCGGCATTAATTGCCCTTGTAAGATAAAACTGTGCCTTTTCGGCATTATTTTTCAGTGACATCAGATAAGCAGTCAGATAATCGGCTACGGGATTTTCCGGACAGATTTCCATAACGGAAATAGCTTCATTCAGAAGGCCGGCATTAAAATACCAGAGAGCAAGTTCAATATGGGTTTCATATTTGAATTCCCCGGTAATCCTCGATAAAAAGCCGGTTTTTGATGTCTCATCCTTCAGCATATAATATTTCTCGAACAAGGCAAAATGATTGAGAGGATCCATTTTCAGCATTTTCCCAAGAAGCTCCTCATGTGATCCCCTGTCTCCCTTCAGCCTTGCCACAACAGCTGCCGTACCGTAGTTGTTCCTGTCCTTGGCGTTATATTCCACGGCATCCATTGCGTATTTCCATGCTTCTTCAAGCCTGTTTTCACTTAAGGCTATCAATGCCAGCTTGTTACGGGAAGTCGCCTTATACTGCACTGACCTGAGCGTGACCCCGAAAGCGTCACGGGCCTTGTTGAATTCCTTTTTCCTCATAAGAAGTGTGCCGTAGAGGAAATTGGCATCAGGATCATAGGTATCAAAACGGATTACTTCGAGCAGTTTCCGTTCGGCCTCATCAAATTTCATGAAACGGATATCTGTTTCAGCCAGTGCTGTCAGTGCGGGCATAAAGAACGGATCCTTTTCCAGGCATTTTTCAAGCAGGGTGGCAGCCTGTGAATACTGACGCTGTCTCATCTTTTCGACTCCCCTGGTATACAAGCCATAAACTGATTCCCAGTCGAAGTTTTCCTGCATGCTGAGGGGACGATCAACAAAGTTTTCTTCTCTGTCAGCAAGGTTATACCTGAGTTCACCGTTTGCCAGGCGGACTTTTACGTTAAAATTCTCCAGTTCAACCGACCTGGAGAAAATCTGTTCCGGTTCCAGATTAAGTTCAAATTCGGAGATTACCTTACCCTCTGTGTCGGTTATCTGCAGCTTATCCCTGACATAGCCAAGGGCCTGGAACTGGATTGTGCACCTGTTTTCGGATTTCTCCGCAAAAAGTGCTCCTTCGGGGGAAACAGTGCTTACTCCTGCCAGGTCGCTCAGGGGAAACCATAACTCTGTAAAGCTTTCGACTGCCCCCGGTTCAAAGAACACATGCTTGAAAGGGCTCCTGGTACTGCCGTCCCCTGCCTGATTATAAAGCAGTCCGGTTTGTATTTCAATATACTGGGTGTTACCTTTCTGTGTATCGGTCAGAAGGTCAACCCATATTTCACCGTCCCTTCCAAGTGACCATATCCATATTTTCTTTCCGGGCTTCACCGGCTGCCTTGACCAGTGTCCGAATCCATGGTTGCTCCGTTCATACAATCCGGCAAACCAGTCGGCATATTCCCCAAGCACGTGATAACTTTTTGATGATCCGAAATTGTTATTCCCGTACAGGGATATATCCCGCCCGTTTTTCAGCACGGGCCAGTCACCCGGTTCGCCGCCATGCCCTATTTCCGCCTTGCCGGGAAAATAAAACCTCAGATCATTCGTGCCGTCAGCCGAGGCATTTTCCCAGTGATAGAGGGAAGTTTTCAGGTCTGTCGGATTATACCAGTGGGATATTGTTTCAAACCATGCCTTGTCTTTCGGCAGCCTTACCTCCACCCTCCATTCTGTCCGTGAGGACAGATCCATTGAACCGACAAAGCACGAAACACTTCCATCATCATTTTTCTGCCAGGAATAGTCAACGGGCGTCGATGTGGTGGGGGCATGACCAATCGATCCGAAATTATGTTCTATACCGCCTGAGGTCCACGGTCCTCTCATTGCAATATCCCTGAATTTCACTACATTATTGTGATAAATGAAATACTTGTTGGTTTTTTTGTCCAGGGCACCCCATACCTTGCCCCCTATATCCGGAGCAACCCACACCTTTATCCATTTGTTTTCAAGTACTATCATTTTATGTTTTACCACTTCCGGAGTATATGAAAATCCGTCAAACCTGAAGTACGGAAAAATAGATCCGGGGCGTGCAACCGGATCCGGATCATTAAAGGAATAGGTGGTAAATGGTATGTATTCCTCACTGATCCTGGCTTCCTGAGCATAGGCAGCCAGCAGGAACAATGTTAACAAGCTTGATGCGATTATTTTTTTCATAATGTTATTTGGTTTTAAATTAGCCGGTTGATAATCTTCGCCGTTACCGGGCTGCTGAAACATACCGGGCCGTTGTTGTGAAATGTTGTGACTGAAAGATGAAGTAATAACATTCTGCAATATTATAATTCCTGACGATAATAAAAATATTTGGCAGGCCTGAAACAGAAATTTTTAATGTTTATTTGAACTGAAGGTAATACCAGTAAGTTTTTCCTGCTGTTTTCTTCATTTCCCCGGCCAGGGTCTCTTTATCCCTGCTGAAAAGGTTATATGCCGAGCCGTATTCGAAGAAATCCCTTTCCGTCTCAGGTCTCAGGCTCAGACCTCCCAGATCAGGCATCCGGCCGCTGATGTTTGCATAGCCCACCACTGCCTCTTCCAGATGTCTGGGAATAATATTGTAACCCAGGAATTTCATTCTCCTGATTTCATGTACTGCAGATTTATAATCCTTTTCAAGCAGCATCCATGCGATTCTATACTCAAAAGCCTTTAGGTTCAATGGGTTCGACAGAAAGAGCAGATTGATGTTTTCACGGTCATCAGGTCTGATAAAAAAATCGTTCCCCGGCAGCAACAGAAGCTTACTCCCCAGCTCCCTGTCGGCCTTTACGGCTTCCGGTCTGTAGAGCATCTTCCTGTATTTAATGGCTTTTGTCCGGTAATGAAGAGTTTTTTTCAGATCATTGATATATTTTTCTGCTACCCTGAAATTTCCGTTAATAAGTTCGGTTTTAATAAGCATGTCAATGTTTCCCGGGCGGTAGCCATATGCTACCATTGACTCGTAGGCCAGGTGGCGGGCTTCATTGATAAGTCCGGCCGAATAATAGAAATGGACCGACCGGTTATAAAATTCAGCATGCCGGGGAAGGCAGAGTGAGGATGCACCGAAATCCTGCGGCGCTCTGAACATTCTCTCACAGAGCAATCCTTTTTCTGATAATGCCAGGTTGTAATAATACTGGGCTATCAGATTTGCAACGGGCGACTCTTCCTGCTGCCTTATCACTCCGTCCCAGTCCTGCCGTGCAATCATTCCTTCCAGGCGTATTATTTTCACAAGGCTGGAATTGTGGTATTTCAGGGATAAAAAGAGCAGAAGCAGAAAAAGCACCAGTGAAAAGGCCGGAAAAAGACAGCTCCGGGTTCTGCCAGTAATCCTGACAAGAGCAGTCAGTTTATAAAAAAGCGGAAGGAAAACAAAAAACAATGCCAGAATTATCATGGAGAAATGCAATTGCCTGAAAGAAGTGAAGGGCAATGGATAAAGAACAAGCGTCCGGGCCGGCTGGTAAAAAAGATAATTCCGGAAAACAAACCAGGCAATAATGCTGATAACTATCATGAGAAGAGGATTAAGGAAGCGGAAACGACCCTTCTCATAAACAAGGGACCAGCTGATCAGCATTAAGACAAACAAAACTGCAAAGGGTCCTGCAACATAGTAAAACAGTGGAAGTCCCGTAAAATAAATTAATCTTCGCCATCCTGCACCTACTGTTACAATCACTGAAAAACAGACTGCCACCATCAGAAAGCCCAGGCTGTAATGAATGAAATGTTCATACTGCGACTGGAATAACAGCATAACAGCAAAAAGGGACAGTAACAATATCCTTTTAAGGATCAAATCTGCATTCAGGGCAGTTCCGGCCCTGGCAATACAGAAACAGAGGGTAATATTAAGCAGTGCAAGGATTATCGAACCGTAAAAAGATGAGAAATAAACCTGACTGAGAAAATTTCCGAGATATACAAGCAGTCCCCCGGGTTTGTCTGTAAATTTTGAGAGATACTCATTCGTATATATAAACAATGATGTGCTTTCCTGATAGTTGAAAAGGGTATTTCTGAAAAAGTAAAAAAACAGGAATGACACAGAAAAAAGGGCTGCAGCCAGAAGCCGGTCCTGTGTCCGTTCAGTCTGAACATCATGGGCGCTCTCAGTATTTCTCATTCCCGTACCTTTCATCCTTATGGCTTTTCAGTTCTGAAGATCCCGTCCAAACGGCCTGAACCGGCTCTGAACGGGAAGCCTTTTCAAAATCACGGGGTCCGGTCTCAATTTTTCCTGTAACAAATTCCGGTCTGTTGAATGTTTTTTTCATACGGGTGTAAACCTGCGGATCTTTCTGCGGAAGTATGAATGGTTTTCCAATGCTGTCGGCCGAATGGAAATAACATAAATATGGCCGTGCCGCAAGTCCGTCGTCCCTCTTGCTGCTGAAGACCAGCCATCTGCCGCTTGAAGACCATGAATGATAACTTTCAGACTCATTGCTGTTGATCGGCATTTTTGAAATCCTGCCGCCAGAAATGTCAAGAATATACAAATCCGCCTCCCTGTGCCATATTGAAAAAGTACCGTAATCATGAAGGGTAAATACAACATATCTGCCGTCAGGTGAAACGGCTGGAAAGGAAACGCTTTTACCTGCTGCAGCCGCATTGAACAGCATTTCAGGCTTACCGAAATTCCCTGATTGCTGGCTGAAGGGAATTCTCACCAGATCATATTTAACTTCCCTGAAATCAAATCCTTCCCTTACCTGCGGGGTTCTGCAGTAATAAAGCCATGTTCCGTCCGGTGACCAGCAGGGGAAAGTCTCCATGTATTCAACAGAATCATCCTGCATGCAATTCATTATTTCATTCCTTTTAACATCATAGATGACAAGGGACGAGAACAGGTCAAATACTTCGATATTCTTTTCCGGTCTTGAATGAAAGGCCTGAACTGTTTTATTCGATGAAAACACAATATAATTACCTGAAGGATGCCAGGCAGGATAAACCGTATTGGCCGGCATATTGTCAGTTTTCAGGGAGCGTCTCACGATTTTGTCATTTTCCGAAATGTATGTTCCTGATTTTGTACCCCGTACATGCAAAAGCATCTTAGAGGGATCATTATTGGCAAAGGAATGGCAGTTAACGCAATTATTATCCAGAAGCTGGTTTTCCACAATGGATTTCTCACTGAAGTTTTCAGTTGATCTCTGAACTATTTTCATGTCAAGCCATGCCTCATATCCCGGATAAAGAATCCTGTAAACCAGGTAAGGATCTGTATGCTCATCCGCAATATAGAAATTAAAAGGCTTGAACTTCATAGCTTTCTCCCTTCCATTCTCCGCCATTATCTCCACGGAAATTCTGCCTGCCCTGTTCCGGAGAAGCAGTTTTTTCCATTTTTTCCGGGGGAATCTTACCGTTTTTCCTGAGGTATTCACTGTCAGTGAACTGCCGTCCGTTCCGCTTAACCTGATTTTACAGGTTTTGTATTCCTCCAGGATGCTGAAGTTCATGGGGGCAATATTCCAGGGTATTATTGTTTCGGAGTAATCAGGATCTGTCAGCGCAAGGCGTTCCATGTTTACTGCTGCTTCAACATGACTGCCTCTGCCACAGTTCATGAGAAGAACCGGCAATAATGTGACCAACAGAAATCCTGGAAATATCATTCTGCTGATTCGCAACCGTTTTTCGGAAAATTTCATTGCTGTTTCTTCTGTTTTAGGGTCAGACCAGGCCTTTTGCGCAGTATCTCCGGAAAGATTTCAAATGTATTGAAATTTTCAGAAAATACAAAAAATGAAAAAAACAACAAAAACACTATGATATTTGAAATATTTAACATAATTTAACGCACGAATTACCAAATATGCTTAACAGTAATATTTAAAACCTGATTTGAGAATTATTTATTCAATTTTCATTTTTATCTAAAACTAACTTAATGTTCTAACTATGAGAAAATTCACTTTGTTTATTGCAGCCTTCTTTTTTATAGGCTTGCAGAGTGTATTTGCACAGAAGCTTGTCTCCGGTACCGTAAAAAGTGCCGAGGACGGGCTTGGCATTATCGGGGCAACTGTGGTGGTGCCGGGCACCACGATAGGTACCACGACTGATGCAAGCGGGGCATTTACCCTTAATGTTCCAACCGATGCACAAAGCCTGTCCTTCTCCTATGTGGGCATGAAAACGGTTGAACTGTCAATAGGAACACAGACTGTGTTCAATGTAACACTGGAACCGGATGTAATGGCACTGCAGGATGTTATTGTCACGGCATTCGGTATTTCGAGGCAGACAAAATCACTTACCTATGCAGCCCAGAGCGTAACCACCGATGCTCTTACCGAGGCAAGAAATCCCAACGTAATGTCGGGACTAAGCGGAAAGGTGTCCGGAATGCTTATTACACAGACCGGTCAGGGAGTGGGGGGAAGCACCAAGGTTCTGCTCAGGGGAAACCGCTCCATCAGCGGAAGCAGTCAGCCGATTTACGTGGTTGACGGTATTACGCTCAACGGAGGAATTGAAAACATCAGTCCCGATGAAATTGAATCCATTTCGGTTCTGAAGGGAGCAAACGCCGCAGCTCTTTACGGAAGCCGTGCAAACAACGGGGCAATTGTTGTAACAACAAAATCAGGGAAGGGTGCCCGTCAGGGTGTCACTACCAGTCTCGGCTTTACCTACCAGGCAAATCAGGCCATGATCCTGCAGAAGGTTCAGAATATCTACGGGCAGGGAGCAAACGGTATGTATGCAAAAGCAGCGACAGTGGCATGGGGCCCGAAGATGGAAGGGCAGATGGTCGACCACTGGTCAAACGACCCCTCCTACTATATGTATGGTAAACAATATCCGTTTTTGCCTCAGCCCAACAACATAAAGGATTTTTTCAGGATCGGCAACAGTTTCTCAACAAACCTCGGGGTGAACATCAATTCTGACGTGTCGAATATAACCTTCTCATATACCAACAGCAACGATGGAGGGATTATTGACGGTAATGACCTGAAAGGACATAACCTCAACCTGAGGGTACGTGCCAACCTTTCCAGGAAGCTTACACTGGATTCAAAACTTAATGTAATTAAAAGGAACTATTCCAATGTGTTTATTACCGGTGAAACATTTGAGAATCCCATGAGATATCTCTATATGTTGCCCAGGAACATACGTTCGGAAGATATTCAGCATTATGAATTCATTAACCCTGCGGGTCAGCTGCGCCAGCACTACTGGAAAGTGAACGACAACGGTTCGGGAAACCCTTACTGGTCCGTTTACAATGCAGTACAGCCATCAAAGAGCCAAAGGGCAATTGCAATGATGAGCCTGAAATATGAATTCTTGCCCGGACTCTCAATTCAGGGCAGGTCAGGGTTTGACGGCACATATACAAACACGGAATGGAAGCGCAACAACGACACCTATACCAATGCCTATTACGGAGCTTTTTCAAAAACCAGTTCCAATTCCTATGAATGGAACAATGACTTCCTCATCAACTACAATAAGAATTTTGGCGAATTTGCACTGGACCTCAACGCCGGAGGCAACCACAGGTTGTATGAATCAGAAAACGTAAGCGGTTCGGGTTCAATTTTCAATATTGAAAACATGTTCGCCCTTGCCAACACGAAAGATCCGAGGCCCGGCGAGGGATATTCAAAGAAAGTGGTTCAGTCCTTTTACGGATTCGGTGAATTATCCTGGAGAAATGCCTTGTTCCTGAATATTACCGGACGGAATGACTGGAGCTCCACCCTGCCGGCTGCAAGCAGATCATATTTTTATCCCTCTGTAGGGCTGACGGCTGTACTGAGCGATCTGATGACCCTGCCTGCTGCATTTACTCACTTCAAGCTCAGGACATCCTATGCCGAGGTGGGAAATGATGCAGGAGCATACAATCTCCACAGGTCAGCTTCAGTATCCCTGGGCACAATAGGACTCAGCACATCACTTCCCAACCCGAACCTCAAGCCCGAAAGGACAAGATCCATTGAGGCCGGGCTTGATCTCAGAATGTTCAACGACAGGGGCAGGCTGAGCGGAACATGGTATCAGACAAATACCTATGATCAGCTGTTCTCCACTCCGGTTCCCGTGACTTCGGGAGTGAGCAGCGTTTATCAGAATGGTGCCGATGTCCAGAACAGGGGAGTGGAACTGACCCTCGGAGCAGTGGTGGTTGACAAGCGCGATTTCTCCTGGGACATCATGCTCAACTGGTCGAAGAATGTCAGCAAAATTCTTGAAATTGCCGAAGGATTCGACGTTCTCTCCTTTGGAACAGACTTTATAAGGGAGTATAAGCTCGTAAAAGGTGAAGCTTTCGGAGATGTATATGCAAAAGGATTTCAAAGGGATGCAAATGGCAATGTAATAATAAACCAGGCAAACGGGCTTCCCCTTATTACTTCCGGTATGACAGTGAAGGTTGCAAACTACAATCCCGACTGGCTGGGAGGCCTGAGCAATACCATAACATACAAGAACCTGTCACTTAATGCACTTATTGATGCCAGATGGGGTGGTTCCTTTATTTCATTCACCGAGGCCATAACTGCCGGAAACGGAATTCTCGACTATACCGCAATAGGCAGGGAAGACGGCTCCCTCCTTTTCGGCAGGGATATTTTCAAGAATGAAAAAGGTGTGACGCCCGAAGGCGGAGCAAATACGAAAGCCACCAATGCTGAAGCTTTCTGGAATAATGTTGGCGGAAGAAACAATCCGGCCGGTGAGGCATTCGTGAGAGATGCCACAAATATCAGGCTCAGGGAAGTGATTCTCGGGTACAATCTGCCGAAAGATCTTGTTGCCAAGACATTCTTCAGTGCAGCCCGGGTATCCCTGGTAGGCAGAAACCTGTTCTTCTTCATGAACAAGGCTGAGCACTCCGATCCCGAGATTGTCAACAGTACTGCAAACACTGACGAAGGGCGTGAAGCTTTCGCACTGCCAACAACCCGGACATTCGGCGTATCCCTTAACTTCGATTTTTAATACAGCAACATGTTAAAACAAAATAATATGAAAAACCTGTTAATAATAATATCAGTTCTTGCATTAGCTGTTTTCGCAGGCAGTTGTACAAAGGATTTCGATGAAATAAATACCAATCCAAAGGCCATCACCGTGGCCAGCCTTGACCAGTCATCCTTCGGTCTGGTGGCAAAAAGGGCGATAGTATATACTTCCTACCTGCGGAACAGTACGGGAATGCAGACCTATCACTCCCTTTTCGGAGATGTATATGCAAACTATTTTGCAACAACCCATCCGAACTTCCTGTCGGACAGGTATGTTCTGGTAGGCAGCTGGCTGAACGGCTCATTCAATTCGTTTTATCAGAATGCCGCCCCGCCCATTCAGTTCTGTGTTGATTTTGCCAAGGAAAAGGGCCTGGCGGTCGAAGAAGCAATCATGAAAATATGGAGGGTAAATGCTTTTGCAAAATACGCCGATTCCTTCGGGGCCATACCTTATTCACATTTCGGAAATATGGAAAAGGCCGTTCCCTATGACAGTCTGGAGGAACTATACGCTCTGTTTTTCGAGGAACTTGAAAGTGCAGTAACGGTGCTAAAGGCCAATCTGTCTCAGGGCAAATCAGCTACCCTGCAAGCCTATGATGATGTTTACAAGGGCGATATAGCAAAATGGGCCAAACTCGGAAGCTCCCTGCGCCTCAGGCTGGCTCTGCATTGCAAATACGTCAATCCCACACTTGCCAGAACTCAGGCTGAAGCAGCTGTCTCGGCAGGTGTCATAGAAAACGTTGCCGACAATGCAAAAGTGGCTACTTCAATTGACTGGTACAATGCATACTGTACCATTACCTCATGGATGGAATTCAGGATGAGTGCCGACATGGAGAGCATCATGAAGGGTTATCTTGATCCCCGTGTCCAGAGTTACTTTCAGGAAGCCAAATTTCCTGACCCCACAGATGATCCGGACGATGTGGTGTTTAATTTTGAAGGAATGAGGAATGGCCAGACCAAATCGGACAGGCAGCAGCTGGATTTTAACGGTCATGCTTCCGACATGCACAAATCCTGGGTTTCTCTCGGTGCTGCCGGGCCCGCCTGGAGAGTAATGGGTGCAGACGAATCATATTTTCTCAGGGCTGAAGGTGCCCTGGAAAACTGGAATATGGGCGGAACAGCTCAGGAACTCTATGAAAAAGGTATCAAGGCATCATTTGATGAATGGGGATATTCTGATTATCAGAACCTGGCAGGGGAAGATTATATCACAAGCGACAGGATACCGGCAAGCCCGGGCACAGACCTTTCAGATCCGGGAACGGTTATTCCGCCGGTGTCAACAGTGCCAGTGGCATTCATGACAACCGGCGGCAAGGAACAGCAACTGGAGCAGATCATCACACAAAAATGGCTGTGCCTGTATCCTGAAAACAGTATTGAAGCATGGACTGTGCGGAGAATTACAAAATACCCGAAACTCTATGACAGGCTCGAGAGTGAGGAACCCCTGATAGCGGCGACTTCACTGCCGACAAGGCTCACCTTTATCACCGGAGAATACACAAACAACAAGGCCGAAGTGGAAAAGGCAGTAAGCAAGCTTGGCGGACCTGATAATGGCACTACCAAACTATGGTGGGATAAAAAACCCTAAGGAAAATTGAATAATTGCAAAAAGGGGCTGTCTCAAAAGGACAGCCTTTTTTTGTGGAAATACCTGGAAAGTTTATAAAATAAATAAAACACAAACGAAATGTGGAAAATTTTTAATAAATAAAACCAAAATACAGAATCACTGAAAAAATTATAAAAAGAATCTTTATTTAATTGATATCTTGTTAATTAAAAATCCCGGATATTTTTTTCCCTGACACTTTAACTTTTGTTAACGAAATTTTTTTTATATATTGCGCCCTTTATTTTATGCGCCCTTGTAGCGCATAAGCAGAGATACTGAACGTTGCATTGTTTAAATAATATATCTTACAATAAAAGATTTTGTATAAACCAGAGAATAACAGCTGGCTGAAGCTGTTTTGATTCAGCATATAGTTAATATTTACCCTAAATTAAATCTTTATGATGAAAAAATTGTTTCTATTTATGGTGACACTGCTTACCACGACCGCGATGCTGTTTGCACAGGTAAGGGTAAGCGGTACGGTTACGGATGAAAACGGAGAGGCTCTTCCCGGAGTTTCGATCGTCCAGGTCGGGACAACCGTTGGAACGACCACGGATCTAGGCGGGAATTACTCTCTTAATGTAACGGACGCAAATGCCGTACTCCGGTTCACTTTTGTGGGAATGACCACTGTGGAACAGCCCTTGAACGGCAGAACCACTGTAAACGTTGTCCTGCATTCGGAAAGTATAGGACTGGAAGAAGTGGTCGTTACGGCTCTTGGGATCGCCCGTGAAAGAAAAACCCTTACCTATGCCTCACAGCAGGTTTCCAGTGCGGAAATTACCAGGGCCAGGGACATCAACTTCATGAGCAGTCTTGCCGGCAAGGCTTCCGGACTTGAAATCAAGAAAGCTGCCTCCGGAGCAGGTGGTTCAACCAGGACGGTTTTAAGAGGAAGCAAATCCCTCTCAGGGCTGAGCGAACCTCTATATGTTATTGACGGTGTGCCGATGGTCAACAGAAAAGGAAGCCAGGCAGGAATGTGGGGTGGCTGGGATGAAGGAGACGGTATTTCCCAGATTAACCAGGAAGACATTGAAAGTATCAGTGTCCTCAAGGGTTCCAATGCTGCAGTCCTTTACGGAAGCCAGGGCGCAAACGGTGTTGTGATAATCAATACCAAGAAAGGAAAAGCCGGTACCACTGACATCAGCATAAACTCCGGAACCATTTTTGAAACTGTGCTCCTGTATCCGGAACTCCAGTACAAATACGGAGCAATCGGCAATGCAAAGGAAAGCTGGGATACAAAACCTCTTTCAAAATATGACGACAAGTTTGTGAAGGACTTTTTCCAGGGAGGATATAACCTTGTGAATTCCATTTCAATCAGTGGCGGCACCGACAGAACCCAGGCCTACTTCTCCTACGGTAACACAAGTGCCAGGGGTGTGATTCCCACCAACAAGTATCAGAAGAACAACGTTACTTTCAAGCAGTCAACGAAATTTTTCAACGACAGGGTAAAAGTTACCTCCAATGTAATGCTTGCCAATGAACAGGCTGACAACAGGCCGCCCAACGGATATTACCTCAATCCCCTGACAGGACTCTATTTCTTCCCGCGTCAAAGGGATTTCCAGTCCTACAAGGAAAATTACAAGGTATTCAATGCCGACAGGAACATGTATCTGCAGAACTGGTTTGTGGCCGACCACCACCAGTCAAACCCCTACTGGATAATCAATATGGAACCCAGAGTTGACCAGACAAAAAGGGCAATTGCGAGTGCAACCGTTGAATATGACATAGCCAAGGGACTTAAATTCCAGACCAGGGCCAGCGTTGACTACGCCGTAAAGGAAAATGAACAGCGCCATGCTGCCGGATCCAATGCAACCAACGTTTCAGCAAACGGAACATGGAACTACAAAAAATATGACGACCAGTTGTTGTATACCGACGCTATCTTCACCTACAATACCCGTTTCGGTGAATTCAGCCTGGACGCACTTGCAGGAGGAAGCTGGCAAAAATCAGTTTACGGACGGGGTGTTTCAGCCAACAACGGAACATATTCATTGTTCTACCCCAATGAATTCAATTTCCAGAACCTGCCCCAGAACATTCAGGTACTTTCAACACTGTCATCCAGGGCTGTCAAGCAGGGACTGTTCGCCAACATGCAGTTTGGATTCAAAGACATGATCTTCCTTGATCTCTCAGGAAGAAATGACTGGTCCTCAACACTTGCCCTTACAGGAAACGAATCATATTTCTATCCCTCAATCGGTCTTAGTGCACTGCTGAGTGAAATGCTGCCCCTGCCCGACTTTATCACCTTTTCAAAGGTAAGAGCTTCATATACCACTGTTGCCAACGAGGTTCCCTTCAACAGGATCAACCCCATGCACTCAATTACAGGAAGTGGCGGAGTTGACAGAAATACAGTTGCTCCCTTCTTTGATGCCAGGCCCGAAATGCTGAGAAGTCTTGAACTGGGTACGGAATGGAGATTTTTTACCGGAAGATTCGGATTTGACCTGACTTACTATAACATCAACAGCCAGGATCAGTTCATTTCACTTCCGGCTCCGGTAGGTACCGGTTATTCCACAATGTATGTGAACGCAGGTGAAATCGTCAACAAGGGTGTTGAACTGACTCTTGACGCACAGCCTGTTGTTACCGGCGATTTCATGTGGAGCACCACATTCAACTTCGCGAGGAACAAGAATATCGTATCAGAACTGTGGCCGGATGATCCGGGAAAAAGAGTTGACCTCGGCAGTTCAGAAGGTTACTACAACTATATCGTAGCCGGAGGATCTTTCGGTGATCTCTATGGTCATCAGTTCGTAAGAAATGATAAGGGACGAATTGTTCTTGATGCCAAAGGCGCACCCAGAAAGACCCAGCTGCCCGAACTGATAGGAAGCCTGGATCCCGACTTCACACTGGGATGGAATAACAATCTGTCATTCAAACAGTTTAACCTCAGCTTCCTGATCAACGGAATATTCGGAGGCAACTGCGTAAGCCAGACTGAATCAATGCTCGACGGAGCCGGAGTAAGCAAGAGATCAGGTGACGACAGGGACAAGGGATATGTTGACGTTAAGGTCGTTACTGCAGAAGGCACTGAAAAAGACAAGATGGAGAATGTAGAACTCTGGTACAGGACCATCGGCGACAGGAACGGAATACTTGAAGCCTACGTATATGACAGGACAAACATCAGGGTAACCCAGCTTGCGCTGAGCTATGATCTTGATGTAAGAAAGCTCAACCTGCCGTTCAAGGCTGCTTCCGTTTCACTGGTAGGCCAGAACCTCCTTTTCCTCTACAAAAAAGCTCCCTATGATCCTGAACTGACAATGAGTGCAGGCCTGGGAAGCCAGTCACTTGATAACTTTAACGTCCCGGCTACCAGGACATTCGGCTTTAACATTAAACTTAATTTCTAATAAACAGATAATTATGAAAAAAATAATATCACTGGCAGTACTGGTGGTTTTACTTGGGGCCTGCACCAAGAACTTTGATGAGATCAATTCAAATCCTTATCAGATCACTCAAAAATCATTGGAACAGGACTTTAATCACATTGGTGCTTATTTTCAGGGTTTGCTGGCCAATCTACAGGGCCACCAGGTTGAGGAAGACCTGCTTACCGACAGTTTTGTGCGCCACTTCGGCACACCGACTCCTTTTGTTTCAAACAGAAACAATACTACCTACTATGTTACCTGGAACTCATTCTGGGGCCGTATTTACAACAGCGTCATGTCACCCTCCAAGCAGGTGATAGAAATAGCCCAGGAAGGCGGTTATGATGTATTTGAACACTGGGCAAAGCTTCTCCAGGTTATAGGACTGTCAAGACTGACCGCCTATCATGGTCCGCTTATCTATTCGGAATACGGTAAGACTACAACTCCGATTTATTATGACTCGGAAAAGGATCTGTATAACTCTTTTTTCAAGGTTCTTGATGATGTCTCAAGGGTATTCAAGAATAATCCCGATTACAAAGGACTGATAAAATTTGATGCCAGTTATAAGGGAAAAATCAGCAGCTGGCTCAAACTGGTCAATTCAATGAGACTCAGGCTTGCAATCCGCCTCAGCAAGGTAGATCCCGCTCTTGCAAAAGAACAGGGTGAAAAGGCAATCGCCGATGACGCAGGGCTGATCCTTACAAATGCTGACAATTTCAATATTTCACTGTATGGCGGGAAAATGCCGATTGCAGTGATCTGTTTTGAATGGCAGGACAGCAAGATGAGTGCCGGTATGGAAGAATTCCTTATCGGTTTGAAGGATCCAAGAATCCATAAATATTTCGCACCGGCAACTGATGAGAGTTTGTATGCTTCCCATCCTGACTTTCCCTACAAGGGTATTGCCAGCGGCGCATATCTTAATGCAAAGGATGATCATGAGAAGTTTTCAAATGTGAGCGAAGACTGGAAATCAGTTACCTCCAGAAGATTTTTCACTGCAGCCGAGGTTCATTTTGCACTTGCCGAAGCAGCTCTCAGAGGCTGGGCCGGTGCAGGTGATGCCAGGGAACACTATGAAACCGGTATCAAAATGTCATTTGCCGACTGGGGTGCAGGTGGTGTTGATGCATATCTTGCAGATGCCACAAGCAAACCCATCAACTATGTTGATCCGATTGATGCCAGGAACAACTATAATACACGTTCAACTGTAACCGTTGCATGGGATGAGACTGCTGACAACGAAATAAAACTTGAAAAAATCATAACCCAGAAATGGATCGATGCACTGACCAATGCCAATGAGGTATGGTGCGATCACAGGAGAACAGGTTATCCCAAACTGCATTATGTTCCCAAGAACGACAGCAACGAAGACTGGGGAGTCATTCCGGCTGACGGATTCATTCAGAGAATGCCTTTCGTGGAAGGTGAAAGAAACAGTAATCCGCAGGGTGTTGCTGATGCAGCCAGCAAGCTGAGAGGAGGCAAGGATGTAATAGGCGCAACACTCTATTTTGCCCCGCCGGATGTTAATACAAACTTTCCCCCGATTCCTTAACAGGTAAAGAATAACTGACAGGAGGGTGTCTCAAAGAGACACCCTTTTTTTTATTTCCCGGTTTGCCGACTCAGCCGGTATAAACTTATATAAACCTGAAAAACAAGAAACAATCTGATTTAATCATTTGCAAACGACTATAATGGACTTTCAGACGGATATAAACAATTAATTACCGGATCAATTTCCACATCAGGCCTATGTTTGCTGAGAGAATCATTCATAGTCAAACTTAAAACAGGAAATCATGAGCAATTCATTGAGGAACAGAGTAAGCCTGATCGGAAACCTGGGACAGGACCCTCTGATCAGGGATCTTGAAAACGGGAAAAAAGTGGCTAATTTCACTATTGCCACAAATCAGGGATTCAGAAATGCCGACGGCCAGAAGGTACAGGAAACCACCTGGCACAATATTGTTGCATGGAACGGGCTTGCCGAAACGGCGGCAAGATATCTCAAAAAAGGACGGGAAGTGGCAGTAGAGGGCCGGATTGTCTACAGAACATATGAGGACAGGAATGGTGTTACAAAATATATTACCGAGATTGTTCTGACGGATCTCCTCTTTCTCCGTTCTCCGAAAAGCATGACTGAAGAAGAATAAATATGCTGCCGTTCCGGGCTGAAAGGTCAATTCCTGCGGTTCCGTGAAGCTGTTCCCCGGTGCAGAAAAAGCGGTTCTGCCGTGCTGATGAGGCTGTTCTTCAAGGAAACAGCCTCATTTGATTATTTTATATTCACCCCGTCACTTATCAGAAATCAGTCAGGTCAACATTGGTCCTGTAATCCCCGAGAAGATGCTCGGCAAAATAATACCACATCAGCCTGTCAAAATATGCCGTGGCATTTCCAAAGGCATGCCTCTGTCCGGGAAGTATCATGAAATCAAATCGCTTATTGGCCTTTATAAGAGCATCAGCAACCCTTAAGGTATTTCCCGGATGAACATTGTTGTCAATATCACCATGAACCAGCAAAAGATGACCCTTCAGATTCTTTGCAAGATCCTGGTTCCTGTCTATTGATGATTTAAACGCTTTCCCGTCCTGCTGACTGTTATCAACTGTTCCTTTACTTCCGGAATTACCGGTTGTCTCCTTTTCCTTCACTGAATCCAGACTGTCCTTTTTCACTCCTTCCCCGCCCTTGCTTTTTTTCTCCACCTCCTTTACCCCGTCATGTGTTTCTCCCCACCACTGGTTGTAAATATTGTTATCATGATTGCCGGCTGAAGACACGGCAACCTGATAAAAGTCCGGGTATGAAAGGATTGCAGCCGTTGACATGAATCCTCCTCCGGAATGGCCATAGATACCAACTTTCCCGATATCGATGAATTTATATTTTTCGGCCAGTTGTTCGATGCCGTATTTATCATCAGCCAGGGCATAATCCCTGAGATTGTCATACCCGAATGTGTGATAATAATTGCTTCGCTGGGGACTGCCTCCGCGGTGGCCATAATTTACGACTATGAACCCGAGCTGGGCCAGCGCCACATTCTTGCCACCGGTAACGGTGAACTCATAGGGAACCGATTCGGTCTGCGGTCCGGGATAGACGTAGGAAATTACCGGATACTTTCTTGTTGAGTCAAAATTGAAGGGTTTGTACATAACTCCATAAAGGTCAGTAACCCCGTCTTTCGCCTTCACCTTAATTGTTTCGGGCATCTTCCAGCCCATCTGAAACAACTGGGACAGGTCGGCTTTCTCAAGTCTCAGAAGAGTGTTTCCGTTATTGTCACGCAGGACTGACTCGGGCACCATATCGACCGTGGAAAAAGTGTCAACAAAATACCTGCATGATTTTGACATTGACATGGAGTGATTTGCAGGCTCACCGGTGATCAGTGTCATTCCTCCCTTATCAAGTGATACCTTGTATTTCATGTTGTAATAGGGATGTACTCCGTCCTCTTTTCCAAAGGCCTCTAAATAAAGCACTCTGCCCAGGGTATCTATCCGGTTTATTCTTCCTGTAACGAAATAACCGTCAGTTATCTGCTTTTTGATATTCCCGTGTATGTCGTACAGATACAGCTGGCCCCAGCCGCTTCTTTCCGACCACCATATAATGTCGCTGCCTTCATTGAGAACCGCCAGCTGCGAATATTCATTGTTGAAATAGGGCCAGGTCTTTTCGCTGAAGAGAACTTTAACATCCCCTGTTTCAGCATCCACCATGCATACGTCGAGGTTTTTGAGAGTACGGTCCTTTCTTATGACAATAAGTCTGTTGCTTTCTTCCTGTGATGACCAGGCAACATTGATGGTCTGATCCTTCCATTTTTTCAGGTCAACATTTATCCGGCCCCGGGTTTCGACATCAAAAATTATCAGCTCCTGCTGAGGTACGAACTCTTCTCCCGGCATTGAATAGCGGTAGCTTTCCAGGCTTGGCCTGGGCTGAGCGAGCGAATTGATTACAAAAAGATCCTTTACCTTACGGACATCCTCCCGGATTATAAATAATTTCTTTTCATTTTTGAACCAGCGCACATTGGCCCGTACTTTTTTGTCCCTTACAGTGTCCTGCCCGCTTCTGTAGCTGCTGTAACCATAATACCTCTCACCATCGGTGGTCAGCTGTATTTCAACACTGTCCCTGTCGTTTGTTTTCATCAGGTAAAGATTATAGTTCCTGGCATATGCAAACCATGTACTGTCAGGCGAGTAGTTCGGCCATGACGGCTTTTTTTCCTTTCCGACAGTATCCCTGATTACAAGTTTCCTGGTTGCCATGTCGTAAAGAAACCTGATTGAATCAACCCGGAAGGTGAATCTGGAGAGGCTCTTCTTTTCGAATTTCAATTCCGTTATTGGCAGATCAAGATCATTGTAAGGGCGGCTTGTCAGTTTCTTAAGCTCGGATGCCATATAGCGGCTGTCAAAAAGCGGCTTTTTAGACTTTGCTGCTGCATTTACATAGTAAAAATTCCTGCCCGAAGAAGTCTTGAATGAGTACCAGAAAATATCTGAGTTCTCCAGCCAAACCGGATTTACAGAAAGATCCCCGTAACGGGATGCAATATTATCACCTCTGAACTTTTCCGCTGCCCTGAAATCAGCTTTCTGGGAAAAGGCTGTATTGACTGAGAGGGCAACAAACAAAACAATTTTAATATATCTCATGGATTAATGATATTGCGGCCGGCCCGGAAGGCCGTAAGGTTAATATCTGTAATTTTCTCTCCCTTACTGCCGAACAGTTTCCTGATTCCGTTTTCAAGACTGCTGCATCCAAGGCCGGTATAGTGTGATGCGGCTCCCAGCATTACCATATTCACGGCTTTTACAGAGCCTGCTTCCCGGGCTGTTGTTTCAGCATTAATGATCCGGTGATTTTTAATTTTCCTGATTTCGGAAAATATTTCTTCCAGGGGAGGATAATCAGGTATGTTGATGTAGGGATCAGAGTTTGTAATCAGCCATCCCGAAGGAGAAAGCCAGGGCAGGTATCTCAGTGACTCCATCGGTTCAACGGAAATTATCATGTCGGCACTGCCATACGGAATAAGATCTGATGACACGGGTTTGCGGGAAAGACGGAAGTGCGAATAGACGTCTCCTCCTCTCTGGCTCATTCCATGAACTTCAGACTGTTTGAAAAAAAGGTTATTCTCAAGGGCTGCCAGGCCGATTACCGCCGCGATGGAAAGGATGCCCTGCCCTCCTACACCTGCCAGTATGATATCTTTTTTCATAAAATATCAGTTGATTTCATTATCCGGATGATTCAGTTTTTTTCCGTTTTAAAAGTGTCTGAACACATTCCCTTGATGAGACTATTACGGAAACACCATTGAATTCAAGTTCCTCCCTGATAATCCGTACATTTTCCTCATGGTTTTTTCTGATTGGTGTCATTGTCCTGATGTGTTCCTCACCAACTCCCAGTCCTGCACATATCTTTTCCAGTCTGCCGGCCCCGGGTGATTCCTGGCCGCCGGTCATGCCGGTTGTGAGATTATCGGAAATAATTATCGTTACAGGTGAATTTTTAGTAACGGCATCAAGCAGGCCGGTCATCCCGGAGTGTGTAAAGGTGGAATCACCAATAACGGCTACCGAGGGTGACAATCCGGCATCGGCAGCTCCGATTGCCATTGTGACCGAAGCGCCCATATCCACACATGAGTTGATAATGCTATAGGGCGGCAGTGCTGCCAGGGTGTAGCATCCAATGTCTGAAAAGACTCTGCCCGGTCCGTAGGGCTTCATTGCTTCAATCAGTGCATTGAAAGTATCGGAATGCCCGCAGCCCTTGCAGAATGAAGGTGGTCTCATTTTTACGACTGCAGGCACACTTCTTTTTTGTGAGCTTTTTATTCCCAGAGCTTTTGCCACAATGGAAGGATTCAGTTCCCCGTCTCTCGGCACAGTGCCTTCAAGCCGTCCGTAAACCTTTTTTCCGCTGTCACAGATCCCGGTAATACTTTCTTCAATAAGGGGATAGCCTTCTTCAAGAACCAGGATTTCATCACATCTGTTCATAATCTCCCTTATCAGGTCCGGGGGAAAGGGATAGGCACAGATTTTCAGTATGGGAAAATCCGGCTCCGTTTCTGAAAGGTTTTCCATAAGGTAATTGTATGCAATCCCGCAGGTGATGATTCCAAGTTCTCTTCTCCTTCCATCCCTGAAAAAATTATACTCCGACAACCTTGCATCATATCTCATGGATTCATAAGTGGCAATCAGGGTTTTGTATTTTTTTCTCGCGAATGCCGGAAGCAGTACGAACTGAACGGGATCCCCGGGCAGACTCAGCTCTTTCTCCGGAACCGGATATTTTACAAGACTGACACTTGTCCTGGAGTGGGCAAGCCGGGTCGTTATTCTGAACAGAACAGGGGTTTTGTATTTTTCAGACAATTCAAATGCATCAAAAACCATATTGTAAGCTTCCTGCTGGTTTGAGGGCTCAAAGCAGGGAACGAATGCAAACTTCCCGTAAAATCTTGAATCCTGTTCATTCTGTGATGAATGCATTGAAGGGTCATCGGCAGAAACCACTATCAGACCACCGTTTACACCGGTAATTGCAGAATTGATAAAACTGTCTGCAGCCACATTCAGACCAACATGTTTCATTGCCACCATGGCTCTCTTCCCTGCATAGGACATTCCAAGAGCAGACTCCATGGCAGTCTTTTCATTGGCCGACCATGTTCTGTGAATATTCCGCTCCCGTGCAGTTTCTGAAGCCCGGATATATTCCATGATTTCAGTGGACGGAGTTCCCGGATAAGCATACATGCCACTCAGTCCGGCATCAATGGCAGCCTGAGCAATAGCCTCATCTCCCAGTAAAAGGAGCCTTTTCATAATCTGTTTTTTAAGGTTGTCAATTTATTAAAATTTAGTTAATTCTTTTTCATTACATCCAATAATGTTTACTTTGCAGATATATAAGAATTCAATGGCTTAAAGTTTAGGATTTTTCATTTTGAACAAAATACAAAATACCGTTTTTTTCCTTTTCATTTTTTTTGTTCCCGTTGCCGGACAGGCAATACAGGAAAGATTCATTCAGCTCAGCGGTATTATAACGGATGAAGCACAAAATCCTGTTCAGGGAGTTGCAGTTATTTCAAAAAAACTCCGGAGGGGAAGTGTAAGTGAAAGATCCGGCATCTATTCAATTGCAACCACTCCGGGCGATACTGTATTTTTCAGGATTCTGGGCTATAAGAGATACCATACCGTGATTCCGGAAGATTATACCGACAGGCGCTGTATGGTGGATATTGTACTCGAATCAGACACTATTTCCATAGCTGAAGTCACAATTTTTCCATGGCGGAACTATGATGAATTCATAAAGGATGTTACAAAAGTGAAGCCGGCTGATCCCCTGGTTGAGCACATGAACGAGAACCTGGCATCCATTTACGTGGCAATAACCAACCAATCCAACCTCAATATTACACCTGAAGCGGGTTACCGCTATTCCATGGAACAGAACTTCACAAGCATGTCAGGCCGGAACCAGTATCCCGTGAACAATCTCCTGAATCCATTTGCCTGGTCAAGATTTATTTCTGAAGTAAAAAGAGGACTTTTAAAGAATCAGTCGTATAAGAAACCACAACAGGCGAAAGTTATTAAGAAGAAGAAGAAACAGGAGAGGAACTGATGAAAGATCCTTACAGCAAACTGGTTGGTATTCTTGGAACTGTAATAGTTCATCTTATTGCAGCAATAATCTTTATGTCCTTCAGGGTCCATGATCTGCAGAGGGATCTTTCCCGTGAATTTATGGTTGAATTCGAAGCAATTCCGGATCAGGAAAATGAAGAAGAGCTCATTGAACTACCGGCATCCGCTCTTGAAAAAATCCTCCAGGGAGACGAGGAACTGATGAATATTGCACGGAATCTTGCCAACAGGCCTGTTGAACAGATTAATCCTGCAGATTATATTGACAAGGTTAAGGAAGAGCTTATTGAAAGCGGAAAGCTGGGAGCCGACAATTACATAGATGAGCAGAAAAGAAGGGCAGAGGCCGGACCTGATGAGAATCTGGCATATGAAGAGAAAACGGACAGGGAAAAAGAGGAAAAAGAGCCTGATTCTGCTGAGATGGCTGCAAATTACCAGGGACCGACAAGGATTTATTATGACCTGGCCGGCAGAACCCATCAGTATCTGCCCATTCCCATCTATAAATGCCGGGGAGCCGGGAAAGTTGTTCTCAGAATAGCCGTTAACCAGAAAGGAGCAGTAGAGTCGGCTGTGATAATAGAAGATCTCAGCACGACAGGCGATCCCTGCCTGGTTGAGACTGCCGTATCAACAGCTAAAATATCAAGATTCAATCCCGATATAAATGCCCCCCGGATTCAGCAGGGAACCTTAACCTATCATTTCGTAGCGCAGTAGCGGTGATTTACTATTTTCTTCCGCTCTTATCAGGAAATGGCGGTATTTCCGGAACTTTCCTGCTCTCCGTCTTTAGCTTTTCAAGAGCCACCTCTATTGCCTTGTTCAGCTGATCATCCTGTCCCAGGTATTCCCTGTGGGGATCATTTTCTATAACAATATCAGGGTCCACTCCGTAGCCTTCGACAATAAAGCTGCTTCCGTCTGCTGCATAAGGAGCCCATGAGGGTGTATTGATATTGCCACCGTCAATCGTAGGAGCCGGACCTGATATACCTACCACGCCTCCCCATGTTCTCGTTCCGATAAGAGTACCTATTTTATTGAATTTAAACCTGTAGGAAAACAAGTCACCGTCAGATGCCGAATACTTGTCGCAGAGGGCAACCTTGGGACCGAGATGTGTGCCTCCCGGATTGACATCGCCGACCGTTGCCCCGGTATTCATTGTTACATAGGTCATAGTCCTCATCAGTCTTTCTATTATCATGGGAGAAACGTTTCCTCCGCCATTGCTCCTGTCATCAATTATAAGTGCTTCCTTCTCAAGCTGAGGGTAATAATGCTCGGCAAACTGGTTCAGTCCGGCAACCTGCATATCCGGAATATGAATATAGCCCACTCTTCCGTTTGTGGCTTCAGTGACTTTACGGGTGTTTTCCTGGACCCAGTTATAGTAATAAAGTTCCTTTTCGGAAGCCAGGGGTTTGACTATAACATTCCTGCTTCCGGCCATATCAGGTTTGGAATTAAGTGTAAGCTCAACAAGCACCCCGGCTTTTCCTGTCAGCAGTTCATAAATATCCTTCACCTTATTTACCGGTTCTCCGTTCACAGCCAGTATGTATTCTCCTTCCTTCGCATCAACACCGCTGACCGTTAATGGTGAAACAAGCGACTGGTTCCAGTTTGCTCCCTTAAGTATTCTGTCAATCCTTGCATATCCCGATTCATCCCTGCTCAGCCTTGCCCCGAGGAGTCCTGTCTGTATCCTTTCCGGCTGAGGGCGTTCTCCATTCATCACATAGGCATGTCCCACGCTCAGTTCACCCATCATTTCCCCGATAACATAAGTCAGATCCGATCTGTGGCTCACATGTGGCAGCAATACATGATATTTCTCATGCATCTTCTTCCAGTCAACACCATGCATTCCAGGGTCATAGAAAAAATCACGCATCTGTCTCCATGATTCATTGAAAATATTTTCCCATTCTTCGGAAAGATCGACCAGTACTTTCATATCACCGGTATTTATCGTTTCCTTCAGCTCCACCTTTGCTGACGGAACCGGAATAATCCCATATCTGTTCCCCTGTCTGACAAGCATCTTTTTCCCGCTGGGAACGGGTGTCAGTGATATTCCGCTGCCCAGGTCAACTTCCTTTTTCTCCTTAAGGTCAAAATAACCTGCTCCCTGCTGACCGCCTGAACGGGAAAAGGAAGTATAAAATATTTTATCCCCGACAGTCTGCAGGTTACCATAATTACCCGGCCTCACCGGCAGGGATACTATTCTGTCATTTATTCCGTCAAAATCAATTATGACATTTTTTGAATCACTCTCCCGGGATTTCGCAGGGGCTGTCTTTTTTCCCCTTGCCGGAGAAGTTTCGGCCGGCGCGGCTTCTTCTCCTTCACTGATTTTATCATCAGAGGCTGCAAAGGGCGAAGGTGTGTCTTTTGCCAGGGGAACCAGATAGATTCTGCTCATATCCACATAAGCATGATTCCATTCTGTCTGGCTGTATACAGGATTGAAATCCCTCTCGGAAGTGAAGAAGAGGTATTTTCCGTCCACGCTGAAAACGGGGTCACCCGATGAATACCACTTGTCAGTCACTTCCGATGATTTTGCCGTTTCCACATTATAAATACGGATCACAGGAAACCCCACCTCATTTCTGACGAAGGCAATCCATTTGCTGTCAGGCGACCAGCTGGCATTATACATCGGACTCTTGGGTGATTGATCCACAACGGTTATCCTGCCTGTGGAAACATCCACATACCTGAGATCATTCTTTTTAGTCGTGTAAAGAAGTTTTTTACTGTCAGGCGACCATCTGATCCCGAAAATATATGTGTTCTGATCTTTCGTTATGCTGCGGGCCGGCATGGATCTGTCGGCTTTCTGCATCCATATCTCGAATTCCCCGCCGGCATCGGAAACCCAGGCAATATTTTTCCCGTCAGGAGACCACTGTGCATTTCTTTCATGAACACCTGAAGTAGCAGTGAGATTTCTTGTCACTCCTTCCTTTACCGGAACGTCAAAGATATCGCCGCGAGCACTTATAACTACTCTTTCCCCGTCGGGAGAAGGACTGACCATGGTAATCCTTTCCGATGCATCTTTCGTCACTCTTTTCGCTGACTCAAAATCATCTGCAATATAAATGGTCACTTTTTCGGGTTTGCGTGTCCGGGCATCCATCCTGTATATGTAGCCGCCATTTTCAAACACAATCTGGTTTCCGTCACTGGACGGGAATTTAATGTCGTATGTATCGAAATCTGTTACTTTTCCGGTTTCTTTTGTACGGGTGTTGTATACAAACAGGTTCATTGTCCTGTCCCGGTCAGAAAGGAAAAATATCTCTTCTCCTATCCACATGGGACATATTTCCTGGGCCCGGGTATCTGTAATTTTTTCCACATTGCCCGATTCAAAATCAAATATCCGGATATCATCAGCCATTCCTCCCTCATAATATTTCCAGGTTCTGAATTCGCGGAAAACCCAGTTGAATGCCAGTTTTTTCCCGTCAGGCGAAAATGAGCAGAATCCGCCGTTTGTCAGGGGTATTTCCTTTGACATTCCACCTTCAAGCGGTACCATGAAGAGCTGGCCCAGAAAATCACTGAAGGAATGTCTTCTTGACCTGTAAACTATATGTTTCCCGTCAGGAGTCCAGGTCATGACAATATTGTTTGGCCCCATCCTGTCGCCAATGTCATCCCTGCTCAGGGTTGCTGTATGTGTCAGCCTCCTGGGAGTACCTCCCTCCCCGGGAATAATGAATACTTCAGTATTTCCGTTATACTGTCCGGTGAAGGCAATATATCTGCCGTCAGGCGAAAAACGGGGAAATATTTCATCTCCGGTATCAGTAGTCAGTTTTCTGGCAATTCCTCCGTCAGAAGATACAGAGTACAGGTCGCCGGCATAGCTGAACACTATCTTATCGCCGCTGATAGCCGGGAAGCGCAGCAATCTGGCTTCATCCATCGCTGACAATGATAAATATAAGGCTAACAGAATAATGGAAGTGAAAAATTTAGAAGTCATAATTTTAAGTTTAAGTTCAGGGACAATCCGGCAATTTAGTAAAAAAACCCCAATCCATGGCATATTTCGCCGTAAATAAACGGAATTGATATAATCTAGAATAGTGTATGAGGGATATCCCAAATATATTCCCTTATTATTTCCGGAGTATTCCTGACTTTGGTCCGGTCATTTATCAGAGGACCTATGGTATGGGCTTTCAGCACATCCGCGGGACAGGGCCTGAGCATTTCCGACAAGAGGGACGGTGAAGAATCCGGGCTGATCCAGTTTTCTTCATTATTCCGGTCCAGCACAACGGGCATTCTTTTCCTGGAATTATGGATCACGGCCATCATTTCGTTCGCATCAGTGGTTATAACCGAACAGGTATCCACAATCTCGCCGTTATCCTTATTGTACCAGCTGGAATATAGTCCGGCCAGTGAAAGTATCCCGCCGTCTGCCCTGTAAACATACCAGGGTATCTTCATCTTTCCGGCATGCTGCCATTCATAGAACCCCCTGACGGGAATGATGCATCTTTTTGATTTGAATGAGGATGAAAAAGATTGTTTCGAATCCAGGCTTTCCGATCGTGCATTGAATGTTTTTGTCCTTACAGAGGCTGCCTCAGATGCATTTCTGACCCAGGAAGGAATGAGTCCCCATTTAAGAAAACGCACCGTTGAATAACCCGAACATATGGCCGCCAGTTCCGGGAAACTGAAGGCATGGTAATAATAGCTTGGTTCGTAGCGGTATTTATCAGGAAAATTAATCCCGTATCGGTATTCAATTTCCTCCTTTATCAGATTGACATTAACCGTAAAGCACATTATCCAATAAATAATTCATTTCCGTCGGCAGATACAAGGGGTACCGGAATTGAAAAATTAAATAGGTCGGTATTGTCTCCGGGGTTTAGCTTTGATGTGACCCTTTGCATAAGGCTGTTAATGTATGAATGTATCTCGGGTCCGTTCCAGGTGCTTGTATTAAGAAGAACAACCCAGGCCGTTCCGTCGGCTTCCCTTTTCATCATTGCGGCTGTTCCGGGAAAGGAGCCGGTCCGCCACCATGTTCCGTTATCCAGGGTTGTTTTCCATCCGGCCGGTGCAAGACCCTTGCCGTTATCTGTCATCAGTTCAATGCTAGGGGCCGACAATATATCCGGCCTTGTATCAAACCCGTCAACCGCAAGCAACAGGCGCATCAGGTCGGGAGCCGTTGCAAGCCATGCACCTGCCGCACCGAGAGCCTCAATATCATTTCCTCCGTAGCAGGGAGACAGGAGTTCTCCTGTTCCATAAACCGAAGGTTTTGGCAGGACATCTTCCGGAACATGATAAGTCACTTCCCAGGGTGCTTTTTCTTCCTTCAGGTTGCGGGCAAGCATCATGTCATAAATTCCAAGCGGTTCCAGGATTGATTTTTTACAATATTCATCATAAGGCATGCCCGATATCTTTTCAATGACCAGTCCCAGAATGGCGTATCCGAGATTTGAATAAGCCCTTCCAGTTCCGGGAGTAAAATGAAGGTTCTTATCAAGGGCAAAGCGGATAATGGTCCTGGTGTCCACGGGCATGTCCGTTCCCATATGATCAGCAATTACCACCGGCATAAACATCTGATCACCCCAGCGCTGCGACCATCCGGCCTCATGGCTCAGGAGGTGTGCCACAGTAATATCATATACCCTTTTATCCTTTGGATTACTGAAATAAACATCATCAAGAATGGCATTCCCCCCGAAAACCCTGTCGCTTAAAGACAGGCGGCCTTCCTCAGCTAGTTTCATCACGGCAACTGCCGTTATCAGCTTTGAGATACTGGCTATCCGGAATTTATAAAATGGCTGCACTTCTTCCTTTGTTACGGTATCAGCCAGTCCAAATCCCCTGGCGTAAATAAGTTGACCGTCCTTTGATACTGCAACGGATGCACCCCTTATCTCCCATTTTCGCATGAATGATTCAAGGTATCTTTCCACGTCTTCGAATTGCGGCCCGTCAGAACCCGAATTTGTCAGCCGCACATTATCCAGCATCAGCTTGTTGGTAAGTTCAGGGCTTTCATCACCGGTTCCGGGATTATAACTTACAAGAGTTATCAGAAGTGCAATGACCAGTATTTTTTTATGAACTGACAAAGGATATCGACTTTTCAATCAGCAAAAATAAAACTATTCCTGTAACTATTCCGGCCGTTTTGCCTGTTTTAATAAAAATCAGACGGAAATTATTCACATTTTGACTGTGAACCATTGTTTTTACACCTCTGAAAATTCAATCAAAGAATTAACTTTGTACTATGCCAAAAAAAATTCCAATACGCCGGTTTGTTTTAGCAGCAATTCTCACATGTTTTGTTCTGCATACTGGAGCACAACAGGTTGCAGAACCGGATACCTCTGAATACCTTCCCCTCATTTTTAACGGAGCCCTGGAATATAATCTTACCATAGCAGCTGCTTCCGGATACAGTTCAGAAATTGAAAGACTGATAAAAGCCGGAGCTGATGTGGATGCAAAAAGCAGCCAGGGAGCCACCCCGCTTTTTTTCGCCATAATCAACAAAAGGGCGGAGGCAGTAAAAACACTTGTCGATTACGGGGCAAACGTTAACGAATTATCACTGTACAACGAAAATCCGCTTCTTCTTGCCATAAATGTCAATGATCTGCATATTGCTGAAATTCTCATAAGGAACGGTGCGGATGTCAACTTTAAAAACCGCGCAGGTGTCACGCCATTGCATGTTACATCGGTTTACGGCCTCCTTGAGCTGACGGATCTGCTTCTTTACTATGATGCAGAAGTTGATGCAAAGGACAATGACGGCACCACGCCGCTGATGGCTGCGGTCTGGACCGGTTATTCAGATGTGACCGGGCTGCTCATTGTAAACGGGGCAAATATGGAATCAAGGGACAATGAAGGTTTCACACCATTTCTAATAGCCGCTCAGAATGGCGACACGCTGATTATGAATATGCTCGCAGACAGGGGTGTTGACATTTATGCAAGGAACATATACAACTGGGATGCGCTGGCACTTGCAATAAAATCAAATCATGTAAAAGCAGCGGAATTTCTTCTGAAAAAAGGAAACAGATGGCATGAAGAAGCCAGGGAATCAGTTAATCCCTATAATATTGCTGCAAAGTACGGGAGAACGGAAATACTTGAGCTGCTTGAAAGGGAAAAAGTTCCAGGACGCTATAAGCCCCGTTTCGATCAGATGGCTCTGTCATTTTCTTCCAGATTCAACGGAAAGGATTTCTACAGCGGAATGAGCCTCTCATTCAAGGAACCACTTAGCCGTGCCGGACTGATTGCCGGAATTGATACGAAGCTGTGGTACACCAGAGTACTTTTAAAAAAGACGGATGATCTGTTTTTCCAGTATTTTGACAGGAGCAGTCTGGTTTACGCTGGTGCATTCAGGGAATTCCGGCTTACAGACAATGTATTGAGGGGTAACATATTTATCCATGCATCCCTGGCTGCAGCCTATTCCTTTGGCAACAAGCTGAAAGGGACTGAGATCACTCCGGAAAACAAGCTCCGTATTATGCCCTCGGCATCTGTCAGATGGGAGAAAAGAATATTACAGGTTTTTGGCGGAATGGAATATGCAGGATCACCCTTTTATAAAACCGGCCCATTGTGGGTAAGAATCGGATGTTCTGTGAATTTCTACTTTGACCCGGACAGGGCTCCGGGAAAAATCATAAAATGGTACTGATTATGATAAAAACATACAGGATATTCTTTGTATTTCTGCTTTTCACCATTGTCTTCTCCTGTGAAGAAGTCGAGCTGGAACCGGGTACAATGACCCTGGTAAACTGCAGTGAGTGCACTGCAGAAGAACCTCTGAGTGCGTATATCACCATGATTTTCAGGAACCCCTATGAGCTGGGAGTAACTGGCGGAATGATTTCCGTGGACATTTACGAGGGCAACCTGGAAGACAATGTGATATTCAAGTCAATACAGGTTTTAAGAACGGAAGTGGAAGTAAATTTGCCGGTCAACAAAAAATACACCTTTGCCGCCAGCTATTATATTGATAACAAGACCTATGTTGTGGTAAACTCCATCAGACCAAAAGTAAAATTCGACAAAAACAGCTGCGATGAACCCTGTTATTACACATCTCCGCGAAAAGTGAATCTGAAACTCAGACATACAAAATAACTGTTATAATAATGCAGATTAATGAATAATCAGGCATCGACTTTGTAAATATTAAACAATCTCACAAATGGAAACCTCCTTTTTCAATTCTGTCATTTTCAGTTACGGTATTCTGCCTGCATTTATCTTTATTGCCAGAGTCTGTGATGTTTCACTTGGCACACTCAGAATAATCTTTGTATCTAAAGGCAACAAGAAAATTGCTCCCTTCCTGGGCTTTTTTGAAGTTCTTATCTGGATAGTGGCAATCAGCAGAATAATGCAGAACCTTGATAATTACCTGACCTATATTGCATATGCGGGTGGTTTTGCTACCGGAAATTACGTGGGCATGCTTATTGAGGAAAGGCTGGCAATGGGAATTCAGATGATAAGGGTGTTTACACACAAAAATTCGGAAGAACTGGTCCAGACATTGAACGGCAGGGGCTACGGAGCCACTTCAGTACAGGCTCACGGGGCAAAGGAGAGAGTCCATCTCATTTACACCATTATTCAAAGAAACGAAATGGAGGAGGTCCTGGATATTATTAACAAGTTCAATCCCAAGGCATTTTATACGATTGAAGATGTGAAAGCCGTTAATGAAGGAATTTTCCATCCTAGAAAAAGAAAAAACGTAATTCCCCTGTCAAACATTCTCAGAGAGTGGAGGAAAGGAAAATGAACAGGTTCAGCAGCCATCCCCTTTACAGGAAACATGATCTTGACAGTGCTATGAGCACTCTGTGGACCTTTTACAGGGAAAGATTCATGATTCTGTTCATCACATCCTTCATCATGTCATTGGGAGTTCAGCTGGTAACGCTGTTTTTTGACTTCAGTGAGCTTGTGAATCTGACCGATCCGATGGAGGTGCTGGACAAATTAAGCGGGATGATTTGGCCGATGATGGCTGTCACTCTTCTGAGCCTGCTCTGTATTACTATTTTGCATTATTACGTCATTTACAGTCCTCTTGACAGTGAGGTTACAATTTTTGTATCTCTTCACAGGTCATTGAGATATTATCTGCCCTACCTGATAATCATGATCCTTTTTTCGGTATTTGCATCAATGGCCATGGTTCTGGGACTTATGCTGCTTGTTATAGGTGTTGTTTTTGCGCTTGTCTATGTCATGACCCTGTATCTCTTCTTCATGCCTGTACTGATGGCTGAAGGGCCTGATATAGCCAATGCGATAAGCCGCACCTTCATTCTGGCCCACAGGAGGTTCTGGTCAAATATCGGCTGGGTTGCCGTTTTCCTCCTGATACTGATAGTTGTTTCAATGATCCTTAACTCCGTCATAATGATTCCCTTCACGGGGAGCATGCTTAAGAGCATAACAAAACCAGAAGAGGCATTAAATGCGGTCAGTTTTATTCAGAATCCGGTATATATTGTACTATCCTCGCTTGTAAACGCTTTATTCTACCCGCTCATTCCGCTGCTTGGTACCATTTTATACTTTAACGGCAGGGCCCGGGAAGAAGCAGTCAGCGAACAGGAACAGGTGCAGGATCAGGATTCAGGTACCTGGTCATAAAACGTATCCCGCTTATGATGACAGCATCGTGACCTCCTTCATGAACATCAATTTCCATTCTTTCAGGGATATTCAGCTTTTCATAATGCGCTTTTGCCACATTGAATTCTTCGATTACCTGTGGCCACCAGGCTATTCTGTCTGTTTTCCCGTGTTGTATCATCAGGGGCCTGGGACAAATGAGTGAAACGACGTCATGATCGGAAAATTCAGTGAGCCAGCCCGTAAAGAAAGCATGCTCCTCGGCTGTTACCAGGAAGCTGACATATCTTTCATCGGGAACTGCCATTTTATTGCGACGGTGATTGAACCATGCGGAAACTATCCCTGCCTTAATCCTGGGTTCCAGTGGCATCCAGAACATGGTAGCCATGCCCCCAAGTGAAAGTCCCCACATCCCTATCCTTTCAGAGTCGATCCTTGCATCTTCCAGCACCACATCAAGAAGATGCTGCACTCTTGCCAGCTCAATGCCCGGAAGGCTTATATCAGCCAGGCGGCACAGCCTTTCAATACGATTTCTTCTTTCAACAGATCTCAGGTTCATGGGGGCCAGCACTGCAAACCCGGCTTTCAGCAATTCCTTCGCGTAATAATTATAACCACCCCCCTTATAGGGAGATTCAGGAGTACTGCCAATACCATGCTGTGCAATTACAAGCGGTACCGGTTTATTTTTATCCGTTCCGGGCGGGAAAGCAAGGAAAGCCTGAGCTGTAAGCGGTCCCAAAGGCAATTCCAGCCACTCACCCTCAATACCTTCCACCGTATATGGCAGCCTGTTCACGGAACCGGTTTTTTTCAGAACAGGGGGTTTTATCACCAGGGACTTCCAGCGTTCCCTGTTGGGTTCAACGCTTCTGACAAAAGCCTCTTCACAGCTGTAATCACGGTTCCACAGACAGCCGCTGCGTTCCCCGTAACGGTCAACAAGATACATTCTGAGATAATCCTCAAGCTGTCCCGCATAAAGATCTGTCCGCTCCTGCTCCATTTTTTCAAAGTCCGAACCGGATGCCTGTGCAGTCAGCAGACAGGAAAAAGTCAGGAAACAGATGACCGGCAGGAAAAATCGTAAGATATTTTTTATTCTCATAATAATTGGTTTACAGAGCGACCTCTAAAATTTATATGGTTTCCTGTATTCATATTCAAGAAGCTGATTGGCCTTTTCGCTGTTGGTAAATCTCTCCGCTGAACCGTCCCACTCAAGTCTTTCCTTTGTTATCAGGGCAATGGTTGCAAGGTGGGCAAGGCTCGTGGAGCGATGGCCCTCTTCAGGAGGACAGTAGGTGGCCTGTCTGGACCTGATGCAGTCGAGGAAATTACGAACCAGGTTGGCAGTGCTGTTACGGTATCTGCCATCGGAAAGAAACACTTTATCATCAGTCTGCAGATCAACTGTTTCAGATTCTGCCAGTGCTGTCCATGTCTGGAACTGGCCCGGTTTGGCAGGTACAATCCTGTAATCATTTTCCCCTGTCAGCAATGTAGCTTTCGTACCCCTGATTTCCAGGAAGCCATAGGGAATAAATGAGCCTGAACTGGTTTCAATAATATTAACCGTCACAATCACGCCGGAGGCAAACTCAAAGGTGGCCTGCATGGTGTCGGGTATGGTACGGTCATCATCAACAGCATACCTGCCCCCCGTTGCCGTTATGGTTACGGGGGCAGTCTCACCGATGAGCCAGCGTATAAGATCAAGATAATGAACGCCATTATTGCTTATCTGATTTGCATAATCCTCCCACCAGCGGAATTTATACGGGGCAATGTTATACTGATATGGCCTGTAGGCTCTTGGTCCGAGCCATGCGTCCCAGTTGAAGTCTGCAGGCGGGTTTTCCGGTTTCATTTTTCCTATGCCGGAAGGATACATATTGCTTACATGGCAGGCACTGGCAAAGGTAACTTTCCCGATTTTCCCTGCAGGGATATCTTTTGCCAGCTGCATGAATGTGGATGCTCCTCTTCTGTTGAGGCCTGCCGTTACAACCTGTTTGCTCTCTGCAGCAGCCCTGACCATGGCGCGTCCTTCCCTGATGGTTTTGGAGAAAGGTTTTTCAACATAGACATCCTTGCCTGCCTGAATGGAATGGATGGTCTGAAGTGCATGCCAGTGATCAGGCGTGGAAATACAAACAGCATCAATACTTTTATTTTCCAGCAGTTTGCGGTAGTCGGTATATCTCTCTACCTTTCCGGGAAATGTTTCCCCCATTGCCGGTATAAATCCGGGCATGTCCCTGATATAACGGGGATCGACCTTTGCACGGTCACGTGTGATGTAAGGTTCATAGATATCGCAAAGAGCGCCAACCTCACAATCCTTCATGCCCATAAATGTTGCAAGCATCTGGCTGCCGCGATTGCCGGTGCCAATGAATCCGACTCTTATTTTCTCATTTGCTCCCGGGATCCGGTCATAACTGAAGGCATTAAAACTGTTTGTGCCAAATGCAACTCCTGCTGCAGCCATCCCGGTCGTTTGCATGAATTTCCTGCGGGATGTGGTGTTTTTTTCCTTGTTCATGTTCAGGTTTTTAAAAAGTTAAAATTTTTTATCCGTGACAGATCACATCCGGTAAAATCATTCCGGCTCACGGATCTTATACTTGTCTATCAGTTTCGGCTTTGGTCTGAGTATCGAAACATTAATAGTATCAAACACATATCTTGCTGTTGTAACCCCCTCGCTTACGGGTTCAATTTTTACGGAACCGTCGTTCCAAACCGCCTGAGCCCACAAAGCTGCTGTGTAATTATTTTTTTCAACAGCCCTGACTTCAGTTTTGAACAGTAGCGCGGGCTGTCCGTTTCCGAATTCATCTTCTCTGAAAGTTCCGGGATCAAACTCGGGAAATGCCTCATTAAAATCACCGGCAAGATTCATCTCGATCCAGCAGATCCATTCAGATTCAGGCTTCACTTCCACCCTGACAGAGAAATAGTCAGCCTTTGGTGTAGCACCGCTGATCACAAGGTCATCTGCCTTTCCGGATGAACCGGATGGATTGTCATTCTCCCTGAACAGCCGGAACCACTGCGGCAATGCCACCGGAACATTTGCTTTTCCCTCCCAGTCGCCGGTAGCCACACGGCGGGTAACAAAAATATTCTTTAAATCACCGGTCCCGGGATTCTCCAGCCAGACAGCAAACTGAGGAGGTTCAGCAAAGGCTGACAGATAGATAAGTTCCTTATTCTGATGTATATCAACCTGTATGAGAGTCCGGCCCCGGGTTCTCATTATAAGGCAGCCGGCAAGCAACAGCAGCAGAAAAAGACCACCCAAAGCCACTAATATTATATTTCTGAATAACTTCTTCCGCTGAGGGATCATAGTTTCAGATAATCTCCGGTATTTCATAATTCTTTCTGTAAGTTCCCAGGGAAATCCGGTTAGCTTCGTCAGAATTAATAAGCGTTTCACTTACAGGATCAAAGCAAAGCTGTTTCTTTCCCGTACGGTATGACAGGTTGGCCAGATGGACCAATGTGGCGCTCCTGTGACCCTGTTCAATATCGGAATTAGGCACTTTCCGGCTGCGGATACAGTTTATAAAATCCTGCTGATGAGCTTCATCAGGGAAATAACCATATTCCTGCGCCATTATTTCGGATCCGGATCCCAGAACCTGCCATCCGGCACCATGACGGCCGAGATACATCATTCCTTCAGTCCCGTATATTTCCATCCTGTCGCTGTTAAAGGGCCAGTTCGGAAATAAGTTGCCATACCGGATTTCGGGTGCTGCCTTCGACATGTATTCCCCGTATATAGAAGCCTCCACAGTCATGGGAAACTCTCCAAAATCATATGTAATAGTCTGGTTGTCCGGAATATCGCGCTCATCATCGTATAACACCCGTCCTCCGGCACAATATGCTGATTTCACATATGCGGGATCTCCCAGCACCATTCTTGCAAGGTCAATAACATGACAACAGTCTGCAAGCGGCAATCCGCAGGAATAAGCCCAGAATTCATTATATCCCTTATGACGGCTCACATTATAGGGAACCAGGGGAGCCGGACCAAGCCACTGATCCCAGTCCAGTCCATCAGGAACAGGTTCATTTTCCTTGTATATCCACGGTTTATGGCCGGGAAGCATGCAATAGGCCTTCACCAGAACAATTTTTCCGAGTTTCCCTTCCCTGATATAGTTTCTTGCAGAGAAATTATATGGGGCGCTCCGATTCTGGAATCCACACTGAATGATCCTGTTATATTTTTTACCCGCTTCAATCATTTTTCTTCCTTCAGGAATGGTCATGGAAATATTTTTTTCCACATATACATCCTTTCCGGCCTGGCATGCCCTGATTGTTGCAAGAGCGTGCCAGTGTTCCGGAGTGCAGATCACTACTGCATCAACATCCTTATCGTCAAAGGATAACCTCATATCGCCTATACGTTCCGGTCTCCTGCCCTGCTGTTTTTCCAGTTCATCTATTGCCCTTCCCCCTCTCTCCTCATCAACATCACATACATATTTTACTTCCACTCCAGGGCTGCATTTCTGCATACTCAGAATAACCTGTGTTCCTCTTCCTCCGGCACCTATCAGTGCGAGAACCACTTTATCATTTACATCTGACATTTCTTTCGCATTTTCAAGTTAAACCTTTTCCGGAACGATATAATTCTCACGGTAACTGCCCTTCAGAAGCCTGTTTGCTTCTTCATTGTCTATGAACCGTTCATTTCCGGCATCGAAGAGCAACTGCCTGTTGCCGCAACGGTATGCAATATTTGCCATATGTGCAAGTGTAGCACTCATATGGCCCTGAACAACAGTACTGTTTGGCTGTTTCCGCTTTCTGACGCATTCTATGAAATTAATCTGATGCTCCCTGTCGGAATGAATCCCGCCCGATTGTGCAACTATCTCTTCCTTTGGTCCGTAAACCTGCCAGCCTCCGCCCTGCCGTCCAAGAAACATCACACCCGATGTTCCGTAAATTTCTATTCTGTCAGCATTGGTTCTCCATTCAGGAAAACGCGACGGATCCATCCTGATATCATCCGGCGTTTTTGACATGTATGCGGTAACGTTGCCGCTTTCGCAGGTCAGGGTATATTTATCATAATCAAAGGTTACTGACTGCACTTCGGGTGCCTGTTGTTCAGAATTCCAGACATGCTTGCCGCCCCAGCCATAAACCGATTGGGGATGACCGGGATCACCCATTACCATACGGCTCAGATCGAACTGGTGAACTGCATCGTCAAGGAATCCGGGGCAATAATCGTAGAAGTAAACCCAGCCCTTTAGCAATGCAGGAGAATATGGCCGGAACGGGGCCGGGCCAATCCATTCATTCCAGTCCAGTGTCGGAGGAACAGCCTCTTCGGGTATGGGAATCCATCTCCCCGCAGGAAGCAGGTTATAGATACGGATATGCACGACCTGTCCGAGCCTGCCGCTGCTGATATATTCCCTGGCTTCATGATTATAGCCGGCACTCCGGTTCTGGAATCCCACCTGGACTATCCGCCGGTACTTTGCGGCTGCCTCTGCCATTTTTCTGCCTTCCCGGATTGAGTGACTCGGGCTCTTTTCAACATATACATCCTTACCGGCCTGGCAGGCTCTGATTGTTGCAAGTGCATGCCAGTGGTCGGGCGTGGAAATATATACTGCATCTATATCCCGGTCGGCAAAAATCTCATTCATATACCTGACTGTCTGCGGTCTGTAGCCGAATTGTTTTTCGATTTCAGCAGCAGCCCTGGCTGAATTAAGATCATTTACATCACAGATGGTTTTGATCTCCACACCATCATTTTCCCTGCAACATGCCGATATGGTTGACAGCCCCCTGCCACCGGCACCAATCAGAGCCAGAACCACCCTGTCATTTGCTCCCTTACAGGATGACATCAGCAGGCCGCCGGCACCAACAGCCAGTCCTGCCGAACCTGTAAGTGCAGCAGAAATAAATTTTCGTCTCCTCATGTTTCATTTTGTTTTATTACTATTCAATTTCCAGAATTGTTCCTGCAATATGTCTGCTCCCATCCCCGATATTGAAATAATATACCACCAGAATCTTAAAAAATGATTTTCCCGGATATGTCATGGAACGATTTTTCAGATGGAAGTTATTATCGTCCGGTTCAAAATAATCACAATAAATACAAGTCTGTTTTTCAGTCGTATATGAAATTAATCATACTTTTTGAAAGGATCCGGAATACTGAACAGGTCTGTTACGGTTTTCCCGTTCCTGTTGATCCTGCCCATGCTGTATACAGTACCGTCATTTCCTATGGCGATTGAATTAACGTAAAGGGGTCTTTGTCCGTCGGGATAAAAAACAGCCCCGTGATCAAGATACAGACCATTGTTAATGTCATAGGTTATCAGGTGAAGGTCTTCCAGGCCTTTTGCCTCTCCCCTGGATGTTGTTGCCGCTCCCCTTACACGTTTCCCTTCAATATAGACGGGAGCTCCGGTAAGATAGTAGATTGTATGCCCGTCCGGCCCGGGTTTGAAACCCAGATAGCCGTAGCTGAACTGATCTCCCATTCCGGTACGTTTTGACGGAATTGAAGTAATTCTTTCCAGCACCTCCATCTCCGGGATTTCCGGATCAAATCTGAAAAGATATCCGGAATTGCCATGAACGCCGTAAATCTTTTTTTCCGGTTCATGCCAGAACACCTGGCGCCAGTTATATGCCATGCTGCCTGAAGTAAAAATCTCATATGTACCGAAATAGTCCTTCCTCATATCCTCTTCTGCTATGGTTTCCACTCCATTTTGTCCCGGTCTCAGCCTTTTTATATCGCCTTCGGCATTGGTCAGATAGACGGAACCGTCATCATGATTAACCGCGAAAGAACGGCAGATAACCCTGTATTCCTGTCCTTTGCCTGCTTCGCCTCTGCCCGTGAAGGGACCAAGATCTTCCATTTCACGCGAGAACACATTATACCTGAATAGATTTCCCAGCGGCCACGTAAGTCCGTATATCAGTCCGCGGACCGTATCCATGCCCATTGTCAGTATCCCGCACTTATCGGGAGCTATACCCAGATCCTCGGTTTTTCTCGTTTTCAGGTCAAGAGCCAGAAGATGACCTCCCCTGTACGGGCCATAGCCCTTTTCCGGAATACCCGGCTTTTCCATTCCGTCAATAATGCTGTAGTATCCCAGATGGGTGGAAAAATACAGCTTCCCCTGCATCTCATGGAAATTGGTATGGCATTTCCCCTGGGCTACAACCTTCATATCCTTCTCGCCGCATAATTCGGTCAGATCACCCAGATGTTCAATCTCCCCCGTTTCAGGATCAAGGCAGTAAAACTGTCCGGCCACATCCATCAGTTCGGAGCAGAGGACATAGTATATTTTTCCGTCGCTTGCAGAAGACAATCCGTTGTACGTGTCATGCGAATGCTCAAAGCCGGAATCATAGACCGTTGCATTTATCCTTGCATCAGGTGTTGATACAGGAAGGGATGCAGGATTTTCCCTTGTTTCATTCCGGCATCCGGCAATGGCAGCAGACAGGCACAGGATGATCAGGAGTTTTCTTGTCATTATTTGTGAAATTATATTGTTGATTCAGAGATTTTTAATTTTATCCGCATTTCTGGAAATTCTCCAGATTGCATCAGCAATATCATCCATATCCTTTTTCTCTGCAAGGAGTAAGGGATGGAAAAGCCATACAGCCTCCTCACACAGCCGGTCATTTTCCGGGCATTGATTGTTATCCATATACTTGTCATAATCAAGCATTTCAGGCGTATACATCAGTCTGAAATTTTTTGATTCCAGCACATTTTTCATATAGGGCATTTTGTTCAGGGGCGTATATCCGCTCATTGCAGGTATACCTTCTGCATCGAGGGCTTTGAGGAACTGCTCCCTGGAAAGACCGCTGAATTCTTCTTTCCTGTAACGGAAAGGGAAAAGATGAAAAGCGCATCTGGTGACACCGGGCGTAAGTTTATACGGCAGGATACCGGGAATCCTTCTGATTTCAGATCTCAGGTATGCTGCATTTCTGTTTCTTTTTTCGGTTTGTTCCTCCAGGCGTTGCAGCTGTGCCAGTCCTATGGCTGCCTGATATTCCGTCAGTCTCTGTTTTGTGCCGGCAATAAGGGTTCCTGAACTTATGGTACCTACATGTGAGCCGTATGGATTGCCGTAATTATGGTAGGAATAACAGCGGTCCATGAATTCATCATCATCGCTTACAATGGCTCCTCCTTCTCCAATGGGAATATTTTTTGAATTCTGGAAACTGAAACAGCCGGCTTTTCCGAATGTACCGACCTTCCTGCGGTCAATTTCAGCCAGCCACGCCTGGCAGGCATCTTCTATTACCACAAGATTGTGCTTTCTGGCAATAGTCATGATTCTTTTCATGTCAGCAGGCAGGCCGAGAATGTGTACAGGCAGAATGGCCCTGGTTCTCGGAGTGATTTTTTCCTCTATTTTATTGACATCAATCTGGAAGGTTTCCGGATCGGTATCAACAAATACAGGCATTGCCCCTGTCTGAAGCACTGCTATAACCGTTGCAATGAATGTATACGGAGGAACGATGACTTCATCCCCGCCTCCTATATCTGACTGTGCCAGTGCGGTAATCAGGGCATTTGTACCGTTTACAACTGCCAGACATCGCCTGGACCCGATCAGTTCTGCCCATGTTTCCTCAAACCTGGTCACCATTTCAGCACGTGACCATACCCCGCTCCGAAGAACACGGATCACCTGCTCTTCATCGGCAGCCGGATCCCATAAGGGCCAGGAAGGCCATTCCCCTGTCCTTATTTTCGTTCCGCCCAGAATTGCCGGAATACCGGTGTCTGCGGCACATCCTGCGAAAACGGAAGGAGTCACACTCATTGCGACAGCAGCCCCTACTCCTGCAATTGTGTTTTGTTTCACAAATTTGCGCCGAGAATAATTATTCTTTTCACTCATGACAGCAATATTTTGGTTTATAGTTAAAATTCGGAATTATCATGCATTTACAATTAAAATGAACCTCAAATCCCCAACAGGACAGCAGGCAGAATCAGATTTCATTTTCACCTTTCACATAACCAAAGTTTGCCAGTATGCCGCCGTCAACGAACAGAATATGTCCGTTAACAAAATCACTGGCTTCAGAAGCCAGGAACAATGCTGCATTTGCCACATCTTCCGGCCTGCCCCATCTGCCCGCGGGGGTTCTTGTCATTACCAGTTCATTGAAAGGATGGCCGTCCTCCCTGATAGGTGCTGTCTGGGCAGTGGCAATGTATCCCGGACCGATACCGTTTGCCTGGATGTTGTATTTCGCCCATTCGCATGTCATGCTCCTGGTCAGGAGGGTCAGGCCGCCTTTTGCCGAAGCATATGCTGATACGGTATTTCTCCCGTAGACACTCATCATGGAGCACATGTTGATTATTTTCCCCGATCTTTTTTCAATCATGCCGGGAACAACTCTCTTTGCCACTATCATGGGAGCCACAAGGTCAACATCGATCACTTCCCTGAATTCCTCAACAGACATGTTCAGAATGGGAATGCGCTTTATAATACCGGCATTGTTTACAAGTATATCAATGCTTCCCGCAGTCTTTTCAATTTCACTTATACCGCGGTCCACTTGTTTTTCATCAGTTACATCGAAATTAAAAGTGTAAACATCAAGTCCTTCTTTCCCGTAGGCATTGTGGCATAAAGCCAGTTTGTCCTCCTGGATATCATTCACACATAATTTAGCTCCCGCCCTGGCCAGCAGCATACCTGTTGCAAGCCCTATTCCATGGGTGCCGCCGGTAACAAGGGCCACTTTCCCGGTCAGATCAAAAAGTTTTCCTGGGTCTTTCATTTTCAATAGACTTATTCAATTTAAAATAATTAAAAAAGTGCAGGTTCCGGAATTATTGGCAGACACAAAAAAAATACTGCTGCAAAAATTAATGACCTGCACCGTGTATTCGTGTTATTTGAGGGTATCAGGATAGCGAACGTCCATGTCACCGTAATCGAGGTTTTCGCCGGCCATTCCCCATATAAAGGTATATCCTGATGTGCCTGCTGCACTGTGTATGCTCCATGAAGGCGAAAGGACCGCCTGGTTGTTCACCATCCAGATATGCCGGGTTTCATCGGGATCACCCATAAAATGACAGACTGCCTGCCTCTCCGGAACCTCGAAATAGAAGTATGCTTCCATCCTTCTGCCATGCGTATGTACAGGCATTGTATTCCACACACTGCCCGGGCTGAGCTCCGTCATTCCCATCTGAAGCTGACATGTAGGCAGAACACTGTTAACAAGTAATTTATTCACTGTACGGTGGTTTGACGATTCTGAGCTTCCCAGTACATTTACCTCAGCATCCTTTTTTGTAACTTTCCTGCAGGGATAAGGATGATGGGCAGGAGCTGAATTAATGTACAGTTTTGCAGGATTGTCCGGGTCAGTGGAGCTGAACACCACGTTCCTGGTTCCCTGACCCAGGTAAAGGGCTTCTTTATAATCCAGTTCATACCTGGCCTCTGCTGTCTCAACAATCGCAGGCCCACCGGTATTGATAATGCCCATTTCCCTGCGGGTCAGGAAATCAGGAGCCTTGAGATCGTCGGTGGCTTCAAGCTTAAGTGCTTTTGTGACTGGCATGGCGCCACCTACCATATACCGGTCGTACATGGAATAAACAAAGAAAATCTCATCGCTGATAAATAGTTTTTCTATAAGAAATTCCTTTCTGATTCTCGTTGTGTCATAGTGCCGGACATCATCCGGATGCCCCGCATATCTCATTTCCGTTTTCATAATAAATAATTAATTAATTTAGAATATTTGCAATATATGAATTTTTAGAAAATTAAATTAACCCATTATAAGGCTAGTATTTCAATTATTATCTCCTGTTATTTATGGAAGCCGGTTAATTTTCAGTTAATATATCAAAAAGATAATAAATGACCTTACTGATCTGGAACTATAATATGTTTATTAAGGTATTATTTCTTTAATTAGAAATCCCTACCTCTAATTCTATTGGCAAATATACCATACTGAGAAGAATTATTAATGTTCCATTTTTTAAATGATGTTAACTTTTTAAATGGGTAAGATTTATTTTGAAGTAAAGATTAAAGTCCATCATGCCACAAATCTTCAACTATGAAATGTTCTGACTGTTTAACCATTTCTCAATTCGTTGTAACAATAGGGCTTTCTATTAATACTGAAGGTAGAAGTTGCAATTAACTGATAAACCACTTTTGATGTTAATTGTAATAGTTAAGACTTCATCTGACAGTTGAGATAAAATTGTTTAACTATATACTGTTTTAGCAAATTTAGGATCCGTTTCGATTTCCGTAAGGCTATAATGAACGGATGACAGATTTTTAATTTCAGAGATATCATCCGGCCTTGCAGCCATCTCAAGATAAATTCAATAAATCATAATACGTTTTCTGTCAAACAATTTTTGATATTTGGGGAATTTATCCTTGTTCGAGAAAATTTAAAATTTCAAATAATTAATGTTTAATGGTATTATAAACATTCAAAACTATACTTTTGAGAGTGTTTAAAAAACCAATCAATCCTTTTGTAAATTTAATAAATATTTTTATTTTTGATAAGATTATCTAACTTTTTTAACCTTAACCCGAATATATCTATGAAAAAATTATTCACAATTATTTTATCTTTAATAGCAATTTTCCCTTTATTGGGAATTACAGATCTTACTAAAAACGATGTTGACAAGGCCTTAAATAAGAATAAGCTACAACATCCCTATCTCCATTTTTCCGAATCGGACAAAGTTGCAATTCTAGCACGAATTAAAAGCAGCCCGGAATGCCGTGATATAATGAATCGTTTTACGGCTGAAAGTAATGTATTATTACATATGCCAGTTGATAGAAATATTCCTATACAGGGCAAAAACACTCGAGCCGGCTGGACTGAATATGATCGAGATGGAAACTATGACCGTGTTATGTATGCTAATCGCAACAATGCCTTAAAATTAGCATTCATGTATCAAATTACAGGAGAGCAAAAATATGCTGATAAAGCATTTGAATTTGCTGATGCTTTTTGTGATTTTACAACTTGGACAGTACGCGCTCATGAATTTCCTATTATTTATAGTCGTATTATGCCATATAATGTTTCTGACGATCAGGTTAATTTCAGCTTTGATCATGTTAATGGAGATTCAGGCAGGATCATGGCAACAGTTTATGATTGGCTTTACCAAGCCCTTACCCCCGCTCAGCGAGATCGTATTCGTGGAGCACTACTTGAAAAAGTCATAACACGTGTGAGAGGAAACTATGAATATCATTGGTGGGCAACAGCTTACAGATGTAACTGGTGCGGTGTATGTAATTCAGGTGTTGGTTTAGCAGGTTTGGCATTACTTACCGAAGATCCTCATTTAACAGATGTAGTAAGTGAGTCATATAACCGGATTAACAAAATGCTTAATGAATTAGGTATTGATGGAGGCTGGCAAGAAGGTGGTGGATACTGGAATTATGGAGTGCATACTGCAGTTTTTTTTGCAGATGCTTTAAAAAGACTGACAGACGGAAAATATAATCTGTTTGAAAATGAAAGACTTAAAAATAATCCTGTTACATTTCCTCTGTACATTTCAGTTGAAGGGAAACGATCATTGAATTTTGAGGATTCAGGAGGTGGAAATATCATTGGTGCATCCTGGCTGATCAACAAATTAGCCATGGAAACTGAAAGTGGCCTGGCTGTATGGTATCGAAATGAATTTTATAAGAATGGTACCGATATGTGGGACATTATATGGCCCAAACCGGCAATAACTCCGGTAGCTCCTAATAAAACATCCATACATTTTCGAACAATAGATTGGTGGGTTATGCGAAGTGATTTCAAAGATCCCAATAAAGTTTTAGTTGCCGGAAAAGCTGGTAAAAATGATGACCCACACCACGGACATCTTGATATTGGCCATTTTGTAGTTCACTGGCAAGGCGATTATTTCATAACAGACCTTGGAAGCGGCTCTTATGATGAAAAATATTTTGACGATGCCCGCTGGGATTATCCTCAAGCTTCAAGCGTGGGGCACAATGTTGTTTTTGTTAATGGAGAAAAACAGTTACCAGGCAAAATGCGCAAACAACCTTATAATTTTAACATCGGAGGAGAAGTTTTAGAATTTCATTCTAGTAAACAAAGAGATTATGTAATTATGGATCCTACTAATGCTTATCCAGGAGTTGAGATGAAAGGGTGGCGAAGACATGTTACACTTGAAAAACCAGTTGTTACTATAGTGGTAGATGAAGTAAAAACAACTCCAGGAGCTGAAATAGAGGTCCGTTTTCATCCGGGTGTCGATAAGAATGTAAAGGATAATTATGTATTATTAAACGGTAAATCAGGCAAGATGGCATTGATACCTGTGGTTAACCAGAAATACGAAATAATTGAAGGTAGGCATGCAAGTGCGCCAGTAAATGCCACTAGACCCTTCACTTGGCTGGAATATTTTGGGACTAATCTAAAAGCAACCACGGATAATACTATTATTGCTACCATAATTTTACCTGTAAAGGATGATAATGAGGCACTTCATATCTTCAAATCAATTAATAAAAATTTAGATAATAAAGGAAATTTTAATATTTCTTTTAGTAAGGATGGGAAAAGATATAGATATTCTTACAGAAACACCAATAAAGGGTTGATTCTTGAAAATATAACATTATAAAGTGTTATTAATCTACCAAACAAATTAAATGAAATTTGTATAAATGATATTATAATGAAAACTCAACAAAAGTTATTATTCTTCATGCTAATAATTAGTATGGTTTGTTTTAGACCGTTTTCGATATACGGTCAAGTCCTGCAATCTGGTGAAATATCAGGGACTATCACTGATATGAGTTCTAAAGAACCATTACCCTTTGCCAATGTTGCAATTAAAGGAACAGTATTTGGTGACATAACTGATCAATATGGTAAATTTAGATTAACTAATGTCAGACCTGGGGAATATACACTAAGAATTTCATATGTAGGGTATAATACTCAGGAAGTTTATGTTAATTTAAATTCCGGAGAGAGGAAAATTATTGATATTGAACTTGACCAACCATTATTATCAGTAGGCGAGGTAGTAATTTCCAGTCAAAGAATGGGACAGAATGCCGCAATAAATCAACAATTATCTTCCGATGCAATGCTAAATGTGGTTTCAAAAGATGCTATCCGTAGTTTGCCGGATGTTAATGCTGCTGAAGCAATAGGCCGCTTACCTGGTATTTCTATAGTAAGAAGTAGCGGAGAGGGATCTAAAGTCATACTACGTGGCTTGGATCCAAAATTCAGCACAATAACTATTAATGGCATTACACAACCTTCAACAGATTTTGGAACTCAAGGTGACAGATCTATAGATTTAAGTAATATCTCCCCTGAATTTCTTACGGGTATTGAAGTTTTCAAATCACCAACTGCAGATATGGATGCAGATGCAATAGCCGGTTCCATTAATCTAGTTATTTCAAAAGCTCCTGATATAACAAAGAATCAGATCAGACTTTATGGCGGGTATCATGGTTTACATAATGCCTTGAGCAATTATAAAGGCTCATGGGATTACTCATCACGTTTTCTCAATAAGAAATTGGGAATAATGGCCCAAGCAAATTTTGAAAATACTGACCGTGGAGCCCACTCTATCGGAATAAATTTTTTTGACCCTGATGCTGAGGTAGCAGATTCATTTTTCGTTAATTCTGTAGTCCTTACCGATCGTAAACAGATAACAAAACGTTACGGCGGTCTGCTTTTGCTTGATTATCAATTTAAATTTGGAGGTATATATTTCACTAATATGTATAATGCATCACCGCGCAATATATTCACTCAATCCAAAACAATTGACAGATCAGGTCAGTTAACTACTTCAGGCAATGTCATTGACAACATAACACACTCTTTGAACAATAGTCTGGGAGGAGACGTAAATTTAAGAAAAACCAAAATCAACTGGAACTTAAATCGCGTCTATACCAAAGTAAATAATCCTTATAATATGTTGATTAATTTCCAGTTAGCAGCACCATATGGGTTGGATGCTGAGGCGGTAGGCAAAACAGTAACAGATCCAGACTATTTCCTTAAAGAACTTGCATTTAATAATGTTAATAAGATAAAAGATACATTATCTTATTTATACCACTCATATTATTCATTCGGCTCTGTGGAACAAACCAATTATACTGGAAACATTGATTTAGAGAGATCTATTAAAATAGGAAACAATCTGGCCGGGTTTATTAAGATTGGTGCAAAATATCGATCAGAAAAACGAGATCGCTTTTTTGATAATTTCGCAGATCAACAGTATTATCTTAAACCAGCTCTAACTGACCTTGCTATTGCCAATGACCCACGTGGCAATAATCTCGCTACAACTGCGACCCACAGGGTACAAATGTCAAATTTCAATGACCAGAAAAATATAGATATACAAAACGGAAAATATAACATATATCCGTCAATACCTGAAAAACAGATTAGGGACTGGTATACTTATCACAGCGAAGCTGGTGGAGTTGGGGGTAATACAGAATACACATATGATTACAATTACGCGGAAAACAATTATGATAGTTTTGAGTCCATTACTTCAGGATATTTGATGCTAAAGCTCAATTATGGAGATCTAATCACCCTTGTCCCTGGGCTCCGTTATGAATATTCAAATAATATTTATCATGGCGTCTATTCAACAATAAATGGAGATGTCGGCCAAAATGGATATGCAGATCCTGACACATCTGGCCAGAAATACGGCAATTGGCTACCTAATATGCACCTAAAAATCAAACCAATAAGCTGGTTAGACTTAAGGTTATCTGCAACAAAAACAATATCTCGCCCCAACTATATGTGGGTTATTCCACGTTTTAGGTATAATGCTCTCAGTAATGTGGTTGCAATGGCTAATCCTGATCTAAAACATGCATCTTCCTGGAATTATGATGCAAATATTACAGTTTATACAAACAAATTTGGTTTACTTACTTTTGGAGGTTATCTTAAAAATATAAATGATATGTTTTACCAGGTTTCAGGCACGCTTTCACCTGAAAGAGCTGTTCAAATGGGACTTCCTGCACAAGCATTCAATCTTAGTGAAGACTATGTCAATCTGGACGAATCATGGGTTCGTGGATTAGAATTTGAATATAATACTCATTTTAACTTTTTACCAAGTCCTTATAACCGCTTTGTGTTAGGTTTTAATCTCACGAGACTGTGGTCTGGAACATATTACTATGTCTGGAGAAGAATAGAAGGTCTTGTAATGTATAAGGATGTTCGGCCTATGCTCGTGGTTGATTTTAATAAATCCTATTATGACAAAACTGAAAATAGAATGCCTTCTCAAGTTGACTGGACAGCCAATGGTTGGTTGGGTTATGAATTCAAAGGTTTCTCCAGTCGCATTTCAGTGTCTTATCAAGGAAATAATCTTACAGGTATCAATCCTAACACAGATAAAAAAGGTTATTATACTTATACTGATAGTTATTTACGAATTGACATCACAGCAAAACAAAGAATTGCTCAGAAAATAAATATTCTTCTTAATTTGAATAATATTACCAATGCCACTGAAAGAGGCTTTCGCTACAAACCGATTTATCCTACCTACAAACATATGTATGGATTTACATTTGATCTAGGAGTCGAAATAAATTTGCAGTAGTTTTTACAATGTTGTTATTAATGGCTTATCAAAATAATAAAATATGAAAACAATAGTTAAGAGTATACTATTTCTGATGCTATTTGCAATATGTGGATTATTGCAAGCACAGAAACGTATAGTAAAAATAGAAGGGATTATTCCTCCTGACGGTGAATTAATTTATGACCAAATATACAAAGCAATATCGGATGATGCCGTAAACAGAGCTACTAATAAGGATGTCATATATGAATTAAAGCGAGGACAAGTCTATCTTGCAACATCAACAATAAATGCTACAGATTTTAATTTGCATATCCGTGCGGAGGAAGGTCCTGGCCCCAAACCTCTAATATTGCATACCCTTAGCAGTGCAGGGACTTCATCTGCATTTATTAATGCGTACAAAAACCTCACTCTTGAAAATATAGAATTTGACGGCAAACATACCAATGGGAGTATTGTAAGTGGAGCAATCAACATGCGTGGATTAAACGGCAGATTCATTGTAAAAGGCTGTTGGATAACTAATGATCTAAGTGCTGCAATCCGGACCCTGGTGGATGGCACAAAGATATATGTTACTGATTGTATTTTCGGTAATCTGGGTCATTGGATATCTGTAGGCGGAAATGGCCGAGCCCTTGATGTTCGAGCCCCAAACTATGTAGACACAATTGTATTTGAGAATAGTACTTTCTATAACCTTACAGACAGATTTTTACGAAATATGGCTCCAGTCATAAATTATTACAAAATGGATCATAATTCAATAATCAACATGCAGGGTTATCATGGATGCGTACAACTTGGTAAAACAAGAACAGCAATAATTACCAATAACATATTTGCAAATCCAATGATCTATGGTAATAGATTAACTGCTAGATGGAGATCAGAACAAACACAACCTGTTAAAAATTTTTGTGTCATAACTCATGACAGCCTTTCTGTGGTATTACCTTCTGCAACTATTATAATGAGAAATAATAATATATACCATGAGCAAAAATTCGTAGATTATTTCAACCAAACCCCTCCAGGCGATTCTATTGCTGATCCTGCACCTGTAAGTAGTGCAATCATCCATTTTCTAGGTAATGATATCGATAAAGCTTTTTTTCGTGAAGAATTGACTTTTCATAACACTTCATCATCTGACAATTTATATGAATTTCTCGTGTGGTGGGCAAAATATCCTAAAGCGGGGATTTTCCCAAATAATTTTTCGGAAATTTATCCCTATGAATGGGATGTAGGCTATTCAACTTCTTCAATCTCTTACACCGCAGCGGATGACGGATTGCCAGTAGGAGATCTTAACGCTTTTCCTGACAAAAAAGCAATCTGGTTACAGAAAAAAGGTATAGAAACAGTTAAAAGTGTAGCTGAAAAACCAGTCGGATTAACTATTTCCAAGAACTTTCCCAATCCTTTTAAACATGGGACTACAATTCAATATAATGTGGATATAGCTCAGAAATTGGAGATAAGTATTTTCAATTCATTTGGGAAAAAGGTTAAAGTATTAGCAAATAAATATACTCAAGAAGGTCAGTATACCATCTTTTGGGACGGGACCAATGATGCCGGTTATGATTTGCCAAAAGGTATATATATCTTGCAAATTACTGGTTACAATGGTAAATTCACAGAAAAAATAGTTAAAAATTAATTCAGTTTAAGACTACAATTATTTGACCTTTCAATAAATACAAAAAAATTTTTTTATTAGGAACAGTAGTTATAATGCTACTGTTTCTTTTATAAGGAATATAAAGGTTTATCAACTAGCCCGATGGAATGAATTGAGGCAAAAAGCCTAATCTGTTTGGATGTTAACATGGTAATTTGAAGCATATTTTTTGTCTCAACTTAATACCCATAATCAAGAAGACTGCAACTACCAAATATTTTATTTTCTTAAAAAAAAAGTCTGAATTACTGAATTATGAAAACGAATCTATTAACCGCACTGATTTTGATACTTCTATTTATTTACTCATGCAGTAATTTTCAAGAGGAAAAAATAGAGGTAAAACAAGAACACATTGGCAAATATCTTGAAAAAAATGTTTTGCTTATAACTTTAAGAAATAGTAATGGCAGTGTTTTGACATTAACTAACTATGGTGCAAGAATTACTGGTATAGTTGTTCCTGACAAATATGGCAATATGGATAATGTAGCATTAGGGTTTGAAACCTTTGAGAAAATCTTAAGTGGCAGCAAATCTGCAGGTGCTACAATTGGCAGATATGCAAACAGGATAGCAAATGGCAAATTCACTCTTAACAATATTGAATACAAACTGAACTTAAATAATGGCCAAAACTCAATACATGGCGGGCCAAATGGATGGCATAGCGTCATTTGGGACACAAAAATCAATAAAAATAGTAAAAGGCCATCTGTCAAATTCAGCTATTTAAGCCCCAACATGGAAGAGGGGTTTCCTGGAAATGTAAAAATAAGCGTCACTTACTCGTGGACAAATAATGATGAGATCATTATTGACTATAAATATAAAACTGATAAAAAAACAATTGTCAATGTTACGAATCATACATTTTTTAATCTTCGCGGTGCCGGAAATAGTGATGTATTAAATCATTTATTACTTTTGAGAGCTTCATCTTTTACTCCCATTGATTCTCAAATGATTCCTACGGGAGAAATTCGCCCAGTAATAAATTCTCCATTTGATTTCACAACACCACACACAATCGGAGAAAGAATAAATGAGGACTGCGAACAACTTACATTAGGTTTTGGTTACGATCACAATTTTGTGCTTGATAATATAGAAGAAGTGGATGCAATAATTCATGATCCAAATAGCGGTCGTATTATGGAAGTGATAACCGATCAACCTGGAATACAATTTTATGTAACAAAGAATAAGTCTTGGTTTTGTCTTGAAACAAGTCATTTTCCAGATAGTCCAAATCATCCAAATTTCCCATCAACTGAAATAACTCCCGGTGTAAATGTTAAAACAAAGACAATTTATAGATTTACAATGAAATAAAATTTGTCGGACAGCCGATTTTCAAACAGATAATGAATTTGGTGGAAAAAGTGGATATAAATGGTCTGATAAGAAAGCATGAGAGTGATTATTACTACAAATCATTCAAGACCAGGACGC
>Ga0255345_1000045_pt1 | contig 200583 bp, 130 predicted proteins | sample wastewater_treat_6_FD_192415 | JGI IMG/M metagenome (GOLD analysis project Ga0255345, IMG submission 192415) | Wastewater microbial communities from Lulu Island WWTP, Vancouver, Canada - plant20 | ecosystem: Engineered > WWTP > Wastewater > Unclassified | place: Canada: Vancouver, British...
CCCTAGGTCAACCGGCAAAGAACCCCACGGCTCGTAACTCTCATCTGGGGGATGGGTTACGACGATTGCAGCCTTCCCCGGGCCGTCTTCACCTCAACGCGAAGAATCCTCATTCTTCAGCGCTGCGCCCCTCGGCGCCGCGGCAGGCCCGCGGGGCCGCGGAGGTTCGCGCCGCCGCGGACGCGCTCGGGCCCTCCGGGAGGCGCCGCGCGGCGGAGGCCGCGGGTAAGCCCGGCGGCGAAGCGGCCGTCCGCGTCGCGTTCCTCTCAGCGCGCGCCGGCGACGGCGATGCGCACCTCCGCCGGCGCAAGCCCTTCGGCCCGCGCCGTGAGCGTCGCCTGTCCCGCCGTTCGGCCGGCCTTGAGCACCGCGAGGCAGCGGCCCCGGAACGCCTTTCGTTCCGGCTTCTGAAAGCTCTCCATGCTGCGCGGATCGCCGCTGCAAACGCCGGCGAGCGTGGCCGGACCCTCGATGGCGAAACGCACGCGATCGTCCGCATCAGGACAGAGAACGCCGCGCTCGTCGAGCACCTCGACGGTCACGAAGGCGAGATCCTGCCCGTCGGACCGCAGCCGATCGCGGTCGGCCGCGAGGCGAAGGCGCGCGGGCGCGCCCGCCGTCGCGAGCTCCCAGCGCGCGATTTCGTTGCCGGCGGCATCCAGGCCCGCGGCGGTCAGCGTCCCCGGCTCGTAGGGTACCTTCCAAGAGGCGAGAAAGCGCGTGGCGCGGTTCGTTTCCTTCGCGCCCACCGTCCGGCCGTTGAGGAGGAGGCGGACGCGCGGGCAGGCCGAATACACATCGACCGTCAGCGGCCTGCCCTCCAGGCCCGGCCAGGTCCAGCTCGCGCGCACGTCGGGCCAGCTCCAAACGCTCGCCGCGATGCGCGTGCCCTCCGGATAGGGCGGGTGGACAAAGGCCGCGACGCGCGCGCCCCTCTGCCAGAGGACATCGCGGTAGTACGACGGCGGGCGCTTGAAGCCGCAGAGGTCCAGATCGCCGCACTGCGCCGTGACGGCAAGCCGGCGGTCCCGGTGGGCGTCGACCTGTTCCCAGCGCGTGCCCGCGTAGGGGAGGCTCCACCCGTCCGCGCCCTGCTCGGTCACGGTGGCCACCAGGTTGATGGTCGTGCGCCCGGGGCGCTCGTCGTAGGGGCCCCAGTAGCCGAGCGCCGCCTCGCCCAGGTAGTCCATCGCCGTCCAGACGAAGTCGCCCATGACGTGCGGGTGGTCCAGGACGCCCATCCATTGGTCGAAGGCGTAGAGGGGAAACGATTCCGTGCCGATGGTGGGCGGCGGCGCGGCGCGCTTCGCGTCGGCGGCGTAGCGTTCCCATTGGTAGTTGTAGCCGCGCACATCGACGGCGGCGTGAAGGTCCTCGGGCGCGCCGGCGCGGGGAATTTCCGTCGGGCAGTCGGCCAGCGTGACGGGGCGCGACGGATCGAGCGCGCGCACGCAGTCGGCGAGCTGCTTGGCCACGGGGATGGCCTCGGGCGAGTTCTGGCCCGGCACCTCGTTGCCGATGCTCCAGAGGAACACCGATGGGTGGTTGCGGTCGCGAAGCACCATGGCCTCCAGGTCGCGCCGCCACCACTCCTCGAAAAAGCGGCCGTAGTCCTGGGCGGTCTTGCCCTGCCGCCAGCAGTCGAAGGCCTCGTCGATGACCAGCAGGCCGAGGCGGTCGCAGGCATCGAGGAGCGCCGGAGCCGGCGGGTTGTGGCTGGTTCTGAGGGCGTTGAAGCCGTTCGCCTTGAGAAGCTCCACGCGCCGCTCCTCGGCGCGATCGAAGGACGCCGCGCCCAGGCAGCCGTGGTCGTGATGGATACACCCGCCGCGGAGGACAAGCGGGACGCCGTTCAGGAGGAGCCCGCGGGCCGCGTCGATCGCGATGGCGCGGATGCCGAACGGCGTCTCGACGCGATCGCCGTCGCCGCCGGCCGCATCGCCGGCCGGCGCCTCGCTCACGCATGTGTACAGGGCGGGCGCCTCAGGCGACCAGAGCGCCGGCGCGCGCACCTCGATCTCCTGGAAGAAGGTGTGGCTCGTCCCCGGCGCGATGCTCGCGGCCGGGGCCGCCGCCCGGGCGGCCGTCTTCCCCGCGGCGTCGAGGATCGTCGTGCGCAGGCCCGCGCTCCGCGCGGCGCCGCCGTCGTTCCGAAGCGTGGTCGCGACGCGCACGACGGCGCTCTCGGCGTCGACGCGCGGCGTCGTGACGAAGACGCCCCACAGGTCGATATGAAGGGCGGGAACGGCGATCAGCCACACGTGGCGCCAGATGCCGGAGCCGTGGTACCAGCGGCTCGGGTCGCCGCTCGCGTCGACGCGCACGGCGATGACGTTGTCGGCATCGCGCCGCAGATGCGGCGTCAAGTCGAAGAGGAAGGGCGTGTATCCGTAGGGATGCCCGCCCAGGACCGCGCCGTTGATCCAGACCCGCGCGTCCATGTAGACGCCGTCGAAACGGATCATGACGCGGCCCTCCGGCGCGGTCCGCGGCGCCGCGAAGGTCTTGCGATACCAGCCGACGCCGTTCACGGTGTAGCCGTTGTTGCGCCCGCCGGTGGTGACGTCGGGATCGAAGGGCCCGCCGCGAAACGCCGTGGGGGCGTCCCCCTCGGCGTAGATCCCGCCCCGCCCCGCGCCGTCAAAGACGCGCACGGCGACCACGTCGCGGCCGTCGCCGCGCACGAGGGCCGGATCGACGGTGTAGCGGCGCGTTCGGTCCCACGCGCTGGCGAAGGCCGGCGGAAACGTGCCCGTGCCCCCGATTCTGACCCCGTTCAGGAAAGTCTCGTCCACATCGTCGATCTTCCCCAAGTCGAGCGCGAGGGTCTTGCCGCGCAAGTGGGCGGGAATGGCGATGCGGCGGCGGAACCAGCCGTAAGCGTTGTCCTGGACGTAACCGGAGTGATCCTCCCACGCCGCGGGGAGCGCCACCTCCTGCCAGTCCGCATCGTCGAGGTCCGGCTCCTTCCACGCGGGGTCGTCGCCGGGCTTGAAACGCCACACGCCCCGGACGATGGCGACGACGGGCGGCTGCGCGGCCGGGGGCAGGTCCTCGATGCTCCAGTCGTGCGGCAGATCAACGCGCCGCCACGAGGAGTCATCGAAGCGCGGCTCGGAGGCTTCGGCGGCGTCGCCGCGGAAAAAGCGCCAATCGGCGTCGAAGGGCATCTCGCGCTCCGGCGCCGAGGGGGCGAACGCGCCGAGAACCGAGGCGAAAGCGACGGCAAGCAGTCTCGCGCCCATGGCGGTCCTCCTTCTCGCTGGCCGGCGTGAACCGGCAGCGGTCATTATCCGCGCGCGCCGGCCGCCCGCAACACGCGGGCGCGAGCTTGACAGTGCTCAGGCGGGCGGCGTAGCATGCCGGCGACAGGGTCGAGGATGTCCTCGCGCGTTGCCGAGCGGCAAGGAGGCGGCGGCCATGAAGCACAAGGTGCGGCGGCGGGAGTTCTTGGGGGTGGCGGCGGGCGGCGCCGCGGGCGTCGGCGCCTGGACGCGTGTCGCGGCGGCCCCGGCGGCGAACGCGCTCGTGAGCCCGGGGTGCCGCGGCACGAAGGTGCGCGTCGCGAAGATCTACCTCGGACGGCACGGCGCGCTCTGGCCGTCGCCGCGCATGGACCTCGATGCCGAGGTCGCGCGCTACCAAGGCGAGTTCGCGCGCATGCGGAAGGAGTTCGCCGACGTGGAGTTCCTGGAGGGCGGGCTCGTCGCCACGAAGGAGGCGGCGGCGGCGCTCAAGCCCGGGCTCGAGGATGTCGACGGCGTCCTCGCGATCCATCTCTCCATGGGAGGCGTCCTGCCCGCCATCCGCGAGATCCTCAGCGCGGGGAAACCCACCATGCTCTTTGCGGCGCCGTACTCCGGCCACGAGTGGGTGGGGTTCGGGGCGCTCCGCAAGGAACCGGCCGGCGCGCTGCTTGAATGCATGCTGACGAGCGACCTCGCGCAGCTCGCCGCCGCCGTGCGCCCCTTCCGCGCGATCCATCACCTCCGCGAGGCCAAGATCCTGAACGTCACCGGCCGCGACATGCCCGCGGACTACCTCGAGGCGGTCAAGGCGAAGTTCGGGACCGAATTCGTGAAGATCGGCAAGGAGCGGGTCATCGATGCCTACGAGAGCATCGCCGACGCCGACGCGCGGGACGAGACCGAACGCTGGATCTCGGGCGCGGAGCAGGTCGTCGAGCCCACGCGCGAGGAGATCTTCAAGGCGTGCAAGCTCGCGCTCGCCCTGGAAAAGGTGGTGAACGAGGAAGGCGCGACGGGAATCACGAGCGATTGCTACGGCACCATGTACCGCCAACTGCCGGCATTTCAGTGCATCGGGTTCACGCGGCTCAACGACCTGGGCTTGGCCGGCATCTGCGAGTCGGATCTGCGGAGCGCCATGACGCACATTATCTTTCAGGGGCTTTCAGGGCGGCCCGGCTTCATCAGCGACCCGACGGTGGACGAGTCCTGCGGGGGAATCGTGCTGGCGCACTGCCTGGGGACGAGGAAGATGGACGGCCCCGAGGGCCGCGCATGCCCCTACCGCCTCCGCACGGTGCAGGAGCGCCAGGAGGGCGTCGTGGCGCAGGTGCGCATGGACGTCGGCCGGAAGGTCACCCAGGCGATCCTTGCCGACGTCGATCTGCTCCTCTACTTCACGGGGGAGATCATCGCCGTGCCGGATGTGGACCGCGGCTGCCGAACCCAGATCACCGTCAAGGTCGACGGCGACGCGGCGAAGCTCTGGCAGAACTGGTCGAGCGGCCTGCACCGGGTGACGTGCTACGGCGACCTGACGGCGGACCTGAAGCGCTTCTGCCGGTTCAAGGGGATCGCGCTGACCTGCGAGGCGTAGCGCGCGCGGACCTCACAGCCCCCGCGCGAGGTGGTAGTAGAGCTCGTTCCAGCGCAGCTCCTTCTTGAAGGCGGAGAGCCGCGTCCCGTCGTCGATCGCGACGAACTCGATGTCGGCCATGGCGGCGAAGTCCTCGAGGTGCGCCGCGCCGATGGCAAGGGAGTAGCCCGTGTGGTGCGCCCCGCCGGCGAGGATCCAGGCCGTCGCGGCGGTCTGGAGATCGGGCCGCGGGACCCACACCGCCCGGGCGACGGGCAGCTTCGGGAGCGGCGCCGGCGGCGCCATCACATCCACCGTGTTGACCACCATGCGGAAGCGGTTGCCCAAATCGATCACCGTGGCGTTGACGGCGGGGCCCGTGCGCGAGTTGAAGACCAGGCGCACCGGATCGTCCTTGCCGCCGATGCCGAGGGGGTGAATCTCGCAGGAAGGCTTCCCCGCCGCGACGGACTCGCAGATCTCCAGCATGTGCGCCCCCAAGACGCTCGCGCCGCCGGGGTGGAAGTGGTAGGTGTAGTCCTCCATGAAGCTCGTGCCGCCCGGCAGGCCCGTCGCCATGACCTTCATCGCGCGCACGAGCGCCGCCTGCTTCCAGTCGCCCTCGGCGCCGAAGCCGTACCCGGCGGCCATGAGGCGCTGCACGGCGATGCCGGGAAGCTGTTTCAGGCCCTGCAGATTCTCGAAGGTGTCCGTGAACCCCTTGAACCCGCCCTCGGTCAGGAAGGCGCGCAGACCGAGCTCGGTCCGCGCCGCGTACCGCAGCGCGGCCCGGCGTTCGCCCTGCGGGCGCAGCGCGGGGGCGACCTCGTAGCGCGCGTCGTACTCGGCGCACAGGGCGTCGATCTCCGCATCCGTGACGGCGTCGATGTAGCGCAGGACGTCGCCGACCGAGTAGCCGTTGACGGCGTACCCGAGGCGGATCTGCGCCTCGACCTTGTCGCCCTCGGTGACGGCCACCTCGCGCATGTTGTCGCCGATTCGCGCGATCTTCCCGCCCTGGGCGTCGTGCCACGCGCAGGCCGCGCGCGCCCAGACGTCCAGCGCGGCCCGGACGCCCTCATCCTCCCACGGCCCGGCGATGACCTTGCGGTTCTGCCTGAGACGGGTGCAGATGAAGCCGAACTCGCGGTCGCCGTGAGCGGCCTGGTTCAGGTTCATGAAGTCCATGTCGATGGTGGCCCACGGGATCTCGCGGTTGAACTGCGTGTGAAGGTGGACATAGGGCTTGGCGAGGATCCGCAGCCCCGCGATCCACATCTTGGCGGGCGAGAAGGTGTGCATCCACGCCACCAGGCCGACGCACTTGGCCGCGGCGTTGGCCTCCAGGCACAGGTTCTTGATGGCGTCGGGGGTCGTCAGGACGGCCTTGAAGACCACCCGGACCGGCATCCGGGGCGCGGCGTCGAGCGCCTGGGCGATCGTCTTGGAGTTGGCCGCCACCTTGGCGAGCGTCTCCGCGCCGTAGAGGTCCTGGCTGCCCGCGACGAACCACACTTCGTATTGCTTGAGGTCGTTCATGACACCGTCTCCCATCGGTTTCTAGACCTGCGCACGCCGGCGCGAAGCGCCCCGCGGCTCGACCAGTATAGGACGGCCCGCCGCCGCCAGGCAAGGGCGCGGCGGCCGCGCTGGGCGACCCCTCAGCGGTGCCGGGCAAGCCGGCCGCGCCGCGGCGGACCCGCCCTCAAAATTAAAGAAAACTCCCGAATTTGCCCCACTTGACGTTTAAACAAACACTTGTTTAAATTCTCGGGAGGCGGTCTGACGATAAGCAGTAATGGGAGCCCTTCACGCGGGTCCGAACGCCGCGGCTGCGGCCGGCAGTCGGCGCGGGCCCGCGAATCGCTTACCGAGGTTTGTCATGACAACGACCGACGGCACGGTTGCGCTGCAGGACACGCGCGAGCGGCTGCTCGCCGCGGCGTGCAGCCGCTTTGCCGCCCACGGCTTCCGGGGCGTCGGCGTGCGCGACATTTGCGCCGATGCCAAGGCCAACGTCGCCGCCGTGAGCTACCACTTCGGCAGCAAGGAAGGGCTGTACCTCGAGGCGCTGCGGCATGCTTTCGCCGTGCTCCACACGCCGCTGCCCGGCCTTGCCGAGGGGAGCGATGCGCTCCAGGCTCTCGAGGAGTGGATTCAGGCCCGCGTCGTCCGGAGCCTCGCGCCTTCCCAGCCGCGCTGGCCGGCGCAGCTTCTTTGGCGCGAGCTGCTGGATCCGACCGAGGCCATGGACGCCCTCGTCCGCGAGGTCATGGCTCCCATGTTGAAAGAGTTCCAGAAGCTTCTGCGGACCCTCGCGCCGTCGCTCACGGACAAGGAGAGCATGCTCTGGAGCTTCACGATCCTGGGCCAAATCGTCCTGCACGACTTCGCGCGCACGCCGGTGCTGGCTCTCATGGGCGCGGGGGAATATACGGAGGAGCGCATGGCGCAGATCGCCGCGCACCTGACGGACGTCGTCGTCAGGGGACTGGGTATCGGCAGGACGCGCCGGGAGCGGTGAGGAAGCAAGACGCGCCGCGCGCGCGGCGATTTCAGGGAGAACAGGGATGAACGACTGGAATGCAGCTTGCCGCGGATTGTCGCGGCTGATCGCGGTCTCCATGGTTGTCGGCTGCGGCTTCGCGCCCTTCGGGTGCGGGCCCGGGGGAGGCCGGCCCCTCGCCGGAGCGGGGGGGCTCATGCCCGAGGTGGCCGTGGTGACGGCGGCGCCCCAGGCGGTGGAACTGGCGACCGAATTATTGCCGGGCCGCACGGCTCCCTACCTCATCGCGGAGATCCGGCCCCAGGTCGGCGGGATTATCCAGAAGCGGCTCTTTCAGGAAGGATCGAACGTCAAGGCCGGCGATGTGCTCTACCAGATCGAGCCGGCGCCGTTCCAGGCGGCCTTCGACAACGCCCAAGCCTCGCTGGCCAGGTCCGAGGCCAACCTGCCGGCGATCCGGTCGCGGGTCGAGCGCTACAAGGAGCTGCTTGCCGACAAGGCGGTGAGCCTGCAAGACCGCGACGATGCCGAGGCGGCCTTGAAGCAGGCCGAGGCCGATGTGGCCTACTGGAAGGCGGCCCTGGAGGCCGCCCGCATCAATCTGGGGTTCACCCGGATCGTCGCCCCCATCTCCGGCCGCATCGGCAGGTCGGCCGTGACGGACGGCGCCCTGGTGACGGCGCACCAGCCCGCGGCGCTGGCGACGATCCAGCAGCTTGATCCCATTTACGTGGATGTGCCGCAGTCCACCGCCGAGCTGCTGCGGCTGCAACGCCGCCTGCGAGACGGCCGCCTGGACCGGGCAGGCGTGAACACGGAGGAGGTCCGCCTCTTCCTCGAGGACGGCACGGCCTACGAGCTGCCCGGCACGCTTCAGTTTCAGGATATCACCGTGGACCCGACGACCGGCTCCGTGATCCTGCGGGTCGTCGTCCCCAATCCCGCCGGGGTGCTCCTGCCCGGCATGTTCATCCGGGCGACGGTCAAGGAAGGCGTGAACCCGCGCGCCATTCTGCTTCCCCAGCAGACCGTGGCGCGGGACATGAAGGGCAATCCGATCGCGATGGTCGTGAACGGCGAGGACGTGGTCGAGCTGCGGATGCTGGTTCTGGATCGCGCCATCGGCGATCGCTGGTTGGTCGCGTCGGGGCTCGCGGCGGGTGAGCGCGTCATCGCCGAGGGCCTCCAGAAGGTCCGGCCCGGGGCCGCCGTGAAGGTCGTTCCGTTCGAGCCCGCGGAAGCGAAGTAGCGGAGGCACGCATGCTGTCGCGATTCTTCCTGGAGCGCCCGGTCTTTGCCTGGGTCATCGCCATCGTCATGATGGTGGCGGGCTGCCTGGCGATCTACAACTTGCCGATCTCGCAGTATCCTCCCATTGCGCCGCCCTCCATCGCCATCCAGTCCTTCTATCCCGGCGCGTCGGCGGAGACCGTCGAGAACAGCGTGACGCAGGTCATCGAACAGAAGATGACCGGCTTCGACAAGATGCTCTATCTGTCCGCGAGCAGCGATTCCGCCGGTTCGTCCCGCCTGGAGCTGACCTTCGCGCCCGGCACCGATCCCGATCTGGCCTGGGCGCAGGTGCAGAACAAGCTCCAGCTCGCCATGGCCAGTCTGCCGGAAGTGGTCCAGCGCACGGGCGTGCGGGTGTCCAAGTCCACCCGCAACTGGCTGATGATCGTGGGTTTGATCTCCGACGACGGCAGCCTGGAGGGCAAGGACCTGCGGGACTACGCCCAGTCCAACCTCGAGAAGGTGCTCTCGCGCGTGCCGGGCGTGGGCGAGGTGGAGATCTTCGGCAGCCAGTATGCCATGCGCGTGTGGTTGGACCCCGACAAGCTCACCAGCTACTGCTTGACGGTGGAGGACGTGATCCGGGCGCTTCGGGCCCACAACGCGGAAGTGTCGGCGGGCCAGTTCGGCGGCGCGCCCGCCGTCGAGGGCCAGCGCCTGAACGCCACCATTATCGTCCAGACTCTGCTCAAGACGCCCGAGGAGTTCGCGGCGGTGCCGGTCCGCACCAATCCGGACGGCTCCGTCGTGCGGATCAGCGATGTGGGGCGGACGGAGCTCGGAACGGAGTCCTACGACATCCAGGCCTACTTCAACGGCAAGCCCTCCGCGGGCCTGGCCATCCGCCAGGCGGCCGGCGCCAACGCCCTGGGCACGGCCGAAGCGGTCAGGGCGAAGATGGAGGAGATGAGCCGCTACTTCCCCCCCGGCATGCGGGTCGTGTATCCCTACGACACGACGCCCTTCATCAAGGTGGCCATCGGGGAGGTGGTCAAGACGCTCTTCGAGGCGATCGTGCTCGTGTTCCTGGTGATGTACCTCTTCATGGGCAACATCCGGGCCACGCTGATTCCGACCATCGCGGTGCCGGTCGTGATCCTGGGGACCTTCGCCGTGCTGGGGCTCTTCGGGTTTTCGATCAACATGTTGACCATGTTCGCCATGGTGCTTGCCATCGGGCTCCTGGTGGACGATGCCATCGTCGTCGTCGAGAACGTGGAGCGGATCATGAGCGAGGAGGGCCTCCCCCCGCGGGAGGCCACGCGCAAGTCCATGGACCAGATCACGAGCGCGCTTATCGGCATCGGCCTGGTGCTTTCGGCGGTCTTCGGCCCCATGGCGTTTTTCAGCGGGTCGACGGGCGTCATCTACCGCCAGTTCTCGGTGACCATCATCGCGGCGATGCTCCTCTCGGTGGCCGTGGCCTTGATCCTGACGCCGGTCTTGTGCGCGGCGTTTCTCAAGCCCGTGCCCAAGGGGCACCGGCCGTCGGACGGCGGGCTCTGGCTCCTGCGGCCCTTCTTCCGGTGGTTTGACCGGGTGTTCTTCTGGGCCCGCGACCGATACATGCTCCTCGTCGGGCGGTCGCTCGCCCACCGGACGCCGTACCTGGTGGTGTTCGTCATCATCGTGGCGGCGATGGCGTACCTGTTCCAACGGATGCCCACGGCCTATCTCCCCGACGAGGACCAAGGCATGCTCATGGTGCAGGCGACGCTGCTGGCCAACTCGACGCTGGAGCAGACCGACGGCGTCATGGACCGCGTCAGGAAGCACTTCCTGGAGAACGAGAAGGAGGCGGTCGAGAGCTGCATGACGGTGTCGGGCATCGGCTTCGCGGGGCGGGGGCAGAACGTGGGCCTGGCCTTCGTGAAGCTCAAGGACTGGGATCTGCGCGATCGCGCCGATCTGAGAGTCCTCGCCGTGGCGCAGCGGGCCATGCGCGTCTTCTCCGGAATGCGCGACGCCCTGGTGTTCGCGTTCCCGCCGCCCTCGGTCGTGGAACTCGGGCAGGCCAAGGGGTTCGATTTCCAACTGCTTGACCGCGGCGGCCTGGGCCATGACGCCTTGATGGCGGCGCGCACGCAGCTTCTCGACATGGCCTGGCGGGACGAGCGCCTGGCCAACGTCCGCCACAACGGCCTTGAGGATGTGCCCGAGTACCGCATCGATGTGGACTGGGACAAGGCCGGCGCCCTGGGCGCGCCGATCACCTCGATTCAGACGACGATCTCGGCGGCCTTCGGCAGCGCCTACGTCAACGACTTCATTCAAGGCGGCCGCGTGAAGCGGGTGTACGTCCAGGCCGACGCGCCCTATCGAATGCTGCCGGCCGATCTGGAACGGCTCTACGTGCGCAATCTCACCGGCGCCATGGTCCCCTTCTCTTCCTTCGCCTCCGGCCGCTGGACCTCGGGTCCTCCGAAGCTGGACCGCTACAACGGGTTCCCGTCGGTCAACATTTTGGGCGAGCCCGCGCCGGGCCGGAGCTCCGGCGAGGCCATGCGGGACATGGAGGAATTCGTCGAGAAGCTGCCCCAAGGGATCGGCTTCGACTGGACGGGGCTTTCCTACCAGGAACGGCAGGCGGGCGCCCAGGCCGCGCCGCTGTACGCCTTCTCGATCTTCGTCATCTTTCTGTGCCTTGCGGCGCTCTACGAGAGCTGGCCGATTCCGATCTCGATTCTGCTGTCGCTGCCGCTCGGCGCCATCGGCGGTGTGATCGCAACGTCGCTCCGGGCGCTCCCCAACGACGTGTACTTCCAGATCGGGATCTTGGCGACGCTGGGCCTCACCACCAAGAACGCCATTCTGATCGTTCAGTTCGCCAAGGCGCGGGTGGAGCAGGGCATGAAACTGATCGATGCGACGCTCGAGGGGGCGAAGCTGCGGCTGCGTCCCATCGTCATGACGTCGCTCGCCTTCGGCTTCGGCGTGCTGCCCCTGGCGATCGCGAGCGGGGCCGGCGCCGGGGCGCAGAAGGCCATCGGCACGGCGGTGGTGGGCGGCGTGGTGACCTCGACCTTTCTCGTGACCCTCTTCGCGCCGCTTTTCTACGTGCTGATCTACCGGATGTCCTTGACGCACAAACGGGCCGAGGCGGCCAAGGCGGCCGCGGCGGATCCGCCGGGAAACTGATCCATGAGTAGATACTCCGCTTTTCTGCTGGGCGCGGCGCTCGCCTTCGCGGGCGGTTGCACGCTGGCGCCGGAATACGAAAGGCCCGCGGCTCCGGTTCCCGACGCCTGGCCGGACGGCCAGGCGCGCCCGGACGCCGCGGACGGGCGCGAAGCGCCGCTTGCCACGGAGCTGGCGTGGCGGGAGTTCGTCGCGGATGCGCGCCTTGCGAAGCTCATCGAGACGGCGCTGGCCGGCAACCGCGATCTCAGGACCGCCGCCCTGAACGTGGAGCGGGCGCGGGCCTATTACGGCGTCGCGCGGGCCGAGCTCTGGCCGGCGGTGGACGCGGCCGCCGGCGGGAGCAAGCAGCGCATCCCCGCCGGCGTCATGGGATTCGGGCAGGCCTTGGAGATCGAGAGGTACGATGTCAACTTGGGCGTCAGCTCCTGGGAGATCGATTTCTTCGGCCGCATCCGCAGCTTGAAGGAGCGCGCGCTCCAGGAGTTCCTCGCGACGGAGCACGCGCGCCGCGGCGCGCGGATCGCCTTGGTCGCGGAGGTCGCCGGCGTGTACCTGACGTTGGCGGCGGACCGAGAGAGCCTGGCGCTGGCCGAGGCGACCCTCGAGACCCAGCAGGCGGCGTGCGACTTGATCCGCAGGCGGTTCGAGGTCGGGTTGGCCACCGAGCTCGACTTCCGCCGCGCGCAGACCACCGTCGAGGCGGCGCGGGTGGATATCGCCTTCTACACCCGCCTCGTCGCGCAGGGAAGGAACGCGCTGAATCTCCTGGCGGGCGCTCCCGTGCCCGAGGAACTCCTGCCGGCCGGCCTGGGCGACGTCGTGCCCCCCGTGGAAATCTCGCCGGGCGTCTCCTCCGAGGTGCTGCTCCTGCGCCCGGACGTCCTTCAGGCGGAAAGCGGTCTCAAGGCCGCGAACGCCGACATCGGCGTCGCGCGGGCGGCGTTCTTCCCGCGCATCTCGCTCACGGGCGCCATCGGAACGGCAAGCGACGAGCTGAAGGGGCTTTTCGAATCGGGCTCGGAGGCCTGGAATTACGGCGGGCGGATCGTGTGGCCGATCTTCGACCTTCGCACGTGGTCGGCGCTGGACGTAATGAAGGCGCAACGGGAGCTCGCCGTGGCCCGGTACGAGAAGGCCGTCCAGGCGGCCTTCCGGGAAGTCGCCGACGCGCTGGCCGCCCGGGGCACGGTCGCGGAGCAACTGGCGGCGCAGGAAGCGCTGGTTGCGGCCGTCGCGGAAACGCATCGTCTGGCTGACACGCGCTATGCGAAGGGGATCGACAGCTTCCTCGGAGTCCTCGACGCGCAGAGGACGCTCAACGCCGCGCGGCAGGGACTGATCGCCCTCAGGCTGGCGAAGCTCGTCAACCGGGTGCGGCTCTACGCCGTCCTGGGCGGGGGCGGCGACGAGGCCGCGCCGCCCGAGGGCGACCGAGCGTGAGGCGGCCGACCGCCGCGCAGCGCGCCCTTACCGCCCCGCGGCCGCGCGGGACGGCAGCGCCCGGGGAAGGTCTTCGCGCCGCGCGCTCTCCGCGCCGGTGCAGGGCGTGACCCGCCCGTCTACAATCCCTCGACCTCCCAGCCCGCGCGGTAGGACCGCTTGAGGAAGGCGTTCGCGTCCGCGATGTTCGTCACCTGCATGGCGGGGCCGTCCCACAGCAGCGTCTCGCCGGGGCAGCGCAGGGCGACGGTGCCCAGGAGCACGATCTCGGCGAGGGGGCCAGAGCGCTCGAAGGGCGCGATGGTCGCGCCGCCGCCGCGGCACGCGTCCACCCAGGCGAGGTAATGGTCGGCGGGGGGCGGCGCGGGCATTCCGCGGTCCTTGAACTTCTTCTCGGGCAGCAGCTTGGCGTCGCCTCCGTGGGGCAGGAGCAGCGCGCCGTCCTCGCCGAGGAAGAGGGCGCCTTGGGTGGGAAAATCTTTGCCGCCCAGGACCAGCTTCACGCGGCGGCGCGGATACTTGCCGCCGTCCGACCACACGATCTTGATTGTCTTTCCGGCGGTGAGATCGGTGCCGGGGAATTCGTACTGGACGATCTCCCACGTGGGCCAGGTCTCGGACCGCCGGGCGGGCGCGGCGGCCCACGCGGGTTCCACCTGGGCCTTGACGCTGAGCGGCGCCTGGAGCCGCAGCGCCATGTAGGGCGCGGCCCAGATGTGGCAGCCCATGTCGCCGAGCCAGCCGGTGCCGAAATCCTGCCATCCCCGCCACCAGGTCGGGTGGTACGTGTCCGCCGCGAACGGCCGCGCCGGCGCCGTGCCGAGCCACAGATCCCAAGCGACGCCGGCGGGCACGGGATCCACCGCCGCGGGCCGCGGGCCGGTGGGCCGATAGCGCTCGGGCGGCTTGTTGGACCAGAGATGGACTTCCCGCACCTTCCCGATGGCGCCTTCGTGAATCAATTGAACCGCGCCGCGGTTGGCGCTCCTCGAGCTGTGCTGAATGCCCATCTGCGTGACGGCTTTCGCGCCGGCGGCGGCCGCCGCGAGGCGCCGAGCCTCGTACACGTCGTGCGCGAGAGGTTTCTGGCAATAGACGTGCTTGCCGGCGCGGAGCGCCGTCATGGCGATGGGCGCGTGCATGTGGTCGGGCGTCGCGATCGCGACGGCGTCGACGGCGGCGCCGTCCTTGGCAAACAGCTCGCGCCAGTCGACATACGTGCGCGCGCCGGGGAAGGCGCGCGCCGCCCGGGCCAGGCGCTCGGCATCGATGTCGCACAGGGCCGCGATGGAGACGCGCGGGCTGCGCGCGACGGCGTGGAGATCGGTCCAGCCCATGCCCCCGACGCCGACGCAGGCGACGGCGAGTTTGTCGTTCGCGCCCAGGCCGCGGGCGATGCGGGGAAACGCGATCGCCGCCAGCCCGGCGGCGCCGCTGCCGGCGAGAAACCGCCGCCGGGACCATAGCCTTGCCATACGCCACCTCGTTGTGCCGCGCGACCGTTCGCGGGCCGTCCATTATACATTGGGGCGTCGGAGGCGTCCGCGGGCGAGCAGGGAAGGCCCGCCCTCCGCGTGCCCCTCGTCCCCCCCTCCGCTCCTCGGCGGCCGGATTACTTGCCGAAGTGCGCCGTCAGCGCGTCGTATTCTTTGCGCGAAATCGGCCGCATCGAACCGTGGCGCGCCTTGGCGGTCACCTCGTACTTGTTGAACTCCTTGCGCGGGGTTCCTCCCGACGCCTGGAACCACGGGCCGCTCAAGCGTGCCGCCACCGACAAGCCGTAGGAGACGCCGGGGTATTGCTCGTAGTAGAGATACCACGCGCTGCCGTCGGGCGAGGGAATCAGCGTCGGGGCCTCGCGGAATCCCGGACTGACCGGCGGACCGGGCTCCGTGTAAGGCCCCAGCAAAGTCGCGGCGCTGCAGATCCGAATCGTCTTGCCTGTCGTCCAGTCCAGCGTCGGATAGCGTTCGTCCTTGACGAAGGCATAGTAGCGCTCCCCTTCCCGGCGGACGATGGTGTCGATGGTGGCCATGTCCCAATCGAACAGGCGGCGCGGCGGATCGGAGAAGGTCTTCAAGTCCCGCGAAAGGACGTAGATGGTCCGCTGGCTCGCCCAATAAGGCTCGGGCAGATCCGTCTTGCCCAAATCGTGCGGCGTGTGCCAAGTCAGCAGGAACCGCGAAGCGGCTTCATCGAAGAACAGCTTCGGCGCCCCGATGCGCGACAGGGCCTTGGGGTAATCCGGAATCCCTTTGAGATCGGGCGTGTAATCGCCGAACTTCTTCCACGCGATCAAGTCGTCGGAGACCCAGAAGTTGATATCGGGCCGGTCATCGCCCCGGTTGCCCACGAGATAATAGCGCCCGTCCGGGCCGCGGCAGATGTCCGCGTGGCCGCGGTAGTCCTCGAATACCCGTTTGCCGCCGTTCAGGAGCGTCCAGTGCAAGCCATCGAGGCTGACGCTGTAATAGAGCCGCCAGTAGTCGTCGTCCATCATGTGCGCGAACAGGTAAGCCTCGTTTTTCGGCTTTTCCCCCGGCCGCGCCTGTCCCGGCGGATCCGGCATTTGCGCCGACGCCGCGGCGCAAAGCACGAGCGTCGTCAAGCGGGCCGCCGCGCCGGTTCGCTCGCGCAAGCGGCGGGCGCCCGCCGCAACGCGGCTCCGACGGTGAAATGCCCCAGGCAAAGTCAGGCGGCAGGCGGGCGGCATGGCGTCTCCAGCACGGGCGGATTCTTCCGGTCGGGTTCGCGATCGGGGCCGGGAGTCTACGACAAAGTCCTTAGAGCGGCGCAATGTACTCCGGCGGCCCGCGGCAGTCAAGCTTGCCTCGGAACCGGGACGGGCCTTGTTTGCGGTGGCCGTTCACCGTTTGCCTGAATGCCTGGAAGTGTCTAGACTTCCACGGTTGCCGGTGGTACACCGGCGAAGTAGACAACAGGGATATTCGGATTGGACAACCGGAGCGCGAGAAAGCGCTCCTGGGAAAAACGGTGGCGAATCTGACGGCGGTGCCGACCGCCATGGCGGCGGCGATCGCGGCGCCGGAACCGAGGATCCCATGCCTGCGACGCAACCCGGGCACGCGCCGCTTCCGCCGGCGGAGACCGTCAAGCCTCCGCCGTTCGGGGTGTCCGGGAAGCGGCACGAGCGAAGCCCCCTCGGGCGGCCTGGGCCGCGCGGCGTGCACGGACCGGGGTGTACCCCGCGGGCGTCGCCGCCGCGACAGGCGGGGTTTTCTGACCGGTTGGGTTCGTTGATTTGCCATCGCCATGGAATTAGGATGGCGGAAAAGTCTCCGGGATTCACGGTACTTTGGTTTCCTGCGCTTACAGGCCTTTCGGTCGTATTTTCTCCTCGGAGAGGAGGTTGCGATGCGGTGGTTTTTTGTGAGGCTCGTCGTCGGTTTGGTTCTCGGCGGCGGGGTGCTGTGCTCGTGCGCGATTTCAGTTGCGCCGGAATCGCGCGCCCTGCCCGCGACCGGGCAGACCCAGTGCTACGACAGGTTTGGAAACGTGATCGCCTGCGGCAGCGCGGATTATCCCGGTCAGGACGGTTTCTACCAGGCGGGCTGCCCGACCGCGGGGCGGTTCACCGACAACGGTGACGGGACGGTGACGGACAACCGCACGGGGCTCATGTGGCAGAAGAAGACGGCGCTCGGCACGTATATGTGGCAGGAGGCGCTCAAGTATTGCGAGAATCTGAGCCTCGCGGGGCACGACGACTGGCGCCTGCCGAACGTGAGGGAGCTTCAGAGCATCGTGGATTACGGGCGGCGGAATCCGAGCATTGATCCTGTGTTCGGCGCGGTGTCGTCGTTTTACTGGTCGTCGTCTACCTACGTCCACTATCCGCCCTACGCGTGGATCGTCAGCTTCCACTACGGCTACGTGGGCGGCCACGATAAGACGTTTGGCCACTATGTGCGCGCCGTCCGTCGTGGCTCTTGATCATTCGCTGATTTGAGTCATTTGATTATTTTCCTTTCGGCGGAGCGAAGCGAGGGCGGACGGTTATGAAAACGGAGGGCGTCCCGTTTCCCGTTGGAATTCGGGGCAGGCCCGCGCGAGCACACCCGCCTCCGCCGCGAACACCTCACCCCACCGACACCCCGGCGAGCAGCTCGACCTTGGGCGGCGAGAGTAGCATCGCCGCTTCGTCTGCGGAAGCCGAGACATTTCCAGGAATTCAGAAAGGCCGTGGACGGTCGCCGATTGACAATATCCCGGCCGGCGCCCTGGACCTTCGCTCGCCGGAGATGGTATGCTGCCCCGTCATGTGCCGGAGTTCGACGCGACCCGAACCGGAAGACGCGCCGGGCGCTTTAGGCACTCGAGGAGCCATCGTATGAGTGACGCGACATGTAGACCGGGTGCGCTGGCGGGGCACCCCAAGGGGTTGTACGTCGTTTCCTTCACCGCGTTGTGGGAGCGGTTCAGCTTCTACACGATGCGCGGGATCATGACGCTCTACATGACGTACGTGGCCTTTAAGGCCCTGGGGGAGAAAGAGGCGGGAGCCTACGCGGTTGCGGTCTACGGAGCCTACCTGGGATTCGTCTACGCCACCCCCTTGCTGGGTGGAATGCTGGCGGATCGGCTGCTGGGACAACGGCGCGCCATCTATATCGGCGGCGCGCTGATGGCCTTGGCCCAGTTCCTCCTGGCGGCGCATGCCTGGCTGGTGGTGCGGTGCGAGGCGCCCGTCGAGTCGCTCCAGTGGCTGTTCTTCCTGGGGCTGTCGTTGCTTTCCACAGGGAACGGTTTCTTCAAACCCAACATCTCGACCATGGTGGGCGCGCTGTATGAGACGGCGGACACGCGGCGCGACACCGCGTTCAACCTCTTCTACATGGGGATCAACATCGGCGCGCTGGCGGCCAGCTTCTCCGCGGGTTTCGCGCAGAAATTCGGTTGGGAGCTGGGGTTTCTGCTGGCGGGGGCCGGGATGATCGTGGGCATGATCATCTTCGCGTGCGGGCGAAAGACGATCGAGGGGCGAGGGATGCCGCCGGACGGCGCCAGCCTGCTTAAGGTCGGCCGGCTCGGCCTGCCCAACGGCATCCTTCTGCTGCTGGGGATCGCCGCGTGCATCCCGCTGTTCGCCTATCTGATCTCCCGACCCGGGTGGGTGCAGAATCTGGTGGTGATCATCGCGGGTCCGGTTCTGCTTTATCTCCTGTGGGAAGTGACGAGGGGCACGCGGGAAGAGGCGGGCCGGATGATCGTCATCCTCGTCCTGTGCGGTTTCTCCGTGGTGTTCTGGGGGTTCTACGAGCTGGCCGGCAGCACCATCACGCTGTTCACGCAGGAGGTCGTGGACCGCAACGTGTTGGGCATGGAGGTGCAGGCGGCGTTCCTGGCCAACTTCGTCAATCCGCTCTTGGTGATTGGCATGTGCATCCCCGCCGCCGCGGTGTGGGTCTGGTTGGACCGCAGGCGCCTGGAGCCGTCCTCGCCGCTGAAGTTCGTGCTGGGGCTCGGGTTCCTGTCGCTGGGATTCGTGATGCTGCTCCTGGGTGCGAAGGAAGCCCAAGCGGCGGACACGGGCAAGTGCGCCATGATCTGGCTGATCCTCGGCTTCTTCTTCCATACGACGGGCGAGCTGTGCTTGTCGCCCGTGGGGTTGTCCACGATCACCAAGTTGTCGCCGGCGCGGTTGGTCGGTCTGTTCATGGGCGTCTGGTTCATATCCAGCGCCTTGGGCAACGTGTTGGCCCCGTGGGTCGCCGGTTCAGCCGAAGGCCGCCCGTTCGACTTCGTCTTCACGCGCATCGCCGTCATCACGGCCGTGGGCGCCGTCGTGCTGCTGGCGCTGGTGCCCCTGCTCAAGCGCATGATGCACGGGGTCAAATGAGCGCCGCCGCGGGAGCGCTCAAAGCGGGCAAGGCCGCGATGTAGGCGGCGTTCGCCGCGGGCGGCCGCCTCGGTCTCAGAGGCTCCAGCCCTCGCGGTGTTCCCACCTGACCCAGCGCTGAGCCTCCGGGTTGTTGGTGACCTTGAGGTTCGCGGAGTCCCAGGCGATGCGGCCCTCGACGCGCTGGGCGATGCCGCCCAGGCAACACGTCTCCGCGACCGGGCCCGAGATGTCGAAGTTGGAGCACGCGGGCGGGCCGCCCTTGCAGGCCCGAACCCAGTCCATCTCGTGGCAGTCGGGCACGCGCGGCAGGGTCTTGGGCGGCGGCGTGGACTCCCGCATGCGCGCCTCGGGAAGCAGCCGCGCCCCGTTGCCGTAGACGCCGCAGGTGAGCATGCCCTCGGAGCCCTTGAAGGTGGCGCCACCCTCGGGATCGCCGACCGCGTCCGCGGCGTCGATGCCCTCCGGAAGCGGCGCGCGCATGCCCTCGTACCAGTTCAGCGTCACGGGGGGGAGGGCGCCGCGCGCGGGGAATTGGTAGGTGACGATGGCCGCCAGCGGGTGCACTTCCTCGGAATTGCCGCACGACACGGCCTGAACCGTCGCCGGCGCGCCGAGCTTGAGCGCCGCGAACACCGGGCCGAGGGTGTGCGCGCCGCGGTCGCCCATCATGCCCGAGCCGAAGTCCCACCAACACCGCCAGACGCGCGGGTGGTAGATGGGGTGGTACGGACGCATCTTCGCCGGGCCGATCCACACGTCCCAGTCGAGACCCGGCGGCGGCGCGGGCGTCTCGGCGGGCCGAACGCCGGCGGGCGCGCTCCAGCTCGCGTGGCCCCAGGGGTAGTACGAGAGGCTGCACCACGCGTCGACCTCCCTGACCGCGCCGATGGCGCCGCTCCAGATCCATTCGCAGATGAGCCGGTGGGGCTCGCCGGACATGCCCTGGTTTCCCGTTTGCGTGGCGACCTTGGCCTCGCGCGCCGCGAGGGTGAGCGCCCGCGCCTCGTAGACGTCGTGGGTAAGCGGCTTCTGGCAGTAGACATGCTTGCCGGCGCGCATGGCCGCCATCGCGATGACGGCGTGGGTATGGTCCGGCGTCGCGATGACGACGGCGTCGATGTCCGCCTGCTCCGCGAGCATGACGCGGTAGTCCTTGTACCTCTTCGCGGCGGGGTAGCGCTTGAAGGTCGGCGCCGCGTATTCGAAGTCGACATCGCAGAGCGCCACGATGTTCTCGGATGCCATGTTGGCGAGGTTCGCGGCGCCCATGCCGCCGACGCCGATGCCGGCGATGCAGAGCTTGTCGGAAGGGGCCGCGACCGTTCCGCCGAGCACGCGGCGCGGCAGTACCGTGAACGCGGGCGCCGCGGCGGCGGCGCCCATGAACTTCCGCCGGGAAAAGGTGGGCGATGGCATCTGTGACTCCTTTCTTCGGCGCGGGAAACCCGCGCGCGCGCCTGCACGTAAGATGCTATCCGGGGCTGTGCGGCGGGGCAACGTGCGCGCCGGCGCGCCCGCCTTCAACCCGGCGCCGATCTCAGGTACCATCGAGAGCATGACGCTCCAAAGGACTGCCTTTGCGCTGCTTCTCTGGGCGGCCTCGGCCGCCGCCTTCGGGGCGGACGAGGGCGGCACTCGGTACGTGAGCGACATTGCCGAGCGCGTTGCGCTCGCGTGCGAGCAGGGATGGGGATCCCTCGGCCTGGATACCGCCGTCAAGCCGCCCGACGGCCGGCCCGCGGCACCGCTCAGGCTGGGCGAGAAGGAATACGCCAAGGGTCTCGGGCACCACGCCCCCGGCCGCATCGCGATTCGGTGCAACGGCAAGTACGCCGAGTTCGAGGCTCTCGCCGGCGTTCACTGGCAAGGCGGGCGGCGGGGGAGCGTCATCCTCGAGGCGCTCGTTGACGGGAAGAGCGTGTTCAAGAGCGCCAGGCTCGCCGACAGCGACGCGCCCGTGCCGCTCAAGCTGCCGCTGGCCGGCGCGCGCGAACTCGTGCTCGTGGCGCGCGACGCGGGCGACGGCATTGCGTGCGACGCCGTCGATTGGGTCGAAGCGCGGCTCACGCGCGACCTCGCCGTCCCGAAGGAGGGCCGGGCGGTCGTGACCCTCGACGGCGCCTCCGCCCCGTCGCCCAGTCCGCGCGCCTGCGGCTTCGCCCTCGTCGCCGGCGCCGACGGCCCGCAGGCGGCGTTCATGGAGCCGCCGCCCATGCTGGCGCTCTGTCTCCGCGGGGGCGAGACGATCGACGTGGATCTTCCCATCGAGGCCGTGGGCGGCGGCCTGGCCGCCGCCGTCGAGGCGGCGGGCTGCGCGGGCGCGGCGTTCCAGGTCCTTCTGACGCTGGACGGAGACAGCGCAGGCGCGACGCTCCGCGGCGAGGAGCCCGTGCGCTTGCGCGTGGTCTCTTCCGCGCCGGGCAAGACCCACGCGCTGCGCCTGCGCGTCCGCGGCCTGGACGGCGAGGGCGTCGCCCGCGTGCACGGTTTCGCCCTGGAAGTCGGGGCGCGTTCGTTTCCGCTGGAAGTCCGGCCGGATGGCGAATCCGCGGCGGTTCCCGCCCGCGCGCCCGCGCTGCGCGATGCGCTGGCGCGGGTGTTGATCGAATGGGACTGGCGCATGCAGGACGGCATCGGCACGCCGCGGGCGCCGAGCGGCTTCGCGCCGGCCATCGATGGCGCGCTTCAAGGCTGCGCGGAGGCCTTGGCGGCTCGCGCGGCGACGGGGGAGGTCGTGACGGAGGCCCAGGCGCGTCTCGCGGCGCTCCGCCGGGCGCGCGTCGATTTGGGCGTCGCCGGCGGGGATTCGCGCGCCTGGGAGCGCCTCTGGCGCGACGCCCGCGGCCTCAGGCGGGCAACGCTTCTTTCCCATCCCCGCGCCCGGTTGGGCTCCATCGCCTTCGTCAAGGGCGCGCCGGGCGCCTTCAGCCACCAACTGACCCAGTACTACGGACGCTATGCGCGCCCGGGCGGCGGCGTCTTCATCCTGGAACGTCCGGGCGAGTCGTTCCGGTGCCGCGAGCTTACCTCGGCGCTGCCGCTCGGCAGCTACCAGCACCTCGATGTGTCCTTCGAGGGCGACCGCCTGCTCTTCGCCTACTGCGAAACGCCGTCCCCGCCCCGCGATGCCTTCGAGGGGGAGCGCGGCCGTTATTACCACCTCTACGAGGTGCGGCTCGACGGCGCGGCCCCGCGGCGCCTGACGGGCGGCGCCTTCGATGACTTCGCGCCGCGGTTCCTCCCGAACGGGAGGATCGTGTTCGTCTCGACCCGGAGGCTCGGCTGGCACCGCTGCGGCACGCCCGGCTGCGAAAACTACACGCTCGCCCAGGCCGAGGCCGACGGCTCCGCGCCGCGGCCGATCTCCTACCACGAGACCCAGGAATGGGATCCCGCCGTTCTGAACGACGGGCGCGTCATCTACACGCGCTGGGATTACGTCGACCGCCACGCCGTGTACTACGAGCAGCTCTGGTCGGTGCATCCCGACGGATCGCTCCCGGCCGTGTACTACGGCAACAACACCTTCAACCCCGTCGGCCTATGGGAGGCGCGGGCGGTGCCCGGCTCCGAGCGCGTCATCGCCACGGCGGGCGCGCACCACGCCATGACCGCCGGCTCGATCGTGCTGGTGGATGTCGCGCGGGGTGTCGACGGCCTAAGCGCGCTGGAACGCCTCACGCCTGATGCGCTTTTTCCGGAAAGCGAGAAGACGGTCGCGCCCGGCTGGCATGCCCCGGCGGGAATCGGCGCCCCGCCGCCCGTCCCCGTCGGGGAGCGGCGCTGGCCGGGGCACTGCTACCGCAGCCCGTACCCCCTCGACGAGGATCTTTTCCTGGCGGCCTACAGCTTCGACGCCCTCATCGGCGAGCCTTCCGCCAATCCCGTCAACATGTGGGGAATCTATCTGTGCGACCGCTTCGGCGCCAAGGAGCTGCTCTATCGCGATCCCGCGATCGCGAGCCTCTGGCCCATGCCGCTCCGGCCGCGCCCGCGGCCGCCCGTCCTGTCGGCGCCGGGCGCCGAGGACGGAGGGCGGGAGGGGCTCTTCGTGCTCCAGGATGTGCACGCGAGCCTGCCCTCCGTGCCGCGCGGCGCGGTGAAGCGCCTGCGCATCCTCCAGGTGCTTCCCAAGTCGACGCCCGGCGCCAACCGGCCGACGGTGGGCCTCCCGCACGCATCGCCGGGCAAGCAGGTGCTGGGCACCGTGCCGGTGGAGGCCGACGGATCGGCTTTCTTCCGCGCCCCGGCGGGCGTGCCGCTCGCCTTCCAGGCGCTCGACGAGCGCGGGCGGGCGCTTCAGGTCATGCGGAGCCTCACGTATCTCCAGGCGGGGGAGCGCGCGGCCTGCATCGGATGCCACGAGCCGCGCACGACGGCGCCGCGGGCGGGCGGGCGGCCGCTCGCGCTCGCGCGCGAGCCCTCGGCCATCGCCCCGGCGCCCGACGGCGCCAAGCCGTTGAGCTATCCGCTGCTCGTCCAGCCGGTGTTGGACCGGGCCTGCGTGCGCTGCCACGGCGGGGAGAAGACCGAGGGCGGGATCGTCCTGACGGGGGCGCCCGAAGGGCGGTACACGGCGTCGTACAACGCGCTCGCGCCGCGCGTGTCGTTCTCGGCCTGGGGCGGGAAGGACGGCGATTTCCGCGTCGTCAACTGCGAACCCCTGAGCGCGCCGGGTTTCTTCGGCGCCGCCGGCTCGAGCCTGATGAAGCTGCTTGACGGCGCGCACGGGGGCGTGGCCCTGGAAGGCGAGGACCTCGAGCGCCTGGTCACGTGGATGGATGCGAACGCGCTCTTCTACGGCACGTTCGATCCCGAGGAGCAACGCCGCCAGCAGCGCGGCGAGCGCATCGCAGGCCCGCAAATCGAGTGAGGCGCGCGGCCCGCCGGAACTTCTCGGCGCTCCTCCGGGCGGCGGGCGAATCCGCTCAGCGCCCCGCCATGCGGATGACGCCCTCGACCCGCGCGAGCGCGTCGAGGGCCTCGAACTGCAGCGCTCCCGGCACGTTGAGCTCGAGCGTCGCCTTCCACAGCGAGCCCGCCCGCTCGATGCTGATGCCGTCGGGGTCGATCTGCAAGGCCCTGAGGGCGTCGAGCACGCCGCCCGTGTTGCTCCGGTCCAGAATGAGATCCACCGTGTACACCCCCCCGCGGCGCCTCACCGCGCGTTCGACATAGGGCACGAGGGTGAGCGTGAGGAAGATGAGCAGCATGCCCAGGACCGAGAGCCAGTAGTATCCCGCGCCGATCACCAGGCCGAGGGCCGCCAGCGCCCAGATCGTCGCCGCGGTCGTCAACCCCGAGACGTGGAGCTGCGACCTGATGATGGCGCCCGCTCCGAGAAAGCCGATGCCGGTCACGACCTGCGCCGCGATGCGCGAGGGGTCGCCGCGCGCGCCGGCCGTCTTCGTGATTTCCTGGGAAATGATCATGAGGAGACACGCCCCCAGGCAGATCAAGATGTTCGTGCGCATGCCCACGGCCTTGCCGCGCACCTCGCGCTCGAAGCCGATCAACCCGCCCGCGAAGATCGCGGTGCCGAGCCGCAGCCCGTACTCAAGCCAGTTTTCCATGTGCGGGAACTCCCGGTGGGATCGCCGCCCGCCGCCGGCGCGCGGGAATCCTTCACCATTATCGGCACCCCGCCCCTGCGACTTGCGCGGGGCTCCGCGGGCGCGGATAGGATGCGTTCCGCGGGGCCGACGGCGACTGGGGAGGCGCGCGGCCGGAACCGGCCGCGTGCGCGCCGAGGAGGTTTCCCGCGCGGGCCCGCCGTGAATGCGGCGCCGCCGCGCAAGGGCGGCTACCGGACGGCGAAGACTTCCAGGGCCTTTTCGCGCGATTCGACCACGGGGAACACGTGGCAGATGCCCAGCAGATCGAAGATCTCCTGCACGTTCTCCCGGGGCGCCACGACCACGATGTTGCCATCGTTGGCCTGCGCCTTCCCGGCGGCCCCGATGAAGACTCCGGCGCCGGCGCTCGAGATGTACTCGAGCTTGGGAATCTCCACGATCACCGTGTAGATCCCGCGGTCGAAAAAGGAGTCGAACGTCTGCTCGAGCTGCTCGTAGTTATGGGCATCGAGCACTCCCGCGACGTCGAGCACGGGAACGCCCCCCTCGACCTGGGAATGCCGAATGTCGACTGTATTCATGCCGTCTTCCCCCGGGAAACCGCGTTCTTACTCCTGGGAATTCTACCATCCATGTCCGGGCGCGGCGAATGCGGGCTCTCCTTGAACGGCAGGGGGGCTTTCGCTATTATCGGAACGCAGTCCCGGAAAAACCACCGGCCGCCGCCGCGGCCCTTCGCCGCCGCTTTCGGAGGCGCTCGTGAGGATCGTCGTCATCTCGGACACGCACATGCCGCTGCGCGCGCCGGCGCTGCCCGCGGCGGTGGCCGACGCCGCCCGCGGCGCCGACCTGATCGTTCACGCCGGGGATTTCACCGCGAAATCCGTGCTCGACGAGTTGCGCGGGCTGGGACCGTTCGTGGGCGTGGCGGGCAACATGGATCCTCCGGCCGTCCGGCAGGCGCTCGCCGAGCGGGAGATCCTTGACATCGACGGCGTCAGGATCGCGGTGGCGCACGGTTTCGGAGCGCCGGCGCCGCTGCCCACGGCGCTGCTGCGCGAGTTTGCGAAGGACAAGGTCCGCGTGATCGTCTTCGGGCACACGCACGCGCCGTGCAACGAGGAGGTCGGCGGCGTCCTGCTCTTCAACCCCGGGAGCCCCACGGACATGCGGTTCGCGCCGTATTGCTCCTTCGGGATTCTCACGGTTCAGGAGGGCGAGGCGCGGGGCGAGATCGTGAGGCTGTGAGCCGCCGGGCGCGGCAGGGGGGAAGCGTGAAACGCGTTTTGATCGTGGCGGGATCGGACTCGGGCGGCGGCGCCGGCATCCAGGCCGACCTCAAGACCGTGAGCGCCCTCGGCGCCTGGGGATCCACCGCGATCACGGCGCTGACGGCGCAGAACACCTTGGGCGTGCGCGGCGTGCATGCCGTGCCGGCGGAGTTCGTCGCCGCGCAGATCGCCGCGATCCTCGAGGATATCGGCGCCGACGCCGTCAAGACCGGGATGCTCTTCACCGCGGATATCGCGGCGTGCGTCGCCGAGGCGGTCGCCGGCGCGAGCTCGGTGGTGGTGGACCCCGTCATGGTCGCCAAGGACGGCACGCGGTTGCTGGATGACGCCGCCGCCGCCGTCGTGCGGGAGCGGCTTCTGCCCATCGCGGCCCTCGTCACGCCCAACATCCCCGAGGCCGAGGCGCTGAGCGGCGCGCCCGTGCGCGGCATCGAGGGCATGGAAGAAGCGGGCCGGGCGATCTGCCGGCTGGGCGCGCGGGCGGTGCTCGTCAAGGGCGGCCACGGGAGCGGGGAAATCGTCACCGACGTCCTCGTCGAGGGCGACATGGTCACGCACTTCTCGCACCGGCGCCTCGCGACGCGCAACACGCACGGCACGGGCTGCACGCTGAGCGCGGCGATCGCCGCGCTGCTGGCCCGCGGCCGCGGTCTGGCGGCGGCCATCGCCGAGGCGCGCGCCTACGTGCGTCTGGCTATGGCCGCGGCGCCCGGGATCGGCGGCGGCCACGGCCCGCTGGAGCACCTGGCGGCGCTGCGCCGCGACGCCGAGCGCCACACGGTTATCGCGGCGCTGGAGGACGCTTTCCACGCCCTGTCCGCCCTGCCCTTCGCGCAGCTCATCCCCGAGGTGCAGAGCAACTTCGCCTACGCGCTGCCCCTCGCCGAGGAGCCCGGGGATGTGGCGGCGTTTCCGGGGCGCATCGTGCGGGTGGGGGACGGGATCGCGATCGCGCACGGACCGGCCTTCGGCGCCTCGCGGCACTGCGCGCGGATCGTTCTGACCGCCATGCGCCGGGATCCGGAGCACCGCGCGAGCCTGAATATCAGGTATGGGAAGGACGTGATCGCGAGCGCCCGGGGCGCGGGCCTCGCCTGCGCGTCCTTCGACCGTTCCGCGGAGCCGCCCGATGTGAGGGATTGCGAGGGCTCGACGCTGGAGTGGGGGACGGATTTGGTGTTGGCCCGGGAAAGCGGGATTCCCGATGCGATCTACGACACCGGCGGCCCGGGGAAGGAGCCCATGGTGCGCGTGCTGGGGCGGACGCCCGCGGAGATCGTCGCGAAGATCGGGCGGATCCTCGGGGTGCGGTGACGCGGCGGCGGCCCGCTACTTCTTGATCTCGGGCACGTCGCCGAGGAGCAGGGGCGGCAACTGCAGGTAGCGCGTCGTCCGGCGCTTGCCCTCGATGTCGCGGTAGACGCGCTCGATCTGGGCGGGCGTTAACCCCAGGACCGCGGCGGCCTCCCGGGCGGGCACCGCGTGGTTGTGCGCCCAAAGCGCGAGATCCATCTGCTCGTAGGGAAGGACGAAGTAGAATTCGTCCTGGCCCTGCGGCATGCTGTAGGTGTCGGTGGTGGGCCGCACGCTGCGCAGGTCCTCGGGCAGCCCGAGGTGGGCGGCGAGGGCGTAAACCTGGGTCTTGTAAAGATGCGCGATGGGCTTGATGTCCGCGGCGCCGTCGCCGTTCTTGACGAAGAAGCCCTGGTCGTACTCGAGGCGGTTGGGCGTTCCGGCGACGGCGTAGTTGAGGCGATCGGCGTGGAAATACTCCAGCGTCTTGCGGATGCGCTGCTTGAAGTTCGTGGAGGCCACGATCTGGAGATACGGCTCCAGGGGCAGGCGCCGCACGGACTCGCGCCCCTGGGGATCCTCGACGTGCAGGCGGAAATAGTTGACGCGGTCGCTCTCGTCGATGCTCCCCGAGATCGTGATCTTGTTTTTCCACCCCGGGCCGTACTCGGGGAAAACCCGGCGGATGGCCTCGTCGCGCCGGCGGTAGCAGCCGATGGCCTCCAAGGCGGGCGCGATATCCTCGACGATGGGTTCCAGGCCGAGGTGCGCCGCCAGCGCCAAACCGCGCTCCTTGCTCCGGGGCGATGAGTCGCGCTCCGGCATGACCAGCGTCGCCACGTTCCGCGGGCCGAGGGCGCGCACGGCCAGCGCGGCGCACACCGTGCTGTCGATGCCGCCCGAGGTGGCGACGACCAGTCCGCGCCGGCGCAGCGGGTCGCGTAGCGCGCGCCGCAGCTCCTCGCAGATCCGCGCCGTCTCGGCGGCGCAGTCCAGCTCCAGCACTTCGCGCGAGAACGCCATGCAATCCTTCCTTCCGCCGCGGGGCCTCCGCGGCCCCGCGGCTCAGTCCCCGTCTTCCTCCGGCGCGCCGGCGCCCGCGGCTTCGGCCTGCTCCTGCCGCTCGCGCCGGATGCGGTCGAAGCGCTCCTCCAGCACGGCGGCGCGCGCGGCGCGGTCGTCGAGCTCGAAGCGCAGCACGGGGGTGAAGCGCGTCTTGAGCTGCTCGCCGAGCTCGTGTTGGATGAAACCGCGCGAGTGGTTGATCGCGCGCAGCGCCCGGTGCTTCGCGGCCTCCGTACCCAGCACCGAGAGGCGCACCACGGCTTCCTTGAGGTCGGGGGTCACCTCGGCGTCGATCACCGTCACGAAGCCCACGCGCGGATCCTTGAGCCGGAAGAGAATGATCTGGCTGACGATCTCGCGCACGCGCGCGGCGATGCGCGCCGTGCGCCGGGCGCTCATAGGGTTCGGCGTTTTGCCACCATGCGGAAGCATTCGACCACATCCCCTTCCTGGCAGTCCTCGAAGGCCGCGAACTTGATGCCGCACTCGAAGCCCTCGCGGACCTCCTTGGCGGAGTCTTTGCCGCGCTGCAGCGATGACATCGCGCCTTCGTGGACCTTTTCGCCTCCGCGGAAGACGCGCACCTGGTCGGCGCGATGAATGACGCCGTCGCGCACCATGCAGCCGGCGATGCTCCCGAGCTTCGACGCGTGGAAGATCCGCAGGATCTCGGCGTGTCCGCTCACGACCTCCTCGTAAAGCGGCGTCAGGCGGTCCTCCAGGCCGGCCTTCACGTCGTCCAACAGCTCGTAGATGACGTGGTAGACGCGGATCTGGACTCCCCGTTCCTCGGAGAGCGACCGGGCGCGCTCGTCGATGGTCACGTTGAAGCCGATGACGATGCCCTTGGAAGCCTCCGCGAGGGTTACGTCGCCCTCGTTCACCATGCCGACGCCCGCGCTGAGGATCTTGACATGCACCTCGTCGGTGCCCAGATCGATGATCTGCTGCTGAATGGCCTCGACCGAGCCCTTGACGTCGGCCTTGAGCACGAGGCGCAGTTCCTTCTCCTCGGCTTCGCTGAATTTCTTGAGGAAGCCCTCCAGGGTCACGACCTGCTCGGTCTCGGAGCGCTTCAGCTCGCGCCAGCGCCGCTGGCGCTCCTCCGCGATCGAGCCGGCGAGCGCCGGGTCGCGCAGCACGTAAAACTTGTCGCCCGCCTCGGGGACGAGGGGCAGGCCCATGATTTCCACCGGCGTGGACGGGCCGGCCTCGGTGATCGCCGCGCCGGTCGTCGTCGACCACAGGCCGCGGATGCGGCCGTGCGCCTGGCCGCAGAGCACGTAGTCGCCCACGCGCAGGGTGCCGTGCTGGACGAGCGCCGTCACGAGGATGCCGCGCCCCCCCGAGGACTTGGCCTCCAGCACGACGCCGAGGGCGTCGAGGGCCGGATCGGCCGCCAGATCCTTGACCTCGGCCATGAGGTTGATCGTCTCCAGGAGGTCCGGGACGCCCTGGCCGGTCACGGCCGAAACCTGAAGTATCTCCGTGTCGCCGCCCCATTCGGGCGGAATGAGGCCGAGCTCCGCGAGGCGGTGCTTGGCGCGGTCGGGGTTCGCGGCGGGCAGATCGCACTTGTTGAGCGCCACGATCACGCCCACGTCGGCGGCGCGGATGTGGTCGAGGGCCTCCTCGGTCTGCGGCATGACGCCGTCGTCGGCCGCCACGACGAGCACGGCGATATCGGTCACGCGGGCGCCGCGGGCGCGCATGTTGGTGAAGGCCGCATGGCCGGGCGTGTCGACGAAGGTGATGCTGTGGGCCGGCAGATCGATGCGGCAGGCCGAGATGTGCTGCGTGATGCCGCCGGCCTCGCGCTCGTGGATGTTGGTCTTGCGGATGTAGTCCAGGAGCGATGTCTTGCCGTGGTCCACGTGCCCGAGGAAGGTGACCACGGGAGGCCGCTTGCGCTTCTCGGTGCTCGCGAGCGCCTGTTCCTCTATGACGCGCAGCGGCGCTTCCAAGTCGAATTCCTTCCTGACCTCGATCTCCACCTCGAAGTTGATGCCCAACTCCTCGAGCATGTCGTTGCTGAGGTGCGAGTTCGCGTTGACGATCTGCTTGCGCATGAGAAAGAACTTGAGGATCTCGCTCTGGCGGATGCCCGAGACCAGCGAGAACTCCTTGACCGTGACGGGCAGCGTGACGTCGACCTTCTCCGGACGCCGCGCCGCCGCGCGCTGTTCCGCGGTCTTGTGTCGTTGGATTCCGCGGGGGATCTGAGCGCCGCTCCACTGTTCCTCATGGTGCTCGACGGGGAAGAACCGCGCCTTGCCGCGGGCGCCCCTCCGCCGGGGCTGCCCCTTGGCGGGGGCGCCGGGCGCGACGCCGAAGGGCGACGGAGGCCGTCCGTCGGAGGGACGCTCGCCCTCGGCGCGGCGCGGGCCGGGCGCGGGTCGGGGCCCGGGGCGGGCCGCGGGCCGCGTGAGCGGCGTTGCGGGCCGCGTGATGAAGGGCTTGGGCCCCCCGAGCCGGTCCAGCATCGTCACGACCCGGCGGGTCTTGCCCGTGCGCGGCGGCCCCATTATCTTCGCGGCGCCCTGGTCCATGACGGGCGCGGGCGCCTCAGGCGCTTCGGGCGCGAGCGCAGCCTCCCTGGCGGGCTCCGGCGGGGCGGCGGCAGGCGTGTCCGGCGCGGTTGGTACGTCCGGCGCGGCGGAGATGTCCGGCGCGGCTGGTATGGGCGGCGCGACGGAGACGTCCGGCGCGGCCGGTGCGGCCGGCGACGCTACGATGGGCGCTTCCGGCGGAGCGACGGGGAGCGCCTCGACAGGGGGCGCGGACGCTTCCGCGACCGCCGCGGGCGCAGGCTCCTTCGGCGGAGCGGGCGCCGTGATGGCAGGCTTGTCGATTTCCTTGACCCCGGGGTGCCGCGCGCGCTCGACGGCGCGCTGCTTGCGCCGCGCCAGGAGCGCGGCGATCTGGGCCGCCAGATCCTCGAGCTCGGCGACCTTGGCGGCGATCCGGGTGACGCGGCCGTCGTCGGCCGGAACGACGGCGGGCGCGGATCGAGGGCGTTTTCTTGGCTTGGGCGCCGGGGGCGCGGCCGCCTCAGGCGAGGCAAACAGCGCAAACGCCACCGCCTCCTGTTCTTTGGTGAGGCAGGAGAAGTTGTTCTTGACGTTGATGCCGCGCTCGTTCAGCCGATCCAGCAGATCCTTGCTGGAGACGCCGATCTGCTTGGCCAAAACATGAACTCTCGTTGCCACCTTCGGGTTCGCCTTTCACGTTCGTGTCGGGGTGCACACCGCGGCCGCTGATGGCGCCGCGGCGTGTCACCCTGCTTCTTCCTCCGGAGAAGCGTCCGGTTCCTCTACGGCCGGCGCCTCCGTCGCGGTCTGCTCGGGAGCGGATGCGTTCTCCGCGTCGGCGGCGGGCGCCGTGCCCGGGACTTGTCCGGGCTCGGGCTCTTCCGGCTCGGGCTCTTCCGGCGCGGGCGCTTCCGGCGCGGGCGCTTCCGGCGCGGACTCTTCCGGCGCGGACTCTTCCGGCGCGGACTCTTCCGGCGCGGACTCTTCCGGCGCGGACTCTTCCGGCGCGGACTCTTCCGGCGCGGACTCTTCCGGCGCGGGCTCGATCTCAATGTACTCGATGGCCTTGCCGGCCGCCTCTCCGGGGGCCCGTTCCTTGAGGGCGGTGTCGGCGTCCGCCCCGCCGCGCGCCGTGCCGACGAGCGTGCCGATTTCGTCGCCCTCGTCGACGTCCTCGGTCTTGAGGCGCCGGATGTCATCCTCGGACACCGTCACGACGTCCAGATCCCAGTGGGAAAGCGCCGACGCCAGGCGCACGTTCTGGCCGCGCTTGCCGATCGTGATGGACTGCTGGTCGGGGGTCACGTAGACGCGCGCCCGCCGCGTGTCGTAATCCAGGTCGATCGACACGATTTCCGCGGGCTTGAGCGCATTGACGATGAAGAGCTCCGGCACCTCGTTCCAGGGCACGATCTCGATCTTCTCGCCGAACAGCTCCTCGCGGATGCTCTTGACCCGCGAACCCCGCACCCCCACGCAGGCGCCCACGCAGTCGACGTTGGCGTCGGTGCTGGACACCGCGATCTTGGTGCGGTGGCCGGGCTCCCGCGCGATATCCAAGACCTCGATGGTCTTGTCCCTGATCTCGGGCACCTCGATCTCGAAGAGCGCGTTGACGAAGCGCGGATCGCGGCGGCTCAGGATGATCTTCACCTGGTTGCCGTTCTTCTGCACGTCGAGGATGTAGGCCTTCAGGCGGTCGTTGATGCGGAAACGCTCGGACGACACCTGCTCGCTGCGGGGCAGGTAGCCCTCGACCTTGCCCAGACCGACCACGATGGCCGACCCCTCGTAACGCATAACCGAGCCGGTCGCGATGGTCCCGAGCTTCTTGGCGTACTCCAGGTACACCACCTCGCGGCTCGCCTCGCGGATCTTCTGAAAAAGGACCTGCTTGCCGGTCTGGGCGGCGAGGCGCCCGAGCTGCTCTCGGAGCTGCTCGTGGCCGAGGGCTTTGTCGCCCACCGTCGCCGTCACCTCGCCCGACTTGCGATCGATAAAGACCTGGACGGCCGTCTCCTCGCCCCATTTCTTGAGGAGGGCGGAGGAGATCGCCGCCTCAAGGCCGATAAACACGGCCTCCTGCTCGATGTCCTTCTCCCGATGGATCTGGTCGACGAGTCGAAGTATTTCTGCTCGCATGGAAAAAAGGAGGGCGGGGCCCTCCTTCCTCTCCTACCAGAGCGCTTTCTCCGAACCCCTGCGAAGACCGCCCGCCGCATGCGTTCGGCAACCCCGCCGCGCACAGGCCCGCGCCGCGGAAGGTCTTCGCAACAGGCTCTGCTATCGTGAGTTACATTAACGAAAACTAAACCACTCTAAGTCACGCGCGCGCCCGTGTCAAGACCGGACGCTCACCTTCCGCCCGGAGGCGGACTCCCATGATACCGCATCCGCCCGGCGATCGCCGCTCGCGCGAAGGTTTCTCCGCGAGGCAGCGGGAGGAACGCGGCGCCGCGGCCGCGCTCCGCTCGGGCGGTTTCCTCCATCTGATTCTATTGATCGGGCCGCGGCCCCGTCTTCTGAAGAATCCCGGAAGACGCGCCGCGCCCACCGGCGCAAGCGCCGGCCGGGAGCGGCCGATATGTAGACATCGGCGTTTCTTGACAGCGCGCTTTTCGTGAGGTACCATCGCCCTCTGTACATAAGTTATTGAAAATAAAGGATTTGTAGATGCTTTGTCAGAACTGCTCCAAGCGCGCGGCCACCGTGCACCTCACGGAGGTCGTCAGCAACACGAAGAAGGAAATCCACCTGTGCGAGGAATGCGCGCAGTCCAAGGGGGTTGCCATCAAAACCCACATCCAGGGCCTGGAGATCCCGGAGTTCTTCGGCCAACTGGCCCAGAGCCACGGCCAGACACCCTCGGGCGCGAGCGCCGAGGCGCAGACGCGCTGCGATTCCTGCGGGCTGACCTTCGAGGCGTTTCGCAACTCCGGCAAGTTCGGCTGCCCGGACTGCGTCGCCAGTTTCAAGAAAGGGCTGGTGGGGTTGGTCGAGCGGATTCACGGCGGCACGCAGCACCGCGGCAAGGTCCCCAACCGGGCGACCGAACGCATCGCCAAGCAGAAGGAACTCATGGAGCTCAAGGAGGAGCTCAAGCGGGCCGTGGCGGAGGAGGCGTACGAGCGCGCCGCCCGGCTCAGGGACACGGTGCACAAGCTTGAGTCCAAGCTGGGCTACCACACTTAACAGGCGGACGCATGATCGAGCTGTCTCAGCTACAAGTGCTTTCCGGCGAGTGGCTCAGCGGCGGCGGTGCGGAGGCCGATGTCGTCGTGAGCAGCCGCGTCCGGCTGGCCCGCAACGTGGCCGGATTCCCCTTCCTGACCCGCGCCGCCGAGGAGAAGCGCGCCGCGGTCGAGGGGCTCATCCGCGCCGCCGTCAAGGATAGTTCGCTCCGGTCCCGGATGACTTACCACGACCTGGCGGCCATGGAGCACGTCGAAAGGCAGTTCCTGGTGGAGCGCCACCTGATCAGCCGCGACCACGCCTTCGCGCAAGGGCCGCGCGGCGTGGCGTTCACGGCGGACGAGCGCGTCAGCATCATGGTCAACGAGGAGGACCATCTCCGGATCCAGAGCCTGCGGGCGGGCCTCGAGCTCCGGGCGGCGTTCGAACTCGCCAACGAAATCGACGATGCCCTCGAGGAGCGCGTCGACTACGCGTACTCCTCGCAGTTCGGCTACCTGACGGCTTGCCCCACCAATCTGGGGACGGGCATGCGGGTCTCGGTCATGCTGCACCTGCCGGCCCTGGTCATCACCCGGGAGATCGAGAAGGTGTTCCAGGCCGTGAACAAGATCAACCTGGCCGTGCGCGGGCTGTACGGCGAGGGCACCCAGGCCTCGGGGGATTTCTACCAGATCTCCAACCAGGTGACGCTCGGCAAGACCGAGGACGAGATCGTCGACAACCTCGTCAGCGTCATCCCGCAGATCGTGAAATACGAGCGCAAGGTGAGGCAGACGCTGCTCCAAGCCAAGCGCGTCATCCTGGAGGACAAGATCTGGCGCGCCCTCGGCGTGCTGCGCGTGGCCCGCACCATCACCTCCGAGGAGACGCTCGAGCTTCTGTCGCTCGTGCGGCTCGGGGTGCATCTGACGGTCGTCGAGGGCATCTCGACGAGCACGCTCAACGAGCTTCTGGTGCTGAGCCAGCCGGCGCACCTCCAGAAGGTCGAGAGCGCGAAGCTGAGCTCCCACGAGCGCGACGTGGTGCGGGCGCGCTACATACGCGAACGACTCGGCAAGGACATGGGGCCCGTGGGATAGCGGACCGCGCCCCTGCCTGGAAGGCGGACGGATGGAAAATATCTTCGACCGTTTCACGGAACGGGCCAAAAAGGTTCTGGGACTCGCCCGGCGCGAGGCCCAGGAGCTGAACCACGATTACATCGGCACCGAGCACCTGCTGCTCGGCCTCGTGCGCGAGGGCGGCGGCGTCGCCGCGAACGTGCTGCGCAACCTCGGCGTGGACAACGACCGCATCCGCGAAGAGGTCATGAAGTACATGCAGCCGGGCCCGAACATGAAGGTCCTGAGCAAGCTGCCCTTCACCCCGCGCGTCAAGAAGGTGCTGGAGCTGTCCCTCGAGGCGGCCATTGAACTCGGCCACAATTACGTCGGCACCGAGCACCTGCTGTTGGGCCTGATCCGCGAGAACGACGGCGTGGCCGCCCACGTGCTCCTGGATCTCGGCCTCCGGCTCGAGGAGGTGCGGGACGCCGTGCTCGAACTCCTCGGCAGCCCGCAGTCCCAGGCGTCGGAGGCGTCCCCGTCGACGCCGGCGTCGCTCCTCGGCTCGTCGTCGGGGCCGAAGCGCGGCAAGTCCAAGACCCCCGCGCTGGATTCCTTCGGCCGGGATCTCACGGAGCTGGCCCGGGAGAACAAGCTCGACCCCGTGATCGGCCGGCGCGAGGAGATCGAGCGCGTGATCCAGATCCTCGTGCGCCGTTCCAAGAACAACCCCGTCCTGCTGGGCGAGCCCGGCGTGGGCAAGACCGCCATCGTGGAGGGCCTGGCCCAGGACATCGTGGATGGCAACGTGCCGGAGCTGCTCCGGGACCGGCGGCTCGTGGTGCTCGATCTCGCCATGATGGTGGCGGGCACGAAGTACCGCGGGCAGTTCGAGGAGCGCATCAAGGCCGTCATCAACGAGGTCAAGCGCTCCGGCAACATAATTCTCTTCGTCGACGAGCTGCACACCCTGGTGGGCGCGGGCGGGGCCGAGGGCGCCATCGATGCCGCCAACGTGCTCAAGCCGGCGCTGGCGCGCGGCGAGGTCCAGTGCATCGGCGCGACGACGTTGGACGAATACCGCAAATTCATCGAGAAGGACGGCGCCCTGGAGCGCCGCTTCCAGACCATCATCGTGAATCCGCCCAGCCCCGAGGAGACCGTTCAGATCCTGCAGGGCCTGCGCGATCGCTACGAGGCCCACCACCGCGTCAAGATCGAGGACGCGGCCCTGCGCGCCGCGGTGGAGATGTCGACCCGCTACATCAGCGGCCGCTTCCTGCCCGACAAGGCCATCGACGTCATCGACGAGGCCGGCTCCCGCGTCCGCATGCGCACCATGACCCGGCCGCCCGATCTGCGCTCCATCGACAAGGAGATCGAACGCCTCACCAAGGAAAAGGAGGAGGCGGTCGCCGAGCAGGACTTCGAGCGCGCGGCGCGCGTTCGCGACCAGGCCGATCAGCACAAGAAAAAGCGCGAGACCCTCAAGCGCGAGTGGCAGGAAAAGTCCCAGGAGTTCAACGGCGTCGTCGACGTCGAGGTCGTGGCGGAAACCGTGTCGAAAATGTCCGGGATTCCGCTGACGCGCCTGGAGCGCGCCGAAGCCGACCGCCTCCTCAAGATGGAGGAGGAGCTGCACAAGACGATCGTCAGCCAGCAGGAGGCCATCAAGACCATCGCCCGGGCCGTCCGCCGCTCGCGCTCGGGTCTCAAGGACCCGCGCCGGCCGGTGGGCTCGTTCCTCTTCCTGGGGCCCACGGGCGTGGGCAAGACGCTCGTCGCCAAGTCGCTCGCGCAGTTCATGTTCGGCTCGGAGGATGCGCTCGTCCAAATCGACATGTCGGAGTACATGGAGAAGCACAACGTGTCGCGCCTGGTCGGCGCGCCGCCCGGCTACATCGGCTACGAGGAGGGCGGCCAGCTCACCGAGAAGGTCAGGCGCATGCCCTACGCCGTGGTGCTCCTGGATGAGATCGAGAAGGCGCACGCCGACGTCTTCAACATGCTGCTGCAGATCATGGAGGAGGGCCACCTCACCGACAGCTTCGGGCGCCGCGTGGATTTCCGCAACGCCGTCGTGATCATGACCTCGAACATCGGCGCGAGCCTGATCAAGAACCGCTCCGGCCTCGGGTTCCGGCAGACGGGCGGGGATCGCTCCTACGAGGAGATGCGCAAGGAGCTGATGGAGGAAGTCAACCACAACTTCCGGCCCGAGTTCCTCGGGCGCCTGGACGAGATCATCGTCTTTCGCGGGCTGACCGAGCAGGACATGCGCCGGATCATCGAACTGGAGTTCGAGCGCGTGAAACAACGCTTGAACCAGCGCGGCATCGCCATCGAGCTGGGCGACAGCGCCAAGGAGTTCCTGCTGGCCATCGGCATCGAGAAGGACGCGGGCGCGCGGCCGCTCAAGCGCGCCATCGAAACGCATGTCGAGGACCCGCTCGCCGAGGAGCTGCTGCGCGGCTCCTACCCGGAGGGCGCCAAGGTGCTCGTGGTGAAGGAGGGCCCGGGCCTGAAGTTCACCTACAGCCCCATCGCCCATCCGACCGTGAGCGCGGACGTGAAGCGTTGAGCCCGGAGCGGCGGCCGTTGACCGGAGAAGGAGCAGGCGTGGTGACGGGAGAGGGGGGCGCGGGCGCCGCCCTGCGGCGGGTGCTCGTGTCGCCTTGCAAACTCGCTGCGCCCATCGACCTTCGCGTGCTGCTCGCCGCGGACGTCCTCGCCCGTTGGCGGCGCGCGCACACCGCTCGGGTGGAGGTTGCCTTCGCGCTCAATCACGGCGGCAAGTGGGCTTCCGCCGGCGTGCATGCTCTCGAGGATTTGCCCGACGCCGTCGACCGCCGGCGGAAAAAGTTCCAGGATGACATCGCCGCCGCGATCGCACGCCTGGGCCTGAACTGCGGCGCGCAGGTGCGTTTCTCGCTGGATCCGGACTTCGCGCGGGGCGCCCAGCGGCTGTTCACGGCTCTGTTCGCCCGCGGCTGCATCACCCGGGACCGCGTCGTGGCTCCCTGGTGCTTCTCGTGTCTGACCGCGCTGGACTCCGACCGCAAGCGCCAGGCGCGGGAAGAAACCGTCGCCGCGGTGCAGGTCCTGTTTCCGCTCAAGGGCACCGACAAGAAGCTGCCGGTGCCCTTCCGATCGCCGGAGTTGCTCGGGGCCACCGTGGGTGTGGCGATCCATCCCGGCGACAAGACGCTCGAGCCCCTCATCGGCCGGACGGTTCGGGTGCCGCTCTACGGGCGCGAGGCAAAGGTGTTCGGCCTGGCCGAGTCGGGCCTGGCGGGGACCGTCAGGCCCGTGTTGCCGGCGTATGACCAGGCGGACTTCGAGCTGGCCCAGGCGAACCACCTGGCGGTGGTCGATGTGCTCGGCGGCGACGGGAAGCTCAACGCCGCGGCGGGGAGATACGCGGGCAAGACCGCCGCGGAGGCTCGCGAGCTCATCCGCCAGGATCTGGCCGAGGCCGGCGCTCTCGGCGGAACGGAGTCGATCGCCGTCACGCGGCCGGAGTGCGAGATCTGCGGTCAACCGCTCGGGGCCCGCGCGACCTATCAGTGGTTCGTGCACCTGGAAGCGTTGGGGGGCGATTTCGATCACGCGTGGCTCCGCGCGCACGCCGCGCCCGCCGCGTTCCGGCGGGCGCTGGAGGCCGAAGCCGGCCGCGTCCGGTGGTGTGTCAGCCGGCAGTCGGAGTGGGGCGTGCCGCTCCCGGCGTGGTACTGCGGCTCGTGCGGCGAGTTCACGGTGGCGGTCGGCGCGCCCGAAAACTGCGCGGCGTGCGGCGCGACGGCTTTCGCGCAGGCGCCGGAAAAACTCTCCTCGGGCTTTCTGGCGGCGGTGTGGCCCCTGCTTGCCGCCGCGCCGGGCGCCGACGAGGACGATGAGCCCGAGCCCGCCCTCATAACGGCGCTCTTCGGCGAGCGAGAGGCCGAACTGGCCTACCTGACGCTGCGGACGGCGCGCGGCGTCGCCTCGACCCAAGAGATCGAGCGCGCCGCCGCTGTTAAGCCGAGCGCGGCGGGCGTGCCGCCGCCGGGAGCCGAGCCCGACGCGCTGCGCGTGAGCCTTCTCATGAAGGGCGCGCGGGGCGAATGGTACGAGCAGGCGCGCGACGCGCTGCGGGCGTTCGTCGCCTTTTTCGCCCGCGTCGCCGCGGCGCAGGCCGAACCGCTCCCGGCCGGCGGAGAAATGCCGCTGGTCGAGCAGTGGCTGGTCCACTCCTGCCGCCAGGGGGAGCGGTTCCTGCGGCGGGCGCTGGAGGAGGCGCGCTTGGGTTTCCTGGGCGAGACCCTCCGCCGCTTCGTCCTCGCGCCCCTCGCCGACGTGTACCTGCCGCGCCTGCCTACGCGCCCGCCCGCGGCGGCGGCGCTCGCCGCCGCCGGGCTCAAGGCGCATGCGCTTCCGTATCTGGCGCTCCTCGCGCCGGCCGCGGCCGAGGAGATCCGGCGCGCCGGGTTCCGCGATGATTCCGGCGCCGGGGATGCGGCCGCGGAAGAACCCATCGATCGCGTGCTCCTGAGACGCGTGCGCCAGCTTCTGCGGCTGGAACGGCTGTTCGGCAGGGAGCCGGCCCGCGCCGCGCGCGCGGCCATCCGCGGCCCGGCGAGCGAGGCCGCGGCGCTGCGCCTCGCCGCGGAGGCGTTCGGCGTCGCGGCGGTGTCGGCGGCCCTGGCGCGGCCGCGCGAAACCGGGACGCCCTACCGGGGCGAGATCTTCGGCGAGGTGGTGCTGCTCACCCCCGCCGGGGAGAGCAATCTCGATGGGGTCATCGAACGGCTCAGGCGGCGCCGCGCCGCGCAACGGCGCGACGCCGCCGAGAGCAACGAATTCATCAACGAGCTCAAGCGCGCGAGCGAGCGCGCCGGGGGCGGAGCCTAGCGCGGCGGCCGGGCCCGTCCGCAAGGAGACGCATGGGACCAATCCGGTTCATTGCGGTCGCCGCGGTGGCGCTGGGCCTGCCGCTCCGAGGGCAGGAGGCGCCGGGAACCGCGGCGCTCAAGGCGCTTCTTGACGCGCCCTCGGAACGGATCGATCTGTACGCCGGCGTGCTGCTGCTGGGCGCGCAGGCGGGTCGCGCGGTGCCGCCGCACTTGGATTACCTCCTGCGCCTCACGAAAGCGGCCGGCGAATCTATCGCCGCGGGCGACGGCTCGCACGCGGCCTGCCTGGCCGCCGCGGCCGGCGTCGTGTTCGGCGCCGAAGGCTTTCGCGCCGATCACGAGGATCTGTCGCTGGAGGCTCTGACCCTGCCGCGGGCGATCGAGCAGAAACGCGGCCCGCCCATCATGATCGTCGTTCTGGTGCTGGCGGCGCTGCGGGATGCGCCGGCGGCCGCCCAGGTCATCTGCGCGGGAGGCCGTTACTTCGTGCGCATGGGCCCGGCGGGCCAGGAGCGCTTCCTGGACGTGGAGAGCGGCCGCGTCGCGGCCCCCGGCGATCCGCTGCTGCGCGGCGCGCGTCTGGAGGGTGCGCCGGCGCTCAGCACGCGCCAGATTCTCGGGCACTACGCGCTGTGTCTCGGGCGCGCGGCGCAGCGGGAGCGCCGCGATGCGCTGGCCGGCCGCTTCCTGAAGATCGCCTGGCATCTGGCGCCGCAGAATCCGGAGCTGTACGTCGTCGAGGGGCGTCGCGCCCTCCTGCGCTGGGAACTCGCCAAGGCCGAACGCTGCTTCGTGCGCGCTCTCAGGCTCGACCCGGTTCTCAGGGACGGGCACGTGGGCATGGCGGAGATCTTCGTCCGGCAGCGGCGTTTGAACGAGGCCGCTTCGGCCCTGGAGAAGGCGTTCGCCGCCGATCGTGAGGATCCGGAAGCCCTGCGCGTTCGCGGCGAGCTCTTTCTGGCGAAGGGCGACTTCCGCGCCGCGCAGGATCTCTTCGAGCGCTTCGCGCAGTGGAAGCCGCAGGACCCGCGCGCCTGGAGCGGGCTGGCGCTGGCGCACATCGGCCGCAACAATCGGGCCGGGGCCCGCGCGGCGCTGGCGCAGGCCGAGGCGCGGGCGCCCGCCGGGGTCGAGACGCAGTTCGCGGCGGGCGAAATCCTCGCGCACGAGCAGGACTTGGACCGCGCCTTCACGGCGTTCCGCAAGACCATCGAAGCCAACGCCCGCTTCGCGCCGGGGTATCTGCGGCGCGGCGCCATCTACGAGGCCTGGAACGTGCCCGGCGCGGCGCTGCGCGACTACCGGATGTGCCTGGAGCTTCTGGAGCTGCCCCGCGAGCATCCCTTCGCGCGCGACATTGCCGCGCGCATCGCGAAGCTGCGCGCGGACCTGGGGGCCGAGGGACCGGGGGAAATGCGGTAAGGCGGCGGAGCCCCCGGATTCACGCCTCGACGCTCAGCTTCTCCCCGTACGTTTCCAGGAACCGCGCGAATTCCTCGGGCGGGAGGGCGGGGCTGTAGAGAAACCCCTGCGCCTCGTCGCAGCCCGCTTCCTTGAGAAACCGCTCCTGGGCGGAGGTCTCCACGCCCTCGGCCACCACGGTGAGGCCCAGGTTGTGCGCCATGGCGATGATGGCCTTGACGATCGCGGCCGCGTCGGGGTCGTCGTTCACGTTGCACACGAAGGAGCGGTCGATCTTCAAGGTGTGAAAGGGCAGCCGCCTGAGCGCGTTGAGCGATGCGTAGCCCGTGCCGAAGTCGTCGATGGCGAGCTGAACCCCGAGGGTTTTCAGCGCGCCGAGCGCCGTGGCGATGTCGGCGGCCTCCTCCATGAGGAAGTTCTCGGTGACCTCCAGGATGAGGCGGTTGGGCTCGACGGCCGCCCTGGCGAGCGCCTTGCGCACCGTGCGCGCGATGGTGCCCCGCTGGAACTGGTAGCCCGAGAGATTGACGCTGACATCCAGGGGGGGCGCGCCCGCCGCGTCCCATGCCTTGACCTGGGCGCAGGCCTGGGACAGCACCCACTCCCCCAGCGGCGCGATGAGCCCCGTCTCCTCCGCGAGGGGGATGAACTTCGCGGGCTCGATGAGTCCGGCGCCGCCGTGCCGCCAGCGCAGCAGCGCCTCGGCGCCGATCAGCTTCCGGTCCTTGAGCGTGACGAGGGGCTGGTAGTAAACGAAGAGCTCGTCGTGCTTCATGGCGTGCCTGAGATTGGTTTCCAGGAGCACGCGCTCCAGGGCGCTCACCGTGAGCTCCGACGTGTAGGTGCGGTAGCTGTTCTTGCCGTCGCCCTTGGCGCGGTACATGGCCGCCTCGGTGTTCTTCACCATGGTGTCGGCATCGTCGGCATCGTCGGGGAACACGCAGATGCCGATGCTCGCCGAGGTGTAGAACTCCTTGCCGTTCAGGATGAACGGCGCGGCCATGGAATCCAGGATCCGCTGGGCGAGGACCTCGGGCTCCTTGAGGGGCGACACGTCCTCGATCAGGACCGCGAATTCATCGCCGCCCAGCCGGGCGAGGGTGTCGTCGGAGCCGACGTGCGCCTGGAGGCGCGGCACGAGGGACTGCAGCAACTGGTCGCCGACGGCGTGCCCCAGGCTCTCGTTGATATGCTTGAAGCGGTCCAGGTCCAGGAAAAGGAGCGCAATTTTGCGTTGCGAGCGCCGCGCGTTCATGATCGAAAGCTGCAGCCGCGCGTTGAAGAGCAGCCGGTTGGGGAGCTTCGTCAGGGGATCGAGATTGGCCAAGCGGGTGATCTCGGCCTCGGACTCCCGCGAGGCGCTCAGGTCCTCGAAAGTGCCCACGTAGTTGATGCAGCGGCCGTCGGAGTCCCTGACCTCGTTGATCGTGAGCCAGGCGGGGAAGAAATCGCCGTTTTTGCGGCGGTTCCAGAGCTCTCCCCGCCAGTACCCGGTCTCCCTGAGCGCGGTCGAGATCTGTTCGTAGAACGCGGTGCTGTGCCGTCCCGACTTGAGCAGGCCGGCGCGCTGCCCCGCCGCCTCCTCCTTGGAATAGCCGGTGATTTCCGTGAAGGCGCGGTTGACATCGAGAATTGTCCCGGCGGCATCGGTGATGAGGATGGCCTCGACCGTGCTCTCGAAGACCTTGGACCACAGGCGCAGATGCTCCTCCGAGGCGACGCGCTCCGTGACGTCGGTGAAGGTCACGGCGAAGCAGCCGAGCCGGGGCGCGAAAGCGCTCACCTCGAAGTGCTTGCCGAGGGACGGCGCGTGGAACTCGAAGCGCGTGGGCGTACCCGTCACGGCGACCTCGAGATAAAGGGCGGTCCACTTGGGATCGAGGTCCGGCATCACCTCCCGCGATGTCTTCCCGACGACCTGGGCGCGGGTCAAGCCCGTCAGGCGCTCGAAGGCGGGGTTCACATCGAGGTAGCGGTAATCGCAGGGCCGGCCCTGGGCGTCGCGGACGATCTCGTGGAAGGCGAAGGCGCTCACCATTTCGTTGATGATCAGGCGCAGCGGCCGCTCGCTGGCCGATCCGGACTGAGCGTTGGGGGAACGCGTGACGACCAGGGCGTAGCGCTGCTGCTCGAAGATCTGGCGGCGGATGATCGTGCGCCCCAGGAACGTGCTGCCGTTGCGGCGGCGGAACGTCATGGTTTCCGGCGGCGCCGTCGGATCGATGTCGGCGCCGGACCGCTCCTCCGGCAGGACGCCGATGTCGCGCAGGCTCAGGCCGCGCAGCTCCTCGCAGGCATACCCGAGCTGAGCCGCGGCCGTCTCGTTGGCATCGACGATGCGTCCGGAAGGCATCTCGGCCACAAGGATGATGTCGGCCGCGCGATCGAGCAGCGCTCGAAAACGTTGCAATTCCGCTAGGATGGGCTCTTTCATGCCCCGTGCACTGCCTCCCGGTGGATCTGGCGTGTGTGGGCGCGTCGCGCCTCATGGTGCGAGGATTCTCTTCCAGTGTTACATGGAACTTGCCCGGAGGCAGGAGAGCCGGGCGCGAGGATATATCCGCCGGTGCGAGCGAGCGTTGTGCCGCAAGAAATGTTTTTCACGGAAACGCGCGCGGGGACGTTACCGGAAGGACGGCGGGCGGGCTGCGCCCGCGTGGAACCGCCGCGTACAATAGGAAGAGGACGCGCCCCGGCGGAGGAATGCGCGCCATGCGCATGCTGAAAGAACACGCTACGCTCTTTGCCCGGCTGAATCAGTGCACCGACGCCCTGGCGGCGGGCGCGGCGGCCGGAGCGGCGGCGCGCTTCGCGGCGTTGGCGGCGGGGGCGGAGCCCTCCTGGCGGCAGGACGGACTCCTGGCGCTTTGCGCCGCGGCGGCGCTGCCGCTGATCGCGCGCTTCGACGGGCTGTACGAATCGCACCGGCGCGATCGGATCGCCGCGGTAGCCGGCGCCGCGGCGCTTGCCGCCCTTAAGACGGCGGTCGTGCTCCTGCCCGCCGGCGCGCTCGCCGGGCATCCGGCGGCGGGGGCCGCGGCCGTGCTCGGCGCGGCCGCAGCGATGCTCGCGCTCGCCGCGAAGTACGCCGCGCTGCATGGGATCCTGCGCACGGCGCGCCTGCGCGGCTACGACCAGCGGCGCGTGCTCATGGTCGGAACGAGCGCGGAGGCCGCCGCGTACGCCGGCGCGCTGGCGGCGCGCGGCGGGTGGGGGCTCGCCGTCATCGACCACCTCGACGAGAGCCCCCTGCTGGGCGAGCCCGGCGCCGCCGGACCTTGGCGGCCCGGCGCGGTTTCCGCCCGCGCCCCGGTCACGGCGTTGGCGGAAGTGCTGGCGCGCGAAGTCGTCGACGAGGTCGTGTTCGTGCTCCCCAGCGCTTCGCTCCCCGCCGCCGAGCCGCACCTGCGGCTGCTGGAGGCGCGCGGCGTGTCGTACCGCGTGATCTCGCCGCTCTTGTCCTCCCCCCTGGCCTTCAAGGCCGATCCGGTGCCGTCCCTCGTGTTCGAGGCGACGCGCCTGACGCCGGAGAAGCTGTTCGCGAAGCGCGCCTTCGATTGCGCCTGCGCGGCGTTCCTCGTGCTCGTCCTAGGTCCGGCGCTCGCCGCCGTTGCGCTGGCGGTGCGGCTCTGCGACGGAGCGCCGATCTTGTTCGCGCAGGAGCGCGTCGGGCTGCGCGGCCGCCGGTTCAGGCTGTACAAGTTCAGGACCATGGTGCCGGAGGCCGAGGTGCTCAAGACGGGCCTGGCGGCGCGCAACGAGGCGCAGGGACCCGTGTTCAAGATGCGGCGCGACCCCCGCGTGACGGCGCTCGGCGCCTTCCTGCGGTTCTTCTCCCTTGACGAGCTGCCCCAACTCCTCAACGTGATCAAGGGCGATATGTCGCTGGTGGGTCCGCGGCCGGCGCTGCCGGACGAGGTGGCCCAGTACGACGCGCGGCAGCGGCGGCGGCTCTCGGTGCCGCCCGGCATGACGTGCCTCTGGCAGGTGTCGGGCCGCAGCGAGATCCCCTTCGAGCGCTGGGTGGCCCTCGACCTGGCGTACATCGACAACTGGAGCTTTCTGCGGGATCTGGCCCTCCTTGCGGCGACGATTCCGGCCGTGCTCGTCGCCCGGGGGGCGCGCTGATGGCGGAGCCGCTCAGGGTGGCGATGCTGGGGCAGCGGGGCTGCCCGCCGCTTTGGGGCGGCATCGAGCGCCACGTGACGGAGATCGCGGCGGCCCTCGCCGCCCGCGGCCACCGTGTCACGGTGTACGCCCGCGCGGCGTACCGGCGCGAGGCCCGCGCGCGCGGACTCGGCGCGCCGCCCGGCGTGCGGGTGCGGGTGCTGCCCGCGGTGCGCGCCAAGCACCTCGAGGCGCTGACGCACACCCTCGCGGCGGCGGTGGCGGCCGCGGGCTCCCACGATGTCCTTCACTTCCACGGCATCGGCCCGGGAAGCGTGGCCGCGGCAGCGCGGTTCCTGGCGCCGCACGCGCGGCGCGTGCTCACCGTTCACGCCCTCGACTGGCGGCGCGACCGGTGGGAGCCCTGGGCGCGGGGGCTGCTCCGGCGCGGCGAAGCGGTCGCCGTGCGCAGCGCCCGGCGGGTGATCGCCGTGTCCGAGGACATCGCCCGCTATCTCGAGGCCCGGTACGGCGTCGCCGCCGCCGTGATTCCGAACGGCGTCGAGGCGCCCGTCCCGCGGCCGCCGGGCCCGCGTCTCGCGGCGCTTGGCCTCGCGCCGCGGCGATACGTTCTGAGCGTCGGGCGACTCGTGCCGGAGAAAGGGCTTCACGTCCTTGTCCGAGCCTTCGCGCAACTGCGGACCGACTGGCGCCTCGTCATGGCCGGACCGGCGCAGGACCCGCGCTACGCCCGGGCGTTGCGGGCGGCGGCCGCGGCGTGCCCGCGCATCTTGTTTCCCGGGACGTTCCAGGGCGCGGACCTCCAGGAGCTGTACTCCAACGCGGGCGCGTTCGCGCTGCCGTCGCGCATCGAGGGTTTTCCCATCGCGCTTCTGGAGGCCGTGTCCTACGGGCTGCCCGTGATAGCAAGCGCCATTCCCGGCGTGCGCGAGGCGCTGGCCGCGGCAGGCGTCGAGGACGCCGAACTCTGCGCGGCCGGCGATGCCGGCGCTCTGGCGGCGGGCCTCGCCCGCGTGCTGGCGCGCCCCGCGCCCGCGCGGGTCCGCGCCCGCGGCGTGCCCGCCGGGCTTTCCTGGGAGGCCGCCGCCGCGCGGACCGAACAGGTCTACCGCGCGGCGGCTCCCGCCCGCTAGGTGGCGGCGGGCGGGCTCCGCCCATATACTTGATCCTTGACGGGAGGTTCGCGCGCCGGCGGGCGCCGGATCTCCGGCCGAGATTGCGAGGAATCTCCCCATGCGTGCACTTGTCGCCTTCTGCCTTGCCGGCGCGGCCGTGAATGCCGCCGATATCGATGCCGGCGGTTTCTTCCTGCGATGGATGCTGCTCGGCCCCTACGGGCAGACCGGCGGCGACAATCCCGGCTGCGTCGCCATGGAGCGCGACTACCTGACCGACGGCGTCGTGACCGAGGCCGACGTGAAGCCGTACCCCGGCCTCGCCATCAACACGAACTACGCCGTTGCCGCCAGCACGGCCCTGCTGGCCACCCCCGGGAATCCACAGGCGAACCCCGGCGGGATCCCGACCTGGTACGACAGCCAGTCTCCCTGGGACACGATCGATTTTCAGGGCGGCGCGGCCTACAACACCGACGTCGACTACTGCATGGCCTATGCCTGCATCTACGTCAAGAACCTGACGGGCGCGGCGATCGCGAACTGCCGCGCGCTGATGAGCAGCGACGATGGAATCCAGCTCATCGTCGGCGCCACTTCGGTATGGTGCAACAGCGTGCCGCGCGGGGTGGGCGAGGCGGGCTACACACCCGACACCAGCGGCCTCTTCACGCTGCCGGCCGGCATCACGCGCTTCATGGTGAAGGTGTTCGAGGGCGGCGGCGGATGGGCGTTTCGCTTGAAGCTCCAAGACGGCGCGGGCGCCCCGCTCCTCGGCAACCGGATCGCCTTGACGACCCTGCCTTACGGCCCGTGTCCCACGGCGAGCACGGTGACGGCCTTCGCGGATGCGTGGTCCCGGCGCGCCGTGATCCAGTGGGAGCACCCGTACTCCCTGGTCCGGATCTACGAGGGCGGGCTCAAGCTCGCCGAGACGAGCGACTACCGGGCGCAGGAACTCGTCGTGGGGGACCTGGACCTCGGGCCTCACGTGCTCGAGTTCCGCGCGAATATCGGCGAGGGCGAACCGGCCTGCGCCGTCGTCACCAAGCTCGTCGAGGTCACGCCGGTGTGGCCCGCGGATTTCCAGTGCGCCTACGACGATCTGAGCGGAAGGATCCTCTTTACCTGGCGCAACATCGAGCCGTACTACGAGATCCTGAAGATCCAGGAAAACGGCGTTGATGTGTTGGGCCTGAGCTACGGCGTGGACTCGGCCGTGCTCGTTGCCGGCGCGCCCGGAACCTACACGTTCACGCTGGTCGCGGAACTGGCGGGCTACGCCAGCGGCGGGATCGCATGCACGGTGGAGGTGGCGGGCCCGTCGCCGGCGTTCCGGCGCGGCGATGCGAACGCCGACGGCGTGACCAATATCGCCGATGCGGTGTTCGCGCTGGCGTACATGTTCACGCAGGGGGCGGCGCCCTCGTGCCCCGACACGGCGGATGCCAACGATGACGGCACGCTGGACATCTCCGATGTCGTCGCCGTTCTGCGCTACCTGTTCACCGGCGGCAGCATTCCCTTGCCCGGGGCGCAGGTCTGCGGCCCGGATCCCACCTCGGACACCCTGGGCCGCTGCGTGTACACGGCCTGCGACTGACGCGCCGCGCGCCTTTCCTCCCCGCCGCCATTTGACCCCGGGGCCGTTCTGTCTTATTGTTGAGACTTCCGTTCCCACGGCGCGGGACGCCTTCAGGGGTCCGCGCGCCGCGCCGAATAAGACAAGGTCGGGCTGCGCCCGGCGCGCGGCCGCGTTCCCGCACAGGAGCGAAGGACGGCATGTTTCCGCAGGTTTCGACGACGGTCAAATTCCCGCGCCTGGAGGAGAAGATCCTCGATTTCTGGACGGAGCGCGAGGTCTTCGCGCGCTCCATCGCCCAGCGCAAGGGCCGCCCCGAGTACGTCTTCTACGACGGGCCGCCCTTTGCGACGGGGCTCCCGCATTACGGCCACCTCCTGGCCGGCACGATCAAGGACGTGATCCCGCGCTACCAGACCATGCGGGGGAAGCTCGTCGAGCGCCGCTTCGGCTGGGACTGCCACGGCCTGCCGGTGGAATACGAGATGGAGCAGACGCTCAAGATCTCCGGCAAGCGCGAGATCGAGTGCTTCGGAATCGACCGGTTCAACGAGGCCTGCCGCGGCATCGTCCTCAGATACACCGCCCAATGGGAGGAAATCGTCGCGCGCATGGGCCGGTGGGTCGACTTCAAGAACCACTACCGCACCATGGACCCCGATTACATGGAGTCGCTGTGGTGGGTCTTCAAGACCATCTGGGACAAGGGCCTGCTCTACGAAGGCACCAAGAGCATGCCCTACTGCCCGCGCTGCGCGACGCCGCTTTCGAACTTCGAGGTCCAGCAGAACTATATCGAGGTCGAGGACCCGGCGCTCACCGTGCGCTTCCGCTCGCGGACGCGGGAGCGCACGTACTACCTGGCGTGGACGACGACGCCTTGGACGCTGCCCTCCAACGTCGCCCTTGCCGTGGGCGCGGAGATTCCCTACGTCGTCGTCGACGACAAAGAGGACGGCAACAGCTACGTGCTCGCCGAGGCGCGCGTGGGGATGTATTGGCGCTCGGAGGAGCAGTACGCGGTCCGCGCGCGCTTCCTCGGCGCGGAGCTGGCGGGCGAGACCTACGAGCCGCTTTTTCCCTACTTCGCCGGCAAGGCGGAGGAAGGCGCCTTCCGGGTCCACGCGGCGGATTTCGTCGCGACCGACGAGGGCACGGGCATCGTCCACATCGCGCCCGGCTTCGGCGAGGAGGACCATGACCTGGCCCTGCGGAACGGCATCCCCGTGGTGTGTCCGGTGGATGCCGAGGGGTGCTTCACCGCCGAGGTTCCGGACTGGCAGGGCATGTTCGTCAAGGACGCGGACGAGGCGATCCTGGGCCGCCTGAAAGCCGAGCGGAAGCTCGTCCGCCGGGAGAAGTACGCCCACAACTACCCGCACTGTTGGCGGTGCGAGTCGCCCCTCATCTTCCGCGCCATTGCCACGTGGTTCGTCCGGATCGAACCCATCAAGGAGGCGATGCTCGCCGCCAACCGCGCGATCAACTGGGTGCCGGCGCACATCAAGGAGGGGCGCTTCGGCAAGTGGCTCGCGGGCGCGCGGGACTGGGCCGTGTCGCGCAACCGCTACTGGGGGACGCCGCTCCCGATCTGGAGGTGCGCCTGCGGCGAGGTGGTGTGCGTGGGCTCGCGGGAAGAGCTCGAGAAGCTGAGCCGCGCGCGGCTTGCCGACCTTCACAAACACTTCGTCGACAAGGTGACGATTCCCTGCCCCGCCTGCAAGCAGGCCATGGCGCGGGTGCCCGAGGTGCTGGACTGCTGGTTCGAGAGCGGCGCCATGCCCTACGCGCAGAGCCACTACCCCTTCGAGCACAAGGCCCGGTTCGAGGCCAGCTTCCCCGCCGACTTCATCGGCGAGGGGCTGGACCAGACCCGCGGGTGGTTCTACACCTTGGTCGTCCTCGGCGCCGCGCTCTTCGGCAAGGCGCCCTTCAAGAACGTCGTCGTGAACGGCCTGGTTCTGGCGGAGAACGGGCAGAAGATGTCCAAGCGCCTCAAGAACTATCCCGAGCCGCGCGCGGTCATCGATGCCTACGGAGCCGACGCGCTCAGGCTCTACCTGCTGGACTCGCCCCTGGTCCGGGCCGAGGATCTGCGCTTCTCGGAGAAGGGCGTCCAGGACAAGCTCCGGACGATTCTCCTGCCCCTCTGGAACGCGCTGTGCTTTTTCACCGGCTACGCGAACATCGACGCCTGGACGCCGGACCAGGCGGCGGAGCCCGAGGAGCTCATCGACCGCTGGATCATGTCGAGCCTGCAGCGCTTGAAGCGCAGGGCCGCCGCGGCCATGGATGCCTACGACCTCCAAGGCGCCATCGAGCCGCTGGTCGCCTTCATCGAGGATCTCACCAACTGGTACATTCGCAGGTCGCGGAGGCGGTTCTGGAAATCGGGCGACGGCGCCGACAAGCGCGCGGCCTACACGACGCTTTACCGCGTCCTGAAGGAACTGGCCCGGGCGATCGCCCCCTTCGTCCCCTTCATCGCCGAGGAGATCCACCGCGCGCTGCGCCGGGACGACGAACCCGAGTCGGTGCACCTGTGCGATTACCCCCTGCCCGATCCGCGCTACGAGAACGAGGCGCTGGACGCCCTCATGGGCCGCGCGATCGAGGCCGCGGGCCTGGCGCGCGCCCTCAGGGTCAAGCACAAGCTCAAGATCAGGCAGCCGCTGGCGGCGCTCATCCTCGTCACGCGGGACAAGGCCGAGCGGGAAGGCCTGGCGCGGCTGGCCGAACTCCTGCGCGACGAGCTCAACGTCAAGGCGATCCGCCTGGCGGAAAACGAGGACGACCTGGTGGACATCACCGCCAAGGCGGATTTCAAGGCGCTCGGCCCGCGCCTGGGGCCGAAAGTCAAGCGAGCGGCGGCGCTCATCGCCGAGCTCGACCGCGCGACGCTCAGGCGCCTTGAGGCGGGCGGGAGCGTGGAACTGTCCCTCGACGGCGAGCCGGTTCCCATCGCCTTCACCGACATCGTGTTGAACCGCATCGAGAAGGAGGGCCTCATCGTCGCGAACGCGGGCACCCTGACCGTGGGTCTGGACACGCATCTGACGCCGGAGCTCATCGCCGAGGGCCTCGCGCGGGAGTTCGTCAACAAGGTCCAGAACATGCGCAAGGAGGCGCAGTTCGAGGTCACGGACCGCATCGCCGTGCGCTTCAAGGCGGATGCGGAGGTGACGGCGGCCCTCGCGGCGCACAAGGACTACGTCGCGGGCGAGGTCCTTGCCGAGGCCATCGAACCCTGCGCGAAGGCCCCGGCGGGGGCTGAAACGTGGGACTTGAACGGCCGGGAGGTGGCCATCGCGGTGGCGCGCAAGGGCCGGTGACCGCGCGGGCCTCAGGTGTGGTGAAACAACTCCGTCCGGCGAGTCCGGCAGGGCGTTCGGCGCGCGAAGCCGACATGCGCGCCGTGGGATCGCGGTGGAGTCTGCGCAGGCGGCGGGAGCGCCTGCCGGCGCGCTTGACGGGAAACCGGCTTCCCGGCGGCCATTGCAGGCTGAACGCGGCCGACGGAACCTCCAAGGGATCGTCGGCCGTTTGAAATCCAGAGGATCCGCGTGTAGGAGATCGAGCTGTCATGACTCCCGTCATTTGCGCGCTAGTCGCTGTGGCAAGTCCGGGCGCCGCGCCCGCCGACAGGGTTCCCTGGCACGGAGACCTGTGTTTGAGCGGCGGCGACCTGTGGCACAGTCGCCTGAGCATCCAGGTCCATAACGACATGCCGCGCCCGGCCAAGGGCGATCCGGTGGACCTGGTGATCGGCCGCGGCCCGCGGCAAGCCGACCTGGCCGGCGTCCGGGTCGAGGCTCTCCGAGTCTGCGACGATGGCGGTCAAGAAGTGTTGTACAACGTCGTCGGGCCTGAGGGGCATGAGTTGCACGCCGGCCCGATAGCCGAGGGAAGCCGGCTGGTGTTGCCGGCCCAATGCGCGGCGGGCGCCGCGGCTCGGTATTGGGCGTACTTCGACAACCCTTCGGCCTGGGGCGTGCCCGATTGGCTGCCGGCCGGCCTGGGCGTGCGCAACGGCGGGTTCGAGCTGGGCGACGGAGCGGAGCCTGCCCAGTGGCGCAACGACCCCATGGACGCTCGGCACCGGATCGCCTGGGTCGACGAGGATCCGCGGTCGGGCCGGCGTTGCATGAAGACGATGGTGGACGCCGGTGCGCCCGCCACCTGGATCGCCACGCGACAAGGAAATCTGCGCATCACAGGCGGAGCGCGTTACGTCATGCGCGCCTGGGTCAAGGCGCACGACGTGGTGGGCTATGCCGGCTGGTACATCCACGTTGGAAACGAGCGGAACGCCATGCTGCTTGCCCCCATGCTCTCCGGCGGCGACGGCAGCTTTGGCTGGAAGGAAGTCGTCACGGAGTTCACCGCGCCCATGGAGGCGGACCGCGCGGATTTGGGGACGGTGTTGCGCGGGACCGGTACCGCCTGGTTCGATGATGTGACGCTCGAATGTCTGGACCCCGTTCGTCTGTCGGCCGCTGCCGGGCCGCGCGAATCACTGAGCGTTGCGGAACGCGGCGCCGACGCGCCTTGGTTCCGGGACCCCGCCGCCGGCGACGCCGTCTGGGACTACCGCTTCCCCGTGCGTGTGGCGAATTTCGGCGACGCGCCGGAGCGCGCGGGCCTGATCTCCGTCGATCTGACCGGCGTTTTCGGGCGCTTGCGCGGCGAGGCGGATCGGGCAAGTCTACGCACGGTCGTCGACGACCGTGCGGTCAGGTCGTATCGCCTCAAGAACCTGCTGCTCATCGAAGGTGAAGCGGTCCCGCCGCGCACGGTGCAGACCTACTACGTCTATGTGGCCAAGATGACTAAGCAGGACAAGGGGGGTGCCGACCTCCCGGCGGCTGAGGCGGCACTGACGGAGCCGGCGGCGGCCGGGAGTCGGGATTACGAGGCGCTGCTCGCGAGCCGCCGCAATCTCGTCCGCAATCCGAGCTTCGAGGCGGGCGCCGAACTCCCGGACGACTGGCTCGGCGGCGCCTCGGCCGATCATCCTCCGGCGGTCGCGATGAGTGCCGTTGCACCCGGCTTGTTCGGCGCCCGCTGCGTCCGTTTACGGGTGCCGCGGGATTCCCGGGCGAGCTGGTGCGGCTGGCGGCAAGATGTCTCGGTCGAGCCCGGCCGGTCGTATCTTTTGGCGGCGTGGCTCCGGTGCGAGGACTTGCAAGGCGGCCTGCAACTGCACGCGCATTATCGCAATGCCGCCGGCGAGTTGTGCGCCGCAGCGCAAATGACCGGCGTCGGGCCGGCCATCGCCGGCACCACCGACTGGACTCTGTTTTCCGGGCTCTTCACCATGCCCGAGGATATCGCGCACTTTCAACTCCATCTAACGATGAACGCCGGCGGCACGGCCTGGCACGACGGAGTGGTGTTGGTCGCGGTCACCGCCGGTCGGATCGGTCCCCCGCAAGCCCGCGCGAGTGCCGTCGACCGCGGCGTTCGGGTCTGGGCCGTCAATCCGGTGGTCAAAGTGTTCCAGGAGGACGTGCCGCCGCGCGGTGCCGAGCCCGCGCGCATCAGCCTGGCCCGCAACGAGTATGAGCCGCTGCAACTGGCGATCCGATCGGATCGCCGGCTCGAGGGAGTCCAGGTGCGGGTGGTCCCCCCGCGCCGCGCGGACGGCGCCACGCTGAGCAATCCGGCGATCGGGGTCGTGGGCTACGTGCCGATCGATTACCCCACGAACTACTACAACACGAAGACGCCGGCCTGGGTCCGCAAGTACCCCGCGACGGCGCCGGCCTGCGACGGCTGGGCCGGTCTGTGGCCGGACCCGCTGCTGCCCCGCGACACCTTCGACCTCGCCGCGCGCAGCACGCAGCCCGTATGGGTCACCTTCCGGACCACCGCGGACACCGCCCCCGGCGACTACACGGGCGCGGTTAGTTTCGTGCGCGGCGGCGAGGAGGTCGCCCGCGCGCCGTTGACGGTGCAGGTGTGGGACTTCGCGCTGCCGCGGGAGAATCACGTCGGCGCGATCTTCGACCTGCGGATGAACAGCCGGTGGAATATCCCGGGCAAGACGCCCGAGGAGGCCCGGCGCGACTTTCTGAAATTCATGGCGGACCGCCGCGTGTGCGCCGACACCATCGAACCGGCGCCGGATATCCGCTACGAGAACGGCCGGGTGACCGCCGACTTCACCGCCTTTGATCGGGCGGCCCGATACGCGCTGGACGAACTGGGCATGAGGCACTTCTACACGCCCTGGTACTTCTACCTGTTCGGCTGGGGTTTTCCGCCCTCCGCGAAGTTCGGCGAACAGCCTTACGACGGCGATTACCCCTTCGCGGGCGTGGACCGCCGCAAGCTGCGCCCGCAGTTCAAGCAGGCCTATCAGGCGGTCCTCAAGACCTATTGGGATCACCTCAAAGCGCGCGGTTGGGACAAGAAATGCGTCCTGTACATCTCCGATGAGCCGTTCTACAGTCAGCCGGGGATCATCGAGCAGATGCAGGCCCTGTGCGCGATGATCCACGAGGTGGATCCCGGGATCTTGATCTACTGCAGCACCTGGGCCCACATCCCCCAGTGGGACGGCTACATCAACTGTTGGGGTATCGGGCACTACGGCATTGTCGCGCCGGACGTCATCGCCCGGCGGCGGGCCGCCGGAGATCGCATCCGCTGGACCACTGACGGCCAGATGTGCACGGATACGCCGTACTGCGCCATCGAACGGCTGCTGCCGGCATATTGCTTCCAATACGGCGCCGAAGCCTATGAATTCTGGGGCATCAATTGGCTGACCTACGATCCGTACAAGTGGGGCTGGCACAGCTACATCGCCCAGAGCGACACGCCGGAGAACTCCTATTTCGTGCGCTACCCGAACGGCGACGGGTTCCTCGCCTATCCCGGCGCGCCGATCGGCCATGACGGGCCGGTCGCCTCCATCCGCCTGGAACAGGTCCGCGAGGGCTGCGAGGACTACGAATACCTGTATCTGCTGCGCGCGCTGATTGAGGACGCGAAGACCGCCGGCCGGGACACGGCCGCGGCCGAGCAGGCCATGGCGCTGGCCGCCCGGCTCGTGACGATCCCGAACGAGGGCGGGCGCTACAGCACGCGCATCCTGCCCGACCCCGACCTAGTCTTCACGGTCCGGCGGCACGTGGCGGAGGCGATCGAGCGGTTGAACGACGAGGCGCGGCGCTCCCGCGGCGCGCCGGATTGATCCGCGGCCTCAGCGATCGTGAACCGTCCCTCCCGCGCGGGGACTCGTCGTCAGCCGGGCCGCGCCGCGCGCGGCGCGGCGTCGGGGACGAGCACGGGGGAGCTTCCCGGCGGCCCGGACCCTCGCGGCGCCGGGCTCCCCCGGGATGTTGCGCGAGTTCCCGCGGCGCTGTTTGACTGGCGAGGAGCATCCGATTATGATCCCGGGTGACGACAATGCCCACGAGAACTCCGATCGGGGGTGCTCAAAACGGGATTTCCGGACGGGTGATTCTGGCTGATCCTCAGGGTGCATTCGACCCGCGCGGTCTTTGGACGCGGTGCAAGCTTATATGAAAGAAACAGAGCCGTCGGGACTCAAAAACAGCACGATCTGTTTCTTCAACACCAACAAAGCGTGGGGCGGCGGAGAGAAGTGGCATTTCGAGAATGCCCGCGGCCTGCGGGACCGCGGCTACCGCGTGTGCGTTGTCGCCTATAAGGACGGACCCCTCCAGGCAAAAGCCCTTGAAGCCGGCATTTCCTCTTTCGGCTTGGCGCTGAACAATTTCTCGTTCCTCAATCCCCTCCATCTCAGACGAATCCGGCGGATCTTCTCGCAAACCGGGACGGCTCTGGCGCTGTTCAACCTGGCGCGCGATATCAAGGCGGGCGGCCTGGCCGCGCGTCAGGCGGGCGTCAAGCGCCGGATCTACCGCCGGGGCAGTGCCATTCCGGTGAAGAACAGCTTTTTAAACCGGTATTTTTTCAAAACCGTGGTCACGGAGATCATCTCCAATTCCCACGAAACCGCGAGAACGCTCACCTGTCTCAACCCCGCGGCCGCGGAGAAGAAAATAACGGTGCTCTACAACGGGATCGACACCGGCCGGTTTTCCCCGTTGTATCGGCCGATCCGTCCGGACCGGCCGCTGGTTATCGGGAATGTCGGCCGCCTGTCGCCGCAGAAAGCGCAGCATCACCTCATTGAGCTCGCCGGTCTTCTGCGGGCCGGAAGGATTCCCTTCGTCATCCGGGTGGCGGGCGAGGGTGAACTGCGCGAAAACCTGGCGGCGGCGACCCGGGCCGAAAGCCTGCAGGAGCACCTTCGCTGGGAAGGTTTCGTCGCCGACATTCCGGCCTTCCTGAACAGCCTGGATGTCTTTGTCCTGACATCGCACTGGGAGGGGTTCGGCTACGTTCTGATCGAGGCCATGCTGTGCGGTCTGCCGGTCATTGCCTTCAACATCAGCAGCAACCCTGAAATCGTCGAGGATGGGAAGACGGGGTACCTGGTGCCGGCCTACGATGTTCCGGGCTTGGCCCGATGCATTGAGCTTCTGCGCTCGGATCCCGCGCAGGCCAAGGAAATGGGCCTGAGGGGCAGAAAGAGGGCGCTTGAGCTTTTCGACTTCCAGAAATCCCTGGACAGGCTTGAAGCTCTACTGAACGACACCGTGCCCGGGTGATCCCGTGTCCGCGGGCGTCCGTTCGGCCCGCCGGAGGGCGGAGAGGGGCGCCGGGAGCGGGTGATCGCGGACGTGCCGCCGCCTCCCCGAACGCCGCCGGCAAAGGCGCGTTTCCCCCTCATGCGGCGCGTTCGACCCAGCCGTAGGCGGCCTTGGCGTTCTCGGCGAAGACCTTGCGCTCGGCGTCGCGGCCCCGGGCGCGAAAGTAGTCCGCGGCGAGCGTCTGCACGGTGGCAAGGGCCGCGAAATGTCCGCACACCGGCCAATTGCTGCCGTAAAGGAGGCGGTCGGGGCCGAAGCGGCGCCAGAGCGCATCAAGCACCGGGCGGTAGAAGGCCTGGTGCACGGGGAGTTCGCGCCCCTTGCGGCCCGTCGCCTCCACGAGCCCGGAGACCTTGACGAAGACGCGCGGGTGGCGGACGAGGGCCCCAAGCGCGGCCAGCCAGTCCTCGGGCGGGGCCTTGCCGTCGATGCGCACGCCGGCCAGGTGGTCGATGACGATGGCGAGTTCGGGCAGGCGCTCGGCCAAGAACTTCGCCTGCGCGAGGATCTCCGATCCGCCCACCAGATCGAGGGCGAGCCTCCGCTCCGCCAGAAGGGCGAGGTCCGCCAGGGCGGCCTTGTCCTCGATGCCGCGGGGCGGCTTCGGGTCGCGGATGCGCACGCCGCGGAAGAGCGGGTTCGCCGCGAAGCGCTCCAGGAGATCGGCGAAGACGTTCGTCCCCACGGGCAGGTTCCCGACGACGCCGACGATCAAAGGCTCCTCCGCGGCCAGATCCAGGATCCAGCGGTTGTCCTCCACCCAGGGGCTCGCCTCGACGACGACCACGCCCGCGACCTTGCGCGGCACGGGCTGGGCCCGGTAGTGTGCGGGCAGCGTCGTCTTGTAGAGCACGGCGTCCCGTTGGTCGGGCCACGGCACGCCCTGGGGACGCGCGGGATCGTAGAAGTGCGCGTGCGCGTCGACGATGGCAAGCGGCGGTTCCGCGCCGTCCTCCGCGACGCCGCGCGCGGGCGCGGCGCACGAACCCAGGGCGGCGCAGGCCGCGCCTCCCGCCATGGAAGCGAGGAAATTGCGCCGGTTCATGGCCCCTCCTCGGCGGCCGCGGCCTTCGGCGCCGGCGGCGCGATGGGAATCTCCTGCACCGTCTGGCCGTAGGCATCCTCCATGACGAAAAGCAGCACCGGCGCCGGCGCGGATCCGGCCGCAACGGCGCCGGCGGCCAGATCGAGGAGTTCCCCGGCGCGGACCGAGCGAAGCGGGGCGCCCGCAAGGAAAAGCCGCCCGTCGCGGAAGAACACGAGCTTTCCCGCCAGCGCGCCGCCCGACCAGGCGGGCGGCTCGAAAATCGCGGTGTTCTCGGTGACGTAATAGACGGGGCCCGCGCCCCGCCCCAAGTGAAGGCGCGTCGCGAAGGCGTACTTCGAGCCGGGCGCCAGCGTGATGTAGGGCGACGAGACCTCGCTCTCGAGGCGCGGGGGCTCGCCCGCGGCGCCGTCCGGTCCGACGGCTTCGCAAGGGCGTGTCGTGAACGCGACGCTGGCGCCATCGGGATACTCCGCGCCGGGCTGAGCCGGGAACGTGTGGGCGTAGAGGTATCCGGCGGCGTCATCCGTCACGGCAAGCCACTCGGCTGCCACATCGAGGGCGGCTTTGGCCGTCTCGCGCCCGCACTCCAGGCGGAAGAGCCTCCCGCCGGGACTGGCGATGGTGGTGAAATGCGGGTTGTCCTCGGGCCCGAGCAGTACCCGATAGCCCTGTGGATAGCGGGTGTGCCGGTAGACGGGGGCCCAAGCGCGCAGCTCGGGGCCGCCGCCGTGCCGCGTGACCTGGCGGATTCCGGACCGGACGGGCCGGCCGGCGATGTTGTCCATCGCCGCGACGAGATCGACCGAGGTCCTTCGCGGTCTGAGTCTGATCTCCCGGGAGAGGCGGATTCCGGCCGCGGGATCCTCCGGGCTCGTGAGCCGGACGGCGGCTTCCCCGGAGTGGTTCGCGAGGATCTGAAGGTCCCAGGCGGCGCGGCCGGCGCCGGTTTCCGGCCCGCGCGGATCGGCCGGCGCCGGCCGGAGCTCGTCGCCGCCGCAGTCGGCCGGGCCCCCGCCGGCAAGATCGCGGTCGCCCCGCAGATAATCGTGGCCGTCGAACCTGAGCTGGACGATGCGTCCGCCGCGCCGCGGCGCGACGACGACGGCGATTCTGCCGTTGGTCAGCTCGACGCATCGCTCGCCGTTGTAGGCCATATCGCGCACGGCGCAGCGGTCGGCGCCGCAGCCCGCAAGAAGCGCGCAGACCAACGTCGCTCGCATTTCACCTCCGTGGATGGGAAACCGCTCCGGAAGATCGTACCCCGAGGGAACCCGGTTCTCCAGGGAAATCACGGCCGCCGGCGGACGGGGCGGCGTGGCGCGAGCCCCCTCCGGCCGGTACACTCGGAGGATAGAGAAGACACGAGGACGCCATGAGTTCGACTCGACGGCAGACTGGGCTCGGCATCGCTTCCGCGGGGCGGCGGCGCGGCATCGTGTGCGCCGCCGTCGCCGCGTGGTGCGCCGCGGCGTCGGCCGACGTGGTCGTGAGCGAGATCATGTACCACGACGCCGATCCCTCCCATGACTTGGAATTCGTCGAGATCCACAACAGCGCCGCGACGCCGGTCGTCCTGAGCGGGTGGACGATCCGCGGCGGCATCAACTTCGGCTTCCCCGAGGGCGCCGTCCTCGAAGGCGGCGCCTACGCGGTCATCGCCCACGATCCGGAGGATCTCGCCGCCTGCTACGGCGTCGAGGCGATCGGCCGCTTTTCAGGCCGGCTCGGCAACGGCGGAGATGCCTTCGAGCTGCGGGACCACCGCGGGCGCACGGTGACGAGCGTCGCCTACAGCGACGGGTGGCCGTGGCCGGTTCTGGCGGATGGCGGCGGACCGTCGCTGGAACGCGTCGATTTCCGCCTGGCGGCGGCGGACGACCCCGCGGCGTGGATGCACGCCGACAACGGGGAGGACTGGCGTTTGGTGGAACGCGTCGGCCACGCCACCGCGACGACCTACGTCTTCTGGCTCGACGCCGCGGGGACGTGCATGATCGACGACGTGCGCGTCACCCCCATCGACAATCCGGCGAAGGATCTGGTCCGAAACGGCGCGTTCGATACCGATGCGTCGACGTGGGTCTTCACGGGCACGCACTCCAGGTCCGGTTGGACCGGCGAGGACGGCCGCGCCGCGCCGGGGTGTCTTCAGATCGTCGCGACGAACACGGGGTCCGAAGGCGCGGGCGCGCGTTTCACGCTGGCCTCGAACCCCACGCCGTGGGGCCTGTACCGCGTGTCGTACTACGTCAAGTGGGTGGGCGGCGGCCGCTCGCTCCGCAGCCAGTTCGTGGGCGGCGGCGCGCCGGCCCATGTGTCGCTCTTGGGGTGCGGCACGCCCGGCCGCGCCAACAGCCGCGCGTACGCGGTCAGGCCGCCGGTGGTGCGGGCGCGGACGATCGCGCCCGAGCTGCCCCGCGCCGGCGACGCCGTCGTCGTGACGGCGCGGATCGAGAGCGAGGCTCTGCCCTCGGAGGTGGTCCTCACCTATCGCGTCAACTTCGGGACGGCCGTCGATCTGCCCATGACGCCGGCGGGCGCCGGCCTGTGGTCCGCCGTGGTGCCCGCGCAGGCCGCCAACGCCCTGGTGCGTTACGCCATCGCCGTCGCCACGCCCGAGGGACGGTTCACGTTTCCGCCCCCCGACGACCCGACGAACTACTTCGGCTTCATCGTCCAAGCGGCGGGCCAGGACCCCCTCATGCCCTGCGCGTGGCTTTTCATCGCGCCGGCCGACTTCGCGCGCCTCAACGGGAACCCCTCCTCCGACTTCTACGTGCCCGCCGCGATCGCCATGGACGGCGAGGTCTACGACAACGTGCGCATCCGCTATCGCGGCGGTTCGGTGCGCAGCCACCCCAAGAAGTTCTACAAGCTCAAGTTCAACCGCGGCCGGCGCTGGAACGGGCAGCGGACGATCAACCTCAACGCCGAGTATCCGGACTACTCGCGCATTCGCACGCACATCGCCCACACGCTGTTCGCCGAGGCCGGCGTGCTGGCCTCCATGTCCGATTTTTACCGCCTCTATTTGAACGGCTCGTACCAAGGGGTCTACCTCGCCGTGGAGGATCCCGAGGAGCCTTATCTCGCCCGCCAGGGCCGCGACGACGGCGGCAACCTCTACAAATGTTATTCCACCGACGAGATGAAGGGCTCCGTGGCCGAGTTCTATTCTTACGCGATCTACCGCAAGCAGAGCAACCAGGAGGGCGACCGCGACGACCTGATCGAGTTCATTACGAGCATGAACCAACTGCCTCAGAGCCGCCTCGAGGCCTACATCGAGGATCATGTGGAGGTCGACCGCGCGCTGGCCTATATCGCCATGAACTCGGTGCTCGGGAACCGCGACTGGGGCCACAAGAACCACTACCTGTTCCACGACCTGAAGACGGGCAAGTGGGAGTTCGCGGTTTGGGATGTGGATCTCGTGATGGGCAAGGACTGGGATCCCAACTGCACGGGAGTCGGCGGCGCGCCCTGCGGCGGCGTCTTCTGCCACCAAGGGGGCTACATGCACGATATCGTCGGGGCGGGGGCGTACAACCGCCTGACGAGCCGCATCATCTCCGTTCCGAAGTTCAGCGCCCGCTACCAGGAGATCCTGGGGAACCTCCTCCAGGAGCTCTTCCCCTCCCAGCGCATGCTCCCCTGGATCGATGCCCTGTACTCGTACCTGGGGCCCGGCGTCGTCGAGGAGATCACGAAGTTCAGAACTCATTGGTGCCAGATGACCGAGACCCAATACTGGGGGCAGCAAGAGGCGCTCAAGCGTTGGGTGCCGCTGCGCACCGCCTATATCTCCTCCCAGATCGCGACGCCCGTGAGCGACGTGGCCTGCGCGGCGGGCCCCGCGAACTCCATCGCGGTGACGTGGACGCCCGCGGCCGGCTACAGCCGCATCAGAGTGCTCGTCGACGGCAAGATTACGGCCACGCTGGGCGGCGCCGCGTCGAGCTTCATGACGGCGCCGCTCAAGCGGGGCGCCCACGAGATCTGCGTCATCGGCGTGAACACGATGGGCAGGCAGAGCGCGCCGCGCTGCTGCGGCCTGACGCTGGATGGGCTCGCGCCGCCGGCGAAGCTCGCCGCCGCGCTCGCCGGCGCCGAAGGACGGCCGGCGTTGCGCGTGACCTGGGAGAACGCGGATGCCTACGCCGCCGTCAACGTCTATCTCGACCGGGGCGACGGCTTCGTCCCGGCCGCGACCGCGGAGGGCGATGCCACCGAGGCGCTCCTGGAGCTGGGCGATGCCGCGGGGTTGACGGAGGTCGCCATCGGAGTGGAAGGCGTCGGCGACGGCGCCACGAGCGCCATGACCAGTCTTGTCGCGCCGGTGGAGGGCCCGCCGGTCAACGTCGTCGTCTGTCTGCGCGAGGGCGGCGGGCGCGGCGTGCGCATCTTCTACGACCCCGGGGAGATCCCCGGCGGCGCCTGGGACGCCATCGAGGTTCTCGCGAACGGCGCGCCCGTGGCCCGGTTCGATCCCGCGCAGTCGCCCCAGTCCTTCGTCTTCGAAGCGGACGGGAGCCTGGCGGGGCGCGTCATCTTCGCGCTGCGCGGCGCCTGGCGGGGGATCGTCTCGGCCGCGGGCGCCGAGTGCGAAATCGACCTGGGCGGCGGCGCGCTTTTCATCCGCGGCGATGTGAACCGCGACGGCGTCGTCAACGTGAGCGATGCGGTGCGGCTTCTGCGCCAACTCTTTACGCAGGCGCCGCTTACCTGCGCCGACGCCGCCGACGTGAACGATGATGGGCGGCTGGATCTGGCCGACGCGGCGGCGCTCCTCGAGTGGCTTTTCACGGGAGGCGGCCCTCCGGCGCCGCCATTTCCCGAGGAGGGCGTCGATCCTACGCCCGATGACCTGGGCTGCGAGTGATTTTAATGTGCGGAGGACGACGCCTGCTCCGGCGGGCGCCGGACACCGCGCCGCGATTGGCGATTTTTGGGCTTGTATTTCATCGGCGTTTTTGGTACTTTGGATATTGGTCGTTGCAGTTTCGTTTGTTGTTTTCTTTTCTCCCAGAAACGAGGTGTTGGTATGAACCCATCCACAACCAGGTTAGTTGTCCTGCTTTTGCTTGGCGCGATGTTCGCATCGGTCCAAGCCGGCGAGGCCGACCCGGCACGGGTCGTCATCTACACCGGCCAGACGGGCTGGATCGGCAAGGCCGACGCCGATGTCCAAGCCCAAATCTGCGTCAACAAACTCAATGCGTGGGGTATCCCGAACAAGTGGTTTCAAGTTGCGACTGACAAGCCCGCGCTCGCCGATTGGATGACGGAGAAAACGGGCAACGGGGAAGTGGACGTCTTGATCCTTTACGGCGTCTTCCCCGAGACGATCTATCCCGCCGGGAACGCCATGACCAACGGCTCCATCGCGGAGCTTTTCATCGAATCCACCGACGGCGACATGATTATCAACCACGGCGATGCCATGTTCTACGTGACGGGCGCCGGCGCGAACAACGGGTACGCCGGGCTCGAGAACATGATGGACACCGTCGGCATCACCCAGATGGCCGACAACACGCCCATGAAGATCACGGCGGCCGGGAAGGCCATCGCGTCGAGCCTGACTCCGTTCTGGAGCGACCGCATGTTCTTCCCCGCGCAGTTCAAGGGCGAGTGGTTCGTCGAGGCGGCGCTCGGCGTGAATTACACCGGTGCGGCCGTGGAGCCCGCGATCGTCCGCGACGGCAACCGCGGCCGCCTGATGATGTGCTTCCAGACCAACGGCGAGCCGTGGAACCCGAAGGGCGCGGTGGCGGCCGAGGTTTGCGCCTGGGTCTGCAACGTTCACCGCGGCGCCCCCGTCAGCGTGGGCGTCCGAGCCGTCAACGCCATGCGGGCCGAAATCCCGCGACTGACCGGCGGCGGGAGGACGGACCCCACGGCGGTGGCTTGGGCGGGGGAACCTCTCGAGGTCACCGTCGATCTCCTCGAGGCGACGGGCAGCGGGACCACCGCGACCGGCGACGTGACGGTGAACCTCGGCTCCAGCTCCGCGACGGGGAGGTTCGACACTTCCGCGGGCGGCAGCTTCGACGGGTCGGTGACGTCCGTCGTCATCCCGGCAGGCTCGACCTGTGTCGACGTCTACTACCTGGACCGCGCGGGCGGCACCCATACCTTGACCGCCGCCGCGGCCGGCCTCTCGGTGGGCTCGCGGCAGGTGAAGCTGTTTGCGCGCAGCTACGCGCCGGGCGGCCAGGTGGCGTTCTACACCGCCAGGGCAAGCTGGTGCACCCCCGAGGTCGCCTACGCGCAGTCCCAGATCGCCATGGCGAAGCTGAACATCCTCGGAATCACGAGCACCATTTTCCCGACCCTCGCCGACGAGGCCGCTCTCGCGGCCTGGATGACGGCGCGCACCGGCAACGGCGAACTGGACGTGCTCGTTCTCTTCGGAGCCGTTCCGCCCAGCATCTATCCGGGCAGCAACGCGCAGCCGGACGGATCCGTCGCGGAGTTGTTCATCGAGTCGACGGACGGCGACGCGATCATCAATCACGGCGATGCCTTCTGGTACGTGAGCGCTCCGAACAACACTTATGCTGGGCTGCAGCACCTGACCGATCTCCCGCTCTTCAACCAGAACCCCGGGGCCGTCGCCGCGGTGGTGACGCCGCTGGGCGAGCTGATCGCGCCGAGCCTCGTCAATTTCACCGCCGACCGGCCCTTCGCGCTGGACATGCTCCTTAACAACTGGCTCGTAGAGGCGGCGCTGGCGACGGATGCGACCGGCAAGCGGGCGGATCCTGTGTGCATCCGCGACGGAGACCGCGGGCGGATCATCCCCGTGATGCAGCGGAACGACAACAGCCTCCCGAAGGGCGCGGTGGCGGCGGATATCATCTCCGTCCTCCACGGCTACGCTCCGGCGGAGCCCGTTCAGTTCGGCATCGCGGGGCGGTCGCTGGGCGGCGCCGCCGAGCCCCTCAGGTTCAAGGCGCAGGTGCAAGGTCTCACCGGCAGCCCGACCAGAGCGCCGGCGGACACGGTGGTGGCTTTGAACTCGGACTCGCCGACCGGCAGGTTCGACATCGCCGTGAACGGCGCCTTCAACGGCTCGGTGACTTCCCTGCTGTTGCCCGCGGGCACGAAGGAAATGGTGTTCTACTACAAGGACACGGCGGACGGCGAGCACGTGCTGACGGCGTCGGCGGCGGGATTCACGCCGGCGACGAAGAATGTGAAGCTCTTCCCGAAGACCGCCAAGCCGGCGGGCGAGGTGGCGATTTACACCGGCGCGACGTGGTGGTTCGACAAGGGCTTTGCCGATGCCGAGGCCGACATTTTCGCCGCCAGGCTGGCGGATGCGGGAATCACGGTGACGCTGTTCCGCAACTTCGCCGACCAGCTCGCGCTGGCTGATTGGGTGAGCGCCAGGACGGACAACGGGAAGGTGGATGTCCTGATTCTCTACGGCGTTTTCCCGCGGTCGATCTACCCCACCAGCGGCGCGTTTACGGACGGCACCATCGCCGAGCTTTTCATCGAATCGACGGACGGCGACACGATCATCAACAGCGGCGACTGGATGTTCTACTGCGATGCCGACGAAGGCCCGGGTGCCCCGCGTTACAACAACGGAGCGGCCGGCCTCCAGAGCATGATGGACACCCCCGGCATCGGCATGTCGGCGGACAACACGCCGGTTTGGGTCACGGAGCGCGGCAAGGCCATCGCGCCCAGCATGCGGAGCTTCCTGACCGATCGGCCGTTCTTCCCGGAGCAGTTCGGGGGCGAGTGGTACGTCGAGGCCGGAATCGCCTGGGACGCCTCTGGCACGCGCGTCGAGCCGGCGGTGGTGCGCGACGGGAACCGCGGGCGGCTGGTGGCGCTCCTGCAGACCAACTGCATCGATGCCAACCAGCCCCGGGAGCCGAAGGGCTCCGCGGCGGCCGAGATCGTCGCTTGGATCATGGACATCGAGCTCAAGCCGGTGAAGCTCGGAATCGGCAACGAAGGCGGCGCCGCCGTTGCCTTCGCCCGCGATCCGGTGAAACTCACGGTCAATCTTCTGGACGCGACAAACGTTCCCACGCCGGCGGCGGCCGCTGTCACCGCCAATCTGGCGAGCAACGTCCCCGGCGCCTTCGATTTTGACAAGCACGGCAACTTCGACGGGTCGGTGACGTCCGTGACGTTCCCCGCGGGCACGGCTTCCGCGACGGTGTATTTCCGGCCGAGAGTGGCGGGAACGGCCACCGTCTCGGCGACCGATGCCGGCGCCGTCCTGGGCGGAGGGGACCTGGCGGTGAAGGTTTACGAGAGTCCGGTTCTCCAGCCGGGCTCCGTGGCGATCTATACCGGCACCGTCGGCTGGACCTCCAAACCTGATGCGGACGCTCAGGCGGAGATCTGCGTCGACCGATTGAATGCCGCCGGCATTCCCAACACGTGGTATCCCAACTTCGGCGACGAGTTGGCGGTGGCGGATTGGGTCAGCGACGCCACGAACAACGGGAAGGTGGACGTCCTCGTTCTGTACGGGTCTCTCCCGCACACGATTTATCCCTTCCCCGGCAACCCGATGATGGACGGCTCCCTGGTGGAGCTCTTCATCGAGTCTCTCGACGGCGATTTGGTCATCAACCACGCCGACTGGATCTTCTACGTGTCCAGCGCGGGGTGCTGCAACGGGCAGGAAGCCCTCGAGTTCCTGATGGACAGGCCGTCCTGGACTTTCCCGCTGTGGGGCGACGACATTCAGATGTACGTCACCGAGGAGGGCGCCGAGATCGCTCCGAGCCTGAAGCCCTTCTGGAGCGACCGCGCGTTCCGGATTCCCGATCTGTGGGACGAGTGGTCCGTGGAAGCGGCGCTCGCGCGGGACGCCTTCGGCACCCGCGCGGACCCGGTCATTGTGCGCGACGGCCCCCGCGGGCGCCTGGCGCCGGTGTTCCAGGCGGCCAACCAGCCCGACCCGAAGGGCGCCGTGGCCGCCGAAATCATCACCTGGATCATGGACACGATCATTGTCGACACCGTCCCGGTGGCCGCCATCGCGGCGGCCCCGCTGGCGGGCAAGGCGCCGCTCGAGGTGGCGTTCAGCGCGGCGGGATCGATCCATGACGGCGCCGTTGCGACGTACTCCTGGAATTTCGGCGACGGCGGGACGGCCGAGGGCATGGAAGTGGTCCACACCTACACGGGGGTGGGCACTTACGTCGCCACGGTCACGGTGACCGACGACATGGGCGACACGGGCACGGCCAGCGTGACGATCACGGCCGACCTGGCGCCGGTGGCGGTCATCTCGGCGGCGCCGCTGGCGGGCCGGGCGCCCCTGGAGGTGAGCTTCAGCGCGGCCGGGTCCACCGACGACGGCACGATCGAGAAGTACGCCTGGGACTTCGGCGACGGCGAGACGGCCGAAGGCGTCGAGGTCAGCCACACCTACGCGGCCGGGGGCGAGTACACCGTCGTGCTGACGGTGACCGACAACTTCGGCAACACCGGCACGGCCAGCGTGGAGATCGCCGTCGAGCCGGCGGGCACGCGTTTCAAGCGCGGCGACACCAACGCCGACGGCACGGTCGACCTCGCCGATGCGATCTGCACGCTCGGGTACCTCTTCGGCCCGGCGAGCGACCCCTGCAAGGCGAAGGTCGCGAACTGCCTCGATGCGGCGGATGCCAACGACGATGGCGCCATCGACCTCGCGGATGCGATCAAGGTCTTGAGCCATCTCTTCGGAGATGGTGGACCGCTCCCGGAACCCTTTGCGGCGTGCGGTCTCGATCCGACCGACGACGCGATCGGGTGCGAGGTCTTCCCGGCTTGCCGATAGCTCTTGCCGGCAGGCGACAAGCGACCGGCGCGGGGCCGGGCACGATGCCCGGCCCTGCGCCGTTTTTGGTATGCCCGGCGCCTCGCGAGGGCCGGCCCTTCCGCGGGGCGTGCCGCTCCTCACTCCAGGCCGATGGGTAGGATTCCCTTGAGCCGCTGCCTGAGCGCCGTGTAGCGCACGGAGGCGCTCAGGGTGTTGACGGCGATGCCCACGGCGCGCGCGCTCCCCAGGAGCACCACGAGCCTCCTGCCGCGGGTGATGGCGGTGTAGAGGAGATTGCGCTGGAGCATCATGTAGTGCTGGGTGTGGAGCGGGATGATCACCGCCGGGAACTCGCAGCCCTGGCTCTTGTGGATCGTGATGGCGTAAGCGGGCATCAGCTCGTCCAGGGCGTCGAAGGCGTAGACCACGGGGCGGCCGTCGAACTCGACGGTCGCCTCGCCCAGTTCCGTGTCGATGCGTTGGATGTAGCCGATGTCGCCGTTGTAGACGTCCTTGTCGTAGTTGTTCTCGAGCTGCATGACCTTGTCCCCGACGCCGAAGGTCATGCCGTAACGCTCCGTGCCGCGGTCGGGCGCGGCCGGGTTGAGCTCCTTCTGCAGGAGGGCGTTCAGGGCGCGCGTTCCCAGCTCGCCGCGGGTCATGGGGGCGAGCACTTGGATGTCCCGCACCGGATCGCAGCCGAAGCGGGCGGGAATGCGCTCCTTGACCAGCCGCAGGAGCAGGCGCCGGCCCTCCTCGGGATCCTCGGCCGGAACGAAGTAGAAGTCCGAGAGGTGCTCGGGCGCCGCGAGCCTCGGCATGCGGCCCTGGTTGACGAGGTGGGCGCTGACGACGATGGCGCTGGCGCCGGACTGCCTGTAAATCTCCGTGAGCCGCGCGACGGGGATCTGCCCCGACGCGATCATGTCCGCGAGAACCAGGCCGGGTCCCACGGAAGGGAGCTGGTCGACGTCGCCGACTACGAGCAGCGCCGCGTTGGACGGCGCCGCCGAAAGGAGGCTGTGCATGAGGGGCAGATCGATCATGGACGCCTCGTCCAAGACGATCAGGCGCGTCTCGAGGGGATTCTCGCGGTTGCGGCGGAAGGAGCCCCTGACCGGGTCGGCCTCCAGCAGGCGGTGAACCGTCTTGGCCTCCATGGCGCAGGCCTCGCCGAGGCGCTTGGCGGCGCGGCCGGTCGGGGCGCAGAGCGTCACCGCGAGACGCTGGCGGCGGTACAGATCGACGATGGCCCGCACGATGGTCGTCTTGCCCACGCCGGGTCCGCCCGTCAGGATCATGACGGTCGAATGCGCGGCTCGAAGCACGGCGTCGCGCTGGCTCGGGGACAGCGCCAAGCCGATCGCGCGCTCGGTCCAAGCGATGGCGCTCTTCGGGTCGCGCAGCCGCAGGGGATGGGGGCGCCGCGCGCATTCGAGCAGCATGCGCGCGACGCCGTTCTCCATATGCCAGAGCTGCGCCAGGTACACCCACGCGGCGCCGTCGACCGTCTCCCTGAGCACCGCGCCGGCCGCGCGTTCCTCGACGAGGGCTTCCGCGAGGCGCTCGGCGGGAATGTCGAGCAGATCGCGCGCGCGGGTCAGGAGATCCTGCTCCGGGTAGGCGACGTGGCCCTCGCCGACGAGCTCGCCCAGCGTGTAGCGCAGGCCGGCTCGGGCGCGTGCCGGCGAGTGGCGGTCGATGCCGAGCCGCTGGGCGATCTTATCGGCGGTGGCAAAACCGATGCCGCGCACGTCATCGGCGAGGCGGTACGGATTGGCGCGGATGATGCCCACCGCGGCGTCGCCGTAAGTGCGGTGGATTCTGGCGGCGCGCTCCGGGCCGACGCCGTGGTCGAAGAGAAAGAGCATGATGGAGCGGACCGCCTTCTGCGCGTTCCAGGAAGCGACGATGGCCTCCTTGCGCTTCGGACCGATGCCGCGGCACGTCGCGAGAGTTTCGGGCTCGTGCTCGATGATGTCGAAGACGCGGGCGCCGAAGGCGGCGACCAGGCGCGCCGCGTATTCGGGCCCGATTCCGCGCACCAGCCCCGACGCGAGGTAGCGCCGGATTCCGTCCGCGGTGGTGGGCGGCGTCGCTTGGAGCGTTTCGGCCTTGAACTGCATGCCGTACTTGGGGTCGATGGACCAGCGGCCGCGGGCCTCGACGAATTCCCCGACGTTGACCACGGGGAGCGTGCCGACGACGGTGACGAGCTCGCGGCGTCCCGGCGTCTTCACCTGCAGCACGGAGAACCCGCTCTCCGGGTTGTGGAAGGTGATGCGCTCGAGTGTGCCCGAGAGGGTTTGCTGATCCATGGCTCGCGGCCATGATAGCCCCGCGGGCCGGGACGAGAAAGGCGGCGGCGCGGCCGCCCGCGCCGGAATCGCGGCCTTACGGCATTGACGCCCGCGCGCGTTTCGTGATAATAGTACGACTGCGGCCGTTGCCGGCGGCGGATCCTGCGCGCACGGATGCGTGTGAGGCCGCGCCGGGCCGGGCCGCGCAGCGGTAGGCGGAGAAGAAGAAAGGCACAGACGTGAGCGCGAATTTCGAGAAGCTCGTCAAGATCGTCGAGGAAACCAGGCCGGACATGGAGAAGGCCGAAGCCGGCAACAAGTCGGCGGCGGTGAGAGTGCGCAAGTCCATGCAGGAGGTCAAGCAGGTCGCGCAGGACATCCGCAAGGACATGATGGACGTGAAGAAGGCCGAGTCGCAGCCGTAGCCCGCGCTCGGCCCGTGCAATCCGGCCGCGCTTGGGTCCGGCCGGGGCGCGCGCCATCCGTTCCCGCCCGGCGCCTATCTAGAGGTTCCCTGCCGCGAGGAGCAGGCAGACCGCCGCGAAGGCAAGCAGCGTGCAGAGGATCGTGCGCCAGTTCGTGCGCTCCTTGAGCCAGATCCGCGCGATGGGTATGACCCACAGCGGGAAGGTGGCCAGGAGGGCGCCCGTCACGCCGGCCTTGGCGTACTTGGCTGAGAACGACTGGAGAAACACGCCCCCGAAAGTGCCGAGCACCGCCGCGGTCATGAGGGCGAGCGCGCGGCGCCGCGGGGCAAAAAGATCCCGGAAACGCATGGCCGGCGGCCGGGCGCCGTGCAGGGCGCCGAGCAGGGCGACGGCCGGAACCAGCCTGATCAGCGCCCCGAGAAGCGGGTCGTTGCCCTGGAAGGCGTCGCGCTGCAGCACGAGCCCGACCCCCTGGCAAAGCGCCGAAAGCGCCACGTAGGCCGCGCCGGCGGCGGCGACGCGGCGGCCGGGAGACGCGTGCGGCGAGTCGGCCGCGGTGCCGAAGAGAATGGCGCCGCACACCCCGCCGATCGTGAGCGCGATGCCCGTTCCCTCCGCGGCGTTCAGCGTCTCGCCCAGCGCCGGCCACGCGATGACCGCCGCGAAGGCGGGCGACATGCACCACCCGATAGAGGTCGCCTGCGCGCCGAGGCGCGCCAGGGCCGCGAAGAACGCCGTGTCGCCGATGGCCAGGCCGACCGCTCCTGAAAGGGCCAGCAGCACCCAGTCCCACGCGTCCGCCGGCGGCGCCGGACGGAGCGCCGCGGCCGCGGCGGCGAAACACGCCGCCGCCACGGCGCATTTGAAGTAATTGAGAAGCTGCGGGGGAATCCCGGCGCCCCAGCGCTTGTACACGCACACGGTGAGCGCCCAGATGAAGGCCGCCGCGAGAGCCGCGGCTTCCCCCGCGAGGGGAAAGGGCGGCGGGGACTGGACGAATGCGAGCACCATGGGTGACGCCGACCTCCGGACTGCGGCGCGCGAGAGGCGATTGTAGCCGATCCCGCCTCCGGCCGCGCGCGGAGGCCGCGCTTCACGCGTCGCCGGCCGTTCCGCGCGGCAGCCTTACCGTGAAGGTCGAGCCCTCGTTCTCGACGCTCGCCACGTCGATCGCGCCGCCGTGGGCGGCGACAAGGCGCTTGAGGATCGCCAGTCCCAGGCCCGTGCCGGTCGTCCTGCGTTTTTTGGCGTTGGAGGCGCGGAAGAACTCGGAGAAGAGCTTGGGGAGGTCGCGGGCGGGAATGCCGATGCCGGTGTCGGACACCGTGATCTCCGCTTCGCTCTCGCTGCCCGAGAGCTCGACGCGAACGCGCCCTCCCGCCGGCGTGTACTTGACGGCGTTGGAGACGAGGTTCTCCAGGATGAGAAGCACGTCATCGCGGTCCGCGAACACCGGCAAGGGTTCGGCGGGAATCGCCGCCGCGAGGGTGATCCGCGCCTCGGCGGCCTGGGGCGCGAAGAATTCGCACACGCCGCGCATGGTTGCGCCTAGATCGAAGCGGGTCTTCTCGGGCGGAGTCTCGGCGCGGGCGTGAACGAGGCGCAGGAGATCGCCCACCAGTTCGATCATGCGCTCGGCGCGGGCGTCGGCGCGCAGGAGGAGCGAGCGCTGTTCCTCGGGCAGCGGCTGCGCGTAGATGCTGAGAAAGGTCTGCAGGATGCTGCGGATGCCCGTGAGAGGCGAGCGCAGCTCGTGGGCCACGAGCTGCATGAAATCCGCCTTCTCCCGGTCCACGGCCCGCAGGCGCGCGTTGGCCGCCTCCAGGTCGGTCTTGAGGTCGAGAAGTCGGACGACTTTTTCTCCCAGCGAGCGGCTGATGGTCGAAGCGAGAAACGACGACACGAAAAAGGTGAGCACGAGAAAGAAGTACATGGCGCCCGCGAAGGCGAAAGAGCCATAGGAAGCATGGGTCTCCGGGGTCAGCGCCGCGAAGTGGGCGACAACGCCCGTCGCCTCGCCCAGCGCGACCAGCCCCATGAGCATGCTGGCCAGGAGCGCGTCCCAGTAGGCGCTCTGGCCGGGCAGCAGGATCGACGCGACGATGATGTGAAAGACGAAGAAGACCGTGACCGGGCTCTCGATGCCGCCGGTGAGGTGGATAATGGCGGCGAGGGCCAGGTAGTCCAGGAGGATTTGGGCCAGGCAGAACACCTGGAAGAGGCGCGGGGGAGGCGCGCTCGCCCGCAGCATCTTCCGCCACTGCAGCCCTAGCGCCGCGTTGTACGCCGCGATGACGGCCGCCATGATTCCCAGCGGGAGGACGGGGACGGGATACCCGAGCGCCCACCCGGCGCCCGTGCCCGCCGCCACGCCGGCCACGGCGACCCAGCGCAGGTGAATGAACCACCCGACCCGCTCGATCAACTCGCCGGTCAGCGGGACCACGGAGTGGCTCGGCGGCGCTCCGGATTCCTTCTCGGCCACGGAATTCCCTCTCACCTTCGGGCGGTTATATGGTAGTTAGGGGGGCGGGCCGACGCAAGATCCCGGCCCGCCGGCATTTGTCGAACCGGAGGCGGTCTTGGCGGCTCCCGGGCGCGGTGCTATAATCGATGCTTGGGGCAGTTGCGCGCATCCACATGCATGCCGGGGGCGCGTTGCCGCCCTTCGTCGTGAAGCAAGAAGGAGGAACACATGGCAAAGCTGCGGGGTCCTTCCAAGCTCGCGCGCGGTCCCAAGGGCGGCAAGGGTCTGGAGAGAGGTCCGAGGAAGAGCCCGAAGCCGCCGCCGCCCGCGCCCGCCGTCAAGATCGAGCGCGCCGTCCCCGCCGTGTGCAGCGAGTGTTTCGGGGATTTCGACGTGTCGACCGCGCCCAAGAAGGACAAGATCATCTGTCCCGCCTGCGGGCACGTGGGCCTGTACGATGCGCAGCTCTTCGCCGAGATCGCGGTCCGCCGCCAGGCTCACCGCAAGAACTTCATCGTCGCGCTGGTCGTGAACGCCCTGGGGCTCGCATTCCTGATCGCCTGGGCGCTTGCCAACTCGCACCTCTGCGCGGGCACGGGCGGCGCGGACTCGACCACGAACATGGCCACCATGGGGCTGGGCGCGGTGCTTCTCATCGCGGGCTTCATTCTCGTGTTCAAGTACGAGAAGAGCCGGGTGGAAGTGTACTTCTGACCGGGGCGGCCGGTCACGGGCGATCGGCGCTCGCCTCCGTCGGGTCGAGAGCGGCCTGCTTGGCGGCCAGTTCCTCGATGAGCTTGTCGGCGTGGAACGTCGCGACGAAGGCGGCGGGGTGCTCCCCGCGGAAGCGTCTGCATTTCGTGATCGCCGCGCCGATCCCATCCGGATCCTCCACGCCGGCGTGAATGCACTCGCGCGCCAGGGCGATGAACTGCGAGCAGGCGTACGCCTCGTATGAACTGAAGAGGATGAGCGCCGCCGCGACCACCGCCGCGGCGGCCGCCGCGATCATGCCCGCCGGGCGCGCGCGCCGCGCGGCCGCGACGGGAGGCTTCCAACGCGTGACATTGCGGGCGCGCGGCGACACCATCCTTCGGGCGCGGGCGGCTCGCAAGCCGTACGGCCGGCCCCGCAACCCGCCGGCCGGCGGCGGTTCGTTCGTATCCGCGGGCGCCGCACCGGCGGCCGGCGCTTCGTTCGCGTCCGCGGGCGGCGTTCCCTCGTCCGGCGCTTCGTTCGCATCCGCGGGTGGTGCGTCCTCTGTCTCCGGTTCGTTTGTGCCTGCGGGCGCCGTTCCCGCGGTTGCCGGCTCGTCCGTCGCCACCGCCTCGGCGCGGGGCTGCGGCCGGGTGACGGTGGAATCTTCCTGGTTCACGCACCTGAGCAGGCCGTGTTTGACCAGCTCCGCCGCCTCCCGGAAAACTTCGCTGCGGCTGAAGGGGAGCGAATCGGCGATCTCGCCGATGGAGCGATCAGGTCTCACCCGGGCGAGAATCGCGGCGGCGATCTCGTTGCCCTTCCCGGCTTCCAGCTCCTGTTGGGCGCGGGAGGCGCACGCGAGCACCGTGCCGGGCCCCACGATGTAGCGGTGCACGAATTCCCAGTGATCGTGCCGGCGCGCCGATTCGAGGATGACTTTGGTCACGGGCAGCCGCACGTTGAGGGCGGCCCAGTTCTTGTCGTCGAGGAACTTGTTTTCGCTCATCTCCACGCGGCCGTGGCGGAGCATCAGAACCTCGCACAGCTCGTCGTAGATGAACTCGATAAAGAGGGCGCGCAAGCGCTCGGCCTTGATGAAGGCGCCGTCGATGAGGATCTTGGCCAGCGCCTGTTTGCGCGTCGTGCCGAGAGCCTCCCTGAACTGCTCGGCGGTGAGGATGCCATTGTCGACGAGGCGGGGCCAGAAGTCGTGGGGAGGCCGGCGGTTCAGCCCGACGATGGCGCCCTCGCGGAGGGACAGCAACCATTTCCCGTCGCGCGTGATGATCTCGAGCAAACCGCTCTGCTGGCGGGATGCCATGCTTTGCAGCAGGTCGGAAAGATCGATGCTGCGAAGATCCCCTTGGAATCCCATAAACACCCTATTGTCGGGGAACGGCCCATCTCTGTCCACATAAGTATAGTCCGGCGGCGCGAAGGCCGCAAAGCGAAGCGCCGGTAACATCCGACGCGGCCGCCGGCGCGCTCGTTGACTCGGCGGAACCCCTTCTCTATGATTGACTTCCGCGGGGTGCCGCTGGCGATGGGCGCGGCCCCGGCGGGACCGTGCCGCCCGAGGCGAAGGACGAAAGTGGAGAGCATGCTGGCGCTCGCGGGGACGTGCGAGGGCGATCTTCTCGCCTTGGCCGCGGCGCTGCCGCTGCTCGGCGTGGGCGGAGCGGTCGCCTCGGGTTGGTTTGCCCACCGGCTTCCCGGGCGCGGCCGAAGGCTGCGCGCGGCGCTCGGGTGCGCGGCGGCGGCGGGCTTGGCCGCGGCGGTGTGGCTGTGGCACGCCTGCGGCGCGCCGAGCACGGGCGCCGCCCTCGGCGCCGGGTGGTGGGGCGCCTTCGTGACGGTTGACGCGCACCGACTGCTGGCCGCGTGCGTGCTGACGCAGGCGGCGCTGCTCGCGTATCTAAGCGCGCGCGTGGACAAGACCCTCCCGCGACGCTCCTTTGCGGGCGGGATCGCGTGGTTGTGGGCGCTGGGTCTGTGGATCGTGTGGCTGGACAACGGGCCGGCGCGAGCTTGGGCGTGCACGCTTTGGGCGCTGAGCCTCCCCTTCGTGGTGGTCGGCAGCCCGGTATCGATCGCGCGCGCGCGCGCGGCGTTCGCCGCCGCCGGCGCGCCGGCCGGAGCGGCGCTGCTCTGGCTGTGTCTCGAAGCGTCGGTGCCGGGCGCCGCGTGGCCGCGCACCCTCTGCGCGGTCGTATGGGTTTGCGCGCTTCCACTCCCCGGCATGATGCGGCTGTGGTCGGAAGGCTTCGCCCCCGGGTTCCTCTTCGCTCAGTGCGCCGGCGGCGTGCTCGCCGTGCTGCTTGCCGGCGGGGGCGGGGATGCGCCGTGGGCCGCGGGGTTGTGCGCGGCCGCGGCGCTGGCGGCCGGGCTGGGCGCGTGCCTCGCGCAGCAGGCGGGGCGGTTCGCGGCGTTCGCGTTGATCGCGTTTCTGCAGCAGGGCGCGGCGGCCGCGTTTTTGGGCGATCCCGCGAGCGCGCTGCTGTTCATGACGTTCTTTCCCCTCGGCGCCTTCGCCCTGTACGCCGTGGCCCGGGCGGGAAGGCGCGAAGGAGGCGACATTCGCGAACGCGCCGAGCTCCGCCTCCCGAAGTGGGCGGGGTGGTGTCTCACGGCGGCGCTTTGCGGCATCCTCGGCGGCATCCTGCCGGGCCCGGTGCTCGCCGTCAGACTCAGGGTGCTCGCCGAGCTATGGGAGGGCGGAGCCTGGGGCTTGGCCGGCACGGCCGCGTTGCTGGGGAGCGTGTGCTGCCTGCTCATCGGAAGCGTGCGCTGGACGGCATGGCGCGACGGCGGTCCGAGCGCGCCGGTGCCGCGGCACGTGCGGGCGGCGCTTTGGGCCTGCCTGGCGGCGCTGATCGCGCCGGCGGCGCTGCAGCTTCTTTTTCTCCGCGGTTTCGTCCCGGCTTCGGGCTGGTTCCTGCCGCTTGCCGTGCTCGCGCCGGCGGCGGCTCTCGCGTGTCTGGTCCGCTGGGGGACCGGCGACGGCGTCACGCGCCTCTGGAGCTGGACGAGCCCGGCCGTCGAGGATGCGGTGTACGCGGCCAGCGGACCCGCGCCGGCCGCGGCGCTCCTGCGCGCCATGGGCGCCGCCGCGCGCGCGGCGGACGGAGCGCTGCGCGGCCTCGCGGTTCTTATATGGGCGTTGTTCCGCGCGGCGGGGACGCTCGCGCGGGAGCTCGAGCGCGGTCGGACATAGGCCGGCCGCCGGCATTCTGTCGGCGGGTTCATGCTTTCGGGACACGGCGCCGCCCGCGGCGAGCCGCCTTCCGGGTGCCGCGCCCCCGCCACTCGCTTCCCCCCCCGGGGTTCATAAGTATATAGATCCATGCGCGGCCCTCGCCGGTCAGGTCTTCCCGGGCCCGGCGGCCCCGGTGGCCAGAGGTATGAAAAAGTCCTACGATAGCGGGAAGCGCAATCGCGTTGTGAAGGGGCTGTGCGCGGCCGCCGCGATGATTTTCTTGTCCGGCTGCGCGGCGGATGCCTCTGCGGATGTGCGCCAGCGAAAACAACTTGCGATCCTCGATCTGATCGAGACGCTCGAGCGCGACACGGCGGCCTTCGCCGCGTCGCGGCCGGGCGTGCACAGCGCCCAGGCGTACATTCGCGCAAACCGCGCCGTGGTGCTGCTGACTCCGGCGGATCGCGCGGCGGTGCACGCCCGAACGGTCGCGGAGATCAGCGCGTATGTCGCCGAGCGCACCGGGATCGACGAGGACCGGATTATAATAAAAACGCGCGATGCGCCGAGCCGAGGAACAACGCCATGAGAGTGTTTGTGTCGACGGTCCTGTTTCTGGTTCCGTTCCTCATTGTGATCGTCGCCGGCGGGCGCGCGGAAGCCCCGGCGCAGGATCCCCCGGCGCCCGCGGCACCCGCGGTGGCGCCGCCCGCGGAGGTTCGCGCGCCGGAGGAGCCGCCCGCGTCCGCGGAGGCTTTCACCCCGCTCCCCGCGGCGCCTGCTCCGGCCGCGCCGGCGGAAAAACCCGCGCCCGGGGAAGCGATCGCCTCGGAAGCGGCGGAACCGGCTTCCGCCGCGGCGGGCGGCGAGGACGGCGCGCCGCCGCCCGCCCCCGGCAAGGATGAGATCGCGCTCAACTTCTCGGGCACTAACCTGAGGGAGGCTATTAGGGTCTTCGAGCAATACTCGGGCAAGCGTTTCCTGTTCGACGATGCCGTCGTCGGCAAGCGGCAGGTGTTCCTGCTCTCCAGCGAGCCGATCCCCGCCGAATACCTCGACGATGTCTTCGAGAGCATTCTCGAGATCCACGGGCTCACGCTGATCCGGAGCGGCGAGCCGAAGGCCGAGCTCTACAAGATCGTGGAGATCAAGACCGCGGCCGGCAAGGCGACGCCGACCTTCACGGCGGCGACCCTCGCCGAGGCCCCCGGCGGCGACCGTGTGATTACGCTGCTTTACCAGCTCAAGTACATGCTTGCCGATCAGGTGGCCGAGGCGTGCAAGAATATGACGAGCGTGCCGGAGGGCGTGCAAGCCATTCCCGGCACCAACCTCCTGCGGGTCACGGACTACGCCTCGAACGTGAAGCGCATCGGCACCCTGCTGGACGAACTCGACAAGACGGGGCCGCGCTTCATCCGCGAGACGATCAAGCTCCGGCACGCCGATCCCGCCGAACTCGTCGAGGAGCTCCGGCCCATCCTGGACATCGAGAATCGGGTGTTCATCGCGGAACTGGAGCGGCAGGCCGAATTCCGCATGCAGCAGATCTTCGGACGGCGCGAGGGCCAGCAGCAAGGGCCGCCGCGCCGCCTCTCGCCGATCAACCTGCAGGCGGCCATGACGGTGGCGGCCGTGCCCCGGCTGGGCGCCGTGATCGTCGCGGCCACCGAGGAGAAGATCGAGGATCTCAAGCGGCTCATCGAGACGCTCGACATCCAGGATCCCGATGAGAAGCTCGTGGAATACTACGCGCTCAAGCGCCAGAGCCCCTCGCGCTTGGCGCGCACCCTGAGCTCGATTTTCGCGGACGGCGCCGCCGGCGAGCGCCCGGGGGGAGGGGGGCGGCCCGGCGGCGAGCGGCCGGCCGAAAGCGCCTTCGGGCGCGCCGGCGCCCGGCGCCCGGCGAAAGCTTTCGCCATCATGCCCGAAGAGGATGCCGGCCGGATCATCGTCGTCGCGCCGCGGCGCGTCCACGACGAGATGAAACCCATCATCGAGCGTCTGGACGCGACGCCGGACGAGGAGGAGCGCGAGCTCCGGTACTTCCCGGTGAAGCACGCGGACCTGGAGGCGCTCGCGGGCACGATCGGCCGGATCTTCGGACTCGCGGCGGCGGACGAGGGGCGGATCGCGCGTTGGATGCAGCGCCGTCCCGAGGGCGGCGGCGAGGGGCGGGCCGGCGGGCCGGTCCGATCCGGCGCGGCGGGCGGGTATGCTGCGGATTTGCTCATCCCCGACCACAACCTCGGCGCGCTCATCGTCATCGCCGGGAAGGAGGCGCTCGACAAGATCGGCGCCATGGTGGAGCAGCTCGATGTCGCCGGCGGGAGCACGAAGACCATCGAGTACTACTCCCTGCGGTACATCCGCCCCGACGATGCTTCGGAAACCTTGACGGCGCTCTTCGGCGCGGGCCGCCGGGCGCGCCGCGGTCCGCGGGAAGCCGAGGCCGCGGGGCAGGGAGGCGGCGCGGTCGTCGTCATGCCCAAAGGGCAGCCGTCGACGTTGATCGTGCTGGCCGAGAAGGACACGCACGCCGAGATCGGGAAGGTGCTCGCGAACCTCGATGTCGAGGGCGTCGTGCTCGAGCTCAAGTACCACGCGGTCGTTAACGCGGATCCCGGGGAAATCGCGGCGACCATCGGCCGGCTCTTCAACCTGCCGGTGGGAAGCGATGGGGCGCGGTTCAGGCGCTTCGACGGACGCGAGGGCGCCCGCTCGCAGCCGGGCAAGAGCGGCATCTCCGAGGAGCCCGTCGTCATCCCCGATCAGAACCTCAACGCCCTTATCGTGCTGGCCGAGAAGAAGACGCAGGAGCTCGTGGCCGACGCCTTGCGGCGGCTGGACGAGGAGGGGCCGGGCCAGCGGGTGATCGAGCACTACCGCCTCGCCTACGCGCGGCCCGAGGCGGTGGCGCAGCAGCTTCAGACGCTCTTCAGCGGGAGCCGGCGGGCGCCCCGGGCGCAGCGGCAGTGGGCCCCCTGGGAGAGCGGGGGCTGGCAGGGCGCCGATCGCGGACGCCAGCTCGTCATTGTGCCCGATGAGAAACTCGGGACGCTGATGGTGGCCGCGGACAAGGAAACGCACGGCGAAATCAAGCGCGTCCTGGCGAATCTCGATGTCGAGAGCGCGGCGCTCGAGCTCAAGTACTACCCCGTCGCCCACGCGGACGCGGCCGAGCTCGCCCAGACGATCGGGAGGCTCCACAAGCTGTCCGTCGGTTCCGATGCGGCGCGCCTCAGGCGCTTCGACGCTCCCGACGGGACGGCCGGGCGTCCGGGCCGGGGCGGCGTCACCGACGAGCCGGTGGTCATCCCCGACCAGCACCTCAACGCGCTCGTCGTGCTCGCGGACGGCAAGACCCATGAGCTGGTGGCGGCGGCGCTCAAGGAGCTCGATGTCGAAGGGCCGGGCGAGCGCACGATCCAGTACTACAACCTCAAGTACGCCGCCGCCGACACCGTGGCGCGGCAGCTCGAGGCCCTCTTCGGCGCGGGCGGGCCGGCGGCGCGCGGGACGCGGCGGTGGGGCGGGCCCGAGCAGAGCGTCCGGCAGACGTTCCGGGGCGGCCGCGACATCGCCGTCGTGGCGGATGCGAAACTCGCGACGCTCATGGTGCTCGCCGACAGGGAGACGCACGCCGAGATCAAGAAAGTGCTCTTGAATCTCGATGTGAAGGGCGCCGAGCTGGAATTGAAGTATTACCCCGTCGCCCATGCCGAGCCGGCCCAACTCGCCCAGACGATCGGACGGCTTTTCAAGCTCCCGGTGGGCGCGGAGCCCGCCTCCCGGCGGCGGTTCCAGCCTTACGAGGAGATGTGGATGGGCGCGCGCGGGGAGGACGGCAAAGTCTCCGACGAACCCGCCGTGATCCCCGACCGGAACCTCAACGCGCTGATCGTGCTGGCCGAGGGAAAAACGCAGGAACTCGTGGCGGCGGCGCTCAAGGATCTCGATGTCGCCGGGCCCGGCGAGCGCACCATCGAGCACTACCGGCTCAAGTACGCGCGGCCCGAGACCGTGGCGCAGCAGCTCCTCTCGCTTTTCAACGCCGGCCGCCGGACGTCGCGCGCCCAGCAGTGGGGCGGCGGGTGGTCGTGGGGCGGATGGGACGGCGGCGCGCGGGAGTCCCGCGATGCCCGGGAAGAGATCGTCATCACCTCCGACGCGAAGATCGCGACGCTCATGGTGCTGGCCGACGCCGAGACGCACGCCGAGATCAAGAAGGTGCTGGCCAACCTCGACGTCGAAAGCGTTCTGCTCGAACTCAAGTACTACCCCATCACCCGCGCCACGCTGCGGGACATCGCCCAAACGGTCGGGCGGCTCTTCAATCTGCCCGTGGCCGCCGAGGCCGCGCCGAGCGGGCAGTTCGCGCCGCGCCGGGACGGAGCGGCGGGGGCGGCCCGGGGCGGGCTGCCCGAAGATCCGCTGATCGTTCCCGACGCGAATCTCAACGCCCTCATAATCCTGGCCGACAAAAAGACGCACGAGCTTATCGCGCCGGCCCTCCTCACGCTCGATGTCCGCGGCCCCGGGGAGCGGGTGACGCGTTTCTATCGCATCACCCACACCTCGGTCGCCGAGGTGGCGGCGACCCTCACGGCCGTGTTCGGCGAGACGCGCGGCGGGGCGGCCGCCCGCCCGCCGGCCCCCTGGCAGGCCCGCGGCGCGGCGGGTAGAGCGGCGGGCGCGGGCGAAGTCGTCGTCGTCGCGGCCGAGGAGCTCTCCACCGTGGTCGTGAGCGCTTCCGAGGAGCTCCACAAGGAGATCGCCGAGGTCGTCGAGAGCCTCGATACGCCCAGCATCAAGGACAGCGTCCTCAGGTACTACAAGATCGAGAACAGCGAGCTTGAGGACATCGCCGATACGGTGAGCACCCTCTTCGGCCTGACGAAGAGCGAGAGCGGAACCGCTCTCGTCCCTCGCCGTCCGGCGGCCCCGGGGCGCGGGCAGGAGGCGCAGCGCAGCCCCTACACCGACGAGCGCGTGGTTCTGGTGGACTACAACCTCGGCAGCCTGCTCATCGTGGCGCCCCTGGAGGTCCAGACCGAGATCGAGGCCGTCATCAAGGAGATCGATTCCCTCGGCCCCGGCAAGCGCGAGATCGCCCATTACCGCGTGCCGCGCACCAACGTCCGGGAGATCGCCGCGACACTCGCCGGCATCTTCGACCTCGAGCTGGCGAGCGCCGTGCCGCGGGCGGGCGCGCCGCGCGCCGCCGCCGCCCGCGAAGCGCGCAAGTCCCTCGTCATTCCCAACGAGACCCTCGGCGCCGTGATCGTGGTCGCGCCGGCGGAACTCCAAAAACGCATCGCCGAGGTGATCGCCGGCCTGGAGACCATCGGCCCCGACGAGAATGAGCTGCAGTACTACACCATCGAACGGGCCGATCTGATCGAGGCGGCCAACATCATCTCCCAGGTCTTCGGCATTCCCCTCGGCACCGTGGAGACGGCCTTCCGGGCCCGCGGCCAGCAGTCGGCCAGCGATCTGCTCACCAAGGAGCGGGTCGTAATCCCCAACGAGAATCTCAAGACGCTGCTCGTCGTGGCGCCCCGGGAGATGCAGAAGGAGATCGCGGACACGGTGAAGCGCATCGACACCGTGGGGCCGCGGGACAACGTCTTCAAGATGTACGAGGTGGCGGTATCCGAGGTCACGACGGCGGCGCAGACCATCAGCCAGCTCTTCGACCTGCGGCTGCTTCAGGGCGGAGCCGCCGCCGCGCGGGCGCGGACGACATCGCCGCTCACCGGCCCGAAGCTCACCACGCAGCCCTTCATCATGCCCGACGAGGAGATCGGCGCCCTGATCATCAACGCGCCCGAGGAGATTCACAAGGAGATCGCCCAGGTCATCGAAAAGCTCGTCACGATCGGCCGCCAGGAGAAGATGTCCATTCGCTTCTACCGCCTCAAGAACACCAACCCGGAAGAGGTGGCGGTCAAGATCGGGAACCTTTTCAACATCACCGTGGGCGATGTGTCCACCGCGCTCCGGCGGACGACCACGCCGGGAGCGGCGGGCGCGACCACGACGACGCTGTCGGCGGCGCGCACGACCCGCACGACGTCGGCCCGGAACGCCTACGCGGCGCGCCGCGGCCGCTTTTCCCTCGATGAGGAGGAAGGCCGCGCCCCGGGGGTCGAGGGGCCGGCGCCGGCCGAGGCCGTCGTCGCGGCTTCGTCCCGGCCGGGCAGCCGCAAGGAGTTTTACTTCGAGGGCGAGTCGGTCGTGATCCCCGACACCAACCTGAGTTCGCTCATTCTCATCGCGCCGGAGTACATCCACGAGGAAGTCAAGACGGTGTTGGCGACGCTGGACGTGCGCCGGCCGCAGGTGCTCTTCGAGGTGGCGATCCTCGATGTCAAGAACGACGGCGAGATCAACTTCGGAACCGAATGGACCACCATCGATCCGCAAGGCGGGTCGCGGATCCGCGGCAGCGGATTCTCGAACTTCGGCGCGGCCGAGCGCGACCACACCGCCGGGGCGGGCTTCCCGGATCTGACCACGGTGCCCGCCGATATGGCCGGTGTCTTCGTCGGCATCACCAAGGGCGAGATCGGCAACGTGCCCCTCCTGATCCACATGCTCCAGCGGACGACGGATGTGAACATCCGCTCCACGCCGCTGCTTCTGGTCAACGACAACCAGGAGGCGTCGTTCAGCAGCCTCCAGGAGGAGCCGACGACGACGACCAGCCAGGGGACGTCGACGACGAAGGTCTCCTTCGGAGGCTTCGTCGAGGCCGGCACGGTGCTCAGAATCACGCCGCACGTGTCCGAGGGCAACTACATCCGCGTCGACATCGATTTGAAGGCCGACAATTTCTACGGCAAGTCCATGGAGCCCGGCATCCCGCCGCCGCGGGCGTCGAACCAGTTGGTCACCTCGATCACGGTCCCCGACAGCCGCACCGTGGTGATCGGCGGCCTGACGACGACGAAGCGCAGCACCGTCGTCACCGGCGTGCCGCTCCTGAGCCAGATCCCCCTCCTCGGGTATCTTTTCTCCAGCACGACCGAGGAGGATATCACGACCCGGCTCTTCCTCTTCATCAAGCCCCAGATCCTCGACGACGTGGACTTCAAGGATCTCAATCAGATTTCCGTGGGAAAGTCCTTCGAGGTGCAGAAGCTGACGGGCGAGGAGATCGTCTCCAAGACCGAGGAGGACGAGGCGCTGGAGAAGTACCGCCGGAAGGCCGCGACGGAGAATGCCGCCGGAGCGCCCGTGACGGCGGCGCCGGAAACGCCAAAGGCCGCGGAGACGCCGGTCTCGCCGGAGACGGCGATCCCGGCGGGAGCAACTCCGGCGGAGGCAACCTCGGCGGCGACGACACCGACGGAGACGACACCGGCGGAGGCAACCCCGGCGGCGACGACCCCGGCGGCGACGACCCCGGCGGCGACGACCCCGGCGGCGACGACCCCGGCGGCGACGACCCCGGCGGCGACGACCCCGGCGGAGGCAGCCGCGGTGGAGACGACCCCGGCGCCGCCCGCCGGCGCCGAGGAGCCCGCGCCCGCCGCGGCGGCGGCCGAGGAGGGGTAGCCGATGATCGAGGCGGTGCTGCACAGGCTCATCGACGCGGGTCGGCTGTCCCCCGAGGCGGCCGAGGCCGTGCGCGCCGAGCGGCGCCGGACGGGCAAGCCCCTGGCGGCGGTCCTTGTCCAGGCGGGCCGCGTGCCCGAGGAGGCGGCGCTCGAAGCCCTGGCCGCGCACCTGGGAATTCCGCTGCTCGCGGACCTGGACGGCACCCGCGTCAACGTGCAGTTCATCGAGAGGGTGCCCATCGAGTTCGCGCGGCACCACGCCGTCGTCGCCCTCAACGGCGCGAACGGGGCGCTGATCCTGGCCACGGCCGATCCCCTCGACACCTATCCCATCGACGAAGTGGGTGTCCTATTGGGCCGGGAGGTCACGCCCGCCGCGGCGCCGCGGGAGAAAATTCTGGCGCTCGTCAGCAACGCGTACGAGATGGATCTGTCCGCCGTCGACACGGTGCTCGGCGGCCTGGACTCGGCGAGCCTGGAAGGCATTACCAAGGAGATTTCCGAGTCCGAGGATCTGGCCGACATGGCCAACAAGGCGCCCATCGTGAAGCTGCTCAACACGATTCTCTTCCAGGCCCTCAAGCAGCGCGCATCGGATGTCCACATCCAGCCCTACGAGCGCCACGTCCAGGCCCGCTACCGCATCGACGGCATCCTTTACGACGTCATGCGCATTCCCAAGGCCGTCCAGGAGGCCGTGATCAGCCGCATCAAGGTCATGGGCAAGATGGACATCGCCGAGCGCCGGGTGCCGCAGGACGGCCAGACGTCCTTCGTCGCCGGCGGCCGCGAGGTCGACGTGCGCATAAGCACCATCCCCAGCGTCAACGGCGAGCGCGCCGTCATGCGCCTCCAGGACAAGTCGACGGGCGTCTACGACCTGCGCAGGATCGGGCTCCTGGAACGCGATCTGGAGACCATGACGCGGATGATCGCCATGGCGCACGGGATCATCCTGGTGACGGGCCCGACGGGCAGCGGCAAGACGACCACGCTGTACGCGGCGCTCAAGGAGATCAACGGGCCGGAGCTCAACATCATCACGATCGAGGACCCGGTGGAATACCAGCTCCCGGGCATCAGCCAGGTGCAGGTCTCGAACAAGAAAGGCATGACCTTCGCGACGGGGCTGCGCTCCATCGTCAGGCAGGACCCCGATGTGATCATGGTGGGCGAAATTCGCGACTTGGAGACGGCGGGCATCGCCATCCAGAGCGCGCTCACGGGGCACCTGGTCTTCAGCACGCTGCACACCAACGACGCGCCGGGCGCGGTGAGCCGCCTGTTGGATTTGGGCTGCGAGCCGTTCCTGGTCAACTCCGCCCTGGTGGCCGTCGTGGCCCAGCGGCTCGTGCGGCGGGTGTGCCTGGCCTGCCGCGAGGCGTACGAGCCTTCCGGCGAGGAATTGGCCGCGAACGACCTTACGCCCGCGCAGCTCAAGGACGGCCGCCTCTTCCGCGCCCGCGGCTGCCCGGCCTGCCAGTCGACGGGCTACATGGGGCGCATGGGAATCTACGAAATCCTGCAGATCGACGACGCGGTCAAGGATTGCATCGCGCGGCGGGAAAGCTCCGCCGCCATCAAGAAGGACGCGATCGAACGCGGCCGGCTCGCGACGCTCCGCCAGGACGGGATGGCCAAGGCGGCCCTCGGCCTGACGACGATCGACGAGGTGCGCCGCGTGACGCAGCTCGACATAGCGTAGGGAAGCATGCCGGTATACCGCTACACCGCGCTGGACGCGGACCAGAAGGTGACCACGGGGGTGATCGAGGCCGCCAACGCCAAGGATGCCCGCGTGCAGCTTCTCGGCGGCAACCTCTATCTTCTGGATCTGGACAGCGCGACGGGCGGGACGGCGGTCCGGAGGAACGTCGCGCTCTCCAAGCGCAGTGCCAACGAGCTGGCCCTGGTCACGCGGCAGTTCGCGACCCTCGCCAAGGCGGGGATCCCCCTGGCCGACGCCCTCGCGGCCCTCGCCGACGTCATCGAGGACCCCCGGCTCCAGATCACCTTCCGCGATGTCAAGGAGAACGTCACGCACGGCATGAGCCTCGCCGAGGCGCTCAAGCGCCACCCGCGGCACTTCAGCCCGCTGTACGTGAGCATGGTCAAGGTGGGCGAGGCGAGCGGCAACATGACGCTGGTCCTCAACCACCTCTCGGACTACCTGCACACCCACGCGCGGCTCAGGACGAAGGTGAAGCAGGCCCTGACCTACCCGGTGCTGATGCTGACCGTGGGCGCCTTCGTGGTGGGGTTCCTCCTCGCCTTCGTGATCCCGAGGATCACGGACATGCTGCTTGAGTCCGGGAAGGCGCTGCCCGTGCCCACGGTCATGCTGATCGGGCTGAGCGGGTTTCTCGGCCGGTTCTGGTGGGCCATCGCGGCGGCGCTCGCCGGGCTGTACGCCGCTTACCGGGCGGCCGTCGCCACCGAACGCGGCGCCCTGGCGCGGGACGCGTTCGTGCTGGCGGCGCCCGTGGCGGGGACCCTTCTCAAGAAGAGCCTGGTGAGCCGCTTCGCCATGACGTTCGCGACTCTGCTCAGGGCCGGCCTGCCCGCGGTGGAGAGCCTGGCCATCGTCAAGGAGACCGTGGGCAACAAGGTGCTGGAGGCGACCATCGGCGCCATCCACGACCGGATCATTGAGGGCCAAGACATCGCGGAGATAATGAAACGCGGCGGCGTCTTCCCTCCGCTGGTGGCCTACATGATCGCCGTGGGCGAGAAATCGGGGCGGTTGGAGGAGATGCTCGGCATCGTGAACGAGTATTACGATGAGGAGATCGAGGCGGCGACGGCCCGTTTCACGAGCGTGCTCGAGCCGGTCATGATCATCGCCTTGGCGCTGATCGTCGGCTTCGTCGTGATGGGGGTCATTCTGCCGATTCTGGACATGGGCAAGATCGTGTGACGCGGTGTTTCGACAGGGAGAGGCGAGATGCAGGAGACACGTCGCCGGCGGAGAGGCTTCACGCTCATCGAGATTTTGGTCGTGATCGCGATTCTGGCGGTCATCGGCTCGGTCGCGGCGGTGAAGTACATGGCGTATCTGAAAGACGCAAACATCAAGACGGCCGGGATCAAAATTCGGGAGCTGGAGAAGACGATCGAGCTGTTCTACTCCCAGCACCAGCGGTATCCCGAGACGCTCGAGGAGCTGGTGACGCCCGTCGAGGAGGGGCATCAGAGCGTGCTCAAGCGGAGCGGGCTGCTCGATCCCTGGAAGAACCCGATTCGGTACGAGCTTGCCGAGGGGCAGGAACCGCCCTTCGATCTGATCTCCTCCGGCCCCGACGGGCGCGAGGGCACCGAGGATGACATCTCCCTGAGCATGCTGGAGGCCCTGGCGGAAGAGGAGGCGGTGAGGTAGGTGGCGCGGGCGCGGCGCGGATTCACCCTGATCGAAATGCTGGTGGTCGCGGCCCTCATGGGCGCGGTTTTCGCCGCGGCGGCCGCCCGGTTCGACCGCATCTTCGTGCGCACGCACCTGGAGGCGAGCGCCCACGGCCTCGGGGATCATTTCGCGTACGCCGTTCAGCGGGCCTATACGACGGGATCGTACCATACTTTCGTCCTGGATCTGGAGGCCGGCCGGTACCGGATCAAGCTGGGGCGCGAGAGCGAGGAGGCGCGCGAACTTCTGGAGCGCTCCCTCGGGCGCGGCGTCCGCTTCACGGACGTGCAGGTGGCGTTCCAGACCTACCTGCCGCCGGGCGTCCTCCAGATCGAAATCTCGCCCCTCGGCGTCACGAACGACATCGTGATCAATCTGCGGGACGCCAGGGAGAAGGAATTGGCCGTGGCGCTCAACGCCCTGGTTCAGAGCATCGAGTACTTCGACGAGCGCAAGGACTACGAGGAGCTGCAGGATGATCCGGCATGGTAGCGCGGGCGGGTTCACGCTGCTGGAGGTGCTGGCGGCGCTGCTCATCGCCGCCGTGGCGCTGGCGTACCTCCTCGAGAGCCAGATCGCGGGCATCAGGCTCGCGAACGCCACGCGCGAGCTCCGGGAGGCGACGTTGCTCGCGAAGGCCAAGATGCAGGAATTGGCCGCGGGCATCGAAAGCGCCGAGGCGGGCGCCTTCGAGGGGCGCGAGCGGTGGGCCTGGGAGGCGCGGCGCGAGGAGGTGCCGGAGGCGCTGGGCATGGAGAAGGTCGTCCTGACGGTCACGTATTTTTCCGCCGGGGCCGATCGGACGCTGGTGCTGGAGCAGATCGTCCCATGAAACGGGCGCGCGGCGGTTTCACCTTGCTCGAGATCATGGTCACCCTCGTGATCGTGGCGATGTTCTCCTCCGCGGTGTACGCCATGTTCCTGCGCGCCGTCGTCGACACGCGCTCGGTGCAGGAAACCACCGCGGCGGGGCGCCTCTGCCAGTCCATTTTGAACCTGATCGAACGCGATCTGGCGGGCTGCCTGCCGGCGTCCGAGGAGCTTCCCCACTTCGCGGGGGGGCTTGGCGCGGACGGGGCGGCGGAGCTGGAGTTCCTCACGGCGGTGGACGCCCGGGCCGCGACGGCGGCTGCGGCGGACCTCGTGCGCGTCGCCTACGTGACGCGGCCCGGCGAGGAGGCCGAGGGCCCCCGCGCGCTGTACCGGCGCGAGGCCTGGGACGCGGCGGGCGGCGTGGAGGAGCGTTGGGTGCTGCTGGACAGGAGCGTGAAGGAGTTCGCGCTGGAGTATTACGACGGGACCGACTGGCACGAGGCGTGGAGCGAACCCGAGGCGCCCCGCGCCGTGCGCGTCACGCTGGTTCTCAAGCGCAGGCTGCAGCTCGGCGGGGGCGCGCCGGCGGCGGATACGGATTTCACGGCGAGCGCGGTGGCCGTCATCCCCGCGGGCGCGTGACGGAGAGGCCATGGGCATCGGCATCTTTCCGGGACAGACGGCGGTCACGGCCGTCCACCTGAAAACGGGGACGCGGCGGCCGCGGCTCCGCGCGATCGTCGAGACGCCCCTTGCGGGCGGCTCCGATCTCGCGGCCGTGCTCCGGGGACACGGCCTGCCCGCCGGCCCTCTCGCCTTGGCCCTGCCCACGCGCAGCGTGACGGTGCGCAAGACGACGGTGCCGCTCACGCAGCCGGGGCAACTGCGGCGGACGATGAGATTCCAAGCCGAGAAGCTGATCCCGGGGCTGGCGCCGGAGGACGCCGTCGTCGATTACTACGTGACGCGGCAGGGGAAGGAGCACACCGAGCTCCTGCTCGTCGTGGCCAGGAAGGCCGACATTAGGGCCTGCCTCGCCCGGGCGGGCTTGAACGGCAACGTTCCGAAGACGATCACGGCGGAATTCGCGGCGCTCTTCAATCTGCTCGCCCAGGGCAAGGCGTTCGACGGAGCGGCGCAGGCCGTCGTCGTCGACACGAGCGGGGAGGGTGTTTGCCTTCTCCACGTGGAGGCCGGGATTCTGCAGGCGGTGCGCATGCTGGCGCCCGGGCCGGCGGACCAGGCCTGCGAGCGCATCGCGCGCGAAATCGCGTACACCCTCGCGGCGGCGGCCGGCGCGCCGGCGCGGCCCGACCGCGTGATCCTCGCCGGCCCGGCGCGGGACGGCATCGACCAGGCCCGCCTGGCCGCGGCCCTGGGCTGCGAGGCGGTCACGTTCGATCCCTGCGCCCACATCCGCGCGCCCGGCCCGGCGGCGCCCGCGCTGCCCTCGGCGCTCGCCGGCCTCGGCGCGGCGCTGGACACCCTGGGCCCGACGGCGCTGCCGCTCAACCTCGCCCGCGAGGATGCCCGTTACGAGACGTCCTACGAGCGGCTCAGAAAACCCATCTTCCTGTGCGCCACGGCTCTGCTCGTCCTGCTCGCCGCGGCGTTGATCCGGGAGACCATGGCGTCCGGCGACGGCGAGCGGCGCCTGGAGGCGCTGCAGAAGCACGCCAAGGTCCTCTATTCCCAGGTCGTGCCCTCGGGCAAGCCGAAGTTTTCGTCCGCGTTCCACAAGGACATCGAGAAGATCGCCAGGCAGAAGGCCGCCGCCGGCACCGCCGGGCAGGAGTGGTTGAGCTTTCTGGACTTCATGAAGGTGTTGAGCGAGCACCTGCCGGCCGGCCGGGACGCCGTGATCCAATCGGTCGCGTTCCGGGGTCAGAAGGTGATGATCCGGGGCGAGGCGCGGGACACGGAGGCGTTCGAAGCCCTCGCGCGCGGCTTGGAGAAGGCCGGGCGGTTCGATGTCCGCACGCCTTTCAGGATGCGGAGCGGACGGCCGAACGCGCCGGCGCGGCTGGCCTTCGCGATCGAACTCTCGCCGAGGATCAAGTGATGGAAAGCAACGGGCGTCCCACCTTCGCCAAGGATCTGCGGCTTTTCGTCCTGCTCGCGGCGACGGCCGCGGCGCTGGCCTGGTTCCTGGCGGACGAACGCGCCCTGCACGGGGAGCAGACGGCGAGGATTGCGGACCTCGAGAGCCGCCTCAGGGAGGCGCGCGACACCGTGCGCCGGCACCAGGATGTTCTCCTCCCGCCCAAGGAGCGGATCCTCAATCCCAAGCTCCTGGCGGAGAAGAGTCTCATGGCCGTGGTGATGGAGGCGGCCGAGAAGATCGGCATCGCGGCGAACCTCGAATCGCTCGACCCGAGCGAGGACAAGAAAGCGGGCCTGAGCAAGGCGCGCGTGACCCTCAGGGATGTCAGCCTCAGGCGGATTGTCGAGTTTCTCGTGGCGCTCAAGGGCCTGTCGGCGGGCATTCGCGACAACGAGGCGACGCTGCGCATGCAGGGCCACAACCAGGACGCCTGGCGCCTGGAGGTGATGCTCGAGGCGCCGCTGGGCAAGCTGTAGGCGCGGCGCTAAACGCCGCGGAGGACGATGAAGACGCGGACGGCATGGCGTTCACACGGGGCGCGGCGGAGGGAGCGCGGCGTCGTGCTTCTCCTCGTGATGCTCGTCGTGAGCATCCTGTTCGTCATTCTCGGCCAGTTCTCCTACTCCGTGCACATCGACCGGGCCCTCGCGGAGAACCATGTCCGCAACGCGCAGGCCTGGAGCGATTTCATGAGCGCCGTCGCCGTCTGCAAGGCGGCGGTCTCCCGGGGCGGCGCACCGGCGGCGCTGTCCTTCGAGCTGGCCGGCGGGGCGGTGGCGGTGGCATGGACTTCCGAGTCGGGCAAGTTCAACCTCAACAACCTCAGGGCCGAGGACGCGGGCATCCCCACCGAGCAGTGCGAGCGGCTCTTCGAGACGCTGGAAGGGAACGGCACCCTGACGGTGTTGGGACTCGGCAAGCAGGTGATCGAGTTCGTGAAGGCGTCCCCGCGGCCGCTCCTCACCCTGGGCGAGCTGCGCGGCATCGAGGATGTGACGGAGGAAGTCCTGCGCGGCGGCGATGGAGCCGAAGGGCTCGCCAAATTCCTGACGGTGTACTCCGACGGCGCGATCGACCTGTCGACAGCCCCGGCGGAGGTCATCGCCTGCCTCGACGAGAGCCTGAGCAACCCGCGCACGCTCGAACTGCTCAAGGAGAAGCTCGGCAACCCCTCGGCGGAGGTGCCGGGATACGTCGAGGAGCTGGCGCGCCAGCTCCGCGATTCCGTGACGGTGGATGCCCCGACTTACATGGCGCGCGTGACGCTCCAGGGCGCATTCGCCGCCCGCAGGCTCGACGTCGCCGTCAGGAAGACGGAGGCGGGCGCGGCGGTGGTCCTGTGCGACGAGATCGGTGAGAGCAATGAGCCCGATGACGAATAAAATCGCGGCGGCAGGTTATGCGGCGGCGGCCGTCCTCTTCGCCCTCGCGGCGTACACCGCGGCGGACGCCTTCTTCCCGAACGCGTCGGGATCGGGCCCGAACGAACTCCTGGCGGACATCCGCCCGAACGCGAGTCTCGCGGCGGAGCCGGCGAAGCTCGAGGACTACGCCGCGATCACCTCGGAGCGCTTCATGAGCTTTGTTCCGACGCCGCCGGCCTCTCCTGGCGCCGGGCAGCCGCGTCCGGGCGGCGCGGGCGCGGCCTACGTGCTCAGGGGCGTGGTGTTCCATTCCAATCCGGCGCTCTCGCGCGCCTTCATCGAGATTCCCGGGGTGGAGGAGGAGCGCGCCTACAAGATCGGCGACACGGTCCACGGCATGTCGATCGACGCCATCGGCGAACGTTCCGTCCGAATCGCGCGCAACGATCAGGTCTACACCCTCGAGCTGCGCTTCGACGATTCCGGGAGCGCGCCGCCGCCGGCGCCCCGGCCTCCGGACGAGGGGGACCGCCGGGAACGCCGGGAGCGGCCGCCGGCCGGCCCTGAAACCCGCGGAGAACGCCGGGAATGGCCGCAAAACGCGGCGCCGGGCGCCGCGCCGCGCCCGGCGCAGGACGCGGCGCAAGGCCGGCCGGAGGCGCTGCAGAACCTGCCGCCGCGGCTGCGCGAGCGCTTCCAGGCGCTGGAGCCCCAGGAGCGCGAGCGCTTGATGCGCATGTCGCCGGAAGAGCGGGCCGAGTTCTTCCGCGGCAGGTTCAGGCCGATGCGCGATCAGGAGCGCGGCCCCAAGCAGCGCTGATCCCCAAGACCGTGCTGTTGCCACGGACCGGGGGCGGTGAGTACACTTGGGCCATGCGTGCAGGCGCGAGCGTGGCTAGAAGCGGCGCCAGAGTGGCGTCTTGCGGCCGGAGGCCGATCCGATGAGCGCGGCGATGGCCGCCGTGCTGGCCGCCGCCGGATTCGGCGCCTTGTTCCTGCGGAACCGCCGCGTGCGCGCGATCCGCGTCCTCGCGCTGATCGCCTCCGGCGCAGCCTTCGCGATAGGGCTGGCCGGCGCCGCTGCCGGGCAGTGGATGCCGGGCGCGTCCGCCCTCGTCCCGCGCGAGGCCTGGATGCTCGCCGTCCTCGCGGGGAGCTTCTTCCTGACCTTCATTGCACGGGGCCTGGCCGCCAAGACCGAGAGCGTTGCGACGCTTTTCATGATGGCGGCCGGCAGCTTCGCCGTGGCGGCGCCGAGCCTCGAGAGCTTTTTCGCGGCGGTCGCCATCCTCTGGATGAGCGCCGGCGCGCTCACCCGGCTCCGCGGTATCGATGGAAGGGCGGCGGCGTTGCGCGCCTTCGGAGCCGCGGCGGTGCTGAGCCTCGCGCTCGGTCTGGCGGCGCTGCTCACGGAGCGGCAGCCCGTGGTGTCGCAGTCGCTGCGCTGCTTCGCGTTCCTGTGCCTCCTGGGCGCGTTCCCGCTGCATTTCTGGATGCCCGTGGCCCTGCCGGGGGCGCCGTTTCTGCTGGCGACGCTCGTGCCCGTCCTGTTCGCGCGCGTGGGCGCGGCGGGGTTCGTGCATTGGGCGCCGGTCGAGCCCGCGGCGGGGATCATGCGGGTGCTCGGCATGATCGGGATCTGCTGGTGCGCCTGCGCGGCGCTGGCCGCGAACAATCTCCGCGAGAAGGCGGCCTATCTTCTCTGCGCGCAGTCGAGCCTCTGCGCCTGGGCTCTGGGGAAGGGGCTCTTCGGCGAGGCCCAGGTGCTCCTCCTGGCGACGACTCCCGCGGCGGTGCTGATCGGCATTGGCCCGAGCATTCTCTACGACCGGCTCAAGTACCTGGACTGCGCCCGCGTGAGCGGCATCGCGGAGCATCTCCCGCGTATGCATTTCCTCCTGGCCGCGGCGACGCTCGGCCTGCTCTTCCTGCCGGGGAGCGTGAGTTTCATGGGACTGCAGCTCGTCCTGCCCCACGCCAAGACGGCCTGGGAGCTGTGGCTGCTCACGGGGGCGCTGCTGGTTCTTCTCGTCGCCGGCGGCCACACGTACATGTCGGCGTGCTTCGGCGAGGGCAATGAAGACCTCAGGCGCGCGGGCGACCTGAACGCGCGGGAGCTCACGGCGGCGATCCCGCTGGCGGCGTGCGTCCTGGCAGGCCTGTGGCCGGGGCTCGCGCGGGTGCTGCGGGACCTGCTGTAGCAGGGGGCGCGAAGGGAAGGGCGCGGCGGGCCGCGGGCGCGTGGGGCTCGCGTTCACTCCAAGCGCAGGATCGTGAAGGAAAAGGGCGGGAACGCGTACTCCATGGGGCCGTCCGCCGCCTGATGCAGCCACACGCGCTCCCGCGGCGCCACCCGCGGATCCTCCCCGGGCGCGTTCGTGTCGTCGAGCCCGCCGGCCAGCTCGCTGACGCGCGCCGAGGGCGCCGCCGGCGTGAAGCCCTCCAGCACCAAGCGGGCGCGCACGACGGCATCCGCCAGGTTGACGACCTGCAGGGCGAGCGCGCTCCCATCGGCGCTCTTTTTCGCCGCCGCGCTGAGCGCCCCGGCGCCGCCGCGGACCTCGACGACCACGCCGCAGGGAAGAAACGAGCGCGCCCGCATCCGGTGAACGAAGTAAGGCGGCTGCGGCCACACCCGCCCGGGATCCAGGAAGAGCAGCCCCTGGTCCCAACCGTTGTCGTTCTGGCGGTGGGGTTGGAGGCAGTTGGCCGAGCAGACGACGGGAAGGCGGGTTCCCAGGCGCTCGAGCGCGTTGAGCGCGGCCGCGTTGGCGAGCGCCCGGCGGTGGGCGTGATTGTCGGCGTTGAGCTCGCAGACGACGACCTTGTGGGCCGCTCCGCCGGACAGCCGCGCGAGGGCCTCCACGTATGACGGCGCCGCCTCCGCCTCGCCGAGACGGAAGGGGTCGCCCGTCCACAGGTGAATGTCGAACCAAATCTCCTTGCCGCGCTCCTTGGCGAAGGCGAGCATGCGGGCGTGAGCGGCCAGACTCGTGATACCCGACGCGGCCCCCGTGAAGGCCCGCGGATCGGCGATCGGCCGGGAGTACGCGAAGTCCCCGACGATGGGAACGATGCGCGGATCCTTGGACCAGATCGCCGCGGCGAGCGCCTCGAACTTCGCCGCGTAGGCGTCGTCGACCCGCTCCTCGTTGCCGAGCTGGATGTGCCTGAGGCCGTAGGGCGCGCGGCGGCCGCCGGCGGCGCGGCGGCGGCCCCATTGGCTTTCGGGCGCGCCGTTGACGTACTCGACGAAGTCGGCCATGTCGCCGGGCGACTCGTCCATGTTGAAGGCCGGGATGGCGAGAAACCCCGCCGCCTCGCACAGGTCGAGAAAATCCATGATGCCCCAACCGTTCGTCGAGTGCGGGTACCAGAAGCCCTGGTAGGGCGGGCGGCGGTCGCGCGGCCCGATCATGTTCTTCCAGCGGTACCCGGCGCAGTTGACCATGGAACCGCCGTACCTGAGCACGGTGAGGCCCTGCGCGATGAGCCCCTCGACAACGTCTTTCCGGACCGGCAAGTCCTTGAAGCGGCCCCAGCGGCCGGGTTGGAGGAAGGCGTGCCCGATCACGACGGCGCCGGGCGATCCCAGGGTGAGAGCGAAGCGCGCGCCGGCGTCGTCGCGCGACGGCACGAGCGCGAAATCGAAGCGCCGCCATTGGGGGGCGTCCGCGCGGAACGCGGCTTCCGCGTGGCGCGCGCCGCCGTCGGCGCTCTCCAGCGCGACGCGGAGTTCGGCCGGCTGCTCCGCCCGGACCCACAGGTAGCCCTCGTAGCGCCGCGCGGCGGCGATGTGCAGCCCCCGGCGGTTCAGGCCGCGATTCTCGATGCCGATCTCCCCCGTTCCTCCCTCGAAGGCGATGCGCTGGCTTTGGGTCCCCGCGAAGGGGCTCTCGGCGACGAGGGCGAGCGTGCCGCGCGGATCGCCGCGGCGCACGGCGCGCCACATGCCGCTCACGCCATCGTCCGGCGACGGAACCGGCTCGAAGGCCAGGGCGCGCACCTCCGCCCCGGTTGCGACCGTCACGTTGCGATAGCCGGCCGGCCGCGACCAGGGCCGCAGGCCGATGGTGCCCGGCCCCAGAGGGTGCTCCTCGTCGCGGTAGGCGGCGACGCGGGTGTCGCCGGCGATCACGCTCAGCAGCCCCTTCTCGATTCTGACGACGAGGGGTATCCACGCGCCGATCGGGATCGCGCAGGGCACGGCGCGGATCGGCTCCCAGTTGCGCCGGTGGCGGCCGAGAACGACGACGTTGCGCTCCGCATCGAGGGCGATCTCGTAGCCGACGAAGTTGTCGGCGCCGAGGCCGGGGGCGCGGACGTTGACGATGAGGCCGGCGTTGCCGGGGCTCCGGTCGGCGAGGAACACCTCCAGTCTGACCGTGCCCTCGGCAAAGGGCGGCAGCTCGGCGACAAGCTTCGGACCGCCGGGGCCCGAGGCCCACAGTTCGCCGTTCCTCGCTTCCCACGCGCCGCCGTAGGCCGTCCAGTCCCGGAACGATGCGGGGGGCCCCGGCTCCTGGAAGCTCTCGCCGAAAAGCATCTGACTGTAGAGGCCGCCGTAGATTTCGTGGTTTACGTCCTCGAGGCAGGCGCCCGTCGTGTAAGGCGAGACCGCGGCGATGACCTCGCCGGCCCGGACCGTGATCACGGCGTCCGGAGCGCCGGCGGCGGAAAGCGCGCGCAGCGCCAGAAAGACGCAAACGAATCTGCTCATGGGGATTCCTCTCGGCGCGGGTCCCGCCTCATCCTACGCCGGGCGGAGGAATTCGTCACGCGCCGGCCGGCCGGTCGCGCTCACGGCGCGAGCCAGATCGGCGCCGTCGGGGTTCCCGCCAGGCGGCGCAGGGGCTCGTGGCGCTCCTTGCGCGCCCGGTGGGCGGGCGCCTCCCGTCCGCCGCGCACGGCCGCGATCATGGCGGCGGCCAGGCGGTCGCAGCGCTCGTTCTCGGGCTGCCCCGCGTGGCCGCGCGTCCAGGCCCAGAAAGCGGCGTGCCCGAGGGCGGCGCGGGCCAGTTGCTCCCACAACTCGTGGTTCGGGATCGGCGCGCCCTTGCGCGTCCAGCCGTCGCGGGACCACTTCGTGATCCAGTCGGTCATGCCGTTGAAAAGGTATGAGCTGTCCGTGACCACGGTGACGCGCGAGGGTTTGACGAGGGCGCGCAGGCCTTCCAGGGCGGCGGTCATCTCCATGCGGTTGTTGGTGGTGCGCGGCGCGCCCCCCGCAAGCTCCAGCTCCTCCCCGGGCGTCCACAAGATGGCGGCCCAGCCGCCCGGTCCCGGGTTGAGCCCGCAGCCGCCGTCGGTGTAGATCAGAACCGGCGGGGCGCGGTCGTCCAGCTCGGGAATTCGGCGAAGGACGGGTTGGCGCGCCGCGGCCGGCGGCGCCGCGGCCTCGGGCGCCGGAGCGGGGAGCGGCGCCGGCGCGCCCGCCCCGTGCAGGAGCTTGTCAGCGCGCTTGGGATCGATGAGGGCCACGAGCGCGCGAAATTCGCCGCCGCGGCCCGCGGCCGCCTCCGCGGGAGAGAAGGCGCGCGCCGCGAGCTCCCATTCCGAGGCCGCGCGCTTCCAGCCGCAGGTCAGGCACACGCAGGTTGCGCCCACCTGGACCACGGCGGAATGACAGCCGGGGCGGGGACAGGGTTTGCGGCCCAGAAGGCCGCCCTGCTCGAGGACGCGCCTGCGGATATCCGCAAGCTCGCCGGGTGTGACGCGAGGCGCTTTCGCCATGAGAATCTCGCCTGTCGGAGGCCTCATTATGGCACGGGGCGCGCTCCCGGGGCAATCGCCGATTTGCCGGCCGCGCCGTCGCGGGGCGCGTGCGCCGGCGCGCTTCATCGAGTAAGATTCTACGGTGTTCCGCGGCCGCCGATCCTGGCGGCGCGGGGGCGCGATGCGCGGGAAACTGTGCCGTGGAGCGAGTCATGGCCGAAACCGTCGAATCCTTTGTGGCCAAACTGCGGGCCGAGGGCGTCGAGGCCGGCCGGCAGGCGGCGGAGAAGATCAAGGCGGAGGCCGAGGCCGCGGCGGCCGAGACCCTCCGGCGCGCCGCGGAGCAAGCCGCCGGGATCGTCGCCCAGGCGGAGAAGCGCGCCGCGGACGCGCTCGCGCGGGGAAAGACCGATCTCGCCCTCGCCGCGCGGGACGCGGTGCTCGGCCTCAAGCAGGCGCTCAACGCCGTGCTGGCGGAGATTCTGGCGGGCCCCGTCCGGGCCGAACTCGGCCATGCCGGGTTCTTGAAAGAGCTCATCCACGCCGTCGCGACCGAGTACGCCAAGGCCGACCGCGAGGCGCAGACGGCCCTCCGGATCAACGTCCGCCCCGAGATGCGGGCGAAGCTGGCCGACTGGGCCCTCCAGGAAGCGCGCGCGGCGGCCGCGGCGCGGCACCCGCGCGTCGATCTGCGCGGCACCCTCGCCCAGGCGGGGTTCGAGCTCCGGGTCGCGGACGGCACGGTCGAGGTTACCGAAGAAGCCGTGCTGGAGACCCTGCGCGGCCTTGCGGCCGCGTCGCTGAGCGAGATCTTCGACGCCATGTCCTCGGGCGGGAAGCGCTAGGCGGCGTCCATGGGACGGCGCGACTTCTTCCTGCTCACATCGCTGCCGCCTCTGGGCGGGCTCGGCGCCGCGCCGCCGCTGGGCCTTGCCGAGTTCCTCGCCCGCGTCGAAGCCGGGGGCGGCCCCCGCGCCGTGGCGGCAATGCTGCTCCTGGGCCACGATCTCCTGCAACGCGAGGCGCTCCGCGCCGGCGAGCTCGACGACCCGGAGCTTGCCGTGCTCACGCCGGCTCAGGCGCGCGGCGAAGCGCCGCTGCCCGACTTCCTCGCGCGGCGCGGGGAGAGCCTCCGCCGGATTCCGGAGGACGATGTGTGGGAGGCTTACTTCGCCGCCGCGGCCGAGACGGCCCGGCGGGAGCGCAGCGCCTTCCTGGCGGCGTACATCGCCTTCGAGGTCGGCCTGCGCAACGCGCTCGCCGCGGCGCGGGCCCGGGCGCTGAACCTGGAGCCGCGGGAGCACTTGGTCGGCGCCGACCTGGGCGCGCCGCCCCGGGAGTACGCCGAACTCGTGGCCGAGTGGGCCGCCGCGCGGGACCCCTTGGCGGCGCTGCGCGCCATCGAGGCCGCGCGCTGGGCGTGGCTGGCCGACCACGACGCCTGGTTCGGCTTCACTGATGACGAGCTTGCCGCTTACGGCGCCAAGCTGCTCGTCCTGCATCGCTGGTGGCGCGTGGCGGAGGCCGCGCGCGCGGGCGCGGCGGCGGCGGAGGGCGCGGCGGCGCACAGAGGGTGATCGCGTGACAGGAAGAATCGTGGCCGTCTTCGGAAACCTCGTGATCGCCGAGAGCGCCGATCGCGTGGTTCAGAACTCCATCGCCTACATTGCCCGCGGCGACGGCGCCAAGTTGCTCTGCGAGGTCATTCGCGTCCGCGGCCGCGTGGCGGACCTGCAAGTGTTCGAGGAGACGCGCGGCCTGCGCGTCGGCGATGCGGTCGAGTTCCGAGCCGAGATGCTCTCGGCGACGCTCGGCCCCGGCCTGCTCGGACAGATCTACGACGGACTTCAGAACCCGTTGCCCCAGCTCGCGGAGAAGGCGGGGTTTTTCCTGACGCCCGGCACGTACCTGCCGGGGCTCGACGGAGCCAGAAGGTGGCGGTGGACGCCCGCGGTGCAAGCCGGGGCCGCGGTCAAGGCGGGCGAGACCCTGGGCAGCGTGCCCGAGAACATGTTCACGCACAAGATCATGGTCCCCTTCGGGCTGCGGGGCGCCTACAAGGTGGAGTCCGTCGCCCCGGCCGGCGAGTACGGCGTCGAGGACCGGATCGCCGTGCTGGCCGGCGATGCCGAGGCCCGCGTGGACGTGCGCATGGCGCAGCGCTGGCCGGTCAAGCGCCCGCTGTGCATCGCCCGGCGGCGGCTTCTGCCCGCCGAGCCCCTCGTCACGCGGATCCGCATCATCGATGCCATGTTCCCCATTGTGCGGGGCGGAACGTACTGCATTCCCGGTCCCTTCGGCGCCGGCAAGACCGTGCTCCAGCAGATCACCTCGCGGCACGCGGAGATCGATGTCGTCATCGTCGCGGCCTGCGGCGAGCGCGCGGGCGAGGTCGTGGAGACGATCCGGGAGTTTCCCGAACTCGTGGATCCGCGCACGGGCCGCAGCCTCATGGAGCGCACCATCATCATTTGCAACACCTCGGCGATGCCCGTGGCCGCCCGCGAGGCCTCGGTGTACACGGCGGCGACGCTCGGGGAATACTACCGCCAGATGGGGCTCGACGTGCTGCTGCTGGCGGACTCGACCTCGCGCTGGGCCCAGGCCATGCGCGAGCTTTCGGGGCGCCTGGAGGAGATTCCCGGCGACGAGGCCTTCCCCGCCTACCTGGAAAGCCGCATCGCGGCGTTCTACGAGCGCGCGGGCCAGGTGGAGCTCCCCGACGGCGCGACGGCGTCCCTCACCATCGGCGGCACCGTCAGCCCCGCCGGCGGCAACTTCGAGGAGCCCGTGACGCAGGGCACGCTGAAGGTCGTGGGCGCCTTTCACGGGTTGTCCCGGGCCCGCAGCGACGCGCGGCGCTACCCCGCCATCGACCCCCTGGACTCCTGGAGCAAGTACACGGGCATCATGGAGCCCGAGCGCGCCGCGCGCATGCGCGCGCTGCTGAGGGACGGCCACGAGGTGCGCCAGATGATGACCGTCGTGGGCGAGGAAGGCACGTCCATCGACGACTTCGCGCGCATGCTCAAGGCGGACTTCTTCGACAACGTGTTCCTGCAGCAGGACGCCTTCGACGCCGTCGACGCGGCGGTGCCCGCCCGGCGCCAGCGCTTCATGTTCGGGAAGGTCGAGGCGGTGGTGGACTGCGACTTCGGCTTCCAGTCCAAGGACGAGGCCCGCAAGACCATGGTCGCCGCCACCGATCTTTTCCGCAACCTGAACTACGCCGCCGAGGACGGCCCGGACTACGCCGCGATCCTCGGCCGGATCGATGCCTTCATCGCCCAGAAAGGCCGGACGCAATGAGGAAGTACTACGACGAGATCGCGCGCATCGCCGGCAACGTCGTCACGGTGAAAGCCGGCGGCGTGGGCTACGACGAACTGGCGGCGGTGGTCTCCGACCGAGGCACGTCCCTGGCCCAGGTGATCCGGTTGGAGGGCGAGTACGCGAGTCTGCAGATTTTCGCGGGCACCCAGGGCGTGTCCACGCGGGACAAGGTGCGGTTCCTGGGCCACCCCATGCAGATGCCCTTCTCCGAGGCGCTCCTGGGCCGGATCTTCGACGGCTCGGGCCGGCCGCGGGACGGGCGTCCCGAGATCGACGCGGCGCCCATCCCCATCGGTTCGCCGGCGGTGAACCCGGTCAAGCGCCGGCGCCCGGACAAGATGGTGGCGACCGGCATCCCCATGATCGACGTCTTCAACTCGCTGGTCGAGTCGCAGAAGCTCCCCATCTTCTCGGTGGCCGGCGAGCCCTACAACGAGCTTCTGGCCCGGGTGGGCCTCCAGGCCGACGCGGACATCATTATCTTGGGCGGCATCGGGCTCAGGCACGACGACTATCTCAAGTTCAGGAAGACCTTCGACGACGGGGGCGTCCTGGGCCGCACGATCATGTTCATCCACACCGCCGCGGATCCCGTGGTGGAGGGGCTGCTGGTGCCCGACCTGTGCCTGGCGGTGGGGGAGCAATTCGCGCTCCAGGGCCGCCGCGTGCTGGCGCTCCTGACGGATATGACGGCCTTCGCCGACGCGCTCAAGGAGATCGCCATCATCATGGAGCAGATCCCGTCGAACCGCGGCTACCCGGGCGACCTGTACACGCAGCTCGCCCGCCGGTACGAGAAGGCGGTGGATCTGGACGGCGCGGGCTCGATGACGGTCCTGGCCTGCACGACGATGCCCGGGGACGATGTGACCCACCCCGTGCCCGACAACACGGGCTACATCACCGAGGGGCAGTTCTACCTGCGCAACGGCAGGATCGAGCCCTTCGGATCCCTCTCGCGCCTCAAACAGCAGGTCAACGGCAAGACGCGCGATGACCACCGGGCCATCATGAACGCCTGCATTCAACTGTACGCCCTTTGCCGCGAGAGCCGCGAGAAGCGCGACATGGGCTTCGAGATGTCGGCGTGGGACGAGCGGCTGCTGCGGTACGGCGAGCGCTTCGAGGCGCGGATCATGGACCTGGCGGTCAACATACCCCTGAACGAGGCCCTCGATCGTTGTTGGGCGATTCTGGCGGAATGCTTCGAGCCGGTGGAGGTCGGCATCCGGGAATCGATCATCGCGGCGCACTGGCCGGCGGCCCCGCGGGCGGGCTGAGATTCGATGGCGCAGAGGAAGTTCAAGTTCACGCGGCCCGAGCTCAAGCGCCAGCGCGACGCGCTGGCGCGGTTCTCCCGCTACCTGCCCATGCTCAAGCTCAAGCAGCAGCAGCTCCAGCTCACCCTTAGGGAGGTCGAGCGGGCGCGGGACGCGGCCGCCGAGGCGCTGGCGGAGGCGCGCGCGCGGTTCGAGCGCCACCGCGGCGTGCGCGCCGACACCGCGGGCGTGGATATCGAAGGGCTTTCGGCCTGCGCCGAGGTGCGGACGGACACCCGCGCCGTGGCGGGCGTGAAGATGCCCGTGTTCGAGGGCGTGCGCTTTCCCGAGGCGCGCTACAGCCTCTTCGGGACGCCGCCCTGGGTGGATGCGGCCATCGCCGACCTACGCGCCGTCAACGAGCGCCGGGCGGCCGCCGAAGTGATCGACGCCCAGCACCGACTGCTCCGCCGGGAGTTCGTGAAGATCCTCCAGCGCGTCAACCTCTTCGAGAAGATCAAGATCCCCGAGGCCAGGGAGGCCATCAGGGCCATCCGCATTCACCTGGGCGATGAGCTGACGGCGGCGGTGGGCCGGGCGAAAGCCGCCAAGAGCTTGTGCGCCGAAGCCGAGACGGCCAGCACGGCGGGCGCCGCCGGCAGCGGGGAGGCGGCGCCGTGATCGCGAAGATGTTGAAGGTCTACTGCGCGGCGCGCGCGCGCGACCGGGAGCGGCTGGTGGATGCGCTGGGCGACCTGGGCGCCGTGCACCTGGTGCCGGTGGATCCGGCGAAGGCCGCGGCCGACGCGGGGACGAGCGCCGCCATCGATGCGCTGGGCCGCGCCCTCCAACTCGCCGCGAGCGCGGGCGCCGCCGGGACGCCGCCGGAGATCGGGGGCTTGGAGGCGGCGAGGGAGATGCTCGCGCTCTCGCGGCGCGCGACCGAGCTGGCCGCCCGCCTGCGGGCGCTTCACCGGCGGTTCGAGGCCCTGGCGCCCTGGGGCGAGGTCACCCGCGAGGCGCTCGACGCGCTGGAGGCGGCGGGCGCGGCGCCGCGCCTCTACGCCCTGGCCGCGCGGGATGTGCCCGCGATCCGGGCCGAATGCGTGCAGGTCGTCGCCGCGCTGCGGGGCGGCAAGGTCCTGGCGGCCGTCGTCGACCGCGGGGGCCGCGCCGTGCTTCCCGAGGGCGCCGAGGAAGTGCCGCGCCCCGCGACGGATCGGCCCGCCCTGCGGGCCGAGGCCGCGCGCATCGAAGCGGAGCTCGCGGCGGGCCGCGCGCGCATGCGCGCCCTCGCCGGGTTGCGGGAATCCATGGCGTGCGAGCTGACCGCGCTCGAGGCGCAGGCGGCCCGCGCGATCGCCGTGCGCGGCGGCGCGGGAGGCGAGGAGGTGTTCGCGCTGCAGGGCTGGGTGCCGGCGCGGCGCGCCGGGGACCTCGCCGCGGGCCTGGCCCGCGCGGGCTTGGACGCGGCGCTGCGCACCTTCGAGCCGGCCGAGGACGAGACGCCTCCGACGCTGATCGACTATCCCCGTTGGGTGAAGCCGATCAAGGGGCTCTTCGACATCCTGGCCACGCTGCCGGGATACCGCGAGGTGGATCTCTCGCCCTTTTTCATCATCACGATGCCGCTCTTCGCCGCCATTATCATCGCCGATGCCGGCTACGGCCTGGTGTTCGCCGCCGCGGCGTTGTGGCTGGGCCGAAAATTGCGGCGCGCCGCCGACAAGGTCAAAGCCCAGTTGCTCTTGGTGATTGGAATCGCCACGATGCTCTGGGGGTTCTTCACGGGCAGCGTGTTCGGCTTCGGGCCCCTGGAAGTCGCGGGCTGGGGCGGAGCATGGGAAACGGCCGGCAAGGCGTTCAACGCCGTGCTGATCGGAGGCCGCGTCGATGGGGACGCCTTCGAGGCGGCGCTGGCGGTCTCGGAGCCCGCCGCGCGCGCCGCCGCGCTGGCCGCGCTCGGCGAAGACGGCATGGTGCACCTGCGCGTCGTGCTGATGAAGCTCAGCTTCTTGCTGGCCGTGGCGCACCTCGTCGGCGCGCGGCTGCGCGAAGCCGCCGCGCTGGCCCCGAACCAGCGGGCCCTGGCCAGCGTGGGCTGGGCGCTCGTCCTGGCGGGCATGTTCCGCGTGGTCTGGTTCCTGTTCTTCGACCTGCAGGCGGACGCGGACGCGGGAATTCCCGGTTGGACGGCGGCGGTGTTGGCGGCCGGGGCGGCGCTGGCGATTCTCTTCGGGGTTCCGCACCGCAGCCTCTTGAGACGAGTGGGGGTGGGCTTCGCTTCGTCCCTGTTGCCCTTGGTGGGCACCTTCGGCGACACCATGAGCTACATCCGCCTCATGGCGCTGTCGCTGGCCGGCCTGCATATCGTGCAGGTGTTCCAAGTCCTGGCCGGCCGGCTGGCGGACGCGGCGACGTGGGGCGCGGGCGTCCCGCTTCTGGTGCTGGGGCACGTCTTCAACATGTGCCTCTGTTTGATCGCGATCTTCGCGCACGGCGTGCGCCTGCACATGCTGGAGTTTTCCAACAACGCCGGCGTCACTTGGTCCGGATATCCCTTCAAGCCCTTTGCAAACCACGATGGGGAGGAGCGCTGACCCATGGAAATGACGGAATTCCTCGGACAATTCTCAGGCCAGCTCGGGTTCGGACTGGCGCTGGGGCTCGCCGCCGCGGGCAGTTCCCTGGGCATCTGCGCCGCCGGCAGCGCCGCCGCGGGCGCCTGGGCGCGGGAGGGCCGCGAGGGCAAGCCGCTGCGCTTCAGCTACATCATTTTGACGGGCATGCCGCTGTCGCAGACGATCTACGCCTTCGTGTTCATGCTGATCGGCCTGCGCGGCATTGCCGCCGAGCCGGCAACCCTGATCGCCAACGCGGGCGCGGTGCTGGGCCTCGGGGTGACCTGCGGCCTGGCGCAGTTCTTCAGCGCCTGGATGCAGGGCGTCATCGGCGCGGCGGGCGTGCGCTGCCTGTCGGAGAGCGAGGGCAAGGGCTTCGCGTTCCTCATCATCGCCATGGGCATCGCCGAGACGGTCGGGCTCTTCGGCATGGTGCTCCTCTTCCTCGTTCTGCCGGTGGTGGCGCGGTAGCGCGGGCGCCGCGGGAGCGGGCATGGGGCTCTACGAGCGCGAGTATTACCACGGGGAGCGGCGGTTCCGGATAGGGCTGCCCATGGGGCCGCGCTGGCGGACGTCGGCGGTGGCGTGGCTCATCGGCATCACGGTCGGCGCGCACTTCCTGCAGCTCATCCTCCAATCCGCGGGGCTGCCCCCCGTCCTGGACTGCGTTCCCTCCAAGGTCGTCGGCGAGTTCCAAATCTGGCGCCTGCTCACCGCCGCCTTCTGCCACGCCGATCTCGGGCACCTCTTTTTCAACATGCTGTGCCTCTTCTTCTTCGGGCCGCAGATCGAGGGCCTGTACGGACGGCGCGACTTCACGGTCTTTTACCTCGCGGCGGCGGTCATCGGCAACCTGGCGTTCACGGCCGCGGCGTACGCCTCGGGCAATATCCACCAGCCCGTCATCGGAGCCTCGGGAGCCTGTTACGCGGTGCTCGTCCTGTGCGCCTTCTATTTCCCGCGCCAGATCGTGCTGCTCCTCATCATCCCCATGCCGCTCTGGTTCTTGAGCGCGTGCTTCGTGCTCAAGGACGTGATCGCCCTTTTAAACCCCCACGCCGACCCGTTGGTCGCCTACGTGGTGCACCTGGCGGGCGCGGCGACGGGGGCGCTCCACCGCCTGTTCGATCTGCGGGCGGGAACGCTGCTGGCCCGCGTGGCGCGCGCCCGCGCGCGCCGGCGTTGGCGCCGGACGTTCCAGGAACGGATCGAGGCGGACGACGGCGTGCCGCGGGACATCGAGGAACTCGAGCAGCGGCGTCTCGATCGGCTGCTCGGCAAAATTCACGAATCCGGCCGGGAGAGCCTGTCCGCCGAGGAACTCGCCTTTCTCGACCGCATGAGCCAACGCTACCGGAGGCGCACGTGATTTCCCAGGCCGCATGCGTTCCGTACCGCCGCGCGGGGGACGCCTACGAGATTCTCCTCATCACGAACCGCAAGGGCAGATGGGGCCTGCCGAAAGGCATCATCGACGGGGACGAGACGCCGCAGGAAACGGTGGCCAAGGAGGCGCTCGAGGAAGCCGGCATCGCGGGGACGGTGGAGGAGGAGGCGATCGGCGCCTTCGTCTACGCCAAGTGGGGCGAGACGCTCCGGGCCGACGTGTACCTCATGGAGGTCGTCGAGACCTACGCCGATTTCCAGGAGTCGACCTTCCGCCGGCGCGAGTGGCTGCGCCCGGAGATCGCGCTCGCGCGGATTCGCAACCGCATGTACGCGGTCCTCCTGCGGGCGGTGGAGATTCTCGACGCGCGTTTCGGCATCGAAGTCGCGCGGGAGCGGCGCGGGCGCGGCGCCGATTAGCCGCGGCGGAAGAGCGGCCGCGCCCGGCCCGGCCTCTCCGCGCCGCCGGAACGGCTTCGGGCGCGGGCGCCGGCAGGGCCCTCAGACCGTCTCCGGCACCACGTAGGGCGGCCGGTACTTGCGCGTGAGGAGCGCGTTCGCCTCGGCGTCGCCCACAAAGGTCTCGGTTTCGCCGTCCAGGACCAATCTCCGGCCGCCCACCCGGTGAGAAATGTTGCCGAGGTGGCAGAGGAACGTCGAGAGATGCCCTTCCTCGATGTCCGCCGCCGGGCGGGCGCGGCTCCACATGCATTCGATGAAGTTCTGGATGTGCGGCGCCGTCGATTGCCGGCCGTGGCCGAAGGGGCCGGGCGTGCCGTCCCGGTTCCACACCTGCCAGCCGTCGCCGTGGCGGCCGAAGACCATGATGCGGTCGCTGCCGTAAATCTCGATCTTGGTGGCATCGAGCTGCCAGAAGGGGAAAATATCGGCGTCGCGCTGCTTGTCGGTGCTCTTGCGCATGTACGGCGTCCAGAGCGTCATCTCGAAGGTCATGATCAGGTCGTCGTATTCGTAGGTGACGACTTGGGTATCGGGCGTCGCCTGTTTGTCCGCGAGGTGGAGGATGGCGGCCGCGCAGGCGACGGCGCGGGGATAGCGCGTCTGGGAGAACCAGCGCGCCAGGTCGAGCTGGTGAACGCCGTCGTTGACGATGTCGCCGCCTGAGTACTCCCACTTCCAGTTCCAGGCGCCGCCGTAGAAGTGATTGGGGTTGAAGCGGCGTGCGGGGGCCGGGCCGAGCCACCGGTCGTAATCGACGCCGTCGGGCGCGTCGCCGTCGGGCGCGTCCGCCAGCGTTCCACGGTGCTTCATGTTGTAGACGCGCATGAAGCGGACCCTGCCCAGCCCGCCGCCCTTGATGTACTCCAGCGCCTGCTTGGCGTACGGGGCGCTCCGGCCCTGCGTGCCGAGCTGGACGACCCGGCCGTACTTGCGCGCCGCCGCGACCATCCGGCGGCCTTCCCAGGCGTTGTGCGAGGCGGGCTTCTCGACGTAGACATCTTTCCCGGCCTGGCAGGCGAGAATCGTGGCGAGGGCGTGCCAGTGGTCGGGCGTGGCGATGACCGCCGCGTCGAGGCTCTTGTCGTCGAGCAGCTCCCGCAGGTCTTGGACGGCGGCGGGCTTCTTCCGCTGGGTCTTCTCGATGGCCGCGGCGCGCTGGGCGAAGAGCCGCGAGTCGACGTCGCAGATGCACGCGACCTCGGCATCGGCGCGGGCGGCGAACTCCTGGGCGAGGGCGCTTCCCCGCCCGCGCACGCCCACGACCCCGACGCGGATGCGGTCGTTGGCGCCCGCGGCTCTCAACGCCCCCGCGGCCGCCGCGGCACAGGCCGCGCCGGACATGAAGCTTCTTCGGGTGAGCATGGCGCGCCTCCCTCCCGATCGGGCTTTGGGCCCCGCGGCCCGGTTACACGTCGCAGAGGCGGAAAGCCTGCTCCAGCGCCGCGAACGGATCGCCGGACGGCACGAATTCATGCGCCACCCAGCCGTCGAACTTGAGGTCCGCGATGGCGCGCATGATCGCGGGGTAGTTGAGTTCCTGGGAGGCGTCGATTTCGTGGCGGCCCGGGTTGCCCCCCGTATGGAAGTGGCCGATGTGTTGGATGTTTCCGCGGATCGTCCTGATGACGTCGCCCTCCATGATCTGCATGTGGTAGATGTCGTAAAGCAGTTTGAATCTCGGCGAACCGACGCCTTTCACCACCTCGACGCCCCAGGCCGTGCGGTCGCACTGGTAGTCCTTGTGGTCGACCTTGCTGTTGAGCAGTTCCATGCACATCGTGACCTTCTTGCGCTCGGCGTAGCCGGCGACGCGCTTCAGGCCCTCGACGCAGTTCTTGATGCCCTCGTCATCCGGGAGGCCCTTGCGCTCGCCCGACATGCAGATGACGTTCGGGACGCCGGCCTCGGCGGCCAGATCGAGATTCCGCTTCATCTCCTCGACGAAGCGGTCGTGATTATCCTTGCGGTTCCAGCCGTTGCTGATGGAGCCGGCGCCGGGCGCCATGGTCGGCGTCAGACCGTGCTTTTTCACCGTCGGCCAGTCGTTTGCGCCGATGAGATCGATGCCCTTGATGCCGATCTTGGCGCAGTTGGCGGCCAGCGTCTCGAGGGACCACCAGGAGTCGAAGCACCACTTGGAGACCGACTGCCGAAGGCGTCCCTTGACGGCGGCGGCGGCCTCCGCCGCGGCCAAGCACGAACGCGGGGCCGCGAGCGCGGCGGCGGCCGCGGCGGCGCCCGCCAGGGCCGCGCGGCGGCTAACGGCGGAAGGCGCGGGCGAGGTTTTGCGTGGCATGGGGACTCCTTTCTCGTTAGGGGCCGTTGTCCGCCGGGAGCGGCGGCCGGAGGCGCAACACCGCGGCGCGCGCCGTCCGAGGCGATGGTAGCCGAGGCGCTCGCGGCGGTCAATCGTCCGGCCGGCGCCCCGAAGCCGCGTCATTTTTGCGCTTGACGGCTCTTATGAAACTGCCTATAATGCCGCCGCGTTTCCGCTGCTCCTGAGGTCGGGAGGAAGCGAGATGGAGGCGGAAATCCTGGAAATCCTTCTTCTGGGGCTCATTGCCATTGCCACGCCGATCATAGGGCTGATCGCCTTCGTGCGTGTTTTCATCCTTGGCGCGCGAATCAGGCGGATGGAGAACCGGCTCGTCGCCCTGGAGCGTCGCGGCGATCCGCGGGAGGAAGCATGGCCGCCTGCGGCACCGGCCGTTTCTGTCGCGCCTGCGGCACCGGCCGTTTCTGTCGCGCCGGCCGCGCCGGCCACCCCGGCCGCGCCGGCCACACCTGCCGCCATATCGCCGCCGCGCCCCGCCCCGGCGCCGCTTGTCGCGCCGCTGCCACCCGTGGTCCGCCCCGCCGAGCCGGCGCGCGCCGCCGCGCCGCCGACCGCTTGGATCGAATTCGAACGGCGTCTCGGCACGCGCTGGTTGAGCTGGATCGGCGCCCTCATTATCGTGGTCGCGCTCGCCTTCCTTCTCAAATTCGTTTACGACCTGGGCCTGCTCGGACCGGCCGGCCGCGTCGCCGTCGGCTTGGCCGTGAGCTTCGGAATTCTGTGCCTGGGCGAGTTCAAGCTCAGGCGCGCGAGCGATCTTCTCTCCCAGGCGGTGAGCGCCGCGGGCGGGGGCGGGCTCTTCCTGACGACGTTTCTCGCCTTCAAGTTCTACGGCTTCTCAGGCAGACTCGCCACATTCGTGCTGCTCGTTTACTTCGCCGCGTTCCTCACCGCTCTCGCCGTGACCAGGCGCGGCGCCGTGCTGGCCGTGCTGGGGCTCGTGAGCGCCTATGCCACGCCGTTCCTGCTCTCGACCGGCCAGGATCAGGCCGAGATGCTTTTTGCGTATCTCGCGATTTTCGCCCTCGCGAGCGCCGCGCTCAGGCTCGCCTGCCCGTGGCGCTGGCCGACGCTGCTGTGCGCCGTGTTCACGGCGGTCTACTACGCGGGCTGGTACACGAAGTTCTATACGCCCGAGCGCCTCGGGATCGCCCTGGCGGGCGCGCTGATCTTCCCGGTCCTTTTTACGTTCTCGGCGCTGGTCCGCGGCGCGCGGCGCCGGAGCGAGATCCTGCCGGTGGATCTCGCGCTTACCGCGGCGGCCGTCGCGGCGGCCGTCGGGCAGGCGTGGGTGCTCCTGGCCCCGGCGCACGAGACGCCGCTCGCCTTCACGCTCATCGGCGTCACGGTTTTCGGGCTGGGAGTGCTGCGGGTCATGCGCGCGCGGCGCATGAGCACGGCCGCCGCCGAGGAAACGATGCTGCTCGTCTCCGCGGTGCCGCTGGCACTCCTCGTGCCCGCTCTCCTGAAGGCCGAGGGGGCGGTCATCGGTTGGGCGTTTGCGGCGGCGGCCTTTGCCACCGTCGGCGGAAGCGCGCGGCGGCTGGCGCTGTTCGCCCTGGCGGGCGCGTGCCTCTTGGCGTCGTGGGTTGCCGGCAGCGACGCCGGAGTGGAGCACTCGGGGTACTTCCGCGTTATCGCCAATCCGGTGTTTCTGGCCTGGTGCGCCTTGGTGGCGGCCTGCTTCTATACGGGAGCGCGTTTCCGCGCGGCCCTAGGGCCGCGGCAGGGGGGCCTGGGCATGCTCGGCGCGGGCGTGCAGGTCTTCGCGGTCGCGGCATTCCTCGGCTTGCTTTCCTACGAGGCGGTCGCGTGGTTCAACGGTCAGAAAAGCACGCTGCACTTCTTAGACTCGGACGGGCGCAACGCGCTGTCCGACTACCAAACGGCGGTGCTGGCGATCCTGTGGGCCCTGTACCCGTGGATCTATCTCTGGGGTGCGAGAGCGCGGCCGTGGCTCTGGCGCGCGGCGGCGGTTCACTACGCGGTGCTCGGCGTCGGCTTCCTCTGGCTCCTCGCCTGTCTTCACGCGCAGCCGGCGATGTACTTCCTCAACTTCTCCCTGGCGGCGTGCGCGCTCTTTCCCGCCATGGTATTCGTGACAGCGCGGCGTTTCGCGCCCGGCAACCCCGCCGCGGCGCGCGGGCTCGAGCTCTACGGACATGCGCTCGCCCTCGCGCTCCTGACGACGGAGATCGTCGGCAATCCCATCCTCCGCGAGTGGGCGCCGAAACACTATTACTGGATCAAGATGGCGCTCGTCTCCGTTGGGTGGGCTCTCTGGGGCGTCGGCATGGTGGGGTGGGGCATCAAGCGGAGCCGGATCTCTTGGCGCTGGTTCGGCCTGATCCTCCTGGGCGTCACCGTGATCAAGGTCTTCACGGTGGATCTCGTGGAAGCGCGGGATCTCTGGCGCGTCCTCTCCTTCGCCGCGCTGGGAGGACTGCTTCTGGTTTGCTCGTATGCCTACATTCGCCGTGAGGCACGGAGGCGATCGGAATGCGAAGGAAATTGACGGCATGGCAGGCGGCCGCCGCCGCCGCGCTTTTCGGCGCGGCGCTGAACGGCGGCGAGACGGAGTTCGCGGCGTGGCAATGGCGTTGCGGCGTCACGGCGCCGCCTGGACCCTTCGCGGCGCTCGCCCTGACGCCGGAGATGTTCGATGCCTGCGCGCGACCGCATTTCTCGGATTTCAGGCTGACCGTTGCCGGCGGTTCGGAAGTCCCCTACGTGATCGCCTCCGAGCGCGACAGCGTTAAGGAGTTCGAGGTCAAGGGCAGGGAACTCAACCGCGAGCAGCCGGACGCGGAGACGAAGCGCCTCACCGTCGATTTCGAGGTCGCGACCCTCAAGAACCGGCTGGTCGTCGCCACTTCGGGGGAGAATTTCCTGCGGCGTGTGCGCGTTGAGGGCAGCCATGACCAGCAGACCTGGGCGACCCTCCTTGAGGACGGCCTAGTGGCCGCCGTGGCGGGGCAGAGGTTCGAGACCGTCGATCTGGGCTCCGACAACAACTACCGCTTCATCCGCGTCACGGTGCGCAAGATGGCCGAGGAAGAAGCGGCGCCCGACTTCGAGGCCGTCCGGTGTTGGCGGCGCGTCGTCAAGACGGCCGAGCCGATCGTTCGCCGCTGCACCGTCGTCGGCGGGCAGGTCGAGTACACGCGTGATGGGGGCCGGCGCGTAAGCACGGCGTCCATCGACTTCACGTATCGCCATCTGCCCATCACGGCCCTTAGGCTCGTCCTTGCGGGCGCTCCCGAGCGCGTGTTCCGGCGGAACTGCCGGGTATTCGGACGGGATTCGTTGACGCACATGGAGAAAGTCAGGTTCGAGACCGGCGAGAAGGCGGGGGAACGGCCCGTCGATACGCCCTGGATGCAGGCGGGCACGGGCACTATCGCGCGGGATATCGAGGGCCGCGCGAGCCTGACGCTTGCCGTAGAGGCGCCCTATCGGTACGTCAAGATCGAGATCGAGAACGGGGACAACCCGCCCCTGGAACTCGCCGCGGTGGAAGGCCTCTACCACGCGAAGTACGCGGTTTTTCAGCCCGCGGGACAGAAGCTCTTCACGGCGTATTTCGGCAATGACGAGGCGCGGGTGCCGCAATACGAGGTCGAGGCGTTGGCCGAGGTGGATCTCAAGCTCGTGCCCAAGGCCGAGGCCGAGGCGCTCGTAGCGCAGGATCCGAAGAGCGAGAAGGAGTCCCCCGAGGGACAGACGTTCGTGTGGGTGCTCATGGCGCTTTCGGCGCTGGCGGCCTTGGCGCTCCTGTGGCGGAGCGCGAAGCTGGGGCCGGCGCCCGAACCGGCGCGGAAGACTCCGGCCGCGCCGCCCGGCGGCGCGGCCTAGGCGGTTACGATCGCGTCCCCGAGGAATGCACCGCGCTGCGCGCGGACGCGGCGCTCGGCCCGCGTTGGAAGTCGGCGCGTTCCGGCGGCACCGGACCGCCGGCGGGAACACGCCGCGGCTTGATCACGATGGGGCCCGAGCGCTTCCTTGCCCGCGTCTTCGGCGCCGCCGAGCGGAATAGCAGGTAGGCGCCCGCCAGAACCCCGCCCCACATGCAGGCGAAGGCGCCGACGCGGACGCAAGCCGCGAGAGTCGTGTCGTACTGGAGCATTCCCAGGCGGCCGAGGATGTAGTTCCAATCGTGCTGGGCGTCGCCGCCGCCCACCGAGACGAGCGTCAGGGAGAGGGAACGGGCGTCGGCGATGTAGCGCGCCGAGTCGTACATGTTGGTGGCAAGCCAAGGGCCGCATACCACGGCGGCGAAACGGTCGCCCTGGCGCAGGAACAGGAAGGCCGCGATGACCGGGGCGGCCATCTGCGCGAGAGTGCCGCCGAGGGCGTGGAGGAAATCGCTGCCCGTCCAGACGAAGAGAAGATGCCCTCCCTCGTGGATCCCCAGGTTGAGGGCCCCGAAGATGCTCGTATACCCCGCCTCGCACAGGTGGCGGACGCCGATGTATCCCAGGAACACGAGGAGGGCCAGCCTCAAGGGCAGCCATCCTCCGAGGCCCGAGGCCGCGCCTTCTGCTCCGATCGGATCGCGCAACTCCATGCCGCTCCTCCCCGCGCCGTCTATCAAGACTTTCGGCCGCGAAGCCGCGCCGCGTTCACGGCGGCCCGGTAATCGGACCTTCCAGCGCGGCGCGGCCGGCGGACAAACCCGCCGGTCCGGACGGAGGGCTCCGCGGCATTCCGATAGCATCGCCTCCCAGCCGCGGCGGCGGGCTCCGGGCGGCGCGCAGCCTCCGCCCGCGCGGGGCGCGCGTTGCGCGCCGGAGTGGCGCCCTAGCGGCGCTCTTCGGGCGGCGGCGGCTTCGGGGCGAGCGCCGGCACGTATAGCCCGGCGATGTGTTGGGCGAGGCTCTTGGGAGCGGCGCGCCGGAAGTTGGTCAACACGATCACGGCCAGCCGGTCGTCCGGGTGGATCAGGAGGTAGGAGGAGAAGCCGGTCGCGTGTTCTCCGCTGTGGCCGAAGCCCCGCCGCCCGTTCATCGAATCGTCGGCCCAGCCCAGGCCGTAGGGCGCGTTCGTTCCCTTCGCCAGCTTGACGGGCGTCCAGGCCTGGGCGATGGTGTCCTTCTTGAGCAGCGTCTCGGACTCGAACGCCGCGGCCCATTGCGCCAGATCCGCCGCGGTGGACAGGATTCCTCCGCCCCCGTAGGACAGGATGGACTCGGCGATGAATGCGCCGTTCCGGAGGCGGTTGTCCCACCGGTCGTAGCCCGCGGCGCGGCCGGGGATGATGTCCCCGTGGCTCACTATGCGCGTGTCGGACATGCCCAACGGCGCGAAGATGCGCGCTTTCAAGAAATCGCCGTACCACAGGCCCGTGTGTTTCCGGATGATCATGGCGAGCAGGTGGTAATTCGTGTTGCTGTAGGCATAGCGCTCCCCGGGCGGGAAGTTGAGCGGCCGCCGGGCGGCGGCGGCAAGGACGTCCTCTTCCGTCACATCGAGGCGCAGACTGGCGGTCGGCTCGTTGATGAAATCCTTGATCCCCGAGGTGTGGGAAAGAAGATGCCGCACCGTGATGTCCTTCCACGCCTCGGGCGCGCCCGCCAAATGCGCGGCGACCGGATCGTCGAGGGCGAGCTTGCCTTGCTCCATTAGCATCAGAATCGCCGCCGACGTGAAGGTTTTCGTGATGGACTGGATTTGGAACACGGTCCGGGGGCCGGCGGCGACGTCGAGTTCGACGTCGGCTTTCCCGTAGGCCGCGAGCTTCACCAATCGTCCTTCCAGGCGGACCGCGAGGGAGACGGCGGGAATGCCGCGCTTGCGCATTTCGCCTTCGATATAGGCATCGACGGCGTCGGCCCGGAGGGCGGCGATGGCGTACACGCAGGCCTCGCCGGGCGCCAGCTCGGCTTTCCACTCCGCCCGCCCGCCGGTGTACGCGCGCACCTGCGCCGCGCCGGCCTCGGAGATCTTCCGGATGACGCCCGCCGGCGGCACGGCGTATTCCGGCGGGCCGAGGGAGAGGTCGAGGGCGATGGGCGCTTCGGAGATATTGACGAGCGCGGCGGCGATGCTCCCGTCGGGCGCCGCCCACGCGCTCGCCAGGGCGCGCGGGGCTTGGCCCTCGAACTCCCTCACGGCGTCGCGCTGCCCGGCGTAGATCGAGAGCCGCGACATCGGGATCGGCGCCGTGGGCGCGTCGATCGCCGGGGGCCTGAGGAAGACGCCGTCGCGGAGGTAGGGGAGCGCCGCCCGGCGGACTCGGACGAGGCGCAGGAAGAAGTCCAGTTCCTCCCCGCGGTCGGCAAGCTGCCCGGGCAGGAAGTTGGCGATGGTGGGCTGCTGTCCCCACGCGAAAGCCCGCCCCTGCTCGAGGCGGAACTGCGCCGCGAACTTCCGATCCAGAAGCTCGAGCGGACGGGCGGGCGCGAACTCGGCCGGCCACAGCTCGTCGTACGGCGGCCGCGTCAGGGAGGAGTAGCTGCCGAAAAAGAGCGCGCAGGCATGGTAGACGGCGTGGAAGAAGGGAATGGGCTCCCACCGGCCGGGCGCCGCGTAACGTTCCATGCTCACTTGCAGGCTGAGCATCGCATCGAGGTGGGGCAGCCACGCCTCGCCGCAGCCCTCGCCCGCGAGGGCCACCGGCTTGGCGGGGGCGCACCGCGCGCGAAGGTCCTCCTCGAGGCGGCGGAAGCCTTCCATCCACCACGCGCCGCCGCCGAGCGGGTGCCCGTGCCCGGGATCGTAGCACGCGAGGCTGGAGCAGGCTTGGTCCATGTAGATGCCATCGACTCCCAGTCCCCGCACCGCGCCTTCCGCCAGGGCGGCGTAAGTCCCGCGCCAGAACTCGGTCCCCATGCACATCGAAGCGCACGGCGCCCGGTTGAAGGTGTTGTACACCTCGGGTGTCACGCCGCCGTCGGGCCGCTTGACCGCCCAGCGCTCCGCGCCCTGCTCCACCCAGCTTCGCGTCGTCATGCCCCAAAGCCGCTGGTTCATGTACACGAGGGCCCGGATGCCCCGCTCCTGGGCGCGCGCGAGCGCCTGCCGGAAGGGCTCCTCGCCCTCCCGGGGCGGCAGGTATTCCGGAAAGCCCGTGTCGTAGGCGCAGCCGTGCCACCAGTGCCAGAACACGCTCACGGGAACTTCGGCGTGTTCCATGAGCGCCGCGGCCGGCGCGAGCACCCCCGGCGACCGGCCGCGGTTCCAGACCCAAAGGGCCGTGTCGAGGAGCCACGCCGGTGTGAGCTCGCGCAGGCGGCGGCTCTCCCGCACCCACGCTTGCCGCCAGGCCCAGGCGCGGTAAAGCGCGGCCGCGTCGTACCAGTCGCCGCGGAAGGCCGTGGCGAGAGCCTCGTAGGCCGGCTCGAAACGCGCTTCCCCGCCGGGCGAGAGGGACGGGACGTGCACGATCTCGAGAGCGAGGCCCTTTCGCTCGAGGCCGAAGACGGCGAAAAGCTTGCGCAAGGCGGCGGTGTCGTTCGCCGCGAGAAGCAGCCCCGGGCCGTCCTCCCCGTACAACGCCGCGCACTGCATCGACAGGAGCCCCGGGTACTCCCATTCCCAACGGCCGGGCCGCCCGCCGGCGTGGAGCAAGTCCCGCGCGCGCCGGCAGCGCTCGCCCATCCAAACCGGCACGGCGAGCGTCTCGGCCTCGCGGCGCGCGCAGGCGATGCGCGGAAAGCGCAGGTCCCGGAGCGGCCGCGCGCCGAGGCCTTCGAGCGCGATGGACCAACGGCTCTCGGCGCCGCCGGCGGACAGCCGGACCCGCGCCGTCACCTTCAAGTCGGGCAGGTTCACCTTGTCGAACCCGGCCCAGAGGAGTTCGAGCCCGTCCTCCGCGCCGGGCGTCGCGCGCCATGCGAAGCGCGCGGCATCGGCCGGGCCGAAGGCGGGCCCCTCCGCCGGAGCGGCCGTCCAAAGCGGAAGGAGCGCGTCGGCATCGGCGTGATCGTACCCGGTCGCCTTGTCGCGAAACTCGACCAGGCTTCCGTGTTCGGGTTCGAAGCGCAGGCGCAGAGCGGCCGAATCGACGGCGGGGGCCTGGGGTTCGGCAAGGAGCGGCGCGCACGCGGTCAGCGCGGCGAGAAGGCGGGCGAGGGCTCTTTCCGCGCCGCGCGGCAAGGTCGCCCGGAGATCGTGTTTCGTCGGCATGGCGGCATCCTCGCGCGGGCCGGCGCGGGCGCCCGCGGGTTCCCGGCGCACGGGAGCGCCTTCGGGCGGGCGCGCGCGCGCGCCTCGAAGGTAACCGTTTTCCGCCGTCATTGCACGCCCGGAGCGGAAGGGCGCGGCGCAACGGGCGGGAAACGGCGGCGGCCGGCCTTTGCGGGGACTTGGTCGAAGGGAATCCGCCTTTTTGGTACGATGCTCGTGTCGCGGCCAAGGCCGGGCGATCTTCGTCGGTCCCGGGCGAAGGCGGCGCGAGGCGTGCCATGAGGCGTTGCCGCTTGCATGCGCGTTGACGGCGCCGCTTGCCCGCGCGTCCAGGGGCGCCGAAGAAACGCGCGCGGGCGGCCGACGCCGCGGCGGACCGGGCTGCCGCGAGGCGACCCGGGACACGGCGGCGTGTTTTCTCATGGATTATTCGCTAAAGGCGCCTGGGTCCTAGATCTCCGCCGGCGGGAGCAAGGCGCGCGAGAAGCAACGACAGGCGGCGGACGACGAAGGGAAAGGGACGATGATGGCCGAGGCACCTTACGCGCGTTTCGCACGGAGGGAGCGCATCCTGCGGGATGAACTGGCGATCGACCGCACGGTGTTGGCGAACGAGCGCACGCTGCTTGCCTACGTGCGGACGGCGCTCACGCTGATCATCGCGGGCGCGACGTTCATCCAGTTTATCGAGAGCGGCGCGCTGCGCGTCGCGGGCTTCGTGGCCGTGCCCGCGGGCTTGCTTGTCGGGCTTGCGGGCTTCTGGCGCTGCGGGCGGATGGCCGCCGCGATCCGGCTGCTCAGAAACGCGGCCGAGCCGCCGGCTGGGGGAGGTGCGGCATGACGGCCCTGGTTCTTGGATTTGTCTTCTGCGCGGCCGAGGGGGATGCGTTCCTTCTGCGACTGAACGCGTCGCCGCGGACCGACCCCGGCGCGGCCTTCGCGGTCGCCCTTGACGCCGGACCCATCGAGGGATTTCCCCGGGGCTGGCGGCTCGTCGGGTGCGACGGCGCCGCCATCGCCTTCCAATACGACCCGCCGCTTGCCGGCGAGGCGCTGGGGACGCTCACATGCGCGCGGGCCCCGGCCGGCGATCAGCTTCGGATCGAGCCCGGCGAGTCCCGCCCGGAGGCGGATTCCGGGGCGGTCGCGGTGATGGAAGACGACTCCGGCGTGCGCATCGACAACGGCATCGCGGAAGTGTTCTACGCCCGCGCCGAAGGCGGTCTGCCCGCCGCGATCCGGTTCGCGGCGGCGGGGCGGACGTTCGCGGGGTTCCATTTGAACGACCGCCTGTACGAGGCCGAGCGCGGCGGGTTCCTCCTGAGGGAGGACCGGGCGCCGCGCATGCGCGTGCTTGCGCGCGGGCCGTATCGCGCGGCGCTGGAGATCGAAGCGCGCTACGGCGGCGAACGTTCCGCGCCGGGCGCGCCGCGGGCGCGCTACGTTTTCGAGCACTTCGCCCGCTCACCCGCGGTCCGCGTCACGGCCCGCATCGTCCAGACGGAGGCCGTCGACTGGAGCGAGCTGCACGTGCTCGAGATCAACTTCCCGGACGAGTTCTTCACCCGTTGGGAGACGGGCGATCCGGCGCGCGCGGGCGCGCTTTCGGCCGGCGGCTCCTCCGTCAAGGGCGATGCGTGGGGCGCGCTCATGGGCGCCGGAGCGCGCCTGGGCATCTTCGGGTCGCCGGTCATCATCCACGACGGGCGCGGCGGCTACGGCACGTACCTGCACGGGCCGTGGACGCGCCTTGACCGCGCGGCGGCGCGGCGCGAGTGCGTCCTTTGGGCGGGACCCGACGACGCCGCGGCTTTCGCGCGCGACCGCGCCGCGCCTCCCGTGGAGGCCGTCCTCACGCGGCCGGATCTCATGGCGCGCGAGGAGGCGCTCAGGAAGCGCGGGCCCTTTGTCGCCCATGCCTGCGACGCCCTCGCCGCAACGCAGCCGCTGCCCCGGCGCGAGGGCGCGCTCGCGCTTCTGGAGACGCTCCCCGCCCAGGTCGCCGCGCTGCCTCCCGCCACCGGCATGTGGGGGGTGGATGCCGGCGGAACGAGCGCGTTCGTCGACCGCGCCACGGGCGCTCTGGCCGGCCTGTGGTTCGGCGGGCGGCGTCTCGCGCGTCCGCACGGGGGCGGATTCGCGCTCACGCTCCGGGGGAAGGCGGGCGCCCGCGTCGTCGCGGGCGACGACGGCGCCTTCGGCGTGGAATGCATCGGCCGGGACGAGCGCATCGTCGTGCGGCGGCGCGCGCCCGACGGCTTGGCGACGGCGTTGACGCTGGAGCGCGGCGTCGACGGCGTTCTGGCGTCCTTCGCCGTCGAGGCGCTGCCCCCCGGCGAGAGCCTCGTCGAGGTCGTGTTCCCGTTGCTTGCGCTCGGCGCGCCCGGCGGGGACGAGCCCGTATTCCTCTACCCGCAGGTTTCGGGACGCTTGACCCGCGGGGCCTTCGACCGCGCCTTCGCGATTCAGGGGACCTATCCGAGCGGCTGGTGGTCAATGCAGTTCTGCGCGCTGTACGATGCGCGCGGGGCGATCTACGCCGCCGTCGAGGATCCCACCGCGGCGACGAAGGACCTCGCCTTCAGCGGCCTGGGGGATGCCGTGCTCTTCGAATCGCGCTGGCCGGCTCCCGACGCGGGCCGGCCCGGCAACGTGTTCGCGCTGCCCGGCCGCGTCCGGTTGGCGGGTTACGCAGGCGATTGGTTCGACGCGGCGCAGCTCTACCGCCGCTGGGCCGTGGAGAACGCCCCATGGATGCGCGCGCGGGCGCGGCCCAGCCCCGCGTGGATCGAGGACGTGGCCGTTTGGGCCCTCGCCAGCGGGACGGCCGAGGGGGTGGTGGAGCCGGTCGCCGAGTTCGCCCGCTACTTGGGCGTGCCGGCGGCGGTCCACTGGTACAACTGGCATGTAATCCCCTTCGACACCGATTACCCCCATTACTTCCCCGCGAAGGACGGCTTCGCGGCGGGCGTCAAGGAGCTGCAGGCGCGCGGCGTGCGCGTCATGCCCTACATCAACGGCCGCCTGTGGGACACGGGGCTGGCGGACTTTGCCGGCCATGCGGCCGCGGCGGCGACGTGCGACGAGACGGGGGCGCCGTTCATCGAGGAGTACGGCTCGGGGCGCAAGCTGGCGCCCATGTGCCCCGTGACGCCGCTCTGGCGCGCGAAGGTGACGGAGATCGTGACGCGGCTGGTCGGCCCGGAGTACGGCCTGGATGCCGTGTATATCGACCAGATCGCGGCGGCGCAGCCGCGGCTCTGCGCCAACCCGGCGCACGGCCATCCGCTGGCCGGGGGAAGCTGGTGGGTGGGGGCGGGGTATCGGCCCATGCTCGAGCGGCTGCGCGCCGCGATCGAGCCCGAGCGCGTCTTGACCACCGAATGCAACGCGGAGCCGTACATCGATCTTTTCGATGCCTATCTCACCTGGCATTTCCAGTACGCGGACTCGGTGCCGGCCTTCGCGGCGGTGTACGGCGGCGCGATCCAGCTTTTCGGCCGCGCGTACCGCGGGGGGCCGACGGCGGCGCTGGCGCTGCGCATGAAGGCGGCTCAGTCCCTCGTCTTCGGCGAGCAGATCGGTTGGATCGGCCCTGAAGCGGTCCGGGATGGGGAGAACGGCCCCTTTCTCCGCCGCATGGCGCAACTGCGGCACCGCCTGCGCGACTTCCTGGCGAAGGGCGCCATGGCGCGGCCGCCGCGCTTCCGCGAGCCCCTGCCCCAGGTGACGGCGGATTGGCAGTGGTCGGGCGTCTGGCCGGTTTCAGGTCCGGCCATCGAATCGGGCGCCTGGCGGGCGCGCGACGGCCGCGTGGCGTGCATCTTCGTCAACGTCACCGGCGAGCGCCGCGCGGCGGTGTGGGAATTCGCGCCGGAGGCCTTCGGCCGCGCGAGCGAGCCGTGCGCGGCGGCCATCGTCACCGAGGACGGCCGGCGCGCGGAGGGCGCGATGCTGGCGCCCGGCCCGGTGCCGATCGACCTCGGGCCGGGCGAGGCTTTCGCCTACATCCTGCCGGCCGAGTAGACCGGTCCCGGCGCGGCGGCGCCTTGACGGCGCGTCCCGCGGCGGCCATAGTAAGGGCGTTCGAAGCGCGGAGGCGGGCCGCGCCGCGACGGGCGCGTCGCTCCGGCTCCGCCGGGCAGCCGGCGGCTCGCCGAGCCGCCTTGTGTCGCAACCGGGAGGAGGTCCAATGTCCGCGTCCAGCGTCAAGGTCGCCATCGTGGGTTTGGGGTTCGGCGCCGAGTTCATCCCGATCTACCAGAAATACCCCAACGCGAAGCTGCACGCCATCTGCCGCCGCGACCGGGCGGCGCTCGACAAGGTCGGGGAAGCCTTCGGCGTCGAGCGGCGGTACACGAAGTACGAGGATGTCCTGGCCGACCCCGCGGTCGATTTCGTCCACATCAACTCCCCCATTCCCGACCACGCTTGGATGACGCTCGAGGCCCTGAAGGCGGGCAAGCATGTGATGTGCACCGTGCCCATGGCCACGACGATCGAGGACTGCGAGAAGATCGTCGCCCTCGTCAAGAAGACCGGCCTCAAGTACATGATGGCCGAGACCGTGGTCTACAGCCGCGAGTTTCTCTTCATCAAGGAGATGTACGCCAAGGGCGAGCTGGGCAAAATTCAGTACATGCAAGCCTCCCATCCCCAGGACATGGAGGGCTGGCCGGAGTACTGGGAGCGGATGATCCCCATGCACTACGCGACGCACGTCGTGAGCCCGGTGCTGGGGCTCGTGAACGGGCGGGCCGAGTACGTGTCGTGTTTCGGGTCGGGCAGGATCAACGAGCGCATCGCCGCCAAGTCCGGCAATGCCTTCGCCGTCGAGTCCTGCCACATCAAGATCCTGAACTCCGACATCGCCGCGCACATCTGGCGCTTTCTGTACGACACGGCGCGCCAGTACCGCGAGAGCTTCGATGTCTACGGCTCGAAGAAGAGCTTCGAGTGGGCCCTGATCGAGGGCGAGGAGCATGTAATCCACACCGCCAAGAAGCCCGAGCCGGAGATTCCCGCCCGGGTGTCGGTGCCCGACTACGCCCATCTGCTCCCCGAGCCGATCCGGCCCTTCACCCGGTCCATCCAGGATGCGGAGCACCTCTCCTTCATCCAGGGGGCCGGGCACGGCGGATCGCACCCGCACCTGGTCAACGAGTTCGTGTCGGCCCTGGTCGCCGGCCGGGACCCCTGGCCGAACGCGGCCATCAGCGCCAACTGGACGTGCGTGGGGATCTGCGCGCACCAGTCGGCCCTCGCGGGAGGCGCCGTGGTCAAGCTGCCGGAATTCACCCTGGCTTAAGACGGGCGCGGCTGCGGCTCAACGCGGCGCGGCGATGGCGTAGAGGCGGGAGAACGTGGCCACGTAGAGCGTGCCGTTGGCGGCCGTGGCCGAGCTGAACACCGGGCCGTCGAGCATGACGGTCGCGAGGACTTGCTTCTCCCGTTCGGCGGCGAGGATCGAGAACTCGCCCCGGCGCGTGCCCACGTAGATCTTGCCGTCGGCCGCCAGGGGCGAGGCCCAGACCTCGCCGCGGGTTTCGTGGACCCAGCAGGGCACGCCGGTCTCGGCATCCACGCAGTGAACGCGTCGGCCGAGGTCGCCGATGAAGACCAGGCCGTTGTAGATCGCGGGCGTGCCGCAGCAGTGCTGCTTGAGGACGTAATTCCAACGCGCCGCCTTGCCCGTGATGTCGCCGGTTCCGCCCGGTTCGAAGCACGTCAGCTTCGCCTCGCGCTTGCCCCACCAGATGTCGCCGCCCGAGGCCACGTAAACCCGGCCTTTGTGGAAGACGGGCATGCCCTTGACGACGCTCGGACTCTCGCGGCGGTTGGAGACATAGCGGTGGATGTCTTCCTTGGGCGCCGCCGGGTCGCAGTCGAAGCGCCAGAGGGGCGCGAGCGTCGCCACGGCGCCCGCGGGAGGGGCCGCCGCCAGGGGCGCGAAGGCGTAGACGATGCCGTCCCCGCCCGCGAAGAGCACTTGCGGCGCGCCGCCGACCTCCGCCAGGAGGGGCGAGGACCAGTTGCAGTGAAAGGTCCGCGCGGAGATGCCCTCCGCTTCCCGCGCGAGGAGGCGCCCGGTCTCCTTGTCGAAGACGACGAGCGCGGGCGCCTCGGGCGCCGCAATGGCCCGGTGGGTGCTGTCGACGCCGTTCGAGGTGTTGAGGTAGAGAAAGCGGCCGTGAAGGAGGATCGAGGCGTGGGCCGCATCGTGCTGGTGAACCCCGGCGTCCTTGCGCAGATCGAACGTCCAAATGATGTCGGCATCGCGGGGCGCGAGGGCGGGCGGCTCTTCGTCCTTGGCCGCCAGGAGGTTCGCTTCGTCGAGGAAAGGCCCGTCGTTGCCGTCCGCCTGGCCGTTGATGTCGAGGCACATGACCTCGCCGCGGTTGCTCACGACGTAGATGCGATCGCCCTCCACGGTGGGCGGCGAGCAGAGGCCGGCGCTGGGCCAATCGCGCAGCGGATCGCCGCCGAGCTTGGGCACGGCGAGTTGCCAGAGGAACGTACCGTCCCTTTCGTCGAAGCACATGAGCACGCCGCGCTCGCCCTTGCGGCGCTCGTCGCGCGGCCGGGCGTTGTTGGTGCCGATCAGGACGCGGCCCGCCGCCACGATGGGCGTCCCGTAAGTCTCGTCGCCGAGCATGGTCTGCCAGCGGATGTGCTCGTTCTTCCCGGGGTCGAACGCCGCCGGCAGGCCGCGCTCCTCCGAGACCATGTTGCGGGTGAAGCGTTCGCCCCATTGCGGTTGGTCGCCTCCCCGCAGAGGCGGCGCGAGGGCGGCAAGCAGCACCGCCGCGGCCGGCGCCGCGCTGCGCGGGCGCCGTCGTGTGTCGGACATGGATCGTTCCTCTCGGAAGCGCGGTAAGGGACCTGCCGCGATGGTAACGCATGGCGCGCAAAGGGGCTACCGGCTCCCGGCCGTCTTGACGCCCCGGCGCGGTATGGCAGGATTGAGCCCGTGGAGAAGGTCGTCGCCATCGTCAACCCGTCCGCGGCGCGGCTGCGCGGGCGGCGGGAGAGGGAACGGATTCTCGGCGCGCTCCGCACGGTCTTCCCCGGGCTCGCGCTCCGGGAGAGCGGCGGGCGCGGCGCCATCGCCGAGAGCGCCCGCGCCGCGGCGGATGCAGACCTCGTCCTCGCGGTGGGGGGCGATGGCACCGTGAGCGAGGCGGCGGCGGCGCTCGCCGGCGGGAGCGCGGCGCTGGGCATTGTGCCGGCGGGCGCGGGCGACGATTTCGCCCGGGCGGCCGGAATACCGCGGGCGCCCCTGGCCGCCTGCCTGGTCGCCCGCGAGGGCCGGACCCGCGCCGTCGATCTGGGCGCGGCGTCCTGGGAGGGCGAGGAGGGCGCGCGGCGCGCGAATTTCATCAATATCGCGGGTCTCGGATTCGACGCGCGCGTCGCGGCGGCGCGCCGCCGCTTCCCGCGCCTGCGCGGTTTGCCGCTCTACCTGGCCGCGGTGCTGAGCGCGCTGCGCCACTGGGAGAGCGCGCCGGCGCGCATCCGCGTTGCGGGGCGGGAGATCGAGCGGCGCGTGCTCCTGGTCGCGGCCGCCAACGGATCGCGCTTCGGCGGCGGGCTCAGAATTGCGCCCGAAGCGCGTTTCGATGACGGGCTCTTGGACCTGTGCATCGTCGCGGCGCTCAGCCCGCGGGCCGCGGTGTGCGGATTCGCGAGCCTCCTGCGGGGAACGCATGTCCATCGCAAGGAGTTCGAGCTTGTGCGCGCGCCCGCGGCGGAGATCGACTTCGTTCCGGGCATGCCGTGCCAGTTCGACGGCGAGGTCGTCGCGCCGGCCGGCGCGCGGCGGCTGCGCTTCGAGGTGCGGCCGGGGGCGGTGCGGCTGCGCGTCGGCGCGTGAGCGCGGCGCCGCCCCTCAGCGCACGAACGCCATCACGACCTCCAAGAGGATCAGGATCACGATGGCCCACTCGAGGACCAGGTTCTGCCGGGTTTGCGTCTCGCTCAAGACGCTCTGATAGAGGGTGTTCAGCGTCTCGAGCTTCTCGTCCACGGATTTCTCGTAGTCCCCGAGGTGCAGGCGCTGGGCCATGCCCATGTAGACCCGCGCCACGTACCAGTCCCCGAAGAACTTGGCCGTGTTCTCCAGCTCATCGGTGGTCTTGGCCATGTCCATGCGGACCTCGGCGAGCTCGCGCACCATGTCGCGCTGGCGGCCGTAGAGGAGCGGCAGGCGCCGGTGCAGGCGCTCGAAGTCCGCGTAGCCGCGCTCCAGGCGGATATCGAGGTACCGGTCGTACTTCCGCAGCATGAGGAGCTGGAGGTTGGCGACCTCGATCACGTAGAGCAGATCCTCGTAGGCCGCGTTGGGTTCGATGACGAGGGCCGCATCCCAGTGCAACACGGCCAAGTCGTCGTCGTAGTACGAAAACGCGATGCGCGTGACCTCCTCGATCTGCTGCGCCGAGAGCTTCTCCGGGCGGTTTTCGGCGGTGATGAGCGCCGCGACGCCCGCGCGCCCGTCGCGCCTCAGGGCGGCGGCGCCTCCCGGCGCCTCGGTCAGGCAGTAGGACACGTACTTCTCCGGGTCGATGTCCACATCGAAGGCATCCTCGTAGGCGTCCGACAGGAGCTGCTTGACGGCGTTGACGATGATGCGGAAGAGCTCAACGCGCCGCTTCCTCTCGCCACGGACGAAAGCGTCGAGCTGCTGGTAGCGCGCGAAGGCGGCAAGCGTGTCCTCCTCGGCGCGGAAGCGGAGCATCAGCGCGATCGCCCCCGCCTCGTACAGGCGCGCGTGGACCGCAAGGGGCGTATCGTCCTCCGCGCGCAGCTCCAGGCCCAAAGCGCTCAGATCGAGAGGCAGCGGCCGGGCGAAGTTCGCGTACTCCGGCTGCGCGCGCGTCGTCGCGATGGTCTCCTCGACGAGCATGGCCCCGAGGGCCGCCCGCGCCTTGACCAGGTCCAACGTCCCGCCCAGGTCGAAAACGCCGTGCAGCACCGCCTCTCCCTTGAATTTCATAGGTTTCTCCCTGCCGGTTCTCGCCGCTCACAGCATGACGGCGCCGGGGCGCGCCGTCAAGGAAAGCGGGGGGCGCGCCGGGGCCGCCGGGCGTGTTCGCGGGGGCCGCTTGTGATAAACTGGACCATTCACCCGTAAATGAAGCCCCGGAAGGGGCCGGATTAACGTGCAATTCGACTCCCGCACCGATCAGGAGCTCATGCGGCTCTTCCGCTCCGGCCGGGAAGAGGCCTTCGCGGCCCTGGTCCGACGCCACCAGTGCGCCCTCGTGAACTTCTTCCGCCGCATGGGCGTTGATACGGATGGAGCGCTCGATTGCGCGCAGGAGACGTTCCTGCGGCTCCTCAGGTACCGCGAGACCTACCGCGGCCTGGTGCCGTTCAAGGTGTTTCTCCTGCGGCTGGCGCGGCACGCGCGGATCGATTGGGTCCGGCGGGCGGCGCGGCGGGCGGCGCGGCCGCTTGAGTCCGAGGACTGCGCCGTCCCCGAGGAAGCGGTGCCGGCGGAGGCGCGCCTCGATCTGGAGGCGGCGGTCGCGGCGCTGCCCGAGCGTCTGCGCGAGGTGATCGTGCTGAGCGTGAAGCAGGGCTTGAGCTACGCGGAAATCGCGGCGGTCCTGGAGGTGCCCATCGGCACGGTGAAGTCGCGGGCCTTCTATGCGGTTCGGGCGCTGCGGGAGGTGCTGGATGCACGGCGAGAGATTTGATCCGCGGGAAGATTCGGAGAGGCTTGCGTGCGCCATGAGCGCCAATGCCGCGGCTTTCGTCCAGGGCGAATTGCTCCCCGAAACGGCGGCGCGCTTCGCCCGGCACTTCGAGGACTGCGCGCACTGCCGGGACGAGGTGCGCGGGGTTGCCGACGTCATCAGCCGCCTCGCCGCCCTGCCCGACTTGTGCGAGGATGTCGATCTGGTGCCGCGCGTCATGGCCGCGGCCGCGCGAGAGTCGGCGGCGAAAGCGCGGCGAGTCCGGCTGGCGTGGGCAACAAGCGGCGCCGTCGCCGCCCTGGCGCTCGCGGCGGCGGCTCTGGCGTGGCTGCATCTGCCCGGTGGCACGACCCCGCCGGTTGAGTTCGCGCCGCCGCCGGCCGCGCTGTCGACGGCGGAGGCATCCGGCGCCGCCGCCGATGCCCTTCTGTGGCTCGCCCGGGCGCAGGAGCCGTCCGGCGCCTGGAGCGCCGAGCGTTGGGGCGGGCGGCCGGAATACGATGTCGCCCTCACCGGCCTCGCTCTGCTGGCCCTGCTCGGCGGCGCGAACGACGCGGTCCCGCCGGAAAGGCCGGAGGCGGCGGCGCCGCGCGCGGCGCGCGAACGCGCCTGCGCGTATCTGGTCGGCGCGCAAGGCCCCGAAGGCCGCTTCGGGCCCCAATTCTCGGCGGCGCTTTACAACCACTCGATCGCCGCGGTGGCCCTCATCGAGGCTTTCGGCTGCTCGCGGGCGGAGGACCTGCGCGGGCCGATCGACCGGGCGCTCGCGTACATCCGCGCGCACGAATCGCCGGCGGGGGGCTGGGCCTATCTGGGCATCGCCGGCGAGGACCCCAACACGGCGCTCACGTGCTGGCCGCTCCAGGCGCTCCTCCTGGCGCGCGCCCTCGGTTGGCAGGGGCTCGACGAGGCGATTCGAGGCGGGTTCGCCCACCTGGAGCGCGTCGCCGATGCGCGCGGACGGCTGGGCTACCGGCGCGCCGGCGACTTCCTGTACGGCGAAGGCACGCTGGCGTCCATGGGAGCGCTGTGCGTGCTGCTGGCGGGCGACGCGTCGCCGCTTCAGCGGGATGTCCGCGCCCGGCTGCTCGACGCCGTCATGCTGGCGGGCGTCGCGCGCAAAGACAGCGGCGATCTGTACCGGGATTTTTTCCTGACCGCCGCCCTCGAGGCGCTGCCGCGCGGACGCGGCGTCCGCCTGCCCGCGGAGGTGGCTTGCTCCCTGAGCGCGCGTCAGGTCCGAGCGGGCGCCGAACGGGGAAGCTGGGAACCCCGCGATCGCTGGGGCGCCGCCGGCGGGCGCGTCTACGCCACCTCCGTCGCCGCCCTGATTCTCGGGGCGGGCGAGCGCGCGGAACGGCTTTCGCGTTGGGCGGCGAAAGGCTGATCCCCGAAAACGCGCGCCTCACGCGCCCGCGATCAGGCGCGCCGCCAAAACCACCAGCAGGGCGGCGACGCCGGCCGCGAGGTCATCGAGGAGGATGCCCGTTCCGCCGGGCAGTTTCTCCAGGCGGCTGATGGGCCAGGGCTTCAGCGTGTCGAAGAGGCGGAAGGCGAGGAAGGCCCACAGCACGTCCAGGGGGCCGGCGGCGCCGAGCAGCGCGATGCTTTGCCCCGCGAGTTCATCGCTCACGACGGCGGGAGGGTCGTGCCGGCCGAAGACCTGCTCCGCGCCGGGGGCCCAGCGCAGCGTGACGATGGAGAAGACGCAGGCGAAGGCCGCCAGCGCGGCGCGGAGGACGGCCGTGTCGAGGCTCAGGGCGAGGGCGGGCGCGGCGAAGGCGCAGAGCACGAGGCTTGCCCACGTGCCGGGCCACCACGGCAGGCGGCCGATGCCGAACCCCGTCGCCGGCAGCAGTCCGCCGCGGACCCTCGGGCGCGGCGCGGGGGCGGGCGGGGCGTCACATGTCAAGGCGGCTTCCCTTCAGGTAGAGCAGGCCCGAGACGAGCGTCAGAACCAGCGTCACTCCCAGGAGCGCGAGGACCGCATAGTAACCCGCCCGGCCCACCTCGTGCTTGAAGGCTTCGTAGACCAGCACGGCGGGTACGGTGATGCACTGGGCGAGCATCTTGGCCTTGCCCCAGGTCTTTGCGCCGAAGGCCTGGCCGCCGCCCTCCAGGTGGCTGCGCAGCGCGGTGACGGCGAGTTCGCGCACGACGATCAAGAGCGCGTACCACGCCGGCATGAGCTTCGAGAGGGGGACGAGGAGGATGAAGGAGCCGCAGATCAGGACCTTGTCGACGAAGGGATCGGCGACGCGGCCGAAGCCGGTGATTTGCTTGAGCCTGCGGGCGAGGTAGCCGTCGAGAAAATCCGTCGCCGCGCTGAAGACGAAAAGCGTCGCCGTCATCACCAGCCAGAAGGGCGTCCGCAGGGCTTCCACGTGGTCGAGCGCCACGTAGACGGCGAAGAGCGCGAAGGCGAGCGCGAGCCTGAGCAGCGTGATCTTGTTGGGGAGGTTTATCTTCATGGCGTCGGCTCAGCTCCCGCGGCGCGGCGGCCGCGCCCGTGTCAATCCAAGCGGTCCATTCTACGGAACCGGCGCGAGGATTGGTAGCGGCAAGCGCGCGCGCCGGAGGCGGCGCTTCGGGCGGCGTTCGAGGAGCCCGCCGCCGCGCGGCGCGCCTTCGCGCTCGATCACCGTGCCGACCAGATCGAGGCCCGCGACGCCCGTGATCCTGACGGCGACGAAGGCGCCGGGCTCGGCGCTCCCCAGGGGCAGGCGCACGACAGGGTCGACCTCGGGCGCCTCGGCGAAGCTCCGCGCGGCGAGAAACCGGCCCGAGGGCCCGTCGACGATGACGGTGGCCGTGCGGCCCACGCGCGCGCGGGCGAAGGCGCGCGCGTTGTCCGAGATCAGGCGGCGGAGGCGCGCGGCGCGGGCCCGCGCGACGCGCGGCGCCGGACGGGGTGCGAAACGGGCGGCGGGAGTGCCCGCCTGCGGGCTGAAGCTGAAGGCGCCGCCCCGCGGGAATCCCGCCGTTCGGACGAAGCGCGCCAGCGCCTCGAAATCGCCCGCGGTCTCGCCGGGGAAACCCGCCAGAAAGGTGCCGCGCGCCACAAGCGGCGGGATGCGGTCCCGCAGGCGGGCCATGAGGGCGGCGGCGCTCCCCGCCGCGGGCGCGCCGCGGCCCATGCGCCGCAGGATCCGCGGCTCGGAATGCTGAAAAGGCAGGTCGAGGCAAGGGAGGATTTTCTCGCTGGCGGCGATGCGGTCGATGAGCTCGTCGGTGATTCGACGGGGGTGGAGATAGAGGAGCCGAATCCACACGATGCCGTGAACCCGCTCCAAGGCCGCGAGCAGCTCGGGCAGCGCGGGGCCGCCGTCGAGGTCCTCGCCGTAGGCCGTCAAGTCCTGGGCGATGAGGACGAGCTCGCGCACGCCCGAGGCGGCCAGCTCGCGCGCTTCCCGCACGACGGCTCGGAGAGGCTTGGACCTGAGGGCGCCCCGAATTCTCGGAATCGCGCAGAAGGAGCAGCCCGCGTCGCAGCCCTCGCTCGCCTGGAGGTAGGCCCAGTGCCGGGGCGACAGGCGCAGGCGCGGCGTGTCGGCCGTCGCGGGTCCGCCGGAAGGCCGCGCGGCGCAGGCGATCCTTTCGCCGCCGGCGACGCGCGCGACGAGAGCGGGAAGGTCGCCTTCGTCATCCAGGCCGACGGCGCCCGCGAGCCCCGGGACGCGCTCGAAGATCTCCGGACCTAGGCGCTGCGGCAGGCAGCCCACGGCGATGACGGGTTTGCGCCGGCCGCGCCCGCCGAGGGCGACCAGGCGCTTCAACTCCGCCACCGATTCCGCGATCGCATCATCGATGAATCCGCACGTGTTGACGAGGATGATGTCGGCCGCGCGGGGATCGTCCGTCAGGAGGGCGCCCGCGCCGGCGAGGCGCGCCAGGAAGACCTCGGTGTCGACGAGGTTCTTGGCGCAGCCGAGGCTCACGGTGGCGATGGCGAGCGGTCGCAAGAGCGGTCAACCTCCCCGCGTTCGGGCCGGGCGCGGGCGGCTATCCCTCGGCCCTGGCTTTCTTGGATTCCCATTCCTCGAGGGTGTAGTACACCTCGCGGGCCTTGCTGCCCTTGAACGGCCCGAGAATGCCCTCCTCGGCCATCATGTCGATGAGGCGCGAGGCGCGGGTGTAGCCCACTTCGAGGCGGCGCTGGAGCAGCGTCGCCGAGCCGCGCTGCGTCTCCAGCACGATGCGCACCGCCTCGTCGTAGAGCTGGTCGCGCTCGCTGGGCGGCTCGTCGGCGGCGCCGCCGGGCTCGTTCTGCAGCTCCTGGTCGAACTCGGCCTCGGCCTGGGACTTGACGAAGTCGACGACCGCGCGGATCTCCCGGTCGGAGACGAAGCAGCTCTGGACGCGGCGCAGGTCCGAGGCGCCCGGCGGCAGGAAGAGCATGTCGCCGCGGCCGAGCAGCGCCTCGGCTCCGTTGCGGTCAAGGATGGTGCGCGAGTCGACCTTCGAGGAGACTTGGAAGGAGATGCGGCACGGCATGTTGCTCTTGATGAGGCCCGTGATCACGTCCACCGAGGGGCGCTGCGTGGCGAGAATCACGTGGATGCCCACGGCGCGCGACTTCTGCGCCAGGCGGATGATGAAAGCCTCGGCGTCCTTCCCGCCGGTCATCATGAGGTCGGCCAGCTCATCCACGATCAGGACGATGTAGGGCAGGAAGGTGGGGAACTTCTCGATCTCGATGTCGGTGAGCTTGCCCTCGATGCGGCTCAAGATCTCCTTCTTGCCGAGCTTGTTGAAGGCGACGATGTTGCGCACCGCCGCCTGGGAGAGGATTTCGTAGCGCTCCTCCATCTTGCCGGCGAGCCAGGCGAGCGCGGCGGGCGCCTTCTTCATGTCCGTCACGACGGGGCACAGAAGATGGGGGATGTCGGCGAAGTCCGAGAGTTCGACCATCTTCGGGTCGACGAGGATCATCTTGAGCTCCTCGGGCGAGCGCGTCATGAGGCTCGTGATGATGGAAGCGTTCAAGCACACGGACTTGCCCGAGCCCGTCGCGCCGGCGATGAGCACGTGCGGCATCATCGTCAGGTCGCTGATCACGGGGTGTCCCGCGCCGTCCTTGCCCAGGAGGAGGGGGATCTCGTGGCGGCTGGCGCGGTAGACGTCGGACTGGAGCAGCTCCCTGAGGCCCACGATGGCGCGCTGCGGGTTGGGGACCTCGATGCCCACCGTGTTCTTCCCCGGCACGGGGGCGACGATGCGGATTCGCCGCGCCTTGAGGGCCATCGCCAGCTCGTTGGCGAGGTTGGAGATGCGGTGGACCTTGATGCCGGGGGCCAGCAGGATCTCGTACTGCGTGATCACGGGGCCGCATTGGATCTCGACCACCTGGCCGTCGATCTTGAAGCTCTGGAGCGTCTCCTCGATCTTCTGCGCGATCTGCTTGAGCTGCTCGGGATTCTGGGCCGCCGAGGGCGGCGGCGGCGGATCGAGGAGTTCGATGCTCGGGAGCGTGTAGCCGCCGCGCTTCTGGCTGCCGGCGCCCTTCTTGGAGGAGGGGCGCGCCTCGGAATCCGCGCCCAGGCGGATGGTGAGGGCGGCCTTGGCGGCCGCGGGCGCGCCGTCCTCTTCCTCGAGCGGCTCAATGTCCTCGACGTCCTCCTCGCCGCCGGCCGCGGGCAGGTCGGGCGTTTCCACGCGGCCCGCGGCGCCGCTCTCCCGGCCGGTGATGACCTTGAGCGGCGCGCGGGCGGGCGGCGCGGGCGCGGCGCCGCGCCGGAGCAGCGCGCGGATTTTGGCGGCGATCGCCGCGCCGGCCGCGGTCAAGGCGGCCCGCGCGCGCTTCAACCGGCCGGCGCCGCGCAGGAGGGCCAGGCTTCCGCGCGCGCAGGACATTAGGCCGCGGCCGGCCGTTCGGATCAGCCTGAGGAAGTAGCTCTCCGACGGCGCGAAGAAGATGTCGGTGATGAGGGTGACGGCGGCGACGAAGACGCCGCCGGTGGCCAGGAACGCTCCCATGAAACCGAGGTAGTTGTCGGCGCCGCGGCCGAGCCAGCGGCCGAAGGCGCCCCCCGCGATGAACGGCCCTTCGTACGAGCCGCCGCGGCCGCGCAGGAGGTGCTCGAGCACGGCCAGGGCCGCGCAAAAGAGAAGCGCGCCCGCGATGCGCACGGCGGGCATGCGCACGGTCTTCTTGCCCAAAAGAACGACGCCGAGGGAGCCGAGAAGCAACACGGCGCCCAGCGCCCCCGTCAGGCCGAGCAGCAGGCGCATGTGAACGGCGATCCATTCCCCGAGAGGCCCGCAGGAGTTGTCGCCGCGGGGCGGTTCGGCCAGGCTGCCTCCCCCGGTGAGCGTCGCCGCGAAGAGGAATAAGGCGACCATGAGGGTCAGAAACCCGATGAGTTTGCTCAAAAGCGTCCTGGTGTCGCGCACGTGAATTCCGTTCCTCGTGGGCCGCGCCGCCGCTTCGCGCCCGGCGTCGTCTCGGCTCGTCCGCGGTTCCGGGCCCGTCGCCCCGCAATCTTGCCACATCAGGGGCGCGAGGTCAAACGAAAGCACGCGCCCTTGCCCGCCGGCTCCGCGGGGGTACGATTGCCTGCGCAAGGCCCGCCGCCGTTCGGCCGCGGCGGCCAGTCCCAGAAGGCGAACACCGGGAAACCCGAGGGCATGGAGCAGCCGCACGCGCCGCCGCCACCCGCATCTCCGCCGCTCTCGCGCACGGCCTGGCTCGTCGTCGGCCTGCTCATGCCGGTGGCGCTCCTGAACTACCTCGATCGCCAGATGCTCGCGTCGATGAAGTTCTCCGTCATGGCCGCCATCCCCAGTATCGGCACCGAGGAGAACTGGGGTTTCATGTTGGGCCAGTTCAAGTGGGTCTATGCCTTCCTGAGCCCGATCGGCGGGTACGTGGCCGACCGCTTCAGCCGGCGCTTCACCATCTGCGGGAGCCTTTTCGTGTGGTCGGCGGTGACGTGGTGGACCGGACACGTCGCGAGCTACACGGAGCTGCTCTGGGCCCGCTCGCTCATGGGGATCAGCGAGGCGTTCTACATCCCGGCGGCGCTGGCGCTCATTGCGGACTACCACCTCGGCGCCACGCGTTCGCGCGCCGTGGGGCTGCACCAGATGGCGATCTACGGCGGCGTGATCGCCGGCGGCTTCGGCGGCTACGTGGCCGACGCGCCCGCGCTGGGCTGGCGGTTCGCCTTCGACGCCTGCGGCCTGTTCGGCATGCTGTACGCAGTGCCGCTCGTCCTGCTCCTGCGCGACGCGCCGGGGGCGGGGATCGCCGCCGCGGGTCCGGGGCTTTCGCCGGCGCGCGCCGCGCGGCAACTGCTCACGAACGTCTTTTTCGTCCTGCTGGTTCTGTACTTCACCCTGCCGGCGCTGGCCGGTTGGGTGGTGCGCGACTGGATGCCGGCCATCCTCAAGGAGCGGTTCGCCGTCGGCCAGGGCCAGGCCGGCGTCGCGGCCACCCTGTACTGGCAGGTCGCCGCCGTCGGGGGCGCGCTCGGCGGCGGCTGGCTGGCGGATCGCTGGATGCGGCGGCGCGACCGCGGCCGCATCTACGTGAGCGCCATCGGCATGAGCCTCATCGTTCCGGCGATCTTCGGGGTGGGCAACGCCGGCACCCTCGCGGCGGCCGTGGCGTTCCTGCTCCTGTTCGGCCTCGGCTGGGGGTTCTTCGACTGCAACAACATGCCGATCCTCTGCCAGATCGTACGGCCGGAGCTGCGCGCCACCGGCTACGGAATCATGAACCTGGTGAGCATAAGCTGCGGCGGCCTCGCCGACTGGGGTTTCGGCGTCCTGCGCGACCGCCAGGTTCCGATCGACGTGATCTTCGGCTTGTTCGCGGGCGTCGCGGTTGTCTCCGTCGTGCTGGTGCTGCTCATCAGGCCGCGCAAGGAGCTAATCGCCGGGGAGCGGGGCTTGTAGCGCCTGGAACGTCGCCGGGCGCGGCGGCGCGGGCGGCTTTCCCGCCGCCTACCGTTTCACGGGAGTGAGGACGATCGCATCCAGGCCCGCGCGGTATCCCTGCGACGCGTCGTTGCGGCCCGCCGCCTCCAGGCGAAGCACGGACGGAACGTCCCGGAGCTCGACCTCGCCGCACGGCACGGTCTTGATGCCCAGCTTGGGCGTGAAGGCATCGATGGCCGAGGCGAGTCTCCGCCCGTCGAGGCTCAGGGCGAGGATTCCGTAGTCCCGCGAGGTGACGAGGCGGGCGTCGAGCCGGTAGCGGCCCGGGGCCTGCGGCGGAAGCTCGAGGTCGACGCGCGCGCCCTCCTCCCGAAAAGGCACGAAGAGGAGCTTTCCGCCCGAGAGCGGCGGCGCGGCGTTGATGTCGAGCGCCTGGACGACAGGCGCGACGCCCGCGTCCGCCGCCGCGACCTGGAGCGCCTCGCCCTCGCAAGCGCCGGGCATTACATAAGGGCTCGGCCAGTTGCCGATCCAGCCGCCCGGAGCCCGCGAATTGCCGTGGACCGAGTAGACATCGAACGCGGCGGGGAGAAAGCGGCCCGGCGCCTCGTACCGATAGCTCTGGCCCCACGGGTCGCGGGCGACGGCGCCGAGATCCTCCAGCGCGCGCGGATAAGCGCCCGTTGCCCGACGATAGCCCTCGATGCGCGCCGCCAAGGCGGCGACCGCCGTCCGCGCCTCCGCGATTCTGGCCGCGAAGAGCGCCGCCTCCTCGGCGAGATAACGCTGCATCCAGCCGTGGAGATCGTCCCACGGGAATCTCCGGATCGAGATGCCGTCAAGATCGCAGGTCGCGGCGCCGGCGCTCTCGAAGCGCACGACGTATTTCCCCGGCTCGAGCGCGTGAATTCCGACCTTCTTCTCCCACCACGTGCCGTAAAGGAAGCTCTCCGGGTAGTTCTCCCGGCGCGTCACGAAGATGTCGTGGAAACTCATGGCGTCGTCCAGCGCGATGTCGCCGGCGGGCCCGCGCAGGCCGACCTTCCAGACGCCGCCCGCCAGCGTCAGGATCTGGTACACCGAGATCGAGTACTTGCCCGCCTCCTCGATGCGGAAGGGGATCTCGAGCCAGCCCCCCGGTCCGTCGCTCTCGACGTGGAGGGCGCGCTTTTGGTTGGCCACGCGGTTCGACCTTGTCGCGGCCTTGACGCCGGGCGAGGCGCGCAGGCGCTGGTCCTCGCCGGCCGCTTCGACGAAGACCTCCTTGTTGACGCGTGCCGCGGCCGGCGGGAACGGCTCGGACGGAACGGCGATGTCCTTCTGGTACCAGAAGGCGACCGAAGAGCAGAAGTCCGGCCGGAACTTGAAGTCGTAGGTCGTTTTCGCGCCGGTCTCGGGATCGACGACGAGAGCGTAGCTCCGCCGCTCGATGTCGACCCGCAGGGACCGCGTGAAGGTGACGGGAGCCTGAATGTGCCAGCGGTAGGCCGTGAAGCGGCAATCCTCGGCGTTCGGCTCCTTGATCGTCACGCCGGTGTTGGCGTTGGAGAAGAGGCGCAGGTTCCAGGCGTCGTTGAAGTAGTCCTCGGTCCCCGTGCCCACGATCGACGGCTCCTCCTCCCCGTCGATGTAAAAACGGTCGTCGGACTCCCCGAACCAGCTCGCGAAGCTCGACTGCAGCGAGAACACCGTGCCCACGTAGTGCCCGGCGCCCTTGCCATCGAAGATCACGTAGGGCGCGAAGGGCTTGGCGGGAAACTCCTGGCGGTAGCGCGCGTGGAAGTAGCACATGTCGGGCGGCGGCGCCGGGAGTTGCATCCAGTCGAACTGCCAGTAGATGCACAGGTCGTGCTTGCCCTCGTTGGCGACCTCGATGCGCGCGCGCGTTCTGAAGGGCATGCGCCAGTAGCAGTTGAGCGCGCGGCCGTACGACGTCACCTGGACGGGCAGCGAGTTGAGCTCGGCCCGCATGCCGTTGCCCGCTGCGAAGAAGTCGCCGATCGGCGACTCGACGGACGGAACGGACGCGCCGTCCCAGTACATGCGCAGGACGACCGTGCGGTTGAAGCGCCGGTCGCGGCTCGCCAGCGTGAACCACATGTGGCGGATTTCGCCGGGGCCCTCCAGCTCGCAGAGGACCTGCGTTTCGCCGGGGCCGATGTGATAGGCGTCGTTGTTGGACTCCGGGTCGAAGAGTCCGCTCGAAGCCCGGCGCGCGGTGCCGGGCACGGAGCGGGCGATGTCCTCCAGGACATCGGCGCGAAGGCAGGCCGCCGCCAAAGCGATGCAGAAACCGATTCGCGATGCGTTCATGAGAAACCTCATTTACAAGGGCTGCACTCCTTCACAAGGACTGCATTATGCGCGCGTGAGACGGCGCGCAGCAAGGGGGCGTGCCGCACCGCGGCCGCGTCAGCGGGCGAGGGCCGACTCGCCCTGAAGCGCGACATCGACGACGAGGGCGGCGAGCATCTCCTTGGTGAGGTACTCGAAGTGCCACATGCCGCCGCCGCGGGACAGGAGCTGATAGGAGGCGCCGCGGCTGCCCATGGCCTCGGGGCCGTTGAGAACGATATAGTCCAGATTCTTGCGCGCGAGCTTGCCCGCGGCGCTGGACAGGCCGCCGGCATCCTCCAGCGCGAAGCCGATGTGCAGGCGCGACCCTTTCTGCGCCCCCGCGCGCTCCATTGTGTCCGGCGCGGGCACCCACCTGACCTCGAGGCCGTCGAGCTTGGGAAGCTTGCGGGGCGCGCGATGCTCGGGCTGCCAGTCGCATACCGCCGCGGCGCCGATAAGCACGTCCGACTCGGAAAGGCGGGCGAGCACGGCGGCGCACATCTGGGCGGCGCTGACCACGTTGACCACCTCGATTCCCGGGGGCGGCGCCGCCGACACCGGACCCGCGACGACGACGACTTCCTCGCCGCGGCGGGCGGCCTCCTCGGCGATGCGGAATCCGGTGGCGCCCGTCGATCCGTTGCTCAGGAACCTGACCGAGTCGAGGTATTCGCGCGTGGGGCCGGTGGTGACGAGGAAGCGCATGGAACGGTCACCGGACGGCGAACCGGCCGATCGCCGCGAGGATGTCGGCGACCGGCGCGAGGCGCCCGAGGCCGGACTCGCCGCACGCCACCCGTCCCTCGACGGGGCCGACGAAGTGATAGCCGCGCCGCGCGAGGATCGCGATGTTCTCCTGAACGGCGGCGCTGGCGTACATGCGGCAGTTCATCCCGGGCGCGATGAGCACCGAACCGGTGAAGGCGAGCGCGGCGAGCGTCAGGTAGTTGTCCGCCAAGCCGTGGGCGAGCTTGGCAATGGTCTGGGCGCTCGCCGGCGCGATCGCCAGCAAGGCGGCCTCGCGCGTGACGGCGGTGTGATCCAGGCCGTCGAGGGGCTGCGGCGGGTCGACGTAGGTCAGGACCGGCTGGCGCGTGACCGCGGTGAAGGACAGCGGCTGCACGAATTCCCGCGCCGCCGCGGTCATGATCGTCAGGACGCGCCAGCCCTCCTGGGCGAGCGCCGAGGCAAGCTCGACGGCGCGAAAGGCGGCCACGGATCCCGTGACCCCGAGAAGCAGCGTCCGGCCGGCCTCGGCCACGGGCTACTCCTCGTCTCCGTCGAAGGTGTCCATATCGTCGTCGTTGCCGAGGGACGGCTGCAGGATGGTGGTGAGCTCCTTGAGGCGCTCTTCCTTGATCTTCTTGAGCTCCTCGCCGAAGATATCGATTTCCGGCGCGCCGTCCTTCTGCAGGGCCTCGGCCGCCTCCTCCATGGTCGTATCGAGCTCGGACTTGGGCGCGAGCGCGATCTTATCGGCGAGAATCTCCTTGACAATGAGCTTGACGAGCTCCTGCGGCTTGGGCGGACCGGAGGGGCGCGCCGCCGGCCGGTCGGGCTCGACCAGCGCCTTGACGCCGCGGTTCAGCTCGACCAAGCGGCGCTGAATCAGCGTGGTGAGCTTGAACTTCCCGCCCAGCTTCTCGACCAGGAGTTCCTCAGTGTCGATATCGAGCATGGCGTACCTCTCGTGTCGTCGTGTATCGCTTCAAGGCGTGTCCGGCGGATCCGCGCCGCGCCGCGCCGCGATCAAGGCGGCGATCGCGGCGGCCGCGCGCTCGGAGACGTCGTTCACAACCACATGGTCGTACTCGTGCCGCGCCGCGAGTTCGCGCTCGGCTTCCCCGAGACGTCCGGCAAGCTCCTCCGGGTTCTCCCGGGCGCGCCCGCGGAGCCGTTCCCGCAGCGCCGCCGCATCGGGCGGCGCGATAAACACATACATCGCCGGCAGTCCGGTCTGTCTGACGAGGCGTGCGCCCTGCACATCGAGAAGAAGCAGAATCGTCCTCCCCCGGGCTAGATGTAGGCGGACGTCGTCCAAAGGCGTTCCGTAAAGAAAATCAAACACCCGAGCATACTCGAGAAAATACCGGGAGTCAATCCTACGCCGAAACTCCTCTTCGGTGAGAAAATGATAATCTCGACCGGGGATTTCGCCCGGTTTGGCGGGTCTGGTGGTGGCGGTCGTGAGGCGCATGGCCGCGCCGCGGGCGACCAGAAGATCGGCGATCGTGCTCTTGCCGACCCCGGAGGGGCCCGAGATCACGACCAGAAGACCTTCGCCGCGCATGTCCCTCCCGGGCCTGTCACTCGATGTTCTGGGCTTGTTCCTTCAATCGGTCGATCTGGACCTTGAGGTGAATGATCTTCTCCGCCAGGGCGTGGGAACCGATCTTGGCGCCCATGGTCGCCGCCTCGCGCAGCATCTCCTGGGCGATAAAGTCGAGGCGCCGCCCGGCCTCGCCGCCGGCGGCCAAGGCGTCGCGCATCTGCGCGCAATGGCTGCGTAGGCGCTCGACTTCCTCGGTGACATCGGCTCGTTCGGCGAGCAGCGCCGCCTCCCGGGCGAAGGAAGCCTGATCCAACGCAAGCCCCTTCTCCGCGAGGAGCGCATCGACGCGCTCGCTGAAGCGGGTCTGGAGTTCCTTGAGGGCCGCGGGCAACTCGGCCGCGATTTCCCCAAGCAGCGCGCCGACCTCCTTGACGCGGGCTAGGAGGTCGCGGCCCAGGGCCGCGCCCTCCTTAAGACGCATGGCGCACAGGCGTTCGAGCGCGCGGGCAAGCGCGCGGTCGAAGGCGGCTTCGATCTCCGGCGCCTGCGCGGCGAAATGCTCTTCCGGTCTTGGAATCACGCCCGGCAGCGCCAGGATTGCGGCGACGGACAAATCGTCGGCCAGACCGTGCGCGCGGGCGAGCTTCTTCGCCGCGGTGGCATAAGCCTTCACCAGGGTCGTGTCGATGCGGTTCGCGAGGGTTCCGGCCGGGGCGTCGAGGTGCACGACCACGGTCACGGTGCCGCGTTTGACGACGTTCCGAATTCTAGTTTCCGCCATGCCGGCGAGGGACGCGATCTCGTCGGGAAAGCGGCCCTGAAGCTTGAAATAGCGGTTGTTGACGGTGCGGATATCGACTCTGACGAGCGCCGCGCGGGCCTTCTCCTCGGCGCCGCCGAACCCCGTCATGCTAGTCAGGGCGGCTGCCGCGGGCTTGCTCTGCTTCGCCACGTTATTGGCCTTCGGCCGGCGCGGGCGGCGGCGTGCCGGCTTCGGCCGGCGCGGGCGCGGCGTCCGGAGCGGCCGGCGCGGGCGGCGGCGTGCCGGCTTCGGCCGGCGCGGGCGCCGTGTCCGGAGCGGCCGGCGCTTCCGTGTCGGCCTCGGGCGCCGTCACGGGCTTTTCCGTGTCAGCCTCGGGCGCGGGCTCTTGCGTGTCGGCGTCATGAATGGTGCCCGGCACCGCTTTTCCCGGTTCGGCCGGAGCCTCAGCCCCGGGTTTGGCGCCGAGGAGCGCGCCGTGCCTCTGGCGGATATTACAGAGGATGCCGACGGCGATGAGCACCACGGTGAAAACCAGGGTGCCCCACATGGTCCAACGCGAGAGCTCGCGGCCGGCGCGCGCGCCGAGAATCGATTCGCCCGAGCCGCCAAAGGCGCTCGATAGACCGCCCGACTTGCTCTCCTGAAGGAGAATGATCGCGATCAGGAACAAACCGAGAGGTACGAGCAGAATCATCAGAATCGTCAGAATGACCTCTGTCATGGTCCAGGGCTCCTTTGCCGGTCGTTCTCAGTTATGCGCCGCCGCGAGCGATGGCGGCGAAATCCTCGACCTTGAGGCTCGCGCCGCCGACCAGTGCGCCATCGATATCGCTCTGCGCGACGAGGTCCTTGACGTTGCCCGGTTTCACGCTCCCGCCGTATAGAATCCGCACGGCGCGCGCCAGGTCGTCGCCGTAAAGCCGGGCGACCTCCTTGCGAATGAAGGCATGAGCCTCCTGCCCCTGCTGCGGGGTGGCGGTCTTCCCGGTGCCGATTGCCCACACCGGCTCGTAGGCGATAATGACCTTCGCCGCGAGGTCGTCCGGAATCCCCGCCAGTCCCGCGCGCACGTGCCGCAGAAGCACGGAGAACGTCTCGTTCCTCTCGCGTTCCTCTAGGGTCTCGCCGACACACATTATCGGAATAAGGCCGGCCTTCAGGGCCTTGGCCGTCTTTTTTTGGACCATGCCGTCGGTTTCGCCGAAGAGCGTCCGGCGTTCGGAATGCCCGATAATGACGTAAGTCGCGCCGACCGATTTGAGCATGGCGCAGGACCACTCGCCCGTGAACGCCCCCTCATCCTCAAAATAGAGGTTTTGGGCGCCGAGGGCGATCGCGCTGCCCTTGAGCTCTTCGGCCAGGGGGGCGAGGAGCGGGGCGGGCGGGCACACGACCACATCTCCGCGGTCGCTCCGCGCGAGCGCGGTCTTGAGCCCGCGGACAAGGGCCAACCCCTCGGGGAGCGTCTTGTACATCTTCCAGTTGCCGGCGAACAGCAGACGTCGCACGCAAACCTCCTTCACCGGGCCCGAGCGTCGGCAGGTCTCGGCCGTCCAAGGCCTTCGCCGCCGCCGGCTTCGAGGGGAAGCGGCGCCGGCGGGGGACGGAATTCCCGTCGGTTCTCGCTAAGAACGGCGTTATGAGCAATGAACCGGGCATTCTAGTGGATTTGAGCAGCCGTGTCAAGAAGGCAAGAAGAATCGTGAAACGCGCCCGCGGCGGCGGAAGGTCCGAAGCGAGCGTTGGCTTCGGCGCCGCGGGGACATGGCTTCACGCGGCCGGGGAATGTTGGTTGCAGCGCCGCGCCGGCATCCCATATACTGAAAGTTGTCGGGGGACCGTGCCGGGACCGTCGAAGAAACCGCGAAAGTCGCGGCCGAGGAGGCGCCCATGCTCAGGAGAGTCGCGTGCGCATTCGTCGCCGCGGCGCTTGCCGCCGCGGTCGCGCGAGCCGACGTGGTCAGGCTCAAGAACGGGAGGGCGCTCGAGGGCAAGGCCGAGCGCCACGCCGATGGCTCGGTCACGCTGGCGCTCGCGGGCGGCGGAACGGTGACGCTCGCCGGCGACCAGGTGCTCGAGATCGAACCGGCGCCGACGCCAGAGGAGCAGTACGCGGCCAGGGTGGAAGCGCTGCCGCCCGGGGATGCGGAGGCGCGCTTCGGTCTCGGGAAATGGTGTCTGACCAAGAGCCTCTCCAAGCAGGCCAAGGAGGAATTCCGGGCCGCGCTCGCCATCGATCCGGACCATGCAGGCGCCCGCGAGGCGCTCAATTACGTGCGCGACGACGGAAAGTGGGTGACGCAGGAGGAGTATCATCGCCGCCGCGGCGAGGTGCTTTTCGAGGGCAATTGGATCACCGTGGCGCGCAAGCAGGAGCTGCTTGCCGCCCGGCGGCGGAAGGAGGAGACCTCCCAACTGCGCCGCGTGGTGGAGCAGGCCGCCGGCTCGGGCAGGAGCGCGGCGCAGGCGCAGGACACCCTGGCCGCGGCCACGCCCGAGACTGTGGAGCTTGCCCTCATCGATGCGCTCACGGGCTCCACCAGGGCGAAGCTCTACGCCGCGGCCGAGCTCGGAAAGCGCCGCTCGCCGCGCGCCGTGCAGCCGCTCGTGAAGCTGGTCGTGACCGGCACGACGAAGGAGGTCCGGCAGGCGGCCCTGGAGGCGCTCGCGGCCGTGAAATCCCCCGACACGTCCCTAATGCTCCACGAGTATCTGTATCACGAACGCACCGCGTACCGCGTGTACGCGCTGCAAGCGCTGGCCTGTTTTCCGGACCCGCGCAGCGTCTACTACATCCTCCACAGCTTCCCGCTCGTGTGGGAGGGCCGCGACCGCGCTTTCGTCCTGAACAACGTCACCTCGGCGTCGGTACGCGGATTCGAACTCGTCGACCGCCGGGGGCTGCGCGCCGGGCTGGGCATCGAGCAGATCATGACGAGCAGCGTTTCGGTTCTCGGAGGCGGGGACGGATACACCGAGACGCCCGAGGACCGCCAGCGACGGGCCGAGGCTTTTCTGCGGGCGGCGCTGCTGGAGCTGCTCACGGACAAGCAGTTCGGCGTCAACTTCGATGCGTGGGATCTGTGGTGGCGCGTCGAGGGCCGGGAGATCATCGGCGCGCGCATCCGCGAGCAGGAAGCGGAGCGCAAGTCGCCCGGGCCCCGGCCTCACGCGCCCCCGCCGCCGCCCGTCATGCCGCCGCCGCTGATGGACTGACGCGCGCCGTCACGTCCGGGGAGCCGGTTCGCCGCCGGCGGCGCCGAGGAAAGCCTCGATCGCTCGCAGCGCCTCCTCCGCGTCGCGATCCCAGAAGATGAGGTGGTTCGATCGCGGGAGGGTCACGAATTCCTTGTGCGCGGAGCCGAATTGCGCGAAGGCGGTCCTGGCGGCCTTGTACGCGGCGGCATGGTCGGCGGGCGCATGGAGAAGGAGCACGGGCGCCGTCACCTTCGCCAGCGTCTCCGGCGCGCGGGCGCGCGCTCCGATAGCCAAGAGTTCGGCGACGGCGGCGGTGGGCACGCCGCGGTAGGCGAGGATCCGGCTTTTGACCTCCCTCAGCGTGGTTCCGAGGAAGGCGTCGCCTCGCACGACGAAGCGTACGAAGGGCCTCATCAGCCGGTTCCAGACGGGCGCCGGCAGGACGTAGTAAGGCTTGTAGGCGACGTCGAAGTACGGCGCGACGAGGACGAGACGGTCGGGCGCCTCCTCGGCGGCGAGCAGCGTCGCCAGCGCGCCGCCGATGGAGAAGCCGATGACGGTCACGTCCTCGTGGGCCGCCTTGAGCGCGCGGTATTCCCAACGCACGGCTTCGATGAAGCGCTCGGCCGCCACCGTCTCCAGGTCGTACGGAGTCGTGCCATGGCCGGGAAGCAGCATGGCCCGCACGGTCAGCCCTCGGGCGTTGAGCCGGGCGGGCAGGTCGCCCAGATCGTTGCGCGATCCCAGCCACCCGTGGATGAGAAGGCAGGCGCGCGCCGAGCTTCCCGGCAGCGTGAGGGGCTCGGCGCCCATGATGATGCCCGTCGCGGGATCGCGCGCGGCGGCGGCGACCTCGCGGGCGACCGCGCGCTTGGCGACGCACGAGTAGCACCAAACACCGGCGCCCGCCGCCGCGGCGAGGGGCGCCAACACGCCGAGAGTTTTCTTCGCGCGGCTCATGGCGGCGATTCTCCGGGGCACCGCGCGCCCGCGCGGCCCGCCTCCATTGTGCGCGGGCCGACGCGGCGTGTACACTGGATGCGCCGCGCCGGACGCGGCGCCGGCGGGCGCTCCGGCGCGCGGCGCGGGGCGCGCGCAAGAAAGGAGCCGCATGGCGATACCGCGCATCGGGCTCAATACGAGCCTGGACAACCAGCGCGTGGCCGTGGGCTACGGCTACATCGACAAGATCAGGCAGGCCGGCGGAGCGCCGGTGATCCTTCCCCCGGTCTCGGCGCCGGCGATGCTGGTCCGGCAGCTGGAGATCGTCGACGGCATCGTCTTTGTGGGCGGCCCCGACTACGACCCCGCCCTGTACGGAAAGCCGATGCATCCTAAGGTGGAGCTTATCTCCAAGGAACGCCAAGACTACGATTTGGCGCTCTGCCGCGCCGTGCTGGCGCGGCGGATCCCCGCCCTCGGGATTTGCGGCGGCCTGCAGATCGTGAACATCGCGGCGGGCGGCACGCTCCACGTGCACGTCGAGGGCCACGCGGCGGGCGAGCACAAGGTCCTCGTCGCGGAAGGGAGCGCGCTCGCGCGGGTTCTGCAGGCGACGTCCTTGACCGTCAACAGCTCGCACCACCAGGCGGCCGATGCGGCGGGCGCGAACCTGAGAGTCGTTGCCCGCGCCGAGGACGGGGTCATCGAGGCCTTGGAGGCCTCCGACGCCCGTTTCCTGCTTGCCGTCCAGTGGCACCCCGAGCGCATGGAGACCCTGGCAAGCGCGCGCCTGTTCGCGGCGCTGGTCCACGCGGCGGCCTCGTCATGAGCGACGCGGGCGGCATCTACATCGTCGCGGGTGAGGCGTCGGGCGATCTGCACGCCGCCAACCTCGTGCGCGCCCTGCAAGCCCTCAGGCCGGGCATCGAAACCCGCGGCATGGGCGGCCCGCGCCTGGCGGAGACCGGCTGCGCCGTGTCGGTGGACTTGACCGAGTTCGCGGTGATGGGGCTGGTGCGCGTCGTGCCGCTGCTGGGCCGATTCCTGGAGGTGATCAACCGCTTCCGCGACGAGCTGGCCGCCCGGCGTCCGGCGGCCGTCGTCCTCATCGACTATCCGGGACTCAACTTCATCCTGGCGGGCGTGGCGCGGAGGCTGGCGATTCCCGTGGTGTACTACTGCTGCCCGCAGCTCTGGGCCTGGGCGCCGTGGCGCGTCCGCAAGCTGCAGCGCCTCGCGCGGCTCCTGCTGGTCATTTTTCCCTTCGAGGAGGAATTCTTCCGGGGCGGAGCCGCCGCCGTGAAGTACGTCGGGCACCCGATCTGCGACGCGCTGGCGGCGATCGACCGCGGCGCCGCCGCGCGGGAGCTGCGCGCGCGCTGCGGCGTCGGCCACGGCGAGACCCTCGTCGGGTTGTTTCCGGGCAGCCGGCGCCAGGAGGTCGCGGGCCTGGTGGGGGCCATGGCGGCGGCGGCCCGGAATCTAGCCGGCCGCCACGCCGGCGTCAAGTTCGCGTTCTCGTGTCTCGCGGAGAGCCGCGCGGCGATGTTCCCCTCGGGACTGCCGGTCATCACGGGCCCGGGCGAGCCGCTCATGGCTGCCTGCGATGCCGCGATGGTGGCCTCGGGCACGGCGGCGCTGGAGCTCGCCTTCTTCCGCAAACCCATGACGGTCGTCTATCCGCTGGCCGGGTGGAAGCAGACGCTCTTCCGGGCGTTCACCACGACCCCGTTCATCTCGACGGTGAATCTGCTGGCCGGGGAGGAAGTCGTGGGCGAGCGCTTCATCGCGCGCCCCGCGGATGTCGCCGCCGCCGCCGATGACCTGTCGCGCTTCCTCGGCGATGCCGAGGCGCGGCGCGCCTGCGAGCGGGCGTTGGCCGAGATCGCGGACAAGTATCTGCTTCCCGGCGCGAGCGCGCGGGCCGCGGCGGAAATCTTGGAATTGATCGAGCGCGAGCAGTCCATCCCGGAAGCGGCGCCGGGCGGCCGGCCGGAGCCTGTGCGATGAATGGGAACGAAGCCCGTCGGTTCTCGGGAGCCGAGAAGGCGCGCTTTGTCTTTCTCGCGGCGATGCTGCTCGCCATCGCGGGCATGTTGTGGGCGCTCCGCAAGGAGGCGCTCCCGCCCGAGGAAGGCCCCGCGCCGCCGCCCGCGGCCGCGCTGCCCGAAGCCGCCGTGCCGGCCGCCGCCGACGAGCCGCCCATGGCTGGCCCCATGGACCCTGACCCCGTCGAACCGTACGGCTGGAATCGCGCCGAAACACTCGCCGGCATCAAGGACGGAAGCGATGCGCCCGCGCCCGCGGCGCTCGCGTATCTGATCCACACCGTGCGCGCGACGCCCGCAGGCGACAAGGCCCGCGCCGCGGCGCCGCGCGTGACGGCCCGCGAGTTGCGCGAGCGCGGCGAAAACCTCCGCGGCGCGTGGGTGGAGGCGATCGGAGCGGTTTATGCCGGCTTCCACGCGCCGGAGCCGATCCCGTGGTCGGGCCCCACCGGGGTGTACCGGATCTACGCGAGCTATCTTTTCGACGCCGAGGGCGGCGCGATCAAGGTGTACACCGTGCGCGACGAGCCTTCCTTCGCGCCCGGCGACCTGGCGGCCGCCCGGGGGTTGTACTTGCAGACGCAGGCCTACCGAAACGCGGCCGGGGAGCGCGCCAGCGCGCCGGTCGTCGTCGCCGAGCGCTTGACCCGTTTCGCGCCCCCGCCGCGGGAATCGTGGCTCACTTCGTACTGTATTCCCGGGGCGCTGGCGCTCGCGGCTCTGGCGCTCCTGCGCGCCGGGCTGCGGCCGGGCGCGCGGCCCGCGCGCGCCGGCAAGGAACCGTGACATGCGGCGCGCCGCGGGGTATGTTTTTCTGTGCGCGGTCGCCGCGGCGGGCGTGTTCGCCCTGGCCGGCCGGTTTCACGGCGCCGGCGCCGTGGAGCCGCCCGGCGCGAAGACGCCGGATTGGCTCGGTGTCGCGCTGATCGCAGCGGCGCTCGCGGCGGGCGCCGGCGTCATGCTGAGCCGCGACAAGAAAGGGAGCGACGATGGCGGAAAGGCTCACCGGTAGGGAACGGGTGCTGTGCGCCCTGAGGCACGAGGAGGGCGACCGGGTGCCCATCGACTTCGGCGCGTTCCGCTCGTCGGGCATCCACGCGGGAACCTACGCGCGTCTCAGGCGGCACCTGGGCCTGCCGGCGCTACGGCCGCGCCTCTACGATCTCATGCAGCAGTTGGCCGAGCCCGACGACGACATCAAGGAGCGCTTCCACGCCGATGTGGAGCAGGTGCACCAGCGCGCGCCGTCCTTCGGGATTCCGATCGACCGCTGGAAGGAAGGCGTCCTGCCCGACGGCACGCCCGTCATGGTGCCGGCGGCGTTCGATCCGGTGGAGCTGCCCGACGGCTCGCGGGAGATCCGCGAGGGGTCGACGGCCATCGCCCGCATGACGAGCGGCGGCCTTTACTTCGATCGGGTCCATTTCCCCCTGGCGGCCGCGGAGTCCGAGGCGGATCTGGACCGGCTGTGCGCGTGGGAGACGTACACGCCGGAGGATCTGGAGTTCATCCGCGCCCAGGCCGAGCGGCTCCGCGCCGGGGACCGCGCCGTGCTCTTCTGCTTCGGCGGCAATATCCTGGAGGGCGGGCAGGGGCTCATGGGCTACCAGGATTACATGTGCAGCCTGGCCGGCAATCCGGCGCTCGTGCGCGCCATCGGCGAGCGGCTGGCCGCGATGTACATCGAGAACCTGAAGCAGGTGCTGCCTCTCATCGACGGCCTCGTCGACATCATCGCCTGCGGCGACGATCTGGGGCTGCAACGCGGCTTGCAGCTTTCGCTGGAGGACTACCGCGCGCTCATCAAGCCCTATCACCGCGCGGTTTTCGGGTACATTCGGGAGCACTCGCGCGCCTATCTCTTCCTGCATAGCTGCGGCGCCATCGCGGATCTGCTCCCCGATCTCATCGAGGTCGGCGTCCAGATCATCAATCCCGTGCAGGTCTCGGCCAAGGGCATGGAGCCCGAGCGCCTGAAGCGCGAGTTCGGCAGGCACCTCACGTTCTGGGGCGGAGGGTGCGACACGCAGGCGGTGCTCCCGCACGGCTCGCCCGCCGAGGTGCGCGAGGAGGTCCGGCGGCGCATGCGCGTTTTCAAGCCGGGCGGCGGGTTCGTGTTTACCCAGGTGCACAACATCCTGGACCTGGTGCCTCCGGAGAACGTCGCGGCGATGTACGCGGCCGCGTACGAAGCGGCCGCCTACCCCTAGGGGCGCATTTTCACCGCCGCGAGGGCGGTTTCTCCATCCCTTTGCCGATACAATGGTTGCGATGCCGGAAGGGAATGCTGTAACAGTTCCGCGCGGGAGGGCGTCTCTGTGGATGACATGATTCACGACGCGAGCACCGCACAATGCCCGACCGATTTGCTCGCGGCCGCGCGCGCGGGCGACCGGCTGGCGATGAGTCGGCTCATCGAGGCGGAGCTGCCCTGGGTCAGGGCGGTCGTCGCCGGGTACGTGCAGGCTTCCGAGAACGTCGATGACATCTGTCAGGAGGTTTTTATCGCGGTTTGGCAGAGTCTCCACCGTTTGCGGAGCCCGGCAGGCTTCAAGGCGTGGATCTATCGGATCGCGGTCAACAAGGTGCGGTCGTTCTACCGCCGGGCGGGGCGCCGGAGCTCGGTGGAGCTGAGCGCCGACCTGCAGGCGGGCGACGGCCGCGAGGCATTGGAGCGCTCCTCGCGGCGCGAGTCCGTGCTCGCCGCCCTGAAAAAGATGCCGCCCAAGTACCGCGACCCGCTGGTGATCCACTACCTGCGCGGCAAGTCGTGCGACGAGACGGCGGAGATTCTGGGGCTGCGGCCGGTGACGTGCCGCATCAGGCTCCTGCGTGGCCGGAGCAGGCTCGAGGATCTGCTGCGCAAGGACGGTGCGCTATGAAAAACATGACCTGCGAGCAAGCGCGCGAATTCCTGGCGGCCCGGGAGATGAAGCTCCCCTTCGAGCCCGAGGCGGCGCATGCGTGCGAGCAGCACCTGGCGGGCTGCGAGAGCTGCCGGCGGGTCCTGCTCGAGGGCCGGGAGCTCTCGGAGCTGCTGGCGGCGAGCCTGGCGCCCTACGCCGAGGGCGCCGAGGAGTTGGCCGAGCGCATCGCCATCGATCTGCCCGCCCGGCGGGCGGCGCCGTCCTACTGGCGGTCGCAGGTCTTTCGTTTCGATGCGGCCGCCGCGGCGCTGCTCTTCGGCGCGGGGCTTTTCGTCGGCTGGTGGTTCCGGCCGGCGCCCCCGCCGGCGGGGGCGCCCGGGCCGGTCGCGCCGGCGGCGACGGTGGCGCCGCAGCTCATCGGCAGCAGCGGGACGCTGGCGCACGAGCTGCTGCCGCGCGACCGCGTGAGGACTTCGGAGCGGCGCCGATTCATTATCGTGAATCCCGTGGCTCCTGATGTGATCTTGGAGGTGGATCGCCAGGCGGAATTCGAGGACAGGCTGGAGCTGCCGGACGGCGCCGGCGCCGGCGATGTCCCCGTCGAGTAGCCCGGCCGAGAGGGCGTCGAAGGACGTCCGTCGTTAAGAGGGAAAAACAAGACTCTTGAGAGGAGGAGTCTCCCATGAAGGCATTAGGTTACGGCATTGTGTTGATCGGAGCGGCGTGTCTGTGCGCGGCCGAGGCGCCGTTCGTGGGCGTCGAGCTGCGGCCGCTGGGAGCCGATGTCGCGGCGTATCTCGGCATCGAGCACGGCGTCCTGGTGGGCGCCGTGATGGAGAAGTCGCCCGCGGAGGCGGCGGGGATCAAGGCGAACGACATCATCCTCAGTTGGAACGGCGAGGCGGTGGCCGGGCCCGAGGCGTTCATCGCCAAGGTCAAGGCGGCCGCGCCCGGCGCGGCGGTGAAGCTGGCGGTGATGCGCCGGGGCGCCGAGCAGGAGCTCGTGCTCACCCTGGGCGCCAGGCCCGGCGCGGCGCCGCCGCCGACCGAGGCGCCGGGCGCGCCCGGATACCTCGGGCTCGCGTTCGAGCCCGTGCCGCCCGTCGTCCGCGAGTATCTCGGCCTGGACGAGGCCGCGCCGGGCGTCTACGTCGTTCAAGTGCTCGGCGATTCGCCGGCCGCCAAGGCGGGGCTCAAGGAGCGCGATCTCATCCTCAAGGTGGACGGCAAGAATGTCGCCGGCCCCGAGGAGTTCCAGGAGGCGATGCACGGCTTCAAGCCGGGCCGGGAAATCGAGCTCGAAGGCCTGCGCGCGGGCCGAGCGCTCAAGGTCAAGGCCGTCTTGGGCGAGCGGCCGGCGGGCGTCGAGAAGAAGGTGCGCCGCCCGGCGTTCCCGTGGCGCGCGCCCGCCCCGGGCAAGGAGTCGGCGAAGGATAAGTTCACCCTCCGGTTCAAGGACTGGTCGGGCAAGGAGCACGTGGTTCCGTTCCCGGCGCTGCCGCCCGGCGGCTTCGAGTTCGAGATGCCGAGGATCGACTGGCCCGACATCCTGAACAGGGAGCAGATCAAGGATCTGGAGGCCCGCGTCAGAGAGGCCATGCAGCAGGCCATGAAGCGGCTCGATGAGCATCGCCAGGATCTGAAGGGCAAGCACGAGGCCTTTCTGAAGAAGCTCGAGGCGTACAAGGGGGCCATTTCTCCCGGCGGGGAGAGCAAGTCCGTCGTGGTCAGCGAGACGATGGCGCAGGTCAGTTCCTCCGACGGCGTCCACGAGATCACCGTCAAGACCCAAAACGGCCGGAAGACGGTGACGGTGAAGGAAGGCGACAAGGTGCTCGCGAACGAACTGCCCTTCGAGCAGATCGGCACCTTGCCGGAGGCGGTCCAAAAGAAGATCAAGGACCTCGACGCCAACGTGATCATCCAGACTCGGGGCGCCTTGGAGGCCGGAGGCTCCGCGCCCGAGGCCGAGGAGGAAATCGAGCTGGACGCGCCGGTACAGCGGCTGTAGGGCGCGCGGCGTCCGCGCGCGGGGGGCGGCCGAGAGGGCGGGGATTCCGCTTTCTCGGCCCCTTTCTTTTCCGTGCTTTCCCTTGTAGCCGAGGCGCGCATGCGCGATCATTGACGGCGCGGGGGCATAAAGCCCCCGCAGGGAGGCCACGGTGGCGAAGTCCATGAACCCCCGCGTTTCCACCAGCCGGCGTCGGTTTCTCCAGGGACTGGGCGCCGGCCTTGCGGCGCTCCAAGTCGTGCCCGCGCGCGTCCTCGGAGGGGAGCGCGGCCCCGCGCCGAGCGACAAGGTCAACATTGCGTGCATCGGCGCCGGCAACCGCGGAGGGGACAGCGTCAGAGCCTGCCGCGGCCAAACGATCGTCGGACTGTGCGATGTCGATGACAAACTGGCGGCGGAGACCTACCGCCAATTTCCGGAGGCCAAGAAATTCCGCGACTTCCGGAAGATGCTCGACGAACTCGACAAGAGCATCGAGGCCGTGACCGTCGGCATCCCCGATCACACCCACGCCGTCGCCGCCATGGACGCCATGCGGCGCGGCAAGCACGTGTACTGCGAGAAGCCCCTCGCCCATTCGATCGGCGAGGTGCGCGCGCTCATGGCCATGGCGCGCGAAAGCAAGGTCGTGACGCAGCTCGGCAACCAAGGCCATTCCTCCGACGACATTCGCAGCCTGTGCGAATGGGTCTGGGATGGCGCCATCGGCCGGGTGACGGAAATTCACGCCTGCTGCGACGCGTTCCCCCGGGTGTATTGCCAGATCGACGATTTGCCCAAGCTGGCCGAGAAGCACGCGGTGCCGCCGACTCTCGACTACGACCTCTGGCTCGGCCCGGCGCACTTCAGGCCTTACAGCCCCTTGTGGGTGCCGTGGAATTGGCGCGGGTGGCTGCCTTTCGGCTGCGGCTGCATCGGCGACTGGATTTGCCACGTGGTGGATCCCTCCTTCTGGGCGCTGGATTTGGGCCTGCCGGCGACGATTTGCGCCGAGGTCAGGAATTACGATCCCAAGCTGCACGCGGACGTGTATCCTCCCGGCGTCAGGATCACGTTCCAGTTCCCGGCCAAGGGCCCCCGCGGACCGGTCAAGCTCGTGTGGTGCGACGGGACCGAACGCGTGCCGCGCCCGCCGATGCTGGAGGAGGGCGAAAACCCTCCCGGCACCGGCGCGGTCTTGTACGGCGACAAGGGCGTTCTGATGCACGGCTCGCACGGCGCGGGCGGCGTCAGGCTGATCCCCCAGGAGCGCATGCGCGCATACAAGCGCCCCGACCGCCGGCTCGCCCGCGTCTCCGGCCAGGATCATCACCGCGACTGGCTCAACGCGATTGTCGCGAATCGGCAGTCCGGATCGCCTTTCGCCTACGGCGGACCGCTCACGGAAATCGCGCTCCTGGGCGTCATCGCCATCCGCTTTCCGGAGCGGGAGCTGAAGTGGGATGCGGAAAAGATGCGCTTCACCAACGCCGAGGAGGCGAACGCCTACGTGGCGCCGCCTTATCGCCGGGGTTGGGAGCTCTAGATGCCGAGCCGGGGGCGCCGCGCGCGGCCGCGGCGCCGAGCCCATTAGGGATCGCCGCGCCCGCGACGGCACCCGGGGCGCGGCCGCGGGGCCGGGAGCTTGCGGGCTAGTTTCCGACTAGGATCACCCTTGCTCCATTGCACCGCTGGCAGTTGCCATATCCCCAACCAAACCACCCGTCGGCTCCCGGGACCACATTGGCGTGGTTCTTATAGTAATACTCGGGAGGGTGTCCGGAGCCGCAATGGGATTTGCCGGTGCCTTTGCATAAGGGACAGACGACGACCTTCATGGCCTGAGGCGGCGGGGGGGCGAGCGCCGGCGCGGCCGGTTCCTGGCGAGGGCTCGCCGGCGCCGCTTCAAACCTGCCTGGATTCCACGCGCGATCAGCCGGGAAGTTTGGCCGCGAATCGGCCGCCCTGGCGGCGACGTTCGCGGGCGGGGGCGCCTGGTTCGGCTTGGAGGCTTCGCCCGCCGGAGCGTCGGCGACTCCGGCGCTCGGCGCCGTCACGGCGCCGCGTTCTTCCTGCGCGGCGGAGTTATGGCGGCACAGGGAGATCCCCAGGCCCAGCGAAACGCCGAATCCCACCCCCAGCAGGAAAACCAGGAACTTGCCGGTCGGTCCTTCAGGTCCGCTTTTTGGCATTCTTCGCCTCCTGATCCTTTCGTCGGCTCGGAATCCTTCGGGCCTGAGAACCTTGTGGGGCCGCGGGTTGCCCCGCGGAGCTTGAGCGTCGTCGGGTCTCCCGCCCCCGCCGCTCGATGATCCTGAGGGAAACCGCGGGGCTTCGGCGGCGCGCGCCCTGGCCGACCCGGAGGATTCGTTTCTCCCATGGACCTCTCTGCGCCTTCCAGGTTCTCCTTTTCGAGGGGCATGCCGCCGGGCGGTCCGCCGGGCCGCCACCGTTTATCGGCTAATGGGCCGGCCGCCCCGCGGTTGAGTCGGTGTGGGCGCGGCGAGCCTCAGGCGTCTTGGGCGCGAGGCCGTACCGCTTGCCGCCGTGCTCCACCGTGCCTCCGACGCGATCCTTGGTGAAGGCGATCGTCGCCTCGGGCAGGCGCACGACGACTTCCTCGGGTGAATCTCGAACTTGCGCCTCCGGCACGGTCGCCGCGGAGGCATCCGTCGCCGTGAGAATGTTGAGGAAGAAGTCCTCCGCCGCGGCCTCGGCGGGCGACACCTCGATGCGGCACTCGGGCGCCGGGCCCGTGTCGCGCGCCGGCGGGTACGATCGGCCGCCGTAGGCATAGAGCGCGGAGCCCTGGGCGCAGTTGATGACGCGCTTGCGCGGCAGCGCGCACTGCACGAAGAGCCGCCCCGCGCCGTTCGTGATGACGAGGCGCTCGGGCGTCTCCGCGGGCGGCTTCATGGCCTGGAGAAGCCAGGTCTTCTTGAACTCGCGGCGCGCCGCCTTCACGCGGTCGAAGATCACGAAGGTGCCGGGCCGCAGGTAGAGAATCTGCCGCGTGAAATGCTCGAGCTTGGCTTTGCGATAGGCGCGCGAGGCATCGCCGGCGGCGTAGAGAAAGGCGCCGTTGTCCTCGAAGGCCAGGATGGCGCCGATGTCGTACTTCGCCCGGTCCCGCTCCCAGGCGGCCGCATCCGCCGCGGCTCCGTTGTGGTGAGGCCAGTCGTGCGCTTGGCCTCCATCGTTGCCCGTGACCCGCCCCGCGCGAACGGCCGGCCAACGCTCGTCGGGGTCGAGCACCAGAATCGTGCTGTGGGCGATGGTGCGGAGGTGATAGTTCACGTCGTGGTCGCTTCCGAATTCATCGTAATGGCCGCCATCGCCGGCCAGTTCGGCGCCCGCGTAGATGTTGAAGTGGCCCAGGTCGAGGTGCTGGTGCGCCGTGAAGCGGCCGCCGCATTTGAAGAAGAAGTAGACCGCGTCCTCGTCCCAGGAGCTGCGGGCGTAGATGTAACCCGGTCCGGGGCTGAAGTGGGAGAGCTTGAAACGGGTGTAATCGGCCGCGACGACGCTCGTGTCGCGCCAAAGGAAGTCCATGTAGGCGTAGACGCCGACACTGGAGCGCGGCGTCGTTTCGTTGAAGGCGTGGACCGCCTGGTGGGCGGGGTCGTCGCGGAAGCGGTTGACGAGAATGCGGCGCGCCGCGAGCGCCTTGTCTCGGTCGCCGCCGAAGACGCGGCCGCCGCCGTCGCCCATGGGGACGGGCCGCCGCGAGCCGTACCGGCCGATCCCCGGATACATCTCGAACATCGAGGCGACGGCCCGGTTCCGGAAGAACGACGGCGCCATGGCATAGTAGTCGACCCCCTCGCAGGTCCGCGCGGCCTCGCAGAAGACGAGCCATTCGTAGAGCCAGTAGTGAATGTAGTAGCCTTCGCCGAAGCCGCCGCCGGCGCCGGCGAGTTCCAGGGCCGGCGCGGCGCGGGCGCGGAACTCCTCCTCGATCGCGGCGGCGTAGCGCGGCGCGCGCGGGTTTTCGTGGTAGGTCGCGTAGGCGGCCAGGCCGATGCCCCAGTTCTTGTAACCGTACCACCCGTTGTGAAAGACGTGGGTCTCGGAGTTCCTGTTGGCGTCCACGGTGGCATCGATGTACTTGAGGAGCTCGGCCGTCTCCGCCTCGGTCCAGTGGGCGTGACAGAGATCGTAGGCGACGGCCGCGCAGGCCAGATCGCAGCCGAAGGGCGCGTGGCCTTTCTTGATGGGTCCGCGCACGATCGCCAGGGCGCGTTCCACGGCGGCGCGCCCCAGGGCGCGGTCGTTCTCGATGGCGGCGACGAGACCCATCGAGAAAAGCTTGGCGTGCGTGTCGCCGTCGCGCCCGCGGGCCGTCTCGACGACGCGGGCGTACGCCTCCGCGCGGGTGCGCGCCAACTCGGCCAGATGCCGGCGCGTTCCGAAGAGGCGCGGGTGCTCCTTGGGGACGGCCTGCCGCGCGGCGGCGGGCTGCGGCGCCGCGGCGCAAAGGGCGAGCAACGTCGTTGCGAGGAGGGGCATGGGCGTTCCTCCGCGAGGCGCGCGCCTCAGTGTTTTGCCCCCGCGCTCGGCTTCCAAAGATCGATGGGCCGCGCGACGGCGGGGGGCTTGAAAGGCAGCGCGACCTTGGCGCCCGTTGCGGCCGAGCGGTAGCCCGCGCACAAGACTTCCATGACGAGGCGGCCGTCCTCGCCGGTCGCCCGGGGTTGTTCCAGTCCGCGCACGCAGCGCGCGAAGTGCCGCATCTCCTGGGGGAAGCCGTAGTTCCAGAGCTCCTCGAACACCGGATACGTCCAGCCCTTGGTAGTGGGGGCCTTTTCGACGGCGTAGCCGTAGCCGTACTCGCTGTACGTGGGGAGCGCGTTGCCCATGTGGAGATCGGCGTAGGAGACCCCGCCCTCGCCGTAGATCTCGATGCGGTCCTCCATGCCGCCGCGCCGCGCCCAACTGTTCTCCACCAGTCCGACGCCGCCGTTCGCGAACTCGAGAATGCAGAGGGAATCGTCCTCGCCGTCGGTCTTGTCGGCGTGGACGTGCGTCGCCATGTGGCAGTACACGCTCTTGATCGGCGCGCGGTCGAAGAACCAGGAGCAGAAGGCGATGCCGTGGCAGCCCATGTCCATGAAGACGCCGCCGCCCGAACGCGACACGTCCCAGAACCAGGGCGCGTGAGGGCCGAAGTGCTTCTCGCACTGCTTGACGAGATAGACTTTTCCGAAGGCGCCCTCGGCGGCCATCTCCTTGGCCTTGACGTATTTGGGCGTGAAGAAGAGCTCCTCGGCGTACATGAGGAGGACGCCCTTGCGGGCGGTGGCCGCGAGCATGCGGTCGGCCTCCTCGAGGTTCATGCAGAGGGGTTTTTCGCAGACGACGTGTTTGCCCGCCTCCGCGGCATCGATGGTCATTTGACAGTGGAGGTGGTTGGGCGCCGCGATGGTGACGAGCTCGATGTCGTCTTCGGCGAGCATGCGGCGGTAGTCGGTGAAAACGCGGGGAATGCCATAGCGCGCCGCGAGCGCCTCGGCGCGGGCTTTCGTCGGCGAGGCGACGGCGACGACCTCGGCGGCGTCAGGCGTCATGGCGAAGGATGCCGCGTGGACATCGCCTTGAAACCGCGAGCCGATGATGCCGACCTTGACTCTGCTCCGCATACCGCGTCCCTCCTTCCGGCGATCCCGCGATCCGACAGCGGGCGCCCTCAGAATAGCAGAATCGAGGCGGAGGGGGAACCCGCGGGCCTCTCGATGGAAGCCGGGGCTCGCGCCGGGGCGGCCGGGCGCGCCCGAAGGGCGCGGGAAGCCTTGACAATCCGGCGGGCGCGCAGCAAGGTTGTCTTGGCGGGCGCGCGGGTGTGCGGTCGCACCGTATCGATCCCCTGGAGAAACGCGAGGACCGCGATGACGACGATTCTAGCAGGTTGCGTGATGTGGGCGGCTTGTGCGGCGCAAACCCTGGAAAAGGGTTTCGTGTTCGCTCACCGCGGCGGGTCGTTCGAGTTCGAGGAGAACACGCTGGGCGCGTTCAAGGCGAGCTACGAGCACGGGTTGCGCGGCTTCGAGACCGATGTCCGCATGACCAAGGACGGCGTCCTGGTCATCCTGCACGACGACACCCTGAACCGCACCCACCAGGCCACGGGAACGGTGGAGGAGAAGACGGCCGAGGAGCTGCGGTCCGTCAAGACGAAAAAGACGGGCGAGGCCATGCTTTCCCTGGACGACCTGCTGGCCTATTTCGCGGACAAGCCGGGGATTTATCTGGAGTTGGAGATGAAGACCGGCAAACAGGCGGTCTATCCCGACGAGAAGCTCGAGGAATACTGCCGGAAGCTCCACGCCGCGGCCGCGGCCAAGCGCCCGCCCGACGCCTTGTACGTGTTCACGTCCTTCGACGAGCGGCCCCTCAAGGTCATGAAGCGGCTCTTCCCCGAGGCGGAACTGATGCTCATCACGGGCGGTCCGTGCAACGCGCAGATCGTCGCGCGCGCCCAGGCCCTCGGGATCCGCCGCATCGGCTGCAGGAACGAGGAGACCTCGCGGGCCGGGGTGCGGGCCGCGCAGAAGGCGGGTCTGAAAGTCACCGGCTGGCCCGGACACACCCTGGAGGACTACCTGCTGGGCGTCGGGCTGGGCTTCGATGCGATCTGCACCGACATTCCGGTGGCCATCCACCAATGGAAAACCGCGCATCTCCCGGGGCGGTAAGCGCGCCGTAAGCGCCGCCGTCCGCGGCGCGGGCGGCAGGCCTCGAGCGCGGCCCGCAAGCCGCTACTCCAGGTACACCGGCCCCTCCGCGGGGATGCGCGCGGCGACGTCCGCCGGGAGGTCTTCCGGGTCCAGGGCGAAGGTCGGGTGGATCTCCGCCGGCCGCGCCGCGAGACCGTCCGGCTCGCGAGGCCAGGCCGCCCCCCGCGCGGCGAGCCAGCGCCAGTGAAGCGATGCCATCATCCGCTGCGCGCTTTCGAGGGAATCCTCGCCGGTCCGGCTCTTGACCGGCGCGAACTCCTCCTCCCTGACGCCCTCGACGACGAGGACGCGGCGCGCGTAGGGCACGGTGTCGAAGATGAACGCCTCGAACTTGATGCCGTTCGGCTCCGCCGGCGTGACGTAGGCTCCCGTCGTCGTGTCGACGTGCGGCACCTTCTTGAAGGCGCGGTGATAGCGTATCGGGTGGTCGTCGTCGTTGAGGCGCGCGAGGAACCGCAGGCTGAAAACGTGGATCGCGGGCGAGCCCGCCCAGTACAGGAACTCGCCCCGGGCATCGCGCGCGTCGCGGAGGATCTCCGGCAGGTCGCTGTACTCGATGACCAGATACGTGCCGTCCGCCCGGGCGACGACGCCGAGCTTCTCGTCCGGCGCGCGCTTGCGGAGCACCTTGAGGGAGTACTCGGCCCCCGTGCCCTCGTGGGCGCCCAGGAAGAAGGGCTCGGCGATCTTGACGAGGGGGTTGTCCACCTGAAAGTAAAAGAGCGTCGTCAACCCGCGGTCAAGGAGTTCGTCGAGGAGCCCGCTCTCCTCCAAGGCGGAGATCATGCCGCCGTGGCCGTTCGGGCTGCGGGCGATCCTGTGCTTCTCCGCCAGGAAGATCCTGCCCTGGAAGTCCACCGAAGGAAGCGATTCCTGCGTGACGAAACGCACCTCGCCGAGGCCCCAGTCGGCGTTGAGCTCGAAGTGCCGGCGCGTGTCCTCGTCGTTGGCCTCGCTCGTCATGACGAGGAGCGGCACCGCCGCCCCGAACTTCCGCTCCAGCGCGCGGACTTTCGCGCAGTGAATCTCGAAGAGCGACTTCCCCGACACGGGTCCCACCGGCAGGGTCCCCTTGGGCCCGGGAAAGCCCAAGCGCGTGCCCTGCCCTCCCGCCGCGACGAGGCAGGCGACCTTGCCGGCGCGCAGCATGGCCTCGCCCTTGGCCCGGGCGTCGGCGCGCGTGATACAGGGCCCGTCGCGGCCGAGCCGCCAGATCTCGGGCGGCTCCAGCCGGTCGTAGGGCAGCCGGCTCGCATCCCAGATAAGCTCGTCGCGCAGGAGGCGGTTGATAAGGTCGAAATCGATGCGTCCGATCTCGGCGAGGAGCGTTTCTCGCTCGGCTTCCGAAAGCTGCGGCCAGAAGGCCAGCAGGTGCTCCTGGCGGGCCGCCGCCAGCGTCGCGCGCGCCTCCTGGAGGGTCGGGAACGGCGTGGTTGGAATGCCCATTGTCGTCCTCGCGGTCGCCGCGCCGTGGCCGGTATCCGCGGCGAAGGCTCTATGATACGGCCTTGGCCGGCGGTCTCAACCCTCTCGCGGCGCTTGAGGTTCCGGCGGCGCGCCTTTACGATGTATCGGTACGTTCGCCGCGGCCCCTGGAGAAAACGACGATGAGAATGCTGCTCGGCGTCGGATTGCTCGTCTGGTCCTGCGAGTCGCGGGCGGCGGAGGCCGCCGACGCCCTGCGCGCGATACGTTCCTACGCGGCAGGGCAGAGCCGCGCGGGCCTCGACGCCGTGCGGGCCCTCGTGGGCGCCGCCGCCACCGAGGCGGCCCGCAGCGGCCTTGCCGCGGCGCTCGCGTCGGAGCTCCGCTCCGACGCCACGGTCGAGGCGAAGCGGTTCCTGTGCGCGCAGCTTGCGCTTGTGGCCGGCGAGGCCGAGGTGCCGGCCCTGGCGGCCTGCCTCGCCGACAAGGATCTGGCTCTCGCGGCGCGCGCGGCGCTGGAGCATATCCCGGGCGAGGCGGCATCGGCGGCGCTGCGGACGGCCCTTGCCGGGGCGCGAGGAATGGAGCTTGCGGGCCTCATCAATTCCCTGGGGAACCGGCGGGACGGCGGGGCCGTGCGGGTCATCGCGCCGTTTGCCGGCGATGCGCGTATCGAGGTGGTCGAATCCGCGCTCGGCGCCCTCGGAAACATCGGCACGGCCGAGGCGGCCGCGGCCCTCGCCGCCGTGGAGAAGACGCTCAGGCCCCGTTTCATGCCCCTCAGGGCCGAAGCGCTGCTTGCCTGCGCGGAGCGGCTCGCCGCGGAAGGCGGAGCGCCGCGGGCCGAGGCCATCAGGATCGAGCTTGCCGCCGCGGAAGACCTCCCCGAGCACCTTCGGACGGGAGCGCTGCTCGCGCTGCTCGGCACGGAGAGCGCGGCGGCCGCGGCGGCCGTCAAGGCGGCGGCCGCGCGCGGCGACGCGGCGGTCTTCTCGGCGCTGCTCCGGGCGGTGGCCTTGCGGGAGGGCGCCGGCGCCGAGGCCTTCGCGCGCCGGGCGGCGGCCCTGCTCGCCGCGGCGGAGGGCACGCGGTTCAAGGCGCAGGCCGCGCTGCTGCTCTTCCGGCTCGAGGCGCCGCCCAATCTCGCCCTCGGCGCGACGGCGTCGAGCCCCGACGGCTTGGACCGGGACGGCGGGGCCGGCGGCGACCAGGCGGCCATCGATGGCGATCTGGATACGTACTGGGACGAGGTCGACGACCAACCCTTGTATCGGCTGGTTGTGACGTTCAAGAAGCCCGAGGCGGTGTCGCTCGTCAGGATCGTCGGCCACGCTCATCACGACTACGCGCCCAAGGACTTCGAGATCCTGTGCGATGGCAAGGCGGCGGCGGCCGTCGTCAACGCGCGTTACACCGCGAACGAGTTTCTCGCGCCCTTCCCGGAGACGACCGCGACGACGCTCGAGCTCAGAATCACGGGCTGCTACGGCCGCTCCCCGGCCATTCGGGAACTCGGCATCTACCGGTGGGGAGCGGGCGGTGCGCTCGGCGGCCTGAACGAGGTGGATCAATGACCAAGGCGCGCGGCATACGGCGGCGGATTTTTCTCGGGGGCGCCATCGGCGCGGGCGCGGGGCTGCTCGGCTTTCCGCCGGTGGTGTCGCGGCAGGCCTTGGGAAGCGCGGCCCGGCCGGCGCCGAGCGACCTGATTGCGGTGGGTTGCATCGGCGTCGGACCCCGGGGCCGGGATGTCATGGAAGGGTTTCTCGCCCACAAGGACGCGCGCATCGTCGCCGTGTGCGACGTCAAGGCCTGGGTGCGGGATGAAGCCGCCCGGCACGTCGACCGGCGCTACCAGAGCGCCGGCTGCGCGGCGTACAACGACTTCCGCGAGCTTCTCGATCGCCCCGACATCGATGCGGTCTCCAGCGCGACGTGCGACCATTGGCATGTTCTCACCGCCCTGGCGGCGGCGCGGAGCGGCAAGGATGTCTACCTGGAGAAGCCCATGGGCTTGTGCATGGCCGAGTGCATCGCGCTCAGGCGGGCGATCCATCGCTACGGCCGCGTTTTCCAGTTCGGGACGCAGCAGCGCTCCTACGGACACTTCCGCCGGGCCTGCGAGCTCGCCCTTAACGGGCGCGTCGGCAAGGTGCACACCATCAACGTCTGGTCGCCGGGAAGCTCCTGCGGCGGGTCGTTCGAGGTGGAGCCCGTGCCCAAGGGCCTGGACTACGAGATGTGGCTCGGGCCGGCGCCCTACGTCCCCTACACCAAGGACCGTTGCTCGAACAGCCTATGGTGGTTCATTTCGGATTACGCCCTCGGGTTCATTGCGGGCTGGGGGATTCACCCCATGGATATCGCCGCGTGGGGCGCGGGGGCCGATTTCGACGCGCCGGTGTCGGTGGAAGGTTGGGGCGAGTTCCCCGCCGAAGGCGTCGCCGACACCGCCGTCAACTGGTTCATCACGTACAAATTCGCCAACGGCCTGACGATGTGCTTTGCCGGCGATCCGCGGCCGGCCGAGTGGGCCGCGCGCTACCCCACGAGCACCAGCCACGGCACGGCGTTCGAGGGTACGGACGGCTGGGTGCACGTCCATCGCGGAGCCTTCGACAGCTCGCCCGCCGACATCGTCAAGGCGGACCGCGCGCCGGAGAAGATCAAGCTCTACGAGAGTTCCAGCCACGTCGGGAACTTCGTCGAGTGCGTCAGGACGCGCCGCAAGACGGTCTGCGACATCGACACGGCGGTGAGGTCCGAGACTTTCTGTCAGATCGGCGAGATCGCCATAAGGCTGGGCCGGAAAGTGGTGTGGGACCCGGCGGTCGAGCGCTTCGTGGATGATGAATCCGCGAACCGGATGCTCTCCCGCGGGATGCGGAGCCCCTGGAAGCTTTGATCGGGAGGCGGGCGCCGGTCTCGCTCGCGAGGAGAACCGGCGCCCGTCCCCGGGCGTTCGTTCCGCGGCCGCCTAGTATGCCTCGCACCCCAAATCGCCGCCCGGCGCGTAAGGATCGGGCGTGGGGTCGAAGCCGATTTGGGGGAACGGCGGCGGCGGGGGCGGCCCATCCCGGAACAGGAAGTCGATGGTGTAGACGGTGTCGGAGGTGTCGATCCTGCCGTCGTCGTTGGCGTCGGCGGCGTCGCGGCACGGCGGCTGTGGCCCGCCGCGGAAGAGCGCGTTCAGCGTGAAGACGACGTCCGCCAGGTCGACCGTGCGGTCGGCGTTGGCATCGCCGCGCAGGAACCGCGGCTGGGCGATCTCCACCGTGCACGGTTCGGATGGCGCCGAGTTGAGCCCGATATTGGCGATTACGCGGTACGTGTAGATGCCTTGTTTTCCCACGGAATCGGTGTAGGTCGTCTCGGTGCCGCCGATCTGGGCGATGAATTCCGATCCGTCGGGTCCGGAGCGCTCGATGATCTGGGAGTCGTAGCCGCCCGCGAGGGACCAGCGCAAGGCGACGGTCATGCTCGCGCCGCTCATGGAGGCCGAGCAGAGAAGCTGCTCGGGCGGCGCCACGGCCTCCACCGTGCAGGGCGCCGAGGCGCAGGATCCGCTCCCCGGCGCGCCGGCGCCGATCAGCCGATAGACGTACGTTCCCGGCGGCCGATCGTGGTCCGTGAAAGACGTGTCCGTGCCGGGCAGCGTCGCGATGAGGGCGCCGTTGCGCAGCACGCGGATCTCGGCGTATGTGCCGCCGAGGACCCAGGACAGAGTGATCGTCGCGCCGTCGGCGGCGCACTCGACGGCGCTGGGCGGCTCGAGCACGGCGAGCGCGCATGTCGCGGGCGGGCTCTCGGAGCCGAAGGCGGCGCCGGTCACGGCGTAAACCCACGTGCCGGGCTCGGGGGCTTCCTCGATGAACTCGACCGCCGAGCCGGGCAGCCGCGCGATCTCCTCGCCGTTGCGCGCGATCGCGATGCCTTCGTACAGCGCGGGGTTCGTCCAGGCGAGGCGCACCTTGCCGGCCTCGGCCACGATGGCGCAGACCAGCTCCGCGGGGGCGGGGACGACCACGACTTCGCACCGGGCGGCGGGGCTTCGCGCGCCGCCGATGAGACCGGTGACCTCGTAGGCGTAGGAACCGGGCGCTAGGGCGCGATCCTCGTACGCGGTGGTGGTGCCCGGCAGGCTCGACGAGATCGTTTGGCCGTTGCGCGTGATGCGGATTTGGTCGTACGCATCCCCCGCCGTCCAGCGGAGCGTGACGTCGTCGCCCGCGACCGTGCATTCCAACTCCGTGACGGGTGCGGGGATCTTGAGGGTGCAGGCGGCGGGGGGCGTGCGGTCGAGGCCGCGCCGGGCGACGAGAACGTAGGCGTAGACGGTGCCGGGCTCGGCCTCGGCGTCGCGGTAGGTCACGGAATCGCCGCTCAAGACGGCGTGTTGGACCTCGTTCCGGAAGAGCACGATTTCGTCGTAGGCCTCGGCGTTCTCCCAGCTCAGCGTGATCGCGCCCTCGACGACGAAGCAGTTGAGATTGGCGGGCGGCGCGGGCGCGTGCACCTCGCAGCTTGCCGACGCCGTGCTTCTGCCGCTTTCGGCGACGAGGGTGTAGACGTAGTCGCCGGGGGCGATCCCGCCGTCCTGGTAGGCGACGGCGTCGCCGGGCAGGCGTGCGATCTCCGCGCCGTTGCGGCTGAGAACGAGGGCGTCGTAGCCCTCGGCGACGGTCCAATTCAGCGTCACGACGCCCCCCGCGGCAACGCATGTAAACGCCTCGGGCGGCGCGATCGTCGCGACGGTGCATTGCACCGGGGCGCTTTGCGCGTCGCCCAGGACGGTGCTGACGCCGTAGACATAAACGCCGGGCACGGGGACGGGCTCCTCGAACACCGTCGTTCCGGCGGGAAGCTCGGCCACCTTGGCGGCATCGCGGGTCACGACGACCGCATCGGCCGCGCCCGCGATCTCCCAGGAGAGCCGCACGCGGTTTCCGGCGGCGGTGCACGCGAGCGCCACGGGCGCCAGCGGCAACGCCATGCGGCACGAGGCGGGTTCGCTGATGCTGGCGCCGGTGGCGCCGATTATCTCGTAGTCGTACGTCTGCCCCGCGGCCACGGTGGTGTCGACGTACTCCTGCGCGCCGCCGGGCAGCACGGCCAGAAGCGTTGCATTGCGAAGGACGCGGATCGCGTCGTAGGCATCGCCGTTCGTCCACGCCAGGGTGACGGCGGCGCCGAGCGCCGTGCAGGCAAGCGCCGAAGGCGCGCCGAGGCTCACGGTCTCGCAGAGCGCGTCAACGCTGCGCGAGTCGCCGGCGAAACCTTGCAGCGTGTAGACGTGGCTGCCCCGCGCGACGCCGGAGTCGACGTAGTCGGTCGCCGTGCCGGGCAGCGTCGCGACGGTGGCGCCATCCCGCGCGATCACGATCTCCTCGTACGCCGAGGTGTTGACCCAGGTCAGCTTCACCACGTTGCCGACGGCGGCGCAGGTGAAATCGACGGGAGGATCGAGCACCGTGATCTCGCAGGCGGCGCGCGCGCTCACGGCGCGGTCGGCGGCGCCGTAGATCTCGTAGGCATGCGGTCCCGGCGCCGCGTTCGTGTCCGTGAAGGTGTTGGTGCCGCCGGGGAGGTGGGCGATCTCGGCGCCGTCGCGGAGCACGACGATCTCCCCATAGGTGCTTCCGTTCCGCCACGCCAGCACGACGCGGCCTCCTTCCGCGGCGCAGACGAGGTCCGCCGGCGGGGCGAGAATCTCCACGGTGCACGGCACGCGCGCCGAAAGGACGCCCTCCAGTTCGCCGGCGGCCTCGATCAGGTGGACGCCGGGCGCGAGGCCGTCGAGCGCGAACGTCCGCGCGTCGCCCGGCAGCGTGGCAACGCGCTCGCCATCGATAAAGACCGCGATGGCATCGTAGTCGGCGGCGAGATTCCACTCCATGGCGACGGCGAACTCGGCCGCCGCGCAGCTCGCGTCGAAGGGCGCCGGAACGACGGTGACCAGGCACACGACCGGCTCGGCCGCGCTGGCGCCCACGAAGGCGCGCAGGGCGTAGGTGTGCGGACCGGGGGCGACGTTCGTGTCGTTGAAGCCGGCCGCGCCGCCGGGCAGGACGGTGAGGAACGCGCCGTCCTTGAGGATCTCGACGCGATCGAAGATCTCCGGCTCGGTCCACGAGAGCGCGACGGTGGTGCCGTCGACGGCGCACGCAAGCTTGTAGGGCGGGCGGGGAACGTAGACCTCGCACGTCGCGGGGATGCTCGCGTGGGCGCCCAGGATGCCCGTGATTGCGTATGAAAGGGCGCCGTAGGGCGCATCGGCGTCGGTCCACGCGCAGGCATCGCCGGGAAGCTCCGCCAGCAGGACGCCGTTCCGCGCCACCCTGATCGCGTCGTACGCCATGCCGAGCGACCAGGTCAAACTGACGACCTTGGCGTCGGCCGCGCATTCCGGCCTGCGGATCGGAAGCACCTGGACGTGGACGGTGCACTCCACCGCGCCGGCGGCAATGCCGCCCGCCGCGATGCCGGCGACGGTGTAGACATGGGTGCCGACCGGCACGGCGAGGTCGGTGTAGCCGGTCGCAGCGCCCGGCAGGGTGGCGAGCGGCTCTCCGTCGCGCGTGACGACGAGCTCCTCGTAGTCGTAGTTGTTGGTCCAGGCAAGGATGACATCCAGGAGCGTCGTCACGCAGGTGAGATCGCTGGGTCCTGGCAGGGATTCGCCGAGGAACACGCTGACCTGCCCCGCGCAGGACAGGTTGTCGGGGCTTTGGCGCGGCACGCCGACGGCGAAGTCAGGCCCCCCGTCGCCGTCGTGGTCGCCGGCGCGGGACAGGGCCTCCCCGAAGGCCGCGTTGGTGCGCGCGCCGAGAATCGTGCGGCTCGCGACGGCGGCGATGCCGGAGCTCTGCGGCCAAACCGCGCGCCCGTTGAGGACATAGACCGCGCCGGCCAGGGGCAGAACGCCGTTGGAGACTTCCGGCGCGCCGATGGCGATATCGGCCAGGCCATCGGCGTTCACGTCGCCCACGGCGGCGAGGGCCAGGCCGAGATATCCGTAGGAAAAGGCGCCGGTGATGACGGCCCCTTTGTCGCCGAGCGTGTTTGTCGCGAGCGCCGCGGGCAGGGCAGCGCCGCCGAAGAGGATGTAGGCGCTGCCCGCCAGCTTGGCGCCGCCCCGCGGGGCCCCCGCGACGAGGTCGGAAAACCCATCGCCGTTCACGTCCGCGCCGGCCAGCGCCCAGCCCAGCTTGATGCTGTTGGCGCGGCCCGAGAACCTGAGGCCGATGCCGTCGAGGCTCGCGCCCGAGTTGATCGTCGCCGGCAGATCGCGGGCGCCGAAAATCACCAGAACCTCGCCGGCGTCGGTGTATCCGCCGGTGTCCATGTAGGGCGCGCCCACGGCGAAGTCATCGATGCCGTCGCCGTTAATGTCGCCGCTGCCCGCCACGGCCATGCCGAGGCGCGCGTAGCTCTGACAGCCCTCGATGGTGACATCGGCGTCGCGTTCCAGATCGATGATCGCGCGGCGGGGGCCGCCGCCGAAGATAATGTACGCGCGGCCCGACTGGTCCAGGGAGCACTTGGTCTTAGGAGAGGCGTACGGCGCGCCGATGATGAGGTCGGGCATGCCGTCGCCGTTGACATCGCCCGCGGCCGCGATGGCGAAGCCGGCCTGCTCGCCGGGGCCGGCGCCTACGATGCGCGTCGCGCTCAACGCGTCGATGTCGATGGCGGCGGGCAGGTCCGCCGCGCCGTAGATGATCTGGACGGCGCCCGTGTAGGCGACCTTGTCATCGTCATCGCCGTCCACGTGGCCGAGCGCGCCGGGGAGACCGACGGCGAGGTCGTTGAACCCGTCGCCGTCGAAATCCCCGAGGCCCGCCACCGACGCTCCGAGGAGCGAGTTCTTCTTGGCGGTGAAAATGGTGGCGAGCGCCGTCGCGCCCGTCACCGGGATCGCGCCTCGGGCGCCCGCGGGCGCGGCGAGGACATAGGCTTTGCCGCAGGGGAGGCCGTTCTCCTTGGCGTTGGGAGCCCCGGCGATCAGCTCCGCCCGGCCGTCGCCGTTGAGATCTCCGGCGTAGGCGACGCTGGTGCCGAGCCGAGCGGAGCTCACGGCGCCTTCCCACACGAGATCGCCGGGGACCGAGCCGGAGCCGCTGGCGCAGGAAGGGTCGCACGCGAACGCCGGCGCGACGCATAGACTCAACGTTAGGAACATCCCGCGGACAAGAATGTCTCTACACATGGCCGCTCCTCCGAAGGCGAACGTTCCACATGGTCCAGCGCGGAGGCCGGTCAGGAAACCTCGTCAAGATCTTCCGCGCAAATAACAACCAGTACGCAGATCTCTATCATACATCGCAATGGGAGGCGAAAACAAGACGGTGCCACGCCGTCTACCGGATCGAGCGTGCCGGCGGCGCGGCTCGACGGTCGTAAACGGCGTTGACGTCACTGTTTGAGCAACGCGAGCAGCTTGCGGGCGTGTTTCCCGGCTTCCTCGGGGTGGAAGCACTGCAGGAAGGCGAGCTCCCCGCGAAGGCGGGCGGGGGCGGCCTTGGCGCCGTCGCGTCCCGTGGCCAGGCGGTGCACCTCGGCGCGCAGGCGGCGGCGCCAGAGGCGGGGAATGCCGACGCGTTCGTTGACCACCAAGCCGCAGACTTCCTGGCGCCGGCCGCGCCGGAGGATGCGCGTCTTCTTTTCGTTGAGGGTGAAGCCTTCCTCGGCGACGAAGGCGCGCACGGCCTTGAGGATCTTGGGGGTGTCGGGGCCGCCCGAGAAAATCATGTCGTCGGCGTAGCGCGTGTACTCGATCCCGCGGGACCGGGTCAGGGCCGCGAGGCGGCGGTCGAGGCGCCGCAGAACGAGATTGGCGATCATGGGGCTGGTCGGCGCGCCTTGGGGCAGGCGCCCCTGGTAGGTCGTGAGTGCGGCGAGGAGATTCGAGACGCGCGGGTTGACGATGAGGCTGCGGAAGACGCCCCACACGCGCCGGACCGTGATGGTCGGGAAGAAATTCTCGATGTCGCAGCACACGACGACTTCCTTGTGGGCGTGGGGCGCGGCGGCGGTGCCGATGGACCGGCCGCGCACGAAGCCGTGGACGCAATCCGGCAGGTCGGTCTGCTCCAGAATCCGCCGGAGGATGCGGCGCTGGACGAATTTCAGGAGCGCCATGGGCTCCTCGATCCTGCGGGGTTCCCGGCCGGGGCGGGGGATTTCCCGCACCTTGTACTTCTCGGTGTCCCGCAGGAAGTAGGCGATGAAACGCATGAGCTTGGGCTCGAGCCTCAGCCAGTGCGTCATGACGCCGATGGCGAAATCGATCTCCTCGCGCTTGCGGCCGAAGAGCAAGCGCGGCCGGTGCCAGACGATCTTGCGCGGGAGCCTGGTGCCCGGGATGCATTCGGCGGAGGGGCCTTTGAAGGCCGACCAGGGCCCGAGGGTCTTGTCGACCCGCTTGCGGTCGTAAGGCTTTTCCTTGCGGTTCGTGAGGAGTCGAATGAGGTCCATAATGAGGTACGCAACGAAGTCCAAGTTCTGCTCCGGACGAGCCTGCCGCGGCGGCAGATCAAGAGGTCCGCGGGCCCGTTTACCGAACGTGCTTGTGCGCTAGCTTTCCATGGCTTTACGCCGCAGGCGTAAAGCTGCTGCACCGAAGGGCGTATGCGGCGAAACGCCGCACCCGATCTAAACGTGCCGGTCCCGCGGACCACGGCTACTAATACCGCAGACCGCCGTGGGAATCAAGGATGAAACGTTCCGCCACGTCGATTGACCCCCTCATATTTCTACGCTACCCTATACCGCAATGTCCCCGTAGCTCAGTTGGATAGAGCGGCGGTTTCCTAAACCGCAGGTCGCGTGTTCGAATCACGCCGGGGATACCAGACATAACACAAGGCCGCCAAACAGGTTAGGCGGCCTTTTCCTTTCTCGGCCAAGGTGGGTTTGGGGCGCTTTCCGGGGATTTTCTGCGTATCTTCTACCGATTCCGACGGCGATTGCCGGTCACCGTAATGCGTATATATTTTTTGGTTGGCTTCGTAGGAAAGAATGAGGTAGAGACAGCAGCCCCGCGCTACGTATCCTCGCCGCCAGGGCATCTTCACGCGAAAAAAACTCCCCGCGGGCTGGGGGAATTCCTCTCTTCAGCTTGCCTCGCGGCCTTCCCCCAAATCCTGTTTTGGGCTTTATCGCGAATCCTCAGCTTCCTCCCGATTCGCTGTGTCTCGGCAATAGCGTGTAAGTGACACGCAGGAGCATCGTCTCTCGGATCGCCAGGAACTCCAGGACGTCGCCGGTGCGGGAGAAACTGGTCCCGATTATGGCTTCATCGTACTCCGGTCCAGATTCTCCGTCGACGACCACGACCCACTTTGAACCCTTCTTGGCTGAATACGCCAGTCGTTTTCCGTCGGGGCTGAAGACGAGAGATTCTTTCCCAATATCGTCGTACTCCGGTCCTAGTTTTCCGTCGACGACGACGACCCTTTTTGAACCTTTCCAGGCGCCATACGCCAGTCGTTTTCCGTCGGGGCTGAAGACGAGTGGTTCTTGTAAAATTCCGTCGCACTCCGGTCCTGGATTGCCGTCGACGACCAGGACCTCTTTTGGACCCTTCCAGGCGACATACAGCAGTCGCTTTTCGTCGGGGCTGAAGAAGGGCGATCCTTTTGCAATACGGTCGTACTCCGGTCCTGGTTCGCCGTCGATGACCACGATCCTTTTTGAGCCCTGCTCGGCTACATACACCAGCCGCTTTCCGTCGGAGCTGAAGAAGGGCGATCCTTTTGCAATACGGTCGTACTCCGGTCCTGGTTCGCCGTCGACGACCACGACCCACTTTGACCCCTTCTTGGCCTCATACGCCAGTCGCTTTCCGTCCGGGCTGACGGTGACCTTTCCAATCCAGTCGTACTCGGGTCCTGGTTCTCCATCGACGACGACGACCATTTTTAAACCCTTCCGGGCCTCATACACGAGTCGCTTTCCGTCCGGGGCGAAATAGAGATATCCAATCCAGTCGTACTCAGGTCCTGGTTCGCCGTCGACGACCACGACCCTTTTTGATCCTTTCCTGGCGCCATACACCAGCCGCTTTCCGTCGGGGCTGAAGGTGATCGTTTCAATCCAGTCGTACTCGGGTCCTGGTTCTCCGTCGACGACGACCGATTGTGAATACCTCCGGAATTCAGGCATCAGTCGCTTTCCGTCGGAGCTGAAGAGTGGTTCTTGTTCAATAGCTGTTTCATACACCACTCGCTTTCCATCGGGGCTGAAGGCGATCCGTCCAATCCCGTCGTACTCCGGTCCTTGTTCTCCGTCGATGACCGCGACTCTTCTTGAACCCTTCTTGGCCTCATACGCCAGCCGGTTTCCGTCCGGGCTGAAGGCGAGTGACCATAGTCCAATTCCGTCGCACTCCGGTCCTGTTTCTCCGTCGACGACGACGACCCATTTTGGCCCCTTCTCAGCTACATACGCCAGTCGCTTTCCGTCGGGGCTGAAGGCGATCTGTCCAATCGAGTCGTACTCGGGTCCTGTTTCTCCGTCGACGACGACAACCCATTTTGACCCCTTCTCAGCTACATACACCAGTCGCTTTCCGTCGGGGCTGAAGGCGAGACGTGTAATAAAATCGTACTCCGGTCCTGGTTCTCTGTCGACGACCACGACTCTTTTTGAACCCTTCTGGGCCTCATACGCCAGCCGGTTTCCGTCCGGGCTGAAAGCGAGATTTCCAATCCTGTCGCACTCCGGTCCTGGTTTGCCATCGATGACAATGACCTGTTTTGACCCCTTCCGGGCTTCATACACCAGTCGCTTTCCGTCCGGGGTAAAGGCGCGACGTGCAATCAAGTCGTACTCCGGTCCAGGTTCTCCGTCGACGACTACGACTCTTTTTGAACCCTTCTTGGCCTCATACACCAGTCGCTTTCCGTCCGGGTCGAAATAGAGATATCCAATCCACTCGTACTCAGGTCCCGGTTCTCCGTTGTCGACCACGACCCACGCTGACCCCCTTTGTGCCCGATACACCAGCCGGTTTCCGTCCGGGGTGAAGGCGAGCTGTTCAATCCGGCCGCACACAGGTCCTGGTTTGCCATCGAGGAGAACCACGACTTGGCTATCTGCAGCGGATCCCAAATCTACCACATGCGCGATATGGAAACGGTCTGCGCTCAATTTACAATCGACAACCCTGGCAGTCGACAATCCGAGCGTGATAGAGCCGAGCCGCTCTTCTTCTACCTTGTATTCCTCAGGGTTGTCGGCCGTGTCGGAAACCACCTGGGTCTTAGTCCCGGCGCGGCTGCTCCACAGCGGATGGCCCCCCACAAGGTAGGCTGCCGGGACAATGGCGAGGGCAAGAACGGGCGCGATTGCCGCGCGCCGGACCCCATGCGCCGCCTTCCGTGAATACCCCGCGACGCAAGGCGAAACAGGGGCCACGGGCGGCACGCGAGCCCCAGGCTGCTCAGCCGCCGAGGCCGATCCGTCAGGCGTTGCAAGGGACGCTCCCGCAGTTGAAGCCGCGCGCCCCTGGCACGTATCCCCGACCTGTCGGCTCGCGGAGGCGCCGGCGCCTTCCTTCCCTGCCTGGCCGATCGGCTCGAGCTCCTCTTGGCACTCTTCAGACAGGCCCTTCGCGGCACGTTTATGAAAAGGGGGCGGCACCAGCGCCCCGCACTTCGCGCAGCGGATCCTCTCGCCAGAGAACTCACCCGGGGCTGTGTGCAGCGCGCCGCAGGCTAGACAGCGAAAAGACATGGTACGGTCACCTCCTCATTTATCGCAGCCGTTCATTTGTCCGCGCCGTCCAAGCTCATTTTTGCGGACAGACACGCAAAGACCGGCGGCCGAGCGTCCTCCCTGAACAACGCCGTGATCATGATCCAGCGAAGAGGAGCATCCGTTCTCGCAAGAGCCTGCCGCCGTCGCACTTCGGGTTCGGCTCAGTTTTTTACGACACGGGCAAACCCGGAAACTCGCTGGACTATTTCACGGCCATTTTCCGACGTCGGTGCCACAGGTCGAATGGGCCTCAAGCCACGTCACGCCTTCATCGGTTACACGGTCGCAGCCAAGGAGGAATACGGACTGTAATCTCGGAAGCGCCACGAGCGCCCTCAATCCCCGATCGGTGATCTGACCACAACTGCCGAAGCCGAACCAGAGAACTCTGAGTTGCAACATTCTCGCCATGACTTTTAATCCGGCATCCGTGATGCACGCCCCCCCTCGGATGTGCAGCTGCTCCAGACGTGGCAATACTGTCAGGTGTTCAAGACCCTCCGGTGTTACTTTCTCGCAGTCCGGCAGTTCCAGGTACTCCAGATTCTTAAGATGCTTGAGATGAAAGAAGCCTTTGTCCGTCACTTCGCTGCAATCAGCCTGAAGCTGGACGAACCGTAGATTCGAGAGGCCACCGAGACACTCCAGGACGCTGTCGTCGATAACGGACGCGCCAAGTTCAAGCCTTTCCAGCTCTGAGAACTTGCAGAGGACCGCCAAGCCCGCACTCGTCAACGTATTACAGGAACGCAGGTTGATACTCTGAAGACGGCAGAGTTCACCAAGTGAAAGCAAACCCGCATCGGTGATCGACTTGCATTCCGCAAGGTTGAGAGTCCGCAATTCCGAGAGCGTTGCCACCTTTCGCAAGACTCCATCCGTGACGCACTGCAGGCCAGTTAAATCGAGCACCTCCAACCGACGAAGGCTGTCAAGACACGTTAGGCCGCCTTCGCGGAGGGCGGTACAACCCGAAACATCCAAGACCTTCAACTGAGAGAGTGTCGCTATGTGCTGCAGAGCTGCATCGTCCAGCGTTTTACAGTGTGCCAGTCGCAGTTCTCGCAGCTCCGTAAGATTCGCCAGCGCCTGCATGCCTTCGCTGTTTAGCCCGCTGCACCATGATACATCGACGCTCCGAAGACTATCCATCCGCCGGAAAGCACGAAAACCGACACCCGTGATCTTTGCATCTGATAGCGTAATGCGTTCGAGCACCGAGTTCCTTGACAGCCTCTTCAGGCCGGCATCCGTGATGCGACTTGCCGAGCAGATCCAAACTTCCCTCAACGCAGGCAGTCTGGCTATGTATTCCATCCCAAGATCGGTAATTACGCGTCCTCCCGAAAATTCGAGGGACACGAGATTCGAAAGCCTCGCCAACTCCGCAAGGCCAACGTCCGTAAACGCCACGTTCCCCTCCAGGACGAGCTTCCGAAGTCCCGATACGCCCGCTATCTGCTTCAATTGCATATCGTCAACCCCAGAAACCGCAAGGATGCGAAGACCTCGCAAGGAAGGCAACAGCGCAAGCAATTGCTCCGTCGCAGAGGGGAGTTCAAGCACAGCCAGAGCGCTCTCACTCTGCACGAGTCCATGGATAAGAGCAGCCACTTCCTCGCAATCCAGAGAGCCCGGCACACGTAATCCGGGAACCGATCTGCTGTTGAGCTCCGTTATCAGCGCATTGAGATCCACGGGCGCACGCGGCATAAGACCCCATTCTGCTCCGCCCCGTATCCGAATCGGATTGTCACGGGGCGTCTCGCCAATGCCGGATATACAAGTGCGGCCGGAGTCGTCACGGGTCAACTGCCAGACGTGGGCGCGCAAGAACGAGGAGAAATCGACATCCTCCGCCGTCTGCCCTCCTTGAATATTCCCCAGAGCACAGGCGAGAATGATGGCAAAGCGCACACGAAAGCGCGTCATTTCGCGTTGTGCGCCTCGATAGAAACACGCAAGCATCAGATGAGTGCCGCGGGCGCTGTCGCGAGTGGTTATCATGGGACTGCGCAACGCGGTTATCCGAGTCCGACAGAAGGCCATTCTGAACCTCCGTAGCAGACAGTCGCATACACTGACAAACCATGGGCGGCACGGTGCCATGCTGAACTGCGTCTAGTTGTAAGCTTTCCGCGCATTTGCAATCTCGCGGTCAGGTCTACGGCCTGCCGAAAGATGTCCCACTGTGCTTAGTGACCATCCCTGCCCTGTATGTGCACGCCAATCTCGAACCATGTGCAGGAACTTCCCAACGGCACATGGCGTGCAATTCGAGGCTTGATTCGCCCCTAGGCGCCCGAACCCATTGCGCGCATACTGCAGAAGCGGCGGCGCCCTTCCGGACCTTCGCCAGCCGGTTGCACGCACCGTAAACCATCGCAAACTGGTCACCCATGGGCTGCGCGTTGTCCGCCGCCGTCTCCCTCAGGTTACCCTCGATATCGTACGAGTCGGCGCGGTTCACCTCCAGCTTCACGTCGACGAAGCTGCTCGGCACGCGAACCTGGTGGCGGCTGATTTCATTCTGCGCGTTGTGCTCCCGCACGTCAAGGTTCGTGTAATACATGGAGTCCTTGACCTGCCGCCAGTTCCCCGCTGCCGTCAGGTTCCAGCGCAAGTCGTACCTCAGTCTTCCGAATGGAACTTGACCAGCCTCCCCGCGTCGTCGTACCCGAAGGTCTCGCTTCGAAACACCGTACCGGCGTCCGTGCGCGCTGTCGGGCTGTGCAGCCGGTTGTCCCGTACGTGTGTAGTCGAGCATCGTGGCCGCGCGGCGTTTCGCCCGCAGGCGCTTCCCTCGCCCGAACCGGTCGAACCCGAGCGCCTCCGGCGATTCGCCGTCCAGGAACTCCAGGTCCGCACAGGACGGCCCCAAGCCGTACCTGGCTTTCACGGCGCTGCCCGCGCTCAGGTACGTGTAGAGCACCCGGCCCGCATGCCGCGGGTCCTTGCCGGCCGCTCAGGGGCGCTCCCTCGCGTCCCCTTCCGGCGCCGAGGGGGCCTTGGCAAGACTTTCCTTCCAAGCCGCGCCTAGCTCCTCGAGGGTGCGGCCGGTGTATTCCTTCCACAGATCCTCGCGGTAGCGGCCCTCGCGCAGGGCGGCGTTCAAGTTCTTAACGATGTCCGGGGCATGCTTCCGCGCGACCCAGTCGAGGAAGTTGGCGCTGACGCGGTAACTGGCATCGTAGCGCGCCTGGGCCGCGCGCCTTGGGTCGATCTCGGCCCCGCGCGCCTCGGGCTCGTACTTGAACCAGCGGATGTAATCCGCGATGCCCTCCACCAGCCACCCGGGCGGACGAGCGCCGCCGCGCGCGCGGCCGTACTGCTGCACGACGTGCACAAGTTCGTGCACGACGGACCCCTTGGCCTCGCCCCTCAAGTTGCTCCGATACCAGCGCGCCGCGCAGTTGACGCGCGCGCCGGCGGTGGCGGCTACGCCGCGCATGGTGCTCGAGAAGGTGATGGTGACCGCCGCGGGAGCCTTGAAATCCTTGCTGGACAGCATGTCCGCGATCTTCGGATACCACTCCTTGACGACGGGCGCCAGTTCCTTCTGCACCCATTCCGACAGATCGGGCGCGTCGGTGGTGTCGATGGTGATGCGGAAAGCGCCATCGGCGGCCGCGATGATTTCGCGGCGCGGCGCCGGCGGCGGGATCGGAACGGCTGCCTTGGAAGCCGCGTCCAGGACATCGATCTCGCTGTAGAAAGTGTTGCCGAAGGGGTCCGCCGCCTCCGTCCGGGAGATGGCGAACAGAAGATACCGATAGGCGCCCAGGACGCCGTCGTCGCCGGCGAGGCTGACGCCGTGCTGGCCCCCGCCGCCCTTGGACCGGGTGTCCACCGCCGCGATCAGCTTCCAACCGCAGCTCAGGGGGTCGATCGACCGCTCGGGGCGCGGATTGAAGCCCGGCGCCTCCCCGGCGCTTCCGTACAGCGTGTACACCTGCGGCCCCCGGGCGCCGGGGTGCCAGGAATAAGTGTTGACCTGCGCAATGTCGAGCTTGGAGCCCAGATCCACCAGCAACCGGCCGCCGTCGGTGCCGGCGGCGAAGAAGAAGTTCGCGGACGGTTCGTCCTCCCCGGAGGGCAGTCTGCCGTCGTGAAGCGCGTCCAGCTCGCCGCCGTTGGCATCCCGCCGGCCGTCCAGGACGGTGAACTTCGCGCCCGTTGCCGCGTCGCCCTGCGCCGGCCGCGGCACGTCCTTGAAGTCGAAGGCGGCCGTCGCCTTCTCGTTGGGCACCCATTCGGCGGCGATCTTGACGCCGGCGCCCAGGAAGCCCGCCGGCGCGGCCAGCGCCGCCAAGGCGGCCAAGACAGCCATGTGTCCCCGTCGCATCGTCCTCTTCATCGGCACCTCGCCCTGTCGCACCGCGCGCGCATCCGCATTGTCTCAGGCGGCGGGAGCCGCATCAAGCGCGCCCTCGCGCGGCGCCGCTCCGCTTCTCATTGACCGCGCTCTCCCGACCAGGTACGCTCCGCTCAGCGCCTCCGTCCGAATAGCAGGTGCTCGCGGGCGGCGGTTCGAGAGGAGGTTCCACCATGACAAGGCGGGGCTCCCGGCGTTGGGTTCACGGCTTGGCGCTTCTTCTCCTGGGTTTTCCGGGCGGCGGGGTGTGCGCGGCAGGCATGGAGAGAGTCAAGCTCGCCCCCGGCAAGACCGGCTTCATTCTCCACCCTTCCGGCCATCGCTACATTGCCTGGGGCCACAACTACGCGTCGGCGGACCTCATGGAACGGCTGGCGAAGGATCTAGCCCGCGTCGAACGAGACTTCGCCGAGATGAAAGCCGCGGGCGCCACCGCCGTTCGGATTCATCCCGAGATGCCGCGCATCCTGACCGGTCCGGACAAGGCCGATGCGCAGGCCCTCGAACGCCTCAAGAAGCTCCTCGCGATCGCCGAGAAGTCGGGGATCCATCTCATGATCACCGGACTGGCCTGCTACAAGATCAAGGATCGAATGGCGTGGTACGATTCCCTGGAAGAGCGCGACCGCTGGAACACGCAGGCCTTCTTCTGGGAGAGCATTGCCCGCGCCTGCGCCGGGAGCCCGGCCGTCTTTGCCTATGACCTGGTCAACGAACCGGCCGCAACCGGGGCGCCCGCGGACGGATGGTATATGGGCAGGATGGGCGATTTGGAGTTCTGCCAGCGCCTCAGCTTGAATCCCGGTTCCCGCAGCGGCGCAGAGATCTTCCGCCAATGGATCGAGCGCATGACCGCCGCCATCTGTGCCCACGACCGGGCGGCCCTGATCACGATGGGAATGCTTCCGTTTCCCGGCGCGTACAAGGACGCCGCGGTACAGCTCGATTTCGTCTCGCCGCACCTGTATCCCAAGGCGGGGAAGATCGACGACGAGATCGAACTCCTCCGGCAGTTCGACTGGGGCCGGCCCATTGTCATCGGCGAAACCTTTCCCCTACACTGCGGGGCCGAGGACGAGCGCGAGTTTCTGCTCAAGAGCCGCGGCTTTGCCCAGGGCTGGCTGGGTCACTGGCCGGACGAAGCGCCCGCGCAACTGGCCGGGCTGAAACAGGCCGGCAAGGCTACGATCCACGACGCGCTTTGGCTTTCCTGGGTGGAACTCTTCCAAGCCATCGGCGGGCAGATGACGGCGAGCCAAAAGGGCTAGACCTGCCGTGGCGCGGGCCGGGGGCCGCGCCGCGCGTGTCCGCCGCGCCTCCGCCGTCGAGGGCGGCATTATGCGCGTCCGCGCGCCGCCGCTATTTCAGGACGGCCAGGAGGTTGCTGTAGTCGTCGGTGAAGACGATGGGCGGCTTTCCCGCCAGCGCGATCGGGCGGCCCGCGCGGGCCAGGCGGGGGCGCAGGAGCATGTCGCCGCGCGGCGCGGCGAGAATCCAGCGCGCCTCCAGCAGCGCCCGCGCCTCGTCGGCCGGCGTCACGATTTCCCAGGTGTGCAGCGCGGTTTCCCGCGCAATGCCGGCGATGACCGGCCCGAGGTCGAGGTGCCGCGTCGTCAGGTGGAGGGCTAGGACGCCGCCGGGCGCCAGGTGCCGCAGGTACACCTTGAACGCCTCGACCGTCAGGAGGTGCATGGGAATTGCATCGCTAGCGAAGGCGTCGAGGATGAGGACATCGTAGCCCTGCGCCGCCTCGCGTTCCAGCGCAAGGCGCGCGTCGCCCTCCACCAGCTCGATCGCGGCGGGCGAGTCGGCGAGGAAGGTGAAGTCCCTGCGCGCCGCCTCGATCACGAGCGGGCTGATCTCATAGAAGCGGAAGGTGTCGCCCTTGCGCCCGTACGCCGCGATCACCCCCGCGCCGAGGCCGATTGCGCCCACGCGGTGCGGCGCGCCGTCCCCGAGTTCTGCGAACAGGAGTCCCACGCCGCTCTCGTGCCCGAAGTAGGCCGTCGGCGTGTCGCGGCGTTCCGGATCCAGGTACTGTTGGCCGTGGCGCGTGCCGCCGTGCGTCAGGTAGCGCATCATGCCGGCGCCCGTCGGCGCCGGGAGATCCTGGATGCGCAGGATGCCGAAGAAGTCGCGCCGCTCCGACAGGCCCGGTTGCGCCCGCGCGGCCACGCGCAGGCCCAGCATGAGGGCGATGAGGGCGACGGTCGCGACCAGAACGGGCAGCGCCGAGCTCAACGCCCGGCGTTCGGCGCGGTTCCGGAACAGGAACGCGGCCGCGAGCGCGCCGCAGGCCAACAGGCCGGCATACATCTCATCGAAGCCCGTGAAGAGCAGCGGCGCCGCCAGAGCGACGAAGGCCCCGCCGAGGGCGCCGCCCAGGGCGATCGTTAGATAGTACGAGGTGAGGTGCGCGCTTGCCGGGCGCCGCGCCGCGAGCTCGCCGTGACAGAACATGCAGGTCACGAAGAGCCCCAGCGACAGAATTGGCACGCCGTAATAGGTGCCGATGCGCGCCGAGAGGGCGGTTGCCTGCGCGAGGACGAGTAGAACCGGGATCAGCACGGGGATGCACCACGCGCGGGAGTACCAGCGCGCGCTCGCGAAGCACAAGACGAAGGAGAGCAGGTAGAGCGCCAACGGCAGCACCCAGAGAAGCGGCACCACGGCGACCTCCTGGCACATCTGGTTCGTCACCGCGAGGAGCAGCGTCGAGGCCGTCGCCGCAAGGACGATCCACAAGAGCTTCTGTCCCAGCGCCGGCGCCGGGGCGTCGCGGTCCGCCGCATCGACGGCGGGGGCGGCCGGATTGGCGCGCCATGCGCCGCGAGGCGCGAGCACGCACAAGACGGCGAACACGACGAAAGCCGCCGACCAAGCCCGGTCCTGGGCGCCCGTGGTCAACCACGGCTCGATGGCGCAGGGGTAGCTCACGAGGCCGAGCAGCGAGCCGGCGTTCGAAAACGCGTAAAGCCGGTACGGCGACACGCCGGGGTTCGCGACGGCGAACCAGTGCTGGATAAGGGGGCCGCTGGCCGCGAGGGCGAAGTACGGCAGCCCCACGGACCAGGCCAGCAGGGTGATGACGGCGAGGACCGGCGGCTGCGAACCGTCGGGGCGGCCGCCCGCGCCGGGCAGGATCGGCAGCGTCGCCAGCGCGAGGGCGAGCAGCGCCAGATGCGCGACGGCCTGGGCGCGCGGCCGCAGCGCGCGCGCCGAAGCGTGCGCGCCGGCGTAGCCGGCGAGGAGCAGCGTCTGGAAGAAGAGCATGCACGTCGTCCACACTGCCGGGGCGCCGCCGAACCACGGCAGAATGGCCTTGGCGATGATGAGCTGCACCTGAAAGAGCAGGAACGCCCCCAGAAAGATCGCGGCGGCCGGGACGATCATGGCGCGCGCGGCGGGCTCGCGAGAATCGTGCGCGCTCATTGCGCCGGCCAGTCGTGCGCGCGGGAGCCGCGCGACGCCGCGGTTGGTGTGGAGTATCGCGCCGCCGTCGCGAGCAGCGCGAGAATCCTTCGGTTTCGCATCGGGACGGTCCCCTTGCCGCGGGCGATCGGCGGGCCGCGCAACGCCGCGACGCCCGCCGGCCGCGTTCCCGCCTCGCCTGTCCGCCGGCAATCGTAGCTCTTGGGGGCCTGTTGCGGCAACGCCTCTCGCGGAGGCGAACGCATCGAGCGGCCTGGCGCGGGGCGGCAGAGAGGGGCTCGAGCGGTCGGCGAGCTGCCGAGCCGGGCTTGGCGCCCGCCGTGTTGAGAAGCTTCTTAAGCGCCGCGGCCAGGTTTTTTCCCGGTCGGAAAGCCGTTCACCCGGGCGCGACGCCTTTGATTGACCCCGTGCCGGCCGCGATGTACAGTCGCCGGTGTGAAGACCAAGGCAATCGCGTGCGGCCTCGCCGCGCTGGCGGCGATGGGCATGGCTCCGGCGCGCGCCGCCGGGAATCTCGTCCCCGATCCCTCCTTCGAAGAGCCCATGGAGCGCGACCGCTGGGGGCATGTCTTCGCGCATTGGTCGGGGTGGATCTACGAGGGTGAATGCGAGTTCCGGGTCTCGGACCTCGCGCGCACGGGCGGGCATTCGCTTCTCCTCGTCGGCGGGAACCAACCCAAGATCCGAGCCTGGCCTCGGAAGCTGGTCCTCGAGCCCGGCCGCTACCGCGTCGTCGCGCACCTGCGCGGCCTGGACATCGGGACCGGGCGTTGGAACCAGACCACGGAGTTCATGTTCGCGGGGGTGTATCTGCCCCTGGGCCGGAACGGGACCTTCGGGTGGACGCGCCTCACCTACGTGGGCGAGGTCAAGGAGCCGACGGAGGGAACCTGTCCGAGCTTCGGACTCATGGCGCCGGGCCGCCTCTGGGTCGATGACGTCACGGTGGAGAAAGTCGGCGACGACACGGCCCTGACGCCCGTTCCGGTCTTCGGCGCGGAAGAAGCGCCTATCGCGCCGCCCGGCCCCTTCGGCGCGGGCGCCGCCCGCTGCCCCGATTGCGGCTACCGCGCCATGCCCGCGTGGGGAAGCTGCTATGCCTGCGGCGCGGCCCTCGCGGCTCGGCCTGCGGCGAGCGGCCCGCCGGTGCGCGTCATCGCGTCGTTCGAGGACGGAAACCCCTTCGACGGCGGCGTTGTCGTGTCGGCGCACGCCACGGACGGCGCCAAGGCTCTGCGCATCGACCGCGGCTACGCCAGCATGGATGGGCCGCAGGACTGGACCGGCTACGACTGGATCAAGGTCGACGTGCACACCGACGCCGACCGTCCGCTCAAGCTGTATTTCGAGGTGCGCGACACGGAGACCCGCGACTACTGGACGCGGGTCAACTACACGACCGTGGTGCCCCCCGGATCCGGCACGCTGGCGATTCCCGCCGCGCTGTACGTCGGCGAGAAGTCCCGCCCGGGCCGTCCGCTCAACCGCCGCGGCATCACGCGGATCGTCTTTTCCATCGGCGCCGATCCGCCGGCGCCGCTCTTCCTCGACCGCCTGCGGCTGGAGCGCGACACCTCGGCCGAGGCCGTCCGGTTCGAGGGGCTCTGGGCCTTCGACCTGGGAACCCGCACCAGCCCCGTCATGGAGGGGTTCACGCCCCTCGACATGAGCTGCGCCTATACGGCCGGCCGGGGATACGGCTGGAAGAACGCCCGCTTCTGGCGCGCTTTCGACGCGCTGCAGCCGGATCCGCTCTACCAGGATTTCATCTGCGTCGAGGCCGGCGGGCTGGCCATCGATGTGCCCAACGGGCGCTATCGCGTCATCGTCAACATGGACTCGCCCTCGGGGTACTGGGGCGAAGTGCAGCGCTACCGGCGGCGGGTTCTGCGCGTCGAGGGGCGCGAGCTGGTGGACACCATGGACCTGGAGGCGTTCATGCGGCGCTACTACCGGTCCTGGGATCGCGACGACCTCCCGGCGGAGAACGCGTTCGATACCTACCAGCTGCCCTACTTCGCCGAGAAGGACTGCACGGTCGACGTCGACGACGGGCAGCTCAACGTGGAGTTCGAGGGGGCGAACTGGGCGTGCTGCGTGTCGGCCGTCATCGTGTTTCCCGCCGAGCGCGACGCGCAAGGCGACGCTTTTCTGGACTTCGTGCGCGCCCGGCGGCGGTTCCATTTCGACAATGCTTTCAAGCGCGTGCTCCACAGCCCCTCGGGGGTGCCGCCCGTTCCGAGCCCCGAGGAGCGCCGGCGGGGATACATCGTCTTTGCGCGGGACTGGATGGAGGATGTCTTCGACAACGACATGCCCCGGGAAGGCGAGCGCGTGGCGACCCTGTCGGCCAGCGCCTTCGCGGGCGAGCTGGAGCCGGTCACCCTGTCCGTGTTTCCCCTCGAGGCGCTCGGCCCGGTCACGGTGACACCGGGCGATCTGGCGGGCCCCGGCGGCGCGGTCATTCCCGCCCGGGCCATTGCGACGGGTTACGTCCGGCACCGGCTCGCGCGTGTGACCATGGAGGGGAGCGTCTACACCATCGCGCCGCGATTTGTCGTCCCGCGGAGCACCGCGCCCATGCCGCCGGGTTTCACGCGCACCTTCTGGCTCACGGTCGCGGTGCCGCCCACCGCCGCGCCGGGGCTTTACCGGGGCGCGCTCGCGGTGGCCGCCGCCGGCGGCGCGCCGTTGGCTGTGCCCCTCGAGGTTCGTGTCCGGCGAGGGACGCTGGACCCCGTGGACATCCCCGTCGGGCCCTGGGGCCACACGATCGACTTGCCGTGGGAAGGGCCGGAGGCCGCCGCCCGGAACCGCCGCCTGGCGGCGGCGTCGCTTCGCAAGCTCAGGGAGTACGGGTTCACCACCGCGAGCGGTCTGCCCGTGGTGCGCTACTTAGGATGCGAGAACGGCAGCCCGCGCTTGGATTTCTCCCGCGGCGATGCCCAGATGCGCTTGTTCAAGGAGCACGGCTTCCGGATGTCGGTCGTGACGTACTGCCCCCTGGAAGGGCTCGAGACGTACTACAAGGACTCCGCCGCCATGCAGGCGGCGGGGTTCACGGACTATCCGGCCTTTATCCGCGCGGTCTTCGGCGCCATTCAGCGGCATGCCGAGGCGGCCGAGTGGCTGCCCGTCTACTGGAACATCGGCGATGAGCCCGTCGGCGACGATCTGGCGCGCAGCGCGGAAAACGCGGAAGCCTACCGCGCGGCCTTCCCGCAAGGCCCGCCGTTCTTCACGGCGGCGACTTCCTTCGTGGGCGCCGATGCGAACGATCCGCGCTTCCGCCTGTCCCGCGCCCTGCACGTGGCCGACTGGAACCTCCACGACGAGGCCTCGGTGCGGCTGCTCCGCGATGCCGGCGGCGCGTGGGCCTTTTACAACGGCGGCAACCGCTGGACCTTCGGGGTGTATCTATACAAGGCCGTCGCGCAGCACGGGATGCGCTTCCGGCTGTCCTGGCACTGGAACGCCGCGGCGGGCGATCCTTACTATGCCCTCGATTGCCGCGAGGATGACTACGCCTGGTGCAGCGCGAGTCCCGAGGGCGAGTTGATCCCCTCCCTGGAGTTCGAGCGTCTCCGCGAAGGGCTCGACGACTACCGGCGCCTGGCGACCCTCGCGCGCCTGGCGCGCGAGAACCCCGGCGCCGAGGCCGCCGGAGCCGCCGAGGCGTGCCTTCGGGAAATCCTGGCCTCCTTCCGCCTCGGCGAGCGGGACATGAACGACGGGGGAAAGTTCAAGGCCCTTCGAGCGCGGCTCGAAGCGGCGATCGAGCAGTTGCGGTGACCGCGCCGGAATCCCATGGAGCGGCAGCCGGCGCGGACGCCGAGAGGCGCGCGCAAGGAGGCGTTATGCGGCGACAGGCGCGGGAGGGACGGCGGGGCTTCGGGAGGCTTCCAACCCTGGGCGCGGGGCGCGCGGCGTTGGCCGCGGCGCTGCTTTTCGCCGGCCTGGCTCGCGCCGGCGAGGCGCCCAATCTGGTTGCCAACGGCTCCTTCGAGCGGGAGGGGAGGACGCCGGGAACTCCGGAGGCGTGGGCGGCGGCGGGCAGCCGGTCCGTGGCGCAGGCGTTGCTCCTCGACACCAGGCTCGGCGGCGGCAAGTGCGCGAAGCTGGTCGTGAGCGCCTTCGCGGGCGACACGCCCGACGCCCACGCCATGGTGTGCCAGGCCGGCGTGGTCGCCGTGAAGGCGGGGCGGTGGTACCGTTTGAGCTTCCTGGCCAAGGGCGAAAACATTCGCACCGGCGCCGTCGAGGTCGCGCTCAGCGACATGCGCCGCTGGGAGAACGCGGGGCTCGCCGGCGCTTTTCCCGTCACGGCGCGGTGGGAGCCGCACGAGGTGCGCTTCCGCGCCCGCGCCGACGTGCCCGCCGCGGCGAGCCGCCTCCAGTTTTGGTTCAAGACGACGGGCACGCTGTGGCTCGACGATGTCGTTCTGACCGAAAGCGACGTCGGCGAGGAGTGGTTCCCCGTCCTGGCCTCCGAGGGATCCGGCAATCTCGTCCCGAACAGCAGCTTCGAGTGCGGCGCCGCGGGGTGGGGAAGCTACACCTACGGCCTCAAGGGGTGGGGCGGGAACCTGTATCGGCTCGAGGGTGCAATTGACGCCTCCGCCGCGCGCCACGGCGGCCACAGCCTCAAAATCGCGCCGGCGCCCGGCACCCGGCCTGTTTTCTTCTTCGATTACTACGAACCGGTTCGCCAGGCCGTGCGGCGGATCCTCGCCGCGAACCGCGGCTGGTTCCGCGTGTCCGAAGGCGAGACCTTGACGCTCTCGGCGTTCATGCGCGGCGACGGCGAGGACACCGCCGCCGAGTTGGCGGTCGTCTTCGCTCCCGACGTTCGCCGCTCGCGCGCGGTGAAGGTCGGCGCCGAATGGCGCCGCCACGAATTCACCTTCACGGCGGAACGGCCGTACCTCTTCATCGCCGTCGGCCTCGATCTGGACGCGTCGGGGCGGGAATCCGCGGTGTTGTGGATCGACGCCGTGCAACTGGAGCGCGCCTCCGCCGCCACGCCGTACCGGCCGCGCGCGCCGGTCGAGGCGTACCTCGAGACCGGCGTCGAGGGCCACATTTTCTCAGGCGATGCGGGCATGGCGTTCGCCGCGCGGGCCTACAACGACGGCGATGCGCCCCGGGAGCTTCACGGCACCCTCGTGGTGGAAGACTTTTTCGAGCGCGTCGTTCTGGAGCGCGCCGTATCCATCGCGCTCGCGCCCCGCGCGGGCGGCGCCGCGGCGATCGCCGGCGTGCTGCCCGGCGCGCGCGGCTTTTTCCGGGTGCGCTGGCAAGCGGGGGAGGCGTCGCAGCGGCTGCGCTGCGCCGTTTTGGCGCCGCGGGAACGCGGCGCGGACGGCGCTCCCTTCGGTTTCAACCACGCCTACCCGTGGGGGTTCCTGATCGATCTCGCTCACCGCGCCGGGGCGGGCTGGTGGCGCGACTGGTCGGCGCAATGGAACACGGTGGAGCCGCGCAAGGGCGACTTTCGGTTCGAGGCGGCGGACGCGCAGATCGAACGGATTCTGCGCCGCGGGGGCGAGGCGCTCGTCCTGTTGCCGTTCCCGTCGGCCTCTTGGTCGACGACAGCTGACGCCGAGGCCGTCCGGAACGCCGCGGGGCGGGACGCGTACCTGCGCGCGCGCCTACCCGTTGCGTACGCGCCCGCGAAGCAGGAAGACTTCGACGCATATGCCGCGGCCGTGGTGCGGCGCTACTGCCGCGCGGAGCCGCGCCCCGCGGCGGCCTACCAGATTCTCAACGAACCCGTCTACACCGACTACGCCTTGCCGCGCCGTTTCGGATACGGAGTGGAGGACTACGTGCGGTTGCTCGCGGGGGCCTATCGGGCCATCAAGGCGGAGCAGCCCGACTGCGTCGTCGTCGGCGGCATCGGCGCCGGGCTCGAGGCGGGAGTGACGCGGGAGTTCGTGGCGTCGGGAGGGCTCGCCTTCGTGGATGTCTTCGATGTTCATATCTACGATCCGCCGCGGCCGGCCGAAAGCTACGAGGAGCCTTTCGCCGCGCTCGAGGCCCTCATGCAGGCGCACGGCGGCCCGAAGCCCATCTGGATCACCGAATGGGGCTGCTATGCCGACGACGACCCCGCGTGCATCCCGCCCACGGTGGGGGACGCCACGATGGGCCGCTGCCGCTGGAAGACGGAACGCGCCGCGACGGAGCATATCGTCAAGTTCGCGGCGACGGCCTTCGCGCACGGGGTCAGGCGGATCTTCTTCCACGCCGGGACCTGCGGCGCCATCAACGGTCCGGACGAGGGCGGCGTCCTCTTCGAGTACGGCGGCGCGCCCCGCGCAATGTACGCCGGCGTCGCGGCCTTCGCGCGCTTCGTGGGGGAGCCGCGGGCGTGCCCGTGGGCGCGCTGCCGCGACGGTCTCGCCGCGTATGCCTTCGACACGGGGCGGGGGGCCGTCGCGGTGGTGTGGCGGTTCGGGGAAACGGCGCCGCCGCGGCCGCTCGCCCCCGGCCTGCGCGCCTACGACATCATGGGAAACGTCCTCGCCGCCGCCGAGGTCGCCCTGGACGGGACGCCGATCTACGTGACGGCGGCGGATTCGGCGCCCATCGCCGCGTGGCTGGAGCCGTGAGGGCGGCGGCGCGCCGCCGCCGCGCCTGCAGCCTGCGCGCCCGTCCCGCGGTCTGGCGTTCGCGGCGGCGAGGCGGCATCATCGACCTTCGGCGCGGCGCCGTTCCGGCACGGCGCGTGAAGGCCGGACGGCGAGAGCGCGCCGCGCCCAGGAGAAGCCTTCCATGCCCAGGCCACGACTGCTTCCGCTGTTCGCCGCGATTCTTCAAATCTGCGCCCGCGGGGCGGGCGAGGCTCCCGCGCCGCTGGAGCCGGCGCGGCTGTGGTTCGCCCGGCCGGCCGACTCGTTTCTCGAGTCCTGCGTTCTGGGAAACGGCCGGCTGGGGGCCATGGACTTCGGCGGCGTCGACAACCAGCGCGTGGTCCTGAACGAATCTTCGATGTGGTCGGGCGGCGCTTACGACGGCAACAACTACGATGCCTACAAGTGCCTGCCGGAGGTGCGGGAAAAACTCTTCGCGGGGGATATCGCCGGCGCCGAGGCCGTGTTGACGGGGAGTTTCCGCTACGCCGACGGCGTGCAAGGCTGGCGCGACGAGAACCAGTTCGGCTGCTACCAGACGCTCGGCGATCTCACGGTTTGCTTCGGCGGCGGCACGGCGGCGCGGGTCACCTCGACGAGTGGGCATGACCATGGCGGCGGCGAGGGCCTGGCGAAGTCCTACGACGGGAAGGCGGGAACGAAGTGGTGCTTCCGCCACGAGGGCAGGCCGGTGCGCTGGCAGGTCGAGCTGGCGGAGCCCCGGACGGTGACCGCCTACACCTTCACGAGCGCCAACGACATGCCCCTGCGCGACCCGCGGAACTGGACGCTGGAGGGCTCGGCCGACGGCGCGGCGTGGACCGAGCTCGACCGGCGCGACCTCGACGCGCCTTTCGAGGGACGCCACCTGGAAAAGACCTTCCCGGTGGGCAAGCCCGCCGCTTTCCGCTTCTATCGCCTGACCTTCGCGCCTCCCGCGGCGGACATGTTCCAGGTTGCGGAGATCGTCCTGGACGGCGCGCCGTTGGTTCCGACGGTGCCCGCGGACTACCGCCGCGAGCTCGACCTCATGCGCGGCGCGGCGCGGACCGAGTACACGCGGGAGGGCGTGCGTTTCACCCGCGATCTGGTCGTCTCGAAACCCGACGAAGTGATCGCGCTGCACCTGAGGGCGGACGCGCCTGGCGCGCTCTCCTTCACCGCGGCGCTGTCGCGCGGCCGGGACGCGGCGGCGCGGGCCCGGGACGGCTTCCACGTCATCGAGGGGCGGCTGCCCTTCAACAAGCCCGGCGGGGGCGGCGCGGGGGTGCGTTACCTGGCCATGCTCGGCGCGGCCGCCAAGGGCGGGAAGGTCGCCGTCACGGACCGCGGCGTGACGGTCGAAGGCGCCGGCGAGGTCACCCTCGTGGTGTCGGCGGGCACCGATCTTTACGCAAGCGACTACGCGGCGCTCGTTCGCCGCCGGCTCGAGGCGGCGCTGCGGCGGCCCTACGCGGCCATCGAGAACGACGCGGCGGCGGATCACGGCGCCTACATGCGCCGCTGCACGCTGACGCTGCCCGCGGGCCCGAACGCGGCGCTGCCGACGCCCGAGCGGGTGGCTCGAAACGAGCGCGCGCCCGATCCGGCGCTCGCGGCGCTCTACTTCCAGTTCGGGCGCCATCTCCTGGTCTCGAGCTCCCGGCCCGACTCGCATCTTCCCGCGAACCTTCAGGGTATCTGGGCCGAGGAGTACTCGACGCCCTGGCACGGCGATTTCCACTCCAACATCAATTTCCAGATGAACTACTGGCCCGCCGAGCCCGCCAATCTGGCCGATTGCCACGCGCCGCTCCTGCGTTTCTTGAAGGGCGTGGCGCGGGAGGGCGCGAAGACCGCCAAGGCCTACTTCAACGCGCCCGGCTGGATGGCCAACCACACCCAGAATCCGTGGTTCGAGACCGCGCCGAGCTTCCTGCCCGCGTGCATGGGCCCGACCTGCGGCGCTTGGCTGGCCCAGCACCTCTGGCTGCACTACGCCTACGCGCCCGACGCGGCGTTTCTGCGCGACTGTTATCCGATCTTGCGCGGCGCGTGCGAGTTCTTCCTGGCGGTGCTGGTGGAGGATCCGCGCACAGGGCGGCTGGTCACCGTGCCGTCCAACTCGCCGGAAAACTCTTACGTCTTCGTCGACGCGGCGGGCAAGCGGCGGACCACCGCGCTTTGCGTCGGCTCCACCTACGACATGCAGATCATCCGCGAGCTCCTTTTGAACACCGCCGCGGCGGCGCGGATTCTCGGCATCGACGCGGAGTTCGCGGGGCGTTTGGATGCCGCGCGCGCCAGGCTCGCCCCGACGCGCGCCGGCGCGGACGGCCGCATCATGGAGTGGCCCGAGGACCGCGAGGAGGCCGAACCGACCCACCGCCACGTGTCCCACCTGTGGGGGCTTTTCCCGGGCAGCGAAATCAATCCCGAGACGCCGGAGCTTTTCCGGGCCGCGCGGCAGTCGCTGGAGCGCCGCGGCGACGCTTCGACCGGCTGGTCCATGGCCTGGAAGGCCTGTTTCTGGGCGCGGCTCCACGACGGCGACCGGGCGGCGAAGCTGGTGTCGATGCTGATCGGCCGCGGCGCGGGGAATCTGTTGTGCCTGCATCCGCCCTTCCAGATCGACGGCAACTTCGGCGGCTGCGCGGCGGTGGCGGAGATGCTCGTTCAGAGCCACGCCGGCGAGATCGTGCTCCTGCCCGCGCTTCCGAAGGCGTGGTCGGAGGGAGCCGTCGCCGGGTTGCGCGCCCGCGGCGGCTTCGAGGTCGACATCGCCTGGAAGGACGGCAGGCTCGCCGAAGCCGAGGTCCGCTCGGAGGCGGGCGGCCCGTGCAGGCTGCGCCACGGGGAACGGACGCGGGAAGTGTTGATTCCGCGGGGCGGCCGCTTCCTGTGGACCAGCGATCGGTAGCGCCGCGGGCGCGTCAGCGGGGATCGGCGCCCGCGGACGCCGGAGCTTTCGGCTCCGCGGCGGGCGCGCCCGCCGCGCGCAGCTCCGCTTGGTCGAGCAGGAACCGCCGGCGCTCGACGACGTGGTCGCGGAGCGATTTCACGTTGCGCGCCAGGCGCCGCTCGCCCGCCTCGGGGTCCTCGCCGCGGAGCTCAGCGAAGAGCCGCGCGTCCTCGCGCAGCCGATCCGCCAGCGCATCGATGAGGGGGAAATAGAGCTCCGGGGTGTAGATCTTCTCCGCGATTTCCTTGGTCCGCGCCAGGAAAACCGCCCGGAAGCGGGGATTGGCAAGGAGCGGGCGGGAGAAGTATCCCCCCGGCCGCCACCACATGGTGCCGCCGCCGGGGGGCATCCCGCCGGGAGGGCCGCCGCCGAAGGGACCGGGGCCGCCCGGATTTCCGAAGCGCGGGCCCTCCGCGGGCGCTTGGCGCTGCCCCGGCGCTCGGTCGCCTTCCATGCCGAAGGTGAGCGGCATGTCGTAGAAGACTTCTTCGCCGCGCAGGGCGTCGTGGTAGCCCCACGCCTTGTCCTGGTCCCAGGGGTACATCTCCCACTTGTTCGTCCCGCGGGTGTCGTGGTACGCGAAGTAGTTGTTGAAGAACCCGTCCCAGTGCGAGAGCACCATGTTGACGGCGAAGTACGTGGCCGTCTGCTCGACGTTGAAGTTTTCCCGGATGACCTGCCACTGCTCGTCGCCCGCGGTGCTCTCCAGTTGCCCGATGAGCGCCGTGAGGTCCGCGTGGCTCCCGCGGGTGTTGGTCCGCTTCTCGTGCTGGCCCTCGATGCCGCGGCGGAACCACCTGATCTTGTAGAGATTTCCGCGGTCGTCGAGGCCGTTGCGCCGGAGGAACGCGCGGTTGGGCTGTTCGATCATCAGGTGGTAGCCCCGCTGGCGCCCGTCGACCCAGAGCCGCACGAACTCCGTCCGGCAGGCGGCGTTGCCGGCACGGCGGTAGACGTCATAGGACAGAGCCTCCGCCAGCAGGAAGCGCTCGTTGCCCTCAAAGACCAGGCTCGCCACGCTCATGCCGTCGAGCCTGCGGTCCTTGTGGAAGTGAAGCTTGTAGCCGCGGTCTCCGTCGCGCTCGACCACGTGGATGTGGTCGAAGAAGCTTGCCTTCCCCGTCGCGTGATCCACGTAGAGGAAGGCGGACGAGCCGCGCGGCGGGCGCGGGGGGCGCGTTTCGCTCCGCCCCATGGGACCGAACGGCGGGGGGCGGAATCCTCCGGGGCCGGCGCGCGGGTCGGGCGGTCCGCCGCGGGACTCGCCGCGCGGGAAGTCGCCGGGACCGCGGGGGAAATCGCCGGGGCCGCGGGGGAAATCGCCGGGGCCGCGGGGGAAATCGCCGGGGCCGCGGGGGGAATCGCCGGGGCCGCGGGGGAAGTCGCCGGGACCGCGAGGGAAATCGCCGGGGCCGCCGGGTCTGCGTGGCTCGCGTCGCGCCGCGTCGGGCGCGGCGGCTTGCGGAACACCCGTGCGAATCACGAAGCCGAAGGGAATCCCGGCCGCCGGCCACCGGTCATGAACGTAGGTTGAGAGCGTCGGACGAAGGTCGTTTTCGTCCGGGTACAGCCGCACGGCGCCGGCCGCGCTCGCCGCCTTGACGCGATATCTGACGATGGTGTCGGCGGCCTGCGGCGGAATCTCGGCGCGGAACCTCCCCGCCGCGGCGTCGAAAGCCATGGCGACGGAGGCTTCCGCGCCCTCGACGCCGGCCGCGACGACGCGGTAAAGGAGGCGGACCTCGCCCAGCGCGCCCTTGTCCTTGACTTCCGCCTCGATGGCGAGGGGCTGGCCCGCCGGCGCGAGGTCTCCCGCGCCGCCGACCGAGACCACCACCGGAGGCAGAACGGCGCGGAAGGCGGCGTTCCGCCTGCCGGGAGTTCCGGAGGGCTTGGGTGCATCGACCGGAAGGGGCGAAGCGGCCCAGTTGCCGGCGTCCTCGGCCGGAGCTCCGGGACAGATCCGCTCCAGCGAGGCGGAGTAACCGTCGGCGCTCACCGGCCACGGCGGTTCGTCCTTGTACCTGGCGGCATCGACGAGCTCTCCGGCGGCGTTGCAGAGCTCGATCCGGCCGCCGCTCCTTGAGAGCCCTTTCTCGAAGACGCCGTCCGCGGCGGCGCCGTAGTGCTCGCGGAAGCGGTCGCCGTTCCGCGCGAGCACCAGGTACCCCCCGGCGGCGAGCGTCGTCCCGTCAGGGAAACGGTGCTCGATGCTCTTCCTGAGAATCCAGCGGCTCAGATCGGCCGGCCCATCGCCGGGATTGTGAAGCTCGATCCACTGGAGGTCATCGAGATCGTCGGGCGCATGGTAGAAAATCTCGTTGATGACGACTTTCCCCTGAGGCGGCGCCGGCGAAGCGGCGGCAACGAGCAGGACGGCGAAGATCCCGGGCGTCATGAAGAAGCTCCCTGCGGTGACACGCGTTCGGGGCGCCCGCCAACCGGGCGCTTCCAACCTAGACGCGGGCGGGCGCCTGGATTCCACGGGGAGTCCGGCCGCGCCCGCCGCCGCCGCTTGGCGCGATTATAGCCTGTCGCGGCCGACCGGCGGCCGGAACGTGGCGGAGCTTATTGCCGGCGCGCCGCCGGTGTTATCATCTAGGGCGCGGAGCCTCTCCCGCGCGGCGGGCGGAGGGCCGCGTTCGCATGAACCAAGCAGGAGGGCGCCCATGGCGAAGGGCTCGCTTCGTGATCGCGGCGGCGGTCCCGTGCGCCGGCCGGCGGAGTCGCGCCGTCGGGAGGGGGGCCGGTTTCGAGGGCGTTTCGTGCGGCTCGTTCGCTGCGCCGCGTTCGGCTGCCTGCTGGCTGCGCCGGCGCCGTCCGCCGGCGCAGCGCCGGACGCGCGCCTCGTGTACGTCCCCGAATCGACCGTCAAGGTGTGCCAGTTGACCGGCGACAGGGACCGCCAGACCGGCGTTCCGACGCTGAGCCTCACGGAGCGGCGCGCGGGCGTCGCGGCCACCGACCTGGGCAGTTCCTTCGAGCACGGCGGGCGGCTCGTCTTCCTGTTCGGCGACACGTGGCGCTACCTGGACGGCCGCGACGCGGGCGTGGCCCGCGATGCGCTGGCATGGACCGACAGTTGCGACCCGACCGCGATCGAGCTTTCCTTCCTGTGCGGCGGCGACGGCCGCTGGCTGCCGCTGGAAGTGCCGGGGCTCTCGCACGGGCCCTTCGAGGTGCCCCTGAACGGCGTCTCGATCGGCGGAAAGATGTACGTGGTGTTCGCGATGGGCTTCCGGCCGCCGCTGTCCCTCGGCCGTTCGGTGCTGGCCGTTTCGGAAGACGACGGGCGGACGTTCCGGCAGGTGTATCAGCTCTCCGAAGGGAAGTTCCGGGTGACGGCTCTCTGGAAGGAGGACCCCTGGCTCTACGTGTTCGGCGCCGGCGAGTATCGCCGGAGCAGCGTGTGCCTGGCGCGGATCGAAACGGCGCGGATTCACGATCGCAGCTCGCTGCGCTATTTCAGCGGCACCGACGGCGAGGGCGCGGCGCGCTGGTCGGCGGAGGAGCGCGAAGCCGCCTTCCTCTTCCGCCACGACGTGGTCGGCGAGCATTCGGTGGCGTATTGCCCGGCGGTCGGGCGCTATGTGATGCTCTACAACTCGAGCGCGCCGCGGGGCATCGTCATGCGATCCGCCCCCCGGCCGTGGGGGGCGTGGTCGGAAGCGGAGGTCGTTTTCGACCCCTGGCGGGACAAGGGCTACGGGTTCTTCATGCACCGCGTGAACCTGCTGGGCGGGAAGGGCGACGGCCTGGCCGATCCGGGGCGGGTGCTGCACCCGGGCGGCGAATACGGTCCGTACATCATGGCGCGCTACACGACGGGCGACGCGAAGGGATGCCGCCTCTTTTACACGATGTCCACCTGGAATCCCTACCAGGTCGTGGTGATGCGCACCGACTTGAAACTGGAGTGAGCCCGGCCCTCGCCGGCGCCGCTACTCCTGCGCGCTGGAAATCTCGTAGGGCGGCGCCGCGGAGAACGCGAACGTCCGGCCCCCGATGCTGACCTTCGTCCCCAGCGGATCGATTCGGACGGCAACGTCGCGGGCGGGAGGCGCCGGCGTCCCGTCGCCCACTTCCAGGACATGGGCGAGGGTCAGGGAAGGCTTGCCCGGGTAGGAGAAAACGACGCGGGACGCGTCGATGAAAGTCGGGTTCCCGCCGGGCGAAGTCGGCCCCGCCGGCGTGCGGTACGAATCCTCCACCGCGGGCGCGGGGCCGTCCGGCGCGAGCGAGCGGCAGCGCAGATAACCGGCGGCGTTGAGGGCGATCACGGTTCCGCCCTCGATACGCGGCGCGGCCGGCGTTTGCAGGAGCCAGCGGACCTCGGGCAGCGACTTGCCTTCCGGCGCCGCGAGGCGATCGATGATGACGATCGTGCCGGGGCGCGCGAAGAGGATCTGCCGCACGCAGCTCCGGACGACCTCCGGGGAGTACGCCCGCGCGAAGTCCCCGGCCGCGGCCGTCCATGCGCCGGCGTGCCGGTAGAAGGGAAGGTCGCCGGTTTCCAGGCCCGAGGGCAGCCGCCGGGTGAATTCCTCCAGCGTGGCGGCGCTCTGATAACCCTGGCGGCGCTGCCCCTCGCCGCCGAAAAGGAGCGTGCTGTGGGCATCGGTCCCGGCCTGGCTTCCGCCGACGCGTTGATAGGTGCCCGCGTCGAGGGCGAGCCAGCCGTTCCGGTAGACGAAGAAACTGCCTTGGTCCAGGTGGTTGTGCTGCCCGAAGTAATCGGTGCACCGGAAGCCGACCACCGTGGCGCCGTCGCTCCAGTCGCTGCGCATGAGAACATGTCCGCCGCCCTTTCCGCCCGCGAGGACGGCGAGGGGCGGCGGGGCCGGTTCGACCGCCAGGTGGCGCGTGTACAGGAAATAGAAGATGCCGGTCTCGCCGTGGAACCGCGCCAAGCCGCGCTTCTCGGCGATCCGCCGGCTCAGAAACGCGCCGGTGGGCGAGCGCAGCGCCCACGCGAGCATGTCGATCTTGTCGGCCATCTCGTGGGTCGCGCCGCCGTTGGGCCCCGCGACGATGTCGCCCCAGGGCGCGAAGCGCAGATCGGGAAGCACGGTCAGGGCGAGGTACTCGAGCTGGCGGCCCAGCCAGTCGCCGTGCGCGCGGCGGATGGCGCCGACGACGTCCGTCTCGAAGGCGCTTTGCGCCGCCGCGACGACAAGCGTCGCGATGGGCTGGCAGTACAGCCACCAGTAGCCCGCGGAATCGCCGTTGGAGCCCTCCAGGTGCTCCATGGCGCGGAAGAGATGCCCGTTGAACCGCGCGCGCAGGCCCTCGAGGAGTTCGTCGGCAGCCCGGTCCTCGCCGGCCGCGGCCAGGGCCCACAGCATCGCGCCGCCGTTATACATCCAGGTGTAATTGTGGAACACGTGGTCGTTGCCGAGCTTGAAGGCGCGCTCGGCCAGGGGCTGGAGCCTCCGGCGCAGGTCGGCCCGCGCCCGGCCGTCGAAGCCGGCATAGCCGTGCAGCCAGTCGTAGGCCAGGGCCATGTCGAAGAGCGTGGAGTAGACGGTGAAGGGATCGTCGCCGGCCTTCTCGGGGGGCCGCCAGGCCGCGAGCAGGGCCGCGGCCCGATCGGCGGTCGCGGTCCGGCCGGCGAGGCGATAGGCGAGCGCGAGGGCGGCGGCGCGGGGCGGCGCGAGGTTCTCGATCTGCTCCAGCATGCGGGCGTAATCGCGGTCGCGCGGCAGGGCGCGGAGCTGATCCAGGGAGATCGCATAGGGCGTGGGCGCGGGACGCAGGAGCAGCCGCGGCCGGTCGTGCTTGATGCCCGCCGCCTCAGGCAGCGGGGAGGCCGCGGCCAGGCCCCAGGCCGCGAGGCACAAGGCCGCGGCGCCGCGGCGCGGCGCGGAGAATCCGCCGCGGAGAAATCGCCGTGTCCGGCGCCTGCCCATTATCCGCCTCCTTCAACGCGTGCTTCCCGCTTCTTCCGGCGCCACCGCCGCGCACGCCCGCCTGAGGCATTCCTCGTAGGCCCACCCGCCGGCGGCGCCCGTCTGGCGGACGACGACCAGATCCAGGCTCGGCACGAACGCCGAGAGCTGGCCGCCCGAGCCCGGCTTGTGGCGCGCGTCGGCCGGAATCCCCGCGCCGCTGCGGCCGCCCTCGCCGGTCAGGCACGCCGGCAGCTCCCACCCGTGCGAGAAGGTCCGCGGGTTGAGCTTCCAGCGCAGCTCCGGGGTGCGCACGGCGTGGGTCGCCGCGGCCGTCTCGTCCACGAACCACGGCGGAATCACTTGCAGGTCGCCCCACTTCCCGCCGCGGAGCATGCAGTAGCCGATGCGGGCGAGGTCTCGCGCGGGCATACCCAGGCCGTGAGTCGGATGGCGGCCGATCCCATCGCCGCCGTCGAGATACTGGAAGGACCAGTGCTCGATGCCGAGGGGCGTGAAAAGAGCCTCGATGGCGAACTTGTCGTAGGGTTTCCCCGTCACCGTCTCGCAGACGAGCGCCGCGTGGTATAAGGCGTACGACGAGTAGCCGCAGGCGGTGCCGGGATCGAAGGCGAGCGTGGCCGTGCGCGGGTCGCCGGTGAGGCCCAGCACGTTTTCCCAAGCCCCGTCTTTCCGGACGCCCGTCGCCTCGGGGCAGATGCCCGAAGTGTGGTTGAAGAGCTGTTTGACGGTGATCTTCGCCTTGCGCGGATCGCTGAGGGGCTGCGCCCAGGGGATGAAATCGAACGCCGGATCGTCGAAGGTCATGACGCGGAGCGTCAATCCCCGCCGGCTCCGTTCGGACGCGATGGCGAGCACCGTGGCGCAGACCGCCTTGGAGATCGAGGCGATGCGGCTGGTGTCCGACACGGCGCTGCGGCCGCGCTCGACCTCCAGGACGATGTACCCCCGGCGGATCACGACGGCGGCGAAGTTCCGATCGTCGCTCCGCAGGAGCCATGCCTCGAGGTCGGCGAGTTTCGCGGGATCCATGCCGGCGATTGCGCGCACCTCCGCGGGCCGGTCGAGCTTGCGCCAACCGCCGCCGGATTCGGGCGGCGGAAAGTAGTCGGCGGAAATCCCCGCCGCGGCGAGGACCAGCGGCGCCAGGAAGCGCCGGCCGCCGCCGCTCACACCGCCTCCGCGCGTCCCAGCGCCCGCCTGACCTGTTGACCCAGCCCCACGAGGCCGCGGCGGGCAAGGCCCGGGAGGACCAGGAGCGCGATGCGGCGGTCGTAACCGCGGAGGGGCGCGCTCTCCTCCAAGGGCGGGGGCGAGGGCAGGCCGGGCAGTTCGGCGAGCCTGCTTTCGATGAGGTTCTCGTCCGCGTCGTACAGCCCGTCTTCGATGCGCCGCAGGTGGTCGAGGTAACCGGCGCCGGCGGTTTCCCGCAGCGATGCGTTCATGCGCTTGATGCCGTAACCGTGGGCGATGCCGAAAACGGAGGTGAAGGTGTTCCGCGCCCACAGGCGGCGGAGAATCCGGCCGTGGGTGTAGACGCGGTCGTAGACGTCGAAGACCATGGCCTGGAGCGTGCTCGGCTTCATCCGCTTCGGGAAGTACGTGACGAAGCTGCCCGTCATGTAGTCGTAGTGGGCGGTGGCGTTCGCGTCGGCGCGGAGGTAGTGGGTCTGGAATCGGCGGGCGAGGGGGATGAACAGGCCCTTGGATTCGTCTTCCTCCAGATCGTGGACGATGAAGAGGTTCAGGCTGATGCCCGTCGCCTCGACGAAGGCGGCGATGCGGTCGCCCGCCGTCTTGGTGTCGCCGTCCGCGCCGATGACGAAGGTGCCGATGACGTGCATGCCGTGGCGCCGGATGTTCTCGACGGCGCGGATGGCCTGGGCGCTCGTCTGACGCTTGTCGTATGCCTGCAGGTTGGAGTCTTCGAGGGACTCCATGCCGACGATGATGCACCGGACGCCGGCTCGGGCGAGCAGGGCCAGCATCTCGTCGTCGAAGCCGATCTCGTGGCGTTCGAAGACGATGAAAGCCGCGCCGAGCCGCTCCCGGGCCAGGCGATCGAGCAGCTTCACGGCGTGGGCGCGGTCGCCCAGGAAGCTGTTGTCGACGACGAAGAAGAAGGGATTGTGGCGGCGCCGGGCGCGAATGTCGGCGACGACGGCGTCGATGCTTCGCGTGCGGTAGGAGCCCCCGAAGAGCTTGGCCGTAGGGCAGAACTTGCATTTGAAGCGGCAGCCCCGCGAGGTCTGCAGCGTGTTGACCACGCGGCGCATGCGCGCCGGGCCGCGCCCCAGCCGGTCGAACCCCTCGATCAGCGCGAAGTCGGGACCGAGGTCGGGGACCGCGGGGGGCGGGCGGTCGGGATTGTGGACGGTGGCGCCGTTGCGCCGGTACGAGATGCCGGGGAGCGCATGGGCGTCCTCGCCTCGTCCGAGGCGGTCGAGGAGTTCGGGGAGCGCCTCGTCACCCTCGCATCGCACGACGAAATCGCAGAGGCCGGCCACCGTCTCAGGGAAGAGGCAGGCCTGCGGGCCGCCGGCGATGAGGGGCGTTTTCGGCCGCGCCGCGCGGAACCGCGCCGCGCACTCCCGGACCTTGTTGAGCGCCGGCGCGAACACGGGGAAGCAGGCGGCGTCGCAGTCGGCCAGCTTCTCGAAGGCCATGTCGCTGACGCCCTCCAGAAAGATGCGCGCATCGTAGCCCCGCCCTTTCAGGAGCGCCGCGAGGAGCGGCGTGCCGTACTTGGGGAACACGGGGTACATCTGGAGGGTGCCGACTTTCGCGTTGAACTCGATGAAGTGAACGCGTCTGATCGGGGACGCCATGGTTCCTCCTCCGGGAAGGAGACGGCCATCCGGCCCGGGTCTCGGCCGGCGGCGCAAGATTAGCGGTTCAAGCCGACGCCGGCACGAAGCCGCGGCGCGGCGGCTACGGCCGAATGGTGAGCGACGCCGACACGCGTTTTCCGTTCCGGTTGATGATCGTCACCTTCAGCGGCTTGTGGCGCGGTATATGGACATTCTCAGCCACCAGCCAAAAGAGACCGGCCTCGCACCGGCAGTGCGACGCACCGAGCTCGGTGCAGATTCCCTCTTCGATGGTCCACTCCTCGGTATGGATCGTCGTGGCCAGCATCGTGCCTCCGATCAGCGCGTTATCGGGGTCGTGGACCTCGAGGCGCAGCGCGCATTCGTAGTATGTCGACGGCCCCACTATGAGGACGGCCTTCCCGATCTGAGTCAGGGAGATCGTCATTTTCTTGCGGGGATTGAGCACCTTGAGCGTTTTCGTGGCCCTGGCTCCGAGGGAGTTGACGGCGGTGAACTGGATCGACCAACTGCTCTTCGGGCCGCGCACGAGGCAATTAATGTCGTTGGTGTAGGCGCCGGCCGTAGACGGGGGGTCGGTGAACGGAACGACCTGCGTCTCGGCCAGACCCTTGATCGTCAGCGCGCCTCCCAGGAGGGCGTAGTTGTCGTCGATCACCCTGACGCACACGGGGACGATGACCTCGTCGTCGCCCTCAAGGGACATGGGCGTGGTCTGGCGCACCTCGAGGATGAGGCCGTTTTTCGGCGTCACGACATCGGGATTTTCGATAGGAAGCTCCAGCGAGATGGCGAAACCGGTGTTGTCCTCGACCGTGAAAAGCAGCCGCCACGACGAGTAGGGCCCGTACAGATCGTAGTCGAACCTGATACGGACGGCGTCTTCTGCGACGTCGCAGTCGTCTTCCCCCTCGCAGAAATCGGCGGTGATGTCAGCGGTTTCAACGCGGTCCGGTCCCTCGAGCCGCAGCCGTCCCCCGAAGAGCGCGCCGGCGGAGCTCTTGGCCTCGAACTTGAGGTTCGCCTCGTATTCTGCCGCCGCATCGCACTCCCAAGAATCCGCGGGCTCTACGAGGTAGAGGTCCTTGCATTCGGCGCTCGCGAAGAGTCGGGGCGGAAGATCGGCGATCGCGATCGCCTGGCCCAGGAGCTTTCCTTTCAGCCATAGATTGGGCAGGCCGTCCTCGGGGGGGATGAAGAAGGTGCACTTGAGGGAGGTGCCCTTTGCCGCCCCCGTGCCCTTGAGGGTCAACGACGCGATGCCCTTGGCCTCCGAAAACGAGCCGGAGAAGACAAAGTCAAGCACGCGGAGGTTCGACAGGGTGATTGCGGCGGTTCCGCGCAGTCTCTTCCCGTCCACGGTTCCGGTCAGGACGAACCGCCAGTCGGCGCGCTCGGGAGCGCCAGCGCGGAACTGTGTGTCGAAGGGCGCGTTGCGAACGGCGAGTTTGCCCACTCCTCTGACGGAAAGAGAGCCCGTGATCGTGCCGCTCATCACCTCTCTCAGATCGGAGGCGGCCGGGAGTACGACCTTGAACGAACCGGCGCAGCGGCGCGCCGTGTGCCTGTCCTTGAACCTCGTGAAGGCGAGGGACACCCGCGCCGTTCCCGGATCCGCGCGGACCGACGTCGCCGAGCCCGCGACCCGGAAATCCATCTCGATGGTCTCCGAGGCTTGAAAGACGGCGATGCCCTCGCCCGTGATTTTGCCTTTGGCGTCGTGGGCGAGGTTGAAGGTGAAGTATAGGGTGGAACCATCGGATCCCGTCAGCTTCTCGGAGATGTAGTCGCCGCTCACATCGATGAGCGGCGAATCGGCGACGTGATAGCCTATGGCGAATCCTTCCGCGGCCGTCAATCCCGACGATAGGACCAACGCGGCGAGCAATGCGCAACTGGCTGAACGCATCGAAAAACCTCCTTGTTTCAGCGACGGGCCACCCGCCGGCAAGGCCGACTTGCCGAACCCGGCCGCGATCGCCCGCACCGGCGCCCGCACCGCGCTTTCGTCGGGTTCGATCGAAGGCGGTGCCCGCGCCGGCCCGGCGAAGCCGCGGCACCGGGGGCATTGTATTCGAGGACGCGGGGAAAAACCAGTCTTCTCTTTGTTCCGCGAGGCGGTTGCGCTGTCTGGAAGTCTGCGCGTGTGTGGAGTTTCCATGGTGGCCTGCGGCGCGCATACCCCAAGTGAGTGGTGCAGCGAGAGCGCCGCGCGGGTAGGACAAAAACTTTTCGGATTT